>Ga0209050_1000025_pt1 | contig 528225 bp, 435 predicted proteins | sample Araplavi_mTSA_r2_FD_184276 | JGI IMG/M metagenome (GOLD analysis project Ga0209050, IMG submission 184276) | Arabidopsis root microbial communities from North Carolina, USA - plate scrape MF_Cvi_mTSA_r2 (SPAdes) (version 2) | ecosystem: Host-associated > Plants > Roots > Endosphere | place... | reverse complement strand
CTTCGATCAGCTTGGTGTAACGCTCAACCATGCCGCCGACTTGCTCGCTCTGGTCAGGGTGGACCAGAAAGATGATTTCGTAATGACGCATGAATGCTCCTTACGGGTTGTAGCCTGCCGCTCAAAAGCGGTCAGACAAGGAGTGAATGACACTTGTGTGTCTTGCCAGAGATAGGCACATATGCGCCTGCCGCAACGGCAAGGGGCGCAATTGTAGAGAAGGGGCAACAGCGGCGCAAGGCAATTGGTGATTATTTGAACAATTGGGCGCAAGGGCACGCCAAACCTGCCGGACGGGCCCGCTCACGATTGCGACACCTCAGTCGGGCCGCTATCGCGAGCAAGCTCGCACCCGCATCAGAGGGAAGACTCAGGCCTTCTTGGCTGCGCTCTTGGCCTTGGCCGCACGCTGGCGCGTGGCTTCGAACAGGCATACGCCGGTAGCCACCGAGACATTGAGACTGCTGACGCTACCGGCCATCGGCAGGCGCACCAGGAAGTCGCAATGCTCGCGGGTGAGGCGACGCATCCCCTTGCCTTCGGCGCCCATGATCAGGATGGTCGGCCCGGTCAGGTCCTGGTCATACAGTTCCTGCTCGGCTTCGCCAGCCGTGCCGACAACCCACAGACCACGCTGCTGGAGCTTTTCCAGGGTGCGCGCCAGGTTGGTCACGGCCACCAGGGGAATCACTTCCGCGGCGCCACACGCCACTTTACGCACGGTCGGGGTCAGGGTCGCCGATTTGTCTTTCGGCACCAGCACCGCCAGCGCACCAGCTGCATCGGCGGTACGCAGGCAGGCGCCGAGGTTGTGCGGGTCGGTCACACCGTCCAGCACGAGCAGCAGCGGCGCGCCCTCGGTACGGTCGAGCAGCTCATCGAGCATCGCCTCGCCCCAGACCTGGCTTGGACTCACTTCAGCCACGACGCCCTGGTGAACGCCTTCGACCCAGGCGTCCATTTCACGACGCTCGGCCTGGCCGACCGCCACGCGATTCTGCCCAGCGAGGTCCACCAGCACCTGCACGCGCGGATCGCTGCGGCCTTCGGCCAGCCAGATCTGCTTGACGCGCTTGGGGTGGTGACGCAGCAATGCTTCTACAGCGTGCACGCCGTAGATCTTTTCCAACTGACTCATGACTTGGCCTTGGGTTTACGTGCCCCGCCGCTTTTCGCCGCAGGACCTGCGCCCGCTTTCGGCGGACCTTTACGATGCTTGCTCGGTTTGCTGGACGCCGGCTTTCCGGACTTTCCCCCAGACGCCGCTTTACCACCGCTTTTGGCTTCGGCCAGCAACGCCTGCTTCATTTCCCGGCTCTTGCGCACTTCGGCGTTTTTCGCCGCGGCATCGCTGGAGCGGTAGGCCTCGACCGGCTTCTCCTTGGCTGGGCCACGACGGCCGGCCTTGGCTGGAGCAGGCTCGGCAGCAGTCTTGGCCGGAGGCACATCGACGGCACCGCGCTTTTTGCGACCGATCGGCGCGCTGATGGTTTTTTCCGCCATCTCGAAGTCGATCTTGCGCTCATCCAGATCGACGCGCATGACCCGCACTTCCACGCTGTCACCCAGGCGGAAACTGCGGCCGGTGCGCTCGCCGGCCAGACGGTGATGCACAGGATCGAAGTGGTAGTAATCGCCCGGCAGCGCCGTGACATGCACCAGACCTTCGACATAGATATCGGTCAGTTCGACGAACAGACCAAAACCGGTCACTGCGGTGATCACGCCAGGGAACGACTCGCCCACGCGGTCTTTCATGTACTCGCACTTGAGCCAGTTCACCACGTCGCGGGTCGCTTCGTCGGCACGCCGCTCGCTCATCGAGCACTGCTCGCCAAGCTGCTCGAGAACCGCCTCGTCGTACGGATAGATGCGCGCCTTCGGAATGGTCATCGCACCGGCACGACGCACGTGAGGGGTGTTCTGCTTGGAATGGATGACACTGCGAATCGCCCGGTGCGTCAGCAGGTCCGGGTAACGGCGAATCGGCGAAGTGAAGTGGGTATAGGCTTCGTAGTTCAGGCCGAAGTGGCCCTGATTGTCAGCGCTGTACACCGCCTGACTCAACGAGCGCAGCATCACGGTCTGGATCAGGTGGAAGTCCGGACGATCCTTGATGCTTTCCAGCAATGCCTGGTAGTCCTTCGGCGTCGGGCCGTCCTTGCCTTTATGCAGGGACAGGCCGAGTTCGCCGAGGAAGGCGCGCAGTTTTTCCAGGCGCTCTGGCGGCGGGCCGTCGTGGACGCGATAAAGCGCAGGAATTTCGTGCTTCTTGAGGAATTCGGCGGTGGCCACGTTGGCCGCCAGCATGCATTCCTCGATCAGCTTGTGCGCATCGTTGCGGGTAGTCGGGCGAATTTCGGCGATCTTGCGCTCGGAACCGAAGATGATCCGGGTTTCCTGAGTCTCGAAATCGATGGCGCCACGGGTATGACGGGCACCGAGCAGCACCTTGTACAGCGCATAAAGCTGCTTGAGGTGCGGCACAACATCAGCGTATTCGCCGCGCAGTTGCTTGGCCTCGCTGGTTTTCGGCTGCTCGAGGATGGTGCTGACCTTGTTGTAGGTCAGGCGCGCCTTGGAGTGGATCACCGCTTCGTAGAACTGGTAGTCGGTCATCTCGCCGGATTTAGAGATGGTCATCTCGCACACCATGGCCAGACGATCGACTTTCGGGTTCAGCGAGCACAGGCCGTTGGACAGTTGCTCCGGCAGCATCGGCACCACGCGCTCGGGGAAGTACACCGAGTTGCCGCGCACCTGAGCCTCGGCATCCAGCGCCGAACCGATCTTCACGTAGCTGGAAACGTCGGCAATCGCCACGTACAGCTTCCAGCCACCGCCGAACAGGCGCAGCTTGCCAGGCTTGGCTTCGCAATAGACCGCATCGTCGAAGTCGCGAGCGTCTTCACCGTCGATGGTGACGAACGGCAGGTCGCGCAGGTCGATGCGTTTCTCTTTGTCCTTATCTTCGACTTCCGGCTTGAGCTTGCCGGCTTCCTTCAGTACCGCTTCAGGCCAGACGTGAGGAATATCGTAGGTGCGCAAGGCAACATCGATTTCCATGCCCGGGGCCATGTAGTTGCCCACGACCTCGACCACGTCGCCTTGCGGCTGGAAGCGCGGAGTCGGCCAGTGGGTGATCTTCACCTCGACGAACTGGCCAATCTTGGCGCCGGCATTGCGGCCCGGGGTCACCAGCACTTCCTGCTGGATCTTCGGGTTGTCCGCCACCACAAAACCAATACCGCCCTCTTCGAAGTAACGGCCGACGATGCTCTCGTGAGCACGGGACACCACTTCAACGATCATGCCTTCGCGGCGACCGCGGCGATCCAGGCCGGAAACCCGGGCCAGCGCGCGGTCGCCATCGAACACCAGGCGCATCTGCGCCGGGCTCATGAACAGGTCGTCGCTGCCGTCATCGGGCACCAGGAAGCCGAAGCCATCACGGTGACCGCTGATGCGGCCGAGGATCAGGTCGAGCTTGTCCACCGGCGCATAAGTGCCGCGACGGGTGTAGATCAGTTGAGCATCGCGCTCCATGGCGCGCAGGCGGCGACGCAGGGCTTCGATCTGGTCTTCCGTGGTCAGACCAAACTCTTCGACCAACTGTTCGCGGTTAGCAGGCGAACCCCGATCAGCAAGGTGCTGAAGGATCAGTTCGCGGCTAGGGATAGGGTTTTCATATTTTTCCGCTTCACGAGCGGCCTCGGGATCGAGGGACTGCCAATCGGCCATTAGATAAATTTCACCTTGTCTATATGCGGGTTAGTTTGGCATACGCGTATTGAAACGGGAAATTTCAGGCTAAGACAGGCTCCGAAAAGTCCTTCAGAGGCTTCAGAAGCATCCTGTAAAAGCCGTCGGCGAATTTTTTTCAATATTTTCAAGATCAGGGGTTTACAGCTCAAAAGGTGGTCCGTATAGTGCGCGCCATCGACGACGGAGACGCTGTCGATACTGCCCAGATGGTGAAATTGGTAGACACGCCAGCTTCAGGTGCTGGTGGCCGCAAGGCCGTGGAAGTTCGAGTCTTCTTCTGGGCACCAATTCAGAGCTGCAGATCATTTGAATCTTCAGACTCCTCCAAAAACCCGCGAAAGCGGGTTTTTGCATTCTAAGTGTTTGATTTATTGAATCTAAGTCAAAACAGGGCTTTACAGATTCAAAGACGCTCCGTATAGTTCGCCCCATCAACAGCGGCAACGCTGCTGATACTGCCCAGATGGTGAAATTGGTAGACACGCCAGCTTCAGGTGCTGGTGGCCGCAAGGCCGTGGAAGTTCGAGTCTTCTTCTGGGCACCACATTCAAGTTTCACAGCATAACTGTGAAGCCTCACAAAAACCCGCGAAAGCGGGTTTTTGCGTTTCTGGCCCAGAACAATCATCCCCCCCCCGCCAAAGCGCCCCTCCTCCAGGACTATCCAGCCCGTCAAGCCGCACATGAGAAACAATATCGTTTATGATTGTTACAAGTTTTTGCGGCACCACAGTGAGGAACCCTGCGAATGATGTTTAGAAACACCGCCCTTCCAACATCCCTTCTGCGTGGCTTGACCATCACTTTGCTGGGCCTGGCCCTGGCATCTCCATTCACTCAAGCAGCCGATCCGATTTCCCTGACTCTGTACAACGGTCAGCACAAAGAAGTCGGCGACGCCATCGCCAAGGCTTTCGAGGCCAAGACCGGCATTCACGTCAATGTGCGCAAAGGCAGCAGCAATCAACTCGCCAGCCAGGTTGTGGAAGAAGGCGAGCGCTCCCCCGCCGATGTGATCTACACCGAAGAATCGCCACCCCTGAACAAACTCGGCGAGCAAGGTTTGCTGGCCAAGACCGATGCCGCGACCCTTGAAGTCCTGCCCCAGGATTACGTCGCCAGCAACGGCACCTGGATCGGTATCACCGCCCGCGTCCGCGTGGTGGCGTTCAACCCGAAGTTGATCGACGAAAAAGACCTGCCCGCATCGGTAATGGAGTTCTCCCAGCCACAATGGCAAGGCAAGGTAGGTTTCGTTCCTACCAGCGGGGCATTCCAGGAACAGGCCGTGGCAATCATCAAGCTGCACGGAATGGACGCCGCCGAAGAATGGCTGACCGGCCTGCGCGCCTTCGGCAAGACCTACAGCAATAACATGGTGGCCTTGAAGGCCGTGGAAAACGGCGAAGTCGCCACCGTGCTGGTGAACAACTATTACTGGTTCGCCCTGCAACGCGAAAAAGGCCAGTTGGACTCGAAGCTGCACTACTTCACCGGCGGCGATGCCGGCGGACTGATCACCGTATCCAGCGCCGCAGTACTCAAGTCCAGCAAGCACCCCAAGGAAGCCCAGCAATTCCTCGCCTATATGGCCAGCGAAGAAGGCCAGCGCGTGATCACCCAGACCACCGCCGAATATCCGCTGCGCAAAGGTCTGGAATCGGATCGCGGCCTCAAGCCGTTCAATGAACTGCAAGCGCCGAAAGTCACCCCGGCCGACCTAGGCAACGCCGAAGAAGCCCTGGAACTGGAACGCGAAGTCGGCCTGAACTGATGAACGCATCGCTGCCCGCCCCCGCCTCGCGCACAACCTACATACCGAGGCGCAAGGGACCATCGATCTGGCTGCTGCTGCCGGTCCTGCTGCTGGTCGGGCTCAGCCTGCTGCCATTGCTCTATGTCGGGCTCAAGGCCTGGCAGGCCGGCTGGGCCGAAGCCCTGCACCTGTTGTGGCGCCCCTATGTATTCGGCCTGCTGCGCAACACCCTGCTACTGCTCATTGGCGTGACCGTTACCTGCGCCATCGTCGGCCTGTCCCTGGCCTGGTTGCTGGAGCGTAGCGACTTGCCGGGGCGACGCCTCTGGGGTGTGATCCTGTGTCTGCCCTTTGCCGTACCGGCTTTCGTCAGCAGCTTCACCTGGGTCTCCCTCAGCGCCAGCTTCGAAGGCCTCGGCGGAGCCATCCTGGTCATGAGCCTGTCCAAGTACCCGCTGGTATTCCTGCCTGTCGCGGCTACCCTGCGCAATCTCGACCCCTCCCTGGAGGAGTCGGCCCGCACTCTTGGGCAGAATCGTTGGGGCGTGTTCTTCCGGATCACCCTGCCCCTGCTCTGGCCGTCGCTGCTGGCCGGCTCGCTGCTGATCGCCCTGCACATGCTGGTGGAGTTCGGCGCACTGTCGATCATCGGCCTGCAAACCTTCACCACCGCGATCTATCAGCAGTTCGAGCTGGAGTTCAGCAACGCCAACGCGGCGATGCTTTCCGCCGTGTTGCTGGCGCTGTGCCTGGCCCTGCTGTGGCTGGAGCTGCGGGTCCGCGGCAAAGGCCGCCATGTGCGGACCGGCCAGGGCGCCGCGCGACATGCCGAACAGGTACGCCTGGGCAAGTGGGCGATTGGCGGGCAACTGTACTGCGCGCTGCTGACCCTGATCGGCAGCGGCATTCCGCTGGGCATGCTGGCGTACTGGCTGGCCGTCGGCTCATCGGCCGCCTTCCCGGTAGCCGCCATCGGCGAAGCCTTGCTCTCCTCCCTGGCGCTGTCGCTGGGTGGCGCGGCACTGTGCCTGGTGTTGGCGGTGCCGGTCGGGCTGCTGGTGGTGCGCCACAAGGGCCGCCTGGCCCTCTGGGCCGAACGCCTGCCCTACCTGCTGCACGCCCTGCCCGGCCTGGTGATTGCCCTGACACTGGTGTTCTTTGCCCTGCACTACGTGCCGGCGCTGTATCAGACCTCGGCCCTGCTGCTGATCGCCTACGCCCTGCTGTTCCTGCCCCTGGCGCAGGCGCCGATCCGCACCGCCCTGAACAAGGCGGCGCCGCAACTCGAGGAAGCTGCCCGCACTCTCGGCGCCTCCTCATTCACGGCATTCTGCCGTGTGACCCTGCCGATCATTTTCCCCGCGCTGGGAGCCGCCTTCGCCCTGGTATTCCTGGACGCCATGAAGGAACTGACGGCCACCCTGCTGCTCAGCCCGACCGGGCTGAATACACTGGCGACGGAAGTCTGGGCGCACACGGCGAATGTGGAGTTTGCAGCCGCAGCGCCTTATGCGGCGCTGTTGATTCTGGTGTCGGGATTGCCGGTTTATCTGCTGACGACGCGGATGTATCTGAGCCGCTGAGCCCGCTCCTACAGAAAACCTTCTGTAGGAGCCCCACCCCAAGCATTCAAGCCTTGTGGAAACTCAAGCCCGGAATTGCCCCAGGCTGGCCTTCAGCTGCGCCGCCAGGCCATCCAGCACCTTGCCGCTGGCCGTGGTCTCCACCACCGCCTGAGCCGCACGCTCGGCCTGGGCATGGATGGTTTCGACCCGACCGCGCACCGCCTGCGCGCCCCGAGCCTGATGGGCCGCCGCCTGGGTCGCCAGGCCAATCGCCGCGTGTACCTGCTCCACCGACGACTGCACCGACTGCTGCAACCGCGCACTGTCACGCAACACCAGCAGACCTTCGCTGGCCTGCCTTCCGGCCTGGCCGATCGCCGCCACCGCCTCGCGCGCGCCCTGCTGCAGCGCTCCAATGTGCGCCTGGATATCCCCGGTAGAGCTTTGCGTCTTGCTCGCCAGCGCCCTGACCTCGTCGGCCACCACCGCAAAGCCACGCCCGGTTTCCCCGGCCCGCGCCGCCTCGATGGCCGCATTCAAGGCCAGCAGGTTGGTCTGCTCGGCGATGCCGTGAATCACCGTCAACACCACTTCGATCTGCTCGCTCTGCTGCGCCAGGCGCTCGATAACCTTGGCCCCCGTATCGACCTGCCCCGCCAGCGCCTCGATCAGGCTGCCCACCTGGGCCGAGGTCCGGGTATTTTCGTCGGTCGCCTGGCGGATCTCCACCACCTGCTGCAAGGCCGCTTGCATCGCCTGGCTTTCCGCCTGGGCTTCATCAGCCATCTGCGACAGCGCCCGCAAGCTCTCCGCCACCTCGTCGCGCTGAGCCTCGGCCGCAGCATCGGCCCCGGCATTACGCAGGCTCATCGCACCGATTTCGACACCAGTGCGCTGCGCCACATCGCCCGCCTCGCGCACGATCGGCTGTAATTTATCGACAAAGCGGTTGACCGCCGACGCCATGTCGCCGATCTCATCATTGCTGTTGAGCTGGACCCGCTTGGTCAGATCGCCCTCACCGGCCGCCAGATCGTTCAGCGCAGCGATCAGCAGATGCAGCTTACTGACCACTCGCCGCCCCAGCACCACCGCCAGCAACAGCAAGACCCCGCAGCCGACCAGCGCCAGGCCCATGCCGATGCGCCAGCGCAAAGTGGCCGCCGCGTCCTGCACGGTACCAGCGGTATTGGCCTGCATGTCCGAAGCGGTGGTTTGCGCCGACTGCAGGCGCGCGCCCATGGCCGCCGAACTGTCCGCCGAAGCGCCCTTGAGGCTATCGCCTACCAACTGATCGCTGCTGGCGATCAAGGCTGCGAAGCGCTTGTCCAGCGCCGCCACGTCCGCCTCGACCGACGCCGTGGAAACCCCCATCAGCACCTTGCCGATTTCCACACCGTTAGGGCTGATGGAGGCCTCCAGGTAATAGACCGACGGATCGTTCTTGGCCGCGTCCAGCACCTTGTCCAGGGCGCGGTCGCCCTTGCCCTTTTCCAGCAGCGCCTTGTTGATCGGGTTTTCCCGGTTCAAATAACGGGTCAGGTGCTCGCCATTGGCGTCGTCGTACACCACGAACAGCACGTTGGGATTGCGCTGGGCGCGCCGGGCGAACTCGGAGAGGGTCGGAACATCGCTGTCCCACATGGCCCGTGGCGCCACCGAAGCGAGCAACTGGGCCATATCGTTCGCCGAATCCTTGAGATCCTTCTCCAGCGTCGCCCGCAATTGCGCCTGCTCTTCCTCCAGGCGCGAGGACAGCCCCGCGGTCAGCCGCTGCCGGGTACTGCTGGAAAGGCTTTCCAGGCTCGAGGTGACTTCGCGAGCCGCCTGTTCCAGCTCACCGGAGAGCTTCTGGCTATCGACGCCCAGACGCGCGGCCAGGTCGGCCTCCAGCGCCGTCACTGTGCTCCGGGTCAGGGCAACGGCGACCAGCACCTGCACCAAAAGGGCGATACCAAGAGTAACGAACACAGGCCGCAACAAACGGCTTTGTAACAGTGAGAGAACGGCCGACACAGGAAATCCCTCTACTTCAACGCCATCAAACTGATAGCACTCTGGAAGGGGAAATCACAGCAAGGGTCGTGCCGTATGGCAGGCAGAAACGACAAAGGCCCCGGGAGAGGAGCCTTTGTTTTTTACATCAACGACTTATCAAGCAAACGGGTGGCGCAGAACGATGGTCTCGTTGCGGTCCGGGCCTGTCGAAATAATGTCGATCGGCGCGCCGACCAGCTCTTCGATACGCTTGATGTAGGCACGGGCAGCGGCCGGCAACTCTTCCAGGGTCTTGGCACCCAGGGTCGACTCGCTCCAGCCTGGCATCTGCTCGTACACCGGCTCCAGGCCGATGTAGCTGTCGGCGTCGGTTGGCGCGTCGATGACTGCACCATCCTGGTTCTTGTAGCCCACGCAGATGCTGATGGTTTCCAGGCCGTCCAGCACGTCCAGCTTGGTCAGGCACAGGCCCGAGATGCTGTTGACGTCGATGGCGCGACGCAGGATGACGGCGTCGAACCAGCCGCAACGACGGGCACGGCCGGTGGTTGCACCGAACTCATGGCCACGCTTGGCCAGGAAAGCGCCGACGTCGTCGAACAGTTCGGTCGGGAACGGACCCGAACCCACGCGAGTGGTGTAAGCCTTGGTGATGCCCAGGATGTAGTCCAGGTACATCGGGCCGACGCCCGAACCGGTGGCAATACCGCCAGCGGTGGTGTTGGAGCTGGTGACGTACGGGTAGGTGCCGTGGTCGATGTCCAGCAGCGAGCCCTGGGCGCCTTCGAACATGATGTCCTTGCCCGCGCGACGCAGCTGGTGCAGCTCGGCGGTCACGTCCAGCATCATCGGCTTGAGCAGCTCGGCGTATTCCATGCACTCGTCGAGCGTCTTCTGGAAGTCGATGGCCGGCTCTTTGTAGTAATTGACCAGCACGAAGTTGTGGTAGTCCAGCAACTCGCCCAGCTTCGCGGCGAAACGCTCGCGGTGGAACAGGTCGCCGATACGCAGGCCGCGACGAGCGACCTTGTCTTCGTAAGCCGGGCCGATGCCGCGACCGGTGGTACCGATCTTCTGCTCGCCGCGGGCTTTTTCACGCGCCTGGTCCAGCGCTACGTGGTAGGACAGGATCAGCGGGCAGGATGGGCTGATACGCAGGCGCTCGCGCACCGGCACGCCTTTCTCTTCCAGCTTGACGATCTCACGCAGCAAGGCGTCCGGCGCAACCACCACACCGTTGCCGATCAGGCACTGAACGCCTTCGCGCAGCACACCCGAAGGGATCAGGTGCAAGACGGTTTTTTCGCCGTCGATCACCAGGGTGTGGCCAGCGTTGTGGCCACCTTGGTAGCGCACTACGGCGGCAGCATGTTCGGTCAGCAGATCAACGATCTTGCCTTTGCCCTCATCACCCCACTGGGTGCCCAGGACTACGACATTCTTACCCATAACACTTGTCCTCATTCGCGCAAACTTGGTGCCGGCAACGGCCGGCGGGAAAACTCAAGAAGCCAGCGGCAATACTTGCCAAAGCCCGTTCTGCTGAATCAATTGCCGGTCGCAGTCCGCTTCACGGGCGGCGGCCAATGGTTGTCCAGGCAAGGCCTGAACCACGCGCTGACCCTCACTGCGCAACTGGCAAACCTGCTGCCAGAGGGCTGCATCCGTACTGTCCGGCATCCAGATACCGCCAGACGGTAGCTCGATCTCAGCACGCCCCAGGGTCACCAGGGTTTTCAAATCGGTAGAGAAACCGGTTGCCGGACGGGCGCGACCGAAGTCAGCGCCGATGTCGTCGTAACGACCGCCCTGGGCAATGGACTGGCCAACGCCCGGCACGAACACCGCGAACACCACACCGGTGTGGTAGTGGTAGCCACGCAGTTCGCCCAGGTCGAAGTACAGCGGCAATTCAGGGAAACGCACGGAAAGACGCTCGGCAATCGCCAGCAGGTCGTCCAGGGCCGCCAGCACCGGGGCCGGTGCATTGGCCAGGCGCTCGCGGGCCGCAGCCAGCACTTCACGGCCGCCGCACAGGTCGACCAGCGCCCGCAGCATGCCGGACAGATCGGCCGGCAGGCCTTCGGTCAAGGTAATGACCTCGTCGATGGCCTTGCGTTGCAGGGCATCGAACAGTTGCTGTTCCACTTCGCCGGAGAGGCCGGCCGCGCGGGCCAGGCCACGGTAGATACCGACATGCCCCAGGTCCATGTGCACATCCGGCACATCGGCCAGCTGCAGCATCGCCAGCATCAGGCTGATGACTTCCACGTCACTGCTCGGGCTCGCATCGCCGTACAACTCGGCGCCCAGCTGGATCGGGCTGCGCGAGGACGACAAGGCACGCGGCTGCGCATGCAGCACGCTACCGGCATAGCACAGGCGGCTTGGGCCTTCACGACGCAGGGTATGCGCATCGATGCGGGCCACCTGCGGCGTAATGTCGGCGCGGAAACCCATCTGCCGACCCGATTGCGGATCGATGACCTTGAAGGTACGCAGGTCGAGGTCCTGGCCCGCGCCGGTCAGCAAGGATTCCAGGTACTCGATATGAGGGGTCACGACGAACTCGTAACCCCAGCTCTGGAACAGATCCAACACCTGACGACGCGCAACTTCAATGCGCGCCGCCTCAGGTGGCAGTACTTCTTCGATGCCATCTGGCAGCAGCCAGCGGTCTACCGTTGCCATTACGCCATTCCCCTGTGATCCAGGCGGCCAACCTATGGGCGGGCCTTGAGTGAAGCAGAAAATGATCGGCCCATGCGCAAACCACGCGCATGGGCGACGGGGCGAAAAGCCTGAAACCGGCTTCGCCACTCACTTTCCTCGAAAAAACCTGTCGAGTCGTTCAACTCGCCGTCTTGCACCAACAACCACAATCAAACGTGCAGACGCAAAAAAGCCGGGAATTTCCCGGCTGCCGCATCATACACTCGTTTTCCCAAAGGATCACCCCGCCAGACACTTTAGCCGCCGGGCGGGGCGATTCAGGTCAACGTCGCATCAAGGCTTGGCCTTTTCCAGGTAACGGAAAAAGTCGCTGCTTGGGTCGAGGACCATGACGTCGGATTTGTTCGCGAAGCTTTCACGATAGGCACGCAGGCTACGGTAGAAACCGTAAAACTCCTGGTCCTGACCGTAGGCCTTGGAGTAAATGGCTGCGGCCTGGGCGTCGCCATCACCGCGAATCTCTTCGGACTCACGATAGGCTTCAGCCAGCAGTACGCGGCGCTGGCGATCGGCGTCGGCACGAATACCTTCGGCCAGCTCGTTACCCTTGGCGCGGTGTTCGCGAGCTTCACGCTCACGCTCGGTGCTCATACGCTCGAAGACGCTGCGGTTCACTTCCTTCGGCAAGTCGATGGCCTTGACCCGGACATCGACCACTTCGATGCCCAACTCTTTCTCGGCCATCTTGTTGAGCGAAGCCGTGATATCCGCCATCAGCGCATCACGCTCACCGGAAACCACTTCGTGCAGGGTGCGCTTACCGAACTGGTCACGCAGGCCCGACTCCAGACGACGGGAAAGACGCTCGTCGGCGATCTGCTTGAGGCCGGAAGTCGCGGTGTAGAAACGCTCCGCATCCTTCACGCGCCATTTGGCATAGGCATCGACCATCACGGCTTTCTTTTCCAGCGTCAGGAAACGCTGGGTCGGTGCATCCAGGGTCATCAGGCGGGCGTCGAACTTACGCACCTGGTTCACATAGGGCACTTTCACATGCAGGCCCGGCTGAACGTCAGCCTGGACCACACGACCGAACTGCAGCAACACCGCACGCTCGGTCTGAGCGACGATGTAGAAGCAGTTCCAGGCAGCGATCGCCACGACGACGCCGACGATAAGGGCGATCAGCGATTTATTGCTCATCAGCGACTCTCCCTGGTACGCGCTTGCTGTTGCTGCAGATCAGCTGCCGCACGCGCATTCGCTTCGTTGCTGCTGGCTGCTGCGCCAGTCACCGGAGCACTGGTGCTGCGGCCACTCTCGACCATTTTGTCCAGCGGCAGATACAGCAGATTGCTCTGGCCGTTCTTGTTGCCGGTCACGAGAACCTTGCTGGTATTGCTGAAGACTTCCTGCATGGTGTCCAGGTACAGACGCTCACGGGTGACTTCAGGCGCCTTGCGGTACTCGGCCACCAGCTTGGTGAAGCGATCAGCCTCACCCTTGGCGCGGGAAACCACTTCGCCACGGTAGCCGTTGGCATCCTCGATGATGCGCTGGGCCTGGCCACGGGCTTCCGGCACGACGCCGTTGGCATAGGTTTCAGCCTGGTTGCGCGAACGCTGCTCGTCTTCACGGGCGCGGATCACGTCATCGAAGGCTTCCTGCACTTCACGCGGTGCCGCTGCGCTCTGTACGTTCACCTGGGTAACGGTGATACCGGTGCGATAGGTGTCGAGGAAACGTTGCAGACGCTCCTTGATCTCGCTGGCCATCAATTCACGGCCTTCGGTCAGCACCTGGTCCATCGCGGTAGAACCCACGACGTGGCGCAGCGCACTGTCGGTGGCGTGCTGCAGGCTGATTTCCGGCTGATCGACGTTCAGCACGAAGTCCTGCAGGTTGCTGATCTTGTACTGCACGGTCAGCGGCACTTCGACGATGTTTTCGTCTTCAGTCAGCATTTGACCCTGCTTGGTGTAGGCACGCTCACGCGTGACGTTTTCCATGTACTTGCGATCGATCGGCGGGAAGTAGATGTTCAGGCCTGGGCCGACGGTCTCGTAGTACTTGCCGAAGCGCAGCACCACGGCCTGCTCCTGCTCGTCCACGACATACACCGCGCTGTACAGCCACACGGCCGCCAGCACGACCAGACCGATACCGAGCAGGCCAAGACCGCCACCCTTACCGGAACTGCCACCGTCGTCACCACGTTTCTTACCACCACCGAACAACCCATTCAGGCTTTCCTGCAGCTTGCGGAAGGCCTCGTCGAGATCCGGTGGCCCCTTGCGGTCGCCATTGTTGCGGCGCTTACCACCCCAAGGATCCTGATTATTCGAGTTGCCACCCGGCTCATTCCAAGCCATAGCGCTCTCCATCTGATAAAGCAAAGACGCACCCACGGCGCGCCGACCAATGCTACAGAATGCCTGCTACAGCGGCACAACCGCTTTCTCAGGCTTTTATTGCAAAGTGTGTTGCTCGATGAACTCCAGCGGCTGCATGCCTTCGCGGCTTACCAGTCGATTCAGCTCGACTCGCGGCAAGCGGACAGCCAGCAGGCTGACACCTTCCTCGTCGTGATCTTCTTTCTGCACTGCGCCCAACTCGAAGAACTGCGCTCGCAGTCGAGCAAAACGCTGCGGCAAGCGCAAGGTGCCTACGAACAAATCCTCGCCGAGCAACTCGGCAATGGCCTGCTTGAGCAGGTCCAGCCCTTGCCCTTCACGGGCCGACAACCAAACCCGCTGCGGCTTGCCGTCGGCATCGCGCTGGATCTGCGGGTCTACCCCCTCGAGCAAATCGAGTTTGTTATAGACCTCCAGTATCGGCAAGTCCTGGGCTCCGATCTCGCCGAGCACCACCATGACCTGCTCGATCTGGGCCATGCGCTCGGGCTCATGGGCATCGATCACATGCAACAGCAGGTCGGAATTGCTCGACTCTTCGAGCGTAGCCCGAAACGCCTCGACCAGTTTGTGCGGCAGATGACGAATGAACCCCACGGTGTCGGCCAGCACGACCGGACCAAGATCGTCCAACTCGAGCCGGCGCAAGGTCGGGTCGAGGGTGGCGAACAGTTGGTTGGCCGCGAATACATCGGACTCGGTCACGGAGTTGAACAAGGTGGATTTGCCGGCGTTGGTGTAGCCCACCAACGATACCGAAGGAATATCGGCACGCTTGCGCCCACGACGGGCCTGCTCGCGCTGACTGCGGACCTTCTCCAGCCGGGCCTTGATCTGCCGCAGGCGAACCCGCAGAAGACGCCGGTCGGTCTCGAGTTGGGTTTCACCCGGGCCACGCAGACCGATACCGCCTTTCTGCCGCTCAAGGTGAGTCCAGCCACGAACCAGACGCGTACTCATATATTCAAGCTGGGCCAGTTCTACCTGGAGCTTGCCTTCGTGAGTGCGGGCGCGTTGGGCGAAAATATCGAGAATCAGACCCGTGCGGTCAATCACGCGACACTCGAAAGCACGTTCGAGGTTACGTTCCTGACTGGGTGTGAGGATGTGATTGAAAATCACCAGATCGACCTGTTCGGCTTTGACCAGGTCGCGTAATTCTTCGACCTTGCCGCTGCCAACCAGGTACTTGGCGGTTGGCCGATGACGCGGCACGTTAACAAACGCGACGGTCTCGGCGCCGGCCGATATTGCCAACTCCTGAAACTCCTGCGGATCTTCGCGCGCCTCAGGGTCCTGACCATCCAAGTGAACGAGAATTGCACGTTCACCACCACCGTGGCGCTCAAAGAACAAAGGAGACTCCTATCAGGCGTTACCTGGCTCAGCGTCACCCTGTTCGGATTCGGATGCGCTAGGCAGGCGAATTGGACGAACCGGTACCACTGTCGAGATAGCGTGCTTGTAAACCATTTGGCTGACGGTGTTCTTCAGCAGGATGACGAACTGGTCGAAAGACTCGATCGTACCTTGCAGCTTGATCCCGTTGACCAGATAGATGGAAACCCCAACTTTCTCTTTACGTAAAGTATTCAAGTAAGGGTCTTGTAGCGAATGCCCTTTTGACATGTGCCGCACTCCTTTAAGGATCAATAATAAAAAATCAGAAAACAGATGGCTAAAACCGCCCCACCCCCAAGGATAGACGGCAATTGCAAGGACTCAGCTCAATATGGAGACCGTTCCCAGGTATTTCAAGGCGCGTGGCAGATTGTCGCAATCAAGGCTGTCCAGCCAGTGTAAATCAGCCCAGCTGCGCAACCAGGTGAACTGGCGCTTCGCCAATTGGCGCGTGGCAATGATGCCCCGCTCCTGCATCTCGGCGAATGTCAGCTTGCCATCCAGATGATCCCAGACCTGTCGATAGCCTACAGCACGTATAGACGGCAACCCGGCATGCAGGTCACTTCTAGAACGCAGAGCTACGACCTCGTCGACGAATCCCTGTTCCAACATAATTGTGAATCTTTGTGCAATGCGCTCATGCAGTACCTGACGGTTTGCCGGGGCAATGGCCAAGTTCGCGACAGTATAGGGCAATTGTCCCCGTCCCGAAGCGGCTGCTTCAGTACTTTGCGCAGATTGTCGCAGTCTGTGGGCGGTCATGCTCAGGCCGCTGACCCGATAGACTTCCAGCGCCCGGGTCAGGCGCTGGGGATCATTGGGGTGAATCCGCGCCGCCGACTCGGGATCGATGGCCGCCAATTGGTCGTGCAGGGCCTGCCAGCCAAGGCGTGCCGCTTCTTCTTCCAGCTCGGCGCGGACCTGTGGGTCGGCCGGCGGCATGTCCGCCAGGCCTTCGAGCAAAGCCTTGTAATAGAGCATCGTGCCGCCCACCAGCAGCGGAATCTTGCCGCGCGCGGTGATATCGGCCATCGCCGCCAGTGCATCGGTACGGAAATCCGCTGCCGAATAACTCTCGGCCGGGTCGAGGATATCGATCAGGCGGTGCGGGAACTCGGCCAGGATTTCCTTGGACGGCTTGGCGGTGCCTATGTCCATGCCGCGGTAGACCAGCGCCGAATCGACGCTGATCAGCTCGCAAGGCAGAACCTTGGTGAGTTCGATGGCCAGGTCGGTCTTGCCAGCGGCAGTCGGGCCCATCAGGAAGATCGCTGGGGGAAGCTGGCTCATCAACGACCGCGCAAGAAGAGTTTGTCCAGATCGTCCAGGCCCAACTGGGTCCAGGTCGGTCGGCCATGGTTGCATTGACCGCTGCGCTCGGTGTTTTCCATGTCGCGCAACAAGCCGTTCATTTCCGGCAGGGCCAGGCGGCGATTGGCCCGGATAGCACCGTGACAGGCCATGGTGCCCAGCAACTCGTTGAGGTGCGCCTGGATACGATCGCTGGTGCCGTACTCCATCAGATCGGCCAGGACGTCATGCACCAGGCGGTTGGCTTCCGCCTGCTTGAGCAAGGCCGGAATCTGCCGGATCGCCAGCGACTCAGGACCCAGGCGCTGCAACTCGAACCCCAGGCGCTGGAACCAGCTGACGTGTTCCTCGGCACAGTCGGCTTCGCGCTGGCTGACAGCGATCGACTCCGGCACCAGCAGCGGCTGGCCGCTCAGGCCTTCGCTGGCCATCGCCACCTTCAGGCGCTCGTACATGATCCGCTCGTGGGCCGCGTGCATGTCCACCAGTACCAGGCCCTGGGCGTTTTCCGCGAGGATATAGATGCCTTTGAGCTGCGCCAGCGCATAGCCCAGCGGCGGGATATCGCCCTGAGCATCCGGCAAGGCCGTCGCCCCGGACTCAGGCAAGGGCGCGAAGAACTCGCGATAGGCGCTTTGCGCCTCGGCCGCTGGCAGCACTGGCTGCGGACGCGGCGTGTACTGGTACTGATAACCCGCGCCCGAGCCGGTCCCCGGCGGATTGAAGGCCGGTTGGGCCTGCGGCTGTTCCAGCGTCATGTTCGCCGCCAGGCGCATTTCACCCTGGGGGCCGAACTCGCCAGCCTCGATCCCGCTCGGCCGCACGATGCCGGCGACCGCTGCCGGCGCCGCCAGATGGTCTTCCGGCCGGACATCGCCAAGGGCGCGGTGCAGGGTGCCATAAAGGAAGTCGTGGACCATGCGCCCGTCACGGAAGCGCACTTCGTGTTTGGTCGGGTGCACGTTGACATCGACCACCGCCGGGTCGACTTCGAAGAACAGCACAAAGGTCGGATGCCGACCGTTGAACAGCACGTCGCGGTAAGCCTGGCGCACCGCATGGGCCACCAGCTTGTCACGCACCGCGCGGCCGTTGACGTAGAAATACTGCAGGTCCGCCTGGCTGCGGGAGAAAGTCGGCAAGCCTACCCAGCCCCACAGATGCAGGCCGTTACGCTCGACCTCGATCGGCAGCGCCTGCTCGAGAAAACCCGAACCGCACACCGCCGCCACTCGCCGCGCACGCGCCACATCATCATTGGCTTCATGCAGGCTGAGGACGCTTTTACCGTTGTGGCGCAGGTGAAAGGCCACATCGAAACGTGCCAGCGCCAGGCGCTTGATCACTTCCTGCAGGTGATCGAATTCGGTTTTCTCGGCCTTGAGAAACTTGCGCCGGGCCGGGGTGTTGAAGAACAGGTCGCGGACCTCCACCGAAGTACCGACCGGATGGGCCGCCGGCTGTACGCGTGGCGCCATATCGCGGCCTTCGGTTTCCACCTGCCAGGCCTGATCGGCCTCGCGGGTGCGGGAAGTCAGGGTCAAGCGGGCGACCGAGCTGATGGATGCCAGCGCCTCACCTCGAAAGCCCAGGCTCATGACCTGTTCCAGGTCCTCGAGGTTGCGGATCTTGCTGGTGGCGTGGCGCGCCAGGGCCAGCGGCAGATCGTCCGCGGAGATACCGCTACCGTCGTCGCGCACCCGCAGCAGTTTGACGCCCGCCTGCTCGACGTCCACATCGATGCGCTTGGCGCCGGAGTCCAGGCTGTTCTCCAGCAACTCCTTGATCACCGAGGCTGGACGCTCGACCACCTCACCGGCGGCAATCTGGTTCGCCAGCCGCGGGCTGAGCAGCTCGATGCGGGCGCTGCTGATGACTGCGTCATTCATTCCTTGGCCGCCAGTTCTGTACCCGGGATGGTCAGGGTCTGACCGACTTTCAGCTCATCGCTGCTCAGGTTGTTGGCGCTGCGCAGGGTGGCGGCGGAAACCTGATAACGCACGGCGATCATCGCCAGGGTTTCCCCCGGGCTCACGCGGTGGTCGCGCGGCCCCTGGGCAATCTTCCCGGAATCACGCAGCCAGGCGATGTAGGTGCCCGGCGGCGGGTTCTGCTGGAAGAACTGCCGCACGCCACTGCTGATGGAACGCGCCAATGCCTGCTGGTGGCTGACGGTGGCCAGCTTGGAGGCTTCGTTGGCATTGGAGATAAAGCCGGTTTCCACCAGGATCGACGGAATGTCCGGAGACTTGAGCACCATGAACCCGGCCTGCTCGACGCGTTGCTTGTGCAATGGAGTGACCCGGCCGATATTACTGAGCACTTTCTGGCCGACGTTCAGGCTGGAAGTCAGCGAGGCCGTCATGGACAGGTCCAGCAACACGCCGGCGAGCATCCGGTCCTTGTCATCGAGGCTGACGTTGCCGGCCCCGCCGATCAGGTCGGAACGGTTTTCGCTGTCCGCCAGCCAACGGGCCGTCTCGGACGTGGCGCCGCGGTCGGAGAGCGCGAACACCGAGGCCCCGAAGGCCGCACTGGACGGTGCCGCGTCGGCGTGGATCGAGACGAACAGGTCGGCGCCTTTCTTGCGGGCGATCTCGGTACGACCGCGCAGCGGGATGAAGTAGTCGCCGGTCCGGGTCAGCTCGGCGCGGAAGCCCTTGAGGCCGTTGATCTGGCGCTGCAACTCACGGGCGATGGCCAGTACCACGTCTTTCTCATGCTGGCCGCGAGAGCCGGAGGCACCCGGGTCCTCGCCACCGTGACCGGCATCGATGACCACGACGATATCGCGCTTGCCGGCCGGGGCCGGTGGCAGCTTGATCTCAGGCTTGGTCGGCGTTACCGGGACTGCCGGCACGGTCGCGACATTCGGCGCCGGTGGCGGCGTCGGCGCGGCGTCCGCCGGGTTATCGAACAGGTCGACCACCAGGCGATTGCCGTATTGAGCATTGGGCGCCAGGGTAAAACTCTTGGGGGTCACGGCCTTTTTCAGGTCGACGACCACCCGCAGGTCGGTGGGCGTGCGCTGGGCTGAACGCATGGCGGTAATCGGCGTATTCGCCGTGGAGACATTCAGCGGCCCGCCGAGGGTCGCACCGTTGATATCGATCACCAGACGATCAGGGGCCGTCAGGGTGAAGACGCTGTGCTGGACCGGACCGGACAAGTCAAATACCAGTCGAGTGTTATCCGGTGCCCGCCACAGGCGAACGCTGCGGACCTGTGTAGCGGCCAGAGCGTCGACGGCCAATGCCGTAAGCAACAGTCCTACGACAGCAACCAACGCGCGAATGCGCATACCTAACCCCATCAATTATTTGAATTCCAACGCCAAAGCGGCACACCAGGCCTCGCCACGCGAGCCTTGCGACAACAAATGCAGGGAACGCCCGCTGTTATGCGGGCTAATGGTAATGGTCAGGTCCGGCTTTGGCAAAAAGCCCGCACCACGCTGGGGCCACTCGATCAGACACAGTGCATCACCCTCCAGGTAATCGCGGATGCCGAGAAACTCCAGCTCCTCAGGATCGACCAGACGATAAAGATCGAAGTGAAAGGCCCGCACATCGCCGATCTCGTAGGGCTCGACCAGGGTAAAGGTCGGGCTTTTCACCGCACCGGCATGTCCCAGGCCACGGATGAGGCCCCGGGACAGTGTGGTTTTCCCCGCCCCCAGATCGCCTTCCAGAAAGATCACACCCACCCCTTGAGTGACCTGCGCCAGGCGCACGCCAAAGGCGATCATGGCGTCTTCGTCTGCCAGATACAGGGTTATTTCAGACACGGTGCTTGCTCCTCCAGCAACTGACGAATGACCGGGATCAGATCGCTGGCCGCCAGCCCCCGGCCCAATTTACCTTGATGCTCGCCCGCGACGGCATGCAGCCAGACCGCCAGGCAAGCGCTATCGAACGCCGCCATCCCCTGGGCCAGCAGCGCCCCGACCAGGCCAGCCAGCACATCCCCCAGCCCCGCCGTGGCCATGGCCGGATGCCCGCGGTCGCAGCGAGCCAAGCGGCCATCAGGGCTGGCAACCAGGCTTCCGGCGCCCTTCAGGATGGCCACAGCTGTGTATTTTTTGCTCAGCGCCTGAGCGGCAGCCGGGCGATCCGCCTGCACCTGCGCGGTGGAAATCCCCAGCAGCCGCGCAGCTTCCCCCGGATGCGGGGTGATCACGCTCCCCGGCGGCAGGGTCAAACCGCCCTTGGCCAGCAGATTGAGCGCGTCGGCATCCCAGACCTGAGGCCGCGGCGCATTGGCGGCGGCAGATAAAAGGCTGCGCCCCCAGGCTGCCTGGCCCAGCCCGGGGCCGGCCACGATGATCGAGGCCTGCTCCAGCAAGCCCATCAACTGGTTGGCCGAATCTGCGCCCAGGGTCATGACCTCCGGGACCCGCGCCAGAGCAGCCGCGACGTGCTCGCTACGCGTCGCCAGAGACACCATTCCGGCACCGCTGCGCAAGGCGCTCTCAGCGCAGAGCAGGGCTGCACCGCCAAACCCGCGATCGCCGCCGATCAGCAACAGGTGCCCGAACTGGCCTTTGTGGGCACTTGGCGCACGGGCAGCCAGCCGCGGCAATGTGCCGGGCGTCAGCAACTGAATATCGGGTAAAGGGTGTTTTGTCTGCGGCATGCGTCTTCGGGCTCCGATGTCTGGCAGAATTATACGCACCTCAGCCCCGGTTTCTCTCGCCTCATGCCTGCCATTACCACCGATCTGCCCACCCTCGCCCAATCGATCAAGGATTGGGGCCGCGAGCTGGGCTTTCAGCAAGTCGGCATCAGCGGCCTGGACCTGGCCGAACATGAGCAGCACCTGGAGCGCTGGCTCGAGGCGGGCTACCACGGCGAAATGGACTACATGGGCGCCCACGGCAGCAAACGCTCCCATCCGGACGAACTGGTGCCCGGCACCCTGCGCGTGGTGTCCCTGCGCATGGATTACCTGCCCGGCGACACCCAGATGGCGCAGCGCCTGGCCCAGCCGGAAAAAGCCTACGTCTCGCGCTACGCCCTGGGCCGCGACTATCACAAGCTGATCCGCAAGCGCGTGCAGCAATTGGCCGAGCGCATCCAGAAGGAGATCGGCCCATTCGGCTATCGCGCCTTCGTCGACAGCGCCCCGGTACTGGAAAAAGCCATCGCCGAACAGGCCGGGCTCGGCTGGATCGGCAAGAACACCCTGGTACTCAACCGCAAGGCCGGCAGCTATTTCTTCCTCAGTGAACTGTTCGTCGACCTGCCATTGCCAGTGGACGAACCCCACGCCACCGAGCATTGCGGCCGCTGCACGGCGTGCCTGGACATCTGCCCGACCAAGGCCTTCGTCGGCCCTTATGTACTGGACGCCCGGCGCTGCATTTCGTACCTGACCATCGAACTGAAAAACGCCATTCCCGAAGACCTGCGCCCGCTGATCGGCAATCGGGTGTTCGGCTGCGACGACTGCCAGATCGTCTGCCCGTGGAACCGCTTCGCCCGCCCTTCCGGCGAAGGCGACTTCAAGCCACGGCACAACCTCGACAATGCCGAGCTGGCCGAACTGTTCATGTGGGACGAGGACAAGTTTCTCAGCAGCACCGAAGGCTCGCCGCTGCGCCGCGCCGGCTATGAGCGCTGGCTGCGCAACCTGGCGGTGGGACTGGGTAACGCGCCGTCGAGCATTCCGGTGCTGGAAGCCCTGAAGGCCCGTCGGGATTACCCGTCAGAGCTGGTGCGCGAACACGTGGAATGGGCGCTGAAGCAACACGCCAGCCGTCACTGCTCGTCGTTGTAGACGAACTTGGGCATTTCCCAGTGAAAGCGGATCGCCAGCAAGCGCAGTAGGAAACCGCCGAACAGGGTGATGAGGATCGACTGCTCGCCGGGCAATTGCAGATAGATGCAGAGCATGTAGCACCAGGCCGCGGCGAACGAGACGCTGGCATACAGCTCGCGACGGAAGATCAGCGGAATATCGTTGCAGAAGATGTCCCGCAGGATGCCGCCGAACACCCCGGTAATCACCCCGCTGACCGACGCCACCACCATGCCGTGACCCATTTCCAGGGCAGTCATGCAACCGATCAGGGTGAACGCCACCAGCCCCACGGCGTCGAGCACCAGAAACAGCGAACGCAGGTGGCGCATCAAGGGCGCGATAAAAATGGTCACCAGGGCCGCGACCGAGGTCAGCACCAGGTATTCCGGATGTTTGACCCAGGTCAGCGGGTAATGCCCCAGCAGCACGTCACGCACCGAACCGCCGCCCAGGGCCGTGACGCAGGCGATCAACACCACCCCGAACCAGTCCATGCCGCGACGACCGGCAGACAGGGCGCCAGTCATGGCTTCGGCGGTAATGGCAATCAGGTAAAGCATCAGCAGCATGATGGCGGTCCTTACAGGAAGGCGCGCAGTCTACTCAGTTGCTGCTGGCACCAAAAGGGGGCGCCGGCTGGAAATGCTGCACCCCGGCGCGAACTATCGCGGGCAAGCCTTATGCGAACCTGTAGGAGCGAGGCTTGCCCGCGATGACGTCAGACCCGGCGCCATCGAATCATCAGAGCTTGATGAAGTGCTTGCGGTAATGCTGCAGCTCGGCGATCGACTCGCGGATGTCGTCCAGCGCCAGGTGGGTGCTGCCTTTCTTGAAGCTGTCGCGCACGTCCGGCGCCCAGCGGGCCGCCAGTTCCTTGAGGGTGGAAACGTCAAGGTTGCGGTAGTGGAAGTAGCTTTCCAGTGCCTTCATATGGCGATACAGGAAACGTCGGTCCTGGCAGATGCTGTTGCCACAGATCGGCGACTTGCCCTTGGGCACCCACTGCTCCAGGAAGGCGATGGTCTGCGCTTCGGCTTCAGCCATGCTGATGCGGCTTTCACGCACGCGCTGGGTCAGCCCAGAACCGCCATGCTGGCGGGTGTTCCACTCATCCATGCCGGCGAGAATTTCATCGCTCTGGTGGATGGCGATGACCGGACCTTCAGCCAAGGTATTGAGATTGCTATCGGTGACGATGGTCGCCATCTCGATGATGACGTCGGTATCAGGGTTCAGACCGGTCATTTCCAGGTCGATCCAGATCAGATTCTGCGGGTTTTGCATGTGTGGGCTCCTCGGCGTAGCTGCGCAGTTTAGCCTAGAGGGACCTGCTGGCGTGCTAAACTCGCGGCCGTTTTATCTAACCGCCGCATTCTCGACACGGAACACCAATGGCCAAACGCCAGCTCAATCGTCGCCAAAACTGGCGCATCGAAAAGATTCAAGGCGAACGCGCCGCCCGCGCCGCCAAACGTGAATCCTCTGCCGTGGAAGCACTGGAAGGCGGCGATCTCGGCCCCGAACAGACCGGCCTGGTGATCGCCCACTTCGGTGTGCAGGTCGAGGTCGAGGCACGCGAGGGCGAACTGGCCGGCCAGGTGTTCCGCTGCCACTTGCGCGCCAACCTGCCTGCGCTGGTGACCGGCGATCAGGTGGTCTGGCGCCCGGGCAACCAGGGCATCGGCGTGATCGTCGCGCAACTGCCGCGCCACACCGAGCTGTGCCGTCCGGACAGCCGCGGCCAGCTCAAGCCAGTCGCCGCCAACGTCGACATGATCGTGATCGTCTTCGCCCCGCTGCCCGAGCCCCATGCCAACCTGATCGACCGTTACCTGGTCGCGGCCGAACATGCCGGCATCCGCCCGCTGCTGCTGCTCAACAAGTTCGACCTGATCGACGAGCAGAACGCCCCTGCCCTGAACGCCCTGCTGGCGGTCTATCGGCAACTGGGCTATCCGGTGCTGGAAGTCTCGGCCCACCACGGCAATGGCATGGAACAGCTGCAAGCGCAGCTGGACGGGCGGATCAGCGTATTCGTCGGTCAGTCTGGCGTGGGCAAGTCGTCGCTGGTGAACAGTCTGCTGCCGGACGTCGAAACCCGCGTCGGGCCTTTGTCGGAACTGTCCGGCCAGGGCACCCACACCACCACCACCGCGCGCCTGTTCCACTTCCCGGGCGGCGGCGAACTGATCGACTCCCCGGGGATTCGCGAATTCGGCCTGGGCCACGTCAGCCGTGCCGATGTCGAAGCGGGTTTCATCGAGTTCAACGACCTGCTGGGCACCTGCCGCTTCCGCGATTGCAAGCATGACCGCGAACCAGGCTGCGCCCTGCTCAAGGCCCTGGAAGACGGGCGGATCCAGCAGCAACGGATGAACAGCTATCGCTCGATCATCGCCAGCCTGCCGGATAGCAGCTACTAAAAAGACATAAGTAACTTCGCAAGCATGCGAAGTTACTTATTCGGCACCCTGTAAAAACCCCGATGATAGACAACTTTCTGTAGGAACTATCCCACACATAAACAAGGAAGTATCTGCTTTCAGCTTGCGACCTTGTTAGCTGCAATTGTTCCAATACATTCAACTCCTCGCCATGTCGTCATTCAGGCGATGCGGACACGCATCAACATTGCGCTATCGAGGACCCATCCATGCAAACTTACCACCTATTCATCAGCCATTCTTGGAGCTACTCCGACAAGCATGACAGGCTGGTGGAGATGCTCAACGACCAACCCGGCTTCAAGTTCAAAAACTTCTCCGTGCCCTGGCAAGACCCTATCGTCGGCGCGCATACAGACAAGCAACTTGAGGAGGCCATCGAAAACCAGATACGTCCCTGTTCGGCCGTATTGATCATGGCTGGCATGTATTCCACCTACAGCAAGTGGATCAACAAAGAAATCGCAATTGCCCAGCGTCTGGGCAAGACCATCATCGCCATAAAACCGTTTGGCGCCGAGCGGATTTCCACGGTGGTGCGCGATGCTGCCCATGCCGAATGTGCGTGGAATACCAAAAGCATTGTTAGCGCAATTCGTTTGCATACGGCGGTGTAAGTATGCGCAAGGCATTGTTTATCGGAATCAATAACTACACACATATAAGTCCGCTGAGCGGCTGCAATAACGACGCCATTGCCATGGCCTCAATACTGGAACGTCACGCAACTGGAAAACCAAACTTCAAAAACCACGTTTTAACTTCCGCAGAAGAAAACCTGACGCGTCGAATGCTCGAAGAAAGTATCAAGGAGCTGTTTTCCGGCGACTGTAACGTCGCACTGCTGTACTTTGCCGGCCATGGCAACTTCGATAAGAGCATCGAAGAAGGCATGCTGATTCCGCAGGACTACAAAACCAGCCACGATGGCATTCGTATCAGCGATATCCTGCAATGGGCCAATGAAGCAGAGAAGATCAAGAACAAGGTCATCATTCTCGACTGCTGCGAATCAGGCGCCGCCGCAGAAGCCCGCAGCCTGAGGGGCGGTGCCAGCGTCATCGGCGAAGGCATGACCATTCTGACCGCCTGCAAGAAAGCCCAGCCTGCCATGGAACAGAGCGGCCATGGGGTCTTCACCGGGTTACTGTTGCAAGCCTTGCACGGCGGTGCCGCCAACGTCCTGGGCGCAATCACTCCCGGCAGCCTCTATTCGTTCGTCGACAATGCGCTGGGGGCCTGGGAACAGCGGCCGGTATTCAAGACCAACGTCTCCCAATTCATCGCCCTGCGCGAAGTCCCTCCACTCATCCCGGAAGAAATCCTGCGCAAGCTGCCCGACTGGTTTCCCGAAGCCCAATCGGTATTCGCCCTCGCCCCCAGCTACGAACCCACGGCCCCATCGTTCGACCCTGAGCACGGCGACATTTTTTCCCAACTGCAAAAGTGCAACCGACACAGCCTGGTCGAACCGGTGGACGCCGAACATATGTATTACGCCGCCATCAACTCCACAGGCTGCCGCCTCACCGCACTCGGCGCCTACTATCGCGAACTGGCAATCAAAGGACATTTCTGATGCCTGTATTTATCAGCTACCGACACACCGACCGTCCTCAGGCCATGAGCATCAACAAACGTCTGGAGGACGCCGGCATCAAAACCTACCTCGATGTACTGGATCTGGAATCCCAGAGTACAGAAGACATCACCGCAGTCATTACCCGCAATATCACCGAATGCACGCATCTGCTGGCAGTGGTGTCGGACAGGACCGCGCAGTCCTGGTGGGTACCATTCGAGATCGGTGAGGCGACCATCAGTAATCGACGGATCTGCTCGTTCAAGACCAGCACCAGCGAATTACCGGAATACCTCGACAAATGGCCGAAGCTGACCAAAGCCAGCGACATCGATTTTTTCATCGAAGCCTACCGAAACGAATCGGCCCTCAAACGCTCGTTCTCGCTTGAGTCCGTGAACGGAAGCGAATCCCAGCGTGCCGTCAACAGAACCAACGCCGACCGTTTCCATACAGAACTCAAGGCCAGGATCCGCCGAGGTTATTGAGCCTTCTGACGCCCACAAAAAAGCCGACATTTCTGTCGGCTTTTTTGTCGATCACTACTTCGGTGGCTCAGCCGGTTTCGGCGCCGCATCATCGAAGATATTCAGGCGCTCGCGCAGCTCATGGGCCGGCAAAGGCTCCTGCTCCGGCGGCAAGGCGTTCGGGTCGACCGGTACTTCGCCCGGGGCGCCCTGGCCCTGGGTCGGTGCCGGAGCCTCGGGAGCGACTTCACCTTCGATCGCGCGCTGGGCCTTCTTGGTCAGCACCACAATGTCGATACGCCGGTTGATCGGGTTGAACGGGTCCTTGCGATCGAACAACGACGACGAGGCATAACCCACCACGCGAGCCACCTGGCTGTCCGGATAGCTGCCCGCCACCAGCGCCCGACGCGCGGCGTTGGCACGGTTGGCCGAAAGCTCCCAGTTGCCGAAATCGCCAGTGCCCGCGTAAGGCTTGGCATCGGTGTGACCGCTGATGCTGATCTTGTTCGGCACCGCCTTGATGGTGTCGGCCATGGCCAGCAGGATGTCCTCGAAGTACGGCTTCAGACGCGCACTGCCGGAGTCGAACATCGGCCGGTTTTCCGAATCGATGATCTGGATACGCAGGCCGTCCGGAGTGATCTCGAACAGGATCTGGTCCTTGAACTTCTGCAACTGCGGGTTTTCTTCGACCTTGTTCTGCAACTCCTGCAGCAACAGTTCCAGACGCTCCCTCTCAACCTGCTCGGCCATGCTCTCGACCTGATCGGTATCGACCGTAACCTTGTCCGGCTGCGGCTGCGACTTGATCTCGGGGTTGAGCGTATTTTCCGGCGCCAGCTCGGGAGAACCGCCCAGGTCGATGATGTAGGGCGTGCCGCTTTCCGAGAAGCCGATCGGGTCCTTGAAGTAACCGGCGATGGCGATCTTCTGTTCCGGGGTGGCGGTGGACAACAGCCACAGCACCAGGAAGAACGCCATCATCGCCGTGGCGAAGTCGGCGAAGGCGATCTTCCACGCCCCGCCGTGATGCCCGCCGGCAAAGCGCTTGACGCGCTTGATGATAATCGGCTGATTGTTTTCCATGGCTTAGCGACCGCGAACCGCTTGTTCCAGCTCGGCGAAGCTCGGACGGTGCGCCGGGTACAGGACCTTGCGCCCGAACTCCACGGCCAGCGACGGCGGCATGCCGGAAGCCGAGGCCACCAGGGAGGCCTTGATGGCTTCGTAGACGTTCAGCTCTTCCTTGGCGTCATGCGCCAGGGAGTGGGCCAGCGGGCCGAAGAAACCGTAGGCCGCGAGAATACCGAAGAAGGTACCGACCAGCGCCGCACCTACGTGCAGACCGATGGACTTCTGGTCGCCATCGCCCAGGGACGCCATGGTCACCACGATACCCAGTACCGCCGCGACGATACCGAAACCCGGCATGCCGTCGGCGATGCCGTTGACCGCATGGGACGGATGCTCGAGGTCTTCCTTGAGGCTGAACAGCTCCATGTCGAACAGGCCTTCCAGCTCGTGGGGAGCCATGTTGCCGGAGGACATGATGCGCAGGTAGTCACAGATGAACGCGGTCATGCGCTCGTCTTTGAGTACGGATGGGTACTTGGCGAAAATCGGGCTGGCGGCGGCATCTTCGATATCGCCCTCGATCGCCATCATGCCTTCGCGGCGGCTCTTGTTGAGGATCTCGTAGATCAGCCCCAGCACTTCCAGGTAGAAGGTCTGGGAAAAGCGCGAGCCGAACATCCCCAAGGACTTCTTGAGCACGTGCATGGTCATGTAGCCGGGGTTTGCCTGCAGGAACGCCCCCAGCGCGGCGCCGCCGATAATCATGACCTCGAAAGGCTGGATCAGGGCGGCAATCTTGCCGTGAGAAAGCACGTATCCGCCGAGCACGCTCGCGAACACGACGATGATGCCGATAATTTTAGCCATAGGTAGGAAGGTACTTACTGAGTCGGGTTCAAGGTCATATTCGGAAGTTCTTAAAACTCTTCTTCTACTTATCGGCAAAACTGCGCCAGACTATAGGCCGTTAAGGCGAAAAGCCAGTTTGGCCCGCTCTGGGCGTGTTTACAGCAGACGATGATTGCGCCCAGCCATGTCTAATGAAACGACAGTCCCAACTACCGCCCCCCACTCCCTCGAATCCTGGATAAAGCTGCTTGACGCGGTCCGTTTGCCGGTGCCGCAAGCCAGCCACGACCGGGTCTGCAAAGCCATCAGGGACAATCGCAGCTCGTTGCGCGACATTGCCGACCTGATGCAGGACAGCCCCGCGCTGGCCTTGAGCGTGATTCGCGAAGCCAATCGCCACACCCACGGCAGCATGGGCGAGCCGGCCGAGAACCTCGAGGTTGCCCTCAACCGCCTGGGCCTTGCGCGTACCGAAGAATTGCTCGCCCGCCTGCCTGCCCAGCCCGAACAGGAGATCCCGGTCGGGCTGCGCCAGTTGCAACTGATCAGCCAGCACGCGACCCAGCAGGCCAACGGCTTTTTTGCCGGGCGCCTGGCCAGGCTCTGGCAGGACATTCATTGGGGCAGCCTGTTGTTTCTCTCGCCGCTGTGGCCCTTGGCGCTGACCTATCCAAAACTGCTCGAAGAGTGGGAGCTGCGGGTCGTCCACAAGGCCGAGCCGGCCCAGGAGGTCGAGCAGCAACTGTTCGGTGTCGGCCTGCTTCAGTTGGGCCAGGCCCTGGTGGAGATCTGGCACTTGCCGATCTGGGTACAGCAAGGCTACCGCCTGCTGATCGACGAACAGGAGCAATTGGTCAAGGCGCTGCATATCGCCCGGGACAACGCCCACCCGCTGCACCAGCAACAATGCCTGGATGCCGATCCGGCCCTGCAACGCTGGCTGAACCAGCCGGCCAACAGTGTGCTGCTGGCCAACGCCCTGGCCCTCTCGGCGCAAGAGTCCTGGACCGGCCCGCACTGCATGCGCTGGCAATACCTGACCAGCCTGTACCTGCAGATGTCGATGGACGAGCTGCAACAACAGCTGCACCAGCAAGCCGCGCAGAGTGCCCGGCATCATCACATGCCCGACCTGTGGCACCCGGCCGAGGCATTGCTCTGGCCCTGGGAGGCCCGGCGCGTGCATCGCGGCGAGCTTCCAGTGCCCGCACCAACCGCCGAAGACCTGGCCAAGTGGCGCAAGCAGTGCAGCGAATTGCTGGTCGAACCCAGCCGTTTCAGCAATGCCATGCACCTGACCACCTTTGCCCGCGACGCCCTGCTGGCATGTGGCATGCGCCGGGTGATGCTGCTGATGGTCGACCGCACGCGGACCCAGTTGCGGGTGCATCAGATCGCCGGGCTGCCTGCGCCAGCCTCGAGCCTGATGCTGACGATCAGCCAGAGCAGCGTACTGCAGCGGCTGCTGGACGCCCCGGCGCAAGTACGCCTGACACCGACCAACAACGCCCAGCTCTCCGCCCGCCTGCCCGCCAGCCTGCGCACGCTGTTTCGTGGCGAGCACCTGCTGATGCGCTCGGTGCCCAGCAATGGCCGGGTGATCATGCTGATCGTCGCCGACCAGGGCGGCCAGCCCTTCTCGGAAATCTCCGTACAGGCGTTCGGCAAGACCGCCCAGTGCATCGAAAAGGCCCTGCACAGCTTTACCAACCGCAGCCGCTGACGCTTGCGCTACAATCCTCCCCTTTGTGCCCTGGAGACCTCACATGCCTGACTTCTCTGGCTTGCCGCTGGTGATCGAGCCGAGCGACCTGCTCCCTCGCCTGGACGCCCGCGAACTGATTCTGGTGGACCTGACCAGCGCCACCCGCTATGCCGCGGGCCACATCCCCGGCGCGCGTTTCGTCGACCCTAAACGTACCCAGCTCGGTCAGGCACCGGCGCCCGGGCTGATGCCACCACAGGCAGCCCTGGAAGCCCTGTTCGGCGAACTGGGGCATAACCCGGATGCGGTCTATGTGGTCTACGACGACGAAGGCGGCGGCTGGGCCGGGCGCTTCATCTGGTTGCTGGATGTCATCGGCCACTCCCGCTACCACTACCTGGACGGCGGGCTGCTGGCCTGGCTGGCGGACGGCCTGCCGGTCTCGAGCGAAGTCCCGGCGGCCGTTGGCGGCCCTGTCGCCCTGACCCTGCACGACGAGCCAACCGCCACCCGCGAATACTTGCAAAGCCGACTTGGCGCGGCCGACCTGGCGATCTGGGATGCCCGCGGCCCGCTGGAGTACTCGGGAGAGAAAGTCCTCGCCGCCAAGGGTGGGCACATTCCCGGCGCGATCAACTTCGAGTGGACGGCGGGCATGGACCAGGCGCGCAACCTGCGGATCCGCAGCGACATGCCGCAGATCCTCGAACAGCTCGGCATCAGCAAAGACAAAGAAGTGATTACCCACTGCCAGACTCACCACCGCTCTGGCTTCACCTACCTGGTGGCCAAGGCGCTCGGTTATCCGCGGGTCAAAGGCTATGCCGGTTCCTGGGGCGAATGGGGCAACCACCCTGACACGCCCGTAGAGATTTAAGGTTTTAAGGACAGTTAATGAAAAAGCGTTTGTTTATCCTCAGCCAGTACCTGCTGCCTCACCACCTGCTGTCGCGCCTGGCCGGCTGCATTGCCGAGTGCCGCGTGCGCTGGTTCAAGAATGCCTTCACCGCCTGGTTCGCCAAGCGTTATCAGGTGGACATGTCGCAAGCACTGGTGGAAGACCTGACCGCCTATGAGCACTTCAACGCCTTCTTCACCCGCGCCCTGAAAGACGGCGCCCGCCCGCTGGACCAGACTCCGGGGGCGATCCTCAGCCCGGCCGACGGCGCGGTCAGCCAGCTCGGCCCGATCGAACACGGTCGGGTATTCCAGGCCAAGGGCCACAGCTTCAGCGTGCTGGAACTGCTGGGTGGCGATTCGGCCCTGGCGGCTCCGTTCATGGGCGGCGACTTCGCCACCATCTACCTGTCGCCGAAGGACTACCACCGCGTGCACATGCCGCTGGCCGGCACCCTGCGGGAAATGGTCTACGTACCGGGGCGGATCTTCTCGGTCAACCAGACCACCGCGGAAAACGTGCCGGAGCTGTTCGCCCGCAACGAGCGCGTGGTGTGCGTTTTCGATACCGAGCGCGGCCCGATGGCCGTGGTACTGGTGGGCGCGATGATCGTGGCTTCGATCGAAACCGTCTGGGCCGGCCTGGTGACTCCGCCGAAGCGCGAACTGAAGACCGTGCGCTACGACGAAGCAGCCCGCGCGCCGATCCACCTGGAAAAGGGCGCCGAATTGGGCCGCTTCAAGCTGGGTTCCACCGCGATCGTGCTGTTCGGGCCGGAGCAAGTGCAGTGGGCCGAAGAACTGGCGGCCGGCTCGCCAGTACAGATGGGCCAGGGCATCGGCCTGGCCAAGGCCTGAACTTTGGGCATAAAAAGCCGGACATAAAAAAACGCCGCAGATCGCGGCGTTTTTTTTGCCTTGGATTCGGCTCAGAGCTGGCCGTCGCGATCGCGGAAGCCCAGCAGATAAAGCACGCCATCCAGGCCCAGGGTGGAAATCGCCTGCTTGGCCGACTGCTTGACCAGCGGCTTGGCGCGGAAGGCCACGCCCAGGCCGGCAATCGCCAGCATCGGCAGGTCGTTGGCGCCGTCGCCGACCGCGATGGTCTGCTCCAGGCGCAACCCTTCCTTGGCGGCCAGTTCGCGCAGCAGATCGGCCTTGCGCTGGGCGTCGACAATCGGCTCGACCGCGACACCGGTCACCTTGCCGTCGACCACTTCCAGCTCGTTGGCGAATACGTAGTCGATCCCCAGCTTGGCCTGCAATTGCTTGGCGAAGTAGGTGAAGCCACCCGAGAGGATCGCGGTCTTGTAGCCCAGGCGCTTGAGTTCGGCGAACAGGGTCTCGGCGCCTTCGGTCAGGCGCAGCGATGCGCCGATGGAGTCCAGCACCTTGATGTCCAGGCCCTGGAGCAAGGCCAGGCGCTCCTTGAAGCTGGCGCGGAAATCCAGCTCGCCGGCCATGGCCCGCTCGGTGATTTCCGCCACGCGGTCACCCACGCCGGCCGCCTTGGCCAGCTCGTCGATGACTTCCGCCTCGATCAGCGTCGAGTCCATGTCGAACACCGCCAGGCGGCGGTTACGACGGAACAGCGAATCTTCCTGGAAGGCGATATCGACGTTCAGCTCCTGGGCAACGCTCAGGAACTCGGCGCGCAACGCCTGCGGATCGGCCGCCTCGCCACGCACGGAGAACTCGATGCAACCCTTGCCCTTGTCGGCCGGGGTGTCCAGCGGCATGCGCCCGGAGAGGCGATCGATATGGTCGATGTTCAAGCCGTACTTGGCAGTGATAGAACTGACACGCTGCAACTGCTCGGCGGTGACCTTGCGGGTCAGCAAGGTGACGATATGGCGCTTCTTGCCCTGGCCACCGACCCACTGCTGGTAATCCTCTTCGGAAACCGGCGTGAAACGGACCTGCTGGTCCAGTTCATAGGCGGTGAACAGAATGTCCTTGAGCACCGACGAGCTCTGCTCGTTGTCCGGAATTTCAACCAGGATGCCGAACGACAGAGTGTCGTGAATCACCGCCTGACCGATGTCGAGAATGTTCACACCACCCTGGGCCAGAACGCCGGTAATGGCTGCAGTGAGACCCGGACGGTCTTCACCGGTGATGTTTATCAGGACGATTTCGCGCAAGGCGCACCCCCGCAGGTGGAAAAAAACCGCATTCTACCCACTTTCAGTGACCATCGGGCACAGCCAGCGCTTTGCCGGTCTAGGGCCTGTCGCTATACTGCGCCTCAACTTCACGGACAAAAGAGCCGAGCTCAGTGAACCGGCCCACGCCAGTTAAAACCGATAACTTCTTCCTGCTGATCTTCCGTGCACTGCGTCATCGCCGTGTACCGATTGCATTGCGCATTGCCAGCCATAACGTGATCCTGGTCGCCCTGGCCCTGGTGATCTATGCCTGCGTGATGGGGCTGCAATTCAAGCAGGCCATGCACGAACAAGCCGACGCCCTGGGTCAGAGCCTGACCACCCAGACCGCGACCTCGGCCACCGAGCTGTTGGTGTCCAACGACATCCTCAGCCTCAACGTGCTGCTGAACAACCTGACCAAGAACCCGTTGGTGGCCCACGCGGCGATCTACAGCGTGGACAACCGCATCCTCGCCGAAGCCGGTCAGCGCCCGAAAAGCAGCCTGCTGGGTGAAACCGAAGGCGTCTACCAGACCAAGATCACCTTCCAGGACGTGACCGCGGGCAACCTGCGCATCAGCCTGGACATGGAACAATTCCAGCAGCCGATGACCATCAGCCTGCAGAGCATGGGCATTCTCAGCGCCATCCTGCTGGCTTTGGCCCTGGCCTTGAGCCTGCGCCTGGGGCGGCACATCTCCACGCCGCTGATGCAACTGCGGGTCTGGCTGCGGGATATCGACGCGCACACCCCGGCCACCCAGCGCCAGGACGAGATCGGCGACCTGGCGCGCCAGCTGCACGCCAGCTTCGCGCCGGAGAAGGTCGAGCCCGAACCGGAACCGGAAGCCGAACTCGACGACACCGACTACGACGACAGCGAAGATGCGGAACCGAGCTTCGAGGTGCGCAACCTGCGTGACCCGAGCTTCGATGAAAGCGCTCCAGTGGCCGGCCTCAAGCCTGCGCCGCGGCACGTGGTCAACGCCGAAGAGGATCTGGCCGACGATGAAGACCCGTTCGCCGATCTTCGCGACAGCTCGTCTACCGCGACCGCTGCCAAGCCGATCGTAAAACCCGTCGTACCGGCGCAACCACAGCACAGCGCGGTACTGGCCGTGCAACTGGGCGCCCAGGAGCAACTGCGCCGCCTGCCCCGCGCCCGCCTGACAGAATTGCTGGAACGTTATCGCGATTGCCTCGACCAGGCTGCCTCGCTGTACCAGAGCGAACTGCACACCCTGAACGACGGCAGCACACTGATGCTGTTCCACAGCGAAGACAGCGGCGACGACTACCTGACCAACGCCATCTGCTGCGGCGAATTGCTGCGCGCCCTGGGCCACGCCCTGCAGATCGAAGTGGCCGACAGCGGCATCACCCTGCAGCTGCAACTGGGCCTGACCCTGGGCGACGAGCTGTTCGGCCTGAGCCAGATCGACCTGCTGCTGACCGAGACCGCCCAGGATGCCCTGGCGCTGTCCCAGCACAGCCGCAACCTGCTGCTGGTCGAGCGCAAGATCAACGATGACGCGCTGATTCGTCAGCGGGCACGCATTCGTCCGATCGCCAGCCCGGAAGGCGCCTGCTGCGTCGAGCGCCTGATGGAGCCCTACCCATCGATGCTGGAGCGGCAACTGGCGCGGATGCACGAGAGCCGGGCCAAGCTGTAAGCCAGTCGCCCAACAAAAAGCCCGCAGCGATGCGGGCTTTTTGTTGAATGCTGATCGGGCTGACGCCATCGCGGGCAAGCCTCGCACCTATCTGCTTCTGTAGGAGCGAGGCTTGCCCGCGATAGCAATCTGCAGAACACGCGCAGAGCGCCCGAGCCACCGAACTACTCCCCAGAAACGACAAAGCCCGCTGATCAGCGGGCTTTGTCCTGTAACCGCAACACTCAGAAGCGGAACACTTCCATATCCGTGCGGATTGGCGTGGCCATCGGAATCTTCGGTTGCTTCTCCTGCTCGGCCGGTTTTGCCGCCGGCGCAGGCGCTGCCTTGCGTGGCACCTCGGCTACCGCCGGCTGGTTGGCCAGCGGCTTGAGGGCACCCGACAGCTGCTCGGCCAGGCGTTGCAGCAATACACCCTGGGCCTGGACCTGGGACGCGGTGGTACCGGCATGCTGCTCCTGCAGATGAACGATACGGTTGTCGCGCACCTGCCCACGGCGATCGATCAGGCGCCATTGTGCATCGAGAACCGCCGGTTGCGACGCGCCCGAATCAAGGCGAGTGATCGACAGCAGCACTTGCACATCCGGGGTGAAGCCGGTGCTTGCCGGCGCCAGCACGACGCGCTGGCTGTCCAGCTGGCCGGCGACCTGACGCAACAGCAACTGATCGATATCGGAAGACAGGCTGCCGGCCCAGCGACCGTCGGTCGAAGCCTGCAGGCTGCCGTCGTTCTGGCGTTGCAGCAAGGTCTCACGTTGCAGGTAGTCGGCAACCAGTACCGGCCCCAGCAATACAGCCATACCGGCACTTTGTGCCGGTTGAGCTGGACTTCCGCTGTCCAGCTGATACAGCGACACCGGCTGGTGTACGCTGCAACCCGCCAGGCCAAGAACGCCAGCGAGCAAGAAAACAAGAGGAAGGCGCAGAGCAGTCATCATCCCATCCAGGTGGCGGCCACAAGGCTAGCCACAGTGTAAATACTCAAAATAACCCTGAATAACGCTCAGCCACGCCGGCGCTTGAAAGCGCATATCATCCGTGAATATGCGCCATGACTCCAGTGTTGTAGCGCCGTTCTACCGGTTAAATAGCAGATCGGACGCTCTAAGCCGCATCAATTGAGAGTTTCTACCAACAACGCATCCACTCGCTGGAAGCCTCGTGGCAGTTTGTTACCCCGGCGACCGCGCTCGCCCTTGTAATGCTCGAGGTCATCGGCCTTGAGCGACAGGGTACGTTTTCCGGCCTGCAGCACCAGTGTCGCGCCTTCCGGCAGTACCGCGATATCGGTCACGTACTCCTCACGGCTGGCTACTCGCTCACCTGGAATCCCGATGATCTTGTTGCCCTTGCCTTTGCCCAGCTGCGGCAAGTCGCTGATCTTGAACACCAGCAAACGCCCTTCGGTGGTCACCGAAGCCAGCCAGTTCTGTTCCCGATCGCTCACCGGCCGAGGCAACAGCACCTTGGCGTTGTTCGGCAGGCTCAACAGCGCCTTGCCAGCCTTGTTCTTGGCTTGCAGATCCTCGCCCTTGACCACGAAGCCGTAACCCGCGTCGGAGGCGATCACGTACAGCGCCTCGTCGTCCGGCAGCAGCACGCATTCGAAACTGGCGCCAGGCGGTGGCGTCAGGCGTCCGGTCAGCGGCTCACCCTGGCCACGGGCCGATGGCAGCGTATGTGCCGCCACCGAATAACTGCGCCCGGTGGAGTCGATGAATACCGCGAACTGGTTGGAGCGTCCGATGGCCGAGGTCTTGAAGCCATCACCAGCCTTGTAGGACAGGCCCGTGGCGTCGATATCATGCCCTTTGGCGCAGCGTACCCAACCTTTTTCCGACAGAACGATGGTGACCGGCTCGGTCGGCATCAGCTCATTTTCCGACAAGGCCTTGGCCTCGGCACGCTCAACGATCGGCGAACGACGGTCGTCGCCGTAGGTTTCAGCGTCCTGCAGCAATTCGGTGCGCACCAGCTTCTTCAGCTTGGCTTCGCTGTTGAGCAGGGCTTGCAGCTTGGCCTGCTCCTTGAGCAGTTCGTCCTGCTCGGCGCGCAACTTCATCTCTTCCAGCCGCGCCAACTGACGCAGGCGGGTATCGAGGATGTAGTCGGCCTGCACTTCGCTCAGGGCGAAACGCTCGATCAACTTGGCCCGCGGCTGATCCTCGGTACGAATGATGTGGATCACTTCATCCAGGTTGAGGTAGGCGATCAGCAAGCCGTCCAACAGGTGCAGGCGACGCTCGACCTTGTCCAGGCGGAACTGCAGGCGGCGACGCACCGTCAGTACGCGGAACTCCAGCCATTCCACCAGCAGGGCGCGCAGGTTCTTCAGCTGCGGCTTGCCGTCCAGGCCGATGATGTTGACGTTGACCCGGTAGCTGGATTCCAGCTCGGTGGTCGCAAACAGATGCTGCATCAGTTCGTCGGGGTCGACCCGGTTGGAGCGCGGAATGATCACGATCCGGCACGGGTGCTCGTGGTCCGACTCGTCACGCAGGTCGGCGACCATCGGCAGCTTCTTGGCCTGCATCTGTGCGGCGATCTGTTCCAGCACCTTGGCACCGGACACCTGATGCGGCAGCGCGGTGACGATGATGTCGCCATCCTCGATGCGATAGACGGCACGCATGCGCACCGAACCGCGACCGGTTTCGTAGATTTTCAGCAGGTCCGCGCGCGGCGTGATGATTTCCGCTTCGGTCGGGTAGTCCGGGCCCTGAATATGCTCGCAGAGCTGTTCGACCGTGGCCTTGGGCTCGTCCAGCAGGCGCACGCAAGCCGTGGCGACTTCGCGCAGGTTGTGCGGCGGCACGTCAGTGGCCATGCCCACGGCGATACCGGTGGTGCCATTGAGCAGGATATTCGGCAAACGTGCCGGCAATACCAGGGGTTCCTGCAGGGTGCCGTCGAAGTTCGGCCCCCAGTCCGCGGTGCCCTGGCCCAGCTCGCTGAGCAGGACTTCGGAGTAACGCGACAGACGCGCTTCGGTGTAACGCATGGCGGCGAAGGACTTGGGATCGTCCGGCGCACCCCAGTTACCCTGGCCGTCCACCAGCGTGTAGCGGTAGCTGAAAGGCTGCGCCATCAGCACCATGGCTTCGTAGCAGGCCGAGTCGCCGTGGGGGTGGAACTTACCCAGCACGTCACCGACCGTACGGGCGGACTTCTTGTGCTTGGAATCGGCATCCAGCCCCAGCTCACTCATGGCGTAGACGATACGCCGCTGTACCGGTTTCAGGCCGTCGCCGATATGCGGCAAAGCACGGTCCATGATCACGTACATGGAGTAGTTGAGGTAGGCATTTTCGGTGAAGTCAGCCAGCGATCGGCGTTCTACGCCATCCAGGCTGAGATCCAGGGAGTCGCTCATGCGGGCCTCATCAGTTCGTTGTCTGGCGCAGCAGCAAGGTGCCGCCGCGCTGGGTAAATTCAAGTTTTTTCAAAGCGCTCATGCCCAGCAACACCTGATCGCCGCCCAGGCCCGGCGCGACCAGCGCGCGGACATCCTGCAGGACGATATCGCCCAGTTGCAGGCGGTCGAGGCGGGTTCGATAACCCTCGCTACGACCGTTGGCGGTACTCAGGATCACCGGTGCGCCCTTCTCCAGGCCAAGACGCTCGGCCAGCCCGGACGGGATCGACACATCGGTCGCTCCGGTATCGAGCATGAAATTCACCGGCTGGCCGTTGATCTGGCCGCTGGCGACGAAATGCCCCTGGCCGTTGCCGACCAGTTTCACTTCGATGTAACCCTCATGTTGTTGCGAAGTGACGACAGCATTGGGGTTCTCCTGACGCTGTTCCCACTCGCCAAAAAACCGTGTCGCCAGGAACAGCCCGGCGCCCCAGGCCAGCACCAGCAGCACGCGCCCGGCACGTTTGCCCGGTGGCTGCTGGCTCACGGCTTGGCACTCCAACCGCCCTCGGGCGCGGCGAAGCGCCAGATGATCGGGCGTTTTTCACCGTCGGCACGGGCACCGGTGTTGTTATCCACACCGATCCAGGCGCCATCGGCATCCACCACCAGCGCCTCGGTCAGGCCATAGTCCTGTGGATAACGCCGGTTTTCCTGCAACGCCTCGGCGGCAAACGACCAACAACGCTCGACCTTGGCCGTCGACGCATCACGACGACAGACCTGAAACGCATTGCGCTCGAGGGTGAACAACTTGCCCTCGAACAGCGACAGGTCGGCGAAATCCCGGGACACCGCCTTGGCCTTGGGCATCTGCGGCGGCTGCATTTCCAGCCCGGCCTCGCTGAGCAGCACACAGCCGCCATCGCAATCCCAGACACTCTGCTGGCGCTTGATCAACAGCAGCCCGCGGCGCTCGCGCTCGGCGGCCAGCCAGATCTTGTCGCCGGCCGGGTTGACCGCCAGGCCTTCGAACAAGGCATTGAAGTGCAGCAACATACCGCTGGCCCGCGCCTCGCGCACCATGATCGGCGAAATCTTCAGCCAGGCGGCCGACCCCGTCGGCGCCAGTTGCAACACCGCCGCGTGGGATTCGCTGACCACATACTTGTTGCCGGCGCTGTCGCAGGTGATGCCCTCGAAATCCAGATCGCCGCCGCGCACGAAGGAAGCGACCCAGGTGCGCGAACTCAAGCCCCAGGGCAAACCGCTGTCCGGCACCGGCGGCACGTCGATGCGCACGGTTTCGGCCTGCCAGACCCGATCGCTGGTATCGAGCCGATAGATCTGGTCGTCGTCGCGGTCGGAGACTGTCCACAGCTCCTTGCCGCACAACGCCAGCCCCGACAGGTTGCCGCCGCGCATGCCGTCCACCGGATGCTCGGCCAGCAGCCTCAACTCGGGCAAGGGGTCGGCTATCGCCGAGGTTGCCAATAGCAGTAACGCCAGGGCAAAGCCTCTGCGCATCAGGCCAGAACCTCGGCCAGGTTGCCCTTGGACTCCAGCCAGCTCTTGCGATCGCCGGCGCGTTTCTTCGCCAGCAGCATGTCCATCATTTCCGAAGTCGCGGCGAAGTCATCACCGAGGGTCAACTGCACCAGGCGCCGGGTGTTCGGGTCCATGGTGGTTTCGCGCAGTTGCGGCGGGTTCATTTCACCCAGGCCCTTGAATCGGGTGACCTGCGGCTTGCCACGCTTCTTCTCGGCCACCAGGCGATCGAGGATGCCATCGCGCTCGGCTTCGTCGAGGGCGTAGTAGATTTCCTTGCCCAGGTCGATGCGGTACAGCGGCGGCATCGCCACGTAGACGTGACCGGCATCCACCAGCGGACGGAAGTGCTGGACGAACAGCGCGCAGAGCAGCGTCGCGATATGCAAGCCGTCGGAGTCGGCGTCGGCGAGGATGCAGATCTTGCCGTAGCGCAGCTGGCTCATGTCCTCGGCGCCCGGGTCGACCCCGATGGCCACGGCGATGTTGTGCACTTCCTGGCTGGCCAGGACTTCGCTGCCGTCGACTTCCCAGGTGTTGAGGATCTTGCCGCGCAGCGGCAGGATCGCCTGGAATTCCTTGTCCCGCGCCTGCTTGGCCGAACCACCGGCGGAATCACCTTCCACCAGGAACAGCTCGGAACGCATCGGGTCCTGGCCGGCGCAGTCCGCCAGCTTGCCAGGCAGTGCCGGGCCCTGGGTGATGCGCTTGCGCTCGACCTTCTTGCTGGCCTTGAGGCGACGGCCGGCGTTGCTGATGGCCAGCTCCGCCAGTTGCATGCCCAGCTCAGGGTTGGCGTTGAGCCACAGGCTGAATGCGTCCTTGACCACACCCGAAACGAAGGCCGCCGCCTCGCGGGACGACAGGCGTTCCTTGGTCTGGCCGGAGAACTGCGCGTCTTGCATCTTCATCGACAGCACGAAGGCGATGCGTTCCCAGACGTCTTCCGGCGCCAGCTTCAGGCCGCGCGGCAGCAGGTTGCGGAATTCGCAGAACTCGCGCATGGCGTCCAGCAGGCCCTGGCGCAAACCGTTGACGTGGGTACCGCCCTGGGCGGTCGGGATCAGGTTGACGTAGCTTTCCTGCACGCTGTCGCCGCCTTCCGGCAACCACAGCAGGGCCCAGTCCACCGCTTCCTTGTTACCCGACAGGCTGCCGCAGAAAGGTTCGGCCGGCAGGCGTTCGAATTCGCTGACCGCGTCCACCAGGTAGGAGCGCAGGCCGTCTTCGTAATGCCACTCGACCTTCTCGCCGGTGCCTTTGTCCTCGAAGCTGACCAGCAGCCCCGGGCACAACACGGCCTTGGCCTTGAGCACATGCTTGAGGCGACTGACGGAAAATTTCGGCGAATCGAAGTATTTCGGATCCGGGGCGAAGTACACGCTGGTCCCGGTATTGCGCTTGCCGACGCTGCCGACCACTTCCAGCTCGGTGGCCTTGAAACCGTCGGCGAAGGTCATCTGGTATTCGTTGCCGTCACGCTTGACCCGCACCCGCACCTGGGTCGACAAGGCGTTGACCACGGAAATACCTACCCCGTGCAGACCGCCGGAGAACTGGTAGTTCTTGTTGGAAAACTTACCGCCCGCATGGAGCTTGGTGAGGATCAGCTCGACGCCGGACACACCCTCTTCCGGGTGAATGTCCACCGGCATGCCGCGGCCGTCATCGGACACTTCCAGGGAGTGGTCGGCATGCAGGATGACCTGGATCGACTTCGCGTGCCCCGCCAGGGCTTCGTCGACGCTGTTGTCGATGACTTCCTGGGCGAGGTGGTTCGGCCGGGTGGTATCGGTGTACATGCCCGGGCGTTTGCGCACCGGGTCGAGGCCCGAGAGGACTTCGATGGCGTCTGCGTTATAAGAGCTAGCGCTGGGAGTGGCCATGGGGTCTCGTCGTTAGTCGTTCAATGAAATAGAAGCGAGGGTTCACAGCGAGGTGAAATCGATCGCCTGGTACTGATCCGGGCCGATGCCGGCAAAATTCAACAACGCCGGCAATTGTCCGGCAAAACCCTGGAAACTATGGTCGCCGCCGGCCTGGATGCGCAAGGCACAGGCTCGGTAATACAGCTGGGCGCTGCGATAGTCCAGCGTCTCGTCACCTGTCTGCAGCCAGACCTGGAACCGCTGCGGGTCCTGGGGCGCCGGCACTTCCAGTTCGGCCAGGGCCGTCACATGGTCGTGGGTCAGTTCCCAGGTTTCCCCGGTATAGAGGTTGGTCTGCGTGCCCAAAAAGCCGTCGAACATCCGGTGCGGACTGACCGCGGGGTTGATCAGCAGGGCTTTCAGGCCGTGGCGCTCGGCAAGGTGAGTCGCATAGTAGCCGCCGAGAGAGCTGCCGACCAGCAGCGGCCGTCCGAGTTCGGCAATCGCCTGCTCCAACTGGCCAATGGCCTCGCGCGGATGATGATGCAGGGCCGGCACGCGCAGCTGTTCGCCGCGGCCGATCGCCTCCATGACAGCGATCAGCTGGCTGGCTTTCTTCGACGCCGGTGCGCTGTTGAAGCCGTGGATATACAGGATCGAACCGGACATGCGCACTCCCTTTGCATCGTGCAAAAAGGCGCAGTTTACAGGGTGTATCGTCGCTTGACTTGTGTTCAGGTGTATCCCTTTGTCCTGCCGCCTCGGACGGCGGCTCCGGGGCGGAATCAGTAGCCGTCGCTGCCGTAATCGACCTGGAAATCGAAGCCGGTGACCCGCTCGACACCGGTTTCCAGGCGCCCATCGGGCAGCAGGCGCAGCCAGCGATAGCCCGGCGCGGTCTCACCGACCTTGAAATCCTCGCTGCCCGGCTCGAACTGAATGCAGGTCGAGGGCGATGCCAGCAGGCGTAGCGATCCCTGCTGACGGTCGATTTCCTGATGCACATGGCCCCAGAGCACCGCGCGCGCCTGCGGAAAACGCTCCAGCACGGCGAACAACGCGTGCGGATTGCGCAGCCCGATGGGCTCCATCCAGGCACAACCGATGGAGACCGGATGATGGTGCAGGCACACCAGGTGATGACGCTCGGGGGCTTCGCTCAGGGCGCTGGCGAGCAACTGCAACTGCTCGTCCTGCAGGTAGCCCGGTACCGAACCCGGTACGGCCGAGTCGAGCAGGATGATCCGCCAGTTGCCGATGTCCACCACCGGCGCCAGCAACGAACTCTCGGTCGCCGCCTGCGCCATGATCTGCGGCTCGTCGTGGTTGCCGGGAATCCAGCGCGCCGGCGCCGGAATCTGCCGGGTCATGTCACGAAACAGCTGATAGGACTCCAGCGTACCGTCCTGGGACAGGTCGCCCGTGGCCAGCATCAGGTCGATCCGCGGTTGCTGCTCCAGCACCAGTTCGATCACCCGCTGCAGGCTGTCGCGGGTATTCATGCCCAGCAGCGTGCCGTCCGCTTCGGCGAACAGATGGCTGTCGGACAACTGCACCAGCAACACGGGATCGTCGGTGGTCAGAGTGGATACGCTCGGCAAGGCGGCCTCCCAGGGCGTGTCACGGGAAGTGAGGAATGGGGGCAATTATGCTGGGGGAAATTCAAAAGAGGAAACCGGCGAACCGGACGCAGTTCACATCTACCGCACGGCCTCGAACTCATGACCGCAAGCCAGGCAGTGGCTCAGCCATTCACCGAGAAACACATTGAGCTGGGCCTTCTCGTCCGGCTGGTGCATGAAGGCGTTCGGATACGGATAGATGCCACGAAAGCGCCGGGCGTGCTCGGCGCTGATGACTTCGGCCATTCGCGCGTCGTGGTAGACCTGCACTTCCAGCTGCGGCACCGGCAGCCAGGGCAGGCTGTGTTCCTGGCGCACCTGCAAGGTGGTGGTGTAAGGACAGGCCAGCAGCACCTCCAGCGCCAGCACGCCGAGCATCTGGTCGCCCTGGGTCACTGCGATCCGCCGCGCCACCGGCTGGTTGCGCATGTCGGGCAACAGGCGCATCAGCCGGGCATAGTTGGCCTCGCAGGACGCTTGCAGCCCCACGAGATCGACCCGGTAGCGATCGCGCACTTTGTTTACGACCATAACCCCCTCACTTCAACGCGGTTCAAAGCCAGCCATTGCAAGGCAATAATGCTCGCCGCGTTGGAAATCCGCCCATCCCTTACCGCCTGCAGTGCGTCTTCGAAAGCCCAGACCGACACGCGAATATCCTCCGCCTCTTCCACCAGCCCGTGCAGGCCACCGGCACCGCTGCTGTCGCAACGCCCCAGGTACAGATGCACGAACTCGGTACTGCCCCCCGGCGACGGGAAATACTGGGTCATCGGCCACAGCGCGGAGAATGTCAGTCCAGCTTCCTCCTGCGCTTCGCGGTGAGCAACTTCTTCCGGCTGCTCGTCCTTGTCGATCAGACCGGCGACCAGTTCGATCAACCAGGGGGTCGCGGTTTTCCCCATGGCGCCGACGCGAAACTGCTCGACCAAGACCACTTCATCGCGTTGCGGATCGTACGGCAGGACGCAGACAGCATCGTGACGCACAAAGATTTCACGACTGATTTCGCGCCCCATGCCACCGGCAAACAGCTCGTGGCGCAGGTGCACACGGTCGAGCTGATAAAAACCCTGGAAGCATTTCTCGCGCCGAACGATATCGACAGTGGTCGGCGTGGTGTTGGCAAAGTCCGTCATAGCAATCCTCGTTTCCTGCGGCCAGATCCGAGGCTCCCCCTCGACATCGCGCCATCCTAACGCGCCGGTGACCGATGATGCAGCCCCTTTGCCATCAGCGGGATAGACGGCAAGGGGGCAAACCTAATCTAATTGCCTCTATTGAGCTTAGTGGCGAACTGATTGCCCCGCAGGCAGTCGAAGCCGGTAACTTTTGCCTACCTCTGGTTTATCAAGGACGCACATGTCGCTTCTTAAAATCGCCTCCGTGGCTTGCCTGGCCCTGACCCTGGGCGCCTGCCAAAGCCTGTTTCAACCCAGCTATCAAAAGCCCCTGCAAAGCACCAGCGACAAGTCGGAACAGATCAAGCCCGGCTGCAGCAATCAGGATTGCCCGCTGGTGAACATCGACACCGTGCACTTCGCCGACGAGCCGCAGCTGGATGCGCTGATTGAAAAGCGCCTGCTGCAGATGACCCGCACCACTGCGGACCAGGCCGTGCCAGCGACACTGAGCGCCTATCGGGAGAAGTTCCTGCGCGAGGCCGACAGCCGCAACAGCATGTACCTGCAAGCCAAGGTACGCGAACAGCATGACGGCCTGGTGATCATCGAACTGGCCAGCTACCTGGACACTGGCGGCGCCCACGGCACGCCTGGCCGCGGTTTCATCAACTACTCGCGCGAGCTGCACAAGGAACTGACCCTGTCCGACATGCTGCGCCCGGGCCAGGAAGCCGCGTTCTGGAAGGCCGCCCAGGTGGCCCACAACAGCTGGCTGATCAGCACCAAGCTGGATCAGGAGCCAGAGTTCATCAAGAGCTGGCCGTTCCAGAAAACCCCGAACGTGGCGCTGACCTACGGCGGCGTGATCCTCAAGTACAACGTGTCGGTGATCGCGCCTTACGCGCTGGGCCACATCGAACTGAAGATCCCTTACAACCGCCTGAACGGCATTCTCAAGCCCGAGCTGTTTCCTGGCCGTAGCTGAAGGCCCGCCCCAGCAGCCCTTGCAGCAGCCCTGCCAGCACCAGTGACGGCAGGGTTGCGCCAATGTCCGGATAGAGGTTGGCCAGCAGGTGATAGGTGCTGACCCCACCCAGCCAGGCCAGCAACGCCGGCCAGCGCAAACCTACCGACGATACCTGGGCACTGCGCTTGCGCAGGATGAAGTGATCCACCAGCACCACGCCGAACAGCGGCGCGAACACCGAGCCGATCAGCAGCAGGAAATTCTGATACTGGGCCAACGGCGCCAGGCAGGCGATCAGGGTGCAGAGCACGCCAATGGCCAAAGCCAGGTGCTCGACCTTCAGGCGCAACAGAATACCGCTGGAAACCGCGGCCGAATGGATATCGGCAAAGGCGTTTTCCGACTCGTCCAGCAGGATCAGCAACAGCGGAATCCCCAGGCCCGCACCGGCCAAAGCCAGCAGCAGCGCATTGACCTCGCCACTCGGCGCAAAGGCCAAGGTGTAGGCCACGCCCAGGCTCATCAGCCACAGATTGCCGATAAAGAACCCCAGCGCCGTACCGCCAAACACATTGCGCGCACGCTTGCCGAACCTTGAGTAGTCGGCGATCAGCGGCAACCACGACAACGGCATGGCGATCGCGATATCGAAACCCACGCCGAGCGGCATGGAGCCGTCGCCGGCCTGGGCCCAGAGCGCGGCAAGGTCGGCCTTGGCGAACAGGTTCCAGGTCAGCCACAGGCAGGCCGCCAACAGCAGCCAGATGCCCCATTTGCGCAGGACCTTGCGCACGAAAGTCAGCGGCCCGCTGACCGCGAGCAAGGTCGCCAGCGCGCCGAAAAACAGAGTCCAGAGCAAAGGGCTGGCTAGCAGGCTGCCTTCGCTGAACGCACGAGTACCCAACAAGCTGGCGGCATCGCGCATGACGATGATCTCGAACGAGCCCCAGCCCACCAGTTGCAACAGGTTGAGCAACGCCGGCAGACTCGCGCCGCGACTACCGAGGCTGAGCTTGAGCGCCGCCATGGACGACAGACCGGTATCGCTGCCGATCACCCCGACCGCCGCGAGCAGCAAGACGCCGACCGCCGTGCCAAGAAAGATCGCCAGCAACGCGCCGGACAGGCCCAGGCCAGGCGCGAGCAGCGCTCCGGTCTGCAACACCATCAGGCCGATGCCGAGGGAAAACCACAGGGAAAACAGATCGCGCGCGCCGAATACACGCCTGTCGGCGGGGACCGCAGTGTCTGGTGAATAAGTGTTCAAGACGGTTATCTCGGGGGGAGGGAAAGGGGCGCTAGCTGCAAGCCTCAAGCTGCAAGAAAAAGCAGGACCGCTGTGCCTTTAACTTACAGCTTGAAGCTTGCAACTTGTCGCTTAAACCTTCTTGTACAACTGGCTGCCTTCCTGCTTGAAGCGCTCGGCCTGCTCCGCCAGGCCCTTGGCGACTTCCACGTCCACCGCCTCGATGCGCTGGTTGGCCGCGTACTCGCGGACCTCCTGGGTGATCTTCATCGAGCAGAACTTCGGCCCGCACATGGAGCAGAAGTGCGCGACCTTGGCCGAATCCTTGGGCAGGGTTTCGTCGTGGTAGGCGCGTGCGGTGTCCGGGTCGAGGCCGAGGTTGAACTGGTCTTCCCAGCGGAACTCGAAGCGCGCCTTGGACAGCGCGTTGTCACGGATCTGTGCGCCCGGGTGACCCTTGGCAAGGTCGGCGGCATGCGCGGCGATCTTGTAGGTGATGATCCCGGTCTTCACGTCATCCTTATTCGGCAGGCCCAGGTGCTCCTTCGGCGTCACGTAGCAGAGCATGGCGCAGCCGAACCAGCCAATCATCGCCGCGCCGATACCGGAGGTGATGTGGTCGTAGCCCGGCGCGATGTCGGTGGTCAGCGGGCCGAGGGTGTAGAACGGCGCCTCGTCGCAGCATTCCAGCTGCTTGTCCATGTTCTCTTTGATCAGTTGCATCGGCACGTGGCCCGGGCCTTCGATCATGCACTGCACGTCATGCTTCCAGGCGATCTTGGTCAGCTCGCCGAGGGTCTCCAGTTCGCCGAACTGCGCTTCGTCGTTGGCGTCGGCGATCGAGCCCGGACGCAGGCCGTCGCCCAGCGAGAAGCTGACGTCGTAGGCCTTCATGATTTCGCAGATTTCGTCGAAGTGGGTGTAGAGGAAGTTTTCCTTGTGGTGCGCCAGGCACCACTTGGCCATGATCGAACCGCCGCGGGAGACGATGCCGGTCACGCGCTTGGCGGTCAGCGGCACATAACGCAGCAGCACACCGGCGTGGATGGTGAAGTAGTCGACGCCCTGCTCCGCCTGCTCGATCAGGGTGTCGCGGAACAGCTCCCAGGTCAGGTCTTCGGCCACGCCGTTGACCTTCTCCAGCGCCTGGTAGATCGGCACGGTACCGATCGGCACCGGCGAGTTGCGGATGATCCACTCGCGGGTTTCGTGGATGTGCTTGCCGGTGGACAGGTCCATGACGGTGTCCGAACCCCAGCGGATGCCCCAGGTCAGCTTCGCCACTTCTTCTTCGATGGACGAACCCAGGGCGCTGTTGCCGATGTTGCCGTTGATCTTCACCAGGAAGTTGCGGCCGATGATCATCGGTTCCAGTTCGACGTGGTTGATGTTGGCCGGAATGATCGCGCGACCGCGGGCAATTTCCTCACGGACGAACTCGGGGGTGATTTCTTTCGGGATGCTGGCGCCGAAGCTGTGGCCGGCGTGCTGCTGATCGAGCAGACCCGCGGCGCGAGCCTCTTGCAGCTTCATGTTTTCGCGGATGGCGACGTATTCCATCTCGGCGGTGATGATGCCCTTGCGCGCGTAGTGCATCTGGCTGACGTTGGCCCCGGCCTTGGCGCGGCGCGGGTTGTTGACGTGGGCGAAGCGCAGCTTGGTCAGCTCGGGGTCGGCGAGGCGCTGCTGGCCGAAGTTGGAGCTCAGGCCAGGCAGGCGCTCGGTGTCGCCACGGTCGTCGATCCAGGCCGAGCGCACATCGCCCAGGCCTTTGCGCACGTCGATCACCACGTTGGGGTCGGTGTACGGGCCGGAGGTGTCATAGACGGTGACCGGCGCGTTGATCTCGCCACCGAAATCGGTGGGGGTCACGTCGAGGCTGATTTCGCGCATCGGCACGCGGATGTCCGGGCGCGAACCCTGGACATAGATTTTTTGCGAGCGGGTAAAGGGCTGAACCGACTGCTCATCGACCTTGGCCGACTCACTCAGGTGCATAGCGTTTTTTAATTTTGTAGTCATCACAGGCTCTCCAGACAGCATCCAGGCAGTGGATTTTTGTCGGAGCGAACCTGTAACGAACGGACGCAGCCATAGCTGGAGCCAGGGGCGAAAACCAGCTGGTGCAGTGCTTGGTGCTCGAGGAGTGTTCGATTGTCGAACAACATCCCGGACGAAGCACAAGAGGACTCGCCGGGTGACGAGAAATCTTGTTCCCTACGCAGGCGCTAACCTGATCAGGTTCAACGGGATCCGGATTATCCGATCTCAGCCTCATAGCAAGGCACCCCGACAAGAACTCGGCCAGTCTAGACAAAGCCGGCACAGAACGCCAACACCACGGCAAACAGCGTGATGAATGGCGTAAATGCAGGATTGTTGCCCTGCGCAGGCGCATCTACACTCGCTGGGTTGCGTCGAACCTTGACGCTGCACAGGCCGAGACTTAGCCTTGGCGCCAGAATTATCCTCGTAATATCAACTCTAGGGATCGCCGAATGCTGCGCAAACTCTCACTGGCCATCGCCGTGTCTTGTGCGTCCAATGGAATGGCCTGGGCAGCAGAAGCGCCCTTGACCACTAAAACCGACCTGGTCAGCGTCTACCAGGAAGCAGTGGACAACAACGCCGACCTCGCCGCCGCCCGCGCCGATTACGACGCACGCAAGGAAGTGGTGCCGCAGGCTCGCGCCGGTTTGCTGCCCAACCTCTCGGCCGGTGCCGACCTGAACAACACCCGGACCAAGTTCGACGAACCATCGATGACTGCCACCCGCAGCGGCACCGTGTACCAGGCGACCCTGGCCCAGCCGATTTTCCGCGCCGACCGCTGGTTCCAGTTGCAAGCGGCCAAGGACGTCAACGAGCAAGCCGCGCTGGAGCTCTCGGCCACCGAACAGAACCTGATCCTGCAAAGCGCCGAGAGTTATTTCTCGGTGCTGCGCGCCCAGGACAACCTGGCCTCGACCAAGGCCGAGGAAGCCGCCTTCAAGCGTCAGCTCGACCAGTCCAACGAGCGTTTCGACGTCGGCCTGTCGGACAAGACCGACGTCCTGCAATCCCAGGCCAGCTACGACACCGCGCGGGCCAACCGGATCCTCGCCCAGCGCCAGGTGGATGACGCGTTCGAAGCCCTGATCACCCTGACCAACCGCCAGTACAACTCGATCCAGGGCATCGTTCACAGCCTGCCGGTGCTGGCGCCGACCCCGAATGACGCCAAGGCCTGGGTCGATACCGCGGCCAAGCAGAACCTCAACCTGCTGGCCAGCAACTACGCGGTCAGCGCCGCCGAGGAAACCCTCAAGCAGCGCAAGGCCGGCCACGCCCCGACCCTCGACGCGGTGGCGCAATACAAGAAAGGCGACAACGACGCCCTCGGTTTCAGCAACCCGGGCCCACTGGGCCAGCGTTACGGCAGTGACGTCGAACAACGCAGCATCGGCCTGCAACTGAACATTCCAATCTACAGCGGCGGCCTGACCAGCTCCCAGGTTCGCGAGTCCTACTCGCGCCTGAGCCAGAGCGAACAGCGCCGTGAAGCCCTGCGCCGCCAGGTGGTGGAGAACACCCGCAACCTGCACCGCGCGGTGAACACCGATGTCGAGCAGGTCCAGGCCCGGCGCCAGTCGATCATCTCCAACCAGAGCGCGGTGGAAGCCACGGAAATCGGTTATCAGGTCGGTACGCGCAATATCGTCGACGTGCTCGATGCCCAGCGCCAGCTGTACACCTCGGTGCGCAACTACAACAACAGCCGCTACGACTACATCCTCGACAACCTGCGCCTCAAGCAGGCCGCCGGCACCCTCAACCCGGGCGACCTGCAGGATCTGTCGCGCTACCTGAAAGCCGACTACAACCCGGACCGCGACTTCCTGCCGCCGGACCTGGCCAAGGCCGCGGCGGAACAGCTCAAGGCCCGGCCGGGCCAGTAATTTGTAGCCGCTGCCGCAGGCTGCGATCGACCGCAACGGTCGTAAAAAAGGCCACCGCCATTCAACTGAATCGCGGTGGCCTTTTTGCCTGTCCTTCGGACAGGATCGCAGCCTGCGGCAGCGGCTACAGCAAACGGCCCAGACCGTCGAGCAGACGCTGCAGGGCGCCCTGATTGCTGCGCATCACCCGCAGCCCGGCATCGGCCATCTTCTGCGCATCCCGGGGCAACTCGAACAGGCGCTGCACCGCCACCGCCAGGCCATGGGCATCGTCCACTTCCTGCAGGGCGCCCGCCTCGCGCAGCATTGTCGCGATCTCCAGGAAGTTGAACAGGTGCGGCCCGCTCAGCACCGGCTTGGCCAGGGCCGCCGGCTCCAGCAGGTTGTGGCCGCCGTTGGGCACCAGGCTGCCGCCAACAAAGGCGCTGTCCGCCAGGGCATAAAGAAACAGCAGCTCGCCCATGGTGTCGCCCAGCAGCACCGAGGTGCTGGCGCTGACCGGCTCGGCGCTGGAGCGGCGAATGGTCGCGAAACCCTGCTGCCGGCACAGCTCGAACACCGAATTGAACCGCTCCGGATGACGCGGCACCAGGATCAGCAAGGCATCCGGGTGGCTGGCCAGCAGTTGGCGATGGGCATCCAGCACCACGGCGTCTTCGCCTTCATGGGTACTGGCGGCGATCCACACCGGACGTTCGCCGGCTTGCCATTGCTGGCGCAGCTCGCTGGCGCGCACCAGCAGTTGCGGGTCGATGCTCAGGTCGAACTTGATCGAGCCCGTCACCTCGACCGTTTCCGGCCGCGCGCCCAACTGGCGGAAACGCTCGGCCTCGGCTTCGGTCTGCACCGCGAACAGGCTCATTTGCGCGAGCATCGGCGCGGTCAGTTTGTTGAATCGGCCATAACCCTTGGCCGAACGTTCCGACAACCGCCCGTTGGCCAGCGCCACGGGAATGCCGCGCTTAGCGCACTGGTGAATGTGATTGGGCCACAACTCGGTTTCCATGATCACCGCCAGCTTCGGCCGGACCCGATCGAGGAAACGCGCGGCGGCGCAAGGCAGGTCGTAGGGCAGGTAGCAATGCTGGATGCGCGGCTCGTTGGCGAACAGTGCCTGGATGCGTTCCGAGCCGGTGGGGGTCATGCAGGTGACCGTGATCGGCAGTTGTGGATAACGCGCCAGCAAGGCACGGATCATCGGCGCGGCGGCAATGCTTTCGCCCACCGACACCGCGTGCACCCAGATCCCGCCCGGCTGCATCGCCGGCAGCCCCCAGGAAAAACGTTCGCCGACCCGCCTGGCATAGGCCGGCGCCTTGCGCGCCCGCAGCCACAGACGAATCGCCACCAATGGCAGCCCCAGGTAAAACAGCGCGGTGTAGAGAGTTCTATTCATGGCGGCGGAGTTTATCGGCTTTTTCAGCCAATCGCCCGCAAGTGCACGGCAAAACGCTCCGCCAGCCAATGCGCCGCCGGCCCCAGGGGTTCATCGCGACGCCAGACCAGTTCCACCACCAGCGCCGGCGGGGTCCACTCGCTGGCCAACTCGACCATCTGGTTCTGATAGGCCGGGTACTGCACCACATGCCTTGGCAGCCAGGCCCAGCCCAGGCCGCGCATCAGCAGTTCGGCCATCGCATAGAAGCTGTCGGCGCGCCAGACTTGCGGGCTGAGCTGCTCGCCACTGGGGTAAGTGCTCAACTGCGGGGAAATCAGCAACTGCCGATGACGCCCCAGTTGCTGACGATCCACCTGTTTCTCGCCGGCCAGCGGATGCCCGACCGCGCACACCGTGACCATCTCGACGCTGCCCAGGGCCCGCCGTTCGAGGGCCTCGGACATCTGTTCATGGTGGAACAGCAAACCGAGGTCGGCCCGACGCTCCAGCAGCTTGCGCGCCACATCACCCTGGGCGCTGCTGGCCAGCTGGACCTCAAGACTGGGGAAGCGCTCGGACAATGCCTCAAGGCTATCGAGCACCGGCTGGAAAGGCATCGCCTCGTCCAGGGCCAGCCGCAAGCGCGCCTCCTCACCCCGCATCAACGCCAGCGCCCGCCCGTTCAAGCGCTCGCACTGGCGCAGCACTTCCCGCGCCTCCGCGAGCAGGGCACGACCGGCCTCGGTGAGCTTGGGCTGGCGACCGCTGCTGCGCTCGAACAAGAGCACGCCGAGATCGGCCTCGAGCAGCGCAATCGCACTGCTGACCGCCGATTGCGCCTTGTGCTGGTCACGAGCCACCGCGGAAAACGAACGCTGCTCGGCGACGCTGACGAACAGCCGCATCTGCTCCAGATTCCACTGCACATTCATGAGGCAACCCATCTTCAAAACAGATAGGTAATGACTTTACCCCATCTGTGCAATCTCTAGAATGCCGACCTCATCAAGCAAGCCCAAACACGAGGAGTCTCCCATGAACGCTTACACCTACCTGGCCATCGCCATCTGCGCCGAAGTGATCGCCACTGTTTCGATGAAAGCGGTCAAAGGCCTGAGCACTCCCCTGCCGCTGCTGCTGATCATCGTCGGTTACGGCGTGGCCTTCTGGATGCTGACCCTGGTGGTGCGCACCGTGCCGGTGGGCGTGGCTTACGCGGTCTGGGCCGGCATGGGCATTGTCATGGTCAGCGTGGCCGCGCTGTTTCTCTACGGGCAGAAACTGGATATCCCGGCGATGCTCGGCATGGCCCTGATCGTCCTGGGCGTGGTGGTGATCCAGCTGTTTTCGAAGACTGCCGGGCATTAAAAAAAGCAGCGGCAAGCGGCAAGCTTCAAGCGGCAAGAGAGCATCACGCTTGCAGCTTGAGGCTTGAGGCTTGAAACTTGCGCCTTCGATTTGCTCTCCGAGGTCGCTGCATGCCATCCGTTATTTCCACCGACGTGCTGATTGTCGGCGCCGGAGTCGCCGGCCTCTGGCTGAACGCCCGCCTGCGTCGCCAGGGCTTTTCCACTGTGCTGGTGGAGAGCGCCAGCCTCGGCGGCGGACAAAGCGTCAAGTCTCAGGGAATCATTCACGGCGGCGCCAAATACGCGCTGCACGGCGCCCTGACCGGCGCCTCGGAAGCCATCGCCGATATGCCGCGCCGCTGGCGCGAGGCCCTGGCCGGCAACGGCGAGCTGGATCTGTCCGGCGTGCGCCTGCTGTCCGAAGCCCACTATCTGTGGTCCCCCGGCACCCTGGCCGGCAACCTCACCAGCTTTTTCGCCAGCAAGGCGGTGCGTGGCCGCGTCGACCAGGTCAAGGGCGACCAGTTGCCGCCAGCCCTGCAGGACCGTCGCTTCAAGGGCAAGGTCTATCGCCTGGCCGAGCTGGTGGTGGACGTGCCGAGCCTGATCGGGCGCCTGGCCGAACTGGGCGGCGATAGCCTGCTGGCCGGGCAGAAGATCGAGCCCGTGCTTGAAAACGGGCAATTGCTGGGCCTGCGGGTCGACGACCGGGAAATCCGCGCGCAACGCATCGTGCTCAGCGCCGGCGCCGGCAATGCCGACCTGCTGAACAGCCTCGGCCTGAGCCAGCCGGCCATGCAACGCCGGCCGCTGCACATGGTGATCGTCAAGGGCCCGAGCCTGAAACCGCTGTACGCCCACTGCCTGGGCGGCGGGCCGAAGCCGCGCATCACCGTGACCACCCACCCGGCGGCCGACGGCCAATGGGTCTGGTACCTCGGCGGCGATATCGCCGAAGCCGAGGGCGTGGCGCGCGAGCCGGCGGCACAGATTGCCGCTGCCCAGAAAGAACTTGGCAACCTGTTGCCATGGGTCGACCTCAGCCAGGCGCAATGGGCCACCCTGCGGGTGGATCGGGCCGAACCCGCACAATCGGGCCTGACTCGCCCGGACAACGCCTTCCTCGCCGAGCAGGACCGCCTGCTGGTCGGCTGGCCAACCAAGCTGGCCCTGGCCCCGGATTTCGCCGACCGGGTATTCGCCGCCCTCGAGCGCGACGGCATCAAGCCAGGCCCCGCAACCCCGTTGCCGGAGTTGCCGAAGCCCGCCATCGCGCAACCGGCCTGGGAGCAACTGCTGCCATGAGCCAAGCGACCCTGCACGACCTGCATCGCCCCTTCGGCAGCACTGGGCTGCTGGTCTCCCCACTGGGCCTGGGCACCGTGAAGCTCGGGCGCGACCAAGGGGTGAAATACCCCAGCGGCTTCCAGATTCCGGATGACACCGAAGCCCGCATGCTGCTCAAGCTGACCCGTGACCTGGGCATCAACCTGATCGATACCGCGCCAGCCTATGGCCGTAGTGAAGAACGCCTGGGCCCGCTGTTGCGCGGGCAACGCCAGGACTGGGTGATTGTCAGCAAGGTCGGCGAAGAGTTCGAAAACGGCCTGTCGCGCCACGACTTCAGCGCCGCGCATACCCGCCTGTCGGTGGAGCGCAGCCTGCAACGCCTGGAAACCGACTTCATCGACCTGGTGCTGGTGCATTCCGACGGCAATGATCTGCACATCCTCGAGCAGTGCGAGGTGTATCAGACGCTGGCTGAGCTCAAGCAGGAAGGCAAGATCCGTGGCTTCGGCTTCTCCGGGAAAACCGTCGAAGGGGGTCTGAAGGCCCTGGAACAAGGCGACTGCGCCATGGTCACCTACAATCTGAACGAACAGAACGAGAGAGCCGTCATCGATTACGCCGCGGCCCACGGCAAGGGCATTCTGGTGAAAAAAGCCCTGGCCAGTGGCCATGTGTGCCTGAGCCCGGGGGTCGACCCGGTTCGCGCCAGCTTCGAACTGCTGTTCGATCAACCGGGCGTCGCCAGTGCTATTGTCGGGACCATCAATCCGCTGCACCTGGCCCATAATGTCGCCACTGTCGCGCAGGTGTTGCGCAAAAACTGATGCCGCCCACGCGGCCGACCCCGACGCAAGAAGGAGCCGACATGCCGCGTACGCTCATAAGAAAGAACCCCAGCAACTTCAAGACCCTGCCGCTGTTCGTCGAAGCGACGCCCGAAGGCCTCAGCTATCAGAGCGTCGGCATGCCGTTGAACTTCGCGCAGACCTTGCAGCGGCGGCGCCCGGTCACGGTGGCCGACGCCGAACGCTTCGCCCTGGAACTGGCCAACCTCGGCGTCTCGGTACGCCTGACCCTGCATTGGCAGAACCGCGACTATTGGGTGCTGGTCCGCCAGCGCCGGCAGGACCGCGGCGATGTGGTGCTCAAGCTGATTTCCGGCTACGTCCCGGCCCATGAACTGAACCTGCCGCTGCATACCGCCATCCAGGAAATCGCCGAGGAATGCCTGCTGGAAACCCCGGAAGGCTGGCTCGGCGGGCGCTTCAACGACACCTGGCTGCCGGCGCCCTACTCGGCGGCCCTGCATTATCGCGAAGCCCTGCCCTTTCGCCTGACGCCGCTGTCGGGCGCGGCACGCCCGGTACGCTGCGCCAACCTGCATCTGCTGGAGCGGCCGCGAGCCTATGTGCACCTGCCCACCGCGTCGCTGCAGCTGATTTATGACCTGCGCCTGGACGTGCCGAAAGAAGCCAAGTCCCTGAGCCTGTTCCATGTCGACGAACGCCTGGAAGGTGATCAACTGGTGGCGCGCCTGGATCGCAAGCGTCCGGATCTGTACCTGATGCCGCTCAAGGACGGGCAGCCATGCGCCGAGCTCTATACGTTGAAGAAGGATCAGTTGTACCCGGCGAGCACCCGCGGCCTGTACCTGGCCGAAAGCTTCGCCCAGCAGCAGGGCTGGCTGGTGCGTGACGAGCGGATTCGCTGGAAGGACTGGCTGAAGCAGCAGGGATTGAGCGCGCCGGAGAAGGATTCCAAGCTCCAGCGTTTTACCGGCAAAGCGCGGCAGATATTGCGCAAGATAGTGCCGGCCAAGAGCAGCCGGCAACGTTGATTGCCAACCCATCCACTCCAGCTTTCACGGGAGTGGACGGATTGGCAGCAAGCCTTATTCGGTCTTGCGGATCTTCTCGACTATGGCCGTAGTGGAGCTGTTTTCCACCAGGCCCAGCACCTTCACCGTGCCGCCATAAGCCTTGACGATATCGGCGCCGACCACCTGGTCGACCGAGTAATCCCCGCCTTTGACCAGCACGTCCGGCTTGACCTGGGCCAGCAGGTTTTCCGGCGTGCCCTCGGGAAAGCTGATGACCCAATCCACCGCGCCCAGGCCGGCCAGTACCGCCATCCGCCGGTCGACGCTGTTGATCGGACGGCCAGGGCCTTTCAGGCGGCTGACCGAGGCATCGTCGTTGATCGCCACGATCAGGCGATCGCCCTGGGCTCGTGCCTGCTCGAGGTAGGTCACATGGCCGGCGTGGAGGATATCGAAGCAGCCGTTGGTGAAGACGATCTTCTCTTTGTGCGCACGCGCATCGTCGATCGCCAGCAGCAGCTGGTCGAGGCTCAGCACACCGCGCTCGGAACCTTCTTCACGCTGGATCGCGCGACGCAGTTCCGGTGCGCTGATGGCCGCGGTACCCAGCTTGCCGACCACGATGCCGGCAGCCAGGTTGGCCAGGGCCACCGCGTGCGGCAGCTCTTCGCCCGCCGCGATTGCCGCCGCCAGGGTGGAAATCACCGTATCGCCGGCGCCGGTCACATCGAACACTTCACGGGCCCGGGCCGGCAGGTGCAGCGCCGGGTGATCGGGACGCAGCAGGGTCATGCCGTGCTCGCCACGGGTCACCAGCAAGGCACCCAGCTCCAGGTCGTGCATCAGCTTCGCGCCTTTGCTGACCAGGTCGTGCTCGTCGACGCAGCCGCCGACTATGGTTTCGAACTCGCTGAGGTTCGGGGTGATCAGGCTGGCGCCTCGGTAAATCGAAAAGTCCTTGCCTTTCGGGTCCGCCAGCACCGGGATACCACGGGCACGCGCGGCCTGGATCAGCGCCTGATGGTTCTTCAGGGCTCCCTTGCCGTAGTCGGACAACACCAGCACCTTGATGCCGTCCAGCAACCGGTCGACTTCAGCGCCCAACGCCAGGGCATCGGTGGCGAAAGGTTCTTCGAAATCGATACGCAGCAGTTGCTGGTGCCGGCTCATGACCCGCAGCTTGACGATGGTCGGCTGATGGGCAATGCGTTGGAACAAGGCGCGGACGCCCGCCCCTTCAAGACTGTTGGAGAGACTGTCGGCAGCCTCGTCGTCACCGGTGACGCCGACCAGCGAGGCCGGTGCGCCGAGCGCGGCAATGTTCAAGGCAACGTTCGCGGCACCGCCCGGGCGGTCCTCGATTTGCTCGACCTTGACCACCGGTACCGGCGCCTCAGGGGAAATCCGTGAGGTACCACCATGCCAGTAACGGTCGAGCATGACATCGCCGACCACCAAGACAGGGGCTTGATCGAATCGCGGCATGGACAACTTCATGGAGCAACCCACATACAAAATGAACAGGGGCGCGATATTAACACAGGGTGAACGCTGCCTAGTTCTACCGCTGCACGAGTATTCGCGATCGCGCCAAACTGTTCATTTATTGAGCAAAAGCGCCATGAGCCGGTCTGTCGCGCAGGCCAGTCCGACCGTTTCGGTATCGATCTCGCAGTCGGGATAAAGCGGCGCTTCGTAGGGGCTGTCGAGCCCGGTGAAGTCCCGGATACGCCCCTCGCTTGCCGCCTGATACAGGCCTTTGGGGTCGCGTCGGGCACAGGCAGCGAACGATGTACTCACGTACACCTCGAGAAAATCCCCCGCTGCGAACAAGGCCCGGGCAGCGGCGCGCTCCGCGCGAAACGGTGAAATTGCCGAAACGATCACGATCAACCCCGCCTCCACCATCAACCTCGCCACCTCGGCCAGGCGCCGGATGTTCTCCTTGCGCGCCTCTGCGCCCATGCCCAGGTCACGACACAGGCCGCCGCGCACGTTATCGCCATCAAGGACAAAGGTATGCAGGCCCTGCCCGTTCAACCGCAACTCCAGAAGATTGGCCAGAGTCGACTTGCCGGCGCCGGACAAACCGGTCAGCCAGAGACAACACGGACGCTGCCGCTTGAGCGCCGCCCGCTCGACCGCGGTCAGGGACAGGCTGCAGGGGTGGATATCCAGTCGCGGGCAATGCGCCGGCAGGGGTTCATTCATAGCCAAGCATCTCGTAGTCGCGCTGGTACGCCCGACGCACCAGCCGCCGGGTACGCACCGAACAGAAGTCCCGGGCAGGCTTTTGGTGCCGTTGCCGCGATTCATTGAGGTGCGGCAGGGATTTGCTCACCCCCAGGTGCTCGCTGAGCAACTGATAGTCGCGCTGCAGGTGTTCCTGATAGCCGATGAAGTCCATATTCAGGCGCCCCATGGAATCCACCAGGAAGTCGGTCTGCGGAGCGAAATGCAGCTGTTTGTGGACATTTTCCGGGTGCAACCAGCGGCCGACAAAATCGTCGAAATCGCGATAGTGACTGACCAGCCGCTGGGCCGCCTGGTCGCGACGACTGAGTTCGTTGCCGCGCAGGAAGGCATAGGCCGAATAGGCCCGCTCCAGGGGATCGCGGACCACGGCGAACTTGAAGCTGCTGGCGAACTGCTGGGGAAACTGTTGCTCGTACCAGTACAGAGGCAGGTGGCCCGGCGTCCAGCCGTCGAACAATGCCGAACACAGGCTGCTCCCTGCGCACTTGGGCACATGGATGAACACACAACCGTGCTGGCGGAACGGCGCCGGAAAACGGACGTTGGCGGACATGGCCTTGTTCACCACCTGCCGGTCCACCACAGACAGGCGCCCAAGCAAGAAGGCCCGTTGCGACTTGGGCAATAACTTCCACAGATAACGTTGCAGCATTCCAGTACCCGCGCGATGGGGTTGGCCCCCTCGATTCAGTCGACGATTGAGGCTGGAACCATAACAAGCACGAGACGCGGAATTATTTAGGCTTGGTCAAGACTGTAAGGGGCGGGATACAAAGACCGGCCGGCGCATTGCACGCCGGGGTCGTTCCAGGATGGGCAGCGCCCACCCTGGAGTTGGGTCAGGCAATGCCTTCGGACGCGGGCTCATCCAAGCCCATGGCATGCAGGCGCGAGTAGTAGCCGTTCTGCGCCAACAGGTCGACATGAGTGCCGCGTTCGACGATCCGCCCCTGGTCCATGACCAGAATCAGGTCGGCCTTCTCGATGGTCGACAGGCGGTGCGCGATCACCAGGGTGGTGCGCCCTTTCATCACCTTGTCCAGGGCTGCCTGGATATGCCGCTCGGATTCGGTATCCAGGGCCGAGGTGGCTTCGTCGAGAATCAGCAACGGCGCATTCTTCAACAGGGCCCGGGCAATCGCCAGGCGCTGGCGCTGTCCGCCGGAAAGCAGCACGCCGTTCTCGCCGACCTGGGTATCCAGGCCTTCGGGCAGCTGCGAAATGAAGTCCATGGCATAGGCATCCGCCGCCGCCTTCTCGATATCTTCCCGCGGCGCCCCGGCCAGGTCGCCATAAGCAATGTTGGCGGCCACGCTGTCGTTGAACAGGGTCACATGCTGGGTCACCTGGGCCACATGCCGACGCAGGTTGCGCAGGCGGTAATCCTCGATCTCCACATCATCGAGGAGAATCTGCCCCGTTTCGTGGTGATAGAAGCGCGGAATCAGGCTGGCCAGGGTCGACTTGCCGCTGCCGGAGCGGCCGACCAGCGCGATCATCTGCCCGGGAGCCGCGGAGAAACTGATGTCCTTCAGCACTTCACGGTCGGTGCCCGGATAGGTGAAGCTCAGGTTGCGCACGTCGAGGCGACCCTCGATGCGCTCACGCTCGACCTGGCCCAGGTCCACCTCAGGCTCGACGTCCAGCTGTTCGAAGATGCTTTCCGCGCCCGCCACGCCTTTCTGGATGGTCGAACTGACTTCCGAAAGCTGGCGAATCGGCTTGGGCAGCAGGCCCGCCGCGGTGATGTAGGCCACCAGGTCGCCCGCGGTGGCATCGCCACGCAGGAACAGCACCAGGAACATCAGCACCGCCATGGCGGAATAGATCACCAGCTGCAGCATCGGCGTGTAGACCGCACCGGTCTTGGTCATGCGCAGTTGCTTGTCGGTATTGCTCTGGCTGGCGTCGATGAAACGCTGTTGCTCGTAGCTTTCGCCACCGAAGCTGCGAACCACGCGATAGCCTTGAATGGTCTCGGAGGCCACATGGGTCACATCGCCCATCGCCACCTGGATCTTCTTGCTCTGCTTGCGGAATTTCTTGCTGGTGCTGCCGACCATGACCGCAATCAACGGCAGGATCGCCAGCATCACCAGGGTCAGCTTCCAGTTCATCCACAACAGGTAGACGAACAGGAACACCACCGTCAGGCCTTCACGAATCACCACCTTGATGGCGTCGGTGGCGGCACCGGTGACCATGGTGACGTTGAAGGTGATGCGGGAAATCAGATGCCCGGAGTTATGGGTATCGAAATAGCGGTTCGGCAGGACCAGCAGCTTGTTGAACAGCTCGACCCGCAGGTCATGCACCAACCCCAGGGAAACCTTCGCCAGGTAATAGTTGCCGAGGAAGGAGCCGAGCCCCTGCCACGCCGCGATCAGGATGATCAGCAGCGGCACCGCCATCAATAGCTGCAAGTCGCGCAGATAGGGAACGTTGGGGAAGAGCACCGCTTCGGGATTGCTCAAGCCGTCGACGAAATATTTGAGAATGCCCGCCAGCATCGGCTGGGTGGAGGCAAATATCACGAAGCCCACGATACTCAGCAGGAAAATGCCAATGTAGGGTTTTACATACCCCAACAGCCGAAAATAGATTTTCAGGCTGGAGTCCTGTTCCGCTTTACGCGGTGCGTCACTCATCGTCGAGCTCACTGTTTAGGAGGAACGCGGGATTTTATCACAGCCTGTGTGACTGCCCCGCGCCCAGACCAAAACAGTAGCCAGACCGATCGGCAGCCAACTGATGAACCATTCGGCGCGAGGGGTTCCGGTCAGGCTGGCGGCATCGAACTGCATGGCCAGGAAGGAGAACAGCCAGATGCCGATGACGCCCCGGCCATAGAGGGTTTCACGGGCGCGCCAGGCTTCGCGCAGCGCTGCAAACCAGGCCACGACCCAGAGCAACAGCCCGGGAATACCCAGTTCGATGGCAATGTGGCTGAACAGGTTATGGGCATGATCGAAAACCTGCCCTTCGGCATGCACGTTATAGCCTGAACCCAGGCCGAGGCCTGTCCATGGATGTTCGGCGATCATCTGCAGGCTGGCCATCAGGATCTGCGGACGATAGGAAGCGCCACGCGCCAGGACCAAAGGCTCGAGAAACCAGAATGCCGACATTGCCAACAGCAATGCCGCCGCCGCAAAAATTCGGCTGAGTCGGTCACGGCACCAGATCGGCATCGCCAGCACGGTCAGGAACAGGGCCAGGGCAGCACCGCGGCTCTGGCAGAGCACGACAAATCCACCGAGCAGCACCAACACCACCAGCCACACCGCTTGAAGGGCGCGAGTACGCGGCACCCAGTGCAGCAGCCAGATAGCAGCCAGGCCGATGACATACCCCCCCAGGATCGGATGAGCCAGCTCACCCAATCCCACAAGGCGCGCCCACCAGACATTTCCGTTGATCCAGTAGAACTGGATGATGGCCATCAGCGCCGTCACCGCCAGCCCCAGTCCGCCCCACTGCATGACGCGGATCACCCGCTCAGGCCGGGCATTGGCGAAAACCGGGAAAAACAGCAGGAACACTGCGATATACAGCAGGCGCTTGGCCTCGCGCGACGGGTCCGCCGCCTGCGTCCATAGCAGGCTGATCAGCCCCCATATCGCCAACCCCAGCAGCGCCAGGCCAAGCCAGCGCTGGGCATGCCACCATTCGACCAGGCGTTGGCGCGCGGGCCAGGCCAGAATCATCGCCGGCAACCACAAAAAGGCCACCAGCCCCTGTTGGTAGAGCTTGTTGGTGGGCGCCAGTGCGATGGCCAGCAAAAACCATAGCAACCCGACTGTCATCCATACTTGCGCCCAGCGTGTGGCCTGCATCTATTCGCTCCTAAATGGGTCACCCAGCCAGCCCGGCATGGTTAAAACAACAACTTTTCGGCATCATTGCCCGTCACTGTGCCCGCCACTTCGACAAGGCTTCCTACGATGCAATGCTCCCGGCTTCCCCAAGCCACTTTGAATCAGATGATTGAAGGCGCCAGAATTCTGGAGGCCGACAGCTACGGCCCGAAAGTCTACCTGTTGCAGGATGGGAATATTCTGAAACTGTTTCGGCGCAAGCGTCTTTTTTCATCCGCCCTGTTTCGGCCCTATTCGAAGCGCTTCATCGACAACGCCGCACGCCTGGAACAACTCGGCGTTCCCACGCTGCAGGTTCTGGACTTCTACCGCCTGGAACAACCCGGCATGACCGCGGTGCTCTACCGACCGCTGCCAGGCGAAACCCTGCGCCAGGTTGCCAGCAAGGAAGGCTTCGACTGGCAACAGACCTTGCCGGCCCTGGTCGAGTTGATTCGTAGCCTGCACAACTCCGGGATCTACTTTCGCTCACTGCACCTGGGCAACATCGTCATCACCCCGGATAACCGCTTCGGCCTGATCGATGTGGCCGACATGCGTTTTTTCCGCGGGCCATTGCCGCGCCATCTGGTCAAACGCAACCTGCAACACTTCGCCCGATATATTGCCCGGGAGAAGCTGAACGGGAGCTTTCCGATACAAGCGCTGGAACAGGCGCTACTTTCGGCATGACAGCAGGGAGGTAGCGGCCTGGCTGAAGCGCTGCCAGGCCAGGTCGGGGGCCAGAGCAGCGTACTGATCCGCCGCGATGCTCTGGGCGGGCAGGCCGAGGGCCTGAAGAATGATCTCCTGCCAGGCGTCGGTATCATTCACCGGCGCATAACGCCCGGTTTCAGCCAACTGCTCACGGAACACTGGCAAATCGCTGATCAGCACCGGCACGCCAGACATCACGGCTTCCTGCAGGATCAGCCCCAGGCCCTCGTCCAGCGATGGGATGGCCACCCAGTCGAATGCCTTGTAAAGCATCGCCGCATGCTTCAGATGTCCAGGCAGCGAAACCCTGTCCTGCAGGCCCAGCTGGTTGATGCGGGCCTCGAGCGCTGTGCGATTCGAGCCTTCGCCGATAATCACCAGACGCATCTCCGGCCGGCTCGCCAGGGCCTTGGCGAAGGCCTCCAGCAGGCAAGCAAACCCTTTATCGTCCACCAGACGGCCGACCGCGCCGAATACCGGAACATCGTCCACAGGCAGGCCGAGGGTGGCCCGGGCCTCGGCACGCGGCAGCAGCCTTGCGTTGAACTCCTGCGGGTCGAACGCACTGCGCAAGGCCGTCACCGGCATCTGCAGATCGTATTCGAGGGAAGACGCCAGAGTCTGCGAAACGGCCGCGAGCGTCAGCTGCGAGGCGGGGAACTGCCGGAACAGCTGCTGATCCTTGCGGTGCAAGCGCGTGGAGCCGTGGATCACCACCACCGCACGCATGTGCGGCAATGACTTGAGGACCGGCAACAAGGTACGCGCCACCCCCAGGCCATCGAGCAACAACACCTGGGCATCGCTTTCGCGCAACGCCTTGCGAAAACTGGCCCGCAGCCAGGGTTTGAGCAAGCGCCAGAAATGCTTGCCCTTCAGGCGCGCCGACGACAGGTTCCACTCCCGGCACTCACCCACCTCGGCAACACATCCGATGGACGAGCCTTGCAGCAGCCAGGTCTTGACCACAGTGCCTGGCTCGGACTGAGAGAGGATCTGTTGGTGAACCTTGTGAACGGAGGCAAATGCACTGCCGCCTGCCCACATGACGTTGAGAATGCTCATTGGGCACATAGCCCTTTCGCGGTATTCGGGTAAGTGAAACCGGTAGAACTAATTGATAAACCAGCCAATACCGACTCCAACCAACAGGACTAGAACAAGCTTGATTTGCTCACGGCGACTGCGCCGAGCCTTACGCTGCCGCTCGGCGGCAGTCTCCACATGCAGGCCGAAGCCTGTATGCAACACCGCGTCGCCTTCCAGGCTGACAGCCGTCAGATTCAGCTCAGCATAGCGCTTGGACAGCGCTTTCTCGCCTCCGTGCCCGGCGAAAGGCGCGCACAGTCGATACTCTGCCATCCGGCGCAAGCCCGGGTTCAGGGAGAAGCTCTGCCACTCGGGTTTGTCGGAGATCAGCGGATAACAAGGCACACCACCGATCAACTCGCGGGCCCCCAAGTGGATGTAGGGACTATGGACTCGCAGGTCGTGGGCATAACTGCGCAACCAGACCTGCAGGATGTCCGGGCGCTGTTCGAGAATCGCTTTCGAATCCTCGACAAAACCCGGGCGGTAGAACTCCCAATCGTCTTCGCAATGGAAGATATAGGGGGTCTTGACCTGCTCGTAGGCCAGGTCGATCGACGCCAATTGCCCGAGCTTCGGCCGGTTGACGAAGAAGGTACAGTGATCCTTCCAATGGGCGGGCACCGCCGTGCGCACCCGCTCGTCGCCAGCATCTTCGGTGATGAAGACTTCGCGGATCGGCGCGCTGTTGAAGCGATCGAAACTCTCCAGCGTGAGCTTGAGCAGGTCCAGGCGACCGCAACTGGTGACCACCAGGGTGATGTCACTCTCTTGACTAAACTGCACTTGATTCTCACCTACGACAAAGTGCGGTCACTATTCAGGGCTCAGTGATCGCTGTCAAACACCCAGCCTCGAGCGTACGCGCTCGATAAGGCTCAAGGGTGCACGAGGCCGCAATGCGGGCTGGAGTTCCTCGACAATACGCTGCCCGATACGGGCGAAGCTGAACTGAGAGACCGCCAGATCGCGGCCGTTTCGCGCGATGCTCTGCACCAGGGCCGGATCGGCGCGCAACATGGCGAGTTTTTCCTGCAATTGCGGGATGTTCTGATAAAAGACCACGTTGTGCAGGTCCTGCAAGCCCAGCGCTCGGTTTTCCGCCTCACCCTGGTCGAATGCCAGCAACACACAGCCACAGGCCATGGCCTCGAAATTCTTGATCATGTATTCGCCCATGCCGACGTCGGCACTGACGAAAAAGCGGATACGGTTGAGGGTGTCGCAATACTCTTCGCCCGACTTGGTCCGCGTCACCACCAGAGGCTCGACCTGGCCGAGTTCATCGAGCAGCGCCTTGCGCCCGCTGTAGGCCACGCTATTGGTGCTGCCGACGAATGCCAGTTCGATATCCCGCTCGCGGCCCTGATCCTGCAGCAGGCTCTGGTCGTAGCCCTTGGGCACGAATACCGCGTCGAAACCTTCCTGGCGCAAGCGCTCGCTGACCATGAACCCCGAACTGATCACCCGCGCCCACGGCAGGCGGCGGTAGTGCGCGCTGAACTTGCCGGTGTACTTGCAGGGGATGTAGTTCTGGTAGGCGTCGTGCTCGAGGATCACCAGGTTGGGAATGCTGCGGATGAAGCTCGCCTGGCGGATTTCCTGCTTGAAACGCAGGAAGAACACGATACGGTCGTAGCGCGATACATCCACCTCACGGCGGAAATAGCCGCGCAGGTTGCGCTGCTCGTCGCTGCTCAACCACCGCAGGTCGCATTCGCAATGAGCGGCAACGCCTTCGTACAGGCGGTCCAGAATGGCCCGCTGTTCTTTCTGCACCAGAAATAGAACCTTCATCATCTTCCTTGCAGCCGTGAGCAACCGGACAAAAGAGCGAAACTACCCTGGCCGACAGGCAAAAGGGTGTCATGCAATATCAATTTACAAACGCCAGAACAGCTCATGCCGGCGTACCGCCTTGCGGAAAAACTCGTTCTCGCCATAAGGCGAAGCGGCGCGGCCGGCCAACACACGCTGCAGGACCCGGCGCAGGCGGCGCTTGAACGGCGCCCGCGGCTGCAGGTCATGCATCATGCTCAGGGCCATCGCCTTGTCGCGTTGCTGTTCGACCGACAGCGGCAAGCAGCAGGGCCTGAGCTCCTGGGCCGGATCGAACACCGGCGGCAGGGCAATGCCCGCCCCCGAATCGCCCATCGGCCAACGGTCGTTGTCATGCAAGTGATTGGCGTAACCGAGCAAGGTGGTCGGCTGCCACTCCAGCCCCTGCAACGCTTCCAATACCGCCTGCTGGGCGCAGATGTGGTCCGGGTGCGGGTCGAGTGTCGGATGCGGCAGCACGATCACCTCGGGGCGCGCCTTGAGCAACAGCGCCCGCAGGTCGGCCAAGAGATTGTTCCAGGTCGGCGCACCATCGGCATCCGCCGGCAGCGGGAATGGATTGAACTGGCGGAACAGACGGATATCCGACAGCTCGGCCTCGCGGGACGCCACAGGGCGGTTCGGCGCCGCCTGCATGGCCGGCAGTTGCAGGCAGAAATACCCCAGCTGCACACAGCGCGCCTCGGCAACCCCGGCCCAACGCGGCACCGCGATGCTGTCCCAGGCCCGCAGCCGGCCCTTGATCCGCGCCGCATCGGCACCGTTCATGCCCATCTGCCGGTAATGCTCGGCCTCGATCTCGCCCGCGGTCAGCGTGACGATCCAGGTTTCATCAGCCTGGCTGTACAGACCGAAGGCGGCCAGTTCGGCATCGTCGGCATGGGGGGCGATGACCATTACCCGCTGGTGGCGATAGTCCGGCTCGCGGAACACTGACAACAGCGGCTCGCCGTGCACCCGGCAGAAACGCCCGCGCAGTTGCAGCTCGCCGCTGGCCAGAGGTCGTGCCAGCCCGCTGAGGTTGAGATAACGCAAGCCGTTCACGCCGCGCTCGAACGTCTGCCGATCCTGCCCCGCCAAGGAAACGCAAGGGTCGAAAAAGCGCCCCAGCCAGGTGCTGCTGACCTTTACCGCAAGGATCAGGGTTTCATCCCCCGCCAGGTCGATCGCCTGGTCCAGCACCAGACGCTCCTTGTCCAAGTGGACCTTGGGCTGCTCGGTGCCGAACGGGAAGCTGTACTGATAATCGTCCCGGGGCGAATAAAACAGGTGGTCGGCGAACCAGGCCTCATGGGCCACCCAGGCCAGCACCGCAAGCAGCAGCGGCAACCACCAGGCCACCAACACACCGACGGCCACCAGCACCAGCAGGCCAATCAGCAGAGCGAGGCGCTTCTGCCGCCGATGGCGTTTGAGCAACTGTTGCTTGCGACTCGGTGGCTGATTCATACCGTGAACACCGGAACGGGGTTGCACCAGCGATCCTTGTACTCGCGATCGGCGCGACCGAAGGAAAAACGCAGCGGCTTGTCGATGGCCCGCGCCTGTTCCCAGGCACTTTGCGTATTGAGGAAACTCAACACGCTGCCAGGGCTGAACTCGCGGGTTTCAGGATCGACGCCACCGTTGATGTATTCGACGCTGATCCACTGCGGCGCTTCGACCCGGTACACCAGTTGAATGGCGATCGGCGCATCGTTGAGAAAAATCACCGAGCCGATCAGCAGCTCGCGCAGCAACTCGATGACTTCGGCCATGCGCTCGGCACCGGTGGCCGGGAAACCCCAGCGCCGCTGGAACAGATCGCAGTAGATGGCCGCCAGCTCCTGGCTGGAGAACTCGCCGACCGGACGCACCACGCCGCCTGCCTCTTCCAGCAGGCGCAGCTCGCGGCGCTGGTTGTAGCGAAACTTCTTCGACAGTTCTTCAGGCGTGCGGGCCATGGCCAGTTGTTCGGCCTGGAGCTTGAGGGTGCTGAAGCGGCCCTGGTTCAAGGCCGACAGGTAACGACCACGATGACGCAGCGGGGCCTGGGTGTCAGGTGCGGCCGGCAGGATCAGCTCTGCGTTGCCCAGGTCGAACAGGCCTTTCTTGCCGCGACGCTTGAGCACGTCCTTGGACAGCGCCAGGTCGCGCCCCCAGGTCGGGATCGCCGCCTGCAGTTCGCCAGCTTGTTCCCAGGCCAGGTAGCGGACCGGGATGCCTGCCAGGTTCGCCAGGCGCTCCACCACCAAAGGATGGGTGGCGACACTGCCGCCAAAACGCTGCCAGGCAGCGGCATAAGTCGAGGCGTCGACGACCGACCAGCCACGCTCGCGCCAGCCTTGGAATCGATTGAGCATCAGGGCCTCGCGGTCAGATCGGTAACTTGCGGCAGACGCCAGAAGGCGTCGCGAACAGCGCGGTCGGAGAATCGCTCGCGCAGGCGCTCGAACATCAGTTCGGCGCACAGCAGGCGCTGGTTCTCATCCATTCCGGCCAGGTGTTGCAGACCTTGGGCCATATGCTCGGCATCGCCCAGCGGAAACAGGATGCCGACGCCTTCGACCACTTCCTTGGCCCCGCCACAGGCCGTCGCCAGCAGCGGCACGCCGGCGGCCATGGCCTCCAGCAACACCATGCCGAAGGGCTCGTGGTCGGAGCTCAGGGCGAAGGCATCGAAAGCGCGGAAGAAACGCCGGGCTTCTGTGACCTGGCCGAGGAACAGCACGCGGTCGGCGATGCCCAGCTCGCGGGAAAGGTCCTTGAGGTTCTGCTCCAGGCGCCCACTGCCGAGAATCGCCAGCTGGCTTTCCCGAGGCAGCCCCGGCAAGGCCGCGGCGAACCCGCGCAGCAGGGTGGCCTGATCCTTGTCCGGATGCAGACGCCCGACATTGCCGACGATCCAGGCGGAAGACGACAGCCCCAGCTCCCGGCGCGCTTCGGCCTTCGGTAGCTGGGTCGCTTGCAAGGCTTCGACGTCGATCCGGTTGTACAGCGTCTGGATCCGCGCCGCCGGCCACTGCGGCAGGCGACTGCGCATGTCGTCGCGCACCGCATCGGACACACCGAGCAGGCTCAGGCGCTTGCGGAACAGGTTGGCAAACAGGCGGCGACTGCCGCGCTGGTAATCGCCAAACGCATGATGCACACCGATCACCGGCAACGCGGTGCCCAGCAATGCGATGTAGATCGGCTTGAAACGGTGGGCGATGCAGAAGCTGAAGTTGCGCGACGCGGCGATCTTGCGCAGGTCGCGTATCGCCCCCAGCTTCAGGCCACGAATGGCCTTGGAGCTGTATTCCATGAACAGCACTTCGTCGCTGGCGCAGCCATCGGCCACCTCGGCATCGGCAACCCCGGTGAGGAACACCGTGGTCACGCGATAACCGCTGCCCGCGAACAGGCTGGCGTATTGCCGGGCACAGTCCAGGAACGGCCCGTCATAGCCGTGGCAGAACTGCAGGACGTGGCGCTCAGCCGAGCGTGTCATAAGGGTCCACGCCGTCTTTGACCACCAGGATGTCTTCCATGATCAGGTACTGCAGATCGGAGCCGAAGAACATGTTCAGGGCGTCGGTCGGCGAGCAGATCATCGGCTCGCCACGGCGGTTGAGCGAGGTGTTCAGCGACACGCCGTTGCCGGTCAGGACTTCCAGGGCCTTCATCATGTCGTAGTAGCGCGGGTTGTATTCGCGCTTGAGCACCTGGGCCCGGGAAGTGCCGTCTTCGTGGACCACTTCCGGTACGCGGGTCTTCCACTCTTCCGCCACTTCGAAGGTGAAGGTCATGAATGGCGCCGGGTGATCGACCTTGATCATCTGCGGACCGACGGTGTCGAGCATCGACGGGCAGAAAGGCCTCCAGCGCTCGCGGAACTTGATCTGCTCGTTGATCCGGTCGGCGACGCCGGTAGCGCTCGGGCAACCAATGATCGAACGACCGCCCAGGGCACGCGGACCGAACTCCATGCGGCCCTGGAACCAGGCCACCGGGTTGCCGTCGACCATGATCTTGGCGATACGCTCGGGGGTGTTGTCGATCTGGCGCCAGGCCGGCTTGTTCGGGTGACGGGCACAGGCGGCGATCACGTCTTCATTGCTGTAGGACGGGCCGAGATAGACGTGTTCCATCTTCTCCACCGGCACGCCGCGCGCGTGGGAAACATAGGCCGCGGCACCGACCGCGGTACCGGCGTCGCCGGACGCCGGTTGCACGAACAGCTCTTTGACTTCCGGGCGGGCGATGATCTTCTGGTTCAGCTTGACGTTCAGCGCACAGCCGCCGGCGAAGGCCAGCTTGCCGGTTTCCTTGAGGATGTCGCCCAGGTAGTGGTCGATCATCTGCAGCGCCAGCTTCTCGAACAGCGCCTGCATGCTGGCCGCGTAGTGGATGTACGGCTCGTCGGCGATGTCGCCTTCGCGCTTCGGCCCCAGCCACTCGATCAGCTTCGGCGAGAAGTAGAAACCCTTGCCCTTCTCTTTATAGCGGCGCAGGCCGATGACGTTGGCGTAATCGGTGTTGATCACCAGTTCGCCGTTTTCAAAGCTGGCCAGGCGGGAGAAGTCGTACTTGCTGGCATCGCCGTACGGCGCCATGCCCATGACCTTGAACTCGCCATCGAGCATCTCGAAGCCGAGGAACTCGGTGATCGCGCCATACAGGCCGCCCAGGGAGTCCGGATCGTAGAATTCCTTGATCTTGTGGATCTTGCCGTTTTCGCCGTAGCCGAAGAAGGTCGTGGCGTACTCGCCCTTGCCGTCGATCCCGAGGATCGCGGTTTTCTCCTTGAAGCCGGAGCAGTGGTAGGCGCTGGAAGCGTGGGCCAGGTGGTGCTCGACCGGCTCGATCTTGATCTTCTTCGGATCGAAGCCCAGTTGCTCGAGGCACCAGACGATCTTGTTGCGATAGCGCTTGTAGCGACGGTTGCCCATCAGGATCGCGTCGAGGGCGCGGTCCGGGGCGTACCAGTAACGCTTGGCGTAGTGCCAGCGAGCCTTGCCGAACAGGCTGATCGGCGCGAACGGAATCGCCACCACGTCAACGTCGGAAGGCTTGATGCCGGCCTGTTCCAGACAGAACTTCGCCGATTCGTAGGGCATGCGGTTCTTTGCATGTTTATCGCGTACGAAGCGCTCTTCTTCGGCAGCCGCCACCAGCTTGCCGTCGATGTACAGCGCTGCGGAAGGATCATGGCTAAGGGCGCCGGACAGGCCAAGAATCGTCAATGCCACAGGGGTCTAGCCTCTTAAGTCTGCATGCAGGCGACGTGCGCCTGGAATTAATGTGCTCCCCGCCAGGGGCGAGAAACAGCTAAAGGGCGGGATTATAGCGTAAACCTGCCGCGGGATGATCCCTGACGTTTCAGCGCCGGGCGCTGGCGCCAAATATGGCTTGCGAGGGATCTGTAGCCGCTGCCGCAGGCTGCGATAAGGCTCCAAGAGCCTTTCTGCGATCTCCAGAGTGCGACCGCTTCGCGCTCTTGAGATCGCAGCCTGCGGCAGCGGCTACAGGCGTTAGCCTACGGACGATTCGGCGGTTTTAGGCAGGCGCTGGTCGATGACCTGATACAGCGCGCTACTCTGCGGCCAGTTGCGCATGAAGCGCGCCCGGTCGCGGGCGTAGGCCGGGGCGAAGCTGCCAAGGCTGTGGTGCTGGCACATGGAGTCCAGGTCGATCAGCGCCCAGCGATCCTCTTGCCAGAACAGGTTGTGCCCCTTGAAGTCGCCATGGCTGATGCGTTCGCGGATCAACTCGGCAAACAGCCGATCCAGCGCCTGCAGCTCGGCCTCCGGAGCCGCGCCGCTGTCGATATAGGGCGCGAAGCGCTCGATGATGTCCGGCCCGGCCAGGTATTCGGTCACCAGATAGGCCCGGCTGCGCAGCCAGAGGAAACGCTTTTCCAGCAAGGCCAGCGGCTTGGGCGTGGCAATGCCGAGGAATGCCAGGCGATTGCCTTCCTGCCACGAATGCCAGGCCCGGCTGGGGCGCCAGAAGCGCTTGAGCCAATGGGCAAAACCCTTGATGTTGTAGCGCTTGACCACCAGGGTGCGGCCCGCCACTTCGACCCGGCCGACGCTGGCGGCGCCACCGGTCTTGTACAGGTGCCCCCGGTCCAGCAGCGCGTCGGCCTGTTCCAGCACCGGCAACATCGCCGCTTCTTCCTCGCGCCGAATCGCCCGCAAGGCGAAGGGACCGCGCAGCACGCTGAACAGGGTGCACTCGCGACCGACCTTGTTGAGAAAATCCTTCAAGCGCCAGCTGCGCACCTTGTCCACCTGCTTCTGCAAGGCTTCCAGCGGCAAGGCATGCTCGGCATTGTTCAGCAGGTAATGCACCAGCAGCTCTTCGGTGAAGGGCTCCAGGCTCTTGGGCAACTGGGCGAAAAACACCCCAAGGTTTTCCAGGACCTTCTGCCGGGACAACGGTTTGCCTGCTTGCTCCACGCAGATCCCGGCACCGTCGATCAGGTACAGCTTGCCCTGATGACGCAGCAGGTTGTCCAGATGCAGGTCTTCCTGCCACAGGCCCTTGCTGTGCAATTCGGCGATGGCGGCCAGGGCTTCGGCGAGTACCGCCTGCTGCTCATCGGCCAGCGCCGGCAACGACTCCACCTGTTTCCAGGCATCGCCCAGGCTCTCGGAACCTTCCAGGAACTCGAACAACAGCCAGCCACCCTCGCCTTCCTTCAGGCCGTCGGCCAACAACAGCGGCGTGGTCATGCCTTGTTCTTCAAGCAGGCGCACACCCTGCAGCTCACGCTGGAAATGCCGCGCCGCCTTGGCGCCCACCAGCAACTTGGCCAGCACCGGACGCCCGCGCCAGACACCGGCGCCGACATAACGCTGCCCTGGCAGCACCCGCAGCAGACTGAGCAACTGCAGCGTCGCAGGTCCAGCAGCGTCAGCCAGCTCCAGGCTCAACGGCAGGCTTGGCGCGCGGCCGGCCTGCTTGAGTTCGGACAGGCGCATCAGCGAGTCTCCTTGTGGCTGCGGCGTGCACTCAGGCGGTTCAGCCAGGCATCGACCAGCGAGCTGTCCTGCGGCTGATCCAGATAGGTCGCGAGCAAGGCGCGCACATCGCCCTCACTCCAGACCGGGGCGCGACGCAACAGCGGCTCCAGGTCCTTGACCCGATCACGCTGGCCGAACAACAGCGGACGGGTCTTTTCCAGGTCGATCAATTGCGCCTGATAACCGTCGCCGGTGGCCCGCAGAAAAATATGCTTGGGATAGAAACAGCCGTGTACCTGGCGCACCGCGTGCAGCTGGCGCGCCAGCAGGCCGCAGGCCCGCAGGATCGCCGCATGCTGGTCCGGGCTGAGCTGCGCCCACTGCTGCAGCAGCGAGTCCAGGTCGTTCCAGCCATCCAGCGCCCGGGTCAGCAGGATCGCCCGGGTTTCGCCAGCCACCTTGCGCTCACCAAAGAAGGCCGCCTGCAAAGCCGGAATACCCAGCTGCTGGTAGCGGCTGATATTGCGAAATTCGCGGGCAAAACTCGGCTCGCCGAACGGCCGGTGCAGGGTCCGCGTCAGGTAGTTGCTCTGGCGCTTGAGGTAGTAGCCGTGGCCTTCCAGGTCGAGGCGATACACGCTGCTCCAGCCCCCGCCGTCGGTATTGGGCTCGTCCACCGCCTCAAGCTGCTTGGCCCACAACGCGTCGAAGCTGTCGAGGCCGTGGCGCTCCAGCAACGCACGGTCCTGAGCCGCCAGGAAATCGGTCATTCGCGTCCCTCGAAAAATCTCAGCACATGCCGGATGCGGCACTTGTCCGCGGCATTCAGCCGGGTGCGCTGGCGGTACTGCAAATAAAAGCGCAGGCGCTGGGTGGCGGACAAATGATACTTGGCCACCTTGTCCAGGCACGCCAGGTCCTTGGTGATCCGGTACTTGAGCCAGAAACCGCGCCAGAAATCGCCATTGGGGCAATCGATCAGGTACAGCCGGGCATCGTCGTCGATCAGCAGGTTGCGCCACTTCAGGTCGTTATGAGTGAAGCGGTGCTCATGCATGATCCGCGTGTAGCGCGCCAGTTGCTGGCTGACCCGATCCACCCAGGCCCGATCGGCCAGCAGCGGGTCGTTGCGCTCGGCCAGGACCGACAAGTCTTGGGTGCGTGGCAGCTCGCGGGTGATCATCGCCCCCCGGTCGTAGGCCAGGCCGCGACGTTCCAGGCCCCAGGCCACCACCTCCGCCGTGGGAATGCCCCACTTGGCGAAACGCTTGAGGTTCTGCCACTCGGACTTGACCCGCGGTTTGCCCAGATAGCGCCGCAGGTTCTTGCCGGCGCCGGTGTAGCGCTTGACGTAATAGTTGATGCCGTTGCGTTCGACACGGATGACCTCCGACAACGGGTCGCGTGTCAGGTGTTCGCCCTTGAGGGCAAAGACCGCATCCAGACTGCCAAAGTCCTGCGCCAGCTCCCGATACCCAGGTTCAAGGCTCCAACCCGCCATCAGAGCGCATCTCCGTACCGCTGCTTGCGTGCGTACAGCTTGTTGGCCTTGCCCTCCAGCCAGCCCAACAGCGCCGCCTCGTCGCTCAGGATCTGCCGCAACGGCTGCAGGAAATAACCCTTGAGGAAGCGCAGCTTGTCGCGCCGGGTCAGGCCGATGTCCAGGGCCGAGAAATACAGCGCCGCCAGGTCCTTGTCGCGCCAGCGCCGGGTGATGGCCGGGCGGGTCTGGGCGCGGTGCAGGTCGATCACCGAGAGCTTGAAGTCATCGGGCGTCACCGGCTTGTCGGTGTGCAGCAGGAAGTGGCAGATGTAGCAGTCGCGATGGTTGACCCCGGCGCGGTGCATCATGCCGGTCATGCGCGCCACTTCGGCGATCAGCGCGCGCTTGAGCCTGGGCTGCGGCGGCTGCTTGACCCAGTCGATGCTGAAGTCTTCGAGGCTGATGGTCGGCGCCAGTTCCTCGGTCACGATGAACGAATGCTGGTTGGCCGGGTTGCTGCCGCGCTCGCCATAGGCCACGGCGGTCATGGTCGGTACGCCGGCTTCCTGCAGGCGCTGGATGGCCTGCCATTCCTGGCCCGCGCCGAGCACCGGCAGCTTGGCGGTGAGCAGGTTCTTGAAGATCTCGCCCCAACCGATACCGCGGTGAATCTTTACGAAGAACCCTTCGCCGGCCACCTCGGTACGCAAGGTACGACGGGCTTCCAGTTCACGGTAGACCTGGCCGTCCAGACGCTCGACTTCGGCGAACGCATCGCGTCCGGCCCAAAGGGTCTTGAACGGTTCGGCAAGAATCAGCTTCATCAGTGTTGCTCCGCCAGAATCACATCCGCAGCGTGCTGCGGCATGCTATAGAGGTCGGCCGTCTCGGCGAACGCCAGGCCGTTACGGCTCCAGGTCGCGCGTGCAGCGTCGTCGGTCAACATGGTGTTCAGGTATTGATTGAGCTGTCCCTGCTCCAATGGCTCGTCCAGCACCAGGCCGCTGTCGGCCTCGGCGATGTAATGGGCATAACCGCAAACCGCGCTGACCAGCACCGGCAAGCCGGCCACCAGCGCTTCCAGCAGCACAGTGCCGGTGTTTTCGTTGTACGCCGGATGGATCAACAGGTCGGCGCCCAATAGGAAACGCGGGATATCACTGCGCCCCTTGAGGAACTGCACATGCTCGCCCAGGCCCAATGCGGCGCTCTGCAATTGGAATACTTTGGGGTCGTCCTGGCCAATTACAAATAGCCGGGTGCGCTTCTTCAGCTCCGGCGGCAAGGCGGCCACGGCCTTGAGACTGCGATCCACGCCCTTGGTCTTGAACCCGGAGCCGATCTGCACCAGCAGCAAATCATCGTCTTTCAGGGCGAACTCGCGACGGAATTCGGCGCGGATCTCGGCCGCGTTGGCCGGCGCGCGACGGTCCTGGGCGATGCCGGGCGGCAGCAGGTGGAAGCGCTCCACCGGGGTGTCGTAATGCTTGATGAACAGCGGCTGCTGGACCTCGGAAATCATCAGTACTTCAGTCTTTGAGTCCCGGGCGAACACCGCCCGCTCGTATTCGGCGAAGTGCCGGTAGCGACCCCAACGGCGGTACAGCGAATGACGCAGGTTCTGCGCCTTGTCTTCGAAGCAGCCGTCGGCGGCGTAATACACGTCCAGCCCAGGCATCTTGTTGAAGCCGATCAGGCGGTCCACCGGACGCTTGGCCAGGTCGGCCTCCATCCAGGCGCTGAGTTTCTCGTTACGCCGATGGTTGAAGAACGCCTTGACCGGCGCCACCAGCACTTCGAAACCCGGCGGTACATCGCCTTCCCAGATCAGCGTGTAGACACGGATCTGGTGCCCGCGCTTCTGGCACTCCAGGGCGATGCGCATGAAGTCCCGTTGCAGGCCGCCGAACGGGAAGTATTTATAAAGGACAAAAGCCAATTGCATCAGCGCAGCTCCTCAGCCAGTAACAACCTGCTCAGCCGGCTGGCGACACGCTCAGGATTCAGACGCGTGAAGCACAGCGGCCACTCGCGTTTCAGGTCGAACCGCCGCTGATCTTCAGCCGTCGGTTGATAGTTGCATTTTTTCTGCAGGCACGGCGCGCAAGGGAAGTCGCTGGCCATATGGATCTGCGCCTTGCCATAGGCACCGGTCAGGCCCGGGTTGGTCGGGCCGAACAGGGAAATGGTCGGCACATCCAGCGCCGCAGCGAGATGGCCAAGCCCGGTATCCACCGCGACGCAGGCCCGGGCTTGCGCCAGCACCTTGGCGACGCCCGCCAGGTTCAGCTTCGGCAGCACCGTGGCGTTGCCCAAGCCCTTGGCAATACGCTCGGCCCGGGCCTTCTCCGCCGGGTTGCCCCAGGGCAGCTTGACCTCGACGCCCAACTGTCCCACGCGTTCGGCCAGCTCGCGCCAGTAGGCTTCCGGCCAGTGCTTGGTGTCCCAGGTGGTGCCGTGCAGGAACACCACAAACGGCTTGGGCCGCGGCAGTTCCACCAGTTTCTCGACGTTCAGGCCGTAATCGCCCAGCCCCTGGGGCAAGTCATAACCCAGGGCCACGGCGAACAGCTGGCGCACCCGCTCCACGGCATGCTGGCCGCGGGCGACGGCCAGGCGCCGCGAGTAGAAACGCGCCGCCAGGGGCTCGCGGGCCGAGTGCTTGTCCAGGCCAGCCACCGGCGCCTTGACGTAGCGAGTCAACCAGGCGCTTTTCAGCAAGCCCTGGGCGTCGATCACCAAGTCGTATTGAGTCGCACGCACGCTCTGCTTGAAGCGCCGCCACTCGCCACTCTTGATGGTCTGCCAGATGTTCTTGCGCCAGCGGCGAATCGCCACCGGGATCACTTTATCCACAGCCGGGTGCCAGGTCGGGATTTCCGCGAAACCCTCTTCCACCACCCAGTCGAACTTGATCCCGGGGATCGCCCGCGCCGCATCGGTCAACGCCGGCAGGGCATGGATCACGTCACCCAGGGAGGAAGTCTTGATCAACAGTACCCGCACTTACCGAACCTCGACTGCGGTGCCCTGCAACCGCTGCAAGGCCTGGTCCACCGAATCTGGCAGCAGTTGGCGCAGGCAGTTGTAATGGCCAAAGCGGCAGGTGCGATCGAAGCACGGGCTGCACTCGATGCCCAGGCGCACGACTTCGACCTGGTCGGCCAGCGGCGGGGTGAAACCCGGCGATGTCGAGCCGTACACCGCCACCAGCGGGCGATTCAGCGCCGCCGCCACGTGCATCAGCCCGGAGTCGTTGGACACCACGGAATCGGCGCAGGACAGCAGGTCGATGGCCTCGGCCAGGGAGGTGCCGCCGCAGAGGTTGACCGATTCTTCGCGCAGCCCCGGAATCAGCCGGGCGCGAATGTCTTCGCCGACCACGTGATCGTTTTTCGAACCGAACAGCCAGACCTGCCAGCCCTCGCGGATCTTCAGCTCGGCGACCTTGGCGTAATGCTCGGACGGCCAGCGCTTGGCCTCGCCGAACTCGGCTCCCGGACACAACGCCAGCACCGGGCGGTCCAGGGTCAGGCCGAACTTGGCCAGCGCCGCTTCGCGGCTGGCCGGATCGATCCGCAGGTCGGGACGCGGATACGGCTTGGGCAGCTCGGCGCCCGGCTCGTAAGCCAGCGCCATGAAGCGCTCGATCATCAGCGGATAACGTTCTTTGTCCAGCGTGCGCACGTCGTTGAGCAAGCCGTAGCGGAACTCGCCACGCCAGCCGGTGCGTTGCGCGATGCCGGCAAAGAACGGCACCAGCGCCGACTTCAACGAGTTGGGCAGCAGGATGGCCTGGTCGTACTGGCCGGCCAGGGATTTGCCGATGCGCCGGCGGGTCGCCAGTTCCAGCACGCCGTGGCCGAGCGGGAAGCTCAAGGCCTGCCGCACTTGCGGCATGCGCTCCAGGATCGGCCGGCTCCACTCGGGGGCCAGCACGTCGATCTCGCACTGAGGATGGCGTTGTTTCAGGCACTGGAAGAGTGTCTGCGCCATCACCATGTCACCGACCCAACTGGGCCCAACGATCAGAATATTCATGTGGTTTCCAAAAACGAACCGGGGAGGCTTACGCCTCCCCGCCTCGAGAATCCAGCCCTGCGGCATTCACCGCCAGCTCATTGTGGACGAGCCGCAACAGGGCTCGCCGGATACATTTGCGGCAACGCAGCGCGCTGCCTAGCTTAGCCCCAGCTCGCGCCAAATCCGCAATACCTCCCGTCGCTCGCTGGCGAACTGGTCGCCGGCGATGACCCCGGCCTCGTTCTGCAAGGCCTGGCGGTGAGCCGCGGAACGGTAGGCCTTGTAGACCTCGCGCAGCAGACTGGCGTCGGTCGCGGGCATCAGCCCGACTTCCTCCAGACCTTCCAGAATGCGGATATTGTCGGTGTAGCGCAGCAATGACGGGTGCTCTTGCGACCACGCCAGGGCCGCGTATTGCACCATAAATTCGATGTCGACGATACCTCCGGCGTCCTGCTTGAGGTCGAACGGCGCCGTGGCCTCGAAGGCATTTGCCGCGGTTCCGGCGGCCGTCGCCTTGGTCCCCAGGTTGTCGCGCATCTTGGCCCGCATCTCGCTGACCTCCTGCTGCAACTTGGGCAGGTCACGGGCACGCCCCAGCACCGCCGCCCGCACTTTCTCGAAGGCCTGGCCGACATCCTGGCTACCTACCAATACCCGGGCGCGCACCAGTGCCTGATGCTCCCAGGTCCAGGCTTCGTTCTCCTGATAACGGGCGAAAGCCCCCAGCGAACTCACCAGCAAGCCCGACGCCCCGGATGGCCGCAGGCGCATGTCCACTTCGTACAGCTGGCCGGAGTTGGTCTGGGTGGTCAGCAGGTGAATGATCCGCTGGCCCAGGCGGGTGAAGAACTGCGCGCCGTCGATCGGTTTCGGGCCATCGGTTTCCGCCTGCGGATCGCCGTCATGGATGAACACCAAGTCCAGGTCGGAACCATGCCCGAGTTCCAGGCCGCCGACTTTCCCATAACCGACAATAATGAAGCCGGGATCGCACAAGGTGCCATCGGTGCGCTGCGGAGCGCCGTATTTGGCCACCGTCTGGCGCCAGGCCAGGGCCAGCACTTGTTCGAGGATCGCCTCGGCCAGCCAGGTCAGGTAGTCGCTGACCTTCATCAACGGCAGGCTGCCGGCGATTTCCGAAGCCGCCACCCGCAGGCGGTGGGCCAGCTTGAAGTGACGCAGCGCCTCCATCTGCTGTTCCAGATCGTCCTCGGGGATGCGCGTCAGGCGCTCGCGCAACTCGGCGGCCAGTTCCGGCGCCAATGGCGGCTTGAACAGACGGCCCTCGTTAAGCAACTCATCGAGCAGCAGCGGGAAGCGGGTGATCTGCTCGGCGATCCACGGACTCGCGGCACACAGGGTCAACAAGCGGCGCAAGGCCCCAGGGTTCTCGGTGAGCAGCACCAGGTAGGCGGAACGTCGCGCCACCGCCTCGACCAGCGGCAACACGCGCTCCAGCACCAGGTCCGGATTAGCATGCTCCACCGCCTGGGCCAGTAAACGTGGAATAAAGGCATCGAGGCGCTCGCGCCCCAAACGCTGCATGGCTCGCAATTGCGGGCTGCCACGCAGGCCGGCCAGCGCCCTGAGCGCCTTGGGTGCGTCATTGAAACCGCCTTCCTGCAGCTGCCGGCAGGCGGCTTCTTCGTCCTGGGCTTCTTCCCACAGCGGCAGCCATTCGCCGCCAACCACCACTTCGCACTCGTTGCCTTCGTCTTCATCCGGGTCGGCGATCACCTGGCGGAAATGCCACTCCACCCGACCGCGCCAGTACATCAGGCGCTCATGGAACGCCGCCCAGTCGGCAAACCCCAGCATGAAGGCAATGCGCGCCTGATCCTGCGGATTGTCCGGCAGCATCTGCGTCTGCCGGTCGGCGATCGCCTGGATCGCGTGCTCGGTGTAACGCAGGAATTCGTAACCTTCCCGCAGTTCGGCGATCACCGCGGGCGGCAGGTAACCCTGCCCCTCCAGGGTGGTCAGCACCTTTAATAGAGGACGCTGCTGCAGGCTCAGATCGCGCCCGCCATGGATCAGCTGGAAAGCCTGGGCGATGAACTCGACTTCGCGGATCCCACCGGAACCCAGCTTGATATTGTCGGCCATGCCCTTGCGCCGCACTTCCTGCTGGATCAACTGCTTCATGGTGCGCAGCGCTTCGATCGCCGAGAAGTCCAGGTAACGCCGGTAGACAAAAGGCCGCAGCATGTCGAGCAACTGCGCGCCGGCAACCTGGTCGCCCGCCACCACCCGCGCCTTGATCATCGCGTAGCGCTCCCAGTCGCGGCCCTGATCCTGGTAGTACTGCTCCAGCGCATTGAAGCTCAGCACCAGGGCGCCCGCCGAACCGTAGGGCCGCAGGCGCATGTCGACGCGGAACACGAAACCGTCGACGGTCATCGGATCCAGCGCCTTGATCAGGCGCTGCCCCAGGCGGATGAAAAACTCCTGGTTATCCAGCGCGCGCTTCACGCCCACGGTTTCCCCGCCTTCGGGGTAGGCGAAGATCAGGTCGATGTCGGACGACAGGTTCAGCTCGACGGCGCCCAGCTTGCCCATGCCGAGGATGACCATCTGCTGCGGCTCGCCGCTACGCCGGCCGGTAGGGACACCGAACTGCTCGCAGTGGCGCTGATACAACCATTGATAGGCCTGGTCGATGCAGGCGTCGGCCATGTCCGACAGGTCGCGGCAGGTCTGCACCAGATCCGCCTGGCGCGTCAGGTCGCGCCAGATGATCCGCACCTGATGACGATTGCGCTGACGCCGCAGTACCCGCCCCAGTTCGTCTTCGCTGGTGGCCTGCCGCACCGCAGCGGCGATCTGCGCGCACAGCTCGCCCGGGCCGAAGCCGCGGTCGAGTTCGCCGCCGCGCACCAGCTCCAGCAACATCAAAGGGTCACGAAGGCTCTGTTCAATGAAGAAGTCGCTGGCGGCGCTCACCCGGGCAAACTCGGCCCAGCGTTCGGGGGTCCAGGCGGCGAACCCGTGATCGTCGTCCAGGGTCGCCACGGCGCTACGGAACGACTGCTCCGCACGGCTGACAAAAGGCAGGAGAATCGCTGGGAGTTCGGCAAGCGCGGGCAGGCTCATGGGCTATCCTTGATCGGCGTAGAAAGGGGCGGTCGGGGCAAATTCTGCGGGCGCGGCCCTTGAAGGACTGTCGAACAAAAGTTAGAAATAGCTGAATTTTTTATTATTTTGGCAGCCAGCATCAAATTCTTACCCATTGGTGTTGGAAATCGACCAACAGTAACGATTATTCTCACAACGCAGCAGGAGGCCACAAGCCAATCTTCTGTAGTTTTACTACTCGTCTATACATTCGAAAGGCTGAAATGGCCGACGATTTGTAGTAAAACTACACGCCGCCGTATCAACCTCCGGCAATCCAAGAATTTTATCGTCTGCCCACAAGGCCAGTCGCAAACTCAGGCAACCGATTCTGGAAGCCTTTCCGCCCTGGAGCAAGCCATGCAAGACCTCGATCCCGTCGAAACCCAGGAATGGCTGGACGCCCTGGAATCGGTTCTCGACAAAGAAGGCGAAGACCGTGCTCACTATCTGATGACCCGTATGGGCGAACTCGCGACCCGCAGCGGCTCGCAACTGCCCTACGCCATCACCACGCCGTACCGCAACACGATTCCCGTCACCCACGAAGCACGCATGCCTGGCGACCTGTTCATGGAACGCCGCATTCGCTCGCTGGTACGTTGGAACGCGTTGGCCATGGTCATGCGTACGAACCTGAAAGATTCTGACCTGGGCGGTCACATCTCCAGCTTCGCCTCCAGTGCGACGCTGTATGACATCGGCTTCAACTACTTCTTCCAGGCGCCAACCGAAGAACATGGCGGCGACCTGATCTACTTCCAGGGCCACGCCTCCCCTGGCGTCTACGCTCGCGCTTTCATGGAAGGCCGCATCAGCGAAGACCAGATGAACAACTTCCGTCAGGAAGTGGACGGCAACGGCCTGTCCTCCTACCCGCACCCATGGCTGATGCCTGACTTCTGGCAGTTCCCGACCGTATCCATGGGCCTGGGTCCGATCCAGGCGATCTACCAGGCGCGCTTCATGAAGTACCTGGAAGCCCGCGGCTTCATCCAGCCAGGCAAGCAGAAAGTCTGGTGCTTCATGGGCGACGGCGAGTGCGACGAGCCGGAATCCCTGGGCGCAATCTCCCTGGCCGGCCGCGAGAAGCTGGACAACCTGATCTTCGTCATCAACTGCAACCTGCAGCGCCTCGACGGCCCGGTTCGCGGCAACGGCAAGATCATCCAGGAACTCGAAGGCGTGTTCCGTGGCGCCCAGTGGAATGTGAACAAGGTCATCTGGGGCCGTTTCTGGGACCCACTGCTGGCCAAGGACACCGACGGTATCCTGCAACGCCGCATGGACGAAGTCATCGACGGCGAGTACCAGAACTACAAGGCCAAAGACGGCGCCTTCGTGCGTGAGCACTTCTTCAACACGCCTGAACTCAAGGCGATGGTCGAAGACCTGTCCGACGACGAAATCTGGAAACTCAACCGTGGCGGCCACGACCCGTACAAGGTCTATGCGGCCTACCACGAAGCGGTCAACCACAAAGAGCAACCGACCGTCATCCTGGCCAAGACCATCAAGGGTTATGGCACCGGCGCCGGCGAAGCGAAGAACACCGCGCACAACACCAAGAAAGTCGATGTCGACAGCCTGAAGTTGTTCCGCGACCGCTTCGACATTCCGGTCAAGGACGAAGAAATCGAAAACCTGCCGTTCTTCAAGCCGGAAGAAGGCAGCGCCGAAGCCCGTTACCTGAGCGAGCGTCGTGCCGCACTGGGTGGCTTCGTACCTCAGCGTCGCGCCAAGAGCTTCAACATTCCGACCCCGCCACTGGATACCCTCAAGGCTATCCTCGACGGTTCGGGCGACCGCGAAATCTCCACCACCATGGCCTTCGTGCGGATCCTCGCGCAGTTGGTCAAGGACAAGGAAATCGGCCAGCGCATCGTCCCGATCATCCCGGACGAAGCCCGTACCTTCGGTATGGAAGGCATGTTCCGTCAGTTGGGCATCTACTCGTCCGTCGGCCAGCTCTACGAGCCAGTCGATAAGGACCAGGTGATGTTCTACCGCGAAGACAAGAAGGGCCAGATCCTCGAGGAAGGCATCAACGAAGCGGGCGCCATGAGCTCCTTCATCGCGGCCGGTACTTCGTACTCCAGCCACAACCAGCCGATGCTGCCGTTCTACATCTTCTATTCGATGTTCGGCTTCCAGCGTATCGGCGACCTGGCCTGGGCCGCTGGCGACAGCCGTACCCGCGGTTTCCTGATCGGCGGTACCGCCGGCCGTACCACCCTCAACGGTGAAGGCCTGCAGCACGAAGACGGTCACAGCCACATGCTGGCGGGCACCATCCCGAACTGCCGTACCTTCGACCCGACCTATGGCTATGAACTCGCGGTGATCATCCGTGAAGGCATGCGCCAGATGACCGAAGAGCAGCAGGACGTCTTCTACTACATCACCGTGATGAACGAGTCCTACCAGCAGCCAGCCATGCCGGCCGGTGTCGAGCAAGGCATCATCAAGGGCATGTACCTGCTCGAGGAAGACACCCGCGAAGCGGCGCACCACGTACAGCTGATGGGCTCCGGCACCATCCTGCGCGAAGTCCGTGAAGCGGCGAAGATCCTGCGCGAAGAATTCAACGTGGGCGCGGACGTATGGAGCGTTACCAGCTTCAACGAACTGCGTCGCGATGGCCTGGCAGTCGAGCGCAGCAACCGTCTGCACCCGGGCCAGAAGCCTAAACTGAGCTATGTCGAAGAGTGCCTGAACGGCCGTAAAGGTCCGGTCATCGCCTCTACCGACTACATGAAGTTGTTCGCCGAACAGATTCGTCAGTGGGTCCCGTCCAAGGAATTCAAAGTCCTGGGCACCGACGGTTTCGGCCGCAGTGACAGCCGCAAGAAGCTGCGTCACTTCTTCGAAGTCGACCGTCATTTCGTGGTGTTGGCAGCCCTGGAAGCCTTGGCTGACCGTGGTGACATCGAACCTAAGGTCGTGGCCGAGGCCATCACCAAGTTCGGCATCAACCCGGAAAAACGCAACCCACTGGACTGCTGAGGAGATTTTTTGTGAGCGAACTCATTCGCGTACCTGACATCGGCAGCGGTGAAGGTGAAGTAATCGAACTGTTTGTGAAGGTCGGCGACCGTATCGAAGCCGACCAGAGCATCCTGACGCTGGAATCGGACAAGGCCAGCATGGAAGTTCCGGCGCCTAAAGCCGGCGTCATCAAGAGCCTGAAAGTGAAGCTGGGCGATCGCCTGAAAGAAGGCGACGAGCTGCTGGAACTGGAAGTCGAGGGTGCCGCTGCCGCGGCGCCAGCGGCCGCCGCTCCGGTTGCCAAGGCCGAGGAAAAACCAGCTGCAGCGCCGGCTCCTGCCGCGCCTGCCGCTGCACCTGCCGCCGCGTCGACCCAGCAGGTCCACGTGCCGGATATCGGCTCGTCGGGCAAGGCCCAGATCATCGAGATCCAGGTCAAGGTCGGCGACACCGTCGAGGCCGACCAGTCGCTGATCACCCTCGAATCCGACAAGGCCAGCATGGAAATCCCATCGCCAGCCGCGGGCGTGGTCGAGAGCATCAGCGTCAAGCTCAACGATGAAGTTGGCACCGGCGACCTGATCCTGGCCCTGAAAGTGGCGGGCGCTGCCCCTGCTGCCGCTGCACCTGCCCAGGCCGCCGCTCCGGCCGCTGCTGCTCCGGCACCGGCTGCCGCCGCACCTGCCGCCCCGGTAGCCGACAGCGTCCAGGACATTCACGTTCCGGACATCGGCTCGGCCGGCAAGGCCAAGATCATCGAAGTCCTGGTCAAGGCTGGCGACAGCGTTGAAGCCGACCAGTCGCTGATCACCCTCGAGTCCGACAAGGCCAGCATGGAGATCCCATCGCCAGCCGCCGGCATCGTGGAAAGCGTTGCGATCAAGCTGGACGACGAAGTCGGCACCGGCGACCTGATCCTCAAGCTGAAGGTCAAGGGCGCTGCCCCAGCGGCCGCCCCTGCACCTGCCGCAGCCCCGGCTGCCGCCAAGCCTGAAGCCGCCCCTGCGGCCGCAGCAGCGGCACCTGCTGCAGCGCCAGCTGCCGCCCCGGCCCAACCGGGCGCGAAAGTTCATGCCGGCCCTGCCGTGCGCCAGCTGGCGCGCGAGTTCGGCGTCGAGCTGAGCGCGGTGAGCCCGAGCGGCCCGCACGGTCGCATCCTCAAGGAAGACGTGCAGGTTTACGTCAAGGCCATTATGCAGAAGGCCAAGGAAGCTCCGGCAGCTGCCGGCGCAACCGGTGGCGCGGGCATCCCGCCGATTCCGGTGGTGGACTTCAGCCGCTTCGGCGAGATCGAAGAAGTACCGATGACCCGCCTGATGCAGGCTGGTGCATCGAACCTGCATCGCAGCTGGCTGAACGTGCCTCACGTCACCCAGTTCGACTCGGCCGACATCACCGAGCTGGAAGCCTTCCGGATCGCTCAGAAAGCCGTCGCAGAGAAGGCCGGCGTCAAGCTGACCATCCTGCCGCTGCTGCTGAAATCCTGCGCACACCTGCTCAAGGAACTGCCGGACTTCAACAGCTCGCTGGCGCCTAGCGGCAAAGCGATCATCCGCAAGAAGTACGTGAACATCGGCTTCGCGGTCGACACCCCGGATGGCCTGCTGGTACCGGTAATCAAGAACGTCGATCAGAAGAGCCTGCTGCAACTGGCTGCCGAAGCCGCTTCCCTGGCTGAAAAAGCCCGGACCAAGAAGCTCTCGGCGGACGACATGCAGGGTGCCTGCTTCACCATCTCCAGCCTCGGTCACATTGGCGGCACCGGCTTCACGCCGATCGTCAACGCACCGGAAGTGGCGATCCTCGGCGTTTCCAAGGCAACCATCCAGCCTGTCTGGGACGGCAAAGCCTTCCAGCCGAAGCTGATGCTGCCGCTGTCGCTGTCCTACGACCACCGTGTAATCAACGGCGCCGCTGCTGCACGCTTCACCAAGCGTCTGAGCGATCTGCTGGCGGATATCCGCACCATCCTGCTGTAAGACTCGGCCGGCTTCCCTGTCATGGGGAAGCCGGCCGTTGCACCCTTTTCGAGCGCCACGCTCGTACCTCAACCCCGCCAATTTGGCGGGGCTTTTTTTGCCGAAAAATCGCTGCAACCAGCGGCCAAAGCCCGGTAAAACACCAGAAAATATTAGCTTTCAGAAATCTTCCGAGCTGCCGATAGATTCTTATAGCACTTAGCCTTCATCTCACTTGTCAGTCAGTGCCGCATGATGCAACCTTGCCGCAGGCAACAGTAAAGAGGGCGCGAGCCCGGCGCGATCAGCATTTACCAAGCGAGTTTCCCCATGAAAAGCCAACCCGATGCCGCCAGCCGTATGGTGGCCGAGGTAGTGACGCAGTTGCCCGTGCCCTCGCGGCTCGGCATGCTGCGTTTCGAACGGCTGAATGAAGCGAGCTGGGCCCTGCTGTTTCTCGACCCGAACTGTGAACGCCAATTCGGCCTGCCCGCCGTCGAGCTCTGTGCCCTGGTCGGCTCGCCCTATGCCAGCCTGATGGAACCGGAAGCCCGCTATCAGTTGCACGACGCGATCCAGCAGCAACTGACCCACAGCCCGCATTACCTGATTCGCTACACCCTGCACACCGCCAAGGGCTCACTGAGCCTGCTGGAACTCGGCGAAGCTTACAAACAGCACAATCGACACTTGCTGCGGGGTTATTTCCTGGTGGTCGACGGCCTGTTCAACGACGATCAGCCGCTCCCCGCGCCCGACCTGGAAACCCAGAACAGCCGCCTGCAAATCGCCCTGGAACTCAACCAGCGGGCCCAGCAGGAACAACTCCAGCACCTCGAACGGGTGCGCGCCCAGCAGGACCTGATCCTGCTCCTGGCCCGCCAGCGCTACAGCACCAACAACCCTCTGCTGGAAGCCGCCGAGCTGATTACCCGCAGCGCCTGCGATATCTACGAAATCGACTGTGCCAGCATCTGGAACCTGGAAGGCCAGTTGCTGGTGCCGATCTGCGCCTATCACCGCGACCTGCAGGAATACATCCTGCCGGAGGCGATCGACGCCAGCGATTTCCCCGACTACCTCGAAGCCCTGCACACCAGCCGGGCCATCGACGCGCACAATGCCATGCGCGACCCGCGCACCCGGGAAATGGCCGAAAGCCTGCGCCCGCGCAATATCAACGCCATGCTCGACGCCAGCATCCGCATCGATGGCCAGGTGGTCGGCGTGCTGTGCCTGGAACAAGTGGGCAACACCCGCGCCTGGCAATCCGATGAAATCGCCTTTGCCGGCGAGCTGGCCGATCAGTTCGCCCAAGTCATCAACAACCACAACCGCCGTACCGCCACCAGCGCCCTGCACCTGTTCCAGCGCGCGGTCGAGCAAAGCGCCAATGCCTTTCTGCTGGTCAACTGCGACGGCGTGGTGGAGTACGTCAACCCGAGCTTCACCGCGATCACCCAGTACAGCACCGAGGAAGTCCACGGCCATCGGCTGGCGGAACTGCCGGCGCTGGAGAACCTCAGCGAACTGCTGTTCGACGCGCCCTCCAGCCTGGCCAAGAGCAACAGCTGGCAGGGCGAGTTCAAGAGCCGGCGCAAGAACCTGGAGCCGTACTGGGGCCAGCTGTCGATCTCCAAGGTCTATGGCGACAACCGCGAACTGACCCACTACATCGGCATCTACGAAGACATCACCCAAACCAAGCTCGCCCAGCAACGCATCGAACGCCTGGCCTACACCGACAACCTGACCAACCTGGGCAACCGCCCGGCCTTCATCCGCAACCTCGACGAACGCTTCGCCCGCGACAGCGACAGCCCCATCAGCCTGCTGCTGGTGGACATCGACAACTTCAAGCGGATCAACGACAGCCTCGGCCACCAGACCGGCGACAAGCTGCTGATCAGCCTGGCCCGGCGCCTGCGCAACAGCCTGAGCCCCAGCGGCAGCCTGGCGCGCTTCGCCAGTAACGAGTTCGCCGTACTGCTGGACGACACCGGCCTGGAAGCCGGCCAACAGATCGCCAGCCAGCTGCTGATGACGCTCGACAAGCCGATGTTCGTCGACAACCAACTCATCAGCGTCACCGGCTCCGTGGGCCTGGCCTGCGCACCACTGCACGGCCGCGACCCGCAGACCCTGATGCGCAATGCCGGCCTGGCGCTGCACAAGGCCAAGGCCAACGGCAAGCATCAGGTGCAGGTGTTTACCGAGGCGCTGAACGCCGAAGCCAGCTACAAGCTGTTCGTGGAAAACAACCTGCGCCGCGCCCTGACCCAGAACGAGCTGGACGTGTTCTACCAGCCCAAGCTGTGCCTGCGCAGCGGACGCCTGCTGGGCCTGGAAGCGCTGCTGCGCTGGAACCATCCGGAAAAGGGCATGATCCGCCCGGACCAGTTCATCAGCGTCGCCGAAGAGACCGGCCTGATCATCCCGATCGGCAAATGGATCGCGCGCCAGGCCTGTCGCATGAGCAAGCAGCTCACCGCCGCCGGCCTGGGCAATCTGCAGGTGGCGATCAACCTGTCGCCCAAGCAGTTTTCCGACCCGGACCTGGTGGCTTCCATCGCCAGCATCCTCAAGGAGGAACAACTGCCCGCCTCGCTGCTGGAGCTCGAGCTGACGGAGGGCCTGCTGCTGGAAGCCACCGAAGACACCCACCAGCAACTCGACCAGCTGAAAAAGCTCGGCCTGACCCTGGCCATGGACGATTTCGGCACCGGCTATTCGTCGCTGAGCTACTTGAAAAAATTCCCGATCGACATCATCAAGATCGATCGCAGCTTCATCCATGAAATCCCCGCCAACCAGGACGACATGGAAATCACCTCGGCGGTGATCGCCATGGCCCACAACCTGAAAATCCAGGTGGTGGCCGAGGGCATCGAAACCGCGGAGCAGCTGTCCTTCCTGCGTCGCCACCGCTGCGATGTCGGCCAGGGCTACCTGTTCGACCGGCCGATCCCCGGCTCGGAGCTGATCGACAAGCTCAAACGTTATCCGCGCGGCCCAATCGCCTGACAGCGCTGTAACACTCGGGCAAACTGCAAGTCTGGTTAATTACTCAATCCCACCCTGACTGAGAGGACTGATCATGGTTCTGCGCTCGGAAATTCTGGTGAACAAAAACGTGCTACCTACCAAAGAACAAGCTCTGCCTGGCCGCGAAACCCCGATGACCGTGCCAGCCGAACACTTCGTCAACGGCAACCCACTGCTGGGCCCATTCCCGGGCAACGTGGAATTCGCCATCTTCGGCCTGGGTTGCTTCTGGGGTGCGGAACGCAAGTTCTGGCAACGCGAGGGTGTGTTCAGCACGTCGGTGGGCTATGCCGGCGGCTTTACCCCGAACCCGACCTACGAAGAAGTCTGCTCGGGCCTGACCGGCCACAGCGAAGTGGTGCTGGTGGTCTACGAGCCGGAGAAAGTCAGCTACCAGGAACTGCTGGCAATGTTCTGGGAACTGCACAACCCGACCCAGGGCATGCGCCAGGGCAACGACATCGGCACCCAGTACCGCTCGGTGATCTATGCCACCAACCCGACCCAGCTGGAGCAGGCCAAGGCCAGTGAAAAAGTATTCCAGGCCGAGCTGACCAAGGCCGGGCTGGGCACCATCACCACGGAAATCGAAGAAGCCCCGACCTTCTACTATGCCGAGGCCTACCACCAGCAGTACCTGGCGAAGAATCCGGAAGGCTACTGCGGGATCGGCGGCACCGGCGTGACCTGCCCGATCTGAAAACAGCGGCAAGCTGCAAGCGGTCCCGCTTCAGCTTGCGGCTTGCCACTTGTAGCTAACCTCTGCTACTCAGCGATCAGCCAATCCATCTGCCAGCCGCCCTGGGTCTGGCCCAGTTTCTGCGCCAGCCACGGCAGCAGCTCGCGCAGCTCCTCTTCCAGCCCCCACGGCGGGTTGGCAATCGCCAGGCCCGAGCCGTTCAGGCTGTTGGGGGTGTCCAGCGGGTGCACCAGCAATTCCACACGCAAAAGCTTCGGCGCACCGGTACCGGCCAGATCCTGGTAGAAGCGGCGTAGCGCCCGCTGATCCTTGACCGGGTACCAGATGGCCGCCACGGTCTGGCGCATCCGGCCGATGGCCTCTTTCAGCGACGCGGCGCAACGCTGCATCTCGTCGAGCTGTTCGAACGGCGGGTCGATCAGCATCACCGCGCGCTTCTCGGCCACCGGCAACAATGCCCGCGCCACATGCCAGCCTTCGCCCAGATGGACCGCCACCCGGCGATCGCCCTTCATGTTTTCCTTGAGCAGCAGCCCGTCTTCCGGGTGCTTCTCGTTGAGCAACACCCGGTCCTGGGGGCGGGTCAGGCGCCGCGCCAGTTCGGGCGAGCCCGGGTAATAACGCAGCTCGCCATCGGGGTTCATCTTGTGCAGCACCGCCATGTAGTCGGCAGTCAGCGCTGGCAGGTCCTGCTCGCCCCACAGGCGCGCGATGCCTTCCAGGTACTCGCCGGTGCGGTTGGCCTGATCGCCCTGGAGGTCGTACAGGCCGATGCCGGCATGGCTGTCGAGGTAGGCGAACGGCTGCTCCTTGCGCGACATCAGGGCGATGAGGCGGGTCAGGGTCAGGTGTTTGAAGACGTCGGCGTGGTTGCCGGCGTGGAAGGCGTGACGATAGTTCATGGTTGCTCCTGCGCAGGGGGCGAAGTTTACCCTGTGCCACGGCCGGCGTCAGGTCGTGTCGGGAAGCTCCCTGGCGCAAAACGCACCCATGAAAAAGCCCGCATCCCAGGGAATGCGGGCTTTTCGAGTCACTGCAAGGGCGCCGCCTCAGCGGCTCCCGATCAGTGGTTGAGCTTGTAGTCTTTCTCGGCAGCCTCGAAACGCTGGACCATGCCAGCGCTCGGCGCGCTCATCTTGCTCACCAGCAGGATGGCCAGGCTGGCGAAGATGAAGCCCGGGATGATTTCGTACAGGCCCAGCAAGTTGAAGTGCTTCCACAGGATCACGGTCACAGCACCGACGATGATGCCGGCCAGTGCGCCGTCGCGGGTCATGCCTTTCCACAGTACCGAGATCAGCACCACAGGACCGAAGGCCGCGCCGAAACCGGCCCAGGCGTAGCTGACCAGGCCCAGTACGCGGTTTTCCGGGTTGGCGGCCATGGCGATGGCGACCAGGGCAACCAGCAGCACCATGGCCCGACCGACCCACACCAGCTCCAGCTGGGAAGCATGTTTACGCAGGAAGGCCTTGTAGAAGTCTTCGGTCAGGGCGCTGGAGCACACCAGCAGCTGGCAGCTCAGGGTACTCATCACCGCCGCCAGGATGGCCGACAGCAGTACACCGGCGATCCATGGATTGAAGAGGATCTTCGCCAGCTCGATGAACACCCGCTCGTGGTTCTCACTCACAGGCATGGCCACCGCCGGGTTCGCCGAAAAGTAGGCGATACCGAAGAAGCCCACGGCCACGGTGCCGCCCAGGCACAGGATCATCCAGGTCATGGAGATGCGACGGGCATTGGCGATCGACTTGACCGAGTCCGCGGCCATGAAGCGCGCCAGGATGTGCGGCTGGCCGAAGTAGCCCAGGCCCCAGCCCATCAGCGAAATGATGCCGATGAAGGTGGTGTTTTTCAGCATGTCGAAATTGCTTGGGTCCTGGGCTTCGATCGCCAGGAAGGTGGTGTCGATGCCACCGGTGGCCAGCAGCACGATGATCGGTGTCAGCAGCAGGGCGAAGATCATCAGGGTGGCTTGCACGGTGTCGGTCCAGCTCACGGCCAGGAATCCACCGACGAAGGTGTAGGCGATGGTCGCCGCGGCACCGGCCCACAGCGCGGTCTCGTAGGGCATGCCGAAGGTGCTTTCGAACAGACGGGCACCGGCGACGATGCCGGAAGCGCAGTAAATGGTGAAGAACACCAGGATCACGATCGCGGAGATGATCCGCAGCAGCCCGCTCTTGTCCTCGAAGCGGCTGGAGAAGTAGTCCGGCAGCGTCAATGCATCGCCGTTGTGTTCGGTTTGTACTCGCAGACGACCGGCGACGAACAGCCAGTTCAGGTAGGCACCGACGATCAGGCCGATGGCGATCCAGCTCTCGGACAAGCCGGACATGTAGATGGCGCCCGGCAGGCCCATCAACAACCAGCCGCTCATGTCGGAAGCGCCGGCGGAAAGCGCGGTCACCACGCTACCCAGGCTGCGGCCACCGAGGATGTAGTCAGAAAGGTTGTTGGTCGAGCGATAGGCCATGAAGCCGATCAGCACCATAGCTGCGATGTAGATCACGAACGTGATCAAGGTTGGATTGCTTGCACTCATTGAGTTACGCCCTGGCTTTGTTTTTATGTAGCGGCGGTCAGCACCACCGCTCTCAAACGACTACGTTGGAGAGACGGCTGGGTACTCCGCGCATTTATGACTGATGTTTCCCCAGGAAAGCCATCAGCCGATGAACCAGTCGCAAGGACCGGTTGCACCTTGGGCGCGAATGCTATTCAACAACTCAAAGAAGGTGCAACCTGTTTCGCGAGAATAAGTTGCACCTAAGCGATTTTTCCGGCGAACGCCGCGTTTTTGCTCCTTTTTGGAGCAAAAACACGGCGCGACAGAATTAAAAGCACCAAGCAGAAGCGCCGCTGCGGAACTAGAAATTAATTCCTGATGAGCTGCCTATTATTCCGATAAAAAACAGGTTGCACCCGGTTGCACCTCTTTCGGCGCGCGGCTAATCTTGCCGCCAGCTGATGCCACGCAACCGTGGTAAACATGAGGATAAAAATATGGCTACCACCACCCTTGGGGTCAAACTCGACGACCCGACCCGCGAACGCCTGAAGGCCGCCGCGACCTCGATCGATCGCACGCCGCACTGGCTGATCAAGCAGGCAATTTTCAATTACCTGGAAAAACTCGAGGGTGGTGCAACCCTGACCGAGCTGAGCGGTTCGACCCGCACCGACGGCGATGACGCTGGCGAAGTACAGACCGATCACGCCCACCAGTGCTTCCTCGAATTCGCCGAAAGCATCCTGCCGCAATCGGTGCTGCGCGCCTCGATCACCGCTGCTTATCGCCGCCCGGAACCGGAAGTGGTACCGATGCTGCTGGAGCAGGCGCGCCTGCCGGCCAGCATGGCCGAAGCCACCAACAAGCTGGCCGCGACCATTGCCGAAAAGCTGCGCAACCAGAAGAGCGCCGGCGGCCGTGCCGGTATCGTCCAGGGCCTGCTGCAGGAATTCTCCCTGTCGTCCCAGGAAGGCGTGGCCCTGATGTGCCTGGCCGAAGCCCTGCTGCGGATTCCGGACAAAGGCACCCGTGACGCGCTGATCCGCGACAAGATCAGCACCGGCAACTGGCAGCCGCACCTGGGCAACAGCCCGTCGCTGTTCGTCAACGCCGCCACCTGGGGCCTGCTGCTGACCGGCAAGCTGGTCGCCACCCACAACGAAGCCGGCCTGACCTCGTCCCTGAGCCGCATCATCGGCAAGAGCGGCGAGCCGATGATCCGCAAGGGCGTCGACATGGCCATGCGCCTGATGGGCGAGCAGTTCGTCACCGGCGAAACCATCGCCGAAGCCCTGGCCAACGCCAGCAAGTTCGAAGCCAAGGGCTTCCGCTACTCCTACGACATGCTCGGCGAAGCGGCACTCACCGAGCACGACGCGCAGAAATACCTGGCGTCCTACGAGCAGGCCATCCACTCGATCGGCAAGGCTTCCCACGGTCGCGGCATCTATGAAGGCCCGGGCATCTCGATCAAGCTCTCGGCCCTGCACCCGCGCTACAGCCGCGCCCAGTACGAGCGCGTGATGGACGAGCTGTACCCGCGCCTGCTGTCGCTGACCCTGCTGGCCAAGCAATACGACATCGGCCTGAACATCGACGCCGAAGAAGCCGACCGCCTGGAGCTGTCGCTGGATCTGCTCGAGCGCCTGTGCTTCGAGCCACAGCTGACCGGCTGGAACGGCATCGGCTTCGTGATCCAGGCTTACCAGAAGCGCTGCCCGTACGTGATCGACTACGTGATCGACCTGGCGCGCCGCAGCCGTCACCGCCTGATGATCCGCCTGGTGAAAGGCGCCTACTGGGACAGCGAGATCAAGCGCGCCCAGGTCGAAGGCCTGGAAGGCTATCCGGTCTACACCCGCAAGGTGTACACCGACGTTTCCTATATCGCCTGCGCCCGCAAGCTGCTGTCGGTACCGGAAGTCATCTACCCGCAGTTCGCCACGCACAACGCCCACACGCTGTCGGCCATCTACCACATCGCCGGCCAGAACTATTACCCGGGCCAGTACGAATTCCAGTGCCTGCACGGCATGGGTGAACCGCTGTACGAACAGGTGGTAGGCAAGGTCGCCGATGGCAAGCTGAACCGTCCGTGCCGCGTGTACGCGCCGGTCGGCACCCACGAAACCCTGCTGGCCTACCTGGTGCGCCGCCTGCTGGAAAACGGCGCCAACACCTCGTTCGTCAACCGTATCGCTGACCAATCGATCTCCATCCAGGAACTGGTGGCCGACCCGGTCAGCCAGATCGAGCAGATGGCGACCCTGGAAGGCGGCTTCGGCCTGCCGCATCCGCGCATTCCATTGCCGCGTGACCTGTACGGCAGTGAGCGCGCCAACTCCGCCGGCATCGACATGGCCAACGAACACCGCCTGGCGTCGTTGTCCTGCGCCCTGCTGGCCACCGCCCACAACAACTGGAAAGCCGCGCCGATGCTCGGTTGCGCTTCCAGCAGCGAAACCCCGGCGCAGGTCTTGAACCCGTCCGATCACCGCGACGTGGTCGGCCATGTCCAGGAAGCCACGGTCGAAGACGTCGACAACGCCATCCAGTGCGCGCTGAACGCAGCGCCAATCTGGCAGGCCACACCGCCGGCCGAGCGCGCCGCGATCCTCGAACGCGCCGCCGACCTGATGGAAGGCGAGATCCAGCCGCTGATGGGCCTGCTGGCTCGCGAAGCCGGCAAGACCTTCGCCAACGCCATCGCCGAAGTGCGCGAAGCCGTGGACTTCCTGCGCTACTACGCGGTGCAGGCACGCAACGATTTCAGCAACGACGCGCACCGCCCGCTGGGCCCGGTGGTCTGCATCAGCCCGTGGAACTTCCCGCTGGCGATCTTCAGCGGCCAGGTCGCCGCTGCCCTGGCCGCCGGTAACCCGGTACTGGCCAAGCCGGCCGAACAGACGCCACTGGTCGCCGCACAAGCCGTGCGCCTGATGCTCGAAGCCGGCATTCCGCAAGGCGTGCTGCAACTGCTGCCGGGCCGCGGCGAAACCGTCGGTGCCCGCCTGGTGGGCGACGATCGGGTCAAAGGCGTGATGTTCACCGGTTCCACCGAAGTCGCGCGCCTGCTGCAACGCAACGTCGCCGGCCGCCTGGACGCCCAGGGCCGACCAATCCCGCTGATCGCCGAAACCGGTGGCCAGAACGCGATGATCGTCGACTCCTCGGCCCTGACCGAACAAGTGGTGATCGACGTCGTCTCCTCGGCCTTCGACAGCGCCGGCCAGCGTTGCTCGGCCCTGCGCGTACTGTGCCTGCAGGAAGACTCCGCCGACCGCGTGATCGAAATGCTCAAGGGCGCCATGGCCGAAAGTCGCCTGGGCAACCCTGAGCGCCTGTCCGTGGACATCGGCCCGGTGATCGACGCCGAAGCCAAGGCCGGTATCGAGAAACACATCCAGGCTATGCGCGACAAAGGCCGCAGCGTGTATCAGGTGGCGATCGCCGATGGCGAAGAAATCAAGCGCGGCACCTTCGTGATGCCGACCCTGATCGAGCTGGAAAGCTTCGATGAGCTGCAACGCGAGATCTTTGGTCCGGTGCTGCACGTGGTGCGCTACAAGCGCAAGGACATCGACCAGTTGATCGCGCAGATCAACGCCTCCGGCTACGGCCTGACCCTGGGCGTGCACACCCGCATCGACGAGACCATCGCCAAGGTGATCGACAACGTCAACGCCGGTAACGTCTACGTCAACCGCAACATCGTCGGTGCCGTGGTCGGCGTACAGCCATTCGGCGGCGAAGGCCTGTCGGGCACCGGTCCGAAAGCCGGTGGCCCGCTGTACCTGTACCGACTGCTGTCGACCCGTCCGACCGACGCCATCGAGCAGTCGTTCGCCCGTGGCGACGCCCTGAACGCCCCGGACGTGCGCTTGCGCGATGCCATGAGCAAGCCGCTGAGCGCCCTGCAAGCCTGGGCCGACAGCAACAAGCTGGCGGACCTCAGCGCCCTGTGCGTGCAGTTCGCGGCGCAGTCGCAGAGCGGTATCACCCGCGTCCTGGCCGGCCCGACCGGCGAACGCAACAGCTATGCGATCCTGCCGCGCGAACACGTGCTGTGCCTGGCGGAAGTCGAAGGCGACCTGCTGAGCCAACTGGCGGCCGTCCTGGCCGTGGGCGGTTCGGCGGTCTGGCCGGAAGGCGAGCCGGGCAAGGCGCTCTACGCCCGTCTGCCGAAGGACGTGCAAGCGCGCATCCAGCGCGTGGCCGACTGGACCAAGGACGAAGTGGTGTTCGATGCAGTCCTGCATCACGGCCATTCCGACCAGCTGCGCGCGGTCTGCCAGCAAGTGGCCAAGCGTGCCGGCGCCATCGTCGGGGTTCATGGCCTGTCGCAAGGCGAAACCTCGATTGCCCTGGAACGCCTGGTGATCGAGCGCGCCTTGAGCGTCAACACCGCGGCGGCCGGCGGCAACGCCAGCCTGATGACCATCGGCTGAAGCCGTCAGTCAGCTGCATGAAAAAAGGGCGCCCTGACCGGCGCCCTTTTTCATGCCCTCCGCAAATCCCCCGTAGCCGCTGTCGAGCCCTGGCGAGGCTGCGATCGGGGCGTAAAACCAGGCGACGCGGTATGCCTGATGGATGGGGTCGTCTGGTTTGGCGCCTGCTGCGTCGGAGTGCCGCCCAAGTCGATCGCAGCCTCGCTGGCGCTCGACAGCGGCTACACCTGCCGCCCCCCATCCCCTGTAGCCACGCTTGTTTGGCACCTTTATCACCTTCATCAATCTTGCTATCCAGAGTTTATTCACCCGCCTAGACTCGGTTCATTCCCTATAAATCAGGTAGGCCGCCATGTCCGAGACGCTGCTCAGTTCCCGCAATCTGGCTTTCGAGCTGTATGAAGTCCTCGATGCCGAGGGCCTGACCCAGCGTGAACGGTTCGCCGAGCACAACCGGGAAACCTTCGACGCCGCCCTCGGCACCGCGCGCAGCATCGCCGAGAAGTTCTTCGCCCCACACAACCGCAAAGGCGATGAAAACGAGCCACGTTATGAAGACGGCAAGGCAATCCTGATTCCGGAAGTGAAACCCGCGGTCGATGCCTTTCTCGAAGCTGGCTTCCTCAACGCCGCGCGCAGCTTCGAGGCTGGCGGCATGCAGTTGCCGACGCTGTTGTCCCAGGCCTGCTTCGCCCACTTCCAGGCAGCCAACGCGGCGTCCACTTCATATCCGTTCCTGACCATGGGCGCGGCCAACCTGATCGAAAGCTTCGGCACCGAGGAGCAAAAACGGCGCTTCCTGCAGCCGATGATCGACGGGCGCTTCTTCGGCACCATGGCCCTGACCGAGCCCCATGCCGGCTCGTCGCTGTCGGATATCCGCACCCGCGCCGAACCGGCGGCGGACGGCACCTACCGGCTCAAGGGCAACAAGATCTTCATCTCCGGCGGCGATCACCCGCTGTCGGAGAACATCGTGCACATGGTGCTGGCCAAGCTGCCGGACGCGCCGGCCGGGGTGAAAGGCATCTCGCTGTTCATCGTGCCCAAGTTCCTGGTCAACGACGACGGCAGCCTGGGCCCGCGCAACGACGTGCTGCTGGCCGGCCTGTTCCACAAGATGGGCTGGCGCGGCACCACCTCCACAGCGCTGAACTTCGGTGATAACGGGGAGTGTGTCGGCTATCTGGTGGGCAAGCCGCACCACGGCCTGAGCTACATGTTCCAGATGATGAACGAGGCGCGGATCGGCGTCGGCATGGGCGCGGTGATGCTTGGCTACGCCGGCTACCTCTATTCCCTGGAATACGCCCGCGAACGCCCGCAAGGCCGCCTGCCGGACAGCAAGGACCCGACTACCGCGCCGGTGTCGATCGTCCAGCACGCCGACGTCAAGCGCATGCAGCTGACCCAGAAGGCCTATGTCGAAGGCGCTTTCGACCTCGGCCTGTACGCCGCGCGGCTGTTCGACGACACCACCACCCTGCCCGACGAAGACCAGCGCAAGCAGGCCCACGAACTACTGGACCTGCTGACGCCCATCGTCAAATCCTGGCCCTCGGAGTTCTGCCTGAAGGCCAACGAACTGGCGATCCAGATCCTCGGCGGCCACGGCTATACCCGTGAATACCCGGTGGAACAGTACTACCGCGACAACCGCCTGAACCCGATCCATGAAGGCACCCACGGCATCCAGTCCCTGGACCTGCTGGGGCGCAAGCTGGCGCAGAACGGCGGAGCGGGACTGAAACAACTGATCCGCCTGATCGCCGACACCAGCGAGCGGGCCCAGGCCCACGAGGCCCTGACGGTGCTGCGCCAACCGCTGGAAAAACTGGTGGCGCGCCTGCAAGGCGTGACCATCGGCCTGCTCACCGACCTGGCCCAGGGCAAGGTCAACAGCAGCCTGGCCAACTCGGCGCTGTACCTGAAAGCCTTCGGTCATGCGGTGATTGGCTGGCGCTGGCTGGAGCAGGCGATTCGCGCACAGGAAGGCCTGGCCAGGGGCAACGCGGCGGATGTCGGGTTCTACAAGGGCAAGCTGCAGGCAGCGCGTTACTTCCTGACCTGGGAAGTGCCGGCCTGTCATCACGAACTGGCCTTGCTGGAGGCGCGGGACGATACCTGCCTGGGCATGCAGGACGAGTGGTTCTGAAGCGCTAAAAGCATCGCGAGCAATCGAGCGCCGCCCGGCTGCTCGCGAAAACAATCAGTCCGACACCACCGCAACGGCGTTGCAGGTTGTGGGTAAACCCATCAGTTCTGGCTGATGGTCTTGGAGATCACTTCGACCGTGGCGCTGACTTGCTCTTGGTAACGGTCAAGTTCCTGCTGATGGCGCTTTTGCATTTCCAACTGCTGGGAGCACAGGTTCATCGCCGCCAGCACCAGCAAGCGGTCACCGATCAGCGTCGGGTATTTCTTCTTGGTCTCGGCCAGGGTGGCCTTCAACATCAACGCGGCATCCAGCAGGGTCTGCTCTTCCCCGGCCGGCGCCTTGATCGAGTAGTCCTCGCCGAGAATCGAGACGACTTTTACCCCGTCGGCACCCTGCCTCATGCGCTGACAGGACCGGCGCTGACGCGTTCGACCAGGGCCTGGATCCGGGCCGCGGTGGCGCCTTGCTTCTCTTCCTGTTCCATCAGGCTCAGTTGCAGGCTTTCGTTCTCATCCTTGGCCTGGGCCAGTTCTGCCTTGAGGGTTTCGTTCGTGCCCGACAACTCCTGGTTCTGTTGCACCAGGTCACTGACAAGCTGTTCCAATTGGCTTAGGGATGCTTCCAACATTTTGATTTTCCGAGCATTTTTCAAAGGGCGCGTACGATAAAGAAAAGTCACCCTGGATGCCAGGGTTATCCCGGCGCAACGCCTTGACCTGCCTGGCGGGTGACCTTGCCTGCGAACTTTAAAGACTGTCATTCACCCATCTGGTTCCTGACACTTCGTCGCCCATCAGATCTTTCTGAAACTCTTGCTCCAGCTTCAAGAATCCATTTTTCCGCGCGATAGGTCTGGGGAGCCTTATCAACCACCGCGGCATGGATTGCGCACTCTTGAGGTAAACCCCCATGTCTCTTCGCAACATGAACATCGCACCGAGGGCATTTCTCGGCTTTGCATTCATCGGCTGCCTGATGTTGTTCCTGGGCATTTTCGCCCTGAACCAGATGAGCAATATTCGCGCAGCGACCGTCACCATCTCCACCGACAACATGCCCAGCATCCAGAGCATCGACGAGTTCACCCAGCAGATGCTGCGCCTGCAGATGTTGTCCTATCGCCTGGTGATCAACCGCGGTCCCGAGGTGCAGGCCAAGACCCGCGAGTCGCTCGAACTGGGCAACCAGCAGATCGAAAAGATCCGCACCACCTATGAAAAGCTGGTCAGCAGCCCGGAAGAGAGCGAAGCCTACGACCACTACCTCAAGCTGCTGGCCGAATACCGCAAGCTCGAAGAGCGCATCAAAGAGTTGTCGCGCAACAACCAGTTGAGTGAACTGCAAGAGGTGCTGAACAACGAGCTGATGAAGAACTCGCAGCAGATCAACAAAGTCCTGAACCTGCTGGTACAGATCAACAGCCAGCGCTCCAAGGCCGCCAACGAGCAGGCTGCCGAGGAATACGCTTCGGCATTCAACCTGGTGGTCGCCCTGCTGGTCCTGTCTACCACCCTGACCGTGGTGTTTGCCTGGTTGCTGACCCGCAGCATTACCCAGCCCATCGCCGACGCCTTGCATGCCGCGGAACACATCGCCGGAGGCGACCTCACCCAGAGCATCCAGGTCAACGGCCGCGACGAACCCGGACGCCTGTTGCAGGCCATGGCGACCATGCAGGAAAAACTGCGCCAGACCCTGCTGCATATTTCCGGCTCCGCCGGCCAGCTGGCCTCGGCCGCCGAAGAGCTGAACAGCGTCACCGACGAAAGCGCCCGCGGCCTGACCCAGCAGAACAACGAAATCGAACAGGCGGCCACCGCCGTGAACGAGATGACCTGCGCCGTCGAGGAAGTCGCACGCAACGCCGTGAGCACCGCCGAGGCTTCGAACGACGCCACCCAGTCGGCCAGCGAAGGCCGCGACCTGGTGCGTGAAACCGTCAGCGCCATAGAGCTCATGAGCAGCGAAGTGCAGAGTTCGGCCAACAGGATCAGCGAACTGGCCGAGGAGTCGCGCGACATCGGCAAGGTGCTGGACGTGATCCGCGGCCTGGCCGACCAGACCAACCTGCTGGCCTTGAACGCCGCGATAGAAGCGGCCCGGGCTGGCGACGCCGGACGCGGTTTCGCCGTGGTCGCCGATGAAGTGCGCGCCCTGGCCCACCGCACCCAGCAGTCGACCAGTGAAATCGAACGCATGATCGGCAGCATCCAGAGCGGCACCGAGCACGCCGTCGAGTCGATGCGCACCAGCACCGAGCGCGCCGACTCGACCCTGAGCATCGCCCGTGGCGCTGGCGGTGCCCTGGACACCATCAACACCGCGGTCAACGAGATCAACGAGCGCAACCTGGTCATCGCCAGTGCCGCCGAGGAGCAGGCCCTGGTGGCCCGCGAAGTGGACCGCAACCTGGTGAACATCCGCGACCTGTCGGTGCAATCAGCCACCGGCGCCAACCAGACCAGCGACGCCAGCCACGAACTGTCGCGCCTGGCCGTGGACCTGAACAGCATGGTGGCGCGGTTCACGCTGTAGGGCCCCACACCCAGTCGCCAACAGCCGCGATCGCCGCCTGCGCCAGCCACTACGGACTGCCATGAAGTCCGTCAGTGGTCGGCGCCAGGCGGCGATTTTTTGCCGCCTGTAAACAGGCGCAAAAGCTTTTTGACAGCATCGTATTTCAACAGGTTAGAATCGCTGGCACGCAGACTGCATGGTCAGTTTGTGCCCGCCTTTCTGCTTCTGGAGTACTGCCTTTGAATGCGACGACCATCAACAGCCTGTTCTTGATCGGCGCGTTGCTGGTAGGTGCGAGCATTCTGGTGAGTTCCCTTTCGTCCCGCCTCGGTATCCCGATCCTGGTGATCATCCTGGCCGTGGGCATGGCCGCTGGCGTCGACGGCGGCGGCATCATTTTCAACAACTACCCGACCGCCTACCTGGTGGGCAACCTCGCACTCGCGGTGATTCTCCTCGACGGCGGCCTGCGCACCCGGGTCTCGAGCTTCCGCGTGGCCTTGTGGCCTGCGTTATCGCTGGCCACCGTCGGCGTGATGATCACCACCGGCCTGACCGGCATGGCGGCCGCCTGGCTGTTCGACCTGAACCTGATCCAGGGCCTGCTGATCGGCGCCATCGTCGGCTCCACCGACGCCGCGGCGGTGTTCTCGCTGCTGGGCGGCAAGGGCCTGAACGAGCGGGTCACCGCCAGCCTGGAGATCGAGTCGGGCAGTAACGACCCGATGGCGGTGTTCCTCACCGTGACCCTGATCGACATGCTCGCCAGCGGCCAGACCGGCCTGCACTGGAGCCTGCTGGGGCACCTGCTGCGCGAATTCGGCATCGGCGGCCTGATCGGCCTGAGTGGCGGCTGGCTGATGCTGCAACTGGTGAACCGGATCAACCTGGCCACCGGCCTGTACCCGATCCTGGTGATCGCCGGCGGCCTGGTGGTCTTCGCCCTGACCAACGCCCTGCACGGCAGCGGCTTCCTCGCGGTGTACCTGTGCGGCCTGGTGATCGGCAACCGCCCGGTGCGCAGCCGCCACGGCATCCTGCATATGCTCGACGGCATGGCCTGGCTGTCGCAGATCGGCATGTTCCTGGTGCTCGGCCTGCTGGTCACGCCCCACGACCTGCTGCCCATCGCCCTGCCGGCGCTGGGCCTGGCACTGTGGATGATCCTGTTCGCCCGCCCGCTGTCGGTGATGGTCGGCCTGTTGCCGTTCAAGGCCTTTCATGGCCGCGAGAAAGCCTTTATTTCCTGGGTCGGCCTGCGCGGCGCGGTACCGATCATTCTCGCGGTGTTCCCGCTGATGGCCGGGCTGCCCGAGGCCCAGCTGTACTTCAACCTGGCCTTCTTTATCGTGCTGGTGTCCCTGTTGGTGCAAGGCACCAGCCTGCCGTGGGTCGCCAAGCTGCTGAAAGTCACGGTGCCACCGGAACCGGCGCCGATCTCCCGGGCCGCCCTGGAAGTGCATGTCACCAGCGAATGGGAGCTGTTCGTCTACCGCCTCGGCGCGGAAAAATGGTGCATCGGCGCAGCATTGCGCGAGCTGAAAATGCCCGAAGGCACCCGTATCGCCGCCCTGTTTCGCCACCAGCAACTGCTCCATCCGTCGGGTAGTACGGTGCTGGAAGCCGACGATTTGCTCTGTGTCATCGGCCATGAACACAACCTGCCAGCCCTCGGAAAACTCTTCAGCCAGGCACCGCAACGGGGCCTCGATCTGCGCTTCTTCGGCGACTTCGTTCTCGAAGGCGACGCCCAGCTGGGCGCGGTTTCGGCGCTGTACGGGCTGAAACTCGAAGGGCTCGATCCGGACATGCCGCTGAGCCGCTTCATCACCCAGAAAGTGGGGGGTGCTCCAGTGGTCGGCGACCAGGTGGAATGGAACAACACCATCTGGACGGTGGCCGTGATGGAGGGGAACAAGATCAGCAAAGTGGGCGTCAGATTCCCCGAAGGAAGTCGCCCGGGCCCCGGACTCTTCCTCTAAACTGCCTAACTTCTCATCCAGCTTGACCGGTCTTTATGCCAATCCTGCGTACCCTTTTCGCCACTGCCCTGCTGGGCCTGAGCCTTTCTGTCGGCCCGCTGCAAGCGGCCGAGCCGCCCAGTGCCGAGTCCGTCCAGCAGAGCCTGGATAAAATCGCCGAGCGCAAATTGCCGGAGGCCGATCAAAAGGCCCTGCAAGCGGTGCTGCAACAGACGCTGACCCAGCTGTCGAACAAGCAGGATTACGAGCAGCGCCTGAACGATCTCAAGCAGCAGCTGAGCAATGCCCCGCGCCAGACCAGCGAAAACCAGCGCGAGCTGACCCGCCTGAAAGCCACCAAGGTGGTGCCGGTGGCCCAGCGTTACGCCAACCTGCCGGTGTCGCAGCTCGAACAGCTGCTGACCGAGCGCACCACCCAGCAGGGTGACATGCAAAAAGCCCTGGCCGAGGCCAACAGCCTGGCCATTACCGCGCAGACTCGCCCCGAGCGCGCCCAGGCCGAGATCAGCAGCAGCCAGACCCGCACCCAGCAGATCAATACGATCCTCAAGAACGGCAAGGACGCCGGCAAGCCGATCAACGCCGACCAGCGCAATCAGCTCAATGCCGAACTGGCGGCGATCAATGCGCTGATCCCGCTGCGCCGCCAGGAACTGGCCGGCAACAGTCAGCTGCAGGACCTGGGCAACAGCCAGCACGACCTGCTGATGGAGAAGACCGCGCGCCTGGAGCAGGAAATCCAGGACCTGCAGACCCTGATCAACCAGAAGCGCCTGGCCCAGTCCCAGGAAACCGTCACCCAGCAATCGATCGAAGCGCAAAAGGCCGGCAGCAGCAGCCTCCTGGCCACCGAAAGCGCGGCCAACCTGAAGCTCTCCGACTACCTGCTCAAAAGCACCGACCGCCTCAACGAGCTGACCCAACAGAACCTGCAGACCAAGCAGCAACTCGACAGCGTGACCCAGAGCGATGCCGCGCTGGACGAGCAGATCAGCGTGCTCAAGGGCAGCCTGCTGCTGTCGAAGATCCTCTATAAACAGAAGCAGGCGCTGCCGCACCTGCGGCTCGACCGCGACCTGGCCGACCAGATCGCCGACATCCGCCTGTACCAGTTCGAGGTCAACCAGCAACGCGAGCTGATCAGCAGCCCCAGCAGTTACGTCGACAACCTGCTGGCTACCCAGCCGTCCGAGCAAGTCACCCCGCAGCTGCGCAAAACCCTGCTGGACCTGGCCATCACCCGCGCCGACCTGCTGGAACGCCTGAGCCGCGAGCTGAGTGCGCTGCTCAACGAATCCATCACCCTGCAGCTCAACCAGAAGCAACTGCTGAGCACCTCGCAAAGCCTGCGCGCAACCCTCGACGAACAGATGTTCTGGATTCCCAGCAACAAGCCGCTGGACGGCGAATGGCTGCAGACCATACCGCTGCGCCTGGCAAAACAGGTCACCACCCTGCCTTGGTCGTCCAGCCTGAGCGAACTGGCCGACGGCCTGGCGCAACGGCCGCTGCTGTTTCTGCCCTTGCTGTTGCTGATCGCGGCCCTGCTGTGGCGGCGCAAGAACCTGTACCTGCGCCTGAACAAGGTGCACAAGGACATCGGTCACTTCAAGCGCGACAGCCAATGGCACACGCCGCAGGCGATCCTGGTCAACATCCTGCTGGCGATGCCGGTCGCCCTCGGCCTGGCGCTGTGCGGCCTGGCCTTGCAGATCGACGCCCGCGGGCAGAACGCCAACCTCGGCGCGGCGCTATTGCAGATGGCCCAGGCCTGGCTGGTGTTCTACACCGCCTACAGGATCCTCGCCCCTGGCGGCGTGGCGGAGCTGCACTTCCGCTGGGAAAAGCCCCAGGTCGAATTCCTCCAGGGCTGGGTCCGCCGCCTCGGGCTGGTGGTCATGGCGCTGGTGGCGGTGGTCGCCGTGGCCGAACATCAACCGGCGGCGCTGGCCGATGACGTGCTCGGCATCGCCGTGGTCCTGACCTGCTACGCCCTGATGGCCTGGCTGCTCAGCCGCCTGCTGCTGAGCAGTCCGACGCACCAGAACGCCTCGCTGTTCCGCAAGGCGGTGGCGGTGCTGTTCACCGCGCTGCCGATCGCCTTGTTCATCGCCGTGTGCTTCGGCTACTACTACACCGCGCTGAAGCTCAGCGACCGCCTGATCAATACCTTGTACCTGCTGATGTTCTGGCTGGTGATCGAAGCCACTTTCGTCCGCGGGCTGGGCGTCGCCGCCCGGCGCCTGGCCTACCAGCGGGCCCTGGCCAAACGCCAGGCCGCCAAGGAAGCCGGCGACGGCGAAGCGGTGGTCGAAGAGCCGACCCTGGACATCGAGAAGGTCAACGAACAGTCCCTGCGCCTGATCCGCCTGGCCCTGCTCGGTGGTTTCATGGCCGGGCTGTACTGGGTCTGGTCGGACCTGATCAGCGTGTTCTCCTACCTGGACAACATCACCCTCTACGAATACACCAGCGGTACCGGCGCCAACATGAGCATGGTGCCCATCAGCATCGGCGACATGCTCGGCGCGCTGATCATCGTCGGCATCACCTTCGCCCTGGCGCGCAACCTGCCGGGGCTGCTGGAGGTGCTGGTACTGTCCAGGCTGAACCTGGCCCAGGGCAGCGCCTACGCGACCACCACGCTGCTGTCCTATGTGATTGCCGGCGTCGGCTTCGTCTCGACCCTGTCGACCCTCGGCGTCAGCTGGGACAAATTGCAATGGCTGGTGGCTGCGCTGTCGGTGGGCCTGGGCTTCGGCATGCAGGCGATCTTCGCCAACTTCATCTCCGGCATCATCATCCTGTTCGAGCGGCCGGTGCGCATCGGCGACACCATCACCATCGGCAACCTGTCGGGCACGGTGAGCAAGATCCGCATCCGCGCCACCACCATCACCGACTTCGATCGCAAGGACATCATCGTCCCGAACCAGACCTTCATCACCGGGCAACTGATCAACTGGTCGCTGACCGACACCGTCACCCGGGTGACCCTCAAGCTCGGCGTCGACTACGGTTCGGACCTGGACCTGGTCAAGGAGCTGCTGCTCAAGGCGGCCCGCGATAACCCGCGGGTACTGAAAGAACCCGAGCCGCATGTGTACTTCCTCAACTTCGGCGAAAGCACCCTGGACCACGAACTGCGCATGCACGTGCGCGAACTGGGGGACCGCAACCCGGTGCTCGACGAGGTCAACCGCTTCATCAACCGCGAGTTCAAGAAGCAGCACATCAACATCTCGTTCCGCCAGATGGAGGTCTACCTGAAGAACCTCCATGGCCAGGAATACAAGATGGTGCCCATCGAGCCGGAGACCAAGACCATCGTCCCGCTGCCCGACGGCAAACCGCTGCAGGAACCGCCCTCCAGCAGGCTCGACTAAGGACGCTATCCCTAGCAGAATGCTCGGACATTCTGCTGGAGATGGCCGTTGAAAGCCCTCGACGAACTGAGCTTCGACAATCGCTTCGCCCGCCTGGGCGACGCGTTCTCAACCCATGTGCTACCCGAGCCGATCGACCGCCCACGCCTGGTGGTGGCCAGCCCGGCGGCCATGGCGCTGCTGGACCTGGACCCCGAGGCCGCCGAAAGCCCGGTGTTCGCCGAGCTGTTCGGCGGGCACAAGCTATGGGCCGAAGCCGAGCCTCGGGCGATGGTCTATTCCGGGCATCAGTTCGGCTCCTACAACCCCCAGCTGGGCGATGGTCGCGGCTTGCTGCTGGGCGAGGTGTACAACGCCGCCGGCGAACACTGGGACCTGCACCTCAAGGGCGCCGGCCAGACCCCCTACTCGCGCATGGGCGATGGCCGCGCCGTACTGCGTTCGTCGATCCGTGAATTCCTCGCCTCCGAAGCGCTGCACGCCCTGGGTATTCCGACCACCCGGGCGCTGTGCGTGATCGGCTCCGACACCCCGGTCTGGCGCGAGAAACAGGAACGCGCGGCGATGCTACTGCGCATGTCGCCCAGCCATGTCCGCTTCGGCCACTTCGAATACTTCTATTACACAAAGCGCCCCGAGCAGCAGAAACAGCTGGGCGAACACGTGTTGGCCATGCACTTCCCCGAGTGCCTGGAGCAGCCGGAACCTTACCTGGCGATGTTTCGCGAAGTGGTCGAGCGCAATGCCGAACTGATCGCCAAGTGGCAGGCCTACGGTTTCTGCCACGGGGTGATGAACACCGACAACATGTCGATCCTCGGCGTGACCTTCGACTTCGGACCGTTCGCCTTCCTCGACGACTTCGACGCGCATTTCATCTGCAACCATTCCGACGACCAGGGACGCTACTCGTTCAGCAACCAGGTGCCGATCGGCCAGTGGAACCTCAGTGCCCTGGCCCAGGCGCTGACGCCCTTCATTAGTGTCGAGGCGCTGCGGGAAACCCTCGGTCTGTTCCTGCCATTGTTCCAGGCCCATTACCTGGACCTGATGCGCCGCCGCCTCGGCCTGACCAGCGCCGAAGACGAGGATCAGAAGCTGGTGGAGCGCCTGCTGCAACTGATGCAGGGCAGCGGCGTGGACTACAGCCTGTTCTTCCGCCGCCTGGGGGATGAATCAGTTGAACTGGCCGTGGCCCGGCTGCGCGACGACTTCGTCGACCGCCAGGGCTTCGATGCCTGGGCCGATCTGTACAAGGCCCGGGTCGCCCGCGAACAAGACGACACTCAAGAACAGCGCCGCGCGCGCATGCATGCGGTCAACCCGCTGTACATCCTGCGCAATTACCTGGCGCAGAAGGCCATCGATGCCGCCGAGCAAGGGGATTACTCCGAGGTGCGCCGCCTGCATGCGGTGCTGAGCAACCCGTTCGAACAACAGGCCGGCATGGACAGCTACGCCGAACGACCGCCCGAATGGGGCAAGCACCTGGAAATCAGTTGCTCGTCCTGAGGGGTCAGATAAAGGTTTCCATCGAGACCTTGAAACGTGCGGCCAGCCAGCGGACCTGCCGCAGGTTGAGCTGACGCTTGCCGCTCAGGATCTCCGAGACCACTGACTGCGCACCGACGCCGGGCAGGTCGCTCTGGGTCAGGCCGTGTTCGCGCATCATGTAGCGCAACACATCTACTCCGCTGGCGACAGGCATCGGGCGATGCTCAAGGTCATAGGCCTCGATCCAGTCCCCGATGATGTCCACCAGGCTGTTGAGAGGGTGGGCCTCGTCTTCCCCTGTCAGGTCCAGCAACTCGTCAAGGGCCTGGACCAGCCTGTCGTAGTCCGCCTCGGTTTTCGGCTTGCGCAGCAACGGCGCAACGAACTGCCAGTGCTCGGCCACTTGCTCGATCAACGCACTCATCCTCGATCCTCCTTCCACTTGCCCCGGTCATATTCACGGTGGTCCAACAGATGGCGGATATAGAGCTTTTGCGTCGTGTAACGGACCAATGCAATCAGCCGTATCTTGTTGCCACCGATATCGAACACATGCAGCGGTCCGACCTTGTCCACCGCCGGAAACATCGCCTTCATCGCGGCAAAGTCCGCAAGCCGATTGCGCTTAAGTGCGCGATACCAATCATCCAGCGCCTTGGCCGAGTGCGGCCATTTTTCCTTGGCATCCCAAATTCGTTTAGCCGTGATTACGCGCATGCAAAGTCCTTATCGCATACTGCTATAGCAGCCTAGAGGGTGAGGCAACTTATCGCAAGTTGCTATATATGCTCTCGGACCAATGGCACGGAGCATCGCCTCTCTCCAGCCTAGAACCGAGCAGACGGTTGCCGCGCACAGATGTATGAGCGCATGCGACAGCTTGATAAACCGCCCCGCAGACTCCAGATCGAGACCATCGCCCACTTATCCCGGAGCCCCCCTCATGTCCGATCCACTGCTGATCCCCTGCCCCCATTGCAATGGGTTGAACCGCATCCCCGCCGAGCGCCTGGGCGACCAACCCAAATGCGGGCGCTGCAAAGGCCAGGTGTTGCTGAACCAGCCTTTCGAACTGAAACAAGGCGACTACGCCAGCCAGATCAAGGGCGACCTGCCGTTGCTGGTGGATGTCTGGGCGGATTGGTGCGGGCCGTGCAAATCCTTCGCGCCGGTATTCGAGCAGGCGGCGGCGCAATTGGCGGGCAAGTGCCGGCTGGCCAAGCTCGACAGCGAGGCCAACCAGCAATTGTCGGCGCAGTTGGGAATTCGCTCGATTCCGAGCCTGATTCTGTTCAAGAACGGACGGGAAGTGGCACGCCAGAGTGGCGCCTTCCCGTTACCGCAACTGATGAGCTGGTTGCGCAGCCAGGGCATCTGACCGCTATTTCGAAAGCGCCTTGAACCGTAGGAGCGAGGCTTGCCCGCGATGAATGCCTGACATTCAACATCGTCGTCGGTTGTCAGACCGTTATCGCGGGCAAGCCTCGCTCCTACAGAAGAGCGTCAGGCGCTTTCCAGCAGGTTGTGCAGGTCGACGAATTGCTGGGTCAGCTTGTGCCGGGGGTCGAGGTGGATCAGCGGCAGGCTGGCCTGGTGGGATTCGCGCATGCGCACCGAGCTGGCCAGGTACACCGGCAAGACCGGCAGGCCTTCGGCGATCAATTCATCGAGCATCTGCTGGGGCAGGCTGGCGCGGGCCTGGAACTGGTTGACCACGATGCCTTCGACCTGCAAGTCCTCGTTGTGGTCGTCCTTGAGCTCTTCGATTTCAGCCAGCAGGCCGTACAGCGCCTGGCGGGAAAAGCTGTCGCAATCGAAGGGAATCAATACGCGATCGGCGGCAATCAGCGCCGAAACCGCGTAGAAGTTCAGGGCCGGCGGGGTATCGAGGTAGATCCGGTCGTAGTCCTCGGCCAATTCGTCCAGCAGTTTGCGCAGCTTGTTGATCTTGTGTTTCGCCTCGAGCTTGGGCTGCAGATCCGCCAGCTCGGCGGTGGCCGTCACCACATGCAGGTTGTCGAACGGCGTTTCGTAGATATCGACCTGGTTCTTCTTCGAGAACGGTCCGGAAGACAGGGTCTGCTTGAAGAAGTCGGCGATCCCCATGGGGATGTCGTCGCCGGTCAGGCCGGTGAGGTATTGAGTGGAGTTGGCCTGGGCATCCAGGTCCACCAGCAGCGTGCGATACCCCTCGCTGGCGCTCACAGCCGCCAGATTGCAGGCAATGCTCGACTTGCCGACTCCCCCTTTCTGATTGAACACCACGCGCCGCATGTCAGAACCTCCCTGCATCAAAGATCACCGAGTGTAGTAGCGAGCAGCGCTGCTTCGCTACCTCGCTGACGGCAGAGCGCCAAGCCCGTTGCAATGGCCGGAATCGGCCTAGACTTTCTGAAAGTCTGCGCGCCACTGCCCGGTGCCACTCAATAATGGCTAAATGACACTCTTCTCCTGTCGAACGGGTCATTTTCACTGAGTGAAACATAACCAATGTTTGCTACCAGCCAGTCACACCGGGATAATGCGCGCCACTCGGCTGTAGCTCCGTGCCAGGTGAGTCTTCGATCGAAACGCCTGACCACGTCAAGTAAGCCCGCAGGGGCGGGATGAATTTTCAAGTGATCAACTTCAACATCGCTCAATGGCGCGCGTGGGCCCCTGGGCTCGAAAGCGTGGACGATTGGCAGGCCTGGAGCCGACAACCGGTCGTGCTCGAGAGCAGCGATGCCGCCCCCGACGTATCGTTTCTACCAGCCATGCAACGCCGGCGCCTCAGCCGTCTGGCGCGCATGGCCTTCAGCGTGGGCTGGCCGCTGGCCGAAGGCCTGGAACAACTACCGTTGGTCTTTATTTCCCGGCATGGCGAAACGCCGCGGACCTTCGACATCCTCAGCGACTTGGCGGCCGACCAGCCGTTGTCCCCGACCCAGTTCAGCCTCTCGGTGCACAACGCGGTGATCGGCCTGTGGTCGATCATGCGTGGCGAAACCAGCGAAATGACCGCCCTCGCCGCCGCCGGCGACGGCCTCGAACACGGCATGCTAGAGGCCGCGGCGCTGCTCGAGGAAGGCGCTCCGGCAGTGCTGCTGGTGGTCACCGAAGAGCAGCCGCCAGAAGCCTATGCCACCTGGATCGACGACGTGCCTTTCCCCTATGCGGTGGGCCTGTTGCTGACCCCCGGCAAAGAGTGGCAATTGACGCTCGATACCGCCACCGAGGAAGCGCCACGCGCCGAGTGGCCCCATGCCCTGAATCTCTTGCGTACCCTGCTCGGCGAGCAGACCTCCTGCCAACATGCCTGGAAGAACCGTGTATGGAACTGGCAACGCAACCTGTAAACACAAAACCCCGCGACGCCTACTACTGGCGCCTGGTCGCCACCGCCGCGAGCTTTGCCTTGTTCGGCCTCGGTGGCTTGTGCCTGCGCCTGGTGATTTTCCCGCTGCTCGCCTGCCTGCCCGGCGACGCCGAAGCGCATCGCCAGCGAGCACGACGCACCATTGGCCGGCTGTTCTGGCTGTTCATCCGGTTCATGGCCCGCAGCGGCGTGCTGACCTATGACGTCGAAGGCGCGGAAAAGCTCGGCCGCCCCGGACAAATGATCATCGCCAACCACCCGTCGCTGATCGACGTGGTGTTCCTCATCGGCCTGGTGCGCAACGCCAACTGCGTGGTCAAGCAGAGCCTGTGGCAGAACCCGTTCACTCGCGGCCCGATACGCGAAGCCGAATACATCAGCAACGACGGCAGCATGGATATGCTCGACGCCGCCGGCGAAGCCCTGCGCAACGGCCAGACCCTGGTGATCTTCCCCGAGGGCACCCGCACCCCGCCGGGCCAGGCGCCGGCCTTTCATCGGGGGGGCGCGGCAATCGCCTTGCGGGGTGCGAGAATCATCACCCCGGTGGTCATCAAGGTCAGCCCGACCACCCTGACCAAGGCCGAACCCTGGTATCGCATCCCGATGCGCCGCGTGCACTTCAGTTTTCGCGTCGGAGCCGATATAGACCCGTATGCCTTTGCCGCCCAAGGCCCCGCACCGCAGGCCTCGCGCAAGCTCAACGATTACTTGCATCACTACTTCATTAAGGAGCTCGCCGAAGATGAGCGATCTGCACCAGGAAATTAAAATGCTGATCATCGATGCCCTGGGCCTCGAAGACATCAGCGTGCAAGACATCGGCAACGAGCAGACGCTCTTCGGTGAAGGCCTGGGCCTGGACTCGGTCGACGCCCTGGAGCTGGGCCTGGCGATCCAGAAACGCTACGGCATCAAGATCGACGCCGACGCCAAGGACACCCGCAACCACTTCACCAACGTGGCGAGCCTTGCGGCGTTCGTCACTGCAAAACAGGCAGCTTGAGACCGGACCATGCAAACTCGCGACGACATCTTCAACACCTTGCGTGATGCCCTGGTGGAACTCTTCGAACTGGAACCGGAACGCGTAAGCCTGGAATCCAACCTGTATCAAGACCTGGAAATCGACAGCATCGACGCCGTCGACCTGATCGATCACATCAAGCGCAAGACCGGCAAGAAAATCGCCGCCGAGGAATTCAAGTCGGTGCGTACCGTCAATGACGTGGTCGAGGCGGTATACCGTCTGGTCCAGCCGGCCGCATGAGCCGGCTGATCGGCCTTGGCCTGCTGCTGGCGGGCCTGTTGTATCCCTTTGCGGTGTATTTCGGCATGGAGCATTTCGCGCCATGGCAGTTCGGCCTGTTGCTCGGCAGCCTGTGGCTGGCCCGGGCCCTGACCGGCGAACGGCGTCCCGGCAGCCTGTTGATGGCGGGCGCCGCCCTGGTTTTCTGCGTGCTGCTGGCGCTGTTCGACAGCCCATCGTTATTGCGCTGGTACCCGGTGCTGGTCAGCGGCTTCATGCTCACGCTGTTCGGCCTGAGCCTGAAATTCGGCCCGCCGGTGGCCGAACGCCTGGCCCGCCTCAGCGAGCCGGAACTGCCGGAAAAGGCGATTCGCTATACCCGCCAGGTGACTGTCGCCTGGAGTGTGTTTTTCCTCTGTAACGGATTGCTCGCCGCCGCCCTGACGCTATGGGCGCCGCTGAGCTGGTGGACGTTGTACAACGGCCTGATCGCCTACGGGTTGATGGGTTTGCTGTTTGCCATTGAATGGCTGTTACGACAACGCGTACGAGGCCGCGCATGAATTGGATAAAACTTGAGCACCTGCTGCTCAAGTCGCTGCCGGAACGGGCCGTCACGCTCGAACCGGCACTCGATCACAGCAAGCTGCAGCACCAGGCCCTGAGCCTGGCCGCGGGCTTGCAGGCCAAGGGCGTACAGCGCCTGGCCCTGCACCTGGAAGATGCCGCCGAGTTGGCCATCGCCCTGCTCGGCGCCTGGCGCGCCGGGGTCAGCGTACTGCTGCCCGCCGACCTGCAACCGCAGACCCGGCAACGCTGGTCGACCCAGGTCGATCTGTGGCTGACCGACCAGCCCGGCGATGCCCACTTGGCCGACTTCGACCAGCCGCCATTGCCCGCCGCCGAACTCGACCTCGACACCTGCCGCCTGAGCCTGTGCACCTCAGGCTCCAGCGGCGAACCCAAGCGCATCGACAAATCCCTGCGCCAGCTGGCCAACGAAGTCGAGGCCCTGGAGCAACTGTGGGGCGAGGAATTGGGCCAGGCCTGCATCATCGGCAGCGTCGCCACCCAACATATCTACGGCCTGCTGTTCCGTGTGCTCTGGCCGCTCTGCGCCGGGCGCACCTTCGTCCGCCGGCAACTGCCGTTCCCGGAAGACCTGCAGCGCGCCAGCCGCGAACACCCGGCCTTCGCCTGGGTCGCCAGCCCGGCGCTGCTCAAGCGCATGGGCGACAACCTCGACTGGCCGGCCCTGAGCCCGGTGCGCCGGGTGTTTTCCTCCGGCGGCGCGTTGCCCGCCGACGCCGCGCAAGGCCTGTACCAGCGCCTGCGACAATGGCCAACGGAGATCCTCGGCAGCTCGGAAACCGGCGGCATCGCCTGGCGCCAGGGCGACAGCCTGTGGCAAGCCTTCGCCGGGGTCGAACTGAGCCAGGACAGCGACGGCGCCCTGCTGATCGCCTCGCCCTACCTGCCGGCCGGGCATATCGAACACACCGCCGATGCCGCGCGTATCGCCGCCGATGGGCGTTTCGAGCTGCTCGGGCGCCTGGACCGGATCGTCAAGCTGGAAGAAAAACGCATTTCCCTGCCGATGCTGGAACAGGCCCTGGCCGGGCATGCCTGGGTCGCCGAAGCGCGCCTTGGGGTGGTCCGGGAAAACCGCGCCTCCCTCGGCGCGCTGCTGGTCCTCAGCGAACAAGGCCTGCACGCCTTGCGCAATCAGGGGCGTCGGACGCTCACGCAAACGCTGCGCCAGCACCTGAGCCAGCATTGCGAGGCCCTGGCGCTGCCCCGCCGCTGGCGCCTGCTGCGCCAGTTGCCCCTGAACAGCCAGGGCAAGCTGCCCCAGGCCGATGTCGAAGCCCTGCTGCTGGCCCCGCGCCCGCGGGCGCCGGAAGTGCTGGAACAGCTCGAGGCCGATGGCGAATGGAGCCTGCAACTGGCGATCCCGCCGGACCTGGCCTACTTCAGCGGCCACTTCCCCCAGACCCCGGTGCTGCCGGGCGTGGTCCAGGTGGACTGGGCATTGGCCCTGGGCCAGCAGTTACTCGGTCTGCCGGGCCGCTTTGCCGGCATGGAAGTGCTGAAGTTCCAGCAACTGGTGCGCCCCGGAGACCAGGTGCAATTGCACCTGCGCTTCGATCATGAGCGCGGCAAGCTCTACTTTGCCTACCGCAATGACACCGCCGCCTGCTCCAGCGGCCGCATCCTGCTGGAGAACGCCTGTGGATAAGTTATTGGCCCCAGGCGAGCGCAGCCCCCAGCGGCTTTTTGCAGCCGTTGCCGAAGGCTGCGATCGGCCGCGCAGCGGACGCCTGGGAGGCAACCCCCATGCATAACCCCTGCGCCGTGATCCCGGTCTATAACCATGAAGCCGCCGTGCCGGCGGTGGTCGATGCCCTGCTCGCCAGCGGCCTGCCCTGCGTGCTGGTGGACGACGCCAGCAGCCCGGCCTGCGCCACCGTGCTGGAGCAACTGGCCGAGCGCGAACAGGTGTTCCTGGTCAAGCTCGCGGTCAACCAGGGCAAGGGCGGCGCGGTCATGGCCGGGCTGCGCGAAGCCTCGCGCCTGGGCTTCAGCCACGCCCTGCAAGTGGACGCCGACGGCCAGCACGACCTGCGCGATGTGGATAACTTTATCGCCACCTCCCGTGCCCACCCCGAAGCGCTGGTCTGCGGTTATCCACAGTACGACGCCAGCGTGCCCAAGGGCCGTTTTTACGCGCGCTACCTGACCCATGTCTGGGTCTGGATCAATACCCTGTCGTTGCAGATCCCCGACTCCATGTGCGGCTTCCGGGTCTACCCCCTGCCGCCGGTCCTGGCGCTGATCGACTCGGTGAAGATCGGCCGGCGCATGGATTTCGACACCGACATCCTGGTGCGCCTGGCCTGGCGCAACCAGCCGATGCGCTGGCTGCCGACCCAGGTCCGTTACCCGGTGGATGGCCTGTCGCACTTTCGCCTGTTCCACGACAACCTGCTGATCTCCAGCATGCACGCCCGGCTGTTCTTCGGCATGTTGCTGCGCGCGCCGCTGATCCTCTGGCGACGGTGGCAAGCATGACGGCGCTACCAGACAAGCAGGACAAACAGCCGGACAAGCAACATTGGGCCGAGCACAAGGAGCGCGGCAGCTTCTGGCTGATGAAGCTCACCGCCTTGGGCGTGCGTGTGCTCGGGCGCCGGGTATTGAGCCCGGTGCTGTACATCATCGTTTTCTACTTTTTCCTGTTCGGCCGCGGCGCCCGCCGCAGCGCCTGGTTGTACCAGCAGCGCCTGGCCGATTGGAGCGGCAAGGCCGAGCTGCGTCCCAGCCACTGGCGGGTCTTCGGCCAGTTCATGGCGTTCGCCGACTCCCTGCTGGACAAGCTCGACGTGTGGAACGGCAAGCTGCGCCTGGAACAGATCGAGATCGTCGACCCGGCCCGGCTGCGCGACCAGTTGCGCGGCACCCGCGGCCAGATGCTGGTGGGCGCACACCTGGGCAACCTCGAAGTCTGCCGCGCCCTGGCCGAGCTGGGCGAGAAGGTCACCATGAACGTGCTGGTGCACACCAAGCACGCCGAACGTTTCAATCGCCTGCTGGGCGAGGCCGGGGCCACCAACCTGCGACTGATCCAGGTCAGCGAGCTGGACCCAGCGGTCATGCTGCAACTGAGCCAGCGCCTGGATCGCGGCGAGTGGCTGGCGATTGCCGGCGACCGTGTACCGCTGCACGGTGGGCGCAACGTGCGGGTGGATTTCCTCGGCCATCCGGCCCCCTTTCCCCAGGGGCCGTGGCTGCTGGCGGGCCTGCTGAAATGCCCGGTCAACCTGCTGCTGTGCCTGAAAAACAATGGCCGCTATCGAGTGTTCCTCGAACCCTTCACCGAGGCCGTGGCGTGGAAGCGCAGCGACCGCGAACAGGTCATCGCCCAGTGGACTGCCCGCTACGCCGAGCGCCTGGGCCAGTACTGCCTCGAAGCGCCCCAACAATGGTTCAACTTTTACCCTTTCTGGAAGACCGATGACGACGCATCCGCTTGAGCCGGTAACCTTCGGCGAACTCCCTTTGCGCATCGAAGACGTGCTGGCCCTGGCCAACCGTCAGGCGCCGGCCCGACTGCAAGGCGACAGCGCATTCCGCCAGCGCATCGCCAAGGGCGCGCAATTCCTCGATTCGCTGCTGGACAAGGAAGGCGTGATCTACGGCGTGACCACCGGCTACGGCGACTCCTGCGTGGTCGCGGTGCCGCTGCAGCACGTCGAGGCGCTGCCCCGTCATCTGTACACCTTCCACGGCTGCGGCCTGGGCAAGCTGCTGGACGCGCAAGCCACCCGCGCGGTGCTGGCGGCGCGCTTGCAGTCGCTGTGCCATGGCGTGTCCGGGGTACGCGTGGAGCTGCTGGAGCGCCTGCAGGCGTTCCTCGAGCACGACATCCTGCCGCTGATTCCCGAAGAGGGTTCGGTAGGCGCCAGCGGCGACCTGACGCCGCTGTCCTACGTGGCCGCGACCCTGTCCGGCGAGCGTGAGGTGATGTTCCGCGGCGAGCGCCGGACCTCGGCCGAGGTACACCGCGAGCTGGGCTGGGAGCCGCTGGTGCTGCGGCCCAAGGAAGCCCTGGCGTTGATGAACGGCACCGCGGTGATGACCGGCCTGGCCTGCCTAGCCTTCGCCCGCGCCGACTACCTGCTGCAACTGGCCACGCGCATCACCGCGCTGAACGTGGTCGCCTTGCAGGGCAACCCGGAGCACTTCGACGAGCGCCTGTTCGCCGCCAAGCCACACCCGGGGCAGATGCAGGTCGCCGCCTGGCTGCGCCAGGACCTGGCCATCGACGCACCGACCGCGCCATTGCACCGCCTGCAAGACCGCTACTCGCTGCGTTGCGCGCCCCATGTGCTGGGCGTGCTGGCCGACAGCCTGGGCTGGCTGCGCGGCTTCATCGAAACCGAGCTGAACAGCGCCAACGACAACCCGATCATCGACGCCGAAGCCGAACGCGTGCTGCACGGCGGGCACTTCTACGGCGGGCACATCGCCTTCGCCATGGACAGCCTGAAGAACCTGGTAGCCAACGTCGCCGACCTGCTGGACCGCCAACTCGCGCTGCTGGTGGACGAGCGCTACAACCACGGCCTGCCGAGCAACCTGTCCGGCGCCCCGGCGGACCGCGCCATGATCAACCACGGCTTCAAGGCGGTGCAGATCGGCACCAGCGCCTGGACCGCCGAAGCGCTGAAAAACACCATGCCGGCCAGCGTATTCTCGCGCTCCACCGAATGCCACAACCAGGACAAGGTGAGCATGGGCACCATCGCCGCCCGCGATGCGATCCGCGTGCTGGAGCTGACCGAACAGGTCGCCGCCGCTACCCTGCTGGCCGCCAACCAGGGCGTCTGGCTGCGTGGCCAGGCCGAGGAGGCGCGGCCATTGCCACCAGCCCTGGCCGCCATGCACCAAGAGCTGGCCAAGGACTTCCCGCCGGTGATCGAGGACCGCGCCCTGGAAGGCGAACTGCGCCTGTGCCTGCAACGTATCGCCGAGCAACACTGGAGGCTGCATGCGTAGTCGGGGCGTGCTGCACGCGGACACCGAGATCCAGGTGCCGTTTTTCGACGTCGACACCATGCACGTGGTCTGGCACGGGCATTACGTGAAGTACCTGGAAGTGGCCCGCTGCGCCCTGCTCGACAAGCTCGGCCACAACTACAACCAGATGCTCGAGTCCGGCTACGCCTGGCCGGTGATCGACCTGCAGCTGCGCTATGTGCGCGGCGCGGTGTTCGGGCAGAAGCTCAATGTCCGCGCCAGCCTGGTGGAGTGGGAAAACCGCCTGAAGATCAACTACCTGATCAGCGACCTGGAAACCGGCGAACGCCTGACCCGCGCCAGCTCGGTGCAGGTGGCGGTGGAGATCGCCAGCCGCGAAATGCAGCTGGCCTCGCCCAAGGTGTTCACCGATGCCGTGGAAAGGATGCTGCCATGAGAACCCTGTGTAGCCGCTGGCGCAGCCTGCGATCGGGTGCGCAGCACCCGCACCCCCCGAGTACCGATACGCTACGCGTTCGGTCGCAGCCCGGCGGCCGCGGCTACAGGCTGTTGGGCCTGCTGTTGGCGCTCGGCTTCAGCTCGCTGGCCAATGCCTTCGACCTGCAACAGCTCAGCGGCCAGTTGGCCAGACCCGAGGTGATCCACGGCAGCTTCGTCCAGGAGAAACACCTGCGCGCCCTGCCCCAGCCGCTGACCAGCAAGGGCAGTTTCGTCCTGGCGAAGAACCATGGCCTGCTGTGGCTGCTGAAAACCCCGCTGCAACAGGACTACCGCATCACCGGCAAAGGCATCGCCCGCCGGGATGGCAGCGGCTGGCAAATGCTGCCGAACAAGAGCGCCGGGGCCGAACAGAACCGCCTGTTCCTCGCCGTGCTGCAAGGCGACAGCAGCGGCCTGCAACGGGACTTCGAGCTGGCCCTGGCCGGCGACGCCAAGGCCTGGAAACTGACCCTGACCCCACGTTCGCTGCTGCTCAAGCAGGTGTTCAACCAGATCAACATCGACGGTGGCGAACTGGTGCAGCGCATCGAGCTGCTGGAAACCCAGGGCGACAGCACCGTGCTGGAGATGCACGACAGCATCAGCAACCAGCCCTTGAGCGACGCGGAGCAACATGACTTTGCCGAGTGAACGCTGGTGGCCGCGCCTGTTCCTGCTCCTGCTGGTGGCCGTGCTGGCCCTGGCCGGCTGGCAATGGCGCCATGGCGCGCCACTGTCGGCCAACCTCATGGAGTTGGTGCCGGGCACCGACCCCGATGCCCTGGAGCTCAAGGCCGAGCAGCGCATGCAGGAGCCGCTGAACCGCGAAATGCTGGTGCTGGTGGGCCATGCCGAGCGCCAGCAGGCCATCGCCATGGCCCAGCGCCTGGGTGAGCAATGGCAGGCCAGCGGGCTGTTCGAGAAGGTCCAGTGGAACCTGCAGGCCGACCTGCCGGCGCTGCGCACGCAATTGCTGCAAGGACGCCTGGCGATGCTTGCGGCTGCCGACCGCCAGCAGTTGATCGAACACCCCGAGGCCTTTATCCAGCAGCGCGTACAGGCGCTGTTCGACCCCTTCAGCGGTTTCAGCCTGGTCCCGAGCCAGGACGACTGGCTGGGCCTGACCGGGCGCATCCAGAACAGCCAGCCGCAACGCGGCGCGGTGCAACTGGACATCGGCAGCGGCACCCTGATCGCCGATGCCGACGGCAAGAGCTGGGTGCTGCTGCGAGCACGCACCACCGGCAACGCCTTCGACATGCAACTGCCGCTGCAGGTGGCGGCCCTGCTCCAGCACAGCCGCGAACAGGCCGCCCAGGCCGACGTCCAGCTGCTGGCCGCCAGTGGCCTGCTCTACGCCGCCAACGGCCAGCAGCAAGCCTCCCGCGAGATCACCTGGGTCGGCGGCGGCGCCACTGTCGGCATCCTCCTGCTGCTGTTGCTGGCCTTCCGTCGCTGGCGGGTGTTGCTGGCGTTCGTACCGGTGCTGGTGGGCATGCTGTTCGGCGCAGTGGCCTGCGTGGCCTTCTTCGGCCATATGCACGTGATGACCCTGGTGCTGGGTTCGAGCCTGATCGGCGTCGCCGTCGACTACCCCCTGCACTACCTGTCCAAGAGCTGGAGCCTGCGCCCCTGGCACAGCTGGCCGGCGCTGCGCCTGACCCTGCCGGGGCTGAGCCTGAGCCTGGCCACCAGCTGCATCGGCTACCTGGCATTGGCCTGGACACCGTTCCCGGCCCTGACCCAGATCGCCGTGTTCTCCGCCGCCGGCCTGCTGGGCGCCTACCTGAGCGCGGTATGCCTGCTGCCGGCGCTGCTGCGCGGCGTCGAGCTGCAACCGGCGCAATGGCCGCTGCGCGTGGCCGAATGGCTGCTGAACCTGCGCACGCAGTTGCTCAAGCGCGTGTCCAGCCCCTGGCTGCTGGCGCTGGTGATCGCCTTCTGCGCCGGCGGCCTGTGGCAGCTCGACAGCAAAAACGATATCCGCCAGTGGATCGGCGCGCCGCCACAACTGCTCAACGAAGCCCAGGCCATCGCGCGGATTACCGGCTACCAGCCCACCAGCCAGTTCTTCCTGGTGCGCGGCACCGATCAGCAACAGCTGCTCGAACGCCTCGGCACCCTGAGCGAGCGCCTGGAACAACTGGTCAACCTGGAGAAACTCCAGGGCTACCTGTCGCTCAACCAGCTGGTGAGCCTGCCCAGCGAGCAACAGCGCCTGCGCCAGGCCCTGGACGCGCTGCCGCGGCACTGGCAGCCGCTGCTGGATCTCGGGGTCCCGGTGGCGGCCCTGAACGCGGAACTCACGCAATTGCGGGCGCTGCCCGACGAAGACATCGACAGCGCCCTGCAAGGCCCGCTGGCCGAGCCTTACCGCACCCTGTGGCTGGGCCCCGCCGACAACGGCGTGGCGGCCATGGTCAGCCTGCAGGGGCTGAATAACCCACAGCTGCTGCGGATCCAGGCGCAGGATCTGCCGGGGGTGCAACTGGTGGATCGCCTGGGCGAGCTGAACCAAGTGTTCGCCGCCACCCAGGTCAGCGCCGCCGAGCTCAAGCTCGCCTCCTGCGTGCTGATCGTCTTGCTGCTGATCCTGCCGTTCGGCCTCGGCGGCGCCCTGCGCCTGGTCGCCCTGCCGCTGCTGGCGGCCCTGTGCAGCCTCGCCAGCCTGGGCTGGCTGGGGCAACCGCTGACCCTGTTCAGCCTGTTCGGCCTGTTGCTGGTGACCGCCATCAGCGTCGACTACGCCATCCTCATGCGCGAACAGGTCGGCGGGGCCGCCGTGAGCCTGCTCGGCACCTTGCTTGCAGCGCTGACCACCTGGCTGTCGTTCGGCCTGCTGGCGATTTCCAGCACCCCGGCGGTCAGCAACTTCGGCCTGTCGGTGAGCCTGGGCCTGGCCTTCAGCTTTATCCTGGCGCCCTGGGCCGGTCGCCAGCGTCATCGCCAGCCCGCTACGGAGCCTGCCCTGTGATGATTGCCCTGTTCTGGCTCATGGCGCTGCTGCTGTTCGCGCTCGCCACCCGCATCGGCAGCCGTTTCGGCCTGATCCCGATCGTCAGCCAGTTGCTGCTGGCGACCTTCGGCCTGCCGCTGCTGATGCTGTTCTGGATCGAGCCGCACTGGCAGTTGAGTGGCGCCCAGCTGGTCTCGCCGACCTGGCTGAAGAACCTGTACGGCCTGAGTTTCGCCCTGCTGCTGGGGCATATCCTCAGCGACGTGGTCGACCTGCGCCTGGACCGCCAGAGCCTGAAGATCGCCCTGCCGAGCTTCGCCATTCCCTTCGCCTGCGGCCTGGCCACGGCGGTCTGGCTGTTGCCCGCGCAACCCTGGCTGAGTTCCCTGGCGGTCGGCCTGCTGTTCGCCATTACCGCAATTCCGGTGTTGTACCTGTACCTGCGGCACATCGATTATCCGCCGCTGGCCACCCGGCGCCTGGTGCAGACCGCGATCCTCATCGACCTCGGCTGCTGGACCCTGTTCGGCGTCGCCCAGGGCAGCCTGCACCTGAGCAGCCTGCTGCTGCCGCTGGCTGGTGCCTGCCTGCCGCTGCTCCTGCGCGGCCTCGGCCTGCGCCAGCCGCTGCTGCACAGCCTGGGCTTCTTCGGCCTGCTGGTGGTGGCCGAACACTACAAGCTCAACGCGCTGATTTTCGGCATCGGCTACCTGCTGTGCATGGCCGCCCTCAAGGTGCCGCTGGTGCTGCCGTTAAAGGCAGCCTGGATGAGCCGTTTGCAGACCTTTATCGCCATCCCGCTGATCCTCACGTTCGGCATCGTGCAGATCAACGTGCACAGCGCCATGGACAGCCTCGGCTGGGTGCAGTTGGGGGCGTTGCTGCTGTTGCCGATTGCCAGCAAGCTGCTCGGCAACTGGCTCGGCCTGGGCTGGGCCGGCGCCTCCTTCAAGGGCGCCAGCCGCTGGCGGGAAAGCCTGCTGCTGAATATTCGCGGGCTGAGCGAGATCGTTTTTCTCAACCTGCTGCTGCAACAACAGCTGATCAGCCCGGCGCTGTATTTCGCGCTGATGCTCATGGGCCTGATCGCTACCCTGATGCCGGCCTTGGCCGGGCTGCACCGAACACCTTTGGTCCCTTCGAACCCGAACATCGCCGAACCGGCAAGGAGCCCCAGTGCCAACAGTTGAAATGGAACGCCGCCAGATTGTGGTGATCGGCGCTGGCCCATCGGGCGCTATCGCCGCCGCGCTGCTCAAGGGCAAAGGCCATGACGTGCTGATTGTCGAGCGCCAGCATTTCCCACGCTTTTCGATCGGTGAAAGCCTGCTGTCCCACTGCCTGGATTTCGTCGAAGAGGCCGGCATGCTCGAGGCGGTCAACGCGGCGGGCTTCCAGCTGAAGAACGGCGCCGCGTTCGCCTGGGGCGAGCGTTACAGCGCCTTCGATTTCGGCGACACCTTCAGCGAGGGCAAGCCCACCACCTTTCAGGTGCAACGCGCCGACTTCGACAAGCTGCTGGCCGATCAGGCCGCCCTGCAAGGCGTTGAAGTGCGTTATGGCGAGGCCATCGTCAGCGCCGACTTCAACCTGGCCAGGCCTCAGTTGCAGGTGCTGCGCGAAGACGGCAGCGAGTACCGCGTGGAGGCCGGTTTCGTCCTCGACGCCAGCGGCTACGGCCGTGTGCTGCCACGCCTGCTGGACCTGGAGGCGCCCTCGAACTTCCCGGTCCGCCAGGCGGTGTTCACCCATATCGAAGACCATATCGACAGCCCGGCTTTCGAGCGGGAAAAGATCCTCATCACCACTCACCCCAGCAAACGCGATGTGTGGTTCTGGACCATCCCGTTCAGCAACGGCCGCTGCTCGATCGGCGTGGTGGCGGCCAAGGAGCACTTCAACGGCCGCGACGACGACCTGGACCAGTGCCTGCGCGGTTTCATCGAGGAAACCCCGAGCCTGGCCAAGGTCCTGCACAACGCCGTCTGGGACACCCCGGCGCGGACCATCGGCGGCTACTCGGCCAACGTCAAGAGCCTGCACGGCCCGGGCTTCGCGCTGCTGGGCAACGCCGCGGAATTTCTCGACCCGGTGTTCTCCTCCGGCGTGACCATCGCCATGCGTTCGGCGAGCATGGCCGCCGCCGTGCTGCATCGGCAGTTGCAGGGCGAGAGCGTGGATTGGGAAACAGAGTTCGCCATCCCCCTCAAGCGCGGTGTCGACACCTTCCGTTGCTACGTCGAAGGCTGGTACGCCGGCACCTTCCAGGACGTGATCTACCACCCGGGCAGCTCGCCGGAGATTCGCCGGATGATCAGTTCGATCCTCGCCGGCTATGCCTGGGACGAACGCAACCCGTTCGTCAGCGAACCCAAGCGCCGCCTGCGCATGCTCTCGGAAATCTGCGCCATGGAGGCCCCATGAACGACACCCAGCCGCAATACCTGAGCGCCAGCTACGTCGAGGAAACCCGCTTCGGCTTCTGGTTCCTGCGCAGCCATACCTGGCAGCACCATGTGCTGCGGGTGGCGATCAACGACCTGCGCCGCCTGTTCGACGACGAGCCACCGGCCAACCCGGTGCTGCTGGATGCCGGCTGCGGCCAGGGCAAGTCGTTCCAGTACCTGCGCCAGGTGTTCGCCCCGCGGCGCCTGATCGGCCTGGACGCCGACCCGCACAGCCTCAAACTCAGCAGCGAAGAGGCGGCGCGCCAGGGCCTGCAGGTCGAGCTGATCGGCAGCGACTGCGCGACCCTGGACGTGGCCGATGCCAGCGTCGACCTGCTGTTCTGCCACCAGACCTTTCACCACCTGGTGGAACAGGAAAAAGCCCTGGCCGAGTTCTATCGCGTGCTCAAGCCGGGCGGTTACCTGCTGTTCGCCGAATCCACCGAGGCCTACATCGACACCTGGGTGATCCGCTGGCTGTTCCGCCACCCGATGCACGTGCAGAAAAGCGCGGCGCAGTACCTGGAAATGATCCGACGACAGGGTTTTGAATTTACCCCGCGCAATGTGTCTTATCCCTATCTGTGGTGGAGCCGTGCCAAGGACTTCGGGCTGCTCGAACGCTTCGGCCTGCGCCGCCCGAAACCCTTTGGCCAACGGGAAGAAACCCTGGTCAATGTGGTCGCCCGCAAACCCTTGCACGAAGGTGCCGCCGGATGATCCGTGCCCTGCTCGTCGGCTGCCTGCTGTTGCTGAGCGCCTGCGCCAGCCAGCCGCCGCTGCCCGAGAAAACCCCGAGCCTGGCCCTGCCGCTGCAACTGCATATCGAGCGGCAACAGGCCGGGCAGCGCCAGGACTGGCTGCTGGTGATCCAGGCCGAAGGGCCGGGCATCCGCTGGTCGCTGCTCGACCCGCTGGGCATTCCCCTGGCGCGCCAGCAACTGATCGACGGTCGCTGGCAAGCCGACGGCCTGTTGCCGCCGAACCCGGAGGCCCGCGAACTGTTCGCCGCCCTGCTGTTCGCCCTGACGCCCGCGGGCGAACTGCGAGATAATTATCCAGCCGCCCGGCAGCATGGCGCGCAGCGCGACCTCGCCCCGCACTGGCAGGTCCGCTATCGCCAGGCCCTGGATTTCCGCCTGGAGCTGCCCCAGGGCTTGTACTACCACATCAGCCCGCTGACCGCCGAGAACGCCTCATGACGGCCTACCTGAATGCCCTCGGGGTGATCTGTGCCCTTGGGCGCGACAAGCAGCAAGTGGCCCGCAGCCTGTTTGCCGGCGACTGCTCCGGCATGCGCGCCGCAGCCGGCTGGGTGCCGGAGCGCAGCGTGCCGGTGGCCGCCGTCCAGGGGCCGCTGGCGAGCATTCCGCCGGAGCTGGGGCAGCAGAGCAGCCGCAACAACCAGCTGCTGCTGGAGGCCGCCCTGCAGATCCGTGGCGACATCGACCAGGCCATCGCCCGCTACGGCCATAGCCGCATCGGCATCGTCCTCGGCACCAGCACCTCGGGCATCGACGAAGCCAGCCGCGGCATCGCCCACTACCTGCGCGACCGGCATTTCCCGGCCGACTACGACTACCACCAGCAGGAACTCGGCGCGCCGGCGAATTTTCTCGCCGACTGGCTCGACCTCAGCGGCCCGGCCTACGTGATCTCCACCGCCTGCACCTCCAGCGCCCGCGCGCTGATGAGCGCCCGCCGCCTGCTCGACCTGGGCCTGTGCGACGCGGTGCTGTGCGGTGGCGTCGACAGCCTGTGCAAGCTGACCCTCAACGGTTTCTCGGCCCTGGAGGCGGTTTCCGACCAGCGCTGCAATCCGTTCTCGGTCAACCGCGATGGCATCAATATCGGTGAAGCCGCCGTGCTGTTCCTGATGAGCAAGGAAACCCTCGGCGCACAACCGATCGCCTTGCTCGGCGCCGGCGCCAGCTCCGACGCGCACCATATTTCCGCGCCCGAACCCAGCGGGCGCGGCGCCCTGCAAGCCATGCAGAAAGCCTTGCACAACGCCGGCCTGCAGGCCGCACAGATCGGCTACCTGAACCTGCATGGCACGGCCACCCAGCACAACGACGCCATGGAAAGCCTGGCGGTCGACCAATTGTTCCCGGCCGGCGTGCCCTGCTCGTCGACCAAACCCATGAGCGGCCATACCCTGGGCGCCGCCGGCGCCCTGGAAGCGGCGTTCTGCTGGCTGAGCCTGTCCGCCGCGAACAGCGCGCACGCCCTGCCGCCCCATGTCTGGGACGCCCAGGCCGACCCGCAACTGCCGCCGCTGCATTGGGTCATCGCCACCACACGTCTGGAGCAGACCGCTCCGCGCTGCCTGATGAGCAACTCCTTTGCCTTCGGCGGCAACAACGTCAGCCTGATTATCGGAGACGCCCCATGATTGACTGGCCGCTCGCCGAACTGCTGCCCCACGCGGGCGACATGATCCTGATCGATCAGGTCCTGGCGTTCGATGAAGAGCAGATCCGCACCCGCCTCACCGTCAAACCCGGTGGCCTGTTCAGCCGGGCCGACGGCAGCCTGCCGGCCTGGGTCGGCATTGAAATAATGGCCCAGAGCATCGCCGCCTACGCCGGTTGCCATGCGCGCCAGAAAGGCCAGGCCGTCGAGCTGGGGTTCCTGCTCGGCACCCGCAAGTTCGAATGCAATGTGGAACACTTCCCGGTCGGCAGCGAACTGCAGATTCACGCCTTGCGCTCCCTGCAAGACGACAACGGCATGGGCGTATTCGAATGCCACCTGACTGCCCCCGGCATTCAGGCCGTCGCCCGCCTCAACGTGTTCTGTCCGCCCCAGGCGGACAGCTACCTGAACGAATCACCCGCTTTATCAACAGGAGTCCAGCCATGACTGAATCCATATTGGTCACCGGCTCCAGCCGTGGTATCGGCCGCGCCATCGCCCTGCGCCTGGCCCAGGGCGGCTATGACCTGATCCTGCATTGCCGCAGTGGCCGCAGCGAAGCCGAGGCCGTGCAGGCCGAAGTCGAGGCCCTGGGGCGCCAGGCGCGCATCCTGCAATTCGATGTGACCGACCGCGCCAGCTGCAAGGCCGTTCTCGAAGCCGACGTGGAAGCCCACGGCGCCTACTACGGCGTGGTGCTCAACGCCGGCCTGACCCGCGACGGCGCCTTCCCGGCCCTGAGCGAAGACGACTGGGACACCGTGCTGCGCACCAACCTCGACGGTTTCTACAACGTCCTGCACCCGGTGATGATGCCGATGATCCGGCGCCGCGCCGCCGGGCGTATCGTCTGCATCGCCTCGGTGTCCGGGCAGGTCGGCAACCGTGGCCAGGTCAACTACAGCGCGTCCAAGGCCGGCCTGATCGGCGCCGCCAAGGCCCTGGCCATCGAGTTGGGCAAACGCAAGATCACCGTCAACTGCGTGGCGCCAGGCCTGATCGACACCGCCATGCTCGACGAGAACGTGCCGGTGGACGAATTGCTGAAGATGATCCCGGCCCAGCGCATGGGCACCCCGGAAGAAGTCGCCGGCGCGGTGAACTTCCTGATGTCCGCCGAGGCCGCCTACATCACCCGCCAGGTGCTGGCGGTGAACGGAGGCCTGGTCTGATGAAACGTGTGGTCGTCACCGGCATGGCCGGCATCACTTCGCTGGGCAGCGACTGGGACACCATCGCCGCCAACTTCAGCGCCAACCGCAGCGGCATCCGCCGGATGGACGAATGGGATCGCTTCAGCGAACTCAATACCCGCCTGGCCGGCCCCGTGGACGACTTCAAGGTACCGGACCACTGGACCCGCAAGCAGCTGCGCAGCATGGGCCGGGTGTCGCGGCTCGCCGTGGGCGCTGCCGAGCAGGCCCTGGCCGATGCCGGCCTGCTGGGTGACGAGTCGATCAAGGACGGGCGCATGGGCGTGGCCTGCGGCTCGTCCACCGGCAGTACCGACGAGATCAAGGCGTTCGGCAACATGCTGCTGAACTCGGTCGCCGAAGGCCTCAACGCCAATTCCTACGTGCGCATGATGCCGCACACCACCGCGGCCAATATCAGCATTTTCTTCGGCCTCACCGGGCGGCTGATCCCGACGTCCAGCGCCTGCACCAGCGGCAGCCAGGGCATCGGCTACGCCTACGAGGCGATCAAGTTCGGCCGCCTGCCGCTGATGCTCGCCGGCGGCGCCGAAGAGCTGTGCCCGACCGAAGCCATGGTGTTCGACGCGCTCTACGCCACCAGCCTGAAAAACGATGCCCCGCACACCAGCCCACGGCCCTACGACAGCGACCGCGACGGCCTGGTGATCGGCGAGGGCGGCGGCATCCTGGTGCTCGAAGAGCTGGAACATGCGCTGGCCCGTGGCGCGCATATCCATGCCGAGATCGTCGGCTTCGGCAGCAACGCCGACGGCCAGCACACCACCCGTCCGGAGCAGGCCACCATGCGCCGGGCCATGGAGCTGGCCCTGGAAGACGCCGGCCTCGAGCCTTCGGCCATCGGTTACGTCAATGGCCATGGCACCGCTACAGAACAGGGCGACATTGCCGAAACACTGGCCACCAGCAGCCTGTTCGGCAGCCGGATGCCCATCAGTTCGCAGAAGAGTTTCCTCGGCCACACCCTGGGGGCCTGTGGCGCGCTGGAGTCCTGGTTCAGCGTCGAGATGCTCAACCGCGACCTCTATGTGCACACCCTCAACCTCGATACGGTGGACCCGCGCTGCGGCGAGCTGGATTACCTGCGCGGCGAATTCCGGCAGATGAGCTGCGAGTACGTGATGAACAACAACTTTGCCTTTGGCGGCGTCAACACTTCGCTGATCTTCCGCCGCTGGCCTCAATGACGTTACCCCCAGGAGAAAATGGAATGCCCTCCCTGCTTCGCGCCTGCCTGATCGTGCTGGCCCTGCTGACCTGCGTCTCGTGCACCAGCAAGCGCATGTACACCCCGGACCGGGTCCTGCCCGCCACCCTCAAGGCCGACCATGAGGAAATGAAACAGGCGATCCTGAAAAACCTGGTCGCCCGCAAGTGGACCGTGCAGCGCATCAGCCCGGAGCTGATCCAGGCCGAGATCACCGTGCGCGAGCAATACCACGTGGAAATCGACATCCAGTACGCGCCGACCCACTACAAGATCCTCTACCGCGACAGCCGTGGCATGGGCTACGCGGACGGCAAGATCCACAAGAACTACATCCGCTGGGTGCGCCTGCTGGACAAGGGCATCCTGCGCGAGCTGAAGGACAACCAGAACGAACGGACCGCGCAACAGCTGTCCAGCTCGGCCCAGGCGATTGCCGCGCCTAATTGAGCGCCAGCCGCCACCCGCTTTCTACGTCAAGGAGACCACCATGCAATTGAAGACCCTGGCCGCTGCCGCCACCCTGCTGCTCTGCACCCTGCCCGGCGTCAGCCAGGCCCGTGATACCGCGCTGTACCTGCCGTTCGACAAGGTGGTCGCCGAAGCCATCAGCACCGGCAAGATCGACGGCAGCGTGAAGTTCTACCTGGCCGGCAACCAGCCCGCCGGCAAGGTCACGGTGATCAGCGCGGGCGCGGTCACCAACAAGAAGACCAACGCCTTCAACAAGAGCGACGAAGTGGCCTGCGAATGGGTCCTGCAATCGGCGCTGATCACCCTGCACCAGGCCGCCAAGAAAGTCGGCGCCAATGCCGTGATCGACATTGCCAGCTTCTACAAGAGCAACGAACGCAAGGACGCGAAAACCTACGAATGCCACGCAGGCGCGCTGATGGCAGGCGTCGCGCTGCGCGGCGATCTGGCAAAGGTGCAGTAAGGCGCCTGCCGGTGAGATCGGCATGACCTGATCCACAGTTTCCATCCCCGGAAACGACAAAGGGCGCCTTTCGGCGCCCTTTCACAAACAGGCTGGCTTGTCATCGCGCTCTGCCTGTCTGTCTCTGCGATGGCTGGTTGCCCAGGATCCTCAGAGTCTCACAAGTCCCTTTCGGGTACGCGCGCAGCGTCGCTGGAAGCCTGCCGCCCGGCAACCGTGGCCAATTGCCGTTTTCCAGGTATCAGAGCCCCAAAGCCTTGCGTACAGCGGCTTTGACGGCAGCGAACTCTTCGTCTGTAAGTTGCAAGACTTCGTAAACTCGTCGGCCATGACGGTCTTTGCGCCTGATCCGATCGAGTCGCGGCAAGCCGACCGTAGCGAGCATGTCGCATTTTGCCCAGCAGACCGTTACAACTCAGCCTTGCGGGTCAGCAGCTCGACAAAGGCCTTGGCCATTGGCGAGCGCTGGTCGGTGCGCTGCGCCAGCCACACCGCCGAGACCGCCTCGGGGTCGAGCAGCGGTCGATAGACCACGCCGTCGATACGCATGCGCTGGTAGGACGCCGGCAACACCGAGACCCCCAGCCCCGCCGCCACCAGGCCGATGATGGTCATGGCCTCGCCCGCTTCCTGGGCGAAATGCGGGGTGAAGCCGACATCGCGGGCCAGGGTCAGCAACTGCGCGTACAGGCCGCTGCCGTAGCTGCGCGGGAAGAACACGAACGGTTCGTGGGCCAGGGCCGACAGCGCCAGGCCGGCTTCGCTGCCGGCCACCAGCGGGTGCTTGGAGCCAAGCACCGCTACCAGCGGTTCGCGCAGCAACTCCACCACGCTCAGGGAGTCCGGCAGCGGCAACGGCCGCATGATGCCGACCTGGATCGACTCGTCCAGCAGCGCCTCGGCCACCTGGGTGCTGCTCATCTCCCGCAGCTTCAGGTGCACGTCGGGAAAGCGCTGGCGAAAGGTGAAGATCGCCTGGGGAATGCTCGAGTTGAAAGGCGCCGACGAGGTGAAGCCGATTTTCAGCTCGCCCAGTTCCCCCCGTTGCGCCCGCCGGGCCACATCCGCGGCCTTGTCGACCTGGGCCAGCACCTGTCGTGCCTCGTCGAGGAACAGCCTGCCGGCCTCGCTGAGTTCGACCCGACGATTGGTACGCTCGAACAGCCGCGCGCCGACCTCCTGCTCCAGCACCTGGATCTGCTGGCTCAAGGGCGGTTGGGAGATACCCAAAACCTGGGCGGCGCGGCCGAAATGCAGCTCTTCGGCCACCGCAATGAAGTAACGCAGGTGACGCAATTCCATGATCGCCTCATTAGGTCGTAAAACATATCAATCAGGTCGAACAATATATTGGAAAGAAACATTAGCCAGCTATATGCTTTTTTCCATTGCCTGACCGGCTGCGCTCCCCCCGAGGTCCCCCGTGAAAACCGCTGTCGCTCCACTCGCCCACGAACTCCCTCCCACCGCCCTCGATGAGGTCGTCGCGCAACTGAACGAGGCCTACATCGAAAAAGGCACGCCGATGTTCATGCGCACGGTGCTGGCGCTGTTCTCCGGCGGTTTCGCCACCTTCGCCCTGCTCTACTGCGTGCAACCGATGATGCCGCTGCTGTCCCGGGAATTTTCCATCAACGCCGCGCAGAGCAGCCTGATCCTCTCGGTCGCCACCGGCCTGCTGGCCATCGGTCTGCTGGTTACCGGGCCGATTTCCGACCGCATCGGCCGCAAGCCGGTGATGGTGGCCGCCCTGTTCGCCGCTGCGCTGTGCACCATTGCCAGCGCCCTGATGCCGAGCTGGCACGGCGTGCTGCTGATGCGCGCGCTGGTGGGGCTGTCCCTGAGTGGTCTGGCGGCGGTGGCGATGACCTACCTGAGCGAGGAGATCCACCCGCAGCACATCGGCCTGGCCATGGGCCTGTACATCGGCGGCAACGCCATTGGCGGCATGAGCGGCCGCCTGATCACCGGGGTGCTGATCGACTTCGTCAGCTGGCACACGGCGATGCTGGTGATCGGTGGCCTGGCGCTGATCGCGGCGGCGGTGTTCTGGAAAATCCTCCCCGAATCGCGCAACTTCCGCGCCCGCTCGCTGCACCCGCGCAGCCTGCTGGACGGCTTCACCATGCACTTTCGCGATGCCGGCCTGCCGCTGTTGTTCCTCGAAGCCTTCGTGCTGATGGGCGCGTTCGTCACGCTGTTCAACTACATCGGCTATCGCCTGCTGGCCGAGCCGTATCACATGGATCAGGCCTTCGTCGGCCTGCTGTCGGTGGTGTACCTGTCGGGGATCTACAGCTCGGCGAAAATCGGCGCCCTGGCCGACCGCCTGGGGCGACGCAAAATGCTCTGGGCCACCATTTCGCTGATGCTCGCCGGCCTCGCCCTGACCATGCTCAGCCCGTTGTCGGTGGTGATCATCGGCATGCTGATCTTCACGTTCGGCTTCTTTGGCGCCCATTCGGTCGCCAGCAGCTGGATCGGCCGGCGCGCCCTCAAGGCCAAGGGCCAGGCCTCGTCGCTGTACCTGTTCAGCTATTACGCCGGGTCGAGCATCGCCGGGACGGCGGGCGGGGTGTTCTGGCACATGGCCGGGTGGAACGGGATCGGCCTGTTTATCAGCGCCCTGCTGGTGGTGGCGCTGCTGGTGGCATTGAAGCTGGCCAAGCTGCCGCCGCTGGCCACTCAGTAGTCGCTGAACGAACATGTCGGCGACCAGCCCTCGCAATCCATATGCGGGGCCGGTCGCCGGCATGGGCGACAAGCGAGGCGGTCGATCGGCTTACCTGACGATCTCCACCAGGTCGACGTCGATCTCGCGCTTCATCAGCCCCTTCTCGACCTCGCCGGTCAGCCTGACCTGGGTCTTCTCGTTGAATGCCACCGGCGGCAGGTCTTCGTCGTCGATCTCGACGGTGATGGTGCCGCTGGCATCCTTGAATTCGTACTTGTCGTCGTTGTTCAGTTTCTTGACCACATGGCCCTGCAACACCACCGGCGTATCGTCCGAGGCGTCGTTGGCCGCCGCGACAGTGGTGACGGCCTGTGCACCTGGACCGGTGTAGCCGACAGCCAGGGCGGCGGTGCTGAACAGCGGAGCGAGCAACAGAACGAGGTAACGGGTTTTCATGGCAGTGATCCAATGTGGGTTTCGATGGCGCCAGATTAACCAGCCAGGCTGAATTGAAACTTAATCCGCCAGGCCGCTTCCCGGAACTGCGTGAAGAGCCCAAAAAAAAGCCCGGCGAATGCCGGGCCTGATTAGCGGGTCGCGATCACTGGTGATACTGCGCCGACAGTTCGTGTACCGCGCGCAGGAAGGCGCCGGCGTGTTCCGGGTCGACTTCCGGGGTGATGCCGTGGCCGAGGTTGAACACATGGCCGCTGCCCTTGCCGTAGCTGGCGAGGATGCGCCCGACTTCGGCACGGATCGCTTCCGGCTTGGCGTAGAGCACGGTCGGGTCCATGTTGCCTTGCAGCGCGACCTTGTTGCCGACCCGCTGGCGCGCTTCGCCGAGGTCGCAGGTCCAGTCCAGGCCCAGGGCATCGGCACCGGCGTCGGCAATGCTTTCCAGCCACAGGCCGCCGTTCTTGGTGAACAGGATCACCGGCACCTTGCGCCCTTCGTGCTCGCGGATCAGGCCGCTGACGATCTTGCGCATGTAGGCCAGGGAGAACTCCTGGTAGGCCGCCGCCGACAGGTTGCCGCCCCAGGTGTCGAAGATCTGCACCGCTTGCGCGCCAGCCTTGATCTGGCCGTTGAGGTAGCTGGTGACCGACTGCGCCAACTTGTCCAGCAGCAGGTGCATGGCTTGCGGGTTGTCGTAGAGCATCGCCTTGGTCTTGCGGAAGTCCTTCGACGAGCCGCCTTCGACCATGTAGGTGGCCAGGGTCCAGGGGCTGCCGGAGAAGCCGATCAGCGGCACGCGGCCGTTGAGCTCGCGGCGGATGGTGCTGACCGCGTCCATCACGTAACCCAGGTCCTTGTGCGGATCCGGGATCGGCAGGGCCTCGATATCGGCCAGGGTGCTGATGACCTTCTTGAAACGCGGGCCTTCGCCGGTTTCGAAGTACAGGCCCTGGCCCATGGCGTCGGGGATGGTCAGGATGTCGGAGAAGAGGATGGCCGCATCCAGCTGTGGATAACGGTCCAGCGGTTGCAGCGTGACTTCGCAGGCGAACTCCGGGTTCATGCACAGGCTCATGAAGTCACCGGCGTTGGCACGGCTGGCGCGGTATTCAGGCAGGTAGCGCCCAGCCTGACGCATCATCCACACCGGGGTGACGTCTACGGGTTGCTTGAGCAGGGCACGAAGGAAACGGTCGTTCTTCAGGGCAGTCATGTCGGCATCCGGAAAAAAAGTGCGGGCATTTTCTCAGAGCGCGACGCAAAAGGCACGGCGAGAGCCGTGCCTTTTATCTATCGGGTCAATTGGTCGCAGGGAGAGCAGCGCCAAGTTTCAAGCTGCAAGCCCCAAGCGCCGTGGCTTTGAGCTTGCAGCTAATAGCTTGAAGCTTGTCGCTGGCGTCGTCAGACGCCCAGATAGTCGAGGATGCCTTCGGCGGCGTTTCTGCCTTCGAAGATCGCCGTCACCACCAGGTCGGAACCGCGCACCATGTCGCCACCGGCGAAGATCTTCGGGTTGCTGGTCTGGTGCTTGTACTGGCCCTGCTCCGGCGCCACGACGCGGCCCTGGCTGTCGGTCTGGATGCTGAACTGCTCGAACCACGGCGCCGGGCTCGGGCGGAAACCGAAGGCGATAACCACGGCGTCGGCCGGGATGACCTCTTCGGAACCCGGGATCGGCTCGGGGCTGCGACGGCCACGGGCGTCCGGCTCGCCGAGACGGGTCTCGACCACCTTCACGCCTTCGACCTTGTCTTCGCCGACAATGGCGATCGGCTGGCGGTTGTAGAGGAACTTCACGCCTTCTTCCTTGGCGTTCTTCACCTCTTTGCGCGAGCCCGGCATGTTCGCTTCGTCGCGACGATAGGCACAGGTCACCGCCTTGGCGCCCTGGCGGATCGACGTGCGGTTGCAGTCCATCGCCGTGTCGCCACCACCGAGGACTACGACCTTCTTGCCCTTCATGTCGACGAAATCTTCCGGCGACTTTTCAAAGCCCAGGTTGCGGTTGACGTTGGCGATCAGGAAGTCCAGCGCGTCGTGCACGCCCGGCAGGTCCTCACCGGCAAAGCCGCCCTTCATGTAGGTGTAGGTACCCATGCCCATGAACACGGCATCGTATTCTTCGAGCAGTTGCTCCATGGTCACGTCCTTGCCCACCTCGGTGTTGAGGCGGAACTCGATTCCCATGCCGCTGAAGACTTCGCGACGATTGCTCAGCACGGTCTTTTCCAGCTTGAACTCGGGGATACCGAAGGTCAGCAGGCCGCCGATTTCCGGGTTCTTGTCGAACACCACCGGGGTCACGCCGCCGCGTACCAGCACGTCGGCACAGCCCAGGCCCGCCGGGCCCGCGCCGATCACCGCGACACGCTTGCCGGTCGGCTTGACCTTGGACATGTCCGGACGCCAGCCCATGGCGAAGGCGGTGTCGGTGATGTACTTCTCCACCGAACCGATGGTCACCGCGCCGAAGCCGTCGTTGAGAGTGCAGGCACCCTCGCACAAACGGTCCTGCGGGCACACCCGGCCGCAGACTTCCGGCAGGGTGTTGGTCTGGTGCGACAGCTCGGCGGCGGCGAGGATGTTGCCCTCGGCCACCAGCTTGAGCCAGTTGGGAATGAAGTTGTGCACCGGGCACTTCCATTCGCAGTACGGGTTACCGCAACCCAGGCAGCGGTGGGCCTGGTCGGCCGACTGCTGGGGTTTGAAGGGTTCGTAGATCTCCACGAACTCTTTCTTGCGTTGACGCAACAGTTTCTTCTTCGGATCCTTGCGCCCGACCTCGATGAACTGGAAGTCATTATTCAGACGTTCAGCCATTATCAAAACCTCTTAACAGCAGCTCGAAGCTACAAGCTTCAAGCTGCAAGACAATCACGTGTGCAGGCATATCGCGCACTGCCGTTAACTTGCGGCTTGAAGCTTGCCGCTTGCAGCTGCGTCGTTATTGCGGATTCGCACGAGTACTGGAAAGCAGAGATTTCAAGCTCGCCGCCTTAGGTTTGACTAGCCAGAAACGACGCAGGTAGTCATCGAGGTTCTCGGCCAGGTTACGGCCCCACTCGCTACCGGTTTCCTCGACGTATTCGTCCAGCACGCGCTGCAGGTGGCTGCGATAGGCTTCCATCGCTTCGCCGCTGATCCGCTGGATTTCCACCAGCTCGTGGTTGACCCGGTCAACGAAGGTGTTGTCCTGGTCGAGCACGTAGGCGAAACCGCCGGTCATGCCTGAGCCGAAGTTGTAACCGGTCTTGCCCAGCACGCAGACGAAACCACCGGTCATGTATTCGCAGCAGTGATCGCCGGTGCCTTCCACCACGGTGTGGGCACCGGAGTTACGCACGGCAAAACGCTCGCCCGCGGTGCCGGCGGCGAACAGCTTGCCGCCGGTGGCGCCGTACAGGCAGGTGTTGCCGATAATCGCGCTGTCCTGAGTCTTGTAGGCGCTGCCTTTCGGCGGAACGATCACCAGCTTGCCGCCGGTCATGCCCTTGCCCACGTAGTCGTTGGCGTCGCCTTCGAGGTAGAGGTTCAGGCCGCCGGCGTTCCACACACCGAAGCTCTGACCGGCAGTGCCCTTGAAGCGGAAGGTGATCGGCGCCTTGGCCATGCCCTGGTTGCCGTGGACCTTGGCGATTTCGCCGGAGATCCGCGCACCGATGGAACGGTCGCAGTTGCAGATGTCGAGCGCGAACTCGGCACCACTGAGGTCGGCGATCGCAGGCTTGGCCATGGCGACCATTTTCTCGGCCAGCAGGCCCTGGTCGAACGGCGGGTTGCGATCGACCTGGCAGAACTGCGGCTTGTCCGCCGGGATATGGTCGCTGCCCAGCAGCGGGGTCAGGTCCAGGTGGTGCTGCTTGGCGGTCTGGCCTTCGAGGATTTCCAGCAGATCGGTGCGACCGATCAGCTCTTCCAGCGAACGCACGCCCAGCTTGGCCAGCCACTCACGGGTTTCCTCGGCGACGTAGGTGAAGAAGTTCACCACCATCTCGACGGTACCGATGTAGTGGTCCTTGCGCAGCTTCTCATTCTGAGTCGCGACGCCAGTGGCGCAGTTGTTCAGGTGGCAGATACGCAGGTACTTGCAACCCAGGGCGATCATCGGCGCGGTGCCGAAGCCGAAGCTTTCGGCGCCGAGGATCGCCGCCTTGATCACGTCGAGGCCGGTTTTCAGGCCGCCGTCGGTCTGCACCCGGACCTTGCCGCGCAAGTCGTTGCCACGCAGGGTCTGGTGGGTTTCCGCCAGGCCCAGTTCCCACGGCGCACCGGCGTACTTGATCGAAGTCAGCGGCGAGGCGCCGGTACCACCGTCGTAGCCGGAGATGGTGATCAGGTCGGCATAGGCCTTGGCCACGCCTGCGGCGATGGTGCCGACGCCGGCTTCCGCCACCAGCTTCACCGAGACCAGCGCCTGCGGGTTGACCTGCTTCAGGTCGAAGATCAGCTGCGACAAGTCTTCGATGGAGTAGATGTCGTGGTGCGGCGGTGGCGAAATCAGGGTCACGCCCGGTACCGCGTAACGCAGCTTGGCGATCAGGCCGTTGACCTTGCCGCCAGGCAGCTGGCCGCCTTCACCGGGCTTCGCGCCCTGGGCCACCTTGATCTGCAGCACTTCGGCGTTGACCAGGTATTCCGGGGTCACGCCGAAACGGCCGGTGGCCACCTGCTTGATCTTCGAGCTCTTGATGGTGCCGTAGCGCGCCGGGTCTTCGCCGCCTTCGCCGGAGTTGGAACGCGCGCCCAGGCGGTTCATGGCTTCGGCCAGGGCTTCGTGGGCTTCCGGCGACAGCGCGCCCAGGGAAATACCGGCGGAGTCGAAACGCTTGAGGATCGATTCCAGCGGCTCGACTTCGCTGATGTCCATCGGCGTGTCCAGGGTCTTCACCTTGAACAGGTCGCGGATCATCGACACCGGGCGGTTATCCACCAGCGCGGTGTATTCCTTGAACTTGGCGTAGTCGCCCTGCTGCACGGCGGCTTGCAGGGTGTTGACCACGTCCGGGTTGTAGGCGTGGTACTCGCCACCGTGGACGAACTTCAACAGGCCGCCTTGCTGGATCGGCTTGCGCGGGCTCCAGGCTTCGGCTGCCAGGGCTTTCTGCTCGGCTTCGATATCGACGAAACGCGCGCCCTTGATGCGGCTCGGCACGCCACGGAAGCTCAGCTCGCAGACTTCCTCGGACAGACCGATGGCCTCGAACAGCTGCGCACCGCGGTAGGACGCGATGGTCGAGATACCCATCTTCGACAGGATCTTCAGCAGGCCCTTGGTGATGCCCTTGCGGTAGTTCTTGAACACCTCGTAGAGGTCGCCCAGCACTTCACCGGTACGGATCAGGTCGCCCAGCACTTCGTAGGCCAGGAACGGATAGACCGCCGAGGCACCGAAACCGATCAGCACCGCGAAGTGATGCGGATCGCGCGCGGTGGCGGTTTCCACCAGGATGTTGGAGTCGCAGCGCAGGCCCTTCTCGGTCAGGCGGTGGTGCACCGCGCCGGTGGCCAGGGAAGCGTGGATCGGCAGCTTGCCCGGGGCGATATGGCGGTCGCTGAGCACGATCTGGGTGCGACCGGCGCGCACGGCTTCTTCGGCCTGGTCGGCCACGTTGCGGATCGCTGCTTCCAGGCCGAGGCTTTCCTCGTAGTTCAGGTCGATGACCTGACGCTCGAAGCCCGGACGGTCGAGGTTCATCAGCGAGCGCCACTTGGCGGGCGAGATCACCGGCGAGCTGAGGATCACGCGGGAAGCGTGCTCAGGCGACTCCTGGAAGATGTTGCGCTCGGCACCGAGGCAGATCTCCAGTGACATGACGATAGCTTCGCGCAGCGGGTCGATCGGCGGGTTGGTGACCTGGGCGAACTGCTGGCGGAAGTAGTCGTACGGCGTGCGCACACGCTGGGACAGCACGGCCATCGGCGTGTCGTCGCCCATGGAGCCAACGGCCTCGTAGCCTTGCTCGCCCAGAGGACGCAGCACCTGATCACGCTCCTCGAAGGTGACCTGGTACATCTTCATGTACTGCTTGAGCTGGTCGACGTCGTAGAACGCCGAACCGTGGTCGTTGTCTTCCATGGTCGCCTGGATGCGCAGGGCATTCTTGCGCAGCCATTGCTTGTACGGATGACGGGACTTCAGGCGGTTGTCGATGGCGTCGGTGTCGAGGATCTGCCCGGTTTCGGTGTCCACGGCGAAGATCTGGCCCGGGCCGACCCGGCCCTTGGCGATCACGTCTTCGGGCTGGTAGTTCCAGACGCCGATTTCCGAAGCCAGGGTGATGAAACCGTTCTTGGTGGTGACCCAGCGCGCCGGGCGCAGGCCGTTACGGTCGAGCAGGCAGACGGCGTAGCGACCGTCGGTCATGACCACGCCCGCGGGGCCGTCCCACGGTTCCATGTGCATGGAGTTGTATTCGTAGAACGCGCGCAGGTCGGCGTCCATGGTCTCGACATTCTGCCACGCTGGCGGAATGATCATCCGCACGCCACGGAACAGGTCGATGCCGCCGGTAACCATCAGCTCAAGCATGTTGTCCATGCTCGAGGAGTCGGAACCCACGCGGTTGACCAGCGGGCCGAGCTCTTCCAGATCCATCAGGTCGTTGGTGAACTTGGTGCGCCGGGCCTGGGCCCAGTTGCGGTTGCCGGTGATGGTGTTGATCTCGCCGTTGTGGGCGAGGAAGCGGAACGGCTGCGCCAGCGGCCATTTCGGCAGGGTGTTGGTGGAGAAGCGCTGGTGGAACACGCAGATCGCGGTTTGCAGGCGCGGGTCACCCAGGTCCGGATAGAAGGCGGCCAGGTCGGCCGGCATCATCAGGCCTTTATAGATGATGGTCTTGTGGGAAAAGCTGCAGATGTAGTGGTCGGTATCGGCGGCGTTGGCCACCGACGAGCGACGACGGGCGCTGAACAGCTTGACCGCCATGTCCTGGTCGCTCAGGCCTTCACCGCCGATGTAGACCTGTTCGATCTGCGGCAGGCGCTCCAGGGCCAGGCGGCCGAGAACGCTGGTATCGATCGGCACTTTGCGCCAGCCGATCAGTTGCAGGCCTTCGGCCAGGATCTCGCGGTTCATGTTCTCGCGAGCGGCTTCGGCCTTGGCCGGATCCTGGTTGAAGAAGACCATGCCCACGGCATATTGCTTGGGCAATTCGACACTGAAGGTTTCCTGGGCAATGGCTCGCAGGAACGCGTCAGGCTTCTGAATCAGCAGACCGCAACCGTCGCCGGTCTTGCCGTCCGCGTTGATCCCACCGCGGTGGGTCATGCAGGTCAGGGCCTCGATGGCCGTTTGCAAAAGGGTATGACTGGGTTCGCCCTGCATATGGGCTATCAGGCCGAAACCGCAGTTATCCTTGAATTCATCTGGTTGGTACAGACCTGCTTTCATAGACACTTTCTCACCAGGCTGCCTCTTATCGAGACAAATTTCTTTTCAATTCAACCAGTTACCATCCGCGCCGAACGTACGCCGGCTTTGCGGGGGCAAAAGGGAGGTCATTGTACACACCGACACAGACGCTCACAAATTTGGCGACGAAATGTCGCAAATCTATGTCGCATTTATGAAAGGTTTAAAGCGATATGCTGTGCTAGTCAAAACTTTTTTAGTTCGGACCGCGACGACTCAAAAGCTACTGTGACGCAGACACCACAAGGCACGCGGCCTTGAAGGCAGCATGCGCATGCGGATTTTTTTGAGGTGCTGGGAGAGGCGGCCTGGGTAAGGCCGCCGAATCTTCAGCGAGTTGCTGCCAGTTCCTGTTGGACGCTGGCGACAGTGCGAGGCCAAGGTTTACCAGCCTGAACCTTCGCTGGCAAGGCCTTGATAGCGGTAACGGCTGCATCACGGCTGCTGAAGCTGCCGTAAGTGATCACATACAGCGGTTTGCCGTTGAGGACTTTCTTGAAATAACGGTACTGGGCGCCCTGTTCCTTGACGAAGTTCTGCGCGGTGGCTTCGGAACTGGTGCCAAGGATCTGCACGACATAGTTGCCTGGCGCCTGGCCGGCGTACCAGCTACCACCGGTGGCGGCCTTGGCCACGGTGACAGGCTTCTCGGCTGGCTTGGCGGCCGGTGCGGCCGGTTTGCTGACTGGAGCAGGAGCGGGCTTGACCACCGGAGCCGGCTTGGCGGCGGCGACCTGGGTCGGCGCCGGGGTCGGACGAACTTCAGGCGTCGGCGCCGGACCGGCCGGCACGCCGGCTGGCGGTGCAATGGTGGTCACGGTCGGCGGCGTGGCGCTGGAGCCTTCCACCGGCACGCCATCGTCACCCTCGGTGATCCCGCCTGCGGCTTCGGCCAGAGGACCGCGCATCACCGGTTGCGACTGGCCGACCAATGGCAGCGGCATGGGCTGGGAAGAGCCGTTGAACTCAACAGCCGGGCTGCCATTGCTGTTCGGTTGCGGCGTCTGGCCCAGCGGCAGCTGCGCCTGTTCGTTGGCTGGCGCACCAGCAGTACTTGGTGCCTTGCTGCGACCCGGCATCAGCCAGGCAGCGGCAACGGCTACCACTACGACTGCAGATATCGCCAATACGTGTTTCTTCGGCATATTGAACCCCATACTTGGACGCTTGACCGCTGAGCGGCTGGCAATCATGGCTTCGATCATTGCATCCCGGGCGACCTGGTTGATGTTGCCAGGCCAGCCATCGGAGCCTTCGTGAATATCACTGATCTGATCCGCGGAGAAAAGTTCGATACCGCGCCCTGCGCCTTCGAGTCGCTGCGCCAGGTATTCACGGGTTTCTTCTTCGGTGTAGGGCTGCAGTTCGATGACATGGAAGCGCTCTTCTTCCGCGCTCAGCAACTCCAGCCCGGCAATCAGCGACGACTCGCCGAACAGGAACACATGCGGACGCCCTTCCGGCGCACCGGCGGCGAGCGCCAGCAGCGCCTCGAGCGCCGACTCGTCGAGCTGCTCGGCGTCATCCACCAGCAGATAGACTTCCTGGCCGGTCAGCGCCAGTTGCACCACTTGCGCCAGGATCGGGCCGATCTCGGCCTGTTCGACGTTCAGCGCCTGGGCCACCTGGCGCAGCACGCCTGCCGCGTCGCCGGCACCACGGGCGGAAACCACCACGCTCTGTACCGATTGCTTGTTGGTGCTGGCGACCAGCGCCTGGCGCAGCAGCGTCTTGCCGCTGCCCTGCGGGCCGGTCACGACCAGCAGCAGTTGGCTGTAGCGCGCCAGATGGTGCAGCTGCCCCAGCACCGGCTTGCGCTGGGCGGGGAAAAACTTGAAGCCAGGCACCCGTGGAGCGAAAGGGTCATGGCTCAACTGATAGTGGCCGAGGAAAGCCTCGTCGGCATGCAAACTAGTCATGGGGATCTTATTAACCTTTAAGCTGAGCCAGGGCGCGGTAATCCGCTCCCAGCGTGGCCTGTAAAACCTCTTTCGGATAATCGTCGGTCACTACGGCTTCGCCCATGCGGCGCAACAGCACCAGACGCAAACGACCATCGATCACTTTCTTGTCAATTGCCATGTGTTCGAGAAAATCCGCTTCGGTCATTTCCTCGGGCGGAATGACCGGCAAGCCCGCGCGCTGGAACAGGCGAATACCGCGGTCACGCTCCTCGGCGGTGATCCAGCCGAGGCGTGCGGACATCTCCAGCGCCATTACGGTGCCAGCAGCGACCGCTTCACCATGCAGCCAGACACCATAGCCCATGTGGGTTTCGATGGCGTGGCCGAAGGTATGCCCCAGGTTCAGCGTGGCGCGCACGCCGGACTCACGCTCGTCGGCACCGACCACGGCCGCCTTGGCCGCGCAGGAACGTTCGATGGCATAGGTCAGCGCCTGCTGGTCGAGGGCTCGCAAGCGGTCGACGTTGTCTTCGAGCCAGGTCAGGAAGGGCTCGTCGCAGATCAGACCGTACTTGATGACTTCCGCCAGGCCGGCCGACAGCTCGCGAGCCGGCAGCGTATTGAGCGAGGCGGTATCGATCAGCACCACGTTCGGCTGATAGAAGGCGCCGACCATGTTCTTGCCCAGCGGATGGTTGATACCGGTCTTGCCGCCCACCGACGAATCGACCTGGGACAGCAAGGTGGTAGGAATCTGGATGAAATCGACGCCGCGCTGGTAGCAGGCAGCGGCAAAGCCGGCCATGTCGCCGATCACCCCGCCACCAAGGGCGATGATCGTGGTGCGGCGGTCGTGCCGTGCGGTCAGCAGGCCATCGAAAATAAGCTGCAGGGTTTCCCAGTTCTTGAACGCTTCGCCGTCAGGCAGAACCACCGAGATCACTGAGAACTGCGCAAGGCTGCGTTTCAGACGCTCAAGGTACAGCGGCGCTACGGTTTCATTGGAAACGATCGCCACTTGCCGCCCGGCGATGTGCGGAGCCAGCAACTCGGGCCGGTCCAACAAACCTTCGCCAATATGAATCGGGTAGCTGCGCTCGCCTAGATCGACCTTAAGTGTCTGCATGTGTCCCCACAGTGAAGATGGAAGCTGGTGTCCTGCCTTACATTAACGACTGGCATCGCCTGGTTTTCTGACGCTGCGCAATAGCTATGCGCCACAACCGCAAGCGATCATGGCAAGGCGCCGAGGATAGCGCATTTCACGCTGCGCATTAACGGGGAGGCAGTTGCTGCAGGCGGTCCAGTATGTCCAGCACCACCATGCGCGGTGGCCGTTCATCGGTTTCAACCACCAGGTCGGCGATTTCCCGATAAAGCGGATCGCGAATCGCCAACAGGTCCCGCAGGGTCTTCGCCGGATCGGCCGTGCGCAGCAGCGGTCGATTGCGATCCCGGGCGGTACGACCGACCTGCTGCTCCACCGAGGCATGCAGATAGACCACACGCCCCCCGGCATGCAGCGCCAGGCGATTGGCTTCGCGCATCACCGCGCCGCCGCCGGTCGCCAGGACCACGCCATCGGCGGAGCACAGCTCGGCGATCATGGCCTGTTCCCGATCACGAAAGCCCGGCTCACCTTCCTTATCGAAGATCCACGGGATATTGGCGCCCGTGCGCAACTCAATTTCCTTATCGGAATCTTTGAATGGCAGGCGCAGCTCTTTGGCCAGCAAGCGACCAATGGTGCTTTTGCCAGCCCCCATTGGCCCAACAAGAATCAAATTTCGCACAGAATCAACGACTCACAGCAATCGCCTGGTTGTTCATGATACGCGGAGTGAGAAATACCAGCAGCTCGGATTTTTTCTCCGACACCACGTCACGCCTGAAAAGGCGGCCAAGATACGGCACATCGCCTAGAAATGGCACCTTATCTACAACCTTGCTTTGCGTATTGGAGAAAACCCCACCGATAACGATGGTTTCTCCGTCGTTGATCAGGACCTTGGCGTTGACCTCGTTCTTCTTGATCGGCGGCACGTCCTGGACCTTGTTCAGGTAGTCCGGCTCGTCCTTGGTGACCTTGACCTCCATGATGATGCGGTTATCCGGGGTGATCTGCGGCGTCACCTCCAGGGACAGCGACGCCTCCTTGAACGACACCGAAGTCGCCCCGCTGGAGGCGGCTTCCTGATAGGGGATTTCCGTACCCTTGAGAATCTTCGCCGTCTCTTTGTCGGAGGTGACCACCTTGGGCTGGGAGACGATTTCCCCGTTACCGGTCTTTTCCATGGCTGTCAGTTCAAGGTCCAGCAACACGTTGTCGGTGATGAAGGCGATACCTAGGCCGGAGGTATTGGCGGTGGTGCCCAGGTCGACGAACGGTGAGTTGCTGCTGGTACTGCCTGGCGTGCCTATGGTGGAAGAGCCGTTGGTGCCGTTGCTGACCCCCGAGGCATTCCAGTTGCCCTGGTTCTGGATCGAACCACCCCAGCGCACGCCCAGGCTTTTGTCGTAGTCGACGTTGGCCTCGACGATCCGCGCCTCGATCATCACCTGGCGCACCGGGATATCCAGCTGGCTGACAATCCGCCGCAGCTCGTCCAGGCGCTCCCGGGTCTGGTAGGCAATGATGTTGTTGGTCCGCTCATCGACCGTGATCGAACCACGCTCGTCGGACTTGTCCTCGGCGCGGGTGACCGACTGGAACAACTTGGCGATCTCCGCGGCCTTGGCGTAGTTGACCTGCAGCAGTTCACGCCGCAGCGGCTCCAGGTCGGCGATCTGCTTCTGCGACTCCAGCTCCTGGCGTTCGCGGGCGGCGATTTCATCGGCTGGCGCCACCAGCAACACATTGCCCACCTTGCGCTTGTCCAGCCCCTTGGTCTTGAGCACCAGATCGAGGGCCTGGTCCCACGGCACATTCTGCAGGCGCAAGGTAATGCCGCCCTGCACCGTATCGCTGGCCACCAGGTTGAGGTTGGTGAAGTCGGCGATCAGTTGCAGCACCGAGCGGACCTCGATGTCCTGGAAGTTCAGCGAGAGCTTTTCGCCGTTATAGGCCGAGCGCTCGGTGTTGCGTTTCTGCAGATCGCCCGAAGTCATCGGCCTGACACTTACCGTGAGCTTGTTGTCCGTCTGGTAGGTCGAGTAATCGAAGGTGCCGCCGGGCTCGATGGTGACGATGGCCTTGCCGGACTCCGCCCGGGCGCTGACGAATTGCACGGGAGTGGCGAAGTCCTTGACGTCCAGCCTGACCCGCAGGGGCTCTGGCAGGCGGGCCTTGGCGAAGGTGAGGACGAGCTTGCCGTCGCGTTCCTGGATATCCGGGCTCATCCCCGAGTCGGAGAGGTCGATCAGTACATTTCCCTCACCCTGCTCGCCGCGCTGGAAATCCACGCTGCGAATCGACCGCCCCGCCGAAGCCACAGCCTTGGCCCGCCCGGACGCGACAGCCGGCTGCCCCGGAGCACTCTGCGCCGCCGTCGCCCCCTGGCCGATCACCACAAACAGCTGATTGCCGGCAACTCGAGTACTGTAGGGCGCCAGCGCGACCAAGTTGACCACCACCCGGGTACGCTGCCCCGATTCGACCACTGTCACGCTGCGTGCATTGCCATTGCCCAGATCGCGGCTCTTGTTCGCCAGCTGGCTGACGACACCCGGCAGATCGAGGGCGATCCGCGCCGGCTGGTCGGTGGCGTAACCCCGCGGCTCGGGCACCGGCCCATCGAAGGTGAGTTTCAACTCCAGGCGATCCCCCGGCAGTGCCGCGACATCCAGGGCCTTGAGGCTGGCCGCCATGGCCATCGGTGAAAGCAGCGCCATCCATAGCGCAATACCGAAGGCTGAAAAGATCCTGTTCATGATGCGAGTTCCACTATGAGTGTTCTTTTAATGGAATGGTCCGTGGTCGCTCCAGCCACGCTCCCGCTCCATCGGGAACAATCTCGACCACGTCGACCTGTGAATCGCTGATCGCGACAATCCGCCCATCGTTACGCCCCAGGTAGTCGCCGACCTTCAGCCGATGCACACCACCGGCACCACGCAACAGCGCAAAGACGCCAGAGGCATTGGAAAGGGTGCCCACCATCTCGAACTGCTCAATGCTGAAGCCCTCGAGATACTGCTTGCTGCGGTTCGGATCCGGCCTGACCGCGGGCGAGCCTGCCCGGCGTGCCGCCAGGTCCACCCGAACCGCAGGCTGAAACGGGCTGCGCAAGGGTGCGGCGTTATAGGTGAACGTTGGGTAAGACCCGAATGCCGGCATTGGTTCAATCTCACCGGGCGGCCGTAGCCGCGCCTCGTTCATGTAGGCATCCAGATCGCTGAAGTCGTCATCGCTGCCACAACCGGCCAGCCCGACAAATGCCAGCACGAGCAACAAGCCGCGAACGCGCTTCATGGACGGGGCACCTTGTAGCGGTAAGTCCTGGCCAGAATGTTCATGCGCAGCTTCGAGCCGACTTCCGGCGTGACCGGTTTGATCTCGAAATCATGCAGGGTGACGATTCGCGGCAAGCCGGCCACGCCGCTGACGAAAGTTGCCAGCTCGTGGTACCCACCGGTGACCGTGATCTGGATCGGCAGCTCGACGTAGAACGGCTGGACCACCTCCGGCAACAACTTGATCTCTTCGAACTCCAGCCCGCTGCCAAGCCCGGTGCGACTGATGTCTTCCAGCAGCCCCGGCACTTCGGTATCGCTGGGAAGCTGGCGCAGCATGAGATCAAAGGCGGTTTCCATGGCCTTCATCTGTTCGGTGTAAGGCCCCAGGTTGGCCACCAGGCGCGCCTTGCTGGCGAACTGCTGTTTCAGCACGGCCTCATCCGCCCGGCGCTGGTCGAGTTGCAGCAACAAGTCCTTGAGGTACAGGTTGTAGCCGAGGGTCAGCACCAGCAGCATGACCAGCGCCGCGACCGCGCCTTTGACCAGCGCGGGCCAGGCCCCCATGTTGCTCATGTCCAGCTCGCCGAGATCGATCCGGCGCATCTGCGCCCACCCGCCGGAAAGACTCATTGCCCGCCCTCGCCCATGGCGGGCCGGGTCTGATGGACGGTCAGCTGAAACACATTGACCTGGTCGGCGTTGTCCGCACCGGCGGCCTTGACCTCCGTCAGGCTCGGCGCGTCGAACCAGTCGGAGGCGTCCAGGTTGCGCATCAGGTCCGAAACACGATGGTTCGATTCGGCCGCCCCGGTGATGGAGAGGGTCTGCCCGCTCATCCTCACATCGGTGAAATACACCCCGTCCGGCAGGGTGCGGGCCAACTGGTCGAACACCCGCGCGCTGGTGGAGCGATTGCCTTGCAGGTCCTGGATGATCTTCATCCTCTCCACCAACTGCTCGCGATGCAGCTTCAGCTCGCCGATCTTGGCGATCCGCTGATCGAGCAAGGTGATCTGTGCGCCTACGTGATTGTTGCGCGCCAACTGCCTGTCGATCGCCCGGTCGATGATCCTGTCGCCCGCGAACAGCGCACCCAGGGCCACCGCCGCAGCCGCTGCCAGGGCCAGGAGAAAGTGGCGACGCCGCTGTTCACGCCGCGCCTCGCGCCAGGGAAGAAGATTGATCCGCGCCATCAGTCGAAACTCCGCAAGGCCAGCCCACAGGCGATCATCAAGGATGGAGCCTCGCTGGCCAGGGCCGCGGCGTCGACCTTGCCGCCGATGCTCATGCCAGCGAAGGGGTTGGCGATCAGCACAGGCAAGCCCAGGCGCTGCTCGATCAACGGCGCAAGCCCCGGAACCGAGGCGCTGCCGCCCGCCAACAGGATGGAGTCGACCTGGCGCTGTGGGCCGGAGGCCTGGAAAAACTGCAACGAGCGCGAAACCTGTTGCACGACCGCCTCCTGAAAGGGTTGCAGCACCTCACTGGCATAATCGTCCGGCAGGCCGCCCTGCTTTTTCGCCAGGCCAGCGTCTTCTTTCGACAGCCCGTAACGACGCTGGATGTGCTCGGTCAGTTGGTGCCCACCAAACAACTGCTCGCGGGAATAGATGATCTGCCCTTCATGCACAACGCTCAGGGTGGTCAGGGTGGCTCCGATATCGACCAGCGCCACAGTCCGGGCAACCGACGCCCCGGCCACCAGGGCGAACGAGCGCTCCAGCGCGCAGACTTCCAGGTCCACCACCCGTGCCGTCAGCCCGGCGAGCTCCAGCGCCGCCTCGCGCACTTCGATGTGTTCCTTGCGACAGGCCGCCAACAGCACATCGACGCGTTCGGGATTGCGCGCCGAATAGCCGAGGACGTCGAAATCGATGGCGGCCTCATCCAGCGGATAAGCGATGTACTGGTCGGCGTCGACCTTGAGCTGGCTTTCCCGATCGTCATCGCAAAGCCCGGCCTCCATCTCGATGACCTTGCTGATCACCGCCGAACCGGCCATCGCCAGCGCCGCGTGCTTCGCTCCTGGCCGGGCCCTGGCCAGCAGGCGAGACAAGGCATGCCCCACCCCTTCGGGCTCGACGATGTTTTTTTCGACCACGGCGTTGGCCGGCAACGGTTCCACCCCATAGGCCTCGACCCGAAAACGGCCGCCGACCCGGCTCAACTCAAGAAGCTTGACCGAGGTGGAGCTGATATCGATCCCCAGAAGGGAACTCGCCTTTTTACTGAAGAGTCCTAGCACTACCAATTCCCTATGACTATCCGTGACTTACGGACTCTGGAATGTCCATTGCGTTCAATCACCCCGTCTTGACAGACGGGCAAATGACGCCCTCGACGGAAAAATGCTTATAATGCCCAGCGATTTTTCCGCGATTTATCTGCTGCGTGAGCCGATTCCTGACTGTGAATACCTGACGCCTAATTCATTCCTTTCTCTGGAAATCCAAAAGCCTTGATTCGTCTGCTGAAGTTTTTCGGGTGGTCCATCGTCGCTGTGTTCTGCGGGCTGCTCCTCGCTCTCTCCGGCGCGTTTCTCTATCTTAGTCCTGGGTTACCGTCGGTAGAGGCGCTCAGAAGTATCCAGTTGCAGATTCCCCTGCGGGTGTACAGCAGCGACGGCAAGTTGATCGCAGAATTCGGTGAAATGCGCCGCACTCCGATCCGTTTCGCCGACATTCCCCCCAACTTCATTAATGCGTTACTAAGTGCTGAAGACGACAATTTCGCCAACCACTACGGCGTCGATCCCAGCAGCCTGATGCGCGCCGCGACCCAACTGGTCAAAAGCGGGCACATCCAGTCCGGCGGCAGCACCATCACCATGCAGGTGGCGAAGAACTTCTTCCTGAGCAGCGAACGCAGCTTCTCGCGCAAGACCACCGAGATCCTCCTGGCCCTGCAAATCGAGCGCCAACTGACCAAGGACGAGATCCTCGAGCTGTACGTCAACAAGATCTACCTGGGTAACCGCGCCTACGGCATCGAGGCCGCGGCGCAGGTGTACTACGGCAAGTCGATTCGCGATGTCAGCCTGGCGCAGATGGCCATGATCGCCGGCCTGCCCAAGGCACCGTCGCGTTTCAACCCGCTGGCCAACCCGGCGCGCAGCAAGGAGCGCCGCGACTGGATCCTGGGGCGCATGTACAAGCTCGGCAAGATCAGCGAGGCCGATTACCAGGCCGCCGTGGCCGAGCCGCTGAACGCCAGCTATCACGTACCGACGCCGGAAGTGAACGCGCCGTACGTCGCCGAAATGGCCCGCGCCGAGATGGTCGGTCGTTATGGCAGCGACGCCTACACCGAAGGTTTCCGCGTCACCACCACGGTCCCGAGCGACCTGCAGGAACTGGCCAACACCGCCGTCCATGAAGGTCTGATCACCTACGACCAGCGCCATGGCTATCGTGGCCCCGAATCGCGCCTGCCCGGCAAGACCCACGCCGCCTGGGCCCAGGAACTGACCAAGCAACGCAGCATCAGCGGCCTGGAGCCGGCGATCGTCACCCAGGTCGACAAGAACGGCCTGCAGGTACTGACCCGCACCGGCGAAGAGCACGTGGGCTGGGACAGCATGAAATGGGCGCGTCCGTTCCTGAACACCAACAGCATGGGCCCAGCGCCCAAGCAGCCGAGCGATGTCGCCCAGGTCGGCGACCTGATTCGCGTGCAGCGCCAGGCGGACAACTCGCTCAAGTTCCGCCAGATCCCGGTCGTTCAGGGCGCACTGGTGTCCCTCGATCCGCAAAACGGCGCCATTCGCTCGCTGGTGGGTGGTTTCGCCTTCGAGCAGAGCAACTACAACCGGGCGCTGCAGGCCAAGCGCCAACCCGGTTCCAGCTTCAAGCCGTTCGTCTATAGCGCCGCGCTGGACAATGGCTACACCGCTGCCAGCCTGGTGAACGATGCGCCGATCGTGTTCGTCGACGAGTACCTGGACAAGGTCTGGCGCCCGAAAAACGACACCAACACCTTCCTCGGCCCGATCCGCATGCGCGAGGCGCTGTACAAGTCGCGCAACCTGGTTTCGATCCGCCTCCTGCAAAGCCTGGGCGTGGACCGCACCATCGACTACATCAGCAAGTTCGGCTTCAACAAACAGGACCTGCCGCGCAACCTGTCGCTGGCCCTGGGCACCGCAACCCTGACCCCGATGGAAATCGCCACCGGCTGGAGCGTGTTCGCCAACGGCGGCTACAAGGTTACGCCGTACATCATCGACAAGATCGAAAGCCGCAATGGCGAAACCCTGTTCACCGCCAACCCACCAAGCGTACCGACTGGCGACACGGCCAGCAGCGGGATCGCGGCACCGACAGAACAGAGCTTCACGGTGAACAACGTTCCTGGCGAAACCCCGAGCCAGGCCCCTGTACAGGCGCCTGCGGTGGCCGAACGCATCATCGACGGCCGTACCACCTACATCCTCAACAGCATGCTGGAAGACGTGATCAAGCTCGGCACCGGGCGACGTGCCCTGGCCCTGGGCCGCACCGACCTGGCCGGCAAGACCGGGACCACCAACGAATCCAAGGACGCCTGGTTCTCCGGCTACAACGCCGACTACGTGACCACGGTCTGGACCGGTTTCGACCAACCGGAAAGCCTGGGCCGCCGCGAATACGGCGGCACCGTGGCCCTGCCGATCTGGATGAACTACATGGGCGCCGCGCTCAAGGACAAGCCCGCCCATACCCAGGCCGAGCCGGAAGGCATTCTCAGCCTGCGGGTCGATCCGGTCAGCGGCCGCGCCGCGACACCAGGCACGCCGAACGCCTACTTCGAACTGTTCAAGAGCGAAGACACACCGCCTTCGGTCAACGAACTGGGCAACGGCTATGCCCCTGGCAGCCCGCTGCCGGCGGACGAGTCGGCGCCGATCGATCTGTTCTAAAGAGCAGCTACAAGCTGCGAGCTTCAAGCTGCAAGGAGGAGCGACACTGCCTCCTCTTGCAGCTTGAGGCTTGAAACTTTCCCATAAAAAAACCCGGCTCGAAGGCCGGGTTTTTTATGGGCTGCTATTAACCGTTGAACACGTCGTCCACGCTTTTCAGCGGGTAGTTCTTCGGATACGGCAGGGTCGCCACGCCGGTCTCGATCGCGGCCTTGGCCACGGCGTCGGAGATCACGGTGATCAGGCGGGCATCCATTGGCTTCGGAATGATGTACTCACGACCGAATTCCAGCTTGATGCCGCCGTAGGCGTCGCACACTTCCTGAGGCACCGGCAGCTTGGCCAGTTCGCGCAGGGCGTTGGCCGCGGCCACTTTCATTTCTTCGTTGATGCGCTTGGCGCGAACGTCCAGGGCACCGCGGAAAATGAACGGGAAGCCCAGCACGTTGTTGACCTGGTTCGGGTAGTCCGAACGGCCGGTGGCCATGATCACGTCGCTACGGGTGGCGTGCGCCAGCTCCGGAGCGATTTCCGGATCAGGGTTCGAGCAGGCGAACACGATCGGGTTGGCAGCCATGGAGCTCAGGCCTTCGGCGCTCAGCAGGTTCGGGCCGGACAGGCCAACGAACACGTCGGCACCTTTCAGGGCGTCAGCCAGGGTGCGCTTGTCGGTCGTGTGGGCGAAGACCGCCTTGTACTGGTTCAGGTCGTCGCGCTCGGAGTGGATCACGCCGGTACGGTCGACCATGAAGATGTTTTCGATCTGGGCACCCATGCTCACCAGCAGCTTCATGCAGGAGATGGCGGCGGCACCGGCGCCCAGGCAGACGATCTTCGCGTCCGACAGGGTTTTGCCAGCGATTTCCAGGGCGTTGATCATGCCGGCCGCGGTCACGATAGCGGTGCCGTGCTGGTCATCGTGGAATACCGGAATGTCGCACTGCTCGATCAGGGCGCGCTCGATCTCGAAGCACTCTGGCGCCTTGATGTCTTCCAGGTTGATGCCACCGAAGGTGATGGAGATGCGCTTGACGGTGTCGATGAAGGCTTGCGGGCTTTCGGAGTCGACTTCGATGTCGAATACGTCGATGCCGGCGAAGCGCTTGAACAGCACGCCCTTGCCTTCCATCACCGGCTTGGAAGCCAGTGGGCCGAGGTTACCCAGGCCGAGAATCGCGGTGCCATCGGAAATGACTGCAACCAGGTTGCCCTTGCCGGTGTATTTGTAGGCCAGTTCAGGGTCGCGGGCGATTTCGCGTACTGGTTCGGCTACGCCGGGGCTGTAGGCCAGCGACAGGTCGCGGGCGGTAGCGGTGGCCTTGGTGAGCTCGACACTCAGTTTCCCTGGACGGGGATTGGCGTGATATTCGAGAGCGGCAGTTTTCAGATCAGACATGTGGGCATTCCGCTTTTTACTGTTGGACAGACGGACCGCCGAGGATACGCGTGTCGCAAAGTCCCTACAAGACTGGTCAGTCACCCCTGTCAAGGCCCGCAGGCTACGACTTTGGGCCAAGAGCCACGGAACACAAGGGATAGACTGTTCACAATCGAAATAAAAAATGTCTACAATTTTTTATTTATTGAACCAGCTGGAACATTCCGGGATGGGTCAGCGGCAACATCCAGCGCGCCTGACCCGATTTCAAACCACCCTTGCGCGAACGGTCGAGCACCCAGCCGCGCGCCTCGATCCGCTGTCCCGGCAGGCGATCCAGCTGCGCAACATCGAATTGGCCAAGCAGATTGGGTGCAATGCGCAATACAACCGAATCCTGCAATTCGATCCAGACGCCGCCCCGATTGCGTTGCACCTTGCTTACCCGACCACTGAGCAGCGCAAAACCGGAGGTCTTGATCTGATCCGCTTTCAGTACAGACGATTGCCGCCACAGCCCCAGCCGGGCCTGGCGAGCACTGCGCTCGGCGGCTTGCTGGCAGCTGAACAAATCGACGTTCGGCGCTACCGCCACCTGGTATCCCAGGCCTTCGGCAAGCAATTGCGCTTCAAGGTTGGCGCCATCGGCGCCATAGACATGGGCCAGGGTCCGCCCATAGTGATCTTTGCTTTCCCGACCGGGAAGCAGGCCGACCCGGCCGTTGCTGGCCTTCACCAGCGCCTGCAGGCGCTGGCGGGCGGCAACCGCGAAGGGCTCGTCGCTGCGGCCTTTTTTGCCCAGCTCCGGTGCATTGAGGCCGATCATGCGCACGCTGCGACCATCGGTGAGGCGCAAGGTGTCGCCATCGACCACCCGCTGGACCTGCACGGAGGCCAACCCAACCGGCGCCGGGCAGAACGCCTGGGCGCTGGAGAGCCAAATCGCGGACATAAAAAAGGCGCCCGCAAGGGACGCCTTTTTCATCAGCGAGGAAAAGCTGAAACAGCTTTCCAGACCGATCAGCCTTAGGCCTTTTTCGCGCCGAAAGCGCCGAAACGGTCGGCGAACTTCTGAACGCGGCCGCCGGTATCCAGAGTCTTCTGCTTACCGGTGTAGAACGGGTGGCACTCGTTGCAAACGTCGATCGCCAGCGGCTTAGCGAAGGTCGAACGAGTTTCGAACTTGTTGCCGCAGCTGCAGGTTACGGCAACTGCTGGGTATTCTGGATGGATATCGGCTTTCATGGTGTCTTCCTCAGGCTAGCGTGCCGCCACCCAACACTATTGTTGAATACCGCACGTAATTAGGCCGCGGATTCTACCAGACCTTTGCGATCACGCAAGCTGTCCCTCGCACCGACCGTCTGCTAGGCTCCGGGCCTTCTTCACCGCCCGCTCACTGAGATTTCCCCGCGTGCCCGACGCCATTTTGCGCCTCGCCCTGCCTTCGCCCCTGCGCCGCCTGTTCGATTACCGGGCCCCTGCCGGCGTACTGCGAACCCAGTTGCATCCCGGCATGCGCCTGCGAGTGCCATTCGGTCGTCGGGAGATGATCGGCATCCTGGTCGAGGTCACGGACACCAGCGAAGTCCCCGCCGAGAAACTCAAGCCGGCCTTGGCCCTGCTGGACGCCACCCCGCCGCTGCCGCCTGCGCTGTTCAAGCTGTGCCTGTGGACCGCGCAGTATTACCAGCACAGCCTCGGCGATACCCTGAGCTGGGCGCTGCCGGTCCTGCTGCGCCAGGGCGAGCCAGCCGAGGCCCGACAGGAACGTTTCTGGTCGGTCAGCCCCGGCGCCAGCCTCAACGACCCACGCATCGCCCGCGCCCCGCGCCAGCGCGAAGCCCTGGCAACGCTGGCCCAGCATCCTCACGGCGTCGCCCACCAATTGCTGAGCAAGCTGATGCTGAGCAAGGACAGCCTGGACCTGTTGCTGGCCAAGGACCTAGTGCAGGTGGAAGTCCGCCGGCACGCCCCGGGCGAACGCCACGAACATTGGCTGGCCCAGCCGGAACTGCCGCTCAACAGCGAACAGCGCGCTGCCTGTGAGGCCATCCGCTCCGGCTTCGACAGTTATCACGCCTTCCTGCTGGCCGGGGTCACCGGCAGTGGCAAGACCGAAGTTTATCTGCAGCTGATCCGCGAAACCCTGGAAGCCGGCAAGCAGGCGCTGGTACTGATCCCGGAGATCAACCTCGGGCCGCAGACCCTGGCACGCTTCGAGCAACGCTTCAACGCGCGCATCGCCCTGCTGCACTCTGCGGTCAACGACCGCGAGCGCCTGGATGCCTGGCTGGCGGCCCGCGACGGCGAGGCCGACATTATTATCGGCACCCGCTCGGCGCTGTTCACGCCGATGAAGAACCCCGGGCTGATCATCATCGATGAAGAGCACGACGGCTCCTATAAACAGCAGGAAGGCCTGCGCTACCACGCCCGCGACCTGGCCCTGGTCCGCGCCCGCCAGGAAAACATCCCCATCGTGCTGGGCTCCGCCACCCCGTCGATGGAAAGCCTGCACAACGCCTACACCGGCCGCTATGGCCTGCTGCGCCTGAACGAACGGGCTGGCGGCGCCAAGCAGCCACGTTTCCTGCGCCTGGACGTGAAGAGCCGGCCGCTGGACAGCGGCATTTCCGGCCCCATGCAACAAGCCATCGGCCAGACCCTGGCGGCAGGCCAGCAGGTGCTGGTGTTCCTCAACCGCCGCGGCTTCGCGCCGACCCTGCTGTGCCATGACTGCGGCTGGATGTCCGAGTGCGAACGCTGCGACGCGCGGATGACCGTGCACCAGCGCTACGGCGAGCTGCGCTGCCACCATTGCGGCCACTCCGAGCGCGTGCCGCGGCATTGCCCGAAATGCGGCAAGGTCGACCTGCGCCCGGTCGGCGCCGGCACCGAACGCGCCGAAGAGCGGCTGGCGATCCTGTTCCCGGACTACCCGGTCCTGCGGGTCGACCGCGACAGCACCTCACGCAAGGACGCGATGAACCAGTTGTTCGCCACCATCCAGAAGGGCCAGCCCTGCATCCTCGTCGGCACCCAGATGCTCGCCAAGGGGCACCATTTTCCGCGGGTGACCCTGGTCTCAATCCTCGATGCCGACGGCGGCCTGTTCTCCGGCGACTTCCGCGCCAGTGAACGCATGGCGCAGCTGATCGTCCAGGTGGCTGGCCGGGCCGGCCGGGCCGAGGAGCCGGGCAAGGTGATCATCCAGACCCACCTGGCCGACCACCCGCTGCTGGTGCAGCTGACCGAACAGGGTTACTTCGCCTTTGCCGAACAGGCCTTGAGCGAACGCCGCGCCGCCGGCCTGCCGCCGTTCGCCCATCTGGCCCTGCTGCGCGCCGAGGCGCACAAGCCAGGGCAGGCCGAAGGCTTCCTCGACGAAGCTTGCAGCGAAGCCGAGCGTTTGCTGGCCCAGATGAACCTGGGCGGTATCGAGTTGCTGGGGCCGGTGCCGGCGCCCATGGAGCGCCGCGCCGGGCGTTATCGCGCGCAACTGCTGTTACAGGCCAACGCCCGGGCACCGCTGCACAAGCTGCTGAGTCACTGGCTGCTGGTCCTGGAACAGATGCCCAGCGGGCGCCAGGTACGCTGGTCGCTGGATGTTGACCCTGTAGACCTGTATTGATAGAAAAACCGCCATCTCAGGCCAGCACACTTCTGTAGGAGCGAGGCTTGCCCGCGATAAGGCCCGAATAGCCACCGCACAGCCGGCTATAGTTGGCAAGCCCGTCTTCGCAACGGATAATGCCCAGTTTTTCCACCTGCGCATCGAAGCGCCGCCGCGCCAGCGGTTGAAAGAGAAGACCATGAAAGACACCATTCGCCAGCTCATCCAGCAAGCCATCACCCAACTCGTCACCGAAGGTGTGTTGCCAGAAGGCCTGACGCCGGCGATCCAGGTAGAAAACTCCCGCGACAAGACCCACGGCGACTTCGCCAGCAACATCGCCATGATGCTGGCCAAGCCGGCTGGCATGAAACCACGCGACCTGGCGGAAAAAATCATCGCCGCCCTCCCCGCCGCCGAGCAGGTCAGCAAGGCCGAAATCGCCGGCCCCGGCTTCATCAACTTCTTCCAGAACACCCAGGCCCTGGCCACCCGCCTGGATGCCGCCCTGGCCGACGCCCACCTCGGCGTGCGCAAGGCCGGCGCGTTGCAACGCACCGTGGTCGACCTGTCAGCCCCGAACCTGGCCAAGGAGATGCACGTCGGCCACCTGCGCTCGACCATCATTGGCGACGGCGTAGCGCGGGTCCTGGAGTTCCTCGGCGATACCGTGATCCGCCAGAACCACGTGGGCGACTGGGGCACCCAGTTCGGCATGCTGATGGCCTACCTGCAGGAAAACCCGATCACCAGCGACGAGCTGTCGGACCTGGAGAACTTCTACCGCGCCGCCAAGCAGCGCTTCGACGAATCCGAAGAGTTCGCCGACCGTGCCCGCGGCCTGGTGGTCAAGCTGCAGGCCGGTGACGCGGACTGCCTGGAGCTGTGGACCAAGTTCAAGGACATCTCCCTGTCCCACTGCCAGAAGATCTACGAACTGCTGAACGTCAAGCTGACCATGGCCGACGTGATGGGCGAAAGCGCCTACAACGACGACCTGATCAACGTGGTCAACGATCTCAAGGCCAAGGGCATGCTGGTCGAGAGCAACGGCGCCCAGTGCGTGTTCCTCGACGAGTTCAAGAACGCCGAAGGCGAGCCGCTGCCGGTGATCATCGTCAAGGCCGACGGCGGCTACCTGTACGCCACCACCGACCTGGCGGCCGTGCGCTACCGCAGCGGCAAGCTCAAGGCCGACCGCGCGCTGTACTTCGTCGACCAGCGTCAGGCCCTGCACTTCCAGCAAGTGTTCGCGGTGGCCCGCAAGGCCGGCTTCGTGACCCACCCGATGGAAATGGAGCACATGGGCTTCGGCACCATGAACGGCGCCGACGGCCGTCCATTCAAGACCCGCGACGGCGGCACCGTGAAGCTGATCGACCTGCTGACCGAAGCCGAAGAGCGCGCCTACAGCCTGGTCAAGGAAAAGAACCCGGAGCTGGCCGAGGCCGATCTGCGCAATATCGCCAAGGTGGTGGGCATCGACTCGGTGAAATACGCCGACCTGTCCAAGCACCGCACCAGCGACTACAGCTTCAACTTCGACCTGATGCTGAACTTCGAAGGCAACACCGCGCCTTACCTGCTGTACGCCTACACCCGCGCCGCCGGCGTGTTCCGCAAGCTGGGCAAGGACTTCAGCGAAGTACAGGGCCAAATCAACCTGGAAGCCGCCCAGGAACTGGAACTGGCAGCCAAGCTGGCGCAGTTCGGCGAAGTGTTGAACGGCGTGGCCGACAAGGGTACGCCGCACATCCTGTGCACCTACCTGTACGACGTGGCCGGGCTGTTCTCCAGCTTCTACGAGAACTGCCCTATCCTCAGTGCCGAATCGCCGACGCAGATGCAGAGTCGCTTGCGCCTCACCGAGCTGACCCGTCGTACCCTCAAGCAAGGTCTGGAGTTGCTGGGCCTGAAAGTTCTGGAGCAAATGTAAGTTGGCTGCCAAGAAAAAACCTGCACCCAAGCGTGGCGCCAGCCGTTACCAAGCTCCTGCAAAGCAACCGATCCCGGGTTGGTTGTGGATGGCCATCGGCCTGGCCGTGGGCGCCTTCATCGTGTTCCTGATGAAGCTGGAGCCAGGCAAGGGCGGTGACAGCGTCAAGCGCGAGCGGCTGGAACAACAGAAAACCACCAAGATCGCCGAGGCCAACAAGACCCCGCCGAGCCCGCAGCAGCCGGTGAAGCCGAAGTACGACTTCTATACCCTGCTGCCGGAATCGGAGGTGATAGTGCCGCCGGAAGCGGTGCCGGAAAAAACCCTGCCGACGCCGCAGACCGCGCCAGTGGTTCCGACCACCCCGGTGACCCCGGCGGAAGCGGCGAAGATCGACACCGCGCGCGCCCAGGCAGCCCTGGCCGGCATTACCCCGCCGCCCGCACCACCGGTGGCACAGCCACAGGTGGCGAAGGCCGCGCCGGTGACCAAGTTCTTCCTGCAGGCCGGTTCGTTCCGCAAGCAGACCGATGCCGACAAGGTCCGCGCGCAGATCATCCTGCTGGGGCAATCGGTGTCCGTCGAGTCCGGCACCGTCAAGGACGAGACCTGGTACCGCGTACTGGTGGGCCCGTTCAGCAACCGCGAACAGCTGACCACCGCGCAGAAGCAACTGTCCGGCGCCGGCTTCAGCAACCTGCTGTTACAACAGCGCCAGAGCCGCTAAAGCGACCGGCCGCGAGCAAGCCTGTTCCGCACTCCCAGTAGGAACGGGGCTTGCCCGCGATGCGCCCTCCCTGGCGCCCGCTCTCCCGCCAGGAAATACCGCTCGTCCCACAACCCCCGCCGCAGTTGAAAAACCCCACGCCACCCCCATATGAGTTTCCATCAGGGCATTTTCGCCCCGCAGCGTGGAGACTCTCCCCTTGACCACCATCGTTTCAGTCCGCCGCTTCGGCAAAGTCGTCATGGGCGGCGACGGCCAGGTTTCCCTCGGCAACACCGTGATGAAAGGCAACGCGAAAAAGGTTCGTCGCCTGTATCACGGCCAGGTTATCGCCGGCTTTGCCGGGGCCACGGCTGACGCCTTCACCCTGTTCGAACGTTTCGAAGGCCAGCTTGAGAAACATCAGGGGCACCTGGTACGCGCCGCCGTCGAACTGGCCAAGGAATGGCGCACCGACCGCTCCCTCAGCCGCCTCGAAGCCATGCTCGCAGTCGCCAACAAAGACGCTTCCCTGATCATCACCGGCAACGGTGACGTGGTCGAGCCGGAAGACGGCCTGATCGCCATGGGCTCCGGCGGCGCCTATGCCCAGGCCGCGGCCAGCGCCCTGCTGAAGAAAACCGACCTGTCGGCCCGCGAAATCGTCGAAACCGCCTTGGGCATCGCCGGCGACATCTGCGTATTCACCAACCACACCCAGACCATTGAGGAGCAGGATCTCGCGGAATAAGCCTGTTTCGGCCATCGCGCCACGGCATTCATTCTTGCTTGAGGACCGCCAATTACTATGCCCATGACTCCCCGCGAAATCGTCCACGAACTCAACCGCCATATCATCGGCCAGGACGATGCCAAGCGCGCCGTCGCCATCGCGCTGCGTAACCGCTGGCGCCGCATGCAGCTGCCTGAAGAGCTGCGTGTCGAAGTGACCCCGAAGAACATCCTGATGATCGGCCCGACCGGCGTCGGCAAGACCGAGATCGCCCGGCGCCTGGCCAAGCTGGCCAACGCTCCATTCATCAAGGTCGAAGCGACCAAGTTCACCGAAGTCGGTTATGTCGGCCGCGATGTTGAGTCCATCATCCGCGACCTGGCCGATGCCGCGATCAAACTGTTCCGCGAACAGGAAATGACCCGCGTGCGCCACCGCGCCGAAGACGCCGCCGAAGAACGCATCCTCGATGCCCTGCTGCCACCGGCGCGCATGGGTTTCAGCAACGAGGACGCCGCCCCGGCCCAGGACTCCAATACCCGCCAGCTGTTCCGCAAGCGCCTGCGCGAAGGCCAGTTGGACGACAAGGAAATCGAGATCGAAGTGGCTGAAGTCAGCGGCGTCGACATTTCCGCGCCACCGGGCATGGAAGAGATGACCAACCAGTTGCAGAGCCTCTTCGCCAACATGGGCAAGGGCCAGCGCAAGAACCGCAAGCTCAAGATCAAGGACGCGCTCAAGCTGATCCGCGACGAAGAAGCCAGCCGCCTGGTCAACGATGAAGAACTCAAGGCCAAGGCCCTGGAAGCAGTCGAACAGCACGGCATCGTGTTCATCGACGAAATCGACAAGGTTGCCAAGCGTGGCAATTCCGGTGGCGTCGACGTCTCTCGCGAAGGCGTGCAGCGCGACCTGCTGCCGCTGATCGAAGGCTGCACCGTCAACACCAAGCTGGGCATGGTCAAGACCGACCACATCCTGTTCATCGCTTCCGGCGCGTTCCACCTGAGCAAGCCGAGCGACCTGGTGCCCGAGCTGCAAGGCCGCCTGCCGATCCGCGTCGAACTCAAGGCGCTGTCGCCGGAAGACTTCGAGCGCATTCTCAGCGAGCCTCACGCCTCCCTGACCGAGCAATACCGCGAGCTGCTGAAAACCGAAGGCCTGGTCATCGAGTTCCAGGCGGACGGTATCAAGCGCCTGGCGGAAATCGCCTGGCAGGTCAACGAGAAGACCGAGAACATCGGTGCCCGTCGCCTGCACACCCTGCTCGAGCGCTTGCTCGAAGAGGTGTCGTTCAGCGCCGGCGACCTGGCCAGCGCCCACAACGAAGAGCCGATCCGCATCGACGCTGCCTACGTCAACAGCCACCTGGGCGAATTGGCGCAGAACGAAGACCTGTCCCGTTATATCCTCTAAGCGACAAGCCATAAGCTTCAAGCTGCAAGTTGACTGTAGTCATCTTGTAGCTTGCGGCTTGCAGCTTTAAGCTGCCCCCATGACCAGACTTCCCACCGCCATCAATCTGCACAAAGCCTCGAAGACCCTGACGCTGACCTATGCGCCAGACGAGGTCTATCACCTGCCCGCCGAATTCCTGCGGGTGCATTCCCCCTCCGCCGAGGTCCAGGGCCACGGCAAACCCATCCTGCAATTTGGCAAGATCGGCGTCGGCCTGACCAAGGTCGAACCGGCCGGTCAGTACGCACTGAAATTGACCTTCGACGACGGGCATGACAGCGGCCTGTTCACCTGGGACTACCTGTACCAGTTGGCGGTGCGCCAGGACGATCTGTGGAAGGATTATCTTGCTGAACTTCAAGCCGCCGGAAAGTCCCGCGACCCGAATGAGTCTATCGTCAAGCTGATGCTCTAGATCAGACCTCTGACGCTTTAGAGGGCATTTTCTAGATTCATCTGTTTGAATGCTGGGCTGCATGGTCAATGATTGGCCTGCTTGCGAAAAAAATTAAACTCGGGTAACCAATGGAGCTGGCAAGTTCCCTGCAGTGTTCTCTGAACAAAAAAGTAGTAATGCAGAATCAACGGTCACCCGAGCAGTAGTACCTGGCATCTTTGCTGTGTGACTACACAGCAGGTCCGGTACTCGTCTCAGGACAATGGAGCGTCGTAGATGAGTAACAAGAATAACGATGACCTGAAACGCCAAGCCTCGGAAAACACTCTGGGCCTGAATCCTGTCATCGGTTTACGTCGGAAAGATCTGCTTACCTCTGCTCGTATGGTGCTGACCCAGGCCATCAAACAACCGCTGCACAGCGCCAAACATGTGGCCCATTTCGGCGTCGAATTGAAGAACGTGATGTTCGGTAAATCGACGCTGCAACCGGAGAGCGATGACCGTCGCTTCAACGATCCGGCCTGGAGCCAGAACCCGCTGTACAAGCGTTACCTGCAAACCTACCTGGCGTGGCGCAAGGAGCTTCACGACTGGATCGGCCACAGCAACCTCTCCGAACAGGACATCAGTCGTGCCCACTTCGTCATCAACCTGATGACCGAAGCCATGGCGCCGACCAACACCGCCGCCAACCCCGCGGCGGTCAAACGCTTCTTCGAGACCGGCGGCAAAAGCCTGCTCGATGGCCTCTCCCATCTGGCCAAGGACCTGGTGCACAACGGCGGCATGCCGAGCCAGGTCAACATGGACGCCTTCGAGATCGGCAAGAACCTGGGCACCAGTGAAGGCGCGGTGGTATTTCGCAACGACGTGCTGGAACTGATCCAGTACCGCCCGGTGACCGAGCAAGTGCACGAGCGTCCGCTGCTGGTAGTCCCGCCACAGATCAACAAGTTCTATGTCTTCGACCTCAGCCCGGACAAGAGCCTGGCGCGCTTCTGCCTGCGCAACGGCTTGCAGACCTTTATCGTCAGTTGGCGCAACCCGACCAAGGCGCAGCGCGAGTGGGGCCTGTCGACCTACATCGAAGCGCTGAAAGAAGCGGTCGACGTGGTCACCGCCATCACCGGCAGCAAGGATGTGAACATGCTCGGTGCCTGCTCCGGCGGCATCACCTGCACCGCGCTGCTGGGGCACTACGCGGCCCTGGGCGAGAAGAAGGTCAACGCCCTGACCCTGCTGGTCAGCGTGCTCGACACCACCCTCGACACCCAGGTGGCGCTGTTCGTCGACGAGCAGACCCTGGAAGCCGCCAAGCGTCATTCCTATCAGGCGGGCGTGCTGGAAGGCCGCGACATGGCCAAGGTCTTCGCCTGGATGCGGCCCAACGACCTGATCTGGAACTACTGGGTGAATAACTACCTGCTGGGCAACGAGCCGCCGGTGTTCGACATCCTGTTCTGGAACAACGACACCACCCGGTTGCCCGCGGCCTTCCACGGCGACCTGATCGAAATGTTCAAAAACAATCCACTGATCCGCCCCAACGCACTGGAAGTGTGCGGTACGCCGATCGACCTGAAACAGGTCACCGCCGACATCTTCTCCCTGGCCGGCACCAACGACCACATCACCCCGTGGAAGTCCTGCTACAAGTCGGCCCAATTGTTCGGCGGCAAGGTCGAATTCGTCCTTTCCAGCAGCGGGCATATCCAGAGCATCCTCAACCCGCCGGGCAACCCCAAGTCGCGCTACATGACCAGCGAAGAGATGCCGCCCAGCGCCGAGGACTGGCAGGAAAACTCGACCAAGCACACTGACTCCTGGTGGCTGCACTGGCAGGCCTGGCAGGCAGAGCGCTCGGGCAAACTGAAAAAGACGCCGAGCATTCTCGGCAACAAGGCGTATCCAGCGGCCGAGGCGGCGCCGGGTACTTATGTCCATGAACGTTAACCGATAGCAAGCCTGCAGGGTCGAGCCGCTTGCACTGATGCTGCTGCGCAAGCGACTCTCTCCTGCAGGCAACGATTCCACCAACAGGGCCAAGGCATGCCTCAACCGTTCATCTTTCGCACCGTCGACCTGGATGGCCAGACCATCCGCACCGCGGTACGCCCAGGCAAGCCTCACTTGACACCCTTGCTGATCTTCAATGGTATCGGCGCCAACCTGGAGCTGGTGTTTCCATTCGTCCAGGCTCTGGACCCGGATCTGGAAGTCATCGCCTTCGACGTACCGGGCGTTGGTGGCTCCTCGACGCCGAGCCTACCCTACCGTTTTCCCAGCCTGGCCAAGTTGACTGCACGCATGCTCGATTACCTCGACTATGGGCAGGTCAATGTGGTGGGTGTGTCCTGGGGCGGGGCGCTAGCCCAGCAGTTCGCCTACGACTACCCCGAACGCTGCAAGAAACTGGTGCTGGCCGCTACCGCCGCTGGCGCCTTCATGGTGCCAGGCAAACCCAATGTGCTGTGGATGATGGCCAGTCCGCGGCGCTACATCCAACCCTCCCATGTGATGCGCATCGCCCCCCTGATCTACGGCGGTTCGTTCCGCCGCGACCCCAACCTCGCCGCCGAGCATGCCAGCAAGGTCCGCTCGGCGGGCAAGCTGGGCTACTACTGGCAATTGTTCGCTGGCGTCGGCTGGACCAGCATCCACTGGCTGCACAAGATCCACCAGCCGACCCTGATACTGGCCGGCGACGACGACCCGCTGATCCCGCTGATCAACATGCGCATGCTGGCGTGGCGAATTCCCAACGCCCAGCTGCACATCATCGACGACGGGCATCTGTTCCTGATTACCCGGGCCGAAGCTGTCGCGCCGATCATCATGAAATTCCTCGAGGAGGAACGGCAGCGAGCAGTGATGCACCCGCATCCGACACCGTTCAGCGGTACGTAGCAAAAAGCGTCTGCCGACAGGATCGTCGCGCGCGCAGGATGGTTCAGGACCGACTATGGTGTTTGTCTTGGTGTGCTTGTTGATGGCTTGACGAAGGAGTGTTGAAGCATGCGAGACAAACCAACGGCGGGCTCGATGCCCATACCCACCACCTACATCATTGCCCAGAGTGCCATCACCGGCCTGCGTGGCCGTGACTTGCTGTCGACCCTGCGCAGCGTGGCCACCTACGGCCTGCGCCACCCGGTGCACAGCGCCCGCCACGCCTTGGCGCTGGGTGGCCAATTGGGCCGTGTCCTGCTGGGGGAAACGCTGCACAAACCCAACCCTCAGGACAGCCGGTTCTCCGATCCGACCTGGAGCCTGAACCCGTTTTACCGACGCGGCCTGCAGGCCTATCTCAGCTGGCAGAAACAGATCAGAAGCTGGATCGACGACAGCGGCATGAGCGAGGACGACCGGGCCCGCGCGCACTTTGCCTTCAACCTGCTCTACGATGCGGTGGCTCCGTCCAACACCCTGCTCAATCCGCTGGCGATCAAGGAAATCTTCAACTCCGGCGGCAACAGCGTGATCCGCGGCATCGGTCATCTGGTCGACGACCTGCTGCATAACGATGGCCTGCCCAGCCAGGTCACCAAACAGGCCTTCGAAGTCGGCAGGAACCTGGCCACCACCCCCGGTTCGGTGGTGTTTCGCAATGAGCTGCTGGAACTGATCCAGTACAAGCCGATGAGCGAAAAACAGTACGCCCGGCCCCTGCTGATCGTGCCGCCACAGATCAACAAGTTCTATATCTTCGACCTCAGCCCCGCCAACAGCTTCGTGCAGTTCGCCCTGAAAAACGGCCTGCAGACCTTCATCATCAGCTGGCGCAATCCCGATGTCCGGCATCGCGAATGGGGCCTGTCGAGCTATGTCGAGGCCGCGGAGGAAGCCATGAACGTCTGCCGGGCGATCACCGGCAGTCGTGACGTGAACCTGATGGGGGCCTGTGCCGGCGGCCTGACCATTGCCGCCCTGCAAGGCCACCTGCAAGCCAAGCGACAACTGCGCCGGGTCTCCAGCTCCACCTACCTGGTCAGCCTGCTGGACAGCCAGATGGACAGTCCGGCGGCCCTGTTCGCCGACGAGCAGACCCTGGAGGCAGCCAAGCGCCGCTCCTATCAACGCGGTGTGCTCGACGGTCGCGACATGGCCAAGGTGTTCGCCTGGATGCGGCCCAACGACCTGATCTGGAATTACTGGGTCAACAATTACCTGCTGGGCAAGGAGCCGCCGGCGTTCGACATCCTCTACTGGAACAACGACAACACTCGGCTGCCGGCTGCCTTTCATGGCGATCTGCTGGATTTCTTCAAGCACAACCCGATGAGTCATCCCGGCGGCCTGGAAGTGTGCGGCACGCCAATCGACCTGCAAAAGGTCACGGTCGACAGCTTCAGCGTCGCCGGAATCAACGACCACATCACCCCCTGGGATGCGGTGTATCGCTCGACCCTGCTGTTGGGCGGCGAAAAGCGCTTCGTGCTGTCCAACAGCGGGCACGTACAGAGCATCCTCAACCCGCCGAGCAACCCCAAGGCCAACTACGTCGAAAACGGCAAGCTCAGCAGCGACCCGCGGGCCTGGTACTACGATGCCAAGCACGTCGACGGCAGTTGGTGGACGCAATGGCTGGAATGGATCCAGCAGCGTTCCGGTGCCCAGCGCGAAACCCTGATGACCCTGGGCAACCAGAATTACCCACCGATGGAGGCGGCGCCTGGCACCTACGTGCGCGTCCGCTGAATTTCCCCGCGCCGCGGCCCGAGGGTCGCGGCCTGACTGAACAACCAAGAAGACTGGATGAAAACCCGCGACCGGATACTCGAATGTGCCCTGCAGCTGTTCAACCACAAGGGCGAACCCAATGTCTCGACCATGGAAGTTGCCAACGAAATGGGGATCAGCCCCGGCAACCTCTACTACCACTTTCACGGCAAGGAGCCGCTGGTCCTCGGGCTGTTCGAGCGTTTCCAGAATGAGCTGACGCCCCTGCTCGATCCGCCCGCCGATGTGCACCTGGCGCCCGAAGACTACTGGCTGTTCCTGCACCTGATCGTCGAACGCCTGGCGCACTACCGTTTCCTGTTCCAGGACCTGTCCAACCTGGCCGGGCGCCTGCCGAAACTGGCCAAGGGGATTCGCAACCTGCTCAACGCCCTGAAGCGCACCCTGGCCTCGCTGCTGGCCAGGCTCAAGGCTTCGGGACAACTGGTCAGCGATACCCAGGCGCTGGGGCAACTGGTGGAACAGATCACCATGACCCTGCTGTTCTCGCTGGACTATCAGCGCATCCTCGATCGCGAGGGCGAGGTACGGGTGGTGGTCTACCAGATCATGATGCTGGTGGCGCCGCACCTGCTGCCACCGGCGAAACTGGCCACCGAGCAGATGGCCCTGCGTTACCTCGACGAACACGATTGATCGGCGCAGCAAGAACCCCACAAACAAAAACGCCCGACCTTTGCAGGCCGGGCGTTTTTGTAGGTCCCGAAAAACTCAGGACTGACTGGTTGGCGTCGCGGGTGCTGGCGCCGCAGTCGGGGTGACGGCGGGGCTTGGCGCCACTGCGGAGTTCGCAGGGCTGACCGGTGCTGCCGGCTTGGCGACAACCGCTGGCTTCGGTGCTGCGGCCTTGGGTGCTGCCGGTTTTTTCACTGCTGGTTTTTTCGCCGCCGGTTTCGCAGCGGGCTTGGCCGCTGGTTTTGCCGCAGGCTTGGCGGCTACTGGCTTGGCGGCAGGTTTTGCAGCCGGCTTGGCCGCCGCAGTTTTGGCTGCCGGTTTCGCGGCAGGCTTGGCTGCTGCCTTGGCCGGAGCCTTGGCTGCCGGTTTGGCTGCTGCTTTAGCCAGAGGCTTGGCCGCCGGTTTGGCCGCGGCAGTCTTGGCCGCGATCGGAGCTACCTTGGCGCCTGTGAGTTTCTCGATCTGTTTGGTCAGGGTGTCGACCTTGCTGTGCAGCGCCTTGACTTCATTGCGGCTGGGCACGCCCAGACGCGAAATGGCACTGTTCAAGCGCTTGTCGAATGCACCTTCCAGCTCGTCCCACTTGCCCAGCGCGCGGTCCTTGACGCCACTGATGCGCGATTTTGCCGAGCTCGCGGAGTCCTTGGCGGCATCGACTTTCTTGCCGACAGCGCTTTTGGTGAGCTTCTCGGCTTTCTCGCCATCCTTGACCAGCGACTCGAAAAGCTTGCTGCCGTCAGTGTCGATTTTCGAGTACACGCCTAAACCAGCAAGCCAGATTTTACGGGAGTAGTCTTCGACCTTCCCGATCCACGAGCTGCCTTCTTTTTCAGTATTCTTTTTACCAGCCATCCCGTTCTCCTTAATGTTTACGCGCGACACGTTCGAGCAATGCCGTCAGCTCATCGAGCTTAGCAGAGAGTGTCTCAACGTCATGTTTAGACGGAATGCCGATGCGATTCAAGGCACTTGCGACGCGCGTGTCAAAAGCCCTCTCGACTTTATCCAACTGCACTTCGACTTTGCCCCTGAGACTGGTGACATCGCCCTTCACGTTATCAATCTGACTGTTGGCGGCCTCAAGTTGTTCAGTCACAACTTTTTTGCCTTTCTTTTCAACAGATTGACCGGCTTTAACGAGCTCTTGAAAGTACTCGCTGCCTTCCTGACCGACCTTGGTGTAGGCACCCAGGCCTGCCAGCCAGATCTTGCGGGCATAGGATTTGACTTCGCTCAGAGTGGTTGATGCGACATCAACTTTTTTCTTCAGAATTGCTTTGGCCATGGTGCACCTCACGCGCAGAAGGTTTGAGGAACTGCCCGCAGGAAAGTGGGCTCAGGCACAAAGTAGTGAGAAAAATTAGAATCGGCACCCTAACCAATGTCATAAAAAAGGTGGCGGGTTATTGGAGATGACCGGCTCGCCAGCGATGTTTTTCCAGGCGTCATGACAACCCCCAAATCACCGGCAAGCCGACTTCTGTGAAAGCGGCTCAGACCAGGGCTTTATCCAGCGCCTTTTCGATTTCCGACTTGATCATGCCGCTCATGGCGGACATCAACAGGCCCAGCTCGACATCGACCCTGATCGAATCGTCGCCCACCTGCACCGCACCTTTGACCCCCGAACGCTTGAGGTTCAGGGTATCGCCCGACCACTGCGGCTCGAGGCCATACTGATCGGCCAGTTTCTGCGCCAACTGGTCAGCCTTTTCGCGGGCTGCTTCCTTACCCAGGCCGTGGGCACGCTCAACACTTATACGGGCCATTGAATGACTCCTGCTTTATCGGGACTTGCCTATGAGCGTCTTAAGCTGCGCTGCGTCAAAACGCCCCGGCGCTTCACTATCTTACATTCAGCCTTGCCAAGACAAAGACCGCCACCGGGATTAGAATGTCCCGCATTCTCTTTTGGTGACAGCGATATGACTGATCAGCGCAAAGGCAGCGATGCCGAACCCACCACTCACTTCGGCTTCAAAAACGTTCCGGAAAGCCAGAAGGCGGAAAAAGTCGCTGAGGTGTTCCACTCGGTGGCCGCCAAGTACGACTTGATGAACGACGTGCTGTCCGGTGGCATGCATCGCCTGTGGAAACGCTTCACGATCGAATTGTCCGGCGTTCGCCCTGGCAATCGCGTGCTGGACATCGCCGGCGGCACCGGCGACCTGACCCGCAAGTTCTCCCATCTGGTGGGCCCTACCGGCCAGGTGGTGCTGGCGGACATCAACGCCTCCATGCTCAAGGTCGGTCGCGACCGCCTGCTCGACAAGGGCGTGGCCGGCAACATCGAGTTCGTTCAGGCCGACGCGGAAAAGCTGCCGTTCCCGGACAACCATTTCGACGTCGTGACCATCGCCTTCGGCCTGCGCAACGTGACCCACAAGGAAGACGCCCTGCGCTCGATGCTGCGGGTGCTCAAGCCCGGTGGCCGCCTGCTGGTACTGGAGTTCTCCAAGCCGACCAACGCGCTGATGTCCAAGGTCTACGACGCCTACTCGTTCGCCTTCATGCCGCTGGCCGGCAAGCTGATCACCAACGACTCGGAAAGCTATCGCTACCTGGCCGAATCGATCCGCATGCACCCCAACCAGGAAACCCTGAAGTCGATGATGGTCGAGGCCGGTTTCGATCGCGTGACCTACCACAACATGACCGCGGGCATCGTCGCCCTGCACCGCGGCATCAAACCCTGATGTTGTTCAGCGGCCTGCTTGCCAGCGTCGAACACGGCCTCAACCGTGTACTGCGTCTCGACAGCACGGCTTTGCCACGCTTGCAGCATTTGAACGGCAAGGTCATCGCCGTCGATTGCCGCAGCCCGAGCGTGCAGCTGTTCGTCATTCCTGGCGATGAGGGCCTGACCCTCGCCGCGCATTGGGCCGCCGACGCCGACTGCACCCTGCGGGCGCCGGCCTCGAGCCTGGTGCGCCTGGCCCTGAGCCAGGACAAGACTTCGGTGCTGCACAGCCCCGAGGTCGAGCTGGAAGGCGATAGCGGCGTGCTGCTGGAACTGGCGGCCATCCTCCAGGACCTGGAGCTGGACTGGGAGTACGAACTCTCGCGCTGGCTCGGCCCGGTGGCCACCCAGCTGTTCAGCGGCCATTTACGCAGCCGCGCGCGCTGGTATCGCCAGGGTTTCGCCAGCCTGAACCAGAATCTCGCCGAATACCTGGCCGAAGAGTCCCGCACCCTGGTGGGCCAGCGCGAAGCCGAAGCCCGTTTCAGTGAACTGGACCGGGTCAAGCTCGACCTGGAACGCCTCGAGGCGCGCTTCGAGCGCCTTTCCCGATCCCTTGACCCAAGCGATAACGCATGAAGCTGCTTGCCGTCCGCCGTTTGTTGCGCATCCAGCGCGTCGTGATCCGCTACCGCCTCGATGACCTGCTGTTCGCCCTGCCCCTGCCCTGGTTCCTCCTGGCACTGCGCTACGCCTTGCCCTGGCGCTGGTTCCCGCGCAAACAGCTGGAACTGACCCGCGGCGCCCGTCTGCGCCTGGCCTTGCAGGACCTGGGACCGATCTTCATCAAGTTCGGACAGATTCTCTCGACCCGCCGCGACCTGCTGCCCGAAGACATTGCCGACGAGCTGATGCTGCTGCAGGACCGCGTGCCGCCCTTCGACTCGAAGAAGTCGGTGGCGCTGATCGAGGAGCAACTGGGCAAAAAGATCAGCGATGTGTTCAGCCGCTTCGATATCGAGCCCCTGGCCTCCGCTTCGGTGGCGCAAGTCCACGCCGCCCAGCTCAAGAGCGGCGAAGAAGTGGTGGTCAAGGTCATCCGCCCGGGCCTCAAGCCGGTCATCGCCCAGGATCTGGCCTGGCTGTTCATCCTCGCCCGCGCCGCCGAAAAGGTTTCGGCCGACGCCCGCCTGCTGCACCCGGTGGACGTGGTCAGCGATTACGAAAAGACCATCTACGACGAACTCGACCTGTTGCGCGAAGCGGCCAACGCCAGCCAGCTCAAGCGCAACTTCGAAGGCTCGCCGCTGCTCTACGTGCCGCAGGTCTACTGGGACTGGTGCCGGCCGAAAGTGCTGGTCATGGAGCGCATCTACGGGATCCAGGTGACCGACCTGGCCACCCTCGCCGACCAGCGCACCGACATGAAAATGCTCGCCGAGCGCGGCGTGGAGATCTTCTTCACCCAGGTGTTCCGCGACAGCTTCTTCCACGCCGACATGCACCCGGGCAACATCTTCGTCAGCACCGTGCAGCCGTGGAGCCCGCAGTACATCGCCATCGACTGCGGCATCGTCGGCAGCCTGACCCCGGAAGACCAGGACTACCTGGCGCGCAACCTGTTCGCGTTCTTCAAGCGCGATTACCGGCGCGTGGCGCAGTTGCACATCGATTCGGGCTGGGTGCCGGCAGAGACCAAACTCAACGAATTCGAAGCGGCGATCCGTACCGTGTGCGAGCCGATCTTCGAAAAACCGTTAAAAGATATTTCCTTCGGCCAGGTGCTGATGCGCCTGTTCCAGACCGCTCGCCGCTTCAACATGGAAGTGCAGCCGCAACTGGTGCTGCTGCAAAAGACCCTGCTGAACATCGAAGGCCTGGGCCGCCAGCTGTACCCGGAGCTGGACCTGTGGAACACCGCCCAGCCGTTCCTCGAACGCTGGATGCGCGAGCGCGTCAGCCCCAAAGCCTTGCTGGGCAACCTGCACAGCCAGGTCGAACAACTGCCGCACCTGGCCAACATGACCCGCGACCTCCTCGAACGCATGTCCCAGCCCCATGCCCAGGACCCTTCGCCGCCCTGGAAACGGCGCAAGGACGACTGGTTCCTGCGCCTTCTCGGCGCGGCGCACCTGGCCGGTGGCGCGATCCTCGCAGCCGGCGGACCGCTGAACGGACTGGGTCACTGGCCGGCCGGTATCATGATGGCCGTGGGCTTGTATCTGGTCGTGCGCCGATAGCCAGCCGGGCTAGCGGCTGGCACACTGTTTCTCATCGCCGCGGCTCGACGAGCGCGTCGAGCCCTGTTGTCGGAGTCGAAGATGAAAGATTGGCTGGACGAGATCAAATGGGACGCTGACGGCCTGGTGCCGGCCATCGCCCAGGATCACAAGACCGGGCGCGTGCTGATGATGGCCTGGATGAACCGCGAGGCGCTGAGCCTGACCGCTGCCGAAAACCGTGCCATCTACTGGTCACGTTCGCGTGGCAAGCTATGGCGCAAGGGAGAAGAGTCCGGGCATGTGCAAAAGCTTCATGAAATGCGCCTGGACTGCGATGCCGACGTCATCATCCTGATGGTCGAACAGATCGGCGACATTGCCTGCCACACAGGCCGCCAGAGCTGCTTCTACCGCGTTTATGAAAACGGCGACTGGAAAACGGTCGATCCGGTACTCAAAGACCCGCACGCGATCTATCAAGCAGGACACTGAACATGAGCGATACCCTGACCCGTCTGGCCCAGGTGCTGGAAGAGCGCAAAGGCGCCGCCGCCGACACTTCCTATGTCGCCAGCCTGTACCACAAGGGCCTGAACAAGATTCTGGAAAAAGTCGGCGAGGAATCGGTGGAAACCATCATCGCTGCCAAGGACGCCGCCCACAGCGGCGACTGCAGCGATGTGATCTACGAAACCGCCGACCTGTGGTTCCACACCATGGTCATGCTCGCCCAGCTGGGGCAGCATCCGCAGGCCGTTCTCGATGAACTGGACCGGCGCTTCGGTTTGTCTGGACACGCCGAGAAAGCCTCGCGTCCGTCCGCCTGAACATCATTTAGAGAGGAAACGCAGCATGGGCATTTTTGACTGGAAACACTGGATCGTCATCCTGGTTGTCGTGGTGCTGGTGTTCGGCACCAAGAAACTGAAAAACCTCGGCACCGACGTCGGCGAATCGATCAAGGGCTTTCGCAAGGCCATGAACGACGACGAAAAACCCGCCGAGCCTGGCGTGCCACCGACCGTCCAGCCTGCTCCGCCGGTCCAGCCGCAAAGCGCTCCGCTGAACCAGCCGCACACCATCGACGTGCAGGCGCAAAAAGTCGAAGAGCCGACCCGCAAAGACTCGTGAGCACTGACTAATGTTTGGTATCAGCTTCTCTGAACTGCTGCTCGTCGGCCTGGTGGCCCTGCTGGTGCTCGGCCCCGAGCGCCTGCCGGGCGCCGCGCGCACGGCAGGCCTGTGGATCGGCCGCTTGAAGCGCAGCTTCAATGCGATCAAGCAGGAAGTTGAACGGGAAATCGGTGCCGATGAAATTCGTCGGCAACTGCACAACGAACACATTCTGTCGCTGGAACAGGAAGCGCGGAAAATCCTCAATCCGATCCAGCAACAGCCGACACCGGTCGAGCCCGTGGCCGAACAGAGCATTCATGCGCCCGCCGCGGCGCCTGAAGCGCCAGCCAGCGCGACCACGGCCAGCCCCACTGCCGCAACTGCACCGGCCGAACCGGCTGCGCCCGTGACAACGCCTGTCACACCAGCCCCCCACGACCCTACTTTGCCGCCGCGAGCCCCATGAGCGATATTCCGGAAAACGACCAACATATGCCGCTGGTGTCGCACCTCACCGAGTTGCGCACCCGGTTGCTGCGCTGCGTGGCGGCGATCTTCCTGATCTTCGCCGGGCTGTTCGCCTTCACCCAGCAGATCTACACCATCGTCTCCACGCCGCTGCGCCAGTACCTGCCGGCGGGCGCAACGATGATCGCCACCGACGTGGCGTCGCCGTTCCTGACCCCGCTCAAGCTGACGATGATGGTCTCGCTGTTCCTGGCGATCCCGGTGATCCTGCACCAGATCTGGGGCTTCATCGCCCCCGGCCTGTACAAGCATGAAAAGCGCATCGCCGTACCGCTGCTGGTCTCCAGCATCCTGCTGTTCTACATCGGCATGGCCTTCGCCTATTTCCTGGTGTTCCCGCTGATCTTCAAGTTCTTCGCCGCAGCCACCCCGGCCGGCGTGGAAATGATGACCGACATCACCAGCTACCTCGATTTCGTCATGACCCTGTTCTTCGCCTTCGGCGTGGCATTCGAGATCCCGGTGGCGGTGGTACTGCTGGTATGGATCGGCGTGGTCGACGTCGCCTACCTGAAGAAAATCCGCCCGTACGTGATCATCGGCTGCTTCGTGGTCGGCATGATCCTGACCCCGCCGGACATCTTCTCCCAGACCCTGCTGGCAGTACCGATGTGGCTGCTGTTCGAGATCGGCATCCTGTTCGGCAGCCTGATCAGCAAGCGCGGCGACCATCCGGACGACCAGCCGGCTGACGACCACAACGACCAGCCGCCAGCGACCCAAGCGTGAACCTGCTGCTGCTCGAGGAGGCCGACTTCATCGCGGCCGACCGGGTGATCCTGCGCGATCGCCGCCTGACCCACATGCAGGAAGTCCATCGGGCCGCGGTGGGCGACAGCCTGCGGGTCGGCCGTATCGGCGGCCTGATGGGCTCGGCCGAACTGCTGCGCCTGGAGCCCGGGGAAGCCGAGCTGCAAGTCAACCTCGACCAACCACCGCCAGCCAAGCTGCCCCTGACCCTGGTGCTGGCCCTGCCGCGCCCGAAAATGCTCCGCCGGGTGCTGCAAACCGTCGCGGCCATGGGCGTGCCCCGGCTGGTGCTGGTGAACAGTTACCGGGTCGAAAAAAGCTTCTGGCAAACGCCTTTCCTCGAACCCGAGGCGATTCGCGAGCAACTGATCCTCGGCCTGGAACAGGCCCGCGACAGCGTGCTGCCGGAAGTGGTCATCGAAAAGCGCTTCAAACCCTTCGTCGAAGACCGTCTGCCAGCGCTGGTCGAAGGCACCCTCGGCCTGGTCGGCCATCCCGGCCAATACCCGGCCTGCCCTCGCGGCCTGGATGAGCCGGTGACCCTGGCCATCGGCCCGGAAGGCGGCTGGATCCCCTACGAGATCGACCTTTTGGGCAAGTCCGGCCTGCAACCGGTGCAGCTCGGCGAACGCATCCTGCGGGTCGAAACCGCCGTCACCGCCCTTCTCGCCCGCCTCTTCTAACTAACCCCCACTCCCGTAGGAGCGAGGCTTGCCCGCGATAGCGCTGTGCCTGACACGGCGCCATCGCCGGCAAGCCTCGCGGCTGTGCTTCAGATTTATCTGACGCAGCCGATAGGTTCTCTACAAAACCTATTAATCGCCCAAGGGAGTTCGCGGCATGTACCGTTGGTTAGCCCAGAGTCTGGGAAATGTAAGCGTCAACCTCAAACTCGGCGTTGGCTTCGGTCTGGTGCTGCTACTGACCCTGCTGATCACCGCGACCGGCTGGCTGGGCCTGGGCAATGTGATCGAGCGCGGCGACAAGCTGGGCTATATCTCCAGCCTCAACGAGCTGACCAAGGACCTGCGCAACGCGCGCCTGGACTATGAAATGCGCCGTGGCGAGCAGGGGCCGGGGGCCGTCAGCGAGCTGCTGAACAAACTCGACGAAGGCTTGCAACGCGCACGCAAGATGCTGGAAATGCCTGAAAGCATCGCCATGATCGACCAGCAGATCGCCGCCGTCAGCGAGTACAAGCTGGCCTTCGCCGACATCACCCGCGCCACCGCCAGCCGCGAAACCGCCCGCACCAAACTGGGCGCCACCGCCGATAACGCCGTGGCCCGGGTCGCCGAAGTGGAGAAATCCATGCTGCAGGGCGATAGCGTGGCGCAGTTCAATAGCGTCATCGACCTGAGCAAACTGATCCAGCAGGCGCGTTTCCAGGTCCGCGGCTACACCTACAGCGGCAAGGTCGAGGCCGAGCAGCCGGCGCTGGACGCCATCGACAACGCCCTGAACAACCTTGCCAGCCTGCCCGCCAAGCTGCCGGAACAGCACCTGGCCAACCTGCAACAGGCTACCGACGCCCTCAAGGGCTATCGCTCCGCGGTCAGCGAGTTCCGCGACTCCCAGGTGGCCAGCACCGCCGCGCTCAAACGCATGGCGGCCCAGGGCGATCGCCTGATGGAAATCAGCAAGCAGCTGACCGCCGCGCAAACCGAAAAACGCGACAGCGACGCCGCCCAGGCCAGAAGCACCCTGGCCATCGTCACCGCGCTGGCCCTGCTGTTCGGCCTGGTCGCCGCCTGGAGCATCACCCGGCAGATCGTCATCCCGCTGCGCCAGACCCTCAAGGTGGTCGAGCGTGTCGCCTCGGGCGATCTCAGCGAGAACCTGCAGGTCGAGCGTCGCGACGAGCTCGGCCAGCTGCAACGGGCCATGCAACGCATGACCCTGAGCCTGCGCGAGCTGATCGGCGGCATCAGCGATGGCGTCACCCAGATTGCCAGCGCCGCCGAGCAACTGTCGGCGGTGACCGAGCAGACCAGCGCCGGGGTCAACAGCCAGAAGGTCGAGACCGACCAGGTCGCCACCGCCATGAATGAAATGGCCGCCACGGTCCAGGAAGTCGCGCGCAACGCCGAAGAAGCCTCGGAAGCCGCGGTCGCCGCCGATCAGCAGGCCCGCGAAGGCGACAAGGTGGTCGGCGAGGCGATCGCGCAGATCGAACGCCTGGCCGCCGAGGTCGGCAACTCCACTGCCGCCATGGGCCACCTGAAACAGGAAAGCGACAAGATCGGCAGCGTGCTCGACGTGATCAAGTCGGTCGCCCAGCAGACCAACCTGCTGGCCCTCAACGCCGCCATCGAAGCCGCCCGCGCGGGCGAAGCCGGTCGCGGTTTCGCCGTGGTGGCCGACGAGGTGCGCAGCCTGGCGCAGCGTACCCAGAAGTCCACCGAAGAGATCGAGGAGCTGATCGTCGGCCTGCAGAACGGCACCCAGGAAGTGGCCAACATCATGGACAACAGCCGCGACCTGACCGACAGCAGCGTCGAACTGACCCGCCGGGCCGGCGGCTCGCTGGAAAACATCACCCGCACCGTCTCGGCGATTCAGGCGATGAACCAGCAGATCGCCGCCGCGGCCGAACAGCAGAGTGCGGTGGCCGAGGAAATCAACAGAAGCGTGCTCAACGTGCGCGACGTGTCCGAGCAGACCTCGGCAGCCAGTGAGGAGACAGCGGCCTCCAGCGTCGAGCTGGCGCGCCTGGGGACCCATTTGCAGACCCTGGTCGGACGCTTCCGGGTCTGAGCCAGGGCGGCTACCCCCTGTAGCCGCTGCCGCAGGCTGCGAACGACCCGGGCCGCGTTCGGAGTACGGTCGCAGCGATCTCATGGCCACCATGTGTTCGGCAGGAGATCGGGAACCAAGGCCCTTCGGGCCTTATCGCAGCCTCGCGGGCTCGGCAGCGGCTACAGAACGTATTACCAGGCAGATACCGGGTGGATTACAGGACCTGACGCAGAAACGCCTGGGCCCGCGGGTCTTGGGGCGCATCGAAGAACGCCGCTGGCGAGGCGTCTTCCAGCAGTTTGCCGTGATCGAAGAACAGCACCCGATCCGCCACTTCCCGGGCGAAGCCCATTTCGTGGGTCACGCAGACCATGGTCATGCCTTCCAGGGCCAGGGTCTTCATCACGTCCAGCACTTCGCCGACCATTTCCGGGTCCAGCGCCGAAGTCGGCTCGTCGAACAGCATGACCTTGGGCTCCATGGCCAGCGCCCGGGCGATGGCCACGCGCTGCTGCTGGCCGCCAGAGAGCCGCGACGGGAACTCGTTGGCCTTCTGCGCGATACCGACCTTCTCCAGCAACGCCAGGGCCTTGGCCTCGCGCTCCTGCTTGCCGCGCTTGCGCACCACCTTCTGCGCCAGGCAGAGGTTTTCCAGCACGGTCATGTGCGGGAACAGGTTGAAATGCTGGAACACCATGCCGACTTCGCGGCGATAGGCATTCACATCGGTCTTCGGATCGGCCAGTTGCAGGCCGTCGATGCTCACCGAGCCGGAATCGAACTGCTCCAGGCCGTTGAGGCAACGCAGGAAGGTCGACTTGCCGGAGCCGGACGGACCGATCACCACCAGCACTTCGCCCTTGGCCACGTTAGTGGTGACGTTATCCACCGCGCGGACCACCTGGCCCCGGGTGTCGAAGACTTTTACCAGATCGCGGACTTCAATCACTTTGCGCGAGCCTCCGCTCAAGCCGGCTGGCCATCTTCGACAGCGGCAGGTTGATCAACAGGTACAGGGCCGCCACGCAGAACAGGATCTCGAACGGCGAAAACGAGGTGGTGATGACTTCACGTCCGCTCTTGAGCAGCTCGGTGATGGCGATCACCGACACCAGCGAGGTGTCCTTCACCAGGCTGATGAACTGCCCGGCCAGCGGCGGCAGCACCCGCTTGAAGGCCTGCGGCAACACCACATGGCGCATCGACTGGCTGGCGTTCAGGCCCAGGGAGCGGGCCGCCTCATTCTGGCCACGGGCAATCGACTGCACGCCGGCGCGGACGATTTCCGCCACATAGGCACCGGTGAACAGCGACAGCGCGGCGATCCCGGCGAATTCGCGGGACAGGTTCAGCACCGTGCCGATGAAGAAATAGAAAATGAAGATCTGCACCAGCAGCGGCGTGCCGCGCACCAGTTCGACGTAAATGGTCGACAGGTCCCGCAGGGTCGGGTTGTTCGACAACCGGCAAAGCCCGGTCGCCAAGCCGATGAACAGCCCCAGCACCCCGGACACCAGCGACAGCCACAAGGTGGTCCACAGGCCCAGCAGCAGCGGCCCGGCCGCCCAATGGCGGGTCACGCCGATCACATCGCCTTCGGCCACATCGTCGCCACGGGCGACTTGCAGGCTGTTCTCGTCGACCGTCAGCCGTTGCTCGTCACCCGCGTCGTTGCGCAGCGTGACCTCGGCCTTGCCGCCTTTGCGCACCAGTTCGCTGACAGTGGAGATGTCCGCCGCCCGCTGCGATTCCTCGGCCTGGTAGGCGAAGTACTGCGGTACGCGGTTCCAGCGCCATTCGTAGGACATCAGCGAGGTGGCGTAGTACAGCGCGCCGGCCAGGCCGATCAGCACCAGCACGGTCAGTACGTGCCAGGGCCATTGGGCTTTTTTATGTTTGATCACTTTGCAGGTTCCAGCCGTTTGCAGCGGGGAGGTTCGGTGTTGCCGATCAGGACGCCATCGCGAGCCGGCTCGCCCCTACAGGGATTGCGTGAACCTGCAGGAGCGAGGCTTGCCCGCGAATGGGGCGACTCGGTCTGTCTGGGCGAGTGTTATTCCATGTCCTTGAGCCACTCGGTGCTCTTGAACCACTTGTCATGGATACGATCGTAGGTGCCGTCTTCGTGGATCTGGTGCAGGAAGTTGTTGATGAAGTTGAGGCTGTCGTAGTCACCCTTCTTCAGGCCGAACGCCAGGGGCTCATAGGTGAACGGCTTGTCGAGGAACGTAAGCTTGCCATTGCCGACCTTGCTCAGCGCCACCACGTTGTACGGGGCATCGTAGATAAAGGCGTCGGCCTTGCCGTTGACCACATCGAGCACCGCTTCCTGCTCGTTGTCGTAGCCGTGGTACTTGGCCTTGGCGATCAGCTTCTTGGCGACCATTTCGCCGGTGGTGCCCAGCTTGGAGGTGATGCGGTAGTCGGCGGTGTTCAGGTCTTTATAGGACTTGATGGTGCCTTCCAGCTCCTTGCGGATCAGCAGGGTCTGGCCGACCACGATGAAGGGTTCGCTGAAGTTCAGGCGCAGGTTGCGTTCCTGGGTCAGGGTCATGCCGCTGCCGATCATGTCGAACTTGTCGGTCAGCAGGGCCGGGATGATGCCGTCGTAGCCGGTGGAAACCAGCTCCAGCTTGACGCCCATGGCCTTGGTCATGGCCTTGAGGATATCGACCTCGAAACCGATGATCTCGCCGCGCTTGTTGGTCATCTCGAACGGCATGTAGGTCGGGTCCATGCCGACTTTCAGCGTGCCGCGCTTGACCGCATCATCGATGGCGCCAGCCTGGGCTGCATTGACCGCCACCATTGCCGTGACGCCGAGCAGCAGCATCGAGAGATACTTCTTCATCTTCAAGTCCCCTGAACCCATTTTATTGTGAGGCGAACCCGCGACAGGTTTTCCCTGGAAAACCGACGGATACGGGCACCAGGAATGCCCGCTCGCAGCAATTCGGGGTGCGATGCTAACTCACCCGGCCGTTTGCACAAGGGTTTGACCAGGATTTGTTGTTACGGAGGGGACGACAAAAGCAGATGCCACAAACAACAACGCCCTTGAGAGTGCTCTCAAGGGCGTTGTCATCAGGCCGGTTGGGCGATTGCCGTTTGCGGTCGCAACGGCAACAACGGTGCATGAGGGTCTTCATCCACCGATTGCCGCCAGGCGCTCAGCCAGTCGGCATGGCCTTCGCTCCAGACCTGCTCGTGCAGGCGGGCCAGGGCCACCGGATCGCTCAGCAGCGCCAGGCGCTCGCCGTTGTTCAACGCCGCCGGCCCCACTTTCAGAGCGTGACGGACACGTTCGATACGCAGCCACTCGATCGGCTCGGCCACGCCGTGCCGGGACGTCGCTAGGGCACAGGCCAGGGCGTTCTGCTGCGGATCGACCACCGCCCGGATGAAACCGTCGTTCAGCGCATGCCAACGGTTTTCATGGGTGTACTGGTCGGTGGATAGCAGTTCCTGTGGCGGTGCGTATTCCTCGGGGATCAGGAACAGGCTTTCGTCACGGGACTTCAGGCCCAGGCCGACGCGGCTGGAAATCACCGACACCGGGATCGACAGCATCAGCGAACCGACGATCGGCACCAGCCACCAGAGGAAGCTCGGGTTCAGCCAGATCACCAGCAGCGCCCAGCAGAAGCCCAGCAGGGTCTGCGGACCATGGCGGCGCACCGCTTCGCTCCACGGCGTGGAATCGTCGTCACGTTGTGGCGAGTTCCAGGTCGCGGCCCAGCCAAGGAACGCGGCCAGCACGAAACGGGTGTGGAAGATCATCCGTACCGGCGCCAGCAGCATGGAGAACAGCATCTCCAGCAGCATCGACAGGGTCACCTTGAACTTGCCGCCGAACTCTTTCGCACCTTTGGCCCAGATCAGGATGATGCTCAACAACTTCGGCAGGAACAGCAGCACGATAGTGGTCGAGAACAGCGCGATGGCCTTGTCCGGATGCCATTGCGGCCACAGCGGATACAGCTGGCGCGGCTCCAGGAAGTACTGCGGCTCCATCAGGGTGTTGACCGCCAGCAGGGCCGTCGACAGCACCAGGAAGAAGAACCACAGCGGCGCCGACAGGTAGGACATCACCCCGGTGAGGAACACCGCACGGTGCACCGGGTGCATGCCCTTGACCAGGAACAGGCGGAAGTTCATCAGGTTGCCGTGGCACCAGCGTCGGTCACGCTTGAGCTCGTCCAGCAGGTTCGGCGGCAGTTCTTCATAGCTACCCGGCAGGTCATAGGCAATCCATACGCCCCAACCGGCGCGACGCATCAGCGCCGCTTCGACGAAGTCGTGGGACAGGATCGCACCGGCGAAGGCGCCTTTACCGGGCAACGGCGCCAAGGCGCAGTGCTCGATGAACGGCTTCATGCGGATGATCGCGTTGTGGCCCCAGTAGTGGGATTCGCCCAGCTGCCAGAAGTGCAGGCCGGCGGTGAACAGCGGGCCGTAGACGCGAGTAGCGAACTGCTGCATGCGCGCATACAGGGTGTCCATGCCCGAAGCTTTCGGCGCGGTCTGGATAATGCCCGCGTCCGGCGTGGCTTCCATCAGGCGCACCAGGCTGGTCAGGCATTCGCCGCTCATCACGCTGTCGGCGTCGAGCACCACCATGTACTTGTAATCGCCACCCCAACGACGGCAGAAGTCGTCGAGGTTACCGCTCTTGCGTTTCACCCGACGGCGACGGCGGCGATAGAAGATCTTGCCGAAACCCTTGGTTTCGCGGCAGACATCCAGCCAGGCCTGTTGCTCGGCCACGCAGATATCGGTGTCATTACTGTCGCTGAGCACGAAGAAGTCGAAGCGATCCAGGTCACCGGTGGCCGCGACCGACTCGAAGGTCGCCCGCAGGCCGGCGAATACCCGCGGCACGTCTTCGTTGCAGATCGGCATGACCAGCGCGGTACGGGCATCCTTGGGGATCGGCTCGTTGCCGGCGCTTTTGCCGGAAATGCGGTATTTGTCATGCCCGGTGAGCAGTTCGAGGAAGCCCATCAGCGCGGTCCAGAAACCGGCCGAGACCCAGCAGAACAGGATGCCGAACATGATCAGGATGCTGGTCTGCAGGGCGTACGGCAGCACCTGGGTGGCGGTCTGCATCAATGGCTGATGCATGACTTCTTCCAGGTCGACGAACGACCAGCCCTGGTACGGCATGATGCCTTTCATGTACCAGCCGGCCACTATGGTCTGGCCGAGCATCAGCAGCAGCAGGATGTAGCGACGGATCGAGCCCACGGTGCGCCAGCGCGCCGCCGGGAGCACCCGCTCATCCTTCGGCGGTGCCGGCGGGTTGGTGCGCCCGGTCAGGCGCCGCCAGCCACGCACCAGGATATTGGTGCGCCAGGGCTCGGGAACCACCTTGGTCCGACGGATCGGCGGCGTGGCCTTGAGGCACACGCGACCGCTGGCGTCGAGCGCCAGCATCTCGGCATCGATCAGTTCCTCGGCGGAACTCAGGGTCAGCCGGCGGCCTACCGAGGCCTGGGCGGCATCGGCAGGCACGTCGAACGTCGAGGACGACAGGCGTTCGTGCAGTTCACTGAAGGACTTGCAGCCCGCGAGTTCCGCGCGCTGCTCGTCGGTCATTGGCAGGTGCGCCAGATACTCGGAAAGAGTCTCTGGCTGTACTTGTGAGTTACTCATCGGCAGGCAACTGGTAGCTCCAGGTCTCGGTCAGGACTTGCTCGGTCGGGACAGATTCCGGTGTGGCTGGGGCCGCCTCGGCAGCAGCAGGCTGCTTGGCGTCTTTGTGGTTCTTGGCGTCCTTGGCCGGCTTGGCTTCGGCTTGCTTGGCATCCGCCTCTTTCTTCTCCTGCTGCTTGGCGGCGACTTTGTCGGCCTTGGCAATGGAGGCGCTGGAGGCTGGCGACACGGCCTTGGCCGGCTCGGCAGGGGTGGCGTTCTTGACCAGGGCCGCGCGCATTTCGGTGGATTTGCTCGAGTCCTTGATCTTCATCCGCAGGGTCAGGCGCCAGCCCTTGGTTTCAGGGTTGTAGCGCACGCTGTTTTCCACCAGCTCGGCGTTGTCGCCGACGCTGACCTGGCTGCGCACCTCGGTGTCTTCCGGCAATGCCGCCAGGGATGGACCTTCGAAGTCCACCAGGTAGGCCACGCTGCCGTCTGGTTGGCGGATCAGGTTGGATTGCTTGACGTCACCGGTGGAACGCAGGGTCTGCTCGACCCAGGCGCTGTCTGGCGAATGCAGGGAAGCCTCGTCCATGGTCCAGTGCAGGCGATAGGCGAAATCGAACGCTTGGCCTGGCTCAGGCTGCTTTTCCGGGCTCCAGAACGCCACGATGTTGTCGTTGGTTTCGTCCGCGGTCGGGATCTCTACCAGGTCGACGGTGCCTTTGCCCCAGTCGCCCTTCGGCTCGATCCAGGCGCTTGGGCGCTTGTCGTAGCGGTCGTCGAGGTCTTCGTAGTGGCTGAAGTCGCGGCCACGCTGCAGCAGGCCGAAACCACGCGGGTTCTCCACCGAGAAGTTGCTCACGGCCAGGTGTTTCGGGTTGTTCAGCGGACGCCAGATCCACTCGCCGTTGCCGGCATGGATCGACAGGCCGCTGGAGTCGTGCAGCTCGCGGCGGTAGTTGAGGACTTTCGACGGCTGGTTGGCGCCGAACAGGAACATGCTGGTCAGCGGGGCAATGCCCAGCTTGCCGACCTTGTCACGCAGGAACATCTTGGCCTTGACGTCGACGATGGTGTCGCTGCCCGGACGCAGGGTCAGGCGATAGGCGCCGGTGGCGCGCGGCGAGTCCAGCAGGGCGAAGATCACCAGGTGCTTGTCGGTCGGCTTGGGTTGCTGGATCCAGAATTCGGTAAAGCGCGGGAATTCCTCGCCGGACGGCAGTGCGGTGTCGATGGCCAGGCCACGGGCCGACAGACCATAGACGTGACCCTTGCCGACGACGCGGAAGTAGCTCGCGCCGAGCATGGTCATGATTTCGTCCTGCTTGTCCGCCTTGTTGATCGGGTACAGGACACGGAAGCCCGCATAACCGAGCTGTTCGGTGGCCTTGGGATCGAACTTGAGGTCGCCAAAATCGAAACGAGTCGAGTCGTATTTGATCTCTTCGACGGTGTTCGCCGTGATTTCGTTGATTTTTACCGGCGTATCGAAGTGCATGCCCTGGTGATAGAAGGACAGCTTGAATGGGGTTTTCTGCTTGGCCCACTCGGCCTTTTCGGGCAGGAAGCGGATTTTCTGATAGTCCGCGAACTTCATCTCACGAAATTCGTTCGGCAGGTTACTGCGCGGAGCCTCGTACTTCTGCCCGGCCAGATCCTTAGCCTTGGCCGATACATCATCCAGATTGAATGCCCAGAGTTGGCCGGCGCTAAGCAGGCAAAGCAGTGCGGAGCCCGTCACCAGTGCGTTTCGTAACCGTTTGGCAGACAATTTTGGTGCATTACAGGGACTAACAATCACGAGCAACCCTCGCCGAAAACAGATCAAAAAACCAACGGCCAGCTATCTATATGCCAGGTTGGCGAGCATTGTTCCGACTCCGATGGGGCTAAATGATTCCCCAAACGGTCCCGAACAAGTCTCTACCTAAGTCAAAAACGGACCAACGAACGCTGATCCCCGTAGCGCGCGATTATCTAGTAGCCCGCGTTACAACGCATCAGGGGCGACCAAGTATTTATCGCGAAAAACGCCTATTTTCGGCCGCTTCCGGCCGAAAAAGATGTTTCAAGCACTTTCAGGTCTGTAACAGGAAGGTTACCGGGCCATCATTGACCAGATGGACCTGCATATCCGCCCCGAAGCGCCCTGATGCTACTTTGCCATGCAACTGTTGCGCCTTGCATAGCAGATAGTCAAAAAGTTCTTCGCCGAGGGCCGGCGGCGCCGCGGTGGAAAAGCTCGGGCGCAGGCCGTTCTTGGTATCCGCGGCCAGGGTGAACTGCGAGACCAGCAGCAAACCGCCGTCCACATCGGCCAGGGACAGGTTCATCTTGCCCTCGGCATCACTGAATACCCGATAGTTAAGCAGCTTGTGCAGCAGTTTGTCGGCACTGGCCCGAGTGTCCTCGGGCTCCACCGCTACCAGCACCAGCAAACCCTGGTCCACCGCACCGACGATTTCCCCCGCCACTTCGACCCGCGCGCCGCGCACGCGCTGTAACAACCCCTTCATGCTTCTTCGGGCGGCAGGTCGAGCAGGCGCCGGGCCATCTGATTAGCGGCGCGCACCAGGGCATCGGTGATGCCCGGCTCCGACGCGGCGTGACCGGCATCGCGGATCACCTGCAGTTCGCTGTTCGGCCAGGCCTGGTGCAACTCCCAGGCGTTGTCCAGCGGACATATCACGTCGTAGCGACCGTGCACGATCACCCCCGGCAGGTGGGCAATCTTGCCCATGTCGCGAATCAGTTGGTTCGGCTCGAGGAACGCATGGTTGGTGAAGTAGTGGCATTCGATCCGGGCGATCGACAGCGCGCGCTGCGGCTCGGAGAAACGATCGACCACCAGCGGGTTCGGCCGCAGTGTCGCGGTACGCCCTTCCCAGATCGACCAGGCTTTGGCCGCATGCATCTGGGCGATCTGGTCGTTGCCGACGAGACGCTTGTGGAAGGCGCTGAGCAGGTCGTCGCGCTCGTCCAGCGGGATAGGCGCCACGTAGTCCTGCCAGTAGTCGGGGAACAGGCGGCTGGCGCCTTCCTGATAGAACCATTTGATTTCCTGCGGACGGCACAGAAAGATCCCCCGCAGAATCAGACCATGGACACGCTCAGGATGGGTTTGCGCATAGGCCAGGGCCAGGGTCGAACCCCAGGAGCCGCCGAACGCCACCCATTTCTCGATACCCAGGTGCACACGGATCCGCTCGAGGTCGGCGACCAGGTCCCAGGTGGTGTTGTTTTCCAGGCTGGCGTGCGGGGTGGAACGCCCGCAACCGCGCTGGTCGAAGGTGATGATGCGGTACAGGTTCGGGTCGAAGTAACGGCGACTCTGGGCATCGCACCCGGCTCCCGGGCCACCGTGGATGAACACCACCGGCAAGCCTTCCGGGGAACCGCTTTCATCGACATACAGCACATGGGGTTCGTCGACAGCCAGATCGTGCCGGGCATAGGGTTTGATCTGCGGGTACAAAGTCTGCATTGCGCGCTCCGTAAGGGGTCGAGGTCATCCCTGGGGGGACTTCAATTATTCTGCCGTCCGGCATCATAAACCCGAATTACGGAATGAGCATGTCCTTGGAGACATTAGGGTTGTTTGCGCGTTTTCCGTCGTCGTCGAAGGGCTTGCCGCGGGCAGACTACGCTCCTGTAGCCGCTGCCGCAGGCTGCGATCGCTCCCGAAGGGAGCGCAAGGTCTGAAGGACGTCGAAGACCTTCGGCCTTATCGCAGCCTGCGGCAGCGGCTACAGGGCTTCCTGTCGGTTTCAGCGCCCGTAGCGCTTCTGCCCCCAGGCCAGCAGCCCTTGCAGCAGCTGCTTGAGCACCACCTGGGTCGGGGCGGCCAGATCGTCGCGGTAGCGGAACGGCTCGAACTCTTCCATGTAGGTGCTCTGCGCCAGCTCCAGCTGCACGGCATGGACGTTCTCGGCTGGGTTGCCGTAATGCCGGGTGATATGGCCGCCCTTGAAACGGCCATTGAGCACATGGCTGTAGTCGGCATGACGGGCACAGATCGCTTCCAGCTGGCTGGCCAGTTCGGCATCGCAGCTGGCGCCATTGAAGGTGCCCAGGTTGAAGTCCGGCAGCTTGCCTTCGAACAAGTGCGGAATCAGCGAACGGATCGAGTGCGCATCGAACAGCAAGGCATAGCCGAACTCGGCCTTCAGCCGCGCCAGCTCCTGCTGCAGGGTACTGTGATAAGGCGTCCAGACCTGCTCCAGATAAGTCGCCCGCTCCTGCTTCGACGGCTCCAGCCCCTCACGGAACAGCGGCACGCCATCGAACAGCGTGGCCGGGTACAACCCGGTGGTGGCGCCGACATATAGAGGCTTGTCGTCGGACGGGCGATTGAGGTCGATGACGAAACGCGAATACTCGGCCGCCAGGGTGCTGGCGCCCAGCTCCTCGGCGAACGCGTAGAGCCGCGGGATGTGCCAATCGGTATCCGGCAGGCTTTGCGCCTCGGGGATCAGCCCGGCCTCGACCGCTGGCGTCAGGCGCAGGCCGGCGTGGGGCATGCTGATCAGCAGCGGCACCCGGCCTTGTTTGAAGTTCAGAACCTTATCCACAACCCTTCTCCTATAAATCCACTTCAACGCCGTGGCGCACGACGCGTTTTTCCAGGTCGCCGCCCAGCCAGTAGGCCAGGTCGGCGGGACGATCGATCTGCCAGGCGACAAAGTCCGCCACCTTGCCGGCCTCCAGCGAACCGTGGGTCTGCTCCATGCCCAGCGCGCTGGCCGCGTGCAGGGTCACGCCGGCCAGGGCTTCTTCCGGGGTCATGCGGAAACAGGTGCAGGCCATGTTCAGCATCAGGCGCAGGGACAGCGCCGGCGAAGTGCCGGGGTTGAGGTCGCTGGCCACGGCAATCTTCACTCCGTGTTTGCGCAGCGCGTCCATCGGCGGCAGCTGGGTTTCGCGCAGGAAATAGAAGGCGCCCGGCAACAGCACGGCGACGGTGCCGGCCTTGGCCATGGCGATGGCGTCTTCCTCGGTCATGAACTCCAGGTGGTCGGCCGACAGTGCGTGATAACGCGCCGCCAGGCTGGAACCATGCAGCGACGACAGCTGCTCGGCGTGCAGCTTCACCGGCAGGCCGAGCTTCTGTGCGGCAACGAACACCCGCTCCACCTGCTCCGGCGAGAACGCCAGGTATTCGCAGAACGCATCCACCGCGTCCACCAGGCCCTCGGCGGCCAGGGCCGGGAGCATCTCGCTGCAGATGTGCTCGATGTAGTCGTCCGAGCGCTCGGCGTATTCCGGCGGCAAGGCGTGGGCCGCCAGGCAGGTGCTACGCACGCTGACCGGCAGCTCGGCGCCCAGGCGCCGGATTACCCGCAGGATCTTGCGTTCGCTGGCCAGGTCCAGGCCGTAGCCGGACTTGATCTCGACGCTGGTCACGCCGTCACGCAGCAGGCTTTGCAAGCGCTTGCGGGCGCTGTCGAACAGTTCGTCCTCGCTCGCCGCGCGGGTGGCCCGCACGGTGCTGGCGATACCGCCACCGGCCGCGGCGATTTCGGCGTAGCTCACCCCTTGCAGGCGTTGCTCGAATTCGCCGCTGCGGTTGCCACCGAACACCGTGTGGGTGTGGCAGTCGATCAGGCCCGGGGTGACCCAGGCCCCCGCCAGGTCATGCCGCTCGGCATAGTCGCCGGCCGGAACCTGGTCGCGTGGGCCGATCCACTCTATGAGCGCTCCTGACGTCACGATGGCGGCATCCTCGATGATCGAGTAAGCGCCTTGCGCCATGCTTGCGACGTGGCAGTGTTGCCAGAGAGTCTTCATCCTGGGGCTCCATTAGGTTATCGATGAGAAAAAGAAGGATCGCGATTGACCAGCGCGGCCTGCCCGGCAGCGGGCTTGACCCAGATCAGGTACGCCAGCACCAGCAGAGCGATCCACACCACGCCAACGATCAGCGCCGCCTGGGTGTCCGGGAAGTAGCCCAGCACCCCGAAGATAAACAGCATGAAGGCAATCGCCGCCATCGGTGCGTAAGGCCAGAACGGAACCGGGAACTTCAGCTGTGCCACCTGCTCAGCCGTCATCGAGCGACGCATGGCCACCTGGGTGAAGAGAATCATCAGCCAGACCCAGACTGTGGCAAAGGTCGCGATCGAAGCGATCAGCAGGAAAACGTTCTCCGGAATCAGGTAGTTCAGCAATACCCCCAGCAGCAAGGCAATGCTCATGACCACCACTGTCATCCACGGCACGCCGTAACGGGACAGCTGGGCGAAGCCCTTCGGCGCATGCCCTTGCTGGGCCAGGCCGTACATCATGCGGCCGGCACCGAAGATATCGCTGTTGATGGCCGAGACCGCCGCCGAGATCACCACGATATTGAGGATGGTCGCCGCCGAACCGATGCCCAGGTTGGCGAAAATCTGCACGAACGGGCTGCCCTGGCTGCCGATCTGCTGCCAAGGGAAGATGGCCATCAAGACAAACAGGGTCAGTACGTAGAACAGCAGGATGCGCAACGGCACCGCGTTGATCGCCCTGGGCAGCACGCGATCCGGGTCCTTGGCTTCGCCCGCCGTGACGCCGATGATTTCGATGCCGCCGAAGGCAAACATCACCACGGCAAAGGAAGCGATCAGGCCACCGACACCGTTAGGCATGAAACCGCCGTGCTCCCAGAGGTTGCTGATGCCGGTAACCGCCGACGCCGATGAACTGCCGATACCGAACAGCATGATGCCGAAGCCGCCAAGAATCATGGCAACGATGGCGCCGACCTTGAGCAGCGACAGCCAGAACTCCATCTCGCCAAAGACTTTGACGTTACACAGGTTCAACCCGCCGATCAGCGAAACGATGCCGAGCACCCAGATCCAGCGCGGCACGTCCGGGTACCAGAAGCCCATATAGATGCCGAAGGCGGTGACATCGGCCAGGCCGACGATGACCATCTCGAAGGCATAGGTCCAGCCCAGCAGGAAACCTGCCATCGGCCCCAGGTAGGTGCTGGCGTAGTGGCCGAACGAACCGGACACTGGGTTGCGCACGGCCATCTCGCCCAGCGCGCGCATCACCATGAACACCGCGGCGCCACCGATCAGGTAGGCCAGGAGGACCGCGGGACCGGCCATCTGGATGGCCGAGGCAGAACCATAGAACAGCCCGGTGCCGATCGCCGACCCCAGCGCCATGAAGCGAATATGTCGGGCGGACAGCCCGCGTTTCAATCCTTGAGCTTGCTGTTGCATTTCTCGTTCCTAATTATTTTTATCGGAGAAAACCGGAACCACCTGTAGCCGCTGCCGAGGCACGAGGCTGCGAAGCGGTCCGCAGGACCAGCCTCGGGGGCTGCTGCGCAGCCCATCGCAGCCTCGTGCCTCGGCAGCGGCTACAGGCATGGTCGTTACAGGCTCGGCAGCAGCTTGGCCGGCAGCAGCTCATTCAGGCAACGGGATGCCAGCAGTTCGCTCGCGGCGTTGATGTCCGGGGCGAAGAAGCGGTCCTTCTCGTAGAACGGCACTTTGCTACGCAGGGTAGCGCGGGCCTTTTCCAGCTTGGTCGAGGTCTTCAGGCCGTCACGCAGGTCCAGGCCCTGGCAGGCCGCCAGCCATTCCACGGCGAGGATGCCACGGGTGTTTTCGGCCATTTCCCACAGGCGCTTGCCAGCGGCGGGCGCCATGGACACATGGTCTTCCTGGTTGGCGGAAGTCGGCAGGCTGTCCACCGAGTGCGGATGGGACAGCGCCTTGTTTTCGCTGGCCAGGGCCGCGGCAGTCACCTGGGCGATCATGAAACCGGAGTTGACCCCGCCATTGGCCACCAGGAACGGCGGCAGCTGGGACATGTGCTTGTCCATCATCAGCGAGATGCGGCGTTCGCTCAGGGAGCCGATTTCGGCGATGGCCAGGGCCATGTTGTCAGCGGCCATGGCCACCGGCTCGGCGTGGAAGTTGCCGCCGGAGATCACGTCGCCCTCGGCAGCGAACACCAGCGGGTTATCCGACACGGCGTTGGCTTCGACCACCAGCACCTCGGCGGCCTGGCGGAACTGGGTCAGGCAGGCGCCCATGACCTGTGGCTGGCAGCGCAGGGAGTACGGGTCCTGCACCTTGTCGCAGTTCTGGTGCGACTTGGAGACTTCGCTGCTGTCGCCCAGCAGGTCGCGGTAAGCCGCGGCGGCGTCGATCTGGCCTTTCTGGCCACGGGCGGCATGAATCCGCGCATCGAACGGCGAACGCGAACCCAGCACCGCCTCGACGGTCAGGCCGCCACAGGCCAGGGCGCCGGCGAACAGGTCTTCGCCTTCGAACAGGCCACGCAGGGCAAAGGCGGTGGACACCTGGGTGCCGTTGAGCAGCGCCAGGCCTTCCTTGGCCGCCAGGGTCAGCGGCTTGAGGCCGGCCACGCTCAGGGCTTCGGTGGCGTCCAGCCATTGGCCTTTGTAACGGGCCTTGCCTTCACCCAGCAGCACCAGGGACATGTGCGCCAGTGGCGCGAGGTCGCCGGATGCGCCCACCGAACCCTTGAGCGGGATATGCGGATAGACCTCGGCGTTGACCAGGGCGATCAGCGCGTCGATCACCTGGCGGCGGATACCGGAGAAGCCACGACTCAGGCTGTTGACCTTGAGCACCATGATCAGGCGCACCAAGGCGTCGCTGATCGGCTCGCCGACACCGGCGGCATGGGACAGCACCAGGGAGCGCTGGAGGTTTTCCAGGTCTGCGCTGGCGATACGGGTCGAGGCCAGCAGGCCGAAACCGGTGTTGATGCCGTAGGCGGTGCGGTTCTCGGCGAGGATCTGCTCGACACAGGCGACGCTGGCGTCGATCTGGGCCGAAGCGCTGTCATCGAGGCTGAGGGTTACCGGCTGTTGGTAGACGGCACGCAGTTGGGCCAGGGTCAGTTGGCCGGGAATCAGATTTAGCGCAGTCACATTTATGCTCCTTTTGAGAGTTTGTTATTAACTACCAGTCGCTCCGGAAGCTTCCGTTGTCCGTCGCAGCCCGCCGTTTGTGAGCGAGTGGCGCCTTGGCACGCTGGTTTTTCGTGGAAACCGTTGTCGTGGAAAATTCTGTTCCTGCAGGGCGCGGTTCAACGCACGCCCGGTAAAACCTCCTGCAGCAAGGTCGGAGCCTTGAGCAGCGCCGCCGCGCTGGCGATGTCCGGGGCCAGCCAGCGGTCCTGGTCATAGGCCGCAACCCGCTGGCGCAACAGCTTCCAGGCCGCATCGGTGCCGGCACCGAAACGCTGCTCCTTGAGAAATTCGAAGGCCTGGGCCGCCAGCAGGTATTCGATGGCGAGGATCTGGGTGCAGTTTTCCAGCGCGCGGGAAAGCTTCAGCGCGGCGTTGGTGCCCAGGCTCAGGTGGTCTTCCTGCAGGCCGGAGGTGACGTAGTTGTCGAGCACCGCCGGTTGCGCCAGCTGGCGGTTCTCCGCGCACAGCGAGGCCGCGACGTACTGGACGATCATCATCCCGGAGTTGACCCCGGGGTTGCTCACCAGGAACGCCGGCAAACCGCTGACATGGGGGTTGATCAAACGATCCAGGCGCCGCTCGGCGATCGAGCCGATCTCGGCCATGGCGATCGCCAGCAGGTCCGCCGCCAGCGCCACCGACTGGCCGTGGGGGTTGGCCTGGGACATCACCCGGTAGTTGTCTGGAGTGCCCAGCACCATCGGGTTATCGGTGACGGAGTTGAGCTCGGTTTCGACCTGCTGTGTCGCGTGCGCCAACTGATCGCGGGCGGCGCCGTGAACCTGCGGGATGGAACGAATGCTCAGGGCATCCTGGGTGCGGATGCCTTTGCTGGTAGCAATCACTTCGCTGCCGTCGAGCAAGGCACGCAGGTTGATGCCGACCTGCTGCATGCCCGGGTGCGGCTTGAGCGCGATGATCTCGGCATCGAACGCGGCGATCTGCCCGCGCTGCGCCTCGAAGCTCATGGCGCCGATCACGTCGGCCCATTGCAGCAGGCGCGTGGCATCGGCCAGGGCCAGGCAGCTCAGGCCAGTCATGCACGGCGTACCGTTGACCAGGCACAGACCGTCCTTGGCCCCCAGTTGCACCGGCTGCAGGCCTTCCGCCGCCAGCGCCTGCTCGGCCGATACGACCTGCCCGCGATAACTGACCTGGCCGACACCAAGCAAGGCGATGCTGATATGCGCCATGTGGGTCAGGTAACCCACCGAACCCTGGGACGGCACTTGCGGGGTGATGCCGCGATTGAGCAGGGCCAGCAGCGCCTCGACCACCCGGCGATGCAGGCCGGACTTGCCGTGGCTGTAGTTGACGATGGCCGCGCAGATGATCGCCCGGGTCTGCTCGTCCGCCAGCGGCGCGCCCACGCCACAGGCATGGCTGAGCAAGGTGTTGCGCGACAGCTGGCTCAGTTGTTCGTCCTGCAGCGAAACGTTGCACAGCGCGCCCAGGCCGGTGTTGATGCCATAGGCGCGTTCGCCGCTGACGATGATGCGCTGGACGATGGCCTGGGCATTCTCGATGCGCGCCCAGGCCTGGGCCGACAGCTCGAGCTGCGCGCCATTCCGGGCTACGGCGACCACATCCTGCCAACGCAGCGGGGCGTCGGCGATAACGATTTTTTCAGCCTGCGACATCTTCGACCTCACGGGTACCACCTGAACATTGATGCAGCTTTACCGCCGCCTTCGCGGGCAAGCCTCGCTCCTACAGAGCAAGAGACCCGCCGCACGCCTTCAAACCACCGCCGCGCGCCGCTGCACGAAACGGTCGACGTACTCGTCCGCCGGCGAATGCAGGATCTCTTTCGGCGTGCCGACCTGGATCAACCGGCCATCCTTGAGGATCGCGATGCGGTTGCCGATGCGCACGGCCTCGTCGAGGTCGTGGGTAATGAAGACGATGGTTTTGTGCAGGGTCTTTTGCAGTTCCAGCAACTGGTCCTGCATCTCGGCGCGGATCAGCGGGTCGAGGGCACTGAAGGCCTCGTCCATCAGGATGATGTCGGTGTCCGCCGCCAGGGCGCGGGCCAGGCCGACGCGCTGGCGCATGCCGCCGGACAGCTGGTGCGGGTACTTGGCCTCGTAGCCCTTGAGGCCCACGGTGTTGATCCAGTGCAGCGCGCGCTCGGCGCAGACCTCCTTGCTCTCGCCACGCACCTTGAGGCCGTAGGCGACGTTTTCCTGCACGGTCTTGTGCGGCAGCAGGCCGAAGCTCTGGAACACCATGCTGATCTTGTGCCGGCGAAATTCGCGCAGGGCTTCCATGTCGTATTGCAGGATGTCCACGCCGTCCACCAGGATCGCGCCGCTGGTCGGGTCGATCAGGCGGTTGAAGTGACGCACCAGGGTCGACTTGCCGGAGCCGGACAGGCCCATGATCACGAAGATCTCGCCGGTGCCGATGCTCAGCGACAGGTCATTGACCCCGACCACGCAGCCGGTCTCGGCCAGTACCTGGTCCTTGGTCTTGTTCTGGCGAATCATGTTCAGCGCGTCGGCCGAACGGTTGCCGAAAATCTTGAAGACGTTCTTGACTTCGATCTTGCTCACGGTTGCGTTGTTCATTTGCTCACCTCATGGCGTGGACGACCATAGGCTTGGGTAATACGGTCGATGACCACGGCCAGAATCACGATCGCCAGGCCGGCTTCCAGGCCACGGCCGACGTTGAGGGTCTGGATGCCTACCAGCACGTCTTCGCCCAGGCCACGGGCACCGATCATCGAGGCGATCACCACCATCGACAGGGCCATCATGGTGGTCTGGTTGATCCCGGCCATGATGCTCGGCAGGGCCAGTGGCAGTTGCACGCCGAACAGTTGCTGCCAGCGGTTGGCACCGAAGGCGTTGATTGCCTCCATGACTTCGCCGTCGACCTGGCGGATGCCCAGGTCGGTCAGGCGGATCAGCGGCGGCGCGGCGTAGATCACTGTGGCGAAGATCGCCGGCACCTTGCCCAGGCCGAACAGCATCAGCACCGGGATCAGGTACACGAAGCTCGGCATGGTCTGCATGATGTCCAAGAGCGGCATCAGCACCGAACGCAGGCGATTGCTGCGCGCCGAGAGGATGCCCAGGGGAATGCCGATCAGCACCGAAATGAAGGTCGCCACCAGCATCAGCGCCAGGGTCTGCATCAGCTTGTCCCACAGGCCGACCGCGCCCACCAGGAACAGCAGGCCGACGATCACCGCGGTGGTCACCAGCTTGCGGGTCGAATGCCAGGCGATGCCGCCGACGATCGCCAGCATCAGCCACCAGGGCGCCAGGCGCAGCAGGCCTTCGAGGTTGACGATGGCCCACAGCAAGGTGTCGGAGATGTGGCGGAACACATCGCCGTAGTTGGTCACCAGCGAATCGACCCAACCGTTGACCCAGTCGGCGATGGAAAAGGTGAAGCTTTCAGGAAACATAGAGAGACTCTCGATCAAGTGGGTTGCGGCAAGGCTTCCGGCTACCGTTCAGGCAGCCGGAAAGGCTCTACCTACAAGGCCGCGTCGATTTTCTTAGCTGCGTCGTCGCTCACCCATGCGTGCCAGACTTCAGGATGTTCCTTGAGAAAGATTTTCGCCAGTTTCGGCGATTCGATACGTTCCTTCGCCATGCGGCCCAGGTTCTGGTTCAGCAGGTCGATCGGCAGGTTGACCTTTTCCAGCACGGCCACCAGCTCAGGCGCTTGTTCGTGGAAGGTCTTGGACAGGCCGACCTTGATGGTCACGCTCTTGTCCACGCCCGGCTTTTCTTCCAGCTTCACCAGGTCGACCTGGCCCATCAGCGGGGTTGGCGACCAGTAGTAGAACAGGATCGGTTCGCCACGCTTGTAGCTCGACAGCACCGCGGCATCCAGCGCCGGGCCGGTGCCTGGGCGGAAGTTGGTGTAGCTGCTTTCCAGGCCGTAGCTTTTCAGCATCTCGCTGTTGTCCAGCTCGCAGGTCCAGCCGGCCGGGCAGTTATAGAAACGGCCTTTGCTCGGTTCTTCCGGGTCCTTGAACACGGCGGCGTACTTGCCCAGGTCGGCGATGTTCTTCAGGTCCGGGGCTTTGGCTTCCAGCTTGCGCTTGGCATCACCTTCGACCACGTAGCGCGGCACGTACCAGCCTTCGATGGCGCCCACCACCGGAGCGCCGACGCCGACCACCTTGCCGGCCTTCTCGGCCTTGTTCCAGACCTCGCTGCGACCGACCCACTCCTCGGCGAAAACCTGGATGTCATTGCTGCTCAGGGCGTTCTCCATGGTGATGGAGTTGCCTGGCAGGCTGTCGGTCTTGCAGCCGTAGCCTTTTTCCAGGACCACTTGCAGCACGTCGGTCAGCAACATGCCGCTTTCCCAGTTCAGGCCGGCGAATTTCACCGGTTTGCCGGACTCGCACCAGCCGGCCGCCTGGGTAGCACCGGCGCTGGCCAGCAGGCCCATGGAAAGCAAAGTGGTCAGCAGGGTCTTATTCATTTTCATTGTGTGACGCTCCCAATCATTGAAATGGATTACGGCAGTTAAGAGGCATCCAGCCCGTCCACGTCCAATCAGGTCTAGACCGCAGTAGCGCGGCCTGCCCCACTCAGCTTTTGTTCTGTGATCGAGTCCTGCTCTACCGGCAGGATCAGGCGATCGGGTACAGCGCCATGCCATTTCTTCGCGCAGACGTAATACAGCGCCGCGGGAACCACCAGGCCGACGATCCAGGAGATATCCACGCCACCCAGGGCTTCCACCAGCGGGCCGGTGTAGAACTTGGTACCGATGAACGGCAACTGCACCAGCACACCGATCACATAGACGCTGATCCCGAGGATGTTCCAGCGGCCGTAGCGACCGTTCGGATCGGCCAGCGCCGGCACGTCATAGTGCTCGCGGGTGATGCAGTAGTAGTCCACCAGGTTGACCGCGCTCCACGGGGTGAAGAAGGCCAGCAGGAAGAGGATGAAAGACTTGAACGCACCGAGGAACGAATGCTGGCCGAGCAAGGCGATCAGGGTCGCGGTGCCGACGATGACCAGCACGAACACCAGCCGTTGCAGGCGCGTCACTTCCAGGTGGCCACGGAAGCCACTGATGATGGTGGCGATGCACATGAAGCTGCCGTAGGAGTTCAGCGTCGAGATGGTGATCTTGCCGAAGGCGATGCTGAAGTACAGCAGCGCTGCGGTGGCACCGCTGCCGCCCAGGCCGACGATGTAGGCCACTTCGTGGCCGGCGAACTGCCCGTCGGCCATGGCCGCGGCGAACACGCCGAGCATCATCGCCACCTGCGCGCCGATCACCGAGCCGGCGCCAGCGGCGAGGAAGGTTTTCACCGAGGAGGTCTTGCTCGGCAGGTAGCGCGAATAGTCCGCCACATAGGGGCCGAAGGCGATCTGCCAGGACGCGGCGAGCGACACCGCGAGCAGGAAGCTGCTCCAGCTGAAGTGGCGGATTTCCAGGAGCGCGCCAACGTCGGTCTGACTCATCAGGCGGCTAAACAGGTAAACGAAGGCGATCACGCCAATGACGCTGGCGGCGCGACCGATGAAATGGATCACCCGGTAGCCCAGCACCGTGACCAGCACGATGACACTGGCGAAGATCAGGATCCCGACGCTGTCGCTGACGCCGAACAGCTGGCCCAGCGCCTGGCCGGAAAGCACGGTGCCGGTAGCCGTGAAGCCCAGGTACATCAGGCACACCAGGACGATCGGGATGGCCGCGCCATAGACGCCGAACTGGACCCGGCTGGAGATCATCTGCGGCAGGCCGAGCTTGGGCCCCTGCGCCGCGTGCAACGCCATCACACCGCCGCCCAGCAGTTGACCGATGAGCAGGCCGATCAACGACCAGAACACATCACCGCCCAGCACCACCGCCAGAGCGCCAGTGACGATGGCCGTGATCTGCAGGTTAGCCCCCAGCCACAGGGTGAACTGGCTGTAGAGCTTGCCGTGGCGTTCGGCTTCGGGGATGTAGTTGATCGAGCGCCGTTCGATCAGGGGTTTGGAGCTATCGCTGGCCGTGGACATCGTTATTGTTCTCCCGGGAGATTCTTGTCATGTCAAAGCTCTGCTACATGGACCGAGCCGCCGCACTACAGCGTGCGACGGCTTCTTCCCTAATCCTGGCGGCAATCCGCCGGGAGCTTACTTGCCAGTGATCATCGGCAGGTTCAGGCCCTGTTCCTTGGCGCAGTCGATGGCGATCTGGTAACCGGCATCGGCGTGACGCATGACACCGGTACCCGGGTCGTTATGCAGCACACGGGCGATACGCTCGGCCGCTTCGTCGGTACCGTCGCAGACGATCACCATCCCGGAGTGCTGGGAGAAGCCCATGCCGACGCCGCCGCCGTGGTGCAGGGAAACCCAGGTCGCGCCGCTGGCGGTGTTCAGCAGGGCGTTGAGCAGTGGCCAGTCGGACACAGCGTCGGAACCGTCCTGCATCGATTCGGTTTCGCGGTTCGGGCTGGATACCGAGCCGGAGTCCAGGTGGTCGCGACCGATCACGATCGGCGCCGACAGCTCGCCGCTGCGCACCATTTCGTTGAACGCCAGGCCGAGCTTGGCGCGCAGGCCCAGGCCAACCCAGCAGATACGCGCCGGCAGGCCCTGGAAGCTGATGCGCTCGCGCGCCATGTCCAGCCAGTTGTGCAGGTGCGCGTCGTCCGGAATCAGTTCCTTGACCTTGGCATCGGTCTTGTAGATGTCCTGCGGATCGCCCGACAGCGCGGCCCAGCGGAACGGACCGATGCCGCGGCAGAACAGCGGACGGATATAGGCCGGTACGAAGCCAGGGAAGTCGAAGGCATTCTCGACGCCTTCTTCCTGGGCCATCTGGCGGATGTTGTTGCCGTAGTCGAAGGTCGGGATGCCCTGCTTCTGGAAGTCGAGCATGGCCTTGACGTGCACGGCCATCGATTGCTTGGCCGCCTTGACCACCGCCGCCGGCTCGGTCTTGGCGCGCTCGCGGTACTGCTCCCAGGTCCAGCCGGCCGGCAGGTAGCCGTTGAGCGGGTCGTGGGCGCTGGTCTGGTCGGTGACCATGTCCGGACGCACGCCGCGACGGACCATTTCCGGAAGAATTTCAGCCGCGTTGCCGCACAGGGCGATGGAGATCGCCTTGCCTTCGGCGGTGTACTTGGCGATACGCGCCAGGGCGTCGTCCAGATCTTTGGCTTGTTCGTCGACATAGCGGGTCTTGAGGCGGAAATCGATGCTGCTCTGCTGGCATTCGATGTTCAGCGAGCAGGCGCCGGCCAGGGTCGCGGCCAGAGGCTGGGCGCCACCCATGCCGCCGAGGCCGGCGGTCAGGACCCAGCGGCCCTTGAGGTTGTCGTTGTAGTGCTGGCGACCGGCTTCAACGAAGGTTTCGTAGGTGCCCTGGACGATGCCCTGGCTGCCGATGTAGATCCAGCTGCCGGCGGTCATCTGGCCGTACATGGCCAGGCCCTTGGCATCCAGTTCGTTGAAATGCTCCCAGGTGGCCCAGTGCGGTACCAGGTTGGAGTTGGCGATCAGCACGCGCGGTGCGTTGCTGTGGGTCTTGAACACGCCGACCGGCTTGCCGGATTGCACCAGCAGGGTCTCGTCGTCATTCAGGTTGGTCAGGCTCTCGACGATCTTGTCGTAGCACTCCCAGTTGCGCGCGGCGCGGCCGATGCCACCGTAGACCACCAGTTCTTTCGGGTTCTCGGCGACTTCCGGATCGAGGTTGTTCATCAGCATGCGCAGCGGCGCTTCTGTCAGCCAGCTCTTGGCGGTCAGCTTGTTGCCGCGGGCAGCGCGAATTTCGACGTTCCGGTATTTCGTAGGTTTATTCTCAGTCACGAAAAAACTCCTCAGCGATCAATCCAAACCAACCCAGGCAGTGGGCGAGCGTGCCTGCGCGCAGGGCGCTGCGCAGCAAGCGAATCAGGGGACGCTGCGAAGAGTCTTCAGCGACTCATACGCATACGTCTTTACTTGTACATACAAGCATATGCAATCGAGCGGCCAACTCGTTGAATGCACCTTCAAGAAAATCTCTGGAAATGCTGGAGAGGCCCTTGGATCAAGGGTTTCAGCGTCGATTATTTTTTCGCGGGGAATGTGGCGAGAGATGTGAGCACTGTTACTTCGGCTGAGCTTTGCGCCACGCTGGGGCGTTCGGTAACAAATTGGTGCGCGAGGGAAACAACGTCAGGGAGGGAGAGAAACAGGAGGGTTTTGTAGCCGCTGCCGAAGGCTGCGATCGGCTCCGAAGGAGACGAGCTCTTGCAGGCCCCGGAAGGCTCTTCGAGCCTTATCGCAGCCTGCGGCAGCGGCTACAGGTCAGATGGCCGTCAGTTCGATCACGCAGCAAGCGCCGTTGACGCTGACTTCCCGCAAACCGGGGTTATCGAGCAGTTGCAGGCAGTCATGGCGCTCCAGCAAGGCGGCGACACCACCACCCAGGTCGGCGCGCATTTCGTCGGCCACGCTGAATACCAGCACCGTGCTGGCCTGGGTGAAGAAACGCTGGCCACCCTGCAGCCATTGCAAGCGAGCGCTGTAGCGATCCGGCGCGTAGATCAGGTTGAAGTCGCGAATCGGCCCGTCGATCAGGGTGCAGGCGACCTGGCTGGCGCCACTGAAGGCAAAGGGGTCCAGCGGTAACAGTGCGCGGGTGTCCTGACCATCCACTGTCAGGGTCATGCCCGCGCCTTGCAGCACAGTGATGATGCGCTGGTAACCGGCGAAGCTGGAAAAGCCGCCGGACTCGCCGATATCGGCGATCGACAGCCGCCAGCCGAAACCTTCCAGGCCGACGCCGGCATCCCGGGTGATCTCTTCGGTGCTGCCGCCACCGTTCTTCCACGGCATGCGCGGGTAGTTGGCCGCGCGCAAAACGTTCAACTGAGTCATTGATGCCCCTTACTTATGAAACCGCCCTTCCAGGCTGTGACGAGAACCCGGGTGGATCAGGCGCGCGGCGGTTACCGGCTGGCGGCCGGACCAGGTCCGGCGGCGAATCAGCAGGCACGGCTCGCCGCGCTCGATCTGCAGCAACTTGCATTCTTCCGGCTCGGCCAGAATCGCCTCGACCACATGCTCGCCCTCGGTCAGCGGCGCGACCTGGTTCAGGTAGGCGTATGGGGTCTGCAGGGTGAAGTCCTGCTTGAGGTAGTCCGGCGCCACCAGCGCGTTGACGAAGCGGTCCTCGATCTGCACCGGGATATCGTTCTCGAAATGCACGATCAGCGAGTGGAAGACCCTCTGCCCTTCGCGCATTTCCAGGGCCACGGCGCGCTCGGAGCCGGCCGCCTCCTCGCCCAGGGTGATGACTTTGCAGGTGTGACGATGGCCGCGCGAGGCGATCTCGTCGGCGATGTTGTGCACCTCGAACAAGGCCGACTGGCTCTTGGGTTCGGCGACGAAAGTCCCCACGCCCTGCATGCGCACCAGCATGCCTTCGGCGGTCATCTCGCGCAGGGCGCGGTTGATGGTCATGCGGCTGAAACCCAGTTGGCTGACCAGCTCGCTCTCCGAGGGCACACGGTAGTGCGGCGGCCAGTTTCCACTCTCGATCTGCTGAGTGATCATCTGCTTGACGCGGGCGTACAGGGGCGCCGGACTATCGCCCAGATGGGCGGCCAGCGGGGAGTTGGCGGGCGGAGTCGGCACGGGAAATCCTTGTTGGTCGAAGAAAGTGACTAGCTTGCCGGAGTTTACCGAGCAGGCAAACGTCTGTATATGTATATACAAATAACACACGACGGGGTGCTTGAACCATGTCCGCCTTCTTTGCCGAACGCGCACTGCTGCCTAACGGATGGGCCAACAACGTACGTCTCGAGGTCAGCGCCGACGGCCTGTTGACCCACATCCAGGCCGATGCCAGCGCAGAAGGCGCCGAACGGCTACAGGGCCCGCTGCTGCCGGGCATGCCCAACCTGCACTCCCACGCCTTCCAGCGGGCGATGGCCGGGCTGGCGGAAGTGGCTGGCAACCCCAACGACAGCTTCTGGACCTGGCGCGACCTGATGTATCGCCTGGTGGGCAAGATCAGCCCGGACCAGCTGGGCATCATCGCCCGCCAGCTGTACATCGAAATGCTCAAGGCCGGTTACACCTCGGTCGCCGAATTCCATTACGTGCATCACGACACCAGCGGCCAGCCCTACGCCGACCCGGCCGAGCTGTCGCTGCGTATCAGCCAGGCCGCCAGCGCCGCCGGCATCGGCCTGACCCTGCTGCCAGTGCTGTACAGCCACTCCGGCTTCGGCGGCCAGGCGCCCAACGAAGGCCAGCGCCGCTTCATCAACAGCACGGAAAACTACCTCAAGCTGCAAAGCCGCCTGCAACCGCTGCTGGCCCGGCAACCGGCCCAGCAGCTGGGGCTGTGCTTCCACTCGTTGCGCGCGGTCACCCCGCAGCAGATCAGCGAGGTGCTGGCCGCCAGCGACAAGCAGTGCCCGGTGCATATCCACATCGCCGAACAGCAGAAGGAAGTCGACGACTGCCTGACCTGGAGCGGACGCCGGCCGCTGCAATGGCTGTATGAAAACACCGAGGTCGATCAGCGCTGGTGCCTGGTCCACGCCACCCACGCGAATGCCGAAGAAGTCAGCCTCATGGCGCAAAGCCGGGCCATCGCTGGCCTGTGCCTGACCACCGAGGCCAACCTCGGCGACGGGATTTTCCCGGCGGTGGATTTCCTCGCCCAGGGCGGGCGCATGGGCATCGGCTCCGACAGCCATGTGTCGCTGAGCGTGGTGGAGGAATTGCGCTGGGCGGAATATGGCCAGCGCCTGCGCGATCAACGCCGCAACCGCCTGTATCGCAGCGACCAGCCGATGGTTGGCCGGACCCTGTACGACGCCGCACTGGACGGCGGCGCCCAGGCCCTGGGGCAGCCGATCGGCGCCCTGGAAGTGGGCAAGCGCGCCGACTGGCTGGTGCTCGACGGCAACGATCCGTACCTGGCCACCGCCGAGGGCGACGGCATCCTCAACCGCTGGCTGTTCGCCGGCGGTGATCGCCAGGTACGCGATGTGCTGGTTAACGGTCAGTGGGTGGTGCGCGACGGACGTCACGCAGGCGAGGAAGAAAGCAATCGGGCCTTTACCCAGGTACTGCGCGACCTGCTCGGCTGAAGCCGTCACCGCGGGAGCCAGCGTGCTGGCTCCCGCATGGATTCATTTCGAGGTCTTGGCCATCGCCTTGTCCGACACGCGCCAGATCAGGCGGGTGGTGTCATAGCCTTGCTGACGCGCCCTGCTCAGCAGGTCCTCGCGAACCGCCTCGCTGACATTCGGCCGGCGCGACAACAACCACAGGTATCGACGATCCGGGTTGCCGACAATGGCGGTCTTGTAGTCGTCGCTCACGTACAGCACCCAGTAGTCGCCCTTGGCCAGGCCCGGTATCAGCCGGGAAAACCAGGTATCGAACTCGACCCACAGCTTGTCGGTTTTATCCGGCGCCTGCGGCGTTGCCGTGCCCCGCACCTCTTCCCACTGCCAGTCGGCGGTGAGGCAGCGGTTGAGTACCGCCATATTGCCTTCGGGCAACAGGGTGTAGCGGGCTTCGGATTGCGCGCAGTTACGTTGGAAATACATCGGCAAACGCGCCAACTCGTACCAGGTCCCTTGGTAACGCTTGAGATCGACGTGATTAGCGGTCTTGGGCGCCAGCGAATCGTCCCGGGAAGTGGCGCAGCCGGCCAACAACAGACCGGCCAGAAGAGTGACTAGCAAACGCATCATTATTTTTCTCCCGTGGGCACATAGCCCCGGTTTTTTTTACTTCAGGCCTTGCCCGGAAAACATCAGCACTTTGTCACCGGCGTACTGCACGCTGATAAAGCTGTTCTTGTCGCCCCAGGTGCAGCTGGACATGCCCAGCGCGCCGGAACAGTCGGTCGGTTTGCCCAGCAGTTTTTCAACTTCGGCCTTGGGCATGCCGGCCGACAGCTTGGAATAGTTTTCCTGATTGATCTTGCCGCACGCAGCCAACAGCACGCAGAACGACAACAGAGCGAGAGAACGCAGGGACATGGTGAAACTCCTGGGCGGACGGGGGGATGGCATGCTGCCAACCAGAAGCTTAGAAGAGAAAAGCCCCATCTGGTTCCCCAGCCAGACGGCTATTTATTGTGACGCAGCGCCCAGCATTTCCTCCCGAATCAACCACTTTGCAGCGGCCCAAGACATTTCGTCGGACAGGCTTCGACGCCCCTCATCTTTACTGATGGCCAGTCGACATAAAAGCAGCGCAAAAGCCGCCGTTATGGCAAATTGACGCCCCCTCGCTGACCACCCTCTCGCGGTAGTTCACTTAATGACCAGAAACATGAAATTCAGCCATAAGATCCTGCTTGCCGCCGCTCTTGTGGTCGCCGTTGCGTTCGCCTGTTTTATCCTGTTCAACGACTATCGACAGCGCGAGGCCCTGCGCAGCAGCAACGAATCTTCCATGCAGGAACTCGGCAGCCTGACCAGCAGCAACATCCAGACCTGGCTGGAAAGCCGCATCCAGTTGCTGCACACCCTGGCCCAGCAGATCGCCGTGGACGGCAGCGGCGCCGACGGCCTGAAACGCAGCGTCGGCCTCCCCGCCTACGCCAGCAACTTCCAGCTCAGCTACTTCGGCGGCCAGGACGGCGCGATGTTCTCGGTTCCGGCAGGCAACCGCGCGCCTGATTACGACCCGCGCGCCCGCGGCTGGTACAAGGCGGCCAACGCGGCCCAGCAGACCATCGTCACCGAACCCTACATCGCCGCCTCTTCCGGCAAGCTGGTGATCACCGTCGCCACCCCGGTCCAGCACCAGGGCAGCTTCATCGGCGTCGCCGGGGCCGACATCGACCTGTCCAACGTCAGCGCCATCATCAACTCGCTGAACTTCGGCGGCCATGGCCAGGCGTTCATCGTCAGCGCCGCCGGCAAGATCCTGATCCACCCGGACAGCAAGCTGGTGCTCAAGAACCTCAGCGACGCCTACCCCAATGGCGCTCCGCAGGTCAGCCCGGGCCTGAAGGAAGTCGAGCTGGACGGCAAGACCCAGTTCATCTCCTTCACCCGGGTCAACGGTGTGCCGTCGGCGGACTGGTACGTGGCGCTGGTGCTGGACAAGGACACCGCGTTCTCGATGCTCAGCGAATTCCGCACCTCGGCGATCATTGCCATGCTGATCGCCGTGGTGATTATCATCAGCCTGCTGGGCATGCTGATCCGCGTGCTGATGCAACCGCTGCACCTGATGGGCCGCGCCATGCACGACATCGCCGAGGGCGAAGGCGACCTGACCAAGCGCCTGACCATCCATGGCCACGACGAGTTCGGCACCCTGGGCGCGTCGTTCAACCGCTTCGTCGAACGGGTTCACGGTTCGATCCGCGAAGTCGCCTCGGCCACTGGCCAGGTCAACGAGGTCGCCCTGCGGGTGGTCAGTGCCTCGAACTCGTCGATGTTCAACTCCGACCAGCAGGCCTCGCGTACCAGCAGCGTCGCCGCGGCGATCAACCAGCTCGGCGCCGCCGCCCAGGAAATCGCCCAGAACGCCGCCCTGGCGTCGCAGCACTCCAGCGATGCGCGCAACCTGGCCAGCGAAGGCCAGGCCGTAGTGGACCAGACCATCGCCGCCATGCAGCAGCTGTCGGCGAAGATCAGCGACTCCTGCGGCAATATCGAAACCCTGAACAGCAACACGGTGAACATCGGGCAGATCCTCGAAGTCATCACCAGCATCTCCCAGCAGACCAACCTGCTGGCCCTCAACGCCGCCATCGAGGCCGCCCGCGCCGGTGAGGCCGGGCGTGGTTTCGCGGTGGTCGCCGATGAAGTGCGCAACCTCGCCCACCGCACCCAGGACTCGGCGCAGCAGGTGCAGAAGATGATCGAGGAACTGCAGGTCGGCGCCCGCCAGGCGGTGAACACCATGACCGAAAGCCAGCGCGAGAGCGAAAGCAGCGTCGGCATCGCCAACCAGGCCGGCCAGCGCCTGGGCAGCGTGACCCAGCGCATCGGCGAGATCGACGGCATGAACCAGTCCGTGGCCACCGCCACCGAGGAACAGACCGCCGTGGTGGAATCGATCAACGTCGACATCACCGAGATCAACACCCTCAACCAGGAAGGCGTGGAAAACCTGCAGGCAACCCTGCGCGCCTGCGCCGACCTGGAGCAGCAAGCGGCGCGGTTGACGCATCTGGTGGGCAGTTTCCGGATCTGAAAAGCATCGCGGGCAAGCCTCGCTCCTACAGAAGAACCTAGGCGTCTGTAGGAGCGAGCGGGCGGCGATCCGACTTGCCCGCGATAGCGTTTGATGCCGCTCAGCCGATTTAGAAGCTGGAACCCGGCTCGCGCAGGAATGCCAGTTCCTCCGGCGTCGATTCACGCCCGAGAATCCGGTTGCGATGGGGGAAGCGTCCGAAGCGGGCGATGATTTTCTGATGCCGTTCGGCGTAGTCCAGCTGATCGGCGAACACCGATCGATCTTCCGGCGGCTGTTCGTCGTGCAAGGCGGCGAACCTGGAGATCGCTTCGTTCTGCACCGCCAGATTCTCGCAATGCTCGAACACCAGGTAGATGAAGCTGCGTTGCATCGCGGGCAGTTGCCGGTCGAAATCCGCGGCGATGCCCTGGGCCACCAGTGCCTGGGCACGCAGGTCGCCAGCAAAGCTCTTGGGGGTTTCGCGATACAGCATGCGCGGCAGCTGGTCGAGCAGCAGCACCAGGGCCAGCCAGCCTTGCGGGCGTTGCGCCCACTCGGTCAATCCACCAGCCAAGGCCTGTTCCACCAGATCCCCGAAACGCTCGCGCGCCTCGAGGTCCTGGCTGTCACGCTTGCCAAACCACAGCTTGCCCTTTTCAGCGACGATGTCCGCAGGTTTCTCGGCAGAGCCGAACCACCAGTCGAGCAGGGGCTGCCAGGACGCGGCCATGGATTTATTCCTTGTGGTAGGCGGTGACGCGGGCGACTTCTTCCTTCGAGCCGAGGAACACCGCTACGCGCTGGTGCAGGCCTTCAGGCTGGATATCGAGAATGCGCTGGTGGCCGTCGGTGGCTGCGCCGCCGGCCTGTTCAACCAGGAACGACATCGGGTTGGCTTCGTACATCAGGCGCAGTTTGCCTGGCTTCGATGGCTCGCGGCTGTCGCGTGGGTACATGAACACGCCACCACGGGTCAGGATGCGGTGCACGTCGGCGACCATCGCGGCGACCCAGCGCATGTTGAAGTTCTTCTTCAGCGGGCCTTCCTCGCCAGCCATCAGCTCGCTCACGTAGCGCGCGACCGGCGCTTCCCAGTGACGCTGGTTGGACATGTTGATGGCGAATTCCTGGGTGCTCTCAGGAATGGTCAGGTCTTCGTGGGTCAGCACGAAGCTGCCCATTTCACGGTCCAGGGTAAAGCCCTTGACGCCATCGCCCAGGGTCAGCACCAGCATGGTCTGCGGGCCGTAGATGGCATAACCGGCGGCTACCTGTTGGGTGCCGGGTTGCAGGAAGGCCTTTTCGTTCAGGGCTTCGTTCTGGCTCAGGTGCTCGTTCGGGCAACGCAGCACGGAGAAGATGGTGCCGACCGGCGCGTTGATGTCGATGTTGGACGAACCGTCCAGTGGGTCGAACACCAGCAGGTAGGCGCCTTTCGGGTATTTGCCCGGGATCTGGTAGGCGTTGTCCATTTCCTCGGACGCCATGCCGGCCAGGTGGCCGCCCCATTCGTTGGCTTCGAGCAGGATCTCGTTGGAGAGCACGTCGAGCTTCTTCTGCACTTCGCCTTGGACGTTTTCAGTGCCCATGCTGCCCAGGACACCGCCCAGGGCGCCTTTGGACACGGCGTGGCTGATCTCCTTGCAGGCACGCGCCACCACTTCGATCAGGAAGCGCAGATCGGCAGGAGTGTTGTTGCTGCGGGTCTGCTCAATCAAATAGCGACTCAGGGTAACGCGGGACATGGAAGGCTCCGGAGGAATGGGGGGGCTAAAAAACCCGCGCAGTTTAGCGCGAGTCGGGGTGCATTTCCTCCTATGAGACGAGATCCGCCACAGAGAGTTCATGCATGGGGTTGAGCGTAGCCCGAAATCCGCCCCGCAGCCGCTGGCGCAGGCTGCGCTAGCCTGCGCCCTTTCAACACTACGAGGCTGATGAACAGCCTATTCCAGAGCCTTCCAGATCTCCGTGGCGTACTCGCGAATGGTCCGGTCCGAAGAGAACCAGCCCATGCGCGCACTGTTGAGCACCGCCGAGCGCCACCAGTGATTGCTGTCGCGCCAGCGCTCTTCGACATGCAGTTGGGCATTCCAGTAGGAATCGAAATCGGCGCACACGTGGAAGCGGTCATAGTCGACCAACGAATCGATCAGCCCGGTGTAACGGGCCGGATCGTCCGGCGAGAACACCCCGCCACGAATCGCCTGCAGCACATCGTTGAGACGATGGGAGGCGGCGATGTCCGGCACCGCGCTGAACTCGCCGTTGCGTTTGCGCGCCTCTACCTGCTGGGCGCTGAGGCCGAAGATGAACATGTGCTCGGCGCCGACCCGCTCGCACATCTCGACGTTGGCGCCGTCCAGGGTGCCGATGGTCAGGGCGCCGTTGAGGCCGAACTTCATGTTGCTGGTGCCCGAGGCCTCGAAGCCGGCAGTGGAAATCTGCTCCGACAGGTCGGCCGCCGGAATGATGCTTTCGGCCAGGCTGACGTTGTAGTTGGGCAGGAACACCACCTTGAGCAGGCCACGCACAGTCGGGTCGTTATTCACCGTGCGGGCGATGTCGTTGCTCAGCTTGATGATCAGCTTGGCCTGGTGATAACTGGCCGCGGCCTTGCCGGCGAAGATCTTCACCCGCGGCACCCAGTCGATCTCCGGCTCGGCACGGATCGCCTGGTACAACGCCACGGTGTGCAACAGATTGAGCAACTGGCGCTTGTACTCATGGATCCGTTTGACCTGCACGTCGAACAGCGCCGCCGGATTGACCGCGATGCCCAGACGCTCATGGATGATCGCCGCCAGCGCGCGCTTGCTGTGCAGGCGCTGCTCGGCGAACTGCTTGCGAAAGGACGATTTCTCGGCGAAGGGTTCGAGCTTGAGCAACAGCTCCTCGGGGTTGTCCAGCAGCTCAGGGCCGACGGCTTCGACCAGCATCGCCGTGAGCTTGGGGTTGGCCTGGTACAGCCAGCGGCGGAAGGTGATGCCGTTGGTCTTGTTGTTGATCCGCTCGGGATACAGCTTGTGCAGCTCGGAGAACACCGTGCTGCGCATCAGCTGGGTATGCAGCCCAGACACGCCGTTGACGCTGTGGGAACCGAGAAACGCCAGGTTGCCCATGCGCACCCGGCGCCCGTTGTCTTCTTCGATCAGCGACACCGCGCGCAGCACGTCGAAGTCGTGAATGCCCTTGGCCCGCAGCGAATCGATGTGCTGGGCGTTGATCAGGTAAATGATCTGCATGTGCCGCGGCAGCATGCGTTCCATCAGGCCCACCGGCCAGGTTTCCAGGGCTTCGGGCAGCAGCGTGTGGTTGGTGTAGGCCAGGGTTTCGACGGTGATCTGCCAGGCCGCTTCCCAAGCGATGCCGTGCAGGTCCACCAGCTGGCGCATCAGTTCGGCCACGGCAATCGACGGGTGCGTGTCGTTGAGCTGGATCGCCGCATGCTCGCCGAGGCTGAGCACCGAGTCGTGCATGTTCTTGTGCCGGCGCAGCAGGTCCTGCAAGGATGCGGAGACGAAGAAGTATTCCTGGCGCAGGCGCAGTTCCTGGCCGGCTTCGGTGCTGTCCGCCGGGTAGAGCACCCGCGAGATGCTCTCGGCGCGGGCCACCTCGGCCACCGCGCCGAGGTGATCGCCGGCATTGAAGCGTTCCAGGTGCAGGTCTTCCATGGCTCGCGCCCGCCACAGGCGCAGGGTGTTGACGCTGGCGCCGCGCCAGCCGACCACCGGCGTGTCGTAGGCCACCGCGCGCACGGTTTCCGCCGGCCACCAGACTTGCCGCGCATGGCCAGCCTCGTCGGTGACGGTCTCGACGCTGCCACCGAAGCCGATCGAATAGATCACTTCCGGGCGCTCGAACTCCCAGGGGTTGCCGAAGTCCAGCCAGTGCTCGGTCTGCTCCTGCTGCCAGCCATCGACTATGGCCTGGCGGAACAAGCCGTGTTCATAACGGATGCCGTAGCCGTGACCGGCAATACCCAGGGTCGACATGCTTTCCATGAAGCACGCCGCCAGGCGGCCAAGACCGCCATTGCCCAGCGCCGCATCCGGCTCCAGCAGGCGGATGCGCTCCAGGTCGACGCCCAGATCGCTCAGGGCATCGCGCGCCACGTCCAGCAGCCCGAGGTTGCTCAGGCTGTCGTAGAGCAGGCGGCCGATGAGGAATTCCAGGGACAGGTAATAAACGCGTTTCTGGCCTTTGCGGTAGATCTGCCGCGTGTGGTCCATCCAGTGCTCGACCATGTGATCGCGCGCCGCCAGGGCGATGGCTTCGAACCAGTCATGGTCGAAAGCGTGGTCCGGGTCTTTGCCCACCGCGTAGGTGAGTTTGGTCAGGACGGCATCGCGAAAAGCGGCCACCTCAGCGTCACGAACTTGCAGTTCCTGAGTCATGAATACGACCTCGAGCGAGATAGACAGTGATCATGGAATTGTCTGAGCCTAGTCGGTCTGACAGGAGCCAAAGTCTCTGGTTCGGTGCGTCGTGCAATTGCCCGAACAGAGGCAGCGTCTCCCGCGGCAGCGGGTAAAAATGATGCAGATGCCGTGCCGACCCTCGCAATCCCCCCGGGCACGGTTAAATTCCGTTAAATGGTTGTTCAAAAATCCACCAGTACCGGTATGATCGCGCGCCCTGATACACACGCTGGAAACAAGCCTGATGAAGTCCAACCTGATCGCCGCCGCGGAAATCGACCGACTCGATACCTGGGCCAAGTATTCCGCGCCCATGTGCGGTTCCTGCATGTCCAGCTGCTGCACCCTGCCGGTGGAGGTCAAGATCAAGGACCTGATCCGCATCGGCATCGTCGACGAATTCGAGCGCGGCGAGCCGGCGAAGAACATCGCCAAGCGCCTGCAGAAGGAAGGCATCGTCGAGCGCTACAACCAGAAGTCCGAGATCTTCACCCTGCAGCGCATGAGCAACAACGACTGCCTGTATCTGGATCGTAAGAGCCGCCTGTGCACCATTTATGACAAGCGCCCGGACACCTGCCGCAACCACCCGAAGATCGGCCCGCGCCCAGGCTATTGCGCGTACAAGCCCAAGCCGGTCGAGCGCCCGACCAACACCAGCAGCCGGACCCTGGAACGCTTCTGAGCCCCGGCCTGCGCCTGCAACCCCGTTCCCCGCATAACCCTGCCGCCCTGTAGCCGCTGCCGAGCCTTGGCGAGGCTGCGAACGGCTGCAAGGCAGCCGCAATCCGGTTCACCGCAGAGTTTCAGATACACCGCTTGACGCCCGCTACGCGGCCGATCGCAGCCTCGCAGGCTCGGCAGCGGCTACAGGACCCGAGCTTTTTCGCAGATCAAAAAAAACGCCCCCGGCCTTTCGACCGGGGGCGTTTTTATTCAGCCGGAACTAAAGGATCAGTTCTTGGCTTTCTTGGCAGCGCGGGTACGCTCGCCTTCGTCCAGGATCTTCTTGCGAAGACGGATGGACTTAGGAGTCACTTCGCACAGCTCATCGTCCTGGATGAATTCCAGAGCCTGTTCCAGGGTGAAACGAACCGGCGGAACCAGGGCGATGGTTTCGTCCTTGCCCGAAGCACGCATGTTGTCGAGCTTCTTGCCTTTGGTTGGGTTCACGCCCAGGTCGTTGTCACGGCTGTTCAGACCAACGATCTGACCGTTGTAGATTTCCTGGCCGTGCTCGACGAACAGCTTGCCGCGCGCCTGCAGAGTTTCCAGGGAGTAGGTCAGTGCCTTGCCGGTTTCAACCGAAACCAGTACGCCGTTCTGACGACCGGACATGTGGCCGGACTTCATCGGAGCGTAGCGATCGAAGATCGAGGTCAGGATGCCTGCACCGTTGGTCAGGGTCAGGAACTGGTTACGGAAACCGATCAGACCACGGGCTGGAATGTTGTATTCCAGGCGTACACGGCCCTTGCCATCCGGAACCATGTTGCTCAGGTCGCCCTTACGCAGACCCATTTCTTCCATGACCTTGCCCTGGGATTCTTCAGGGATGTCGATGGTGACGTTTTCGAACGGTTCCTGCTTCACACCGTCGACTTCACGGATGATCACTTCAGGACGGCCAACGCCCATTTCGAAACCTTCGCGACGCATGGTTTCGATCAGTACCGACAGGTGCAGCTCACCACGGCCGGAAACCTTGAACTTGTCGGCCGAGTCGCCTTCTTCAACGCGCAGTGCAACGTTGTACAGCAGCTCTTTGTCCAGACGTTCCTTGATGTTACGGCTGGTCACGAACTTGCCTTCTTTACCGCAGAATGGCGAGTCGTTGACCTGGAAGGTCATGGAAACGGTCGGCTCGTCGACGGTCAGCGGCTTCATCGCTTCGACCGCGGTCGGATCGCACAGGGTGTCGGAGATGAACAGCTCGTCGAAACCGCTGATGCAGACGATGTCGCCGGCAGCGGCTTCTTCAACGTCCACACGGTGCAGACCGTGGTGACCCATCAGCTTCAGGATACGGCCGTTGCGCTTCTTGCCTTCGGTGTCGATAGCGACGACCGGAGTGTTCGGCTTGACGCGACCGCGAGCGATACGGCCAACGCCGATCACACCCAGGAAGCTGTTGTAGTCCAGAGCGGAGATCTGCATCTGGAACGGACCGTCACGGTCAACGGCTGGAGCCGGAACGTTGTCGACGATCGACTGGTACAGCGGGGTCATGTCTTCGGCCATGTCGGTGTGGTCCAGACCGGCAATGCCGTTCAGGGCCGAGGCGTAGACGACTTTGAAGTCCAGCTGTTCTTCGGTGGCACCCAGGTTGTCGAACAGGTCGAAGATCTGGTCCAGAACCCAGTCAGGACGCGCGCCTGGACGGTCGACCTTGTTGATCACCACGATCGGACGCAGGCCGGCTTCGAAAGCCTTCTTGGTCACGAAACGGGTTTGCGGCATAGGGCCGTCTTGGGCGTCGACCAGCAGCAGAACGGAGTCGACCATCGACATTACGCGCTCAACTTCGCCGCCGAAGTCGGCGTGGCCCGGGGTGTCCACGATGTTGATGTGGTAGCCGTTCCAGTTGATGGCAGTGTTTTTGGCCAGGATGGTAATACCGCGCTCTTTTTCCTGGTCGTTGGAGTCCATCACGCGCTCGTCGTTGAGCTCGTTGCGCTCCAGGGTGCCGGATTGACGCAGGAGTTTGTCTACCAGGGTGGTTTTACCGTGGTCAACGTGAGCAATGATGGCGATGTTGCGTAGATTTTCGATCACTTGTGTATCTCGATCAGAGGATTCGGTGTGCTGACAACTGCTGGCAGCGATTAACAATAGAGTCCGGCAAGGCCGTTACAGCTTGACGGTGGCGTCGGGGGGCCGGTGACGCAAGCCACAGGCAAACAGCCCCGGGCACTTAGCTCGGTCTATAAACGCGCACATTGGCATGTCCCTCACTGAGCAGATGGTGAGCATGCAGGCGACTCATGACGCCTTTGTCGCAATACAGCAGGTACTGGCGAGTAGGGTCCAGTTCCTTGAAGCGTGCATTCAATGCATAGAACGGCAGCGCTTTTATCTCGATGCCAGCCAACTCCAGCGGGTCGTCTTCCTGAGCATCCGGATGCCGGATGTCGATCACGATCTGCCCCGCCAGCGCCTCGCTGACTTCTTCGATCTGCAAATCCTGGCCCAGTTCGTCGATCACCCGATCGATCGGCACCAGTTTGGCCCGCTCGATCGCACGCTCGAGCACCGCCATGTCGAATTCTTTCTCTTCGTGCTCCACGCGATGGCGCTTGGCGTGGGTCTTGGGGTTCACCGAGATGACCCCGCAGTACTCCGGCATGTGCTTGGCGAAGTCGGCGGTGCCGATTTCGTTGGCCAGGTCGATGATGTCCTGCTTGTGGCTGGCGATCAGCGGGCGCAGCACCAGCTTGTCGGTTACGCAGTCGATGACGGAGAGGTTCGGCAGGGTCTGGCTCGACACCTGGGAAATCGCCTCGCCGGTGACCAGCGCATCGATGTGCAGGCGGTCGGCGATGCTCGACGCGGCACGCAACATCATACGCTTCAAAATGACGCCCATATGACTGTTGTCGACTTTGCCGAGGATTTCGCCGAGCACTTCCTCGAACGGTACGCTGACGAACAGCACGCGCTGGGAGCTGCCGTACTTCTTCCAGATATAGTGCGCGACTTCCATCACGCCCAATTCGTGGGCACGCCCGCCCAGGTTGAAGAAGCAGAAGTGGCTCATCAGGCCGCGACGCATGATCTGGTAGGCCGCCACCGTGGAATCGAAACCGCCGGACATCAAAACCAGGGTCTGTTCCAGGGCGCCCAGCGGATAACCGCCGATGCTGTTGTGCTGGCTGTGGATCACGAACAACCGTTGGTCGCGAATTTCCATCCGCACTTCGATTGCAGGCTCTTTCAGGGAAATTCCGGCGGCGCCGCACTGCCGACGCAGTTGGCTGCCGACGTATTTCTCCACGTCCATGGAGCTGAATTGATGCTTGCCGGCGCGCTTGCAACGCACGGCGAAAACTTTCCCCGCCAGGGCCTCGCCAAAGTGCTGCTTGCACTTGGCGACTATGTCGTCGAAGTCGCCCAGCGGGTATTCATCGACCTGCAGGAAATGCGCGATGCCCGGCATGCAGCTCAGGCGCTCGGTCATCTCCTTCAAGGCTTTCGGCTCGCTGACGGCGGTTTCCAGCTCGAGGTTGTCCCACACACCATTGACCACCACGGCCGGGTCCAGATCGCGGAGCACGGCACGGATGTTCTTGGCCAACTGACGGATGAAACGCGTCCGTACCGGGCGGCTCTTGATGGTGATTTCCGGGAAAACTTTAACGATTAGTTTCATGAAAACAGCGCGCGCTGGGCCAGCCGAAAAAGGGGGGCGCGGATTATAGCGGAAATTGCTCAAGGTTTAACCAATTAATGTGCACTCGGTTTTTCGCGCACCAAAACGGGTCGTCGCCAGATAAAAACGCAACATTGCGGTGCGCCATTTTGCCAATCTGGCCCAAATAGCGCCCGGAATGCGTGAGTTTGGGGCATAAAACCCAACTCAGGGCACTGGCATGCAATTTGCTCCCTTGTGAGGCAGGTTGCCATGGCAGAGTATCTGCGCCGGCATCACCCACATTCTAAGGGCACACCAACACTCGCCCGAAGCCACCCGGAGGACACTATGTCGAAGTCGGTTCAACTCATCAAAGATCATGACGTCAAATGGATTGATCTGCGCTTCACTGACACCAAAGGCACTCAGCACCACGTGACCATGCCGGCTCGTGATGCGCTGGATGACGATTTCTTCGAAATCGGCAAAATGTTCGACGGTTCCTCCATCGCTGGCTGGAAAGGCATCGAAGCCTCCGACATGATCCTGATGCCGGTTGACGAAACCGCCGTCCTGGACCCGTTCACCGAAGAGCCGACCCTGATCCTGGTCTGCGACATCATCGAACCTTCGACCATGCAGGGCTACGATCGCGACCCACGCGCCATCGCCAAGCGTGCCGAGGAGTACCTGAAGTCCACCGGTATCGGCGACACCGTATTCGTAGGCCCAGAGCCTGAGTTCTTCATCTTCGACGAAGTGAAGTTCAAGTCCGACATCTCCGGCTCCATGTTCAAGATCTTCTCCGAGCAAGGCTCGTGGATGTCCGACCAGGACGTGGAAGGCGGCAACAAAGGCCACCGTCCAGGCGTCAAAGGCGGCTACTTCCCGGTTCCTCCGTTCGACCACGACCACGAGATCCGTACCTCCATGTGTAATGCCATGGAAGAAATGGGCCTGGTCATCGAAGTTCACCACCACGAAGTGGCGACTGCCGGCCAGAACGAAATCGGCGTGAAGTTCAACACCCTGGTCAACAAGGGCGACGAAGTTCAGACCCTGAAGTACTGCGTACACAACGTGGCCGATGCCTACGGCCGCACCGCTACCTTCATGCCTAAGCCTCTGTACGGCGACAACGGCTCGGGTATGCACGTGCACATGTCCATCTCCAAAGATGGCAAGAACACCTTCGCTGGCGAAGGTTATGCCGGCCTGTCCGACACCGCCCTGTACTTCATCGGCGGCATCATCAAGCACGGTAAGGCCCTGAACGGTTTCACCAACCCTTCGACCAACTCCTACAAGCGTCTGGTACCAGGCTTCGAAGCTCCGGTAATGCTGGCCTACTCGGCTCGCAACCGTTCCGCATCGATCCGCATCCCTTACGTGTCGAGCCCTAAAGCCCGCCGTATCGAAGCGCGCTTCCCGGATCCGGCTGCCAACCCATACCTGGCCTTCGCTGCCCTGCTGATGGCCGGCCTGGACGGTATCCAGAACAAGATCCACCCTGGCGACGCAGCTGACAAAAACCTGTACGACCTGCCGCCTGAAGAGGCGAAAGAGATCCCACAAGTTTGCGGCAGCCTGAAAGAAGCCCTGGAAGAGCTGGACAAAGGTCGTGCGTTCCTGACCAAAGGCGGCGTTTTCAGCGACGACTTCATCGACGCTTACATCGCCCTGAAAAGCGAAGAAGAAATCAAGGTTCGTACCTTCGTACACCCACTGGAATACGAGCTGTACTACAGCTGCTGATCCGGTAGCGCCGCCCCACGCGGCGTGACAAGAAAAAGGCCTCCCTCGGGAGGCCTTTTTTATTGCCCGCCCATCGCCGCGGAGCATTCCCCCAGGCGAGCCATCCATGGATAATCCGCGCCTCTCGCGCCCTCTGTCCGGCGCCTCGACGAAGGGATTCGTATGCAGTGGACTCGTTCTCTCGGCCTGATCGCCTGCCTGGCGTTCGGCAGCACCCAGGCTGCCCCTTTCTATGCCGACAAGACCCTGGCTCACCCGCTGATCACCGGCCTGGCGGAAAGCTCGGCGACCCTGGCCTTTATCAAGCAGGCCGGCAGCGTCAAAGGTTATTACTCGGTCGACCCGGACGAGAGCCAGCCGCAGCTGCTGGACGACTTCGGCGATGCCACCATCGAGTCGGTGTTCAACATCGCCCTGGATGATGAGTCCCTGACCCGCCTGGTGCTGTTCAAACAGCGTGGCCAATACCGCCTGCATGCCTATCGCTATGACGAAAACGACCGCCTCTACCGGCGCCTGGAGAAACTGCAGCCCGCCCTGGAGCGCATAGCCAAAGACCGCAAGAAGCTCGATGCCCCGACGGTGAAACAGGCCCTGCGCCAGCTGACGCCACTGAACTACAGCGTCTTCTACGAAGACTCGGGTTTCGACGAGTTCAACCAGCTCGACCATTCGGCCGGCACCCTGGTGGGTTATTTCGACGCTAACGGGCAGCCCATCACCGCCAATCCGCCCGGAGCCGACCAGTACCGCTACAAAAAGACCTTCGTCGAAAAAGACGGACGCTTTCTCACCGCCACCTACTGGCGCGGCGAAGCGCCTGCGCTGGAGGGCGAGCCCCTGCTGTACAACTACCGGGCCAGCCACATCGCCTGGGAGACCGAGCCGCAGCGCTTCACTGGCAGTGAGGACGGGGCCTACGTGGAGTACTCCAGTTTCGGCGGTGCCGTCATCGCCCAGGGTGCCTATGCCCACGGCCAACGCACCGGCGAATGGAGTTTTTCCAACCCAGACGATGGCTGGACCCACGGCCGTTTTGTCGATGGCAAACGCCAAGGCCAGTGGACTGAGTCCTACGGCTGGCAAACCGCTACCGGCGAGTATCGGGACGATCTGCGTGAGGGACGCTGGGTGCTGTCCTACGACGAAGGAGGCGAATCCGCTGTCACCGGCTTCCAGACCTATGTCCAGGGTGTGCTCGACGGTCCGAGCGAAGAGCGGGTGGACGGCTCCACGGAGAGCGGCAGCTACCGCAACGACAAACGCGAAGGGCCATGGGTGACCCAAGCAGGTCGCGGCAACTTCGAGAACGGCCTGAAAAGCGGCCCGTGGATACTCAAGACAGACAAGGGCCATAACCAGAGCGTGAACTTCGTCGCCGATAAAAAAGACGGTGAGTTGCGCGAAACCGACGCCAACGGCGTGCTGGTCCTGATCGAGCATTACAAGGCAGATGTGCTGTCCGGTACCCGCGAAGGCTATAGCCCCAGCGGCAACCTGCAGTACTCGCAGCAATATGAGAATGGCAAACGGGAAGGCCGCTCACTGGGTTACAGCGAAGACGGCAAGCTGATCAGCGATATTTCCTGGCGCAACGATCGCTACGAAGGCCCTCACCTGACCTTCCTGCGCGACGGTACGCCGGCCACGGTCGGACGCTTCGAGGGAGGGCGCTTTGTCGGCCTGATGAAACAATACGATCAGGACGAAGTGCTTTATGAAGAAGCCAACTGGTGCCGCTTCGACAAGCGCGGTTCAACCGTCGAACGCTGTGGAAAACAACGGCGGTTCACCCACGGAAAGCTGTCCTGGGAAACGGACTTTCTCTTTGGCAGCCCCCAAGGCTCCATCGAGTACAACTATGAAACAGGCCAAAAGATCCGCGAGAAGATCATCGGCGACAATGACCAGATCACTCAGCGCACCTACTACGACAATGGGCAGGTCGAGTGCCAGAAAAACTCGGTGGGTTTCACCTGGATGACCATCAACCAGCAACAGGTGAAAAGTCATGAGTCCGACGGCCAACTGACCGGCGAACAGCTGTGCTATCACCGCAACGGCGTGGTCAAGAGCCGCGAGCTGATCGACAACGGCTTGAGCGCCTGCCGGATCATCTATGACGAAAGCGGCAAGCGACTGTCTTCCAGCCCGACCGATTGCGGGGCGCCCGCGACCGCCGCGGCCGGCCAATGACCTACCGGGTGCCCGACGCTTGCCAGGCACTGCGGTTTTGCGTGCATCATGGCCGCCGATTTGTCCCCAAGAAGCCGAGACTGCCCATGACTTCGCGATTCTGCCTTGCCCTGTTGACCCTGTTGCTGGCCGGCAATGCCTGCGCCGCCCCTGCCACCCTCAGCCCTCTGTTGGCCAGCATCGAAGAACGCCTGGCCATCGCCGACCAGGTGGCCCTGAGCAAATGGGACAGCCACAAACCGGTGGAAGACCGCCCGCGCGAGCGTGAGGTGATTGCCGGCGCGGTGGCCCAGGCGCCGGCCTACAAGCTCGACGGCGCGGCGGTGGAACAGTTCTTCGCCGCGCAGATCGAGGCCAACAAGCTGGTGCAGTACGCCCATCTGTCCGAATGGACCCTGCAAGGCCAGGCACCGGACGCCCCGCGCCCGGACCTGGTGGGGCAGATCCGCCCGCAACTTGATCGGTTACAAAAACGCCTGCTGCAGCAACTGGCGGATTTCAGCCCCCACCGCAACGACCCGCAGTGCCCACAATGGCTGGCCCAGGCCACCCACGAAGGTGATCGGGCACCACTGCGCCAACTGGCGCTGATCCGCGCCACCGCCGAGCTTTGTGTGTTCAAAGGTTGAAGCGGCGAACCCGGGCCCGGTCTGCGGCTCTATGCTGGAGGCACTTCCATCCTTGAAGCCGCCGCCCCCAGCGCCCAGGAAAGCTGCCATGCGTGTGCACTGTCTCTACCTGCTGTTGCTGGCCGCCCTGCCGGCCGCCGCGCAGATCTACCGCTACACCGACGCCCACGGCAACACCGCCTACAGCGACCAGCCGCCAGCCGGCGTGCCCGGCCAGGCCGTCGAGCTGGCGCCGCTGAACCGCATCGAGGCGCCCAGGCCGCTCACACCGCCCGGCGTCGATCCAGTACAAACGCCACCCACCCGCGCACCGGCCTACACCACCCTGGAGCTGAGTGGCGTGGCGGAGGGTGGTGTGGTGCGCGCCAATAACGGCACCTTCAAGGTCGAGGTGCGCCTGCAACCGCCCCTGCTCAACGAGCATCGCCTGCGCCTGCTGCTGGATGACCAGCCTTACGGCCAGCCCGGCAACCTGCCGAGCCTGCAATTGGTGAACATCGATCGCGGCGAGCACCGCCTGGCGGTGCAGGTGCTCGATGGCGAGCGGGTGGTGCAGCAAAGCCCGCCGCTGACCTTCACCCTGCAACGGGTTCATCGGCCCTGAGGTGTTGTCGCGCCGGAACCTGCGCGTACAGGCGCCGCTCATGTTCGAGTAGCCAGCGTTTGCGCCACAGCCCGCCGCCATAACCGGTGAGCGAACCGTCGGAACCTATCACCCGGTGACAGGCAATCACGATAGCGATCTGATTGGCGCCATTGGCCCGGGCCACGGCCCGCACGGCAGAGGCCGAACCGATGCTGCTCGCCACCTCGGCGTAACTGCGGGTAACGCCTGGAGGAATGGCCCTGAGTGCCTGCCACACCGTGCGGGTAAAGGCCGAAGCATTCAGCGCCAGTGGCGTGGCGAAGCTCGCCGACTCCCCAGCGAAAAATCGTCGCAATTCGCTCTCGATCTGGTCGATGGGGGCAAAACGCCCGAAGCCGATGGTCGAGCCGGTGTGCTCTTGCAGGCGCTTCAGCTCAGTGGCCAATGCCGGGCGGTCGAAGAACTCCAGCAGATGCAGGGCCTGCGCATCGGCCACCGCCAGCATCACGCCGATCGGGGTTTGCAGCCAGTCGGCCTTGAGCAGTTCGCAACCGCGCAGGTTCGACGGTGGCTGGCCGAGCAGCCGGGTGAAGGCACTGCGAAAGCCGCTGTCGGAATCGAAACTGGCGCTGATCTGCGCATCGATCACGCTGGCGCCGCCCGCCAGTTGCTGCATGCCCTTGCCGATCCGCCGCAGCCGGGCCATTTCCAGGAAGGTCACGCCAAAGTGGCGCTTGAAGGCCCGGCGCACCGTGGAAGGGTCGAAGCCGAGTTCGATCAGGTCGCCTTCATACCAGCGCTTGTCGGCATTGTGTTCCAGCAAGGCCAGCAGCTGTTTGACCAGCGGCTCCTGGGCACCTGTCTGCTCCAGCGGACGGCAGCGCAGGCAGGCGCGAAAACCGGCCTCGACGCAGGCCTTGATCGAACTGAAAAACACCGTGTTTTCGCGCTTGGGCTTGCGCGCCGCGCAGGTCAGCCGACAGAACACGCCCGTGCTCTTGACCCCGACGAAAGCGAACCCGTCATAGGCCGGGTCGCGTTCGAGCAAGGCGCGGTACAGGGTATCGTCGTCGGGCAGTTGGAACAGTAAGGGGGCGTTGTCCATGGCCGTCTCCAGCACCAGAGGGAATGTCTGTGCACTGTAGAGCAGCGCCGCAACGGATGCCGCCGCAAATCAGGCGTTGATTCGCCAACGGTGCCCACACTTTGCGCCCGGCGTGAAACAACGCCAAGCGGTAGCTCCGCCTCAGGCGCGCTCGATCACCATGGCCACGCCCTGGCCAACGCCCACGCACAGGCTGACCACGGCGTAACGCTGCTGGTTGCGTTGCAGGGCGCGGCAGGCGCTCAACACCAACCGCGCCCCGGACGCGCCCAGCGGGTGGCCGATGGCGATGGCGCCGCCATTGGGGTTGACCCGCGGATCGTCGAAATCCAGGTTCAGGGCCTTGAGGCAGGCCAGCACCTGCGGCGCGAATGCCTCGTTGATTTCGATCAGGTCGAGCTGCTCCAGGCCGATGCGGGCGCGCTGCAGCGCCAGCAGAATCGCCCTGTGCGGGCCGATGCCCATGAACTGCGGCTCCACGCCGACCGAGGCCGACGAGAGGATCCGTGCCATGGGCGCGACCCCATGCTCCATGCCGATCTCGCGGCTGCCGAGCAGCAGCACCGCCGCGCCATCGTTGATCCCCGAAGCATTGCCGGCGGTCACCACGCCCTCGGCGAACAGCGTCGGCAATCGCGACAGGGCCGCCAGGTCGGAGCGGGGTCGCGGATGTTCGTCATCGCAGACGGTCAAGGACTGGCCTTTGCGCCTGATCGGCACCTCGACGGCCATGATTTCGTCGTCCAGCACCCCGGCCAGCAAGGCTTCCTGATAACGCGCCTGAGACGCCGCGGCAAAGCGGTCGGCATCCTCGCGGCTGATGGCAAACCGGCGGGCCAGGTTGTCGCCGGTCTCGGGCATGCTGTGGTTGCCGTAGCGCTCGACCAGCTTCGGGTTGGCGAAGCGCGCGCCGATGGTGCTGTCGGCCACGTCCAGGGTCCGGCTGTAGGCACTCTCGGCCTTGGCCATGATGAAGGGCGCGCGGGACATGCTCTCGACGCCGCCGGCCAGGTACAGCCGGCCTTCGCCGCAGGTGATCGCCCGGGCCGCATCGATCACCGCCGACAGGCCGCTGGCGCACAGGCGGTTGACCGTCTGCCCCGGCACGCGCCAAGGCAGCCCGGCGCTGAGCAAGGCATTGCGCGCCAGGTTGCGGCTGTCCTCGCCGGCCTGGTTGGTACAACCGAGGATCACCTCTTCCAGCGCCTCGACCGGTAGCCCCGAGGTTTCCAGCAAACGCACCAGCAAAGGCCCCACCAGATCATCCGGGCGCATGCTGGCGAGGCTGCCGCCATGGCGGCCGAAAGGGGTTCGCAAGCCGCTGTAGATATAGGCATCAAGCATGAAAGGACTCTCGCAGAGGTAGGGATCGGCAGGCCTCAGGCCGGCAGTGGGTTTTCCGGCTGGCGCAGGGACAGGCCCAGCAGGGCCCGACGACGCAACCAGCCGCTGGGGCGATAACGCGGGTCGCCAGTGAGCGCATGCAGGCGCTCGAGGATCTGCAACAGGCGCTCGGGGCCCAATTGGTCGCCCCACTCCAGCGGCCCCAGCGGGTAGCCGAGACCCAGGCGTACCGCCGCGTCGATATCGGCCACCGAGGCGATGCCCTGCTGGGCGATATCGCAGGCCAGATTGACGATCGACGCCAGGGTGCGCTGGACGATGAAGCCGCAACTGTCGCGGATCATCGTCACCGTGCCGCCATCGGCGCTGAACAGCGCGTGGGCGGCATGCTGCATGTCTTCTCGGGTCGCCGGGTTGAGCATCAGGCAGCGCTGGCTGTCGAGCGTGGTCAGGGTATCGATCGCCACCGTGCGCGACGGATCCGTGGCATGGCGCAGGGCCGCTTCGGTGGCGTCATCGCCCAGTGGCGCCACCAGGCACAAGGCCGAGGTGGAAGGTCGCAGGCCGTTCTCGACCTGGGCCCCCAGACGTTCAAGCAGGTCCAGCAGACGCAGCCGGCCGACCTCGTCGTCGGCGACGATCCATACCGGCGGCAACACCGCGCAATGGGGCACCGCCTGTGGCGGACGCCGCGTGTCGCCTGGCTCGTCGTAGAAATAGAAGCCCTGCCCGCTCTTGCGCCCCAGGTGCCCACCCGCCTGCATCAACCGCAGCACGGGGTGAGGCCGATAGCGCGGCTCCTCATAGAACTGGCGGTAGATCGACTCCATCACCGGCACGCTGACATCCAGGCCGATCAGGTCGAGCAGCTCGAACGGCCCCATGGCGAAACCGGCGCTGTCGCGCAGCAGCGCATCGATCCGCCACGCCGGGGCCACGCCCTCGCTGAGGATGCGCAGCGCCTCGGTGCCAAAGGCCCGCCCGGCATGGTTGACGATAAAGCCGGGAGAGTCCTTGGCCCGCGCCGGGTAATAGCCGATGGCGCGCACCAGTTCCTGCAAGCGGGCACCGACGCGGGTGGCGAGGCCGTCGACCACCTCGACAATGCGCATCCGCGGCACCGGATTGAAGAAGTGCAGGCCGGCGACGCGCTCAGGATGGCGACACACCGAGGCAATCGCGGTGATCGACAGCGACGAGGTATTGCTCGCCAGGATCGCGCTCGGCGCCAGCACCTCTTCCAGTTGCCGAAACAGCTGCTGCTTGGCCTCAAGGTTCTCGACTATCGCCTCGATCACCAACTGGCAGTCGCGCAGCGCTTCCAAACTGTCGACCACTTCCAGATTGAGCATGGCCGCCGCGGCGTCCCGCGGGGTGATGCGGGCCTTCTCGATCTGCTGGGCGAAGATCGTCGCCAGCTGTTCCCGAGCCGTGCCCGCGGCACCCGGGCGCGCATCGAACAAAAACACCTTGAGCCCGGCCATGGCCATGACCTGGGCGATGCCCCGACCCATGGCTCCGGTGCCGACCAGACCGATGCGCTGCAATGGTTGTGCGGTCATTTCCCCTGGTACTCCGGTTTGCGTTTCTCCAGAAAGGCCTGCATGCCTTCACGCTGGTCATGGGAGCCGAACAGCAGCTGGAACGCCTTGCGCTCCAGCACCAGCGCCTGCTCCAGCGGCAGATCCATGCCGGCCAGCACCACCTCCTTGATCTGCGCCACGGCCAGCGGCGGCATGCCGGCGATGCTGGTAGCCAGGGCCAGGGCCCGCGGCAGGGTCTCGCTGTCCGCCACCACCTCGCTGACCAGGCCCAAACGCAGCGCCTCGTCGGCCGGTACCTGGCAACCGGTAAGCAGCAGGCGCAGCGCCTGGAACTTGCCGACCGCGCGCAGCAGGCGCTGGGTGCCGCCCGCCCCCGGCATCACCCCGACCTTGATTTCCGGCTGGGCAAACCGCGCCGAGTGGCCGGCGACGATCAGGTCGCAATGCATCGCCAGCTCGCAGCCACCGCCCAGGGCGTAGCCGTTGACCACGGCGATGACCGGCTTGCGGCACGCAGAAATGGCTTGCCAGTGGCGCTCGGCATGCCGGGCATAGAGGTGCAGTGCGCTGGCGTTCACCAGCTCACTGAGGTCGGCGCCGGCGGCAAACACCGTAGCGCCGCCGGTGAGCACCACCACCCGCGTCTGGGGGCAGGCATCCAGGCGGCGAAAGTGCTCGGCCAGCTCCTCGCGCAGCGCCATGTTCAGCGCGTTGAGGGCCTGGGGGCGGTTCAGCCGCAGCAGCGCCACGCCCGGCGCGGGGTGCTCCAGCAGGACCAGAGGTTGAGGGCTAACGGACTCGGGACTCATGGAATCTCCTGATGCAGATAGGGACCTGAGAGCTGCGCCAGAGACCCAGCGGGGCTCTGGCGCAGCCCTTCACTCGCGGACGATGCCGTGCTCGAACAGGCTTTCGATCGTCTGGTCGTCGAGGCCCAGGCCCTCGAGGACCTCGCGGGTGTTGGCCCCCAGCGCCGGCGGGGCACTGCGATAACTGGCCGGGGTCCGCGACAGCTTCACTGGCGAACCGACGCCGCGGTAATCGCCAATTTCCACCAGCAGGCCGCGATGCCGGGTGTGCGGGTGCTCGACCACCTTGTCGATCGAGGCAATCGAGCCGCAGGGCACGCCCAGGCGGATCAGCCGCTGTGCCAGGAGCGTGCCGTCATGCTTGGCCAGCCGTGCCTCCAGCACCTGTTTCAGCGCCTCGCGGTTGACCGAACGGCGGCCGTTGTCGGCAAACCGCGGGTCGTCCAGCAAGGCGCCGGCGTCCAGCTGCTCGCACAACTTGGCGAACTGCCGATCGTTACCGACCGCCAGGAAGATCGGCTCGGTGCCGGTGCGGTAACTGTCGTAAGGCGCGATATTCGGGTGGGCGTTGCCGGTGCGCAGCGGGGTCTTGCCGGCGGCGAAATAGTTGGCCAGATGCGGGTGCAGCAGGGATACGCCGCAGTCGTACAGGGTGATGTCGAGGGACTGCCCCAAGCCGCTGCGATGGCGTTCGTTGAGCGCCAGGAGAATCCCCGCCAGGGCATTGAGCCCGGTGACCATATCGACGATCGGCAGGCCGATACGCAACGGGCCGCTGTCGGCTTCGCCGTTCACGCTCATCAGCCCGGCCATCGCCTGGATTACCGCGTCGTAGCCGGGCAAGCCGCCCAACGGGCCGTCGCTGCCAAAACCGGAAACCGCGCAGTGGATCAGTGTCGGGAAACGCTGGCTCAGCACCTCGGCATAACCGATGCCCCAACGCTCTAGGGTGCCGGGCTTGAAGTTCTCGATCAGCACGTCGGCATCTTCCAGCAGGCGCATCAGCAACGTGATGCCTGCGGGCCGGGACAGGTCCACGGCGATCCCTTGCTTGTTGCGGTTCACGCCCCTGAAGTACGAAGCGTCGGCGCCCTCGAAGGGCGGGCCCCAGCCGCGGGTCTCGTCGCCGCTCAAGGGTTCCAGCTTGATCACCTCGGCGCCGTGGTCGGCCAGGGCCTGGGAGCAGTAGGGTCCGCCCAGCACACGGCTGAGATCGATCACTTTCAGGCCGGCCAGGGCCCCTTTTGAATGGTTCATGGCAGTTCTCTGAGAAAAATGGGCAGGGCCGTTCAGGCTGGCAACAACTGCATCGCGTCGGCTTTCGACAGCGGGCTTTCATTGGCCAGGAGCGCCAGCAGCTCTGGTTCGAGCGCTGGCTCCGGGCGCAGCGGGTCGCGGGGCAGCAGCTTGTGCTGGAGCAGCAGATGGGCCAGGGCCAGGCGCCGGTAATCGGGAGCCTGGCGGCTCGCTTCCCAAGCCATGAAGATCGCCGTGGCGGTGTGATAGAGGGCACTGCCAGCCAGGCGTACCTGGTCGTCGCGGCGCTCTTGCGCGACCTTTTCGATGGCCGCGACAGCCCGTTGCAGGACAGTCTCGAACAGGCGCTGGCTGGCCGCCGGCAGGTCGGCCTCGGCGAGCAGGCCGGCGAGGTAATGCCGCAGCGGTTCCAGGGCCTGTTCGCGGGTCACGGCGCGGGCGATATCCAGCGCGACGATGTTGCTGGTGCCCTCCCAGATCGACCCCAGGTGGGCATCGCGCACCAGCCGCGCATCGCTCCACTCCTCGATGTAGCCGACCCCGCCGCGTACTTCCATGGCGTCCCCGGTGACCCGCCGCGCATCGCGGCAGGCGCGGAACTTGATCAGCGGTGTGAGGATGCGCACGCACTTGCGCGCCGCCTCGTCGCCGGCATCGGCCTTGGGCAGCAGCGTGGCGATCTGCATGAACATCGAACGGGCCTGCTCGGCGGGCAGCATCATTTTCAGCAGCTGGCGCTGCATCAGCGGCATCTCGATCAGATGGCGGCCGAAGGCCCGGCGGTGGCGGGCGACATAGAGCGCCTCGTTGACCCCGCGGCGCATCAGCCCCGCGGCCCGCACCCCGTTGGACAGGCGCGACATGTTGATCATGTCGGCCATCTGCTGGAAGCCGCGGCCGACCTCGCCGATCAGGTAGGCGGTGGCACCGTCCAGGCTGATTTCGCCGCTGGCCATGGAGCGGCTGCCCAGCTTGTCCTTCAGGCGCAGGATCCGATAGGCGTTGCGCGAACCGTCGGGGCGGAGCTTGGGCAACAGGAACAGGCTGACCCCCTTCATGCCCTCCGGAGCGTCTTCCGGACGGGCCAGGACCATGGCCAGGTCGGCGTCCGGGTTGGAGCAGAACCACTTGTCGCCAAACAGCCGCCACTCGCCGTTCTCCAGGCGCGCGCGGGTTTCGGTGCGCGACACGTCGGAGCCCGCCGCCTGTTCGGTCATGAACATCGCGCCCTGGAACAACCGGTCGAAATCCCGCGACGCCAGGGACGGCAGGTAGCGCGCCACCAGCTCCGGCGAGCCGAACTTGCGCAGGGTGCGGGTCAGCGAGTCGGTCATGCTCACCGGGCAGCACAGGCCGAACTCGGCCTGCACGAAGAGGAAGGTCAGGGCGTACTTGACCAGCGGCAGCACCGGCTCGGCGCAATGGCTCATGGAGGCCAGGCCCAGCTCGGCATACGCGGCGCGCTCCAGGGCGATGAAATCCGGGTGCTTGTAAATGCTTTGCAGGTCTTCGCCACGACGGGTGCGCGGCCGCAGTTGCGGCGGGTTCTTGTCCGCCGAGAGCGCCAGCACATCCAGCTCGCCACCGGCCCGCCCACCGAGCTGGCGCAAGGTCGGCAACCACTGGGCGAACAGCTGCGGCGGCAGGTAGACCTTGAGCAGGGCCGCCAGTCCGGCATCGCAGTCGAACAGGTTCAGGCCCCGGCTATCGGGGATATTCAGGGTGTCTTGGGCGGGTTCAGGCAAGGCAGTCATGACGTCTCTCCAGGCTCTTTTGCCCCGAGACTAGAGTCGCCATCGATAAGTATCTAATACAAAATCAATCCACTACGATAAGAAAACCAGATCGTAAAGCGAGGACGCCAGCATGGATCTCAAACAGCTTCGTTACTTCGTCGCGGTCGCCGAAGAGCTGCATTTCGGCCGGGCCGCCGCTCGCCTGTTCATCTCCCAGCCGGCCCTGAGCTTCGATATCAAGAAGCTCGAAAGCCAGCTGGAGGTGCAGTTGCTGACCCGCAACAACAAGTCGGTGAGCCTGACCAACGCCGGCCAGGTGCTGCTCGACGAAGCCCGCTACCTGCTGCTGCGGGCCGAGCAGGCTCGGCGCCTGACCCTGCGCTCGGCCCAGGGTTTCGTCGGCCGGCTGAGCATCGGTTTCGTCAACTCGATCCTGCATCGCGGCCTGCCGCAGGCGGTACGGACCTTCGAGCAGGATCACCCGGACACCGAGATCGTGCTGATGGAGATGAACAGCGCCGAGCAGGCCCAGGCGCTGCAACGCGGGCAGATCGATATCGGCTTCGTGCACTGGAGCCATTTTCCCGAGAGCATCCGCGGCGAACCGGTCCTCGCCGAGCCTTTCCTCTGCTGCCTGCCCCAAGGCCACCGGCTGGCGGGCGAGTCGCGCATCGACCTGGCACAGCTGGCCAACGACGACTTCATCCTGTTTCCGCGCAACGTCTCGCCGCACTATCACGACCTGATCATCGCCCGCTGCGTGGCGGCCGGTTTCAGCCCGCGCATCCGTCACGAAACCCGGCTCTGGCAAACGGTGGTGGCGATGGTCGCCTACGAAATGGGCGTGGCCCTGGTGCCGCAGACCCTGGCCGGCACCTGGAAGGAGGGTGTGCATTACTGCGAAATCAGTGGCGACGGTGCGTTATCCGAGATTCACGCCATCCGCCATGCGGACAAACCGTCGGCCGCCGCGGAGAGTTTCCTGACTACTCTCAAGGCCCTGCAAAAGCCCGTGGCGCCGGGGCTTTGAGGGCTGTCGACCATACGAAATCCCGTATCACACAATAAGATTTAATCATTATTTTTTTCATTCCTGCCTGTATAGGCTCCGTGCCGTCGGACCTTGCAAATGCGTGATGCGCCTGTTCGTGCAACGAGTATCCGGAGCGGTCGCCAGACGACCTCCCGCGGCGCAGATAACAATAACAACATGCAGGAATTGAATATGAATGCCGCCCAGCACGCTGCCGCGCACAAGAAAGCCCGCAAGGCGGGAATCGCCTCGTTCATCGGCACCACCATCGAATGGTATGACTTCTACGCCTACGGGATCGCCGCCGCGCTGGTCTTCGGCAAGGTGTTCTTCCCCGCCGACCTGCCTGCGGGCACCGCCACTCTGCTGTCGTTCCTGACCCTCTGGGCCGGCTTCATCGCCCGCCCCGTCGGCGGCATCATCTTCGGCCACCTGGGCGACAAGATCGGGCGCAAGACCACCCTGGTGATCACCCTGATCATGATGGGCGTAGCCACCACCTGCATCGGCCTGCTGCCCAGCTACCTGCAGATCGGTATCTGGGCGCCGATTGCCCTGGTGGTGCTGCGCATCATCCAGGGCATCGCGGTGGGCGGCGAATGGGGCGGCGCCATTCTCATCGCCAGCGAAAGCGCGCCCAAGGGCAAAGGCATCCTCTACGCGGCCTTCGCCCAGCAGGGCTCGCCGGCCGGCAACCTGCTGGCGACCCTGGTGTTCTTCGGCCTCAGCGCCCTGCCCGCGCCGGACTTCTTGCTGTGGGGCTGGCGCATTCCGTTCCTGCTCTCGGCGGCCCTGGTCCTGGTGGGCATGGTGATTCGCCTCAAGCTCGAAGAGTCGGACGACATGAAGCGCCTGATCCAGCAGAAAAAGACCGTCAAGCTGCCGATCCTGGAGGTCCTGCGCAACCACTGGCAGATCGTGCTGCTGGGCGCCGGTGTGCTGCCGATCATCCATGTCACCTACTTCAAGAGCACCTTTGCCCTGTCCTGGGCCACCAAGGAACTGGGCTACAGCCAGAGCACCTTTCTCAGCGTGATCGTCATCGCCCTGGTGGTGCAGTTCATCACCCAGCCCCTGGGCGCGCTGCTGGTTTCCCGGATGGACATGCGCAAAGCCGTGGTGCTGATGGTGCTGCCGGAGTTTTTCCTAATGCCGGCGATGTTCTTCGCCGTGGAAACCGGCGTCTACTGGATCGCGGTACTCGGCATGTGCCTGGCCACCGTGCCGCATTCGATGTTCTATGGCGCCGTCGGCGGCATCCTGGCCCGGGCCTTCCCGACCAAGGTGCGCTACAGCGGCCTGTCGATTTCCTACCAGCTCTGCTCCCTGCTGGTGGGCGGCGCCACGCCAGTCCTGGCCCAGGGCATTCTCAACAACACCGGGAGCATTGTCGGCGTAGCCATCGCCTCCGCCTGCTATGCCCTGGTGTCCCTGGTGTGCATGCTCCTGCTGCTCAAGCGCATCGGCCACAACGCCGCCGACCTGTCCACCGCCGAGCAGGCGGACGCCGATGAACTGGCCCGGGAACCCCGCGTCACGCCGCTGATCGAGGGTCCCACGATGCTGCCACCGAGTATCGACAAGGACGCCCAGCCTGCCCACTGAGATGCCATCCGCCGCATTCTTCCAGGCCCGCAGCAAGCGGGCCTTTTTGCGTGCGCCGAAAATTTTCGGCCCGGCGTGCCGCTGACCATTCTTTAGCGCAGCCTCGGATAAATCGCACTATATTGGTGCATCAAACTGCACCTTCATCCATCCGCAGCCCATTTTGGTTCGAAAGTACCCAGCGCAGCCGGCAAAACGCTGCGAAAGAGAACTTTAAACGTCTGTTTCAGGGCTCGAGCGCTTCTTTTCGGAGCCTTGGTTTGGTTTTTGCATTTTCTCGATACCAGCGCCTTATTCGCGCGCGCAATCCTGGGCCGGCCCGGGATTGCCTTGTTTCAAAAGAGGTCAACATTTACCCATGACCATCAGCGATCAACTGCACCGCTTGCTACTCGACAACCTGACCACCGCGACCATCCTGCTCAACGCCGACCTGCGCCTTGAGTACATGAACCCGGCGGCGGAAATGTTGTTGGCCATCAGTGGCCAGCGCAGCCATGGGCAATTCATCAGCGAGCTGTTCACCGAATCGGCCGAAGCCCTGAGCTCCCTGCGCCAGGCGGTGGAACAGGCGCATCCGTTCACCAAGCGCGAAGCCATGCTCACCGCGCTGACCGGCCAGACCCTGACCGTCGACTACGCCGTGACGCCGATCCTGAGCAATGGCGACACCCTGCTGTTGCTCGAAGTCCATCCCCGCGACCGCCTGCTGCGGATCACCAAGGAAGAGGCCCAGCTGTCCAAGCAGGAAACCAGCAAGATGCTGGTGCGCGGCCTGGCCCACGAAATCAAGAACCCCCTCGGCGGGATTCGCGGCGCCGCCCAGTTGCTGGCCCGCGAACTGCCGGACGAGAACCTCAAGGACTACACCAACGTCATCATCGAAGAGGCCGACCGCCTGCGTAACCTGGTGGACCGCATGCTCGGCTCCAACAAGCTGCCGTCGCTGGCCATGTGCAACGTGCACGAAGTGCTGGAGCGCGTGAGCAGCCTGGTGGAAGCCGAAAGCCAGGGCTGCATCACCCTGGTGCGCGACTACGACCCGAGCATTCCCGATGTGTTGATCGACCGCGAACAGATGATCCAGGCGGTGCTCAACATCGTGCGCAACGCGATGCAGGCCATCAGCAGCCAGAACGAGCTGCGCCTGGGCCGCATCTGCCTGCGTACCCGCACCATGCGCCAGTTCACCATCGGCCACGTGCGCCACCGCCTGGTGACCAAGATCGAGATCATCGACAACGGCCCGGGGATCCCAGCGGAACTCCAGGAAACCATCTTCTTCCCCATGGTCAGCGGCCGTCCGGACGGTACCGGGCTGGGCCTGGCCATTACCCAGAACATCATCAGCCAGCACCAGGGCCTGATCGAGTGTGACAGCCATCCCGGCCACACCACGTTCTCGATCTTTCTGCCACTGGAACAAGGAGCCCCATCGACATGAGCCGTAGTGAAACCGTGTGGATCGTCGATGACGACCGTTCTATCCGTTGGGTTCTGGAGAAAGCCTTGCAACAGGAAGGCATGACCACCCAGAGCTTCGATAGCGCCGATGGTGTGATGAGTCGCCTGGCCCGCCAGCAGCCGGACGTGATCATCTCCGACATCCGCATGCCCGGCGCCAGTGGCCTGGACCTGCTCGCGCGGATCCGCGAGCAGCACCCGCGCCTGCCGGTGATCATCATGACCGCGCACTCCGACCTGGACAGCGCTGTCGCTTCCTATCAGGGCGGCGCCTTCGAGTACCTGCCCAAGCCGTTCGATGTCGACGAAGCGGTGTCCCTGGTCAAGCGCGCCAACCAGCACGCCCAGGAACAGCAAGGCCTGGAAGTGATCCCCGCGCTGGCCCGTACCCCGGAAATCATCGGTGAAGCGCCGGCGATGCAGGAGGTGTTCCGCGCCATCGGTCGCCTCAGCCACTCCAACATCACCGTGCTGATCAACGGTGAGTCCGGTACCGGTAAAGAGCTGGTGGCCCACGCCCTGCACCGCCACAGCCCGCGGGCGGCTTCGCCGTTCATCGCGCTGAACATGGCGGCGATCCCCAAGGACCTGATGGAGTCCGAGCTGTTCGGCCATGAAAAAGGCGCGTTTACCGGCGCGGCCAACCTGCGGCGCGGACGCTTCGAGCAGGCCGACGGCGGCACACTGTTCCTCGACGAGATCGGCGACATGCCGGCCGACACCCAGACCCGCCTGCTGCGGGTGCTGGCCGACGGCGAGTTCTACCGGGTCGGCGGGCATACGCCGGTCAAGGTCGACGTGCGCATCATCGCCGCGACCCACCAGAACCTGGAAACCCTGGTGCACGCCGGCAAGTTCCGCGAGGACCTGTTCCACCGCCTGAACGTGATCCGCATCCATATCCCGCGCCTGTCGGACCGTCGCGAAGACATTCCGACCCTGGCCAAGCACTTCCTCAGCCGCGCCGCCCAGGAGCTGGCCGTCGAGCCCAAGCTGCTGAAAAGCGAGACCGAGGAATACCTGAAGAACCTGCCGTGGCCCGGCAACGTGCGCCAGCTGGAGAACACCTGCCGCTGGATCACCGTGATGGCTTCGGGTCGCGAGGTGCATATCAGCGACCTGCCGCCGGAGCTGCTGAGCCTGCCGCAGGATTCGGCGCCGGTGACCAACTGGGAGCAGGCCCTGCGCCAGTGGGCCGACCAGGCCCTGGCACGCGGCCAGTCGAGCCTGCTGGACAGCGCGGTGCCGAGCTTCGAGCGGATCATGATCGAGACCGCCCTCAAGCACACCGCCGGCCGCCGTCGCGACGCCGCCGTGCTGCTGGGCTGGGGCCGCAACACCCTGACGCGCAAGATCAAGGAGTTGGGGATGAAGGTCGACGGCGGGGATGACGACGACAGCGACGAGGGCTAAGCCACTGTAAGCCTGTAGCCGCTGCCGCAGGCTGCGATAAGGCCGAAGGCCTTCAGCGATCTTGAGGTCCTGCGCGCCCTTCGGTCGCGATCGCAGCCTTCGGCAGCGGCTACAGTGCAAGGCATTCGTGCTGTGTCGAGTGACAGGGCCAATCGCGGGCAAGCCTCGCTCCTACAGATGAAGGTGTTCTGTAGGAGCGAGGCTTGCCCGCGATGCTTTTTGTGCACCGCAATGGTGAGCCTGCACTGCCGGAATGCGTGGCCGGACGAGGAGTTTCATCGTGTTTGGCCTGGATCTTTCTCGCCGAAACAACTCCACAGAACGCTGAAAGCCCCGTAAACCGGGGCTTTCAGATTTTCCTGCAAAATTGCTTAACCGTTTAAGCCGAAATTGGCACGCCCCCTGCAAAGACAAGATCACGAGTGCAGTCACTCACCCGTTTTGGGGACCTTGGTACAGGCAGGCCGAGAATCCCCTTCTTTACACCCGGAACCCCTACCGCTCGCAGCGACGGGTTCCAGCCGGTTTGGGGAACCCTGGTACAGGCAGGCCAGGGATTCCCTCTTTAACACCCGGGCTCATCACGCTCTCAGCGACGAGCCCCACCCGTTTCGGGAACCTTGGTACAGGCAGGCCGGGGATTCCCTCTTTACACCGGGCCCAGCGCAATCAGCGCGGCCCTCACGCTTTTGGGAACCTTGGTACAGGCAGGCCGGGGCTTCCCCTCTTTACACCGGGCCCGGCGCGATCAGCGCCCCGCCCTCACGCTTTTGGGGACCTTGGTACAGGCAGGCCGGGAATCCCCTCTTTTATTCCTCGCGCAGCTGGAGCTCCAGGCGCCAGCGCCCGTCGACCTCGCTGCCCGACCACTCGCCGTGCAGCGCCCGCGCGGCGACCACGTTCAGCAGCAACCCTTCCTCAGTCGCCCGCACCCGCCAGTTGGCATCCTTGTCGTTGATCTTCAACTGGCCCTTCTGCGCCCGCCCCTCGGCTTCGAACAGCAGCGCCACCGCCCCGTCGATGTGCTCGCCATGAACCTTGGGCTCGTTGTTGAACCACACCACCAGGGCATTGGGCTGGACCTGCACTTCCTGCAGCTCGGTGGGATCCGGAGTGGTCAGGCGACCGATCATCAGCCCCACCATCACGCCAAAGATCGCCAGCGAGCCGAACACCCGCAGCATTAGCTTCGGCCTGAGGTCCGCTTCAGGCGTAGAATGCGGCCTGTCTTTTTCTTCGGAGCCGTGCATGTTTCACGTCATCCTTTTTCAACCAGAAATTCCGCCGAATACCGGCAACGTAATCAGGCTGTGCGCCAATAGCGGCTGCCACCTGCATTTGATCGAGCCACTGGGTTTCGAAATGGACGACAAGCGCCTGCGCCGGGCCGGCCTCGACTACCACGAATATGCCACCCTGCAGCGCCATGCCGACCTCGCCAGCTGTCTTGAAAGCCTAGGCCATCCGCGCCTGTTCGCCTTCACCACCAAGGGCTCGCGGCCGTTCCACGACGCCAGCTTCGCCGAAGGCGATGCCTTCCTGTTCGGCCCGGAAAGCCGTGGCCTGCCCGCCGAGGTATTGGACGCCCTGCCCGCCGAACAACGCCTGCGCCTGCCCATGCGCGAAGGCTGCCGCAGCCTGAACCTGTCCAACACCGTGGCGGTCGCCGTCTACGAAGCCTGGCGCCAGCTGGGGTTCAAATAAGCCACCCACTTCTGCGCCACTCCCTGTAGCCGCTGCCGCAGGCTGCGATAAGGCCGAAGGCCTTCAGCGTTCTCAAGGCTTTGCGCCTCCTTCGGCGGCGATCGCAGCCTTCGTCAGCGGCTACAGGTTCGGCGCCGGCTATCGACATCAGTCTCGAAACCCTGGGCCCAAACATGAAAAAAGCGCCTGAAACGGCGCTTTTTTCATGGAACCCGGCAGCTTATTGAACGGTGCCTTCACCAGCTGCCTGCAGGCGTTGCAGCTCTTGTGCGTACAGCGCGTCGAAGTTCACCGGAGCCAGCATCAGGGCCGGGAACGAACCGCGGGTCACCAGGCTGTCCAGCGCTTCGCGAGCGTACGGGAACAGGATGTTCGGACAGAACGCGCCCAGGGTGTGGCTCATCGAAGCGTCGTCCAGGTTCTTGATCAGGAAGATACCGGCCTGTTGCACTTCGGCGATGAACGCCACTTCTTCACCGTTCTTCACGGTGACCGACAGGGTCAGCACGACTTCGTGGAAACCTTCTTCCAGCGCCTTCTGGCGGGTATTCAGGTCCAGGCCGACGCTCGGCTCCCACTGCTGGCGGAAGATCGCCGGGCTTTTCGGAGCTTCGAAAGACAGGTCACGCACATAGATACGCTGCAGCGAGAATTGCGGTGCGGATTCGTCTTCGGTCGCAGCGGTGTTCTGTTGGTCAGTCATCTCAGATCCTTCTTGATCTCGGGGTCATGTAGGGTTTGCTGATCTTGGGTGGTCAGTCAGGCCGCGAGCAGCGCGTCGAGCTTGCCGGCGCGCTCCAGGGCGAACAAATCGTCACAACCGCCCACATGGGTGCTGCCGATCCAGATCTGCGGCACGGACGTGCGCCCGGCCTTCTGGGCCATTTCGGCGCGAACCTGCGGCTTGCCGTCGACCTTGATCTCTTCGAAGGCTACGCCTTTGTTCTCGAGCAGGTGCTTGGCCCGCGAGCAGTAGGGGCAGTAATCGCTGGAATAGACGACGACGGCAGCCATATCACTTCACCAGCGGCAGGTTGTCGGCTTTCCAGCTGCCAATACCGCCGGACAGCTTGGCGGCGGTGAAGCCGGACTTCATCAGCTCGCGAGCGTGGGTGCCGGCGTGCTGACCCAGGGCGTCGACCAGAATGATGGTCTTGGCCTTGTGCTTTTCCAGCTCGCCCACGCGGGCGGCCAGTTTGTCTTGAGGGATGTTCAACGCACCGACGATATGGCCCGCGGCGAAGTCCTTGGACGGACGGATATCGATCACCACGCCCTGCTCGCTGTTGACCAGCGCAGTCAGTTCACGGGTGCTGAGGCTGCGGCCACCGCGGCTCAACTCGTGAGCGATCAACAGAGCCAGCAAGATGACGAAGGCGCCGACGAGCAAGTAGTGTTCAGTGGCGAATTGAATCAGGTGAGCAACCATCAAGGAGGTTCCAGGGCGTTAAAATGTCGGCCAGTATACACAGCCCTCCGGGTCGGCCAAACCCCGCCCGGCGGTGACGCCACCGGAACTTCGCTTTAAACTGCCACTCCCTTTTTCCAACATTCTCCCAATCCAGCCACGAGTGGAATCTATGACTACCACGCCTAAACCTTTGGTCCTGATGATTCTGGATGGCTTCGGTCACAGCGAGAGCCACGAATCCAACGCTATCTATGCAGCCAAGAAGCCGGTCCTCGACCGCCTGTGCGCCAGCGTGCCGAACGGCCTGATCTCGGGTTCGGGCATGGATGTCGGCCTGCCGGACGGCCAGATGGGCAACTCCGAAGTCGGCCACATGAACCTCGGCGCCGGCCGCGTGGTGTACCAGGATTTCACCCGTGTCACCAAAGCCATCCGCGATGGCGAGTTCTTCGAAAACCCGACCATCTGCGCCGCCGTGGATAAAGCCGTGGCCGCCGACAAGGCCGTGCACATCCTCGGCCTGCTGTCCGACGGTGGCGTGCACAGCCACCAGGACCATCTGGTGGCGATGGCCGAACTGGCCTTCAAGCGTGGCGCCGAGAAGATCTACCTGCACGCCTTCCTCGACGGTCGCGATACCCCGCCGAAAAGCGCCACCTCGTCGATCGAACTGCTGGATGAAACCTTCAAGACCCTGGGCAAGGGCCGTATCGCCAGCCTGATCGGCCGTTACTTCGCCATGGACCGCGACAACCGCTGGGACCGCGTGGCCCAGGCCTATAACCTGATCGTCGACGGCAAGGGCGAATTCAACGCCGCCACCGCCCAGGAAGGCCTGCAGGCCGCCTACGAGCGTGGCGAGAGCGACGAATTCGTCAAGGCCACCACCCTCGGCGAGCCGGTGAAAGTCGAAGACGGCGACGCCGTGGTGTTCATGAACTTCCGCGCCGACCGCGCCCGCGAGCTGAGCCGGGTGTTCGTCGAAGACGATTTCAAGGAATTCGCCCGCGCCCGCCAGCCGAAACTGGCCGGCTTCGTCATGCTGACCCAATACGCGGCGAGCATTCCGGCCCCTTCGGCCTTTGCCCCGGGCAGCCTGGAAAACGTCCTGGGCGATTACCTGGCGAAAAACGGCAAGACCCAGCTGCGCATCGCCGAAACCGAGAAGTACGCCCACGTGACCTTCTTCTTCTCCGGCGGCCGCGAAGAACCGTTCCCGGGCGAAGAACGCATCCTGATCCCATCGCCAAAAGTCGCCACCTACGACCTGCAGCCGGAAATGAGCGCGCTGGAAGTCACCGACCGGATCGTCGACGCCATCGAAAACCAGCGCTACGACGTGATCGTGGTCAACTACGCCAACGGCGACATGGTCGGCCACAGCGGCGTGTTCGACGCGGCGGTCAAGGCCGTTGAATGCCTGGACCTGTGCGTCGGCCGGATCGTCGACGCCCTGGAAAAGGTCGGCGGCGAAGCCCTGATCACCGCCGACCACGGCAACGTCGAGCAAATGTCCGACGCCGCCACCGGTCAGGCCCACACCGCCCACACCAGCGAGCCGGTACCCTTCATCTATGTGGGCAAGCGCAACCTGAAGGTCCGCGAAGGCGGAGTCCTGGCTGACGTGGCGCCGACCATGCTCAAGTTGCTGGGCCTGCCGCAGCCTGCGGAAATGACTGGCACTTCGATACTGGTCTGATATCAAAAAGTCCGAATAATGGGCCGGAAACGGCTTTTTATGACGAACGCCTCAAAGCAGTTGGCTTTGAGGCGTTTTTTTTGCAGCGAGGGGCGGGCATACTAGGCCGTCCCTTTCCCTGGTGTCGCCCGCCTCTATGCTTCGCGCCCTGATTACCCTTGCTCTGATCTGCCTGCTCCAACCGGCCTTCGCCGACGAGCGCGCGCAAACCCAACAGCAGTTGGACGCCACGCGTCAGGACATTGCCGAGCTGAAAAAGCTGCTGGGCAAGCTGCAGGAAGAAAAGTCCGGCGTGCAGAAAGACCTGCGCGGCACCGAAACCGAGATGGGCAAGCTGGAAAAGCAGGTCGATGCCCTGCAGAAAGAGCTGAAGAAAAGCGAATCCGAGCTGCAGCGTCTCGATGAGGAGAAAAAAAAACTCCAGAGCGCGCGCATTGAACAGCAACGACTGATCGCCATCCAGGCCCGCGCGGCCTACCAGAACGGCCGTCAGGAGTACCTCAAGCTGCTGCTCAACCAGCAGAACCCGGAAAAATTCGCCCGCACCCTGACCTATTACGACTACCTGAGCCAGGCCCGCCTGGAGCAGTTGAAGAATTTCAACGAGACCCTGCGCCAGCTGGCCAATGTCGAAAAGGAAATCTCCCTGCAACAAGCCCAGCTGCTGGTACAGAAAAGCAGCCTCGACACCCAGCGCGAAGAGCTCGACAAGGTCCGCAAGGAACGCCAGGTGGCCCTGGCCAAGCTCAATGACGACGTGAAGGCCCGTGGCGACAAGCTCAAGGCCCGCGAACAGGACCAGGCCGATCTGGGCAAAGTGCTGAAAACCATCGAGGAAACCCTGGCCCGCCAGGCCCGCGAGGCAGAGGAAGCGCGGCAGAAAGCGCTGATCGCCCAGCAGGAAGCCGAAAAAAAGCGTTTGCGTGAGGCCCAGGCCAGTGCCGACGACAGCCCGCGCAAGCCGCCTCGAGCGGCGCCCGGCCCCTTGGTTTCCAGCGCAGGCGCCTCCTATGGAGGCCCTTTTGCTTCATCCCGGGGAAAACTTCCATGGCCGGTTGATGGTCGACTGCTGGCGCGCTTCGGCGAAAGCCGCGGCGACGATGCCCGGACCAAGTGGGACGGGGTGATGATCAGCGCCTCGGCCGGCAGCCAGGTGCATGCCGTCCACGGCGGCCGCGTCGTGTTCGCCGACTGGTTGCGCGGCGCCGGCCTGCTGGTGATCCTCGACCATGGCAACGGCTACTTGAGCCTCTACGGACACAACCAGACGCTGCTTAAAGAAGCAGGCGATGTGGTCAAGGCCGGCGAGTCCATCTCCACTGTGGGTAGCAGTGGCGGCCAGGGCGCGCCTGCACTGTACTTCGCTATTCGCCAGCAGGGTCGCCCAAGCGACCCGGCACAATGGTGCCGCGCGCAAGGATAAGCGCGCCATCTCATTCAGGAGTTCGTTCGACATGCTGCATTTGTCCCGCCTCACCTCGCTGGCCCTGACGATCGCTCTGGTGATCGGTGCGCCCCTGGCGTTTGCCGCCGAAACCGCTCAATCGACAGCCGCCACGACCACCAAGGCGCCGTTGCCGCTCGAAGAGCTGCGCACCTTCGCCGAGGTCATGGACCGGATCAAGGCCGCCTATGTCGAACCCGTCGACGACAAGACCCTGCTGGAAAACGCCATCAAGGGCATGCTCAGCAACCTCGACCCGCATTCGGCCTACCTCGGCCCTGAAGACTTCGCCGAGCTGCAGGAAAGCACCAGCGGCGAGTTCGGCGGCCTGGGCATCGAAGTCGGCGCCGAGGACGGCATCATCAAGGTGGTGTCGCCGATCGACGACACCCCGGCGTCCAAGGCCGGCATCCAGGCCGGCGACCTGATCGTCAAGATCAACGGCCAGCCGACCCGCGGCCAGAGCATGACCGAAGCCGTGGACAAGATGCGCGGCAAGATCGGCCAGAAAATCACCCTGACCCTGGTCCGCGACGGCGGTGCGCCGTTCGACGTGACCCTGGCCCGCGCCACCATCCAGGTGAAGAGCGTGAAGAGCCAGCTGCTGGAGTCGGGCTACGGCTATATCCGTATCACCCAGTTCCAGGTCAAGACCGGCGAGGAAGTGTCCAAGGCCCTGGCCAAGCTGCGCAAGGACAATGGCAAGAAGCTCAACGGCATCATCCTCGACCTGCGCAACAACCCGGGCGGCGTGCTGCAATCGGCGGTGGAAGTGGTCGACCACTTCATCACCAAGGGCCTGATCGTCTACACCAAGGGCCGCATCGCCAACTCCGAACTGCGCTTCTCCGCCACCGGCAAGGACGAAAGCGAAGCGGTACCGATGGTGGTGCTGATCAACGGTGGCAGCGCCTCGGCTTCGGAGATCGTCGCCGGCGCCCTGCAGGACCAGAAACGCGCGGTGCTGATGGGCACCACCAGCTTCGGCAAGGGCTCGGTGCAAACCGTGCTGCCGCTGAACAATGACCGTGCGCTGAAGATCACCACCGCGCTGTACTTCACCCCGAACGGCCGCTCGATCCAGGCCCAGGGCATCGTGCCGGACATCGAGGTGCGCCGCGCCAAGATCACCAACGAGGCGCAGGACAACGAGTACTTCAAGGAAGCCGACCTGCAAGGTCACTTGGGCAATGGCAACGGCGGCGCCGACAAGCCGACCGCTTCCGGCAGCAAGCCCAAGCCGATGCCGCAGGACGACGACTACCAGCTGGCCCAGGCCCTCAGCCTGCTCAAGGGCTTGAGCATCACCCGCAGCAAGTGATGGAACCCGTCGCGAGCAAGCCCGCCGCCTCCTCTGTAGGTGCGCAGCTTGCTCGCGATAGCATCCTGATGACCGCCACACCCCGCCAAGGCCTTACCCGAACCTTATGCTGCAAATCCCCATGACCCACCGACGCCAACCCCACCCACGGTTGTCGTGGAGGCTCATGATCGGGCTTCTGTGCCTCCTTGCCTTCACCTCGACCCAGGCCGCCGAGCCCGCTGCGCGCAAGGCCTACCTGAGCCTGATCATCGACGACCTCGGGCAGAACCTGCCCCGCGATCGCCGCGTACTCGCCCTGCCCGGCCCGGTGACCACGGCGATCATGCCCGACACGCCCCACGCCGCCGAGTTCGCCCGCGAAGCCCATCGCGCCGGCAAGATCGTCATCCTGCACATGCCCATGGACCCGGCCACCGGCCCCTTCGCCTGGCACCCCGAGCTGCCCATCGAAGAGCTGGAAAGACGCCTCAACGCCGCCTTCAAGGCCGTGCCCTACACCAGTGGCATCAACAACCACATGGGCAGCCGCATGACCTCCCAGCCCCAGGCCATGTCCTGGCTGATGGCCGAGCTGCAGCGGCGCCATAAGTTCTTTGTCGACAGCCGCACCAGCGCCAAGACCGTGGCCGCCGCCGAAGCGCAGAAGATTGGCCTGGCCAGTGTGTCCCGCGATGTGTTCCTCGACGACGAACGCACCGAGGACGCCATCAGCCATCAGTTGCAGACCGCGATCGACCTGGCGCGCAAGCAGGGTTCGGCGGTGGTGATCGGCCATCCCTACCCGCAGACCCTGGCCGTGCTCGAACGCGAACTGCCCAGGCTCAAGGCCCAGGGCATCGACTGGATCGATATCGAGTTGATGATCAGCGTGCGCAGCAACAGGGCGATGTCCGGGCACGGCAAGGATGGGGTTTACCGCTGAGGCAGCTGCAAGTGGCAAGCTGCAAGCCTCAAGCGACTTGCAGCTCCAAGCTTGCAGCTTGCGGCTGCCCTTCTACAGGTAGCGCCCCATGATCTCTTCCACCACGCCTTCCTCGCGCAGTTGATCCAGCGCGGCCTGCAGCCGGGCGACGGTTTCGTCCGGCACTTCTTTGTTCAGCGCCAGGTACAGCTGGGTGCTGTGAAAGCGCAGCACGGTCTTGAGCCCGGTCACGCCTTCCTGCCTGGCCAGGTAACGCCCGGCGGGGTCGCCGGTGGCCCATAGATCGATCTGGCCGCCGACCAGCTTTCTGGCGTTGTCCTGGTCCTTCAGCACTACCTGCGGCTTGAGCCCTTGCTTGGCCAGGGTCTCGGCGATGGCGTCGCCCTTGTAAGCGCCGATCCGGTACTTGCGCGCCTGCTCCAGGGATTGCAGGGCGATCTTGCTGTCGTCCCGGGCCAGCAGGATCCAGTCGTCCGGACCGATGGGGCCGACCCATTTGAACAGCGGCTCCCGGTCCGGCAGCCGCGCCGTGACAAACACGCCATACCCCGGCTGCTCCAGGGCGAGCTTATAGATGCGCTCCCAGGGAAAACGCAGGGTCAGGCTGTAGTTGATTCCGGCGCGCTTGAACATTTCGCGGACGATATCCACGGCGATGCCGTTGATATTCTCGCCCTGGGCGAAGTTCTTGCCGTTCTTGGCCATGTTGTAGGGGGGGAAGTTTTCCGTCAGCAGCACCAGGGAGGTGTCCAGCGTTTGCGCTGCGCGAGCGCCTGCGGCGAAGAGAACCGAAGCGCTGGCAAGAACAAGAAGAAGACGTTTGAACATGACGGGCTACCGGAATCCATGGCGTGCTCAAGAGTGCCGCGAGCCCGCCATGCTGTCCAGTGGCTATCTGACAACGATACCGCGGTGTGCCATGTAGGCCTTGGCCTCGGGCACGGTGTACTCGCCGAAGTGGAAGATGCTCGCCGCCAGCACCGCGCTGGCGTGGCCTTCGAGGATGCCGTCGGCCAGGTGCTGCAGGTTGCCGACACCGCCCGAGGCGATCACCGGAATGCCCAGGGCGTCGCTGATGGCGCGGGTTACACCCAGGTCGAAGCCGCTCTTCATGCCGTCCTGGTCCATGCTGGTCAGCAGGATTTCGCCGGCGCCCAGGCCTTCCATCTTCTTCGCCCACTCCACCGCGTCCAGCCCGGTAGGCTTGCGCCCGCCATGGGTGAAGATTTCCCAGCGCGGGGTTTCGCCCGGCCCGGACACCTTCTTCGCATCGATGGCGACGACGATGCACTGCGAGCCGAAATGCTGCGCCGCTTCGCCGACGAACTCGGGGTTGAACACTGCAGCGGTGTTGATCGAGACCTTGTCCGCACCGGCGTTGAGCAGGTTGCGGATGTCCTGCACGGTACGCACGCCACCGCCCACGGTCAGCGGGATGAACACTTGGCTGGCCATGCGTTCGACGGTATGCAGCGTGGTGTCGCGGCCATCGACGCTGGCGGTGATGTCGAGAAAGGTAATCTCGTCCGCGCCCTGCTCGTCGTAGCGACGAGCGATTTCCACCGGGTCGCCGGCATCACGGATGTTCTCGAACTTGACGCCCTTGACCACCCGGCCGTTGTCGACATCGAGGCAGGGAATTATGCGTTTGGCTAAAGCCATGGTTAATCCTCGAGTTGCAAGCTTCAAGCTTCAAGCTGCAAGAAAGAGCGGATCGCGTTCGCGCTCTTAACTTGCAGCTTGCAGCTTACGACTTGGAGCTGGCCGCGTAGCCATCACAAAAGGCCTGAGCCTCAGCCACATCCAGAGTGCCCTCATAAATCGCGCGGCCAGTGATGGCGCCGATGATCCCCGGAGCCTTGGCGTCCAGCAGGGCCTTGATGTCGCCCAGGTTGTGGATACCGCCGGAAGCGATCACCGGGATTTTGGTGGCAGCGGCCAGGGCAGCGGTGAAGGGTACGTTGCAGCCCTGCATCATGCCGTCTTTGGCGATGTCGGTATAAACGATGGCGGACACGCCGTCGGCTTCGAAGCGCTTGGCCAGGTCGATGACCTGCACGCTGCTGACCTCGGCCCAGCCGTCGGTGGCGACGAAGCCGTCCTTGGCGTCCAGGCCGACGATCACCTTGCCCGGGAAGGCGCGGCAAGCTTCGGCGACGAATTCCGGCTCTTTCACCGCCTTGGTGCCGATGATCACGTAGCTCACGCCGGCCTTGACGTAGTGCTCGATGGTTTCCAGCGAACGGATGCCGCCACCGATCTGGATCGGCAGGTTCGGGTAGCGCTTGGCGATGGCGGTGACCACTTCACCGTTGACCGGCTGGCCTTCGAAGGCGCCGTTCAGGTCGACCAGATGCAGACGGCGGCAGCCGCCCTCCACCCACTTGGCAGCCATGCTCACCGGGTCATCGGAGAACACGGTGGAATCTTCCATGCGGCCCTGGCGCAGACGTACACAGGCACCGTCTTTGAGATCGATAGCGGGGATAATCAGCATGCTTTTTCCTTCGTAAAAAGAGCTGCAAGCTGCAAGCCACAAGCTGCCAGCATGCGTGTGTATGTTTCTCTCTTGCAGCTTGAAGCTCGATGCTTTCAGCTGCTTTTCTCGAGCGCCCACAGGTCGCTTTCGATGCTTTCGAACCGCTCTTTGAGCTGGGCCTGCACATCGAAAATCGCCCTGTTGTAATAGTGCGGAGCAATTTCGCGGGTAAACAGTTCAAGAATCTCGGCTGCCTCGAACGAGCCCAGGTCGAGCTCGAAGCGATCTTCCATGAAGCGCTGGATCTTGTGATTGGCCTCACTCTCCTGCTCAGGGGTGAGGGTCAGGATCGGCGCCTTGGTCTTCTTGACCGCCATTTACCAGCGACCGTCCCACGCCGCGAAGTTCTGCAGCAATTGCAAGCCATGGGTATGGCTTTTCTCCGGGTGGAACTGCACGGCGAAACGCGAACCTTCGGCCAGCGCCGCGGCGAAATCGACGCCGTAGTGACCGCTGCCGACCACCTGCCGCGCGTTGCCGGCGGCGATGTAGTAGCTGTGCACGAAGTAGAAGCGCGCCAGGTCCGGGATGTTGTGCCACAGCGGGTGGCTCACCGCCTGTTTCACTTCGTTCCAGCCCATGTGCGGGACTTTCAGGTGTTCGCCGTCTTCATGCAGGTCTTTGCCGAAGAACTTCACCTGGCCGGGGAACAGGCCGATGCAGTCGACGCCGTCGTTCTCTTCGCTGTGGTCGAGCAAGGCTTGCATGCCCACGCAGATGCCGAGGAACGGACGGTCCTGGCTGACTTCACGCACCAGCGCGTCGAAGCCCAGGCGACGGATCTCCGCCATGCAGTCGCGAATCGCGCCGACGCCGGGGAATACCACCCGGTCGGCTTCGCGAATCACATTGGCATCGCTGGTGATCAGCACCTTGCCGGCGCCGACGTGCTCGAGGGCCTTGGCCACCGAGTGCAGGTTGCCCATGCCGTAATCGATAACCGCGACCGTCTGCATTACAGCACGCCCTTGGTCGAAGGCATCTGCCCGGCCATGCGGTCATCCAGCTCCACGGCCATGCGCAGCGCGCGGCCGAAAGCCTTGAACACGGTTTCGATCTGGTGGTGGGTGTTGTGCCCGCGCAGGTTGTCGATGTGCAGGGTGACGTTGGCGTGATTGACGAAGCCCTGGAAGAATTCCTGGAACAGGTCGACATCGAAGCCGCCCACGGTGGCGCGGGTATAAGGCACGTGCATCTGCAGGCCAGGGCGGCCGGAGAAGTCGATCACCACGCGCGACAGCGCTTCATCGAGCGGCACGTAGGCGTGGCCGTAGCGACGGATGCCCTTCTTGTCGCCGATGGCTTTGGTGAAGGCCTGACCCAGGGTGATACCGACGTCTTCCACGGTGTGGTGGTCGTCGATATGCAGGTCGCCTTTGCTTTCGATATCCAGGTCGATCAGCCCGTGACGGGCGATCTGGTCCAGCATGTGCTCAAGGAAGGGAACCCCGATATCGAATCGGGCCTTTCCGGTGCCATCCAGGTTGATCGAGGCTTTGATCTGGGTTTCCAGAGTGTCGCGCTCGACGGACGCCTTACGTTCGGCCATCACCAGCTCCGCAAAATCATTGGGCGAAAAAGGCGATCATTATAGGCCGGACGGCGGCTAAACAGGAACACGCAGGACAAGATCCTGACGGGCGCAACCCAATAAAGTCGGGGCTGTACCTGTCATGACAAGCAATATGCAACCTGTAGCCGCTGCCACAGGCTGCGATCGGTCGGAACGGCCGTGGCGATCCTGAAATCGCTGAAGGTCCTGCGGACCTTATCGCAGCCTTCGGCAGCGGCTACATCATTGCCAGCGAAGCCTTAGTGGAACAGTACCGCGGTCTTCTGCAGGGTGACCCACACGCCCCACGCCAGCGGAATGCCCACCACCAGCCAGGCGGCGACCGCCAGCGGCACGCTGCCGGACGAGGCTTTCCACTCCAGCACGGTGCTGCTGTCCGCGCCCTTGTCATGGCCCAGCGCCTGTTCGGCGGCCAGCTCGGCGTCGGTCATGAAGTACTTGTCGGCCACCGGACGCACCAGCAGGTTGCACAGGAAGCCCAGCACCAGCAGGCCGGCGAGGATGTACAGGGTGATGTCGTAGGCCGCGGCGCGCTCGACGCCGATGCTCAACTGATACTCACGCAGGTAGTTCACCAGCACCGGGCCAAGCACGCCCGCCGCCGCCCAGGCGGTCAGCAGGCGACCGTGAATCGCGCCCACCATCTGAGTGCCGAACAGGTCCGCCAGGTAGGCCGGAACCGTGGCGAAACCACCGCCGTACATCGACAGGATGATGCAGAACGCCGCCACGAACAGCGCGACGTTGCCCAGGTGCCCGAGGTTCGGGATCAGCGCATACAGGGCAAAACCCAGGGCGAAGAACACGAAGTAGGTGTTCTTGCGTCCCAGGTAGTCGGAGAACGAGGCCCAGAAGAAACGACCACCGATATTGAACAGGCTCAGCAGGCCGGTGAAGCCGGCGGCGATCGCGGCGATCGACGCCAGCTGCGAGGCATCCAGCTGACCGAAGGCCAGTTCGTTGCCCAGCAGCTTGCCGGCGAAGACTTCCTGCAACAGCGGCGAAGCCATGCCGAGGATGCCGATACCGGCGGAAACGTTCAGGCACAGCACCAGCCATACCAGGCGGAACTGCGGGGTTTTCCAGGCCACGTTCACATGCACGTGACGGTGGGTGATCATCGCGTTCGCGGTTTTTTTCGCCGGCGGGGTCCAGCCTTCAGGCTTCCAGCCGGTCGGCGGCACGCGGTACGACAGCGCGCCACCGATCATGAACACGAAGTAGATCGCCGCCATCACCAGGAAGCTCTGCCAGACGCCGACGCCGGTTGGCGAAGCGAAGTGGCTCATCAGTGCTGCCGCCAGCGGCGCACCAACCATCGCGCCACCGCCGAAGCCCATGATCGCCATGCCGGTGGCCATGCCGCGCTTGTCCGGGAACCACTTGATCAGGGTCGACACCGGTGAGATGTAGCCCAGGCCTAGGCCGATACCGCCGATCACGCCGGAGCCGAGCCACATCAGCCAGATCTGGTGGGTATAGATACCCAGCGCCGAAATCAGCAGGCCGCCGCACCAGCACAGCGCCGACACCACACCGGCCTTGCGCGGGCCGGCGTGTTCCAGCCAGCCGCCCCAGACCGCCGCGGAGCAGCCGAGGAAGATGAAGAACAGGGTGTAGATCCAGCCGAGCATCGAGATCGGCCAGTCACACTGGGACGAAAAGACCTGAGCGATAAAGCTCATGTCCGGGGCGCAGGCCAGCGGAGCGGTAACGCCCAGGGCCTTGGACAGCGGCAACCAGAACACCGAGAAGCCATAGGCCATGCCGATGCACAGGTGGATGGCCAGAGCGGCCGGTGGAACCAGCCAACGGTTGAAACCGGGCTTGGCGATGATGCGTTCTTTGGACAAGAACGCCGGCTGGGCGGCAATGACGCCCGCCTCGGTGCTAGTGCTCATGAGTGTTTCCCCCAATTATTGGAATTATTCGCCGGCCACTCTCCACCCACGACCTTTGCACGCAGACGTGGCCGTTTTATCGAGTGAAGCTCCATAGAGTGCGACTTTTGGTCGCAGAAGGGCAGATGAACTGCGAGAGATTACCATTTGCTCGTGACAGAAAGAGCAAACTGCCATCACCTTTTCCGCATCATCTGCTCCGCAACACGGCAATAGCGCTTCTGTAGGAGCCAGGCTTGCCGGCGATGGGCGTTATGCGGTGTGTCAGGCAGAACGCTTCGCGGGCAAGCCTCGCGCCTACAGAAGCCCGCGCGATGCCTGCCCCTCGCCAGCCCGCGCGCTGCTGTCGATAATGGCCAGCCATTCCTTCGCTCTGCACAGGATCCGCCATGCCCATCGTTGTCGAGTCGCTGAAACAAGCCAGCTATCAGGATCAGCAGGACCTGCAGAAAATCTACCGCGATGCCCCGCCCTGGCTGTTCGCGCCGCAGCGCGATGACCAGGAACTGATCGAAACCGCCCTGGGCGACGGCAGCCTGATCGCCGGACGCTTCAACGACCGCCTGCTGGGCGCCGCCCGTCTGCAACGGCACCCAGGCGTCTGGCACCTGTCCCAGCTGTGCGTGCGCAAGATCACCCGGCGTCGCGGCGTGGCCGAGCGACTGGTGAGCGAAGCACAGAAAATGGCCACCCGGCATGACGCCGCCTTGCACCTGCTGGCCCCCGCCGGGCACCTCGAAGCCCAGGCGCTGGCGGCCAAGCTGCAGATACCGCTGGATGTGCTGCAAAGCGATCAGTGACCAGTGGCCAGGCCCGGGGCGTTATACTCCCTGGCTAAATTCGAATTCGACACTACAAGGACTCGCCCATGAAAGCGTTCGGCAAAATCCTGGGTCTGGTACTTCTCGGGCTGTTGCTGATCATCGTGGCTCTCGGCTTCGCCCTGACTCACCTGTTTGATCCCAACGACTACAAAGAAGAAATTCGCCAGATAGCCCGCGACAAGGCCCACATCGAGCTGACGCTCAATGGCGATATCGGCTGGAGCCTGTTCCCCTGGCTCGGCCTCGAACTGCATGAGGCCGGCGTCGCTACCCTGGCCAACCCGACCCAGCCGTTCGCCGACCTGCAGATGCTCGGCCTGTCGGTCCGCGTGCTGCCGCTGCTGCGCCGCGAAGTGCAGATGAGCGATGTGCGTGTCGAAGGCCTGAACCTGCGCCTGACCCGCGACAAGGACGGGCACGGCAACTGGGAAGACATCGGCAAGGTCGCCCCCGCCGACAAGCAGGCTGCAACCCCGGCCACCAGCACCGGCGAAACCACCGCCGCGACCCCGGCCAGCCCGGAAAAACCGGCGCAGCCGATCCGCCTGGATATCGACAGCCTGACCGTGAATAACGCCCGGGTGGAATACAACGACGAACAGAGCGGCAAGCAGTTCACCGCCGAAAGCATCCAGCTGAGCACCGGCCCGATCCACGAAGCGACCAATACCCCGGTCAAGCTCACCGCCTTCCTCGCCAGCACCCAGCCGGCCGTGCGCGTGCGCACCGAGTTGAAGGGCGAGCTGCGCTTCGACCGCGTGCTCAAGCGCTATCAGTTCGAAGACATGAAGCTGTCCGGCGAAGCCGCCGGCGATCCGCTGCAAGGCAAGACCCTGACCTTCGCCGCCCAGGGCCAGTTGCTGCTGGACAAAGCCGCCAACGTTGCCGAATGGAACAGCCTGAAGCTCTCGCTCAACCAGCTGCGCGCCATCGGCGAGCTCAAGGTCCACGACCTGGACAAGACCCCGCAGCTCAACGGCGGTATCTCCATCGCCCAGTTCGACCTGGCCAAGTTCGTCGACAGCGTCGGCCAGACCCTGCCGGCCATGGCCGAAGGCAGCCTGAGCAAGGTCGAGCTGGTCAGCCGCCTGTCCGCCACGCCGAACAGCATCGCCTTTGAAAACATCAACCTGAAACTCGACGACAGCAGCTTCAGCGGCCGCCTGGCGGTCGAAGACCTGGCCAAGCAATCGCTGCGCGCCCAACTCAAGGCCGACACCTTCGACGTCGACCGCTACCTGCCGCCGAAGTCCGCCGAGGCCAACAGCGCCGCGGTGGCGCGCAAGGCCGAAGTGCAGAGCAGCGAAGCCAGCGCCGTCGCCGGGGCCGGCAACTCGCCGCTGCCGGACGCACCGACCAAGGGCGCCTGGAGCACCGAGCGTCTGCTGCCGGTGGAGCGCCTGAGCAAGCTGGATGTGGACGCCGACCTGAGCTTCGGCCAGCTGACCCTGGACAAGCTGCCGATCCAGAACGCCACGCTCAAGGCCAACGGCCAGGGCGGCCTGCTGAAACTCGAAGGCCTGCGCGGCGAGCTGTACAACGGCAGCTTCGAAGCCAACGGCAATCTCGACGTGCGCCAGCCGACGCCGCAGTTGAGCCTGCAGACCAGGATCAACCGGGTACCGGTGGAGCGCATCCTGGAAAGCCAGGGGCAGAACCCGCCAGTCAAGGGCCTGGTGACCCTCGACAGCAACCTGACCAGCAGCGGCAACAGCCAGAAAGCGCTGGTCGACAGCCTCAACGGCAACGCCAGCTTCGTCGTCAACAACGGCGTGCTGCTCAATGCCAACCTCGAACAGCAAGTGTGCCAGGGCATCGCCACACTGAACCGCAAGGCCCTGAGCAGCGAGCCCCGGGGCAAGGACACACCGTTCCAGGAACTCAAGGGCAACCTGACCCTGCGTAATGGCGTGGCCAGCAACCCGGACCTGAAAGTGCGCATCCCGGGCATGAGCGTCAAAGGCAATGGCGACATCGACCTGCGCGTACTGGGCATGGATTATCGCGTCGGCATCATCGTCGAAGGCGACAAGAGCGACATGCCGGACCCGGCCTGCCAGGTCGGCGAACGTTTTGTCGGCATCGAACTGCCGCTGCGCTGCCGCGGCCCACTGGAACTGGGCGCCAAGGCCTGCCGCCTGGACCGCGACGGCCTGGGCCAGGTCGCAGCCAAGCTGGCCGGCGATCGCATCAGCGAAAAGCTCGATGAAAAACTCGGCGACAAGGTCAGCCCGGAACTGAAAAACGCACTCAAAGGGCTGTTCAAACGATGAGGGCCGAGCAGTTCGCACCGGCGGTACTGGACTGGTACGACCGCCATGGCCGCCATGACCTGCCCTGGCAGCAGGAGATCAACCCGTACCGGGTCTGGGTCTCGGAAATCATGTTGCAGCAGACCCAGGTCAGCACCGTGCTCAACTACTTCGACCGGTTCATGGCCTCGCTGCCTACAGTCCAGGCCCTGGCCGCCGCGCCGGAAGACGAAGTGCTGCACCTGTGGACCGGCCTGGGTTACTACACCCGCGCGCGCAACCTGCAAAAGACCGCGAAGATCGTGGTCGCCGAGTACGGCGGCGAGTTTCCCCGCGACGTGGAAAAACTCACCGAGCTGCCGGGCATCGGCCTGTCCACCGCTGGCGCCATCGCCAGCATCAGCATGGGCCTGCGCGCGCCGATCCTCGACGGCAACGTCAAGCGGGTGCTGGCGCGCTTTACCGCGCAAGAGGGTTACCCGGGCGAACCCAAGGTGGCCAAGCAGCTGTGGGCCGCGGCCGAGCGCTTCACCCCGCAGACCCGGGTGAACCACTACACCCAGGCGATGATGGACCTGGGCGCCACCCTCTGTACCCGGAGCAAGCCCAGCTGCCTGCTGTGCCCCCTGGAAAGAGGCTGCGAAGCGCACATGCTGGGCCTGGAAACCCGCTACCCGATCCCCAAGCCACGCAAGGAAGTGCCACAGAAACGCACGCTGATGCCGATGCTGGCCAACCATGAAGGCGCCATTTTGCTGTACCGCCGACCTTCAAGCGGCCTGTGGGGCGGTTTGTGGAGCCTGCCGGAGCTGGACGACCTGGCGGACCTGGAACACCTGGCTTCGCAGCACTCGCTGGAGCTGGGCAAGCAACAGGAAATGCCCGGGCTGGTGCACACCTTCAGTCACTTCCAGCTGGCCATCGAACCCTGGCTGGTGCAGGTCCAGGCATCCGCCCATCACGTGGCCGAGGCCGACTGGCTCTGGTATAACCTCGCCACCCCGCCGCGCCTGGGCCTTGCCGCCCCGGTGAAAAAACTGCTCAAACGCGCGGCCGACGTATTGAACGCAGGAGAGTTGCAATGACCCGCACCGTAATGTGCCGCAAGTACAAAGAACAATTGCCGGGCCTGGAGCGTCCTCCGTATCCGGGCGCCAAGGGCCAGGAGATTTTCGAGCACGTGTCCGCCAAGGCCTGGGCTGACTGGCAGAAACACCAGACCCTGCTGATCAACGAAAAACGCCTGAACATGATGAACACCGAAGACCGCAAATACCTGCAGGGCGAGATGGACAAGTTCTTCTCCGGCGAGGAATACGCCAAGGCCGACGGCTACGTGCCGCCGTCCGAGTAATTGCCCGCAAATCGGGGTGGGAACGTAAGCGGCGGTAATAATTAAACTTTTTTTCAAAACTTGCTTGACGCCCCCCCGAAAAACCCGTTTAATGCGCCCCGTTGCCCAGATAGCTCAGTCGGTAGAGCAGGGGATTGAAAATCCCCGTGTCGGCGGTTCGATTCCGTCTCTGGGCACCACTAATACCGAAACCCCTGAATCGAAAGATTCAGGGGTTTTTTTATTGCCTGCGATTAACTGGCACTTGTCTGCGCCCCTCCTCCTTGCTCAAGAACCTTCATTCCAATGCAGGTTGAGGTCGCGAACACCCGCTGCTTTCATATCCACCGTGTTGCGCTCGGTATGCCCGTCACGGGTGGCGACAACCTGGTACTTGCCGGCCGGCAGTTGCACAAAGACGATCGGGCCCACCTGATTCAGGGTCAGGACCGATTTCCCTTGCAGGTTCTGGATCGCCAGGTCGACATCCGAGGTGTATTTGTTTTCCGGGCCGACGGAAAAGGTCATGTGCAGGTTGTAGCCCTTGGTCTGCAAGAGCGTCCGCGATTCATCCAGGCCAATACCGCCTGCGACGTAGGTAATGCCATTTTGCTGCTGTGGCTCCAGTTGCACGCCCGCCGGATCGATGGGCTCATTGCTAGGGGTGGCGGACTGCACGCTGAACGGCGCAAGCGACAGGAATGCCGCGAGAACGCCTGTTACGACATACGAAAAAAAGGACTTCATGATGAGCACTCCCGGTTCGTCTCGAACCACTGAATGGGATGCCACCGCCAAGAGTCCAGCCCCAGCGCGGCAGCGTCCGGGTCTCCCCTTTCCTCTCGAATGACTAAGCCACGCCTCAAGCAAGCGATGCTCGAATGAACAGGCCGTGAGTGTCATGCATCCGTGATCGCTCCCAGGCCCTGATATTCAGTGTACGCCCCGATACCAGGCCGTTTAGATCGATTCGGTGTGAGGCTTTTAACCAAAAGTACCTAGCAGCGGCGCCTTTCCCGACGGTTGCCACGGCGCGGACAAGGCGGTTATTAATGCTTGCACCCAAAAAGAGCCGACATGCCTTTTCGCCCGCAAAGGAATAGCGCCGATGACCGTGCAATCCCCACCCTCGCCCCTGCACCCGGCCAGCATCGCCAGCAGCCCCGGCACGACCTTCCGCGAACCCGCCGCCGACGGCTTCATCCTGGGCGGCTTCACTTGGCGCCATGCCGATCCGGACCCGGCCCGCCCGGTGGTGATCATCAATGCCGCCACCTCAGTGCGCTGCCGGCACTACTCGCGGTTCGCCGACTACCTGTTCAGCCATGGTTTCGACGTCATCACCTACGACTACCGCGGCATCGGCGAGTCGCGGCCGGCCTCGATGCGCAAGTTGAAAGCGTCCTGGTCGGACTGGGGCAGCCTGGACTTCGAAGCCATGCTGCAACGCGCACAGCGGGAATTCCCCAGCCAACCCATCGATGTGGTCGGGCACAGCTTCGGCGGTTGCGCGACGGGGCTGGGGGCGTCCGGGCAGTTGATCCGCCGCGTGGTGACCGTGGGCGCGCAGTTCGCCTACTGGCGCGATTACGCCCCGGAAAGCCGCTGGCGCATGCTGGGCAAATGGCATGTCGTGATGCCGCTGCTGACGGCGATTTACGGCTACTTCCCCGGCAAGCGCCTGGGCTGGCTGGAGGACACCCCCGCCGGCGTGGTGCGCGACTGGGCCACACCCACCGCGCACTATCAACGGCGGCCCAGCGGGCGCCGCCTGGCGCGCCGGGATCCGGCGCTGCCCTTCGCCCGGGTCAAGGCGCAGCTGCTGGCCATCAGCATCAGCGACGACCCTTACGGCACCGTGCCGGCCATCGAGCGCCTGCTGGACTACTTCACCGCCAGCCAGCGCAGCCATTGGCGCATCGAACCCGAGGATATCGGCGAGCAGGAAGTCGGGCACTTCGCGTTTTTCCGCAGCCATTACCAGGACCGCCTGTGGCCGATCGCCCTGGCCTGGCTGCAACACGCGACGCTGCCCACGGATGCGCCAGGACGCCTGATCAGCGGTAGCCGTTGAGCGTGCCAGGCGGCGCATTTACTGGCATCCTCTGCCGCCTGAAAGCCAGGCCGGACGCGGTATCGATGCCCGGCCCTCCAATTTGCGCAAAAGGTACGACGCCCATGGCATCTGCGAACAAGCAACACAAAAGGGCCCAGCGGGCGAAAACCAAGGCCAAGCAGAACCGCACCCAGCGCAACGCCGCCCCGGTGGAGCTGGACCCGAACGACGACCGCATCGACTTCGAATCGGTGGACCTGACCGAACTGTTCAAGAAGATGATCGACGCCGAGAAGACCAGCCAGCAGGCGATGTGTGCGGCGTTCCTGGAAGACCCACTGCTGGAGATCGTCTACGAGCAGGAAGGCGAGGAAGGCGCCATGGACTTCATCCTTGCCGCCCTGATCGAGTACCGCCAGTGGTCCACCGAAACCGACGAGGCCGGCGCCCTGGCCTGGATCGAAAGCCCCGAATTCCAGGCCGCTTACCTGGCCGCCTCGGAAGCGCTGATGCAGAAATAAGGTTCAACACGATCTGTAGCCGCTGGCGAAGCCAGCGATCGGCTTGGTCGGCACTCCGACGAAGCGGCCGTCTGCGGTGCGTCAGCCGTGACCGGATTGCCGGGGTTGCGGCCGGTGCCCGGCCGATCGCAGGCTGCGCCAGCGGCTACACCGTGTCATGCATGACTCTCACTGCTGTGTTGAATGTTCAATCGTCATCACGGGCAAGCCTCGCTCCTACAGATGAAGGTGATCCGTAGGAGCGAGGCTTGCCCGCGAAAGCGTCGGTACAGACCACAAAAAAGGCCACTGCCATCGCTGACAGCGGCCTTTTCGCTTACCGGGAAAGACTCAGGCGCGGCTCAATACACCGGCTGCCTGCTTCTCCAGCTTGCGTCGACGAGCCACCAGCAGCCCCGCCGCGATCACGATGATGCTCAGCAGGCCGGTGGCGATGATCTCCATGCGGTGCCCTTCCTGGAACAGCATGATGGTCAGCACGCCGACAATGAACACGATCACCGCGTAGGTCAGGCCCGGGAACAGCCACATGCGGAAGGCGATCTTCTCGCCAGCCGCGGTGCGCTTCTGGCGCATGCGCAGCTGCGACACCGCGATCACCAGGTACACCAACAAGGCAATGGCGCCGGAGCTGGCCAGCAGGAACTCGAACACCGCGGCTGGCGCCACGTAGTTGGCGAACACTGCGAGGAAGGCGGCTGCGGTGGACAGGATTACCGCCCAGTAAGGCGTGCCGCTGCTGTTGGTGCGCTTGGCCGCGGCCGGGGCATCGCCGCGCTTGCCCAGGGAGAACAGCATGCGCGAGGCGGTGTAGAGTGCCGAGTTCAAGCAGCTGGTCACCGCCACCAGCACCACCAGATCGACGATCAGTTTGGCGTTGGGGATGCCCATGCGGTCGAGCACGGTCTGGTAGGAACCGACCTGGGCCAGGCTCGGGTCATTCCATGGCACCAGCGACACGACGATAAAGATCGATACCAGGTAGAACAGGCCGATCCGCCAGATCACCGAGTTGGTGGCCTTGCTGATCTGCTGGCCCGGGTTCTTCGACTCGGCGGCGGCGATGGTGACGATCTCGGTGCCCATGAACGAGAACATGGTGGTCAGCATGGCGGCGAGTACCGCGCCCATGCCGTTGGGCAAAAAGCCCTGGGTATCGAACAGGTGCGACACGCCGCTGACATTGCTGGTCGGTAGCAGACCGAAGATCGCCAACAGGCCGAGCACCACGAAGCCGATGATCGCCACGACCTTGATCAGGGCGAACCAGAACTCGAACTCGCCGTAGTTCTTCACGCTGAACAGGTTGGTCGCGGTCAGCAGCAAGGTAATCACCAGGGTGAACGCCCAGATCGCGATGTCGGGGAACCAGGCATGCAGGATGGTCGCGGCGGCGTTGGCCTCCAGTGGAATCACCAGCACCCAGAACCACCAGTACAGCCAGCCGATGGTGAAACCGGCCCAGTGGCCGATGGCTCGGTCGGCATAAGTCGAGAAGGAACCCGTGTCCGGCGAGGCGACGGCCATTTCGGCCAGCATGCGCATCACCAGCACCACCAGGGTGCCCGCGGCCGCATAGGCCAGCAGCACGGCAGGGCCGGCTTCGGCGATGGCGTGGCCGGACCCGACGAACAGCCCGGCGCCGATTACCCCGGCGATCGACAGCATGGTGACATGCCGCGGTTTGAGCCCCTGCTCGAGGTCATTGGAGGTCTGCGTACTGCTCATTGAAACTACCTTTGCGAAGAAAGCGAAAGCGTCCACCCGGTCTGGCTTTTCCTTTCACACAGGCAGTCGTAAAAAGAATCCAACAGGGCGTTCTTTATTTCTTACGCAAGATTTGCGCCAAAATGTTACAGGCTCCCAGCCGGCGCGGCCTGCGAAGGCGACCGACGGATGAACGCAAGTCCTTGAGATTAATGGCCTTGCGCCAGAACGTTACCGCACCACCCATTTGTAGAACGAACCAGCGCACCAGAAACACACACAAAAAGTGTGAGACGCACAAATAGAGGGCGGATACGCAACCTTTGGCCGTTTTACCCTTCCAACACCCGGCCAAAGCTGGCACCATCGCGCCTTTTTTTACGCGACACCCGCTGGGAACAGGGTTCAAACGGGCGTTCGGTTGTTGATGGGGCGACAGTCTGCTGTGCCGATGCGACAACCTGTCACACGCCGTCTGCTTACACCCTGAAGCGCTGTTGGCTGTCATTCGAACGCTATGCTAGGTTGGCGCCTCGCCAGGAAAGCCGCTACCAGCAGGAGCGCAATGAACTCATGAGGACCGCACATGGCTGAGGCCACGCCCGCGCTTGAAATCCGCAACTTGCACAAACGCTACGGCTCGCTGGAGGTACTCAAGGGTGTCTCGCTGACCGCACGCGACGGCGATGTGATCTCGATCCTGGGTTCCTCCGGTTCCGGCAAGTCCACCTTCCTGCGTTGCATCAACCTCCTGGAAAACCCGCACCAGGGCCAGATCCTGGTGGCCGGTGAAGAACTCAAGCTCAAGGCCGCCAAGAACGGCGAACTGGTCGCCGCCGACGGCAAGCAGATCAACCGCCTGCGCAGCGAAATCGGCTTCGTGTTCCAGAACTTCAATCTCTGGCCGCACATGAGCGTGCTCGACAACATCATCGAGGCCCCGCGCCGGGTGCTCGGCCAGAGCAAGGCCGAAGCCATCGAAGTGGCCGAGGCGCTGCTGGCCAAGGTCGGCATCGCCGACAAGCGCCACGCCTACCCGGCCCAGCTCTCCGGCGGCCAGCAGCAACGCGCCGCCATCGCCCGCACCCTGGCGATGCAGCCCAAAGTCATCCTGTTCGACGAGCCGACCTCGGCCCTGGACCCGGAAATGGTCCAGGAAGTGCTCAACGTGATCCGCGCCCTGGCCGAAGAAGGCCGGACCATGCTGCTGGTCACCCACGAAATGAGCTTTGCCCGTCAGGTCTCCAGTGAAGTGGTGTTCCTGCACCAGGGCCTGGTGGAAGAGCAAGGATCGCCACAGCAGGTGTTCGAGAACCCGCTTTCGGCGCGCTGCAAACAATTCATGTCCAGCAACCGCTAACGGAGCAACACGCATGCAGAGCTATAAGAAATTCCTCCTGGCCGCTGCCGCCACTCTGGTGTTCTCGGCCAATGCGATGGCCGCCGACAAACTGAAGATGGGCATCGAAGCGGCCTACCCGCCGTTCAACAACAAGGATGCCAGCGGCCAGGTCGTCGGCTTCGACAAAGACATCGGCGATGCCCTGTGCGCCAAGATGAAAGTCGAGTGTGAAGTGGTCACCTCCGACTGGGACGGCATCATTCCGGCCCTGAACGCCAAGAAGTTCGACTTCCTGATCTCCTCGATGTCGATCACCGACGAGCGCAAGCAGGCGGTGGACTTCACCGACCCGTACTACTCCAACAAGCTGCAGTTCATCGCACCCAAGGACAAGGCCGACTTCAAGACCGACAAGGCTTCCCTCAAGGGCAAGATCATCGGTGCGCAGCGCGCCACCCTGGCCGGTACCTGGCTGGAAGACAACCTGGGCGACGACATCACCATCAAGCTCTACGACACCCAGGAAAACGCCTTCCTCGACCTGACTTCGGGCCGCCTGGACGCGATCCTGGCCGACAAGTACGTCAACTACGAGTGGCTGAAAAGCGAAGCGGGCAAGCCTTACGAGTTCAAGGGCGACCCGGTTGAAGAAAGCGACAAGATCGGCATCGCCGTGCGCAAGAACGATCCGATCCGCGAGAAGCTCAACGCCGCGCTGAAAGAAATCGTGGCCGACGGCACCTACAAGAAGATCAACGACAAGTACTTCCCGTTCAGCATCTACTGATACTGACTGGCCTGCCCGGCGCCCTCCCCGAGGGCGCCGGTCCTTAGCAAAGCCTGCCGCGACTTGAATAACCATCCATGAATATCGATCTCTACGGATTCGGCCCGGCGCTCGCCGCTGGCGCGCTGATGACCGTCAAGCTGGCCCTTTGCGCGCTGAGCCTGGGGCTGGTGCTCGGCCTGCTCGGCGCCTTGGCCAAGACCTCACCGTACAAGCCGCTGCAATGGCTTGGCGGCACCTATTCGACCCTGGTGCGCGGCGTTCCCGAACTGCTCTGGGTGCTGCTGATCTACTTCGGCACCGTCAACATGATGAGAGCACTAGGTGAATACTTCGGTTACCCCGAACTGGCGCTGAGCCCTTTCGTTGCAGGGGTGGTCGCCCTCGGCCTGTGCTTCGGCGCCTACGCCACCGAAGTGTTCCGTGGCGCGATCCTCGCCATCCCCAAGGGTCATCGTGAGGCCGGCGTGGCCCTGGGCCTGTCGAAATGGCGGATCTTCACCAAGCTGATCATGCCGCAGATGTGGCGCATCGCCCTGCCGGGCCTGGGCAACCTGTTCATGATCCTGATGAAGGACACCGCGCTGGTGTCGGTGATCGGCCTGGAAGAAATCATGCGCCAAGCGCAGAACGCCGTGAACTTCGCTAAGCACCCGTTCACCTTCTTCATGGTTGCGGCCATCATTTACCTAGGCCTGACGATACTCGCCATGACAGTTATGCACTTCCTGGAAAAACGCGCCGCCCGCGGCTTTGTGAGGACGACGTAATGGAATGGGAAGTCATCTACAAGTGGCTGCCGAAGTTCATCCAGGGCGCCACCCTGACCCTGGAACTGGTGGGCATTGCGGTAGCCCTCGGCCTGCTTCTGGCCATCCCCCTAGGCATCGCACGTTCTTCCAAGCTCTGGTATGTCCGCGCCCTGCCTTATGCCTACATCTTCTTCTTTCGTGGCACCCCGCTACTGGTGCAACTGTTCCTGGTCTACTACGGCCTGGCGCAGTTCGACACCGTACGCAACAGCTTCATGTGGACTTACCTGCGCGATCCGTTCTGGTGCGCCACCGCCACCATGACCTTGCACACCGCCGCCTATATCGCCGAGATCCTGCGCGGGGCGATCCAGGCCATCCCGCCGGGCGAGATTGAAGCGGCGCGAGCGCTGGGCATGTCCAAGCCCAAGGCGCTGTTCTATATCATCCTGCCGCGCGCGGCGCGCATCGGCCTGCCGGCCTACAGCAACGAAGTGATCCTGATGCTCAAGGCCAGTTCCCTGGCCAGCACCGTGACCCTGCTGGAACTGACCGGCATGGCCCGCACCATCATTGCCCGGAACTACTTGACGGTGGATATGTTTTTCACCGCCGGGGTGTTCTACCTGCTGATGTCTTACGTGCTGGTGCAAGGCTTCAAGCTGCTGGAACGCTGGCTGCGCGTCGAGCAGTGCCAAGGCCGCTGAACCTCATGCTTCTGTAGGAGCGAGGCTTGCCCGCGATAAGAACGCCACGGATCATCTGATCCACCGCACTATCGTTCATCGCGGGCAAGGACTAGGCGTCCCCCCTGCTCCTACAGCCCACACCCTGAGCCGCCCGCCATGCCCTCCATCCTCCAAGGCCCCGAACTCCTCACCCGCTTCCAGGCCCTGGACCGCTTCCTGCTCGACCATCAACAGCTCTGGCGTCCGCGCCCCTTCACCGAGCTGCAGTTGCCCTGGGAAGCCCAGCACCGCGAACTCGCCCAATGGCTGCGCCAGCGCAGCCTGGACGACGCCGAGGCCAGCCATAACCATCCCGAGTTGCTCGATGCTCCCGCGCCCTTCCCCGATCTGGCGCGGACTGCCGTCGCGCTGGGCGCCGTGGCCGAGCTGCCGACGCACGAAGTACCTGCCGCCCGCCAACGCCTCAACGTCGATGTACCCGGGCGTAAATGGCAACAGATCGAAGCCTTCGCCGCCTGCCTGGAATTCACCCAGGCCCCCGGCCACTGGCTGGACTGGTGTGCGGGCAAGGGCCACCTCGGCCGCCGCCTGCTGCAACCCGGGCAACAGCTGACCTGCCTGGAGTACGACCCGGCCCTGGTCACCAGCGGCCGGCAGTTGAGCGAACACCATCGGCTGCCGGCCAGCCACCTGCAGCAGGACGTGCTCGCCGCCGACGCTGCTGGCCGCCTGAGCACCGAACACACCCCGGTGGCCCTGCACGCCTGTGGCGACCTGCATGTGCGCCTGATGCAACTGGCCAGCGAGCGCGGCTGTCGCCAACTGGCCATCGCGCCCTGCTGCTACAACCGCATCAACCACGCCGAGTACCAGCCGCTTTCCGGCCCGGCCAAGGGCTCGACGCTGCACCTGTCCCTCGACGATCTGGGCCTGCCCCTGAGCGAGACCGTCACCGCCGGCGCCCGGGTACGCCGCCAGCGCGACAGCTCGATGGCCCGGCGCCTGGCCTTCGACCTACTGCAACGCCGGCTACGCGGGGTCGATGAATACCTGCCCACCCCGTCGCTGCCCGCCAGTTGGCTGGACAAACCCTTCGCCGACTACTGCCGCGACCTGGCGGCCCTCAAGCACTTATCCACAGTCGGTGCGCAGGACTGGCCGGCGCTGGAAGCCGCCGGCTGGCAGCGCCTGGCCCAGGTGCGCAACCTGGAGCTGCTGCGCGGCCTGTTCCGCCGCCCCTTGGAGCTGTGGCTGGTGCTCGATCGCGCACTGTTTTTGCAGGAACAGGGTTATCGCGTGCAACTGGGCCTGTTCTGCCCGGCACCGCTCACCCCACGCAACCTGATGCTGCTGGCGGAACGTGGATAACTTGGATCCAGTGCCCCACCCAACCTGTGGATAACTCTGTTGATGAATTCCTGAAAAAGCCACTGAAAGTGGCCGTTACAGGCCTAATCCATAGCTGGTCATTTTTTGTTCACAAAAATAAATCAACGAAAAAACAGCCAGTTGCGGCGAACTGAGAACGGATCCACAAAATCGGCCGGAATCGCCGTGCAACGGCCATCGATTGTGCATAAGCGTTAATACCAAAGGACATAACCGCCGAAAACCGGCACCTGGCAGGCAGCAAATTGCGCCGGTTGGCGGCGCTTGTTATACAGACGCAGGCGCTCGCGGACGCGTCCGAGCCAGAACCTTTGTGACTGACGGGAAAAGACAGTGACGTTCATTTCTTATGCACAGAATTTCGAAGACATCCGCCTGTGGCGCGCGCTCAAGCATGTCGAAAAAGGCTTCTACATCGACGTCGGCGCCAACCACCCCACCGCCGACTCCGTGACCCGCGCCTTCTACGACCGTGGCTGGAGCGGGATCAACGTCGAACCGGTGCCGAGCTATTACGATGCCCTGTGCCAGGAGCGCCCCCGGGACAGCAACCTGCAATGCGCAGCCGGCGACAACGCCGAGGCCCTGACCTTCTACGGCATCGCCGACACCGGCCTGTCCACCCTCGACCCCGCCATCGCCCAGCAGCACAAGGACGCCGGCATGCCGGTGCAGACCCAGATCGTCAGCTCGCGCACCCTGAGCGATATCTGTGAAGCCCACGTCGACGGCCCCATCCACTTCCTCAAGATCGACGTCGAAGGCCACGAAGAAACCGTGCTGCGCAGCATGGACTTCAGCCGCTGGCGGCCATGGATCCTGCTGATCGAAACCCCGTGGAACCGCGACCAGACCTGGGAAACCCTGGTCACCGACGCCGGCTACCACCCGGTGGTATTCGACGGCCTCAATACCTTCTACCTGGCCGAAGAACACCTGAACCTCAAAGGCGCCTTCGACATCCCGCCGTGCAACCTCGACGAATTCCAGTTCAACCCCGGCCACCGCTTCGTCGCCCCCGCAACCGACCTGGAACAGGCCCTGATCGCCGAACGCCAACGCGCCGACCGCGCCGAAGCCGAACTCCACGCCCTGCGCAACAGCCGCTCATGGCGCGCCATCGAAAAACTCAAGAAAGTGCTGGTCCGCGGCTAGAGCCCGGTACAAAGCAAAAATAGTCAGATTTCAGGGGTTTACAGAACCTTGCCAATCGCTATAATCGTCGCCCTGACACGCCGGTATAGCTCAGTTGGTAGAGCAACTGACTTGTAATCAGTAGGTCCCGGGTTCGACTCCTGGTGCCGGCACCATACAAGGTTCCAGAGAAGGCTTTCAAAATCTCTGGAACTTCCGAAAAACCCGCCTTCTGGCGGGTTTTTTCGTTTTGGGGTTCTGTCGGGTTACGGCAAAAACCGGGTGGATTGCGGCCGTTTTAGGGCTAAGGCCATTCGATACAAGGGGAGCCCCCTTATGTCGCGCTCCTCGCCGATTCGGCTTGCCGCTCAGCCAAGCCCACCAACTGCGCCTACAAGCTTTCGACGGCGACGACCTCTACCTTGGCAAAAGTTTTGCGCTAGTGTTCCCTGCGGGCTAAGACGGTTTTCACGTGCATTGCCTTTAAAAACAGGTGCGAACGCTTATGACGAATGCTACGCCGTCCATCAAACTCAGCACTCTTCGGCACATAGCCCCCTATCTGAGCATGCGAGGGGTGTCGCCGCTGGAGTTCTTTCGGCGTTACGGTATTTCCCCTCATGTTTTTCAAAACCCTGATGCCTGGGTACCACGAGCGGCCTGCTTTCATATAGCCAACGAAATGGCAGCTATCGCACAAGACCCCTTCGGCGGCGCATGTGTGGGACACCTGATCGAAGTACGCTCTCTCGGTGCCTGGGGCGAGTTGATATTGGACTCAACCAACCTCGCTCAGGCTTGTGCAGTGGCGTCGATCTATACGGACTTACTGCATCAAGGAGGAGAAGTAAAAATCGTCACCGAAGGCCGTACGACGAAACTGATCCAGCAATTTACCGGACAGCATGGGGCTGATCCGAAGCAAGTCATTCTCGGCACTCTTGCGCTGCTTAGAAAAGTACCGCTCATGTCCGGTGAGCCTGGCGCCATACGCGTGCATCTGCAAAACCCAAGGGAAAGAGGAGACGAGGCGCTCGAAGAATACCTGGGGCCGAATCTCGAAATGAACGCGCAGTACAACATGATCGAATTCGACCGTGAGCTGCTAGGCACTCCCCTGCAAGCTGTTCGGGATGACGCCTGGAAAGTCACCGAAGCCTTGAGGTCGACCGCGGAAGCGGCAGGCGTGCTTATCGAGCAGATATCGGACCAGGATCAATCCAAACTTACCGCTATTTCCAGAAACATCGGACTATCTTCTCGAACGCTGCAGCGTCGTCTCAAATACTGCGGCATCGACTTCGAAGATTTACGCGATGAGACGCGTCGCAGCGAAGCCCTTCAGCTCATTGCCAGCGGTAAATACACTGCGACCGAGATTGCCTACATGGTGGGTTACAGCGATCAAGCGCACTTTACTCGAGCCTTCAAACGCTGGACTGGGAGTTCACCGTCGCGTTACCGCTCGGCCTTGAAACTTGATTATTAAAATTCAAGACAGCGTCTTCGCCTAACCAGTTCCCCCCTCCCGCCGGACCATCTGGCCCACTTCGGGCTATGCCTTCCAATAGAGACCTGCGAAGCCTGCAACTACCGGGATATGGCTTGTCGTCCTGATCCCGGCGGCCATTTCTGTACGAACGCCGCCAACAGGCGCTGCGTAATGGCTTCGCCTTTTGGCACCAAATGGCAAGTTTCCATCAAGACGTTCTTATACAGTCTGAAAAGGTAATGCCAACACCAGCGAGCGGTGCAGCAAGCAATCCAGGCACAAGCAAAAGTCTGAAGCTGGTGAATGGAATCACTTCTTATAAGATCAAGAGGTTTAAATGCCCTACTCATTCACGGCCGGCATCGTCGCCCTGACGCTGGCAACTTTTGCGAGTGCAAACGCTCAGTCATCCTCTGATGGGGCGACGCGGGTGGGTGTCGATAATTTTATCCGTGCCGAGTCCGACCTCTACATGGGTAAAAGGGTGGCCAGTGGAGGTTTTGGTCGGTTTGTCCATAGCCGCGAACCGGTTCCCATCGACGCTCAGGATGTCATCCGAATGAATCGGGACACGCTTTACTCGTCAGCTGTGTTCGATCTCGATGCCGGTCCAGTCACGATCACATTGCCTGAGGCCGGCGAGCGGTTCATGTCGATGCAAGTGGTCAACGAAGATCACTACGTAACCGCCGTCGTTTACGGTGCCGGCCGCCATACGCTGACGAAAGAGGATATCGGCACACGCTATATTTTTGTCGCTGTCCGCCTGTTCTTCGATCCCACAGATCGAGAAGACCTTGAGCAGGTGCATGTACTGCAGGACGCAATCAAGGTCAGCCAGGCCAAGCCGGGGGCATTCGCAGTACCGAAGTGGGATCAGGCAAGCCAGAAAAAGATGCGTGACGCCCTGGCGGTTCTTGGTTCGACGATTCCCAACTACAACCAGTCCTTTGGCCCTAAAGGTGGGGTCGATCCGATCCACCACCTGATCGGAACTGCGACGGGGTGGGGCGGAAATCCGAGCAAGGATGCAATCTACCTCGGCGGTTTGATACCGCAGAACGATGGGAAAACCGTTTACCGCCTCAAAGTTGGACATGTCCCGGTCAACAGTTTCTGGTCTGTAAGTGTTTACAACGCAGATGGATACTTTCAAAAAAACCCATATGACGCCTATTCGTTGAATAACCTCACGGCCAAAAAAAGTGATGATGGTTCGATTGTCATTCAGTTCGGTAGTTGCGACGGAAAGATAGCTAATTGCCTGCCTACCATGCCCGGGTGGAACTATACGGTCAGGCTTTATCAGCCAAGTAACGAAATACTGAATGGCCAATGGAGTTTTCCACAGCCGCAGCCCGTCGCTCTATAAGTTTAATTATTCGAATAGTGGCTGGTTCGCCAGATTAATGGGCTGACACCTCAGTAGAGTTAAACGCAAAGGTCACCAAGTTTGATATGGCTTATCAAGCCAGGGATGGCTCTGCACTACAGAGTTCACACCAAAGGAAATAAACAATGACGACCAAAGATAATCCAAATTCTTTCAGACATCCGGTGATGTTCATCATAGGTGCGGCACTCGCATTGACGCTGGCGCTGCCTGCACACGCAGCCCTTGACGATTCAAACGGCACGCCATCCGTGACGGTAGGTGGCGGAATTGCCGTTGGCCCTTTGTATGAAGGCTCTTCACATTACGCCGCGTTCCCGTCCCTGAAGCTGAAAGCGGTCTTGCCTACCCAAGACTGGGGCACCTTTACCGCAGCCTTCCCGGATGGGCTGCGTTGGGACTTGCCGGGGCTGGCGCCTTTCGGTGTGGCCCTGCTGATCGGTTATGACCAGGGGCGCAAGGAAAGAATTCATACCCTGGACGGTCGTGATGACTACTTGAAGGGAATGGGCAACCTGGACAGCACTGCCCTGGTCGGGGCGGAAGTGTACTGGATCCTGCCGAACGGCCGCCTGTTCGTTCGCGGTCTGCAATCGAGCCAGAACCGTAACTACGGTGGCGAAAGCCTGGGGCGCACGGCGTACCTGGAAGCCGGGGTCGCCACTGCATACCCACTGTCTTCGACCTTGACCCTGGACTCGACGCTGTACGGCACCTGGAGCAACGAGAACGACATGATGGCCCGCTTCGGCGTCACGGCCCAGCAAGCCGAACGCACCCGGTTCGATGAGTACCACCCGGGTGGCGGAATGCGGGACGTGACCTTGAAGCTGGGCCTGACCTGGCAATGGCAGCCACAGCTGGCACTGGAAGGTGGCATCAAGACCTACGCCCTGGTCTCCGACGCCCGCGACAGCCCGCTGACGGGTGAGAAGGTCGGAGCCGGTGCCTACCTGAATGCCTTGTACCGGTTCTGATCAACCGCCGGGACCGTGTGCGACATAAAGAAGGAAGCAGTCGATGAAAAAAGTACATGAACCCTGGGGGGTGACGCTGTCCCTGGCCGGCTTGCTCTGGTCGGGGCTGGTGCTTGCCGAGGATGCCACCACGACCGTCACGGACCCTCATTTCAAGCTGGCTCCAGGCTATCTCGCCCCGGCCGAATTGCCAGTGCGCCTGGCGTTGCTCGGCGCCCCACCCAAGCCTGACTCTGCGGCGCTGGCACGGGACGAGGAAGCACGCCGTGCCGCGCTGGCGCTGCGTGGCTCGGTCCGGGAGAAACTCGCGGCGGCGGACGCGGAACTGTCATTCCCGGGCCCGGCGCACACCTTCTCCTGCGCGCTGGGCACCCAGATCAGCGAAAAAGACACGCCTCATCTCTATACGTTGATGCAGCGCACCCTGACGGATGCGGGCGGCTCCACCTACGCCGGGAAGAATGCCTACAACCGTACCCGCCCCTTCGTGGTGCACAACGAAGGCACGTGCCGCAAGGACATGGAGCCACTGCTGCGCACGGACGGTTCCTGGCCGTCCGGCCACTCCGCTGCGGGCTGGGCCTGGGGCCTGGTCCTGGCCGAGATCAATCCTGCACGCGCCACCGAACTGATGACCCGTGGCCTGGCATACGGCCAGAGCCGGGTGATCTGCGACGCACACTGGCAGAGCGACGTGGATGCCGGCCGCATCATGGGGGCCGCCACGGTGGCGAGCCTGCACAGCAATCCGGCGTTCCTGGCGGACCTGACGGCGGCGAAGGAAGAGGTCAAGGCGGCTCAGAAGGCCGGTCTGAAGCCTACACAAGACTGTGGGGCCGAGGATGTGGCGCTCGCGCTGACCCAGCACTGACCGGAGAAACACCACATGATGCACAGTGATCACCCCCGTTCGTCGTCACGGCTCAGGCATGCCCGCCTGGCTCTGCTGGTCAGCGCCTTCACGGCCGCCGGCTCCAGCCTGCCGATCGTGGCCATGGCAGCAGACGATGACAGTTGGCAGTTCAACGGCGGGCCTTACCTGTGGGGCGCCGGGATCCGTGGACACGTGGGCCACCGTAGCACCGGGACGCAGTTTATAAAGTCCGATTTCTCGGACATCGCGCGTACTGTCGATATGTCAGTGATGCTGATGGGCGAGGCGCGGCGCGGCCCCTACAGCGTGCTCGCCGACCTGATGTACATCGACACCGATACCCGCAACCGTCTACCAGTGGGCGCTCCGGCGTCCAAGCTTGAGGTGGAAAGCAAGACGGCTTCCGGATTCCTAGGGGGCGGATATACCGTGTTGGGGGATGACAATCATCGGTTGGACGTCGCGGGCGGCGTGCGCGTCTGGTACAGCAGCACCGCCATCACCCTGCATGGTGGACCTGCTGGCGGCCTGTCCGGGTCCGACAAGGCTACCTGGGCGGACGCCATGGTGGGGCTGCGTGGGCACTATGCCGTGAATGACCGATTCTGGTTGTCATCCTGGGGCATGGTGGGCGCCGGGCAGTCCCGGGAAGACTGGGATCTGGCCGCACTGGCGGGCTGGGAGTTCTTGCCCGGCTTTTCCGCGGTGGCCGGTTACCGGGCCATGGGGGTGAATTATCGCCATGACGGTTTTGTCTACGACATTGTCCAGAAGGGGCCACTGTTGGGTATCAGTGGGCGATTCTGAGTCTTTCATAGAGCCCTGCCCGACATCCCTCCTCGCTTTCAAATTCCCTTCAGTACTACGCCACTCTCCAAGCCCCTCTCAAGGGGGCTATCAGTTATTTAATCCAAATATATTCCTTATATATTTCAATCAATTAAAAACGCACTCCTGCCGCAGAAAGTAAAAACATTCATGACCTGTTCATAAAAGAACAGTCGCCCCATCAGTTATCGTTGTTTTACAACGATCAATTTTCTCGAACATCCCGTTCGATATTTTCTCATATTCACAGAAGCCAATTAGATCGATCATGCGCCACGACTCACGCAGATGCAGGGTGAAACGGTGGGATGGATAACGAATCTGATCGCCTATTTAACAGGCAGTCAGTCAGCTCAAAACACACCTCAAGAGGAAGTACGCATGGCTAAGGTATTGGTTCTTTATCATTCGATGTACGGTCATATCGAAACAATGGCCCAGAGCGTGTCGGAAGGTGCCCGGAGCGTTCCCGGGGTCGAGGTCACTCTCAAGCGCGTCCCCGAAACCATGGACCCGGAAGCCTTCAAGGCTGCCCATGGGAAAGTGGACCAGAGCGCTCCGGTTGCCACACCAGGCGAGCTGGGCGACTACGACGCAATCATCTTTGGTACTCCGACCCGCTTCGGCAACATGTCGGGCCAGATGCGCAACTTCCTCGACCAGACCGGCGGGCTGTGGGCCAAGGGCGGGCTGGTTGGCAAGCTCGCCAGTGTATTCACCTCAACGGGTACGGGTGGTGGCCAGGAGATGACCATTACCTCCACGTGGACCACCCTGGCTCACCACGGCATGATCATTGTGCCCATCGGTTATAGCTCGCCAGCCTTGTTCGACACTTCCAGTGTCGGCGGTGGCACGCCTTATGGCGCATCCACCATTGCCGGTGGTGACGGCTCTCGCCAGCCTGATGCTCGTGAATTGGACATCGCTCGTCACCAGGGCCAGTACGTGGCACAACTGGCGGTCAAACTGAGCAAGTAACAAATCGCCAGGTGAGCGCTGAGGCAGACACTGCATAGGCAGTGTCTGGATTCGACTCCCGGTGCGGCACCCTACAAAACAAAGCCCTCGCAACGATGCGAGGGCTTTGTTGTTTCTGGGCTAATGTCCCTGCCTCCCGAGACAGCGGGCACTGACTGCTAATACCCACAGAAGGACTCACGCCTCTCGAATTGCCATATGTGCCCAAAGCCCCGGCCGGCAAGGCGTTGCGGAGGGTGGTGCTATACTTTTTTAGCTAGCGACAAGCGTGCGGTGTTATCCAGGGCGGCAGGAAAACCGGTCTGGAATTTCAGATAACGACTGCAGAAAAAATGGGGGCCTCTGCGACGATGAAGTAGGAGGTGACTCATGAACCGACACTTTTACATCAGCGATAATCTCGACGAGCTGGAAACCGTTGAAAGCGAACTGGAAGCCAGCGGTATCAGCACCGAGCAGATTCATGTGCTCAGCGACCGGGATGCGGATGTGGAACAGCATCACCTGCATGATGTGAACTCACTCATGAAGCAGGATGTCGTTCACTCCGGCGAGATTGGCGCGGTCATTGGCATACCGCTCGCGGCATTGGTGCTGCTCGGTGCCTATCTGGCAGGTTGGACCGAGTCCGCGGCAGGCTGGGTGCCGTTCATCTTCCTGGCGATCGTGATCCTGGGCTTCTGTATCTGGGAAGGTGGCTTCTTCGGTATCCAGGTGCCCAATGCCCACTTCAGCAATTTGAAAAAGACGGTAAGGGACGGCGAGCACATCTTCTTCGTGGATGTGGAACCCGCTCAGGAAGCAGTCCTGGATCGGGTCATCAGCCATCACCCACAGCTACAGATCGCCGGAACCGGCGCAGCAGCCCCTCACTGGATAGTGGCCTGGCTGCAGAAGTGGCATCAGTTCAAGCGAACGATATAGAACGCCGTTGAACGCCGGAGGCGGAAGCCGGTCATTGCCCGAGGAAAATCCCCCGGGTGGAAAACACGTAGTCCGCCTCGGCAGCCATCAGGCCCACCAGCACCAGCAGGCACAAGGGCGGGACGAGTATGGCGTAGACCATCGCCAGGCGTTCCCACGCCATGTGCATGAAGATGGAAACGATCAGGCCTGCCTTCAACAGCATGAGGACCAGGATCAGCGACCACCTGAAGTAGCCCTGGAAGTGAAAGTAGTCGACCAGGTAGGACAGGGTACTGAGTACGAACAACAGCCCCCAGATCTTCAGGTACAAGCTCACTGGATGCTGTTGACCTTGTGCATGTGCCATCGCCGGTACTCCTCTGCGGGTTCACCATAAATAGAAGAAAGCGAAGATAAATACCCACACCAGGTCCACGAAGTGCCAGTACAGCCCGGCGATCTCGACGATCTGATAGTTGCCGGAGCGCTCGTAGTCACCGCGCAATACCTTGAAGGCGACGATGCACAGGTAAATGACGCCGACCGACACATGCAGCCCGTGGAAACCGGTAATCATGAAAAAGCTGGCACCGAATTGCGCGGCACCCATGGGGTTCGACCACGGGCGTACGCCTTCGGCGATGAGCTTGCTCCACTCGAACGCCTGCATGCTGACAAAGGTCGCCCCGAAGGCTGCGGTTGCCAGCATCAGCGCCGCGCATTTGCCGCGCACACGGCGATAGGCGAAGTTCACGGCCATGGCCATGGTGCCGCTGCTGCTGATCAGCACGAAGGTCATGATGGCGATCAGGATCAACGGAATTTTAACGCCACCGATGGTCAGGGCGAACACTTCGCTGGGGTTCGGCCAGGGGGCGGTGGCACTGATGCGCACCGACATGTAGCCGGTCAGGAAGCAGGTGAAGATGAAGGTGTCGCTGAGCAGGAAGATCCACATCATCGCCTTGCCCCAGGGCACCCGCTTGAACACATCCTGATCCGAGGCCCAGTCGGTGGCGATGCTCTTCCACCCCGCTACCAGCGTATCGGGTGGGGGCGGGACGGGATCTTCCGGAGGGCTTGCTGAGGGCAATGCCATGGCTTCACCTCAGGCCGCAGAACGCGGCAATGGCTTGATAGGTTTCCGGCGTGCTGGTCAGCAGGAAGAAGAGGACGATCCAGAGCCCCAGCAGGTAGTGCCAGTAGATGGCGCAGAGCTCCACGCTGGACGCCAGTTGCGACAGCGCAACCCGGCGCAGGAACCGGGCGCCGACTCTGCCCCAGGCCACCAGGCCTCCCAGCAGATGCAGCCCGTGCACGCCGGTCAGCAGGTAGAAAAAGCTGTTGGCCGGATTAGCGGAGACGAAATAACCCCAGTCGACGAACTGCTTCCAGACCCAGAGTTGCCCCCCGATAAAGGCGATCGCAAAGACGCCGCCCAGGGTGAAGCCGAGGCGGGCCCCGCTCAACGCGCCCCGCCGGGCGGCCAGTCGCGCCCACTGCAGGCTGATACTGCCCAGCACCAGCAGAATCGTGTTCAGCCAGAGTTGCCGGGCACTGGCCAGCGGCGCCAACGGGTCGGTCAGGGGCTGCCAGTCGGCCATTTGCGAACGTGCGATGAAGGCCAGCAGGAACAACAGGAACAGCGAGGTCACCACCATCAGGAACACGCGCAGGCCCACTTTTGCGGCTTTCGCCCTATCGAAGCCTTCCGGTACCCGAGAGGTGCCGGGGGGTTGGCTCCAACGGCCTCCGGAGCCGGCGCTTTCGGTGTTTTTCAATAGCGGCCCGTTCATGGTCTTTCGCTCGCGGCCCTGGCTTCTGCACAGCGCTGCCTCATCTGCTCCAGCTCCTGGGCAGAGACCGTCTGTGGCACGAAGTCCTGCTCTATCCCGGGCACGCTGTAGTCATAGGCCCAACGGTGCACCACCGGCAGCTCCGGCCCCCAGTTGCCATGGACGGGCGGGGTGTCCGGCGTCTGCCATTCCAAGCTCGCCGCCCCCCATGGATTCGGGCCTGCCGGCTTGCCTTTGAAGACACTCCAGGCCAGGTTGAAGAGGAACAGCAGTTGGCATACCCCGACCGTCAGCGCGACAACTGTGATGAACGCATTCAGTTGCTGCGCCGATTGCGGGATGAAGTCGTAGTTCTGCCAGGCGTAATAGCGCCGGGGCATGCCCAGTAGCCCCAGGTAGTGCATGGGGAAGTAGATGCAGTAGGTCCCCAGGAAGGTTATCCAGAAATGCAGCTTGCCCAGGGTGTCGTTCATCAGGCGCCCGGTGATCTTCGGAAACCAGTGATAGATGGCGCCAAATATCACCAGGATCGGCGCCACCCCCATCACCATATGGAAGTGGGCCACCACGAAATAGGTGTCCGACAGCGGGATATCCACAATCACGTTGCCGAGAAACAAGCCGGTGAGCCCACCGACCAGGAAGGTGACGATAAAGGCCAGGGCGAACAGCATCGGCACCGTCAGGTGGATGTCGCCATGCCATAGGGTCAGCACCCAGTTGTAGACTTTCAGCGCGGTCGGCACGGCGATGATCAAGGTGGTGGCGGCGAAAAAGAAGCCGAAGTACGGGTTCATCCCGCTGACGTACATGTGGTGCGCCCAGACCACGAAGCTCAACACACCGATGGCGATGATGGCCCAGACCATCATGCGGTAACCGAAGATGTTCTTGCGCGCATGAGTGCTGATCAGGTCGGAGACCAGGCCGAACGCCGGGAGGGCGACGATGTAGACCTCCGGATGGCCGAAGAACCAGAACAGGTGCTGGAACAGTATCGGGCTACCGCCCTGATGCGCGAGCTGCTGCCCCATCGAGATCACCGCCGGCATGAAGAAGCTCGTGCCCAGCAGCTTGTCGAACAGCATCATCACGGCGCTGACGAACAAGGCCGGAAAGGCCAGCAGGGCCAGGATCGAGGCCATGAAGATGCCCCAGACGGACAGCGGCATGCGAAACAGCGTCATGCCGCGAGTGCGGGCCTGCAGCACCGTGGTCACGTAGTTCAGCCCGCCCATGGTGGCGGCGACGATGAAGATCGCCAGCGACACCAGCATCAACACGATGCCCCATTCGGTACCCGGGGTGCCCTGGGTGATCGATTGCGGCGGATAGAGTGTCCAGCCCGCCCCGGTGGGCCCGCCCGGGACGAAGAAGCTGGAAAGCAGCACCAGGACCGAGAGCAGGTAGAACCAGAAGCTCAGCATGTTGACGTAGGGGAAGACCATGTCCCGGGCGCCCACCATCAGCGGAATCAGATAGTTGCCAAAACCGCCCAGGAACAGCGCCGTCAGCAGGTAGATGACCATGATCATGCCGTGCATGGTCATCGCCTGGTAATAGGTGCTGGCATCCATGAACTCGAGGCTGCCGGGAAAGCCGATCTGGATGCGCATCAGGCCGGACAGCACCAGGGCGACAAGCCCCACGGATATCGCCGTCAAGGAATACTGGATGGCGATGACCTTGTGGTCCTGGCTCCAGATATAGCGCGTGAAGAAGCTCTTCGGTTCGTGCAGGACTTCTGTTTCTGCATGCTCGACATAAGCCATCAGGTCATCCTCCGCTAAGTTTCGGAGCATTTCCGGCTATTTATGGCGACTTGCCCGATTCCACCTTGCCGGCATCAGCGTCGACAGCAGCTTTCGACTTGATGAAGGCGATCAGAGCATCCAGTTCCTTGTCATTGGGGGTAAAGGTCGGCATCACCGGGGTATAACCCTTGACGATCGCGGCGCCAGGTTGGCGCACGGAATCCTTCAGGTAGCCCTCATCGACCTTGATCTGAGAACCATCGGCCAGGGTTTCCGTCTTGCCGTACAAACCCTGCCAGCTCGGGCCGATACCCTGGCTGCCATCAACACTGTGGCAGGCCAGGCAACCCAGCGATTCGGCCAGCCGCTGTCCCTGCGCCGCCAGCTCATTCTGTGCGCCCGCGGGGCCTTGCTCGTTCTGCCCCGCGGCACTCAGCGACTTGATGAAGGCCACCACGGCGGCCAGCTCATCCTGGGTGAAAGTATAGGCCACCATGACCGGCGGATAGCCCTGGACCAGCCTGGCCTGCGGCTGGAGAATCGACTCCTTGAGGTAGGCCTCGTCGACCTGAACGCGGGTGCCATCGGCCAGTTGCTCCGAGCGGCCGTACAGGTCCTTCCAGCCCGGGCCCAGGCTGGTGCTGCCGTCCTGGCTATGGCAGGCGCGGCAGCCATGGCTTTCGACCAGTTGGCGGCCTTTTTCCAACAGGCTGTCCCGGCTCGGCGTGGCGGCGCTCGCCAGCGTCTGGGCAAAGGTCGGCTGGCTGGCGAACCATTGGTCGAAAGCGCCCTGCTCCTCGACGATCAGATGGCCGCGCATATTGAAATGCCCCACGCCACAGTACTCGGCGCACAGCACTTCAAACTTGCCGAGCCTGGTCGGGGTGAACCAGAAGTGGGACACCATGCCCGGCACCATATCCATCTTTGCGCGCATCTGCGGAATGTAGAAATCGTGCAGTACGTCCTTTGCGCGCAGCAGGACTTTTACCGGCCGGTCGATGGGCAGGCGCACTTCATTGTTCATGATCAGTACATCGTCCTGTCCCGCAGGGTCATTGCGATCAAGACCGAAAGGATTGCCGGAATCGATCCATTTGACATCCGCCTTGCCGAGTTTTCCGTCCTGTCCGGGAAAGCGAAAGGCCCATTGCCACTGCTGGGCAATCACTTCGAGCTGGGTAGCCTCTTGCGGCACCTGGACGAAATCGTTGTAGACCACCAGGCCAGGCGCCAGCATGCCGATGATGCCCAGCGAGGTGAGGATGACCAGCCACCCTTCCAGCTTCTTGCTTTCCGGCTGGTAGTGCGCCCGGACACCTTCCCGATGACGGAAGCGAATCACGGCGATGGCCATGAATACCGTGATGGCGATGAAAAAGATGCCGGTGATGACCAGGGTGATCAGCAGCGTGGTGTCTATCGACCCCCAGTTGGAGGCAGCCGGCGTCATATGCCAGGGAGCAAGCAGGTGAAACAGCACTGAAGCGACAACGACTAGAACCAAGATGATTGCTATCGCCATTTTCTGGTCATCCTGTGTCGGTTGTTCTGTGGCCGTGCAAACGCAACGTCGCCCAACCGCAGCGCCACACCGATGCCTAACCCTCCTCCCAAGCCTGCTGGAACATTGCCTCTATCCCCGGGGCAAATCTTCTGAAAAGTATAGTGCGCCCCGTCAGACGTGCGCCGCCGGGTCCCGACACGACATCAGGCCAGGGGGCTGTGGCCTCACCACGTTCCTTTCCCCCTGATGACCATCCCCCAACACCTGCCAAGCATGCTCAAATAGCCCCCCGCTTTTGCCACAAGCCACACCCGATCCGGAGCCGAACATGAAAAACACCACCGCCCTGACCTTGGCCCTGATGCTCAGCCTGCTGTCGCTCCACGCCCAGGCAGAAGCAGTGGGCGATGCCGAGGCCGGTGGCAAGCTGTTCAAACGCATCTGTGGCGGCTGCCACAATATCGGCCCTTCGGTGCGCAGCTCTTTCGGGCCGCAACTCAACGGCATTTTCGGACGCACCGCGGGCAGCGTGACGGACTATCAGTACTCCGAGGCGATGAAGTCATCCGGCATCGTCTGGACCCGCGACAAGCTGGTGGCCTACCTGGAAGATCCAAAGGCCGTGGTGCCCGGCACGCGGATGATTTTCTGGGGGCTGAGCGATCAGGAGAAGATCGACAATCTGCTGGCTTATCTGCAGAGCTTTCAGGCGCAATAACTCGTCGATTGGTGATCAAACCCGGACTGAGCAACAACCGCTCTCCGATCCGCGGGCGCTTCGCGCCCGATCGCAGCCTGGCGGCAGCGGCTACAGAGAGCCGCGGTGCTATTCAGGACGGGGTAATGCCCACAAAAAAGCCCCGAACCAGTCGGGGCTTTTTCTATTGCTGGCCTGGTATCAGGCCGCGATCAGGCATTCATCAGAACACGTTGATCGGGTAGTCGACGAACACACGCAGTTCGTTACCGCTGTCGTTGTAGTCGCTGGATTTCTGCGATACGCGCAGGATCGAGCTACGCACCTTGACGCTCAGGTCCTTGGCCGGGCCGCTCTGGACCACGTACTTGAGCTGGTTGAAGATTTCACGCTCGGTGCCGCCGGTGGAGGTGGCAGTGGTGATGTTGTCGCCACGCACGTAAGCCAGGTTGTAGGTCAGGCCCGGTACGCCGAAGGCGCCGAAGTCCAGACCGTAGCCCAGCTGCCAGCTGCGCTCGTCTTCAGCGTTGAAGTCGGACCAGTAGGAGTTGGCCAGGTAGATGGTGTTGCCGCCATCGCCCACGCGGTTCTGCTCTTTCTGGTAGCCGCCATAGGCATAGCCCAGGTGGCTGTCGCCGGTGCTGCGCTGGTGCGCCAGGGTGAACGAGTGCGGGCCGGTGGCGTAAGTGGCCGCCAGGCTCCAGATCTTGTTGTCCTGGCCGCCTGCTTTGGCGTCTTCTGCGTAGGACTTGTCCAGCTTGGTGCGGTAGCCGTTGAAGTCCAGGGTCAGGGACTGGTCGGTGGCCAGCGGGAACACGTAGTTCAGGTTCACGTACTGCTTCTTCAGCACGTCTTCGACGTCGGAAGCGTACAGCGAGCCCTTGAACTGTTCGGTGAACTGGTAGCTGCCGCCCAATACGTTGATCGACTTCAGGCCACCGCTGTCACGGCCTTCGGCGCTTTTGCGCGATTCGGCGGTGAAACGACCGGCGTTCAGCTCCAGGCCCTTGATCTCTTTGGAGGAGATCAGGGTACCGGTGTAGCTTTCCGGCAGCAGACGACCATTGTCGTAGCTCAGCACCGGCAGGGCCGGCATCTGGTCACCGTAGGTCAGGACGGTGTTGGACAGGCGGAACTTGACCGCGGCGCCGGCCTTGGCCAGGTCGCCTGCCGGGCTCTTGTTGCCGCCTTCGCTTGGCTTGAAGAAGTCGATGCCCTGGCCGCCGCTGTGGCTGCCTTTATCCAGGCGCAGGCCGTACAGGCCGAAGGCGTCGACGCCCACACCCACGGTGCCTTGGGTGAAGCCCGACGAGAAGGTACCGATGGCCGCTTGACCCCACTCACGCTGGTCATCGTTACCGTTTTTCTTGTCGCGATTGATGTAGGCGTTGCGCAGCAGGATTTTCAGGCTGCTGTCCTCGACAAAACCCTTGGACTCAGCCTGGTCGTTAGCCATGGCTTGAGTAGCGCTCAGAATCCCCAGTGCGATCAGACCGATCCGCTTGTTCAACATTTTATTTTCCTTATTACGGGTTGATGACGCGCTGTGGTGCTCCTTGGAAACGGCGCTTAAGCGCTCTTTTTTCAGGCCAGAACAAAAAGACCCGCCCACGAAGAATCGCGGCGGGCCTTTTATTATTTGAATGTTATGGCCGTTGGCCACAGGCGTAGGCGCGAATCCTATCTGCGCCCCGAACAGTGTGTCAATTTCAAGAATCGTCTGAAAATAGGCAAAAATCGTCTAAGAACTTAACGATCCTTGATGGCCAGTTGCACGGTATGGCTGTCGACGAACTGTTCGAAGTGCGTGACCTTGCCATCCTTGAGCGTCCACAAATGGGCCACGCGGGCATTCAGCGGTTTGCCCGTGGCTTTATAGACGCCGCTGTAATTGCCGTAGGCGAACACCTTGTCGCCCTGGGCCACATAGTTCTCGACGGTGAAGGCAAACCCTTCCCATTCGGTGGCCAGGCGCTTGAAGACATTCTCCAGCACGGCATCGAAACCGATGTAGGTGCCGGCGTAGGGAAAGCCTGCCGCCTCGGTCCAGCGCGCATCGGCGGCCAGGGCGGCGGCGGTGTTTTTCGCGTTCTCCTGGGAGTTGGCGCCTTCGTAGGTGCTTTTGATCAGTGCCAGATTATCCATGGGTGACTCCGTCAATAAGTGGGTGGTTCAAAGGGCGCAACCGTCCAGGCCACAGGCCTGCAGGCTCGGTGAAAGCTCGACTTCGGGCGTACCGAAGGCCTCGCGCAGCCACTCGGCGAACGCCTGCGGCTTGCCCAGCCAGGGGCTGATATCGATCAGCCTGAACTGACCGTCCTGCTCCAGCACCAGGGTCGGAAAACCCTGGCCGCCGACCCGGGCCAACAAGGCGCGGCTGGCCTTGATGTGCTCGTTCAGGCTATTCGCCGCGGCGTATTCGAAGGCTTCCTCGAACTCGCCGCGTTCAAAGCCCAGGCCTTCGGCGAGCTCCAACAGTACATCGACATCGGCGATGCGGCGCCCTTCGACGTAATGCGCCGTCTGCAAGCGCCCGAGCAATTCCAGGCCGCGCCCGGCGAGCACCTGCGCCGCCAGGACCGCGGCAATCGGCGGAGCCGAATCGAAGAGCGCCGAATAGTCGCGCAGCAAACCTTCGAAGTAGGCCTCGCCGAACGGCTGCCCGGTGTATTCGGCAATGCGCCGGTCATGGGGCATGACGTAATCGCGCAGTTGCGGCGAAACCTGCTGGCAGTTGCGCCCGGTCATCATGCCGCCGCCATGGGCCACCACCGGCAGCACCGCCTGGGCCGCCTGCACCAGTGGCTTGGCGCCGTAGCACCAGCCGCACAAAGGATCGTAGATGTAATGAAGGGTCGCTGCCGACATGCAAGGCTCCGGGACAAAGGCCGATAAATTCGATGGCGGCAGACTATGCCTGTAGCCCGCGGCGAAAAACGCTGGAATGGCTTTTAGTCTGTTTCGGGAATCGGTCGAATCGGCCGTGTATCCATTTCATTTCAATCAAGACACAAATTGAAACAATCCGCCCGGGGAACTTTCCAAGAATAATTAACGAAAGTAAATAGCAAGCATTACCATTCGCAACCACTGTTTCCTTCACCCTTCTGGATGCGTTTTTCCATGCCTGCCCCCTTCCGCCTGACTCCCCTCACCCTTGGCTTTTGCGCCTCGCTGACGGCCGGTTTCACCTGCGCCGCCCCGACCACCCTGCCGGCCACCGCCATCAGCGCAGAAGTCGATGCCGACGACCCACGGGTCAAGGAAGTCAGCACCGCGACCCGCACCGCCACGCCGGTGCGCTATGTGCCGCAAGCCATCGACTCGGTGAAGACCAGCAACCTGCTGGACTACGGCATCAACGATCTGGGCACGGCCCTGAGCGGTATTCCCAACGTCAGCAGCGGCGCCGACACCCGCTTCGACAGCCTGCGCATTCGTGGCTTCGATGCCAGCAACGACTTCTACCTCGATGGCGTCCGTGACGACAGCCAGTACGTGCGCGACCTGCATAACATCGAGCGCATCGAGGTGCTCAAGGGCCCGGCAGCGGTGCTCTACGGCCGTGGCAGCCAGGGCGGGATCGTCAACCGGGTGAGCAAGCTGCCGCAGTTCGGCCGCCACTCCAGCGTCGAAGTCAAAGGCGGCAGCGAAGACCTGCGCAGCCTGTATGCCGACCTCAGCGCCGACCCCAGCGAGAACATCAGCCTGCGCCTGAACATGGGCAACCAGGACAACAACAGCTTCCGCGATGGCGTCAGCGGCAATCGCCAGCTGTTCGCGCCGTCCATGAGCTGGCAACTGACGCCAGACCTGAACTGGCTGGTGCAGTACGAATACAGCCGCTACAACCGCACGCCGGACCGCGGCATCCCGGGGATCGACGGGCGCCCGGCGGACGTGAGTCGCGACACCACTTACGGCGACAAGCGCGACTACATCGACGACAAGTCCCAGTCCTTGCGTTCCAAGCTCAGCTACGAGCTGAACGACAACTGGCAACTGCGCCATACCCTGAGCCTGTTCAAGCTCAACAGCGATTTCGACAACACCTACCAGACCGGCTACGACAGCCGCACCAAGCGAGTGAACCGCCAGCGCTGGCAGCAGGACCTGAACACCCGCAACATTTACAACAACCTCGAAGTCGAAGGCACCTTCGATACCTTCGGCCTCGAGCACCGGCTGCTGACGGGTGTCGAGCTGGGCAGCCAGCGACGCGATCCGAAGCTCTACACCGCAGCGGCGGTCAGCGCCGGTGGCCAGGCCGTGCCGTCCCTGGACCCGTTCAACCCGGATAAAAACCTGCGCCACACCGGGAAAATGGTGGCGTCCAGTTACAACCACAGCGAGGTGGAAAGCCGCGCCGTCTATGTCCAGGACCAGCTGCGCCTGAACGATCAGTGGCAAGTGCTTGCCGGCCTGCGCTACGACAACTTCAACGTCGAGACCCACAACAAGCTTCTGGATCGCAAGGATGACCGCGACAGCCACAGCACCAGCCCGCGCCTGGGCGTGGTCTGGACTCCGCTGGAGAACCACTCCTTCTACGCCTCCTGGAGCAAGAGCTTCTCCCCCGTCGGCGGTGGCCTGATCGGCATCACCCCGAACGCCAACGGCAACACCAACGACCTGAGCCCCGAACGCACCCGGCAGAAGGAAATCGGGGTCAAGAGCGACTGGCTCGACGACCGCTTCAGCACCACCCTGGCGGTCTATGAGCTGGAACTCTACAACCGCCGCAGCCGCAGCGTGGAAGACCCGAACGTGATACTGCTGACCGGCCTGCAGCGCTCACGCGGCGTGGAACTGACCGCGGCCGGCAAGATCGTCGGCAACTGGTCGATACGCGGTGGCATCGGCCTGCAGGACGCGACTGTGGTCAAGAGCAATAACGGTGACGAAGGTAACCGGGTGAACAACGTGGCCAAGCGCAACGGCAGCCTGTTCGTGACCTGGAAACCGGAAATGGGCTGGTACGCCGAGACCGGCCTGACCCTGGTGGGTGATCGTTATGCCGACAACGCCAATACCGTGATGCTTCCGGGCTATGGCCGCTGGGACGCCCTGGCCGGCTTCCGGCAGAAGGACTGGGACCTGCGGGCCGCGCTGAACAACATCAGCGACCGCACTTACTACTCCTCGGCCACCAGCGCCGGGCAGATCCAGTTCGGCGACCCGCGCAGCCTGGTGGTGACCGGTACCTATAGCTTCTAAAACGCAGCCATGGATACGGCCAGCCATCGCCTGAGCGCGGTGGCCGGCCCCGCGTCCGCTGCGCGGCCAATCGCAGCCTTCGGCAGCGGCTACAAAAGCCTCGACCTGATGCCCTGCGCTCCCTGTAGCCGCTGGCGCAGCCTGCGATCGGCGGCGCAGCCGGCGCAAAACCTGAGCACGCCATCGACCTGACAGACCGCGCCGGCAGATCCACGTCCGCTGCGCGGCCGATCGCAGCCTGCGGCAGCGGCTACAAAAACCCTCGACCTGATGCCCTGCGCTCCCTGTAGCCGCTGCCGAGCACCGCGAGGCTGCGATCGACCGCGAAGCGGGCGCTGCTCTTGAGCTCGCAGGGGGTCCTTCGGACCTATCGCAACCCTCGGCAGCAGCTACATTCGCGCAAAAAAAAAGCGCTGCCATCCGGCAGCGCTTTTACCAATCCGTTGTTTGCTTATCCTTCCAACACATCCCACAACGCTTCGAGTTCCGCCTCGCTGAACAAACCAGCAGGGTAACGATCGAGGATCATCCGGCGCGGGTCGGTTTCCCGGACCTGTCGCGTTCCATTGGACTTCAACCATTGCACCAGAACCTGAAGCGACTCGTTATTCATTGCCAAGGGATGTGAAGTCCGCTCGCTGACCCTATTCATCTCCAGCGCTCTCTCCCGGTTTGTGAGCGGCTAACTTATCCAAGGTTTATGACAGAACATCGCAGTTCCACCGGCCTCAGAGTGACCTCGCGAGAGATACAAGAGCTATGCCAAGGTCCCGCGATTGCTGGCTTTCGGATACAAAAAAACCCGCAGTCCAGAAGGGCTGCGGGCTTGCCGGGCGACGCCGGATTGGATCCATGTAACAGCCCGTCAATCAGGCGTCACAGGCTGTTACAACAACACTCAAACCTTGTGCGGCGCCGGTTGCTGTTGGGTAAGGCAATGGATATTTCCGCCCCCCAGTAACAACTCGCGACCCGGCACCATCACCACTTCGTGTTGCGGGAACAGGTTCTGCAGGATTTCCTTGGCCTGGGCATCCAGGGGGTCGTCGAAACTCGGGGCGATGATGCCGCCGTTGACGATCAGGAAGTTCACATAGGAACCGGCCAGGCGCACCGACGGATTACGTTCCTGGGTGCCGTCCACCGGGTCGACGCCCGCACACTCTTCTTCGGTCGCATACAACGGCCCCGGAATCGGCATCTTGTGCACCGTGAACGGGCGACCCTTGGCATCGGTGCTGTCTTGCAGCACTTTCAGCGCGGCCTGGCAGCGCGGGTAGTTCGGGTCCTGCGGGTCGTCGGTCCAAGCCAGCAGCACTTCGCCCGGGCGCACGTAGCAGCAGAAGTTATCCACATGGCCGTCGGTTTCGTCGTTGTACAGGCCATCCGGCAGCCAGATGACCTTATCCACAGCCAGGTTGGCGCCGAGCACCGCTTCGATCTCGGCACGGTTCAGGTGCGGGTTGCGATTGCGGTTGAGCAGGCACTCTTCGGTGGTGATCACCGTGCCTTCGCCGTCGACGTGAATCGAGCCGCCTTCGAGCACGAAGCCCTCGGTGCGGTAACGCGGGCTGCGCTCGATCTCGAGGATCTTGCCGCCCACCTGCGAGTCACGGTTCCACGGCGAATACAGGCCGCCGTCGAAACCGCCCCAGGCGTTGAAATCCCAGTTCACGCCACGGACTTCGCCCTTGTCGTTGATGACGAAGGTCGGGCCGGTATCCCGGACCCAGGCGTCGTCGCTGGACATCTCCACCAGGCGGATATTCGGCACGTCCAGGCGTGCCCGGGCGTTTTCATACTGGCCCGCGGAGACCGCCACGGTCACCGGTTCGAAGCGGGCGATAGCCTTGGCCACCGCTACGTGTGCGGTTTGCGCCGGCTTGCCGCCCAGGCGCCAGTTGTCCGGGCGCTCGGGCCAGATCATCCAGGTCTGGGTCTGCGTCGCCCACTCGGCTGGCATGTAAAAGCCGTCGGCGCGAGGGGTGCTGTGCAAAGTGGTCATGGGTTCAGGACTCCAGGGAACCGTCGAGGGTTTTGATCGCGCTGTACAGGTTCGGCCGACGGTCGCGGAACGAACCCCAGGCGCTGCGAATGTGTTCCAGCTCGTCGAGGTCGAAACTGTGGACAAGAATACCTTCTTCAGTCTCGTTCAGTTCTTCAACCTTCTCGCCGAACGGGTTGGCGATGAACGACGAGCCGTAGAAGGTGATGTCGTAGCCGTCCTGCTCCTCGTTGCCGATGCGGTTGCTGGCGATCAGCGGCATCAGGTTGGCGCCGGCGTGACCTTGTTGCACGCGCTGCCAGTGGTCGCGGGACGAGATGCTCTTGTCGTGGGGCTCGCTGCCGATGGCGGTCGGGTAGAACAGGATCTCCGCGCCTTGCAGCGCCATGCTGCGGGCGCACTCGGGGAACCACTGGTCCCAGCAGATGCCCACGCCGATTTTCGCGTAACGGGTGTTCCACACCTTGAAGCCGGTGTCGCCCGGATTGAAGTAGTACTTTTCGTGATAGCCGGGGCCGTCCGGGATGTGGCTTTTACGATAAATCCCGAGGTTGCTGCCGTCGGCGTCGATGATCGCGATGCTGTTGAAACGCGCACGCCCGGCCAACTCGAAGAAGCTGATCGGCAGCACCACCTGCAGCTCGCGGGCGACCTTCTGGAAGTGGGCGATGGCCGCGTTGCCTTCCACCGGGGTGGCCAATTGCAGGTAGTCCGGGTTCGGCTTCTGGCAGAAGTACGGGGTCTCGAACAGTTCCTGGATCAGGATGATCTGCGCACCTTTGGCGGCGGCCTCGCGGACCAGCTTTTCCGCGGTCTCGATATTGGCTTCGAGGTCCCAGGAACAGGCCATCTGGGTTGCGGCGACGGTAACGATACGGCTCATGAATCATCTCCTGGGCAGCAGCAAAGGACCGATGGTGGCATCGGCCGATGACAGAAAAGGGAAAGCCGGACGCGGCTTGCCCGGGTCCTGACAGGGATGACTTTATATCCGATAAAAATCGACTTTAAAAGCGTACAAATCTAATAAAATAAAAAATAAGACGATAAATACCGATTGTTATCGGTATTTATCGAGATTGGGGGATGTTTGTACAGACGCTATCGCGAGCAAGGACCAGGCGTCCCCCCCTGCTCCTACAAAAGCACCGATCCTGCGGCTTGCAGCTTGTAGCTTGTAGCTTGTAGCTTGTAGCTTGTAGCTTGTAGCTTGCAGCTTGCAGCTTGCAGCTTGCAGCTTCAGAGCCCCTCATCCAGCACCTTCGCCAACATGTCGACAAAGAAGTCGACGCTCTGGCGCGTGGTGACCATCGGCGGCTTGATCTTGAGGATGTTCAGGTAGTCGCCGGTGGGCTGCATGAAGATCCCCAGCTCGCGCAGGCGATCGCACAGCAGGGCGGTCTCCTCCGTGGCCGGCTCCAGGGTCTGGCGATTGCGGATCAGCTCCAGCCCCAGGTAGAACCCCGAGCCATGCACCGCGCCCACCAGCGGATAACGCTCGATCAGGGCTTCGAGGCGCCGCTTGAAGTGATCGCCGACCACCTGGGCGTTTTCCCAGAGTTTTTCTTCCTGCATCACGTCGAGCACTGCCATGCCGATCCGGCAACTCACTGGGCTGCCGCCGGCCGAGGAGAAGAAATAACCTTCGGCCTCCAGCGCTTCGGCGATCTCCCGGCGGGTGATCACCGCCCCCAGCGGCTGGCCGTTGCCCATGCCTTTGGCCATGGTGATGATGTCCGGCACCACGCCCTGCTCTTCGAAGCCCCAGAAGAACTTGCCCATGCGCCCGTAGCCGACCTGCACCTCGTCGGCGATGCACACCCCGCCCTGGGCGCGGACCAGGGCGTAGACCTGCTTCAGGTAACCCGGCGGCAGGGCGATGCCACCGGCGTTGCCATACACCGGCTCGCAGATGAAACCGGCCAGCTGGCGCTTCTGCTCCGCCAGCTTGGCCAGGTTGTGTTCGACGCTGCGCACGTAGTCCGGAGTGCTGTCCTGGCCGCGGAACTCGCCGCGATAGGTATTGGGCGCGGTTACCGGATGCACCCAGTCCGGGCGGCTGCTCAGGGCCTGGGGGTTGTCGGCGATCGAGGTGGACACCGCATCCGCGCCCACCGTCCAGCCGTGGTAGGCCTCCAGCACGCTGAGCATGTCGCGCCCGCCGCTGTAGGCCCAGGCCAGGCGGATCGCCAGGTCGTTGGCCTCGCTGCCGCTGTTGACCAGGAACACCCGGTCCATGGAATCCGGCGCCAGCGCCAGCAGACGCTCGGAGAACTCGGCAATCGCCGCGTAGTGGAAGCGCGAGTTGGTGTTGAGCAGCGACCACTGGCGCGCGGCCTCGGCGGCCATGCGTGGATGACCGTGGCCGAGCACCGCGACGTTGTTGAGCATGTCCAGGTAGGAACGGCCCTGCATGTCGATCAGGTGGTTGCGCCAGCCGCGCTCGATGCGTGGCGGGTCGACGTAATAGTGCTTCTGCGAGCGGGCGAAACTGGCATCGCGTCGTGCCAGCAAGGCTTGCGGATCGAGCTCCGGCTCGGCGTCGCAGGCCAGGCCCAGCAGCGCCGCCGGCGACGGGCACAGCGCCTGCCATGCCGCTGCTCGCGATGGGCTACAGAACAGCGGTGGATCGAGCTGCGCCCCCCGGCACAGCTGGACCTTGAGCCCGCCGTCCACCGCCCCCAGCACCTGGCCTTTGACCAGCGCCGCGCCGGCATGCACCGAGGGCGTGACGCCCCACAGCCGTACACTCAATTGCGGGCCGTCGAGGCGCAACACACCGTCGGCGGCACGGTGCAGCACCCCGGCAAACGGCGCCTCGACCGCCGTGCCCGACGGCACCTGCAACTGCACATGCAAGGGGAAGGTATCCGGCTCGACGGCACTGTCCGGGCAGGTCCGGGACAGGCGGTACTGCCCGTAGCGACTGGCTGCCAGCCCATGGGCCGCGGCGGCCTGCTGCAACAGCTGGGTATCGATCTCCGGCTGCTCCCAGTTGCCGGCCTCGAAGTGCGGGCTGAGCACGCCCAGGTCGATCAGGGCGAACTCGCGCCCCACCAGGCCCGGCAACAAGGGTGCGAAACCTTCGCCGGCGATGGCCGGCAGCGTCTGGCCGACCGCCCCGAGGATCGCCGCTTCCATCAACTCGAACGGCACCGAGGTGGCGACGCGAAAGATCTCCCATTCATGGCTCAGGTTGTCGCGGCTGTACTGGTTGTTCGGGTCGATGCTCACCTGCTGTTCGCCACTGAGCACCAGCACCGCGGCGCGGGCCACGATCAGCGGCCACAGCGCCAGCAACTCGGACTGCTGCAACGGATTGACCGCGTGATAGGCCCGGACTGCCGGCAGGATGCAGAACGGATCGCCCTCGGCATGGTGCAGCAGCGCCGCGCAGGTCACCGACAGGTCGGTGATGCGCCAGGTGCGGATCAGGTCGCCGAAATCGATCACCCCCTGCACCTGCCAGTGGCGCTGGGCGTCACGCTGCCAGACCACATTGTCGTCGGTGATGTCCAGGTGGATCGCCTGCACCGGCAACTGCTCGGCCAGGCGCTGCACACGGCGTTCGGCCTGCTCGGCCACCTCGGCGATCAGGCTGCGCTGCTGCTCGTCGGCGATCACCGGCAGCAGGTGGTTGATCAGGCTATGGGCGTGACGCGCATCCCATTGCAGGGTGCGCGTAAGTCCTGGGTGCTGGAAGTCCGCCAGGGCCAGGTCCATCTGCCCGCACAGCCGACCAAAGCCGGCTGCCAGCTCGGGGCCCAGGTGCTTGAGGTGGGTCAGCGGCTGGCCTTCGATATAGTCGAGCAGCCGCACATGCAGCGCCTGGCCATCGACGTCCAGGGACAGCAGGTCGGCGCCGTTCTTCGCCGGGATCACCCGGGGTACGTGCAGTTCGGGGTGGGTGCCAAGGTGCTTGAGCGCCGCATGCTGGGCCTGCAGTTCCAGGGCCGCATAGTCGCCACGACAGATCTTCAGGACAAACCGCCCCTGGGGGCTGTCGAGCCGGTAGTTGAGATCCTGCTGGCTGCCCAACGATTGCAGCGTGCCGCCAAGGCCGTAGTGCACTTCGAGCAGGTCCAGCGCCTGCTGTGGGGTGACCTGCGGACCGGGCAGGCTGGCGCGGTGAATCAACGTGGCGAGCAACATGGAACGACCCCTGGAATTATTGTCAGATGCGTATATCGCCACTGCGCCAGGCGTTACGCAACCCCCAGGCCCGGGCAGTCGACAAGGGCTGCACCGCCGCCGGGAAGCTAAACAGGATGCCAATAATACCCGGGCCAGACGTCGGCGCCCCTTGCAGCGGCCGCTGGCTGCCGACAAGCTATGCTCCATTCGCGACTTCATGTCTTAGGGAAGAAGGCCTACCCATATGCGCATTCTCGTTACCGGCGGTGCCGGTTTTATTGGATCGGCGCTGGTTCGCCACCTGATCCGCAACACCGAACACGAAGTGCTCAACCTCGACAAGCTGACCTACGCCGGCAACCTGGAGTCGCTGTCGAGTATCGCCAGCGACACCCGCTACGAGTTCGTCCAGGCCGATATCGTCGACCAGGCCACCGTCAGCGCGCTGCTCGAGCGCTTCCAGCCCCAGGCGATCATGCACCTGGCCGCCGAGTCCCATGTCGACCGCTCCATCGACGGCCCGTCGGACTTCGTCCAGACCAACATCGTCGGCACCTACAGCCTGCTGGAAGCCACCCGCGCCTATTGGCAGGCCCTGCCGGCGGCAGAGAAAAGCGCCTTCCGCTTCCACCATATTTCCACCGACGAGGTGTACGGCGACCTGCACGGCGTCGACGACCTGTTCACCGAAACCACGCCCTACGCCCCCAGCTCGCCCTACTCCGCCAGCAAGGCTGCGTCCGACCACCTGGTCCGCGCCTGGCAGCGCACCTACGGCTTGCCGGTCCTGGTGACCAACTGCTCGAACAACTACGGGCCGTTCCACTTCCCGGAAAAACTCATCCCGCTGGTGATCCTCAACGCCCTGGCCGGAAAGCCGCTGCCGGTGTATGGCAACGGCCTGCAAGTGCGCGACTGGCTGTTCGTCGAAGACCACGCCCGCGCCCTGCTCAAGGTGGTGACCGAAGGCGTGGTCGGCGAGACCTACAACATCGGCGGCCACAACGAACAGACAAACATCGACGTGGTGCGCGGCATCTGCCAACTGCTGGAAGAGCTGGCGCCACGCAAGCCCGAAGGCGTGCAGCACTATGCCGACCTGATCACCTTCGTCCAGGACCGCCCCGGCCACGACCTGCGCTACGCCATCGACGCCAGCAAGATCGAGCGCGAACTGGGCTGGGTACCACAAGAAACCTTCGCCAGCGGCCTGCGCAAGACCGTGCAGTGGTACCTGGACAACCAGGAATGGTGCCAGCACGTGCAGGACGGCAGCTATCAAGGGCAACGCCTCGGCTTCACTGACTTCAAGGATCTGATCGCATGATGAAAGGTATCGTTCTGGCGGGTGGCTCGGGCACCCGCCTGCACCCGATCACCCTGGGTGTGTCCAAGCAACTGCTGCCGGTCTACGACAAGCCGATGATCTATTACCCGATCTCGGTGCTGATGCTGGCCGGCATCAAGGACATCCTGCTGATTTCCACCCCCCAGGACCTGCCGCAGTACCGCAATCTGCTGGGCGACGGCAGCCAGTTCGGGGTGCGCTTCAGCTACGCCGAGCAACCGTCGCCGGACGGCCTGGCGCAGGCGTTCCTGATCGGCGAGGAATTCATTGGCGACGACCCGGTGTGCCTGATCCTCGGCGACAACATCTTCCACGGCCAGCACTTCACCGAGAAGCTGCAGAACGCCGCGGCGAAACCTTCCGGGGCGACGGTCTTCGGCTACTGGGTCAAGGATCCGCAGCGCTTTGGCGTGATCGATTTCGACGAACAGGGCAATGCCCTGTCGATCGAAGAAAAGCCTCTGCAACCCAAGTCCAGCTATGCCGTGACCGGGCTGTATTTCTACGACAATTCGGTGGTCAGCATCGCCAAGGCGGTCAAGCCTTCGGCACGCGGCGAACTGGAAATCACCGACGTCAACAATGCCTACCTGCAACGCGGCGACCTCAGCGTCGAACGTTTCGGCCGTGGCTTCGCCTGGCTCGATACCGGCACCCACGACAGCCTGCTGGAAGCCTCGCAGTATGTGCAGACCATCGAGCACCGCCAGGGCCTGAAAGTCGCCTGCCTCGAGGAAATCGCCTACAACCAGGGCTGGATCGATCGCGAGCACTTGCTCGAGCACGCCAAGTACTTCGGCAAGACCGGCTACGGACAGTACCTCTACAGCCTGGCGGGAGAAACCCAATGAAGGTCCTGGCCACCGAACTGCCCGGCGTGCTGATCATCGAGCCCAAGGTGTTTGGCGACGAGCGCGGTTTCTTCTACGAGAGCTTCAATGCCAAGGCGTTCGAAGCCGCGACCGGCGTGCGCACCCAGTTCGTCCAGGACAACCATTCGCGCTCGCAAAAGGGCGTGCTGCGCGGCCTGCACTACCAGATCGAAAACACCCAGGGAAAGCTGGTGCGGGTGGTCGCCGGCGAAGTGCTCGACGTCTCGGTGGACATCCGCCGCAGCTCGCCACACTTCGGCAAATGGGTCGGGGTGCGGCTGTCCGCGGATAACCATCGCCAGCTGTGGGTACCGGAAGGTTTCGCTCACGGTTTCGTGGTGCTGAGCGAGTACGCCGAATTCCTCTACAAGACCACCGATTACTACACCCCGGCGTCCGAACGCTGCATTCGCTGGGACGATCCGACCCTGGCCATCGACTGGCAACTCACGGGCCCGGCGCAGCTCTCGGCCAAGGATCAGGCCGGCAAATTGCTCAGCGAAGCCGAGCTGTTCCCATGAGCGGCCGGCTGAAGATCCTGATCAGCGGCCAGCACGGCCAGGTCTCCCAGGCCCTGCAACAGCGCCTGGGCAACCAGCACGAATTGATCGTGCCCGGGCGCGGCCTGCTCGACCTGACAAACCCGGACGCCATTCGCCAACAGGTACGCAGCCTGCGCCCGCAACTGATCATCAACGCGGCCGCCCACACCGCCGTCGATCAGGCCCAGAGCGAGCCGGAGCTGGCCTTTGCGATCAATGCCAGCGCTCCTGGGGTGTTTGCCGAGGAAGCGCGGGAACTGGGGATCCCGCTGATTCACTACTCCACCGATTACGTCTTCGACGGCAGCAAGCAGGCCCCCTACACCGAAGACGATGAACCCAACCCACTGAGCGTCTACGGCCAGAGCAAACTGGCCGGCGAACGGGCCATCGGCGCGGTCGGTGGCGAGCACCTGATCCTGCGCACCAGCTGGGTGTACTCGAACACCGGCAAGAACTTCCTGCTGACCATGCAACGTCTGCTGCAGGAAAAACCGCACTTGCGCGTGGTGGCCGACCAGATCGGTGCGCCGACCTGGGCCAGCACCATCGCCGCCAGCACCGCCGCCCTGATCGAGCGCTGGCAGGCGGGCCAGCCAGGAGAATGGGGGATATACCACCTGACCGCTGGCGGCGAGACCTCCTGGTTCGGCTTCGCCCAGGCCATCGGCGAGCACCTGTTGGCCCAGGGCAAGGCCTGCGCGACCCTGGAGGCGATCCCCTCCAGCGCCTATCCGACACCCGCGCCGCGCCCTCTGAACTCCCGCCTCGACTGCGGCCGCCTGGCGCGCGAGTGGGGCGTGACCCAGCCGCAGTGGCGCAGCGCATTGCACGAGTGTCTTGCCGAGCAGGGGTAGGCATAATGCGTCTGTACCCACAGACGCATCGCTCCCATGACTCCACCCCTTCCCCAACGCCCCCGCTGGCGTAGCCTGGCTTTGCTGGCCCTGTGCCTGGCGCCGCTGCTGTGGCCGCTGGAGCATCTGGCCGAGCGTTATTACCGCAGCGAACTGGCGGGGCAGAACCGCCAGACCCTCGACCTCTACGTCGCCAACCTGCTGGGCACCCTGCACCGCTACGAAGTGCTGCCGCAGATTCTTGGCGAGCTGCCGGCGTTGCGTGCCGTCCTCGGGGCGCCGGACGACGGCGTGACCCAGGGCAACGCCAACCGCCTGCTGAAAAACATCAGCGCCCAGACCGGGGCCGAAGTGATGTACCTGATGGACACCTCCGGCAACACCCTGGCGGCGTCCAACTGGGACAAACACGACAGTTTTGTCGGCCGTAACTTTTCCTTCCGCCCGTATTTCAGCGAGGCCATGGCCGGGCGCCTGGGGCGTTTCTTCGGCCTGGGCACCACCTCGGCCAAGCGTGGTTATTTCTTCGCCGCCGCCGTGCGCAACGGCGAGAAAATCATCGGCGTGCTGGTGGTCAAGGTCGACCTGGACCACACCGAAAGCCTCTGGGGCAAGACCCCCGAGCAGTTGGTGGTCACCGACCACAATGGCGTGGTGATTCTCACCTCGCGGGCGGAATGGCGCTTCCGCTCGACCCGCCCGCTGAGCGAAGAAGAAAGCAAGGCCATAGTCGCCATCCAGCCCTACCCGACCCGCGATCCACGGCCGCTGAACCTCGACTCCAGCGCCTGGCTGACCCAGACCCGAGAGATCGACGAAACCGGCTGGAGCGTGAGCATCCTCGCCCCACGCACCCTGATCGACCGCCCGGTGCGCACGGTGGTGGCGGTGGGCGGCGCCACGCTGCTGGTGCTGATGCTGCTGCTCGGGCTGATGATGCAGCGCCGTCGCCACTACCTGGAGCGCATCGCCTTCGAAGCCAAGGCCCGACGTGAGCTGGAAATGCGCGTGGCCGAACGTACCAGCGACCTGGAAGGCCTCAACCGCCGCCTCAGGCAGGAAGTGCTGGAGCGCGAACACGCCCAGCAGGAACTGGTGCGCGCCCAGGACGACCTGGTGCAGGCCGGCAAGCTCTCGGCCCTGGGCACCATGTCGGCGAGCATCAGCCATGAACTCAACCAGCCGCTGGCGGCGATCCGCAGCTACGCGGAAAACGCCGAGGTGCTGCTGGACCACCAGCGCACCGAGGACGCCCGCGGCAACCTCAAGCTGATCAGCGAATTGACCGGACGCATGGCCTCGATCATCGCCCACCTGCGCGCCTTTGCCCGCCGCGACCGCCACGCGCCGGAAAGCGTTGCCCTGCAACCGGCGCTGGACGATGCCCTGGCGCTGCTGGCCAAGCGTCGACGGGCGATGGAAGTGGAACTGATCCGCGACCTGCCGGCGGCCACCCTGTGGGTCGAGGCCGGGGAGACGCGGCTGCGCCAGGTGCTCGGCAACCTGCTGGCCAACGCCCTGGATGCCCTGACCGAAAAAGGCCCGCCGCGTAAACTCTGGCTGAGTGCCGAATCCACCGCCACGGGCGTCAATCTGTACATTCGCGACAACGGTCCGGGCTTCTGCATGGAAGCCCTGGGCCGCGCCGGCGAGCCCTTCTACACCACCAAGACCCGTACCCAGGGCCTTGGCCTGGGCCTGGCGATCTGCGACACCCTGATGCGCGCCTTTGGCGGTGAACTGTCGTTCTCCAACCACCGCGAAGGCGGCGCCCTGATTACCCTGCGGCTGCGCGCCGGCGCGCCGGGAGTGAGCCTGCAACCGTCCGAGGACCGCAGCGTATGAGTACACCGATCACCAGCGACGTGCAGGTGGTGTTGATCGACGACGATCCGCACCTGCGCCAGGCCCTGAGCCAGACCCTGGACCTGGCCGGGCTGAAGATCCTGCCGCTGGGCGAAGCCCAGGGCCTGGCCGCGCGCCTGGAGCGCGACTGGCCGGGGGTGGTGGTCAGCGACATCCGCATGCCCGGCATGGACGGCCTCGAACTGCTCAGCGAACTGCACGGCCAGGATCCTGAACTGCCGGTGCTGCTGATCACCGGCCACGGCGACGTGCCGCTGGCGGTGCAGGCGATGCGCGCCGGGGCCTACGACTTCCTGGAGAAACCCTTCGCCAGCGATGCCCTGCTCGACAGCGTGCGCCGGGCCCTGGCCCTGCGCCGCCTGGTCCTGGACAACCGCAGCCTGCGCCTGGCCCTGAGCGATCGCCAGGAGCTCAGCGCGCGGCTGGTCGGACTGTCCGCGCCGATGCTGCGTCTGCGCGAACAGATCGGCGCCCTGGCGGCGACCAAGGCCGACGTACTGATCCTCGGCGAGACCGGCGCCGGCAAGGAAGTGGTGGCGCGGGCGCTGCACGACCTGTCGAGCCGGCGCAACGGTCCGTTCGTGGCGATCAACGCCGGCGCCCTGGCCGAATCGGTGGTCGAAAGCGAACTGTTCGGCCACGAGCCGGGGGCCTTTACCGGCGCGCAGAAACGCCGCATCGGCAAGTTCGAATTCGCCAACGGCGGCACGCTGTTCCTCGATGAAATCGAAAGCATGAGCCTGGATGTACAGGTCAAGCTGCTGCGCATGCTGCAGGAGCGGGTGGTGGAGCGCCTGGGCGGCAATCAACTGATCCCGCTGGATATCCGCATCATCGCCGCGACCAAGGAAGACCTGCGCCAGGCGGCCGACCAGGGGCGCTTCCGCGCCGACCTCTACTACCGCCTGAATGTCGCGCCGCTGCGTATTCCACCGTTGCGCGAGCGCGGCGAAGACGCCCTGCTGCTGTTCCAGCATTTCGCCGACGAAGCCAGCGCCCGCCACGGCCTGCCGCCCCACGAACTGCAACCGGGGCAGCGCGCCCTGCTGCTGCGCCACAGCTGGCCGGGCAATGTGCGCGAACTGCAGAACGCCGCCGAACGCTTCGCCCTCGGCCTGGAGCTGGCCCTGGACAACAGCGCGGCGGATGGCGGCTCCTCGCAGCCGGCGCCGAGGCTGGTCGAGGGCGGCCTGAGCGAACAGGTGGAAAACTTCGAAAAGAGCCTGATCGCCGCCGAGCTGGCCCGCTCCCACAACTCGCTGCGCAGCCTTGCCGAAGCCCTGGGTATTCCACGCAAGACCCTGCATGACAAACTGCGCAAACACGGCCTGAGCTTCGGCGACAGCAGCGCCAGCTCCGGTAGCGACGACATCGATTGAACGATGCCGACTAACCTTGTTAAAGCACCACTTTCACCATCGAGGCCTTGCATGAACCGCGACAGTCGTCACCTGGAATCCATCCTCCATCACGACATTCCCCTGACGCGGGACATGGGCCTGAAAGTGCTCGACTGGCACGCACATGAACTGCGCCTGCAACTGCCGCTGGAAGCCAACGTCAATCACAAGAGCACTATGTTCGGCGGCAGCCTGTATTGCGGCGCGGTGCTGGCCGGCTGGGGCTGGCTGCACCTGCGGCTGAAAGAAGCGGGGATCGATGACGGGCACATCGTGATTCAGGAAGGGCAGATCAACTACCCGCTGCCGGTGACCAGCGACGCCACGGCGATCTGCGCCGCGCCGAGCGAAGAGGTGTGGCACCGGTTCGTGACTATGTATGAGCGCTACGGTCGCGCGCGGCTGATCCTGCACACCCGGGTGGTGAATGCCGGCAGCGATGAGGATGCGGTGCGCTTCACCGGGCAATACGTATTGCACCGGTGAACCTGTAGCCGCTGGCGCAGCCTGCGATCGGGCTGGGCGGCACTCCGACGAAGCGGCCGTGGATCGACTGACGATATTCTGTCTGACACACCGCGCGGGCCGGTTTACGACTGCTACGCAGCCGATCGCAGGCTGCGCCAGCGGCTACAGAATCAGCCCCGCGCCAGCTCCAGCAGGCGCCCACGCCATGCGGCCTTGGCCGGCAGCGCCAGGAAGAAATCATTGAGCAGCGACTCCCGCGCCGGGTAGCAGAACGGCGCGCCATTCAGATCCAGCACCTCGCCTCCAGCGCCCTCCAGCACGCCTTGGGCCGCCGCGGTGTCCCACTGCGAGGTCGGCGCCAGTCGCGGATAACAATCCGCCGCGCCTTCGGCCAACAGGCAGAACTTCAACGAGCTGCCGATGTTCGCCAGTTGCAACTCGCCCAGGGTCGCGCTCAGCCCGGCCAGCAGACGTTCCTGCTCGGGGCTGCTATGCCGACGGCTGGCGACCACGGTGAAGGCTTCGCCCGCCGTCAGGCTGTCACGCACGTGGATCGCCACCGGCGCCTGGCCCTTGTCCGCGCGCCAGGCCCCGAGGCCGGCGCCGCCGAAATAGCAGCGACCGCTGGTCGGCATCGACACCACGCCGAACACCACCCGCCCTTCTTCAATCAGGGCGATATTGACGGTGAATTCTTCGCTGCCGGAGATGAACTCCTTGGTGCCGTCCAGCGGGTCCACCAGCCACCAGCGCTGCCAGCCGGCACGCACGTCCCGAGGGATATCGGCGTCTTCTTCGGAGAGCACCGGGATGCTCGGGTCCAGCGCGATCAGGCCTTGCACGATCAGGTGGTGGGCCGCCAGATCGGCCGCGGTCACCGGCGACTCATCGGCTTTGCTGGTGACGGCGACGTTGGCGCGCCAGAACGGCAGGATCGCCTCGCCGGCCTTCAAGGCCAGGTCGATCACCGGTGCCAGCAACGGGTGGGGAAAATTCATCGATTGTTCGCTCATGCTTGAAAGGCGCCGCGCTGGGTCAGCAGGTCGCGGGCCAGGTACAACGCGGCCAGGGCGCGACCCTCGGTAAATTGCGGGTTCTGCGCCAGGCTCGACAGCTCGCGCAGGTTGATCTTGTCCACGCGCATCGGCTCAGGCTCGTCGCCCTCCAGCCGTTCTTCGTAGAGGTCGGTGGCCAGCACCACCTGGATCTTCTGGCTCATGTAGCCGGGGGACAACGACAGCTCGGTCAGATGCTCCAGCTGCCGCGCGCCAAAACCGGCCTCCTCCTTGAGCTCACGCTCGGCGGCCGCCAGCACATCCTCGCCGGGCTCGATCAGGCCCTTGGGCAGCGACAGCTCGTAGGCGTCGGTGCCGCCGCAATATTCCTCGACCAGCACCGCGTGATCGGCATCGAGCATCGCCACGATCATCACCGCGCCGTAGCCCGCGCCCTTGCCCACCAGGCGCTCGTAGGTGCGCTCCACACCGTTGGAAAAGCGCAGTTGCACCGCTTCGACGCAAAACAGACGGCTGGTGGCGACGATCTCGCGAGCGAGTACGGTGGGTTTCTGGCGCATAAAAGGCTCCTTGGCGTGAACGCGCTACTATAACGCGGCTTTCCCGATTGTTTGTGTCGGATATCTTTCTACCGTTCGAGACGTTTTCCATGCCCTTACTGCCCTGGCGCGACATCGATACCGTTCTGCTGGATATGGACGGGACCCTGCTGGACCTGCACTACGACAATCACTTCTGGATGGAGCACCTGCCCCAGCGCTATGCCGAGCTGCATGGCGTCAGCCGCGCCATGGCGGAAATGGAACTGCAGCCGCTGTTCGAGCGTAACGCCGGACAATTGCAGTGGTATTGCCTGGACTTCTGGAGCGCCGAACTGAAGTTGCCAGTGCGCGAACTGAAGCTGGAGACCGCCCACCTGATCTCCCTGCGCCCGGACGCCGATACCTTTCTCGCGGCGATCAAGCAGGCCGGCAAACGCGTGGTACTGATCACCAATGCGCACCGCGACTCGTTGTCATTGAAGTTGGAAAAAGTCGAGCTGGCGCCCTACTTCGAGCGTTTGATCAGTTCCCACGATTACGGTTTCGCCAAGGAGAACCCGCAGTTCTGGGACGCGCTGCAAGCGGATATCAACTTCGATCCGGCGCGCAGTCTGTTTATCGACGACACCCTGCCGATCCTGCGCAGCGCGCGGGATTTCGGTGTGGCCCATCTGTTGGCGGTGAGTGAACCGGACAGCCGCAAGGGGCCGAAAGACACGGCGGAGTTTGCCGCGCTGGGGGATTATCGAGAATTGATCGAGGGGCTGTAGAGCAATCCTGTCGCCGCTGCCGCAGGCTGCGATCGACCGTGGAACGGTCGCAACGATGTTGATCGCTGAAGGTCCTTCGGACCTTATCGCAGCCTTCGGCAGCGGCTACAGGCCGAGCATTACTCGGGAATGCGCAGTACCTGGCCCGGATAGATCTTGTCCGGGTGCGACAGCAGCGGCTTGTTGGCCTCGAAGATCTTGTTGTACTTGTTGGCGTCGCCATACACGGCCTTGGAAATGGCGCTCAGGGTGTCGCCTTTCTTCACGGTGACGAAACGCGCGGCAGCCGCCACAGGACCGGTGACGGTGATCTGGTCGTCCACACTGCCGACACCTTCGATGTTGCCCACGGCCAGCAGAATCTTTTCCTTCTCTTCCTGACTGGCCACTTCGCCGGTCACGATGACCTTGTCGCCTTCCACGGTAGCCTGGACGTTGGGGTTACCCAGGCCGACCTTGGCGATGTGCTCCTTCAACTGTTCGCTCGCATTGGCGTTACCCGGCGTCAACAAATCGATAAGCTTTTCGCCCGCTTCTTTCACAAAGCTAAAAATACTCATGGTGCACACTCCTTGGGTTTAATAGGTCCAGACGCGAAAGACTAGACCAGCCTTGAGAGACGAGGTTCAAAATCGACCAATGACTCTGTGCACGGCAAGCACGCTAGAATCGCCTCCCCCCGCGCCCAGGAAGCGAAGATGGACATCAAACAGCTGAAATTCCTCATCGCTCTCGACGAAACCCGCCACTTCGGCCAGGCCGCCGCGCGCTGCCACATCACCCAGCCGACCCTGTCCATGCGCTTGCGCAACCTTGAGGAAGAACTCGAGCTGCCGCTGGTCAACCGTGGCCAGCGTTTCGAAGGGTTTACCGCCCCCGGGGAACGGGTGCTGGCCTGGGCCCGCAGCGTGCTGGCCGCCTACGACGGGCTGCAGGCCGAGGCGGCCGCCTGTCGCGGCAATCTGGTCGGTACCCTGCGCCTGGGGGTGGTGCCGCTGTCGAGCTTCGACCCGCTGCCGCTGATGCAGCGCCTGCACCAGGCGCACCCGAACGTGCGCTTCGAGTTGTCGGCGCTGAGTTCCGAGCAGATCCTCGAACAGCTGGCGAGCAATCGCCTGGATATCGGCGTTTCCTATCTGGAGCGCCTGGACAGCGAACGCTTCGAATCCCTGGCCCTGGGCGAAACCCGCATGGGCCTGCTCTACGACCAACGCTTCTTCAGCTTCGGCGAGCAGCCCCTGAGCTGGGAGGCCGTGATCGAACTGCCGCTGGGCATGCTGACCAGCGGCATGCATTTTCGCCAGTCCATCGACCATAACTTCCACAGTCGCGGCCTCACCCCCCAACCGCTATTGCAGACCGATGCCGTGCATCAACTGCTGCAAGCCGTACATGGCGGCCTGTGCTGCGCGATCATGCCGCTGGACGGCGGCCTGGAAGCCCTCACCGAACACCTGCGCCTGCAGCCCATAGCAGACGCCAACACCCTGGCGCACCTGGGCCTGATCATGCGCCGCAGCGCGCCGCGCTCGGCCCTCGCCGAGGCGTGCTTTGCCCTGCAGCAGAAATCACCGAGCGAGCCTTGATCGACGGCATCTATCGGCACATCAGTACTAGCAATTAGACGCGACACTTTGACGCGCTTAGTCTTAGGGCTGGATATTCCGCCGGTGATGCCCCATGAAACCCCAGCGCCCGGCTTGCGCGACGCCCACTGCGAAAACGCCCGCGCCCGCCGCCAGTCAGAACTACTGCTACAGCAACCTCGACCACACGGAATCGGCCAGCACCGCGCTCGCCGAGGAAGTCGCGCTGGCGATCGCCTATAACGGCATCAGCCAGGCCGTGATGCTGGTCACTCCCAGCGACCTGGAAGACTTCATCGTCGGCTTCAGCCTCGGCAGCGGCATCATCGGCGACGCGTCGGACATCTATGACCTGCACCTGAGCGGCAGCGGTTCGGCCCAGTACGCCCAGGTACAGATCTCCAGCCGCGCCTTCTGGAACCTCAAGCAGCAACGCCGGCAACTGGCCGGCACCAGCGGTTGCGGCCTGTGCGGCGTGGAAGCCGTGGAGCAGGCCCTGCCGGACCTCAAGGTGCTGCCCGGCGCGCCGTTGCCGCCGGCCCAATGGCTCGATGGCCTGCGCCAGCGCATCAGCGCCTTCCAGCCCCTGGGCCAGCACTCCGGCGCGGTGCATGCGGCGGTGTTCATGAACGCCCAGGGCGAGTTGCTGCTGGGCCGTGAAGATATCGGCCGGCACAACGCCCTGGACAAGCTGATCGGTGCGTTGATCCGCCAGAACATACCGACTGCCGGCGGCGTGGCCATCGTCACCAGCCGCTGCAGCCTGGAACTGATCCAGAAAGTCCTGCGTGCCGGCATCCAGACCCTGGTCAGCCTGTCGGCGCCCACCGGCCTGGCCCTGCAATGGGCACGCCGGCACAACCTCAACCTCATTCACCTGCCGCAAAAAAGTGCGCCACGGGTCTATAGCCCTGCGATGGAGAAACAAGCGTGACCACTCATCATCAAGCCGACCAGACACCTACCCCGCGCTACAAGCCCTACAAGGGCCCGGCCGGCGGCTGGGGCGCGCTCATCAGCGTCGCCCAGGCCTGGCTGACGAGTGACAACGCCCTGAAAAACATCCGCATGATGCTCAAGACCAACCAGAACGGCGGTTTCGACTGCCCGGGCTGCGCCTGGGGCGATTCGCCGGAAAGCGGCATGGTCAAGTTCTGCGAGAACGGCGCCAAGGCGGTGAACTGGGAAGCCACCAAACGCCGCGTGGATGGCAAGTTCTTCGCCAAGCACAGCGTCAGCTCACTGCTGGAGCAGAGCGACTATTGGCTCGAATACCAGGGCCGCCTGACCGAGCCCCTGAGCTACGACGCCGAGACCGACCGCTATAAACCCATCAGCTGGGAAGCGGCTTTCGCCCTGATCGGCAAACACCTGCGAGCGTTGCCCAGCCCGGACATGGCCGAGTTCTACACCTCGGGCCGCGCCAGCAACGAAGCGGCGTACCTGTACCAGCTGTTCGTGCGCGCCTACGGCACCAACAATTTCCCCGACTGCTCGAACATGTGCCACGAGGCCAGCGGCGTGGCCCTGGCGCAAAGCGTCGGCGTCGGCAAAGGCACCGTGACCTTCGACGACTTCGAGCACTCCGATGCGATTTTCGTCTGGGGCCAGAACCCCGGCACCAACCACCCACGGATGCTCGAGCCGCTGCGCGAAGCGGTGAAACGCGGGGCCCAGGTGGTCTGCATCAACCCGCTGAAAGAACGCGGCCTGGAACGCTTCCAGCATCCGCAGCACCCGATCGAAATGCTCACCAACGGCAACAAGCCGACCAACACTGCTTACTTCCGCCCAGCCCTGGGCGGCGACATGGCGGTGGTGCGCGGCATGGCCAAGTTCCTCCTGCAATGGGAACGCGACGCCCAGAAGACTGGCGCGCCGGCGGTGTTCGATCACGACTTCCTCAATGAACACACCGCCGCCGTGCTGGATTACCTGAGCGTCATCGACGACACCCCATGGGACGAGATCGTCGAGCAGTCCGGCCTGACCCTGGTGGAGATCGAGCGCGCGGCGCGCATGTACGCCAAGGGCAAGAACGTGATCATGTGCTGGGCCATGGGCATCACCCAGCATCGCCATTCAGTGCCGACCATCCAGGAAATCGCCAATCTGATGCTGCTGCGCGGCAATATCGGCCGTCCGGGCGCCGGCCTGTGCCCGGTGCGCGGCCACAGCAACGTGCAGGGCGACCGCACCATGGGCATCAACGAACAGCCGCCGGTGGCCTTCCTCGACGCCCTGGAGCGACGCTTCCAGTTCAAGGTGCCGCGCGAGAACGGCCATAACGTGGTCGAGGCGATCCACGCCATGCTCGAAGGCCGTTCGAAAGTTTTCATCGGCCTGGGCGGCAACTTCGCCCAGGCCACCCCGGACAGCCCGCGAACCTTCCAGGCCCTGCGCAACTGCGACCTGACCGTGCAGATCAGCACCAAGCTCAACCGCAGCCACCTGGCCCACGGCAAGGAGGCACTGATCCTGCCGTGCCTGGGCCGTACCGACATCGACCTGCAGAGCGAAGGCGCGCAAGCGGTGACCGTGGAAGACTCCTTCAGCATGGTCCACGCCTCCAACGGCCAGTTGCAGCCGCTGTCGCCACAGATGCGTTCGGAGCCGTCGATCCTCGCCGGCATCGCCGCCGCTACCCTGGGCAGCCACCCGGTGGACTGGAACTGGCTGGTGGCCGATTACAGCCGTATCCGCGACCTGATCGCCGACACCATTCCCGGCTTCAAGGACTTCAACGAGCGAGTGAAAAACCCTGGCGGCTTCTACCTCGGCAACTCGGCCGGCGCGCGGCGCTGGAATACCCCGTCGGGCCGCGCCAATTTCCGCCCGAACCTGCTGCCCAAGGATCTGGTGCACGAACGCACCCGCGCCACCGGGCAGTTGCCGGACCTGATCATGCAGTCGATGCGTTCCCACGATCAGTACAACACCACCATCTACGGCCTGGACGACCGCTATCGTGGTGTGAAGGGCCAGCGCGACGTGCTGTTCGTCAACGAAGCCGACATCATCCGCCTGGGCTTCAAGCCGGGGCAGAAAGCCGACATCGTTTCGTTGTGGGATGACGGTCGCGAACGTCGGGTCAAGGGTTTCACCCTGCTGGCCTTCGACATTCCGGCGGGACAGGCCGCGGCCTACTATCCGGAGGTGAACCCGCTGGTGCCGCTGGAAAGCATCGGGGACGGCAGCTACACCCCGACCTCGAAGTTCGTCGCGATCCGCCTGGAAGCGGCCAGCGACAGCGGCTTGATCATGGCCCGGTCGGCCTGATCGACTAAGTCGCTGTCCCTGTAGCCGCTGCCGCAGGCTGCGATCGTCTCCGCAGGAGGCGTTGCTCTTGAGAGCGCTGGAAGGCGCTACGCGCCTTATCGCAGCCTGCGGCAGCGGCTACGCTCCGCGAGATGTTTTAGCGTCAACCAAATCGCAGGCACAAAAAAGGCCGCTTCCATCCAGAAGCGGCCTTTTCCAAGTAGCTACAGACTCGCAAAAACGGGATAAGTTCCCTACTAAAAACAATAAGTTACGAGATTGTGTACAACTCGTGCTATTCGTCGGATTTTGATTGTAAGCGCCTCAACACAGCCTCAGGATCGCGCCGTCATCCCTTTGAGGCTCCTCTATGAAGTTCTCCTCGATTCTCTTGTTGTCCCTTGGCCTGGTCAGTGGCGTTGCCTCTGCCGGCGGCACCACAGAAGCAGGTGTGGGCGGCGCATTGGGCGGGGTTCTAGGCTCGGTCGTCGGTCAGTCGATTGGTGGTAGCACCGGTTCGACCATCGGTGCGGCCCTGGGCGGCGCGGGCGGTAGTGCCGTGGGTGCCGACAGACGCAGCCGTGGCGAAGCCGCTATCGGTGGTGCGCTGGGCGCAGCCGGCGGTAACGTGGTCGGTCGCAGCGTGGGGGGCACCACTGGCAGCCTGATCGGCGCAGCAGCAGGCGGTGGCGTCGGCGGCGCACTGGGTAACCACATGGGCAACTCCAGCGACCGTGACGATCGCCGCTACCGCGACTATGACGACGACCGTCGCTACTACCGCGACGGCCACCCAGGTCGTGGCCATGCCTACGGGCATCGCAAGCACAAGCGTCACTGGCGCGACTAAGACCTGAAACGGTCGCAGCCCGCTGACACGCAAGACCGCAGCCTGACGGCAGCTCCTGCCAGACAGGGTTCATCACCCCCGGGATGAACCCCCAGGAGCCGCCTGAAGCTGCGGTCTTTTTTGTGCCTCACATCAGCAAGCGTTCCAGCGCTGCACGCAGCCCGGCGGGAATCCCTACCGGCTGGTTCGACGCCCGATCGACGAACACATGCACGAAGCGCCCCGCCGCGCAGGCATCGGTTTCCCCCGCCTTGAACACCGCCAGCTCGTACTGCACCGAACTGTTGCCCAGCTTGCCGACACGCAGGCCGATCTCGATGCGCTCGGGAAAAGCGATCGAGGCAAAGTAATCGCAGGCCGAACTCACTACAAAGCCCACCACCTCGCCGTCATGGATATCCAGGCCACCCTCTTCGATCAGGTAGGTGTTCACTGCCGTGTCGAAGAAGCTGTAGTAGGTGACGTTATTCACATGACCGTACACATCGTTGTCGTGCCAGCGCGTGATGATGGGCTGGAAGTGGCGGTAATCGGTGCGTTGCGGCATGCGGTCGGTCATTGGCGGGTTCTCGGAGCGGAGGTGTCTGGAAGGCGACCCTGCTGTGGTCGGTCAGGCGATCGACTATTTCAACCGATGGCCCGGTGATCGGCAAACCCTTTGCCGGCCTGCACCAGCTCGTCAATCAACCGCGCCGGCTTCCAATGCGCGCCCGACTCGGCTTGCAATCGCAACAACCCTTGCTGAATGGACACCAGTCCCTGCCGGTCCGCCCAGCTCATCGGCCCGCCCTTGTCCGCCGGAAAGCCATAACCGTTGAGGTACACCAGGTCGATATCCTGTGCCGAGCCGGCGATGCCTTCCTCGAGGATCTTCGCGCCTTCGTTGACCAGCGCCAGCAGGCAGCGCTCGAGGATTTCCTCGGGGCCGACATCGCGACGACGGTAGCCCAGACCTTCGCTGACCTCCTGAACCAGGGCATCGACCTGCACATCGTGCTCGGCCTGGCGACTGCCGGGCTCGTAGTGGTAATAACCGTTGCCACTCTTCTGGCCGAACCGACCCGCCTCGCACAGGTGATTATCCACCTGCACTTCGTGCGCCTCCTGGCCCTTGCCGGCCAGTTGCCGGGCGCGCCACTCCAGGTCAATGCCAACCACGTCATACATGCGGAACGGGCCCATGGCAAAACCGAAGCCCTGCAATGCGGCATCCACCTGATAAGGGAAAGCGCCTTCCAGCAGCATCTTGCGCGCCTCCAGCACATAGGTGCGCAACATGCGGTTGCCGATGAATCCAGGGCAGTTGCCAGACACCACACTGACCTTGCCCATGCGTTCGCCCAACGCCAGCGCGGCCTCGAGCACCTGCGGCGCAGTCGCGGCGCCGCGCACGATTTCCAGCAGCTTCATGATGTGTGCCGGACTGAAGAAATGCAGGCCCAGCACCTGTCGTGGCCGCCGGGTGACCGCGGCGATGGCGTCGATATCCAGCGCCGAGGTATTGCTGGCAAGGATCGCCCGCGGCTGGAGCAGGCCATCGAGTTCGCGGAAGATGTTCTGCTTCAGCTCGAGGTTTTCGTAGACCGCCTCGATCACCAGGTCCACATCGCGAATCGCCAGGTAATCCACCGCCGCGCTTACCCGGGCCCGGCGCGCGTCGGCCTCTGCCTGATCGATCCGGCCCTGACGCACGTTGTGTGCATAAGTCTCGGTCACCGCTGTCAGCGCCTGTTCGAGCATCTGCGGGTTGTTGTCCACCCATTGCACCGCAACCCCGGCATTGGCCAGGCACATCACAATCCCGCGGCCCATGGTCCCGGCACCGATCACCGCGGCGCGCTGAATCTCGATCTGGCTCATAGTGGCTCCCTAGTAGGTGGCTCAAAGACGCAAACCACCATAATCAGGCCCTGGGTATTTTTGAAATTTATTCGTGTGATGGACGGCATTCAGCGGATGGATCGGGCAGGTGCCCCGTAGCCGCTGGCGCAGCCTGCGATCGAGCGCGAAGCGGTCGCAAACCCTGAATGCTCACTCCTCCAGACATACCGAAATGCCTGGATTTGCGGCTGCTACCGATCGCAGACTGCGCCTGGGGCTATATGGACAAGTATCAATCCTGAAGGTGATGTTCGGCCCAATCGCGCACTTCGGCGTAGGGGTAATCCTCGAGCACCGCAAAACCCTGGATCGACCGCGCCTTGAGCTTGGTGAACAGCGGCACGCTGATCCCGCACAGGAAACGCGTCAACCGTTCCGCCCCTGGAACCGTGCCGCTGTGCTGTTGGTGCCTGTGGATAAATTCACCACACAGCGCTTCGAAGTTTTTATCCACAAGCGCGGGCAAGGCTGGCGGCTCCGGCAGGCGGGCCACCTGGCCGTGGCACACCGAGCAATGCCCGCACCGCTGCGGTGCCTGGTCATCGCCGAAATACTGCGCCAGGCGATACCCCAGGCACTGCTCGGTGGCGAACAGCGCGAGCATCGCGTGGATCCGCGCGATCTCGCTGCTTTCGTGCTGTTTGAAATAGGCGTGCAACTGCTGGCTCAGGGTCGCGGCATCGAAGCCCGTCTCCAGCAGGTTGTAGACCTCGGTCATCTGCTTGCTTTCCAGCTCGACCCAACCCTTTTCCTGGAAGTAGTCCAGGGCCTTCACCACCCGGTTACGCTCGGCCTGATGTTGCTGATACAGCGCGTCGAAATTCACCGTGGCCCAGGTCCGGGCACGGCTGGAGGTCTCGATGATCGCTGCCACGAACTCTCGGCGCTCCCCCTCGAAACGCGCCAGCAGCACCTGCGGCTCCTCGAGGAACTTGAAGCGGTATTCGGCGAAGTAGGCGTAACGCGGCGCGATCAGGCCACGCAGCTCCAGCTGCACCAGCAAGGTCTTGAGCGGCAGCTGGCGGATATTGCTCTGGTCCGCCAGCGGCCCCAACAGGAACTCCCATTGCCCGTCCGGCGCCGCTCCCTGCAACTCGTCCAGTACACAACGAATACCTTCCAGCTCCGGCGTGTCGCCGTAGACGAAGTTTTCCAGCACGTTGAGGCTGTCGCGGTTAGCCAGTACCAGGCAGTCCGAAGGTTGGCCATCACGCCCGGCGCGGCCGATTTCCTGGCTGTAGTTTTCGATGGATTTGGGCAGGTCGAAATGCACCACGTTGCGGATGTCGCTCTTGTCGATGCCCATGCCGAAAGCGATGGTGGCGACGATGCAATTGGACTGGCCAGCCATGAACTGGCGCTGGATGGCCTCGCGCTGCTCATGAGGCAGGCCGGCATGATAAGCCTGGGCCTGGATGCCGTTGCGACTCAGATGCTCGGCGATGTGCTCGGCGGTTTTCTGCAAGGTGACATAGACGATGCTCGGCTGCCCGGGACGCTCGCTCAGCCACTGCACCAGGCGCCGGCGCTTGTCCTGGCCACGCACCGGTTCCACCAGCAGGTTGAGGTTGGGTCGGTAGAAACCGGTGGTCACCACGTCCTGCTCGGCGATGGCGAATTTCGCCTGCATGTCGGCGATCACCTTGGGCGTGGCGGTAGCGGTCAGCAGCAGTGCCTGGGGAATGTTGAACTGGCGCTGGTAGTCCGGCAGCTTGAGGTAGTCGGGGCGAAAGTTATGGCCCCATTCGGAGATGCAGTGCGCCTCGTCCACCACCAGCAGGGAGATCCGCACCTGCTGCAGGAAGTTGCGAAAGCGCTCGTTCTTCAGGCGCTCCACCGAGATCATCAGGATCTTCAGTTCACCGGAGCGCGCCCGCGCCATGACCTCGTTGGCGTCGTCGCGGCTCTGCGCCGAATCGATGCTCGCCGCGGCGATACCGTGGCGCTGCAAGAACGCCAGCTGGTCCTGCATCAGCGCCAGCAGCGGCGAGACCACCAGGGTCAGGTGCGGCAGCAGCAAGGCCGGCAGCTGGTAACACAGGGACTTGCCGGAGCCCGTGGGAAAGATCGCCGCCGCCGAGCGCCCGGCCAGTACCGCGCTGACCGCCGCCTCCTGGCCGGGACGAAACTGTGGATAACCGAAGACCTGTTCGAGGGTGTCGTGCATAAGCTGTCACTCCTTTGACCGCTGACGTGCCTTGCAGACTGGCACAGGGTCGGGAAAAGGTCGGGGAAGAAAGGATACGGGATGATACAGGGCGGCGCAGAATGCTGTCCGGCTGGGGTTATGCGGAGTTTTTCAGGGTGTATCGCGAACCACCAGGCAGCCGATGGCTCGCGATAAAGGTCGTGTTATTACCGCGTTGCGCGGCAATCCACCCACTTCACGCCATTGCTTTTGTTCGCGGCGATCAGCGCCGGCACTGCGGCAGGCGCCTTGTTGTGAATGTCGTGAAACAAAATGATCCCCCGGCGCCACAGCAGCATCAGGGTCTGCACCCGCTGGCTCGCCGCACTGGCGCTGATGCTCTTGCTCCAGTCCTGGGAGTCGATGCCCCATAGCATCACCTTGATACCCTGGGCCTTGAAGAACACTGCACTGTCACTCTGGCGCTGGCCATAAGGCGGACGGAACAGCGGCTGGTAGTCATCCGGCAACGTGCCGCGCACCAGGGTCGCGGAGCGGGTGATGGACTGCTGCCATTCGCTCCAGGCGCTGTGGGACTTGTGTTCCCAGCCATGCAGGGCAACGCACTGGCCGCTGTACAACTCGCGCATTTGCGCCGGCGACGACTTGCGCAGACGCGCCTGGAATGGCTCGCCCAGCACAAAGAACAGACCATGCAGGTCGTTGGCCCGCAGCACGCTGGCCAGCGTATCGGTATGGCCGCCAACGGCCGTCGGGCCGTCGTCGAAGGTCAGCAGAAACTGCCGGTCCGCCAGCTCGTCGCCCATCAGCTCGGCGCTGTCGAAACGTTCGATCTCACTGCTGATCTTCGGAAACAAGGCCGCCAGGCGCAGCTGTTCGTTCAGGTACTGCTCATGAAACTGGCGGCTCGCCTGGGCCCAGGCGTCATAGGCCGGGCTGATCGTCCCAGTGAAACCCTGAGCCAGTTGCCGCAAGTCATCCAGGTTACGCACCAGCGGGCAGAAGGCGGCGCCTTCACAGTCCTGGCTGGCGCTGTGATAGCTGCTGAGCAGGCGTATCCAGAAACGCTCGCGCACTTGCTCGACCGAATGATGGTCCAGCGCCTTGACGCCCAGGCGCTGCTTGAGGCTGGCATCGTCCAGCGCCTCGCTGGCCAGCAAGGCCTTGCCGAACATCAGGATTTCCGCGCGCGAGGCGGTATCGAAGCCCGCTTGCGTGGCCAACGAACCCGGCCAGCTACTGCGATCGATGGTGGCGAACACCATCGGGCCGGCAGCCTGGGCAACGGCCGTCCACAGGGACAACATCAACGCAACAACCAGAACCCGCATAACAACCTCCATAAATGCATAACGCGCCGTGGAACGGCGCGTTATGGGGGTCAGATCAACACCCGTGAATCAACGGTTTTGCACACGCTCGATGGCTTTGTCGTACACCGGGTTGGCCTTCTGCTGCTTGGCCAACTGATAGTGACGCAGGGCATCGGCGAACTGGCCGGCCGCTTCGTAGATACGCGCGATGTTGTAGTAGGAACTGGCGCGCACGGTGGCCGCCGAGCTGCCACTGGCCAGGGCGATGGCCTTGCGGTTGGCCCAGATCGATTCGGCGGTGTTGCCGGCTTTCTGATAGGCCAGGCCGAGGTTGCTGTAGGCCTGACCGTAGCCGTTATTCAGCTCGATGGCCTGGCGGTAGAAGTCGATGGCTTGCTGCAGGTTACCGGCGTGGTAAGCCTCTTCGCCCTTGCGGTTCAGGGTTTTCGCATCGGCTTGTGCGCTGCTGCTGACGGCAACGGCGGCAACTTCCACTTTGTCATCGAGCAACGGCGATACTTCGTTCAACACGTCCTGCGCATCGACGGTCACGCCGCTGAGGGTGTTGATGTCCTGGAAGTCACCATTGCCGGTCATGCGGAACACGGTCCACAGGTTACCGCTGCGGTCCTGCGGCACGTAGTAGGTGCGCACCAGCGACTGGCCCATGTACACGAACACCTTGGCCTGGCTGGCGGCAAGCTGACGGGACTCAGGGCGGGTCTGGTTGCTGTAGTCATGCACCGCGTACACATAGCTTTCGCCGTAGTGTTTCTTTTCCAGGGTGATGGTTTCCGGGCCGTAGCCGTCGATATCGTCGACGTCCAGGTGGGCATCTTCACCTTGCTGATTGCGGAAGTAGATGTTGTTGCCCGGGAAGATCATGTGCGAATCGAGATCGCTGGGGGTAGCACCCCAGGTCAGCACCACGCGCAGACCGTCGAGGTTCTGCATCACCGGGCTGATGGCGTAGGTCATGCCGCTGCACGGGCACTTGACCACCAGGTTGGAATAGCCGGGTTTCTTGATGATCAGCAGGTTGCTGGGGTCATCGGCGAAATCGGTGGTCAGGGTCACCTGGCCTTGAGCATTGGTACGACCGACCACGCTCTGTGCACCATTGCGCTGCACCAGCACTTCGGCGTCGGCGATCTTCTGATCCTTGACCACCGCACTCAGCACCTCGACCGGCAGCTGCTGCGCCGTCACCGAAAACGCCAATGCCCACAACGAAAAAATCGAAGTCACGCGAAACAAGCGCATACCTAATTCCCTTTAAGTGTATGAAGTCGGCACCCAAGGGTACCCGGCAGATTTGGCGCGCACCATACACAGTTTTTTTGCGGTTTGCTTGTTAATCCATCGGGAAAAGTGGGGGGCTGCGGGAATCCCTGAAGCTACCTGAGGGTGGGTAATAGAATATGAAGCACTCCAGAGGAAAAACCTTATGTCTGTGCCGCTCAATTGCGCTGACTCGACATCAGTTCCATCTATGCAGGAGCGCTGTAGTTGAGGATGTATTTAAGCGAATCAATGCACCACTCTTGGTGCAATCCTCCGATGCTGCCTCACCAATATCGGTTCAGCCTGACGAAGCTAGATAAAGGTCCAAACCTCTAGGTAAATCAACAAAACACAACTGTTCTATTTCAACTATCTGACTGACCGTGAGCAGAAAATCGGCACCGATATGTTCATTGTCATTGGTCCAGTTCATCACCGGGCTCAGATCGGCGCTCGATAAACTCATGCTTAGCTCAAAAGCCAATTTATCCTCGCCAGGGCGAAAGCCCATTATGGAAAAAGATCTACTACCGAAAGCTTTAAACCGATATCCCATGACACTCTGCTCCATGCCGTGTCAAGACAAGTAATACAGATCTCACTACACACTGCACGACAAGAAAAACAGGTAATCCGGACTGTGAAAGTGGCGGCCTATCAGCTTCTCTAAAGCCGCTATTTGTTCGTCTGATAGCTCGTACTCATAGATAGGATCATCAGGCTCTTGCCATCCCATCAGAGCAGTGAGCTGCTCCAGGTTCTCCCCAGGCAGATCAATGCTGAATGCCACTCGCTCGGTATCTCGATCAAACGCAACCACCTTATGCTTCATTTGCTGATTTTCTCTGAGGTGATTGATCAGTATCCAGATTGCAATACTCACTCATCTGGACTTGAAGCCAGGCAAACCATTAGCCGCCCGCCACGCTTTGACGACACCGATTACACCTTCAGGACTATCGTCCACACCCTCGTCGGGATAGAAGAGAATCCCATTTCCACGCGGGTGCTGAATCATCTTGTCGATGTGATCGACGAGGCTCTGGTAGTCAGCTTCCGTGTCACTTTCCCCATTGAATAGAGTATTCAGCAAAGTCATGAACTCATCCTCGGTATAGTCTTCCAGCCGGCTTTTGAGCTTCATCGCTGCTATCTCCTATCTTCAGCATGAATTTGAATGTGTCTTTTTGGGGTAGTTACTCGAAGGTTATCTATATCGTAAAGCTCACCGCCCTTTGCCAAGTGCTCAACGTGATGCAACTCGTACACTTTACGGCCACCGGCTTGCTCCGAAGGAGTCGCATAGGGGGAATAACCATTTTTCATGTTGGCCTGATTGATCCTGCCAAATTGGCTGCTTAACTCGGGGGTATTTCCCACTGCGATCCAAAATGCTTTTCTGAAAACATCGAAGCTGCTGAATTTTTTGCCTCGGATCTGGTCAGCAACACTTTGGGGTATAGGAGCACCTTGATCCCTAGCAGCACCGGCAAGCCATGCCCCCAGGACATCCTCCCCCTGCCCAGTTACCACACCCGACCCGCGCCGCACACTTAACACCACATACAGCGGCCGAACACCCGACCCCGGCGGAAACACCAGAATAAAATCCCGATACTCCGGCGGATAAATCGGACTGACGATGATCCGCTCCGCCGCCTCAGTCGGCGGAAAAATCCAGATCGGTGGTGTCTGTGGCGCCGCTTCCAGCGGTGGTATCCCTATGGTGCTCGAAGGGTCCACAGCCGGGGTCCAGGTGAGAGTGATGCCATCCCCCAGGTCGGCCACTTGCTGCTCGCCACGGGCCTCGAATTGAGCCACCGGAATCATTTCCCACTCACGGCGCCCCTGGGTGTTGAAACCGTAGCCCTTGAGACTGCCATCGCCCTGCTGTTCAACTCGTAGGCGTAACCGGGTGCGAGCTTGCTTGAGATTGCGTAGTTGCTCTTCGCTGTACAGCGCGCCATCACCCAGGCTCGATGGAGCGAGCAAGGCCACTAACCCCAGCAACGCACCGGCCGCCACGCCCGAGGAGATCAGCCCCAGGCCACTGCCGGTGGTACCAGCCGCCGCGGAGACACCACCCAGGGTCAAGGTACCGAGATTGGCCGGCAGCGCGCCGCTGATGCGCTTGAGGGCCACGCCCCCACCCGCCTCGACCTCACGACCGCCCAGCAGCGTCAACGCGCCGTAATTCGCCACCGAATCAGTGGGTATGAAGCCTGTCGGGGTGACGTAGTCGATGATTGCGTCCGGCAGCTTGCAAGACTTGGTGAACACGCAACCGACGCGCGTTGGTTGCGATTCCACCCGTGTAGTCGCCAGCTGCTCTTCATAGGCCTGCTGGCGAGCGAGCATCTGCTCGTAACCCTGCTGCGCCTCATCACGCTCAGCCAATTCGCTCGCAGTCATATCGCGCAGGCGACGATAACCACCGCCGTCAGCGTCGTAGCGCTGCCATACCTGGGGCACATCCTTGTTGCGGGCCATAGTCCTTTGCTCGGTCGCCTGGGAAACCCCGGTCTTCAACCGGGGGATCTCACGTTAACCAGTGCGAGGGGACCTTGGCTGTCAGGCAAATCCGAGTTGGTCGAGCGACTTTTCTTTTTCGTTCAGGCCAGGTGATTGGCCCTAAACTGGAGGCCGATTGGCACTACCGACAGACCTTGCGGACGACCCACCATGTACCTCGCCCCCGGCTTCCCCGACGACTCGACCATGCGCCAGCTCATGCAATTGCTGCACGAAGAAATCGGCCTGCCCGAACGCAAAGGCATCAGCCTGAAGACCGCCATCAACCTCGACCTGGGCTGCGACGGCGCGGACGCCGAACAACTGATGCAGGAACTGGAAGAACTGTTCGTCATCGACTTTATCGACTACGACGCCTACCGCTATTTCCAGCCCGAAGGCTACGACGTCTTCCTCAAGCACCGGGCCAAGGGACGCGGCGACAAGATACCGCTGACCATCGGCATGCTTTACCAAGCGATCAAAGCGAAACGCTGGGATACTCAGGAGCTGGAAAGCCTCTAGGGATCGCGACCAGCGATAAGGACATTCTGTGGACGTATTGATGGGCTTGCTCGCCGCTCTATTGTGGGGCGGGACAGATTTTCTGGTGGGGCTTAACGCTCGCGCCGTCGGAGTCAAACGTGCGGTGTTCTTTGGTCAGGCCCTGGGCTTTACCATCATGAGCCTGCTGCTGGTGCTGTTCCCTTCCTTCATTCTCAAGTCCCTGGCCGCACCGCCAAACACATGGCTGATGGGCGTGCTCGCCGCGGTCCTGACCGTCTCCGGAGCCCTCGCACTGTCCAAGGCTTTCGCTCTGGGCAAGGCAGCCATTGTCGCGCCGCTGGTGACGTCTTACGGCGTGATCACCACCTTGCTGTCTTGGGCCGGAGGCGAACAGATCAGCCTGCTCCAGATCCTGTGCATCGCCCTGTGCGTGGTCGGCGTAGCCCTCTCCAGCCTTCATAAGGACACCGGCCTACCCCACAGTACCGACTCCACCCGCTCCATCGTCTACGCCCTGCTGGCCGCCCTACTCTATGGCTCCAGTTTCTGGCTGCAAGGCCGGTTCACTCTGCCTCTGCTCGGCCCTATCACCATGCTCTGGCTCGGCTACCTGGTAGGCCTTGGCGTACTGCTGCTTATGGTCCTGAGAGTCAAGGACGGGTTGCGCATACCGCCGCTGAAAAACTGCACCGCCCTGACTGGCGCCAGTCTGATGAACCTCGGCGGTTTTTCGGCGTTCTCCTGGGGAGCAATGGCTGGCTCGGTGTCCGTGGTTACGGTGATCAGTACCCTGTCCGGTGGCATCGCAGCGATCCTGGGATATGTGTTCTTCAAGGAACGCCTGTCTGCGGTACAGATGATCGGAGTGGTATTGGTGCTGGTGGGGGCAATTGTGTTGCACCTGAAGGCGTGACCGGCAACTCCCACAATACCCCAGCAGACCTGCACAGCTGCGATCGCAGCCTTTGGTAGCGGCTACAGGAGTCTTCCTGAATAGCGCCCACAAAAAAGCCGCCCCGAAGGGCGGCTTCTTGAACCACTTACCCGATACTTACAGCTTCGGACCAGCAGCCTTGATGGCGTCGCTCACGTCGAACTTCTTGAAGTTCTCGATGAACAGGCCAGCCAGGGCCTTGGCGGCTTCGTCGTAGGCGGCTTTGTCAGCCCAGGTGTTGCGTGGGTTGAGCAGGCCGGTTTCGACGCCTGGAACGGCCAGCGGTACGTCCAGGTTGATGGTGTCCAGGTGCTCGGTCTCGGCACCGACCAGAGCGCCGCTCTGGATGGCCGCGATCACGCCACGGGTGGTCGGGATGTTGAAGCGCTTGCCCACACCGTAGCCACCGCCGGTCCAGCCGGTGTTGACCAGGTAGACCTTGGAGCCGAAGCCGCGGATGCGCTTGATCAGCAGCTCTGCGTAAACGCCGGCCGGACGCGGGAAGAACGGTGCGCCGAAGCAGGTGGAGAAGGTCGACTTGATGCCAGCTCCCGAACCCATTTCGGTCGAGCCCACCAGAGCGGTGTAGCCGGACAGGAAGTGGTAGGCGGCTTGTTCTTCGCTGAGGATCGAGACGGGCGGCAGTACGCCGGTCAGGTCGCAGGTCAGGAAGATCACGGCGTTCGGCTCGCCACCGAGGTTTTTCTCGGAACGCTTCTCGACGTGCTCCAGCGGGTAGGCGGCGCGGCTGTTCTGGGTCAGGCTGCCGTCGGCGTAGTCGGCCTTCTTGGCATCGTCCAGCACAACGTTTTCCAGCACTGCGCCGTGCTTGATGGCTTTCCAGATCACTGGCTCGTTCTTCTCGGACAGGTCGATGCACTTGGCATAGCAACCGCCTTCGATGTTGAACACCACGCCCTCGCCCCAGCCGTGCTCGTCGTCACCGATCAGGTAACGGCTTTCATCGGCGGACAGGGTGGTCTTGCCAGTACCGGACAGACCGAAGAACAGGGTCACATCGCCCTCTTCGCCGATGTTGGCAGCGCAGTGCATCGGCAGCACGTCGGCGGCCGGCAGCAGGAAGTTCTGCACCGAGAACATGGCTTTCTTCATTTCACCGGCGTAGCGCATGCCGGCGATCAGCACTTTCTTCTGAGCGAAGTTGAGGATCACGCAACCGTCGGAGTTGGTGCCGTCACGCTCTGGAACGCATTCGAAGTTGGCAACGTTGAGCACCTGCCACTCATCACGGCCAGCCGGGTTGTACTGGGCCGGGTTGATGAACAGGCAACGACCGAACAGGTTCTGCCAGGCAGTCTGGGTGGTCATCTTCACGGCCAGGTAGTGCTCGTCGGAAGCACCTACATGCACATGGGAAACAAAATGCTCTTGCGCGTTGTTGAACGCCTCGACGCGAGCCCACAGGGCATCGAACTTGTCGGCCGGGAACTTGCGGTTGATCGGGCCCCAGGCGATAGCGTCCTGGGTGCTCGGCTCTTCAACGATGAAACGATCGACTGGCGAACGGCCGGTACGGTGACCGGTACGAACAACCAGCGCGCCGGTATCGGCAAGCTCGCCTTCACCGCGGTTCAGGGCTTCTTTGACCAGATCATCAACACTCAGATCGGTGTACACGGCGTTATTGGCTTGCGTCATGAGGTTCCCCGTCGGCCAGTGGCCGAGTGCTCCAAACGTTTTGTAGTAGAAAGTCGTGCACTACTACCGCGAAAAAAGTGCGCCGGATTATGCCAGAAAAGCCCAAAAAGAGTAGGGCCCTCCCGTCAGAACGGCGTTAATCCGGCGCTTGCCAGGTGATTTACCTGCGCTGAACCGTTTTAGTGACGAGTATCTGACGGCGACTCGACACCCGCTCCGGCGAACAATTGGCTGATATCGGCCGCATCGAACAGGTAGCGCTCGTTGCAGAACTGGCAATCGATCTCGATGCTGCCGCCGTGTTCGACCACCAGCTTCTGCGCATCTTCCAGACCCAGACTGACCAGCGCATTGCCCGAGCGTTCCCGCGAGCAGCTGCAACGGAAGCGCAGCGGCTGCACATCGAACAGGCGCACGGCTTCTTCATGGTAGAGGCGATGGAGCACGGTTTCGTTGTCCAGGCTCAGCAGTTCGTCGGCGGTCAGGGTACTGCCCAGCGCGGTGATGTGCTGCCAGCTGGCGGCGCGTTCTTCTTCATCCTTGAGGCGGTCGGCCGGCAGTTGCTGCAGCAGCAGGCCACGGGCGCGACGACCGTCGGCGTGCAGCCAGAAACGGGTGCCGACCTGCTGGGACATGACGAAATAGTTGGTGAAGCACTCCGACAGGGTGGCGCCGTCCAGGTCGACGATGCCCTGGTAACGCTGGCCGTGGGTCGGGTCGACGGTCAGGGCCAACATGCCATTGGGCATCAGGTCGGCCAGGGTCGCGTCCGGGGCGATCTGCTCCGCGTCATAGCGAGCCAGACCACGGATCTCGCGCTCGCTGGAGCACTCGATCATCAGCAACGGCACCGGGCCTTCGGAACGGGCCTGGAGGATCAACAAGCCATCGAACTTCAGCGTGCCGACCAGCAGCGCGGCCGCCGCCATCAGCTCGCCGAGCAGTTGCGCGACTGGCTCCGGGTAAGCGTGTTTGGCGAGGACTTCGGCATAGCTGCGCTCCAACGCCACCAGCTCGCCGCGGGCGTCGCTGTCATCGAAGATGAAGCGTTGGGTGAAGTCGGTATCCGGCAAATGAGTCATAGGTTTGGGTATCTGAAGTGATGACAAAATGGTTACAAGACATGAAAATTGCGTTTTTCGCACTGTTACGGTGCGCGATTTTCTGCCATTGGAGGCATTTTATGAACAATCCGGGTTTGTTCCAAGCAAGGTGGAACCTCGGCAAGCTGGCGTTGTGCAATTTGCTCCCTCTGGCGCTGCTGGGTTTCTGGTTATGGCCAAGCGGGCAGATGCTTTGTGTGATGTTCGACGAATGGCTGTTCCACCTGCTGAATGCTCCCCTTGCGAGCAACTCCACCTGGCTGCATATCTGGGCCGTGGCCAGCCTCAGGCCTTTCGACGTGATAGTCGGGCTGATCCTGCTGACCCTGTTGATCCGCGGTGACTGGGTATTCAAGGCCGTAGACGTGCGCCGGGCGTTTTTCGGCTTCCTGTCGATCCTGGTCTTGATGCTGATTATCCGCCTGTTGTTCTCCAGGCTCGCCGACGCCATGGGCTGGCAGCACGACAGCCCGTCGATGATGCTCCAGGATGCCGTGCACATGAGCGACTACTTCCCGCACTGGGAAAAAACCTGGGAGCTCAAGGATCGTTCCAGCCAGAGCTTCCCTGGCGACCACGCTTCGGTGCTGCTGATCTGGGCGCTGTTCATGAGCGTGTTCAGCCGCGGCGTCGGCCAGTTCCTGGTGATCTGGGGCCTGACCCTGCTGTTCATGATGCCGCGCCTGGTGGCCGGCGCGCACTGGGGCCAGGACGACTATATCGGCGGCGTGCTGCTGGCGGTCTGGGCGCTCGGCTGGGGCTACTACACCCCATACGCAGCCAAGGCTTCGAACTTCCTGCTGCGGGTGACCAATCCGCTGTTCAACCTGCTGGGCAAGCTGCCGTTGCTGTCGCGCCTGAGCGTGGTGCGGGCTACGGCCTGAGAGGCGCCGGCCTGTCAGCGTAACTGCGGAGGATGCGCCCTCCAGGGAATCGTGAGAGGGCTGCAACCGCTGCTTCGCCGCTGATCGCGGGCAAGCCTCGCTCCTACAGGGGCTTATTCGTGGCTGTGGAACTTGAACAGGTCGCGCCGCTGTTTCTTGGTCGGCTTGCCATCGGTGCTCACACCCAGGGCACCGGCCTTGCGCAGGGCCGCGGCGTTTTCCCGCTTGGCGATACTGGCTTCGGTTTCCGTATAGAGGGTCTGGGCTTCCGGCGCCCCACGGCGCACGATCGACAGGGCCTGGACCACCACGGTGCGCTCGTCGAAACCGGTGCGTATCTCATACTCGTCGCCGACCCTCGGCTCCTTGCCCGGTTTGCAGCGCTCGCCACGGTGATGCACCTTGCCGCTTTCGATGGCGGCCTTGGCCAGGGCGCGGGTCTTGTAGAAGCGCGCCGCCCACAGCCATTTGTCCAGACGGACCTTGTCGTCGTCTTCGGCTTTTTGTGCCATAGCATTTCCTCATTCTGAAATATTTTCGAACTGTACTACCGTTTCTCTCGTGCCATGAATTGCGATGGCTCGGTTTAGAATGCGAGGCTCTGCAGCAGCCCGTCCGGGAGCTGCGGGACCGGGCCTAGATATCTGTCGCCTTTTACCCATTATTCTGCGTGAATACCGCGAATTCGACCGCTTGACGGTACGAGCGGGTTCCTCAGCGGTTGAGCACATTTGAAGACATTTGACCATTTGACCGTCGTGGGTCTGCGCGAGTGGGTGGCGCTTCCGGATTTGGGAGTCGCCGGCCTGCGCGCCAAGATCGATACCGGCGCCAGCACCTCCAGCCTGCATGCCACCGAGATCGAGCCGTTCGAGCGCGACGGTGAGCAGTGGGTGCGCTTCAACGCGCACCTGGGCAGCGTGGTGCAGTTGCGTCACCGGCGTTGCGAAGCGCCGCTGGTGGCGATGAAAACCATCAAGAGTTCCAACGGCCAGGCGCAGGTGCGCTACGTGATCAGCACCACCCTGGCGCTCGGTGATCGGGTCTGGCGGGTGGAGTTCACCCTCGCCTGCCGCAAGGCCATGCGCTATCGCCTGCTGCTCGGTTCCAAAGCCCTGATCGATGGCCAGTTGGTGGTCAATCCAGGGATCAAATACGTTCAAGACAAACCGGTGTTCCCGGTGTCCACTACCTCTGCCACAGGTGTTGCATGAAGATCGCTGTGCTGTCGCGTAACCCGCGTCTGTATTCCACTCGTCGCCTGGTCGAAGCCGGCACCGAGCGTGGCCATGAAATGGTGGTGGTCGACACCCTGCGCGCCTATATGAACATTGCCAGTCACAAACCGCAGATCCATTACCGCGGCAAGCCGCTGGAAGGTTTCGACGCGGTGATTCCACGGATCGGCGCCTCGGTGACCTTCTATGGCTGCGCGGTGCTGCGCCAGTTTGAAATGATGGGCGTGTTCCCGCTCAACGAGTCGGTGGCCATTGCCCGCTCGCGGGACAAGCTGCGCTCGCTGCAACTGCTGTCCCGGCGTGGCATCGGCCTGCCGGTGACCGGCTTCGCCCACTCGCCGGACGACATTCCCGACCTGATCGAAATGGTCAACGGCGCGCCGCTGGTGATCAAGGTGCTGGAAGGCACCCAGGGCATAGGCGTGGTGCTGTGCGAAACAGCCACGGCGGCCGAATCGGTGATCGAGGCCTTCATGGGCCTGAAGCAGAACATCATGGTCCAGGAATACATCAAGGAAGCCGGCGGCGCCGACATCCGCTGCTTCGTGGTCGGCGACAAGGTGATTGCCGCGATGAAACGCCAGGCCAAGCCCGGTGAGTTCCGCTCCAACCTGCACCGTGGCGGCAGCGCCAGCCTGATCAAGATCACCCCGGAAGAACGCATGACCGCCCTGCGCGCGGCCAAGGTCATGGGCCTGAGCGTGGCGGGCGTGGATATCCTGCGCTCGAACCACGGGCCGCTGGTGATGGAAGTGAATTCCTCGCCGGGCCTGGAAGGTATCGAAACCACCACCGGCAAGAACGTGGCGGGGATCATCATCGAGCACATCGAGAAAAACGGTGGCCCGAACATGACCCGGACCAAGGGCAAGGGTTAAGGGCAGCGGCAAGCTTTTAGCGGCAAGCTACAAGAGAAAAACGACTCCTCACTTGTAGCTTGTAGCTTGCCGCTGCCTTCAAACCGCATCCCTGGGCAACAACAGCCCCAACGGCAACCGCACCCGCGCTTCCAGGCCGCCATCGGCACGGTTGCGCAATTCGACGTTGCCGCCGTGCATCGAGGCGATCCGCTTGACAATGGCCAGGCCCAGGCCGGTGCCCTTGCCGCCCCGGGCGCGGTCGCCGCGGGTGAAGGGGTTGAAGATCGCCTCCAGCTCCGACGGATCGATGCCCGCGCCTCGGTCCATCACACTCAGCACCACATAAGGCGCGCTGGTGTCGCCCGACACATAGGCCGCCACTTCGACTTCCGTCCCCGCATGGTTCAACGCGTTGCCGATCAGGTTGTTCAGCAGGCGTTTCATCGATACCCGGCGCAACGGGAACGGCGGGATCGGCTCCAGGCGCAGGCGCACCTTTTCGTCGTTCTGGTTGTAGGGCGCCGCCACTTCACGCACCAGGTCGCTGAGATCGACCTCCTCCACCGACTCATCGCGGCCGTCGCGGATAAAGGCCAGGAACTGGTCGAGAATCGCGTCCATGTCTTCGATGTCGCGGACCATGTCGTCGGTCAGGTCGTTGTGGCTGCCCATCAACTCCAGCGACAGGCGCAGGCGAGTCAACGGCGTGCGTAGGTCGTGGGACACCCCCGCCAGCATCAGCTCGCGTTCGCGCCCGGCCTGTTCCACATCCTCGGCCATCTGGTTGAAGGCGCGGTACACCTCGGTCATCTCGCTCGGCGTATCGCTGATCGGCAGGCGCACGCTACGCCCCTGGCCCAGTTGCCGGGCGGCGTAGACCAGGCGCTTGAGCGGCTGGTTGAGCTGGCTGACAAAGATCCACGCCGAAGCCGTGGACAACAGGCCGATCGCCAGGAACCAGCCGAGCACGCTCCAGATCTTCTGCCCCCGCAACGGATGCGGATACAGCGGCACTTTCAGCCAGCCATCACCCAGGCTCGGCGCGCGCACCCAGAGCGCTGGCGGGGCGTGCATGCGCAGGCGCACTTCAGTGTCGGCGCCCAATTCGGCCTGCATCTGTCGCTGATAAATCTCGCTATAGGGCCAATGCTGCTCGCCCGCCGGCACACCGCTGCCAACCACCTTGATCAGGCCAGCGGCCTCGGCGATCTGGTCGCGGTTGGATTCATCGGCGGCCCAATAGGCGCGCAGGGTCAGGGCCACGCCGTGGCTGTACTGGCGGTCTACCAGCACGTCCTCGTTCATCAGCAGATAAACCAGGGTCAGCGCCTTGGAGAACAGCACCACGATCAGCACCAGCCAGAGGGTGCGGGAGAAGAAGCTTTGCGGGAACCACAGCGGGGTTTTCATAAACAGCCATTACACGCTTTGCAGGAGCGAGTCGCGCTCGCAGAGTTGCGGAATGCGAGCGCCCGGGTCGTTTGCCGGCCCGGGCGCTCGCTCCTACAAATCATCGGTCACTTGGTGGTGGTGCCATCCGGCACGAACACATAACCCACGCCCCAGACCGTCTGGATATAGCGTGGCTTGGACGGATCGGGCTCGATCATCCGGCGCAGGCGGGAGATCTGCACGTCGATGGAGCGCTCCAGGGCATCCCACTCGCGGCCACGGGCCAGGTTCATCAGCTTGTCGCGGGTCAGCGGCTGGCGAGCGTTCATCACCAGGGCCTTGAGCACCGCGAACTCACCGGTGGTGAGCATGTGCACTTCGGCGCCGCGCTTGAGTTCGCGGGTGGCCAGGGACAACTCGTAGTCGCCGAAGGTGACGTTTTCGTCTTCGCTGCCCGGCGCACCCGGCACCGGCGCCGACTGGCGACGCAGCACGGCCTTGACCCGCGCCATCAGCTCGTCGGGGTTGAACGGCTTGGCCAGGTAATCGTCGGCGCCCAGTTCCAGGCCCTTGATGCGGCTCAGCTCGTCGCCCTTGGCGGTGAGCATGATGATCGGGATCTGGTTGTTCGCACTGCGCAGGCGGCGGCACGCGGTCAGGCCGTCTTCGCCAGGCAGCATCAGGTCGAGGACGACCAGGTTGAAGACTTCGCGACCCAGCAGACGGTCCATCTGCTCGGTGTTGGGAACCGCGCGGGCACGGTAGCCCTTGCTGACGAAGAAGCGCTCCAGCAGGCTGCTCAGCCCCGGGTCGTCGTCAACGATAAGAATTTTTTCGCCTTCGGCAGTTTGTGCAGTGCTGCTCATCAGATGCTCCTTTTATCTCGGTGCGCATTATGGCGTAGCTGCCGTTATACGCACCGTGTGCATTGTTAGCAGATTTTTCCTCGATCGCCAGAAAACCCGCCGTCGGCCGCCACCGGGCCGATCCCCCCGAAGACTGGAACGCTGGTTATAATGCGCCGCCTTTTGTGTCAGGCAACGTCTGATCGTTATCGCCCGTGGCCACTTTTTATTTTTCCCGGCCAGGCAGTAATTGTTCGATTTCACGGGTCAACAGGCAGCCTTTTGATCCAGGCAGCGGCGCACGCCAGGCCGCTCAACCAGACTCGCCGAGCCCAATTTTCCGTGCCGGCGAGCCTGCTTTCACAATTTGTCAGGTGGTTTTATGGACAGCATCAACAGCCGCATTGCCGAGGAACTCGGTGTACGCCCACAACAGGTCGAAGCGGCCGTCGCTCTATTGGATGAAGGCTCCACCGTGCCCTTCATCGCCCGCTACCGTAAGGAAGTGACCGGCAGCCTCGATGACACCCAGCTGCGTCATCTGGAAGAGCGCCTGCGCTACCTGCGAGAACTCGACGAACGGCGCATCAGCATCCTCGCCAGCATCGAGGAGCAAGGCAAACTGACCCCGGAACTGGCCCGCGACATCAAGCTCGCCGACACCAAGACCCGCCTCGAAGACCTCTACCTGCCGTACAAGCAAAAGCGCCGCACCAAGGGCCAGATCGCCCTGGAAGCCGGCCTTGGCGAACTGGCGGACGGCCTGTTCAACGACCCGAGCCTGACCCCGGAAAGCGAAGCCGCGCGCTTCGTCGACGCGGAAAAAGGCGTGGCCGATGTGAAGGCCGCCCTCGAAGGCGCCAAGTACATCCTCATGGAGCGCTTCGCCGAAGACGCCAGCCTGCTGGACAAGCTGCGCAACTTCCTCAAGCAGGAAGCCACCCTCAGTGCCCGCGTGATCGCCGGCAAGGAAGAGGAAGGCGCCAAGTTCCGCGATTACTTCGAACACGACGAACCGCTGAAGAGCATGCCGTCGCACCGCGCCCTGGCGATTTTCCGTGGCCGCAACGAAGCTATCCTCAGCTCCGCGCTGAAAGTCGGCGACGAACTGCCGGGCACCATGCACCCGTGCGAAGGCATGATCGGCCAGCACGTCGGCATCCAGAACCAGAACCGCCCGGCGGACAAATGGCTCGGCGAAGTGGTGCGCTGGACCTGGAAGGTCAAGCTCTACACCCACCTGGAAACCGACCTGCTGGGCGAGCTGCGCGACAACGCCGAAACCGAGGCGATCAACGTCTTCGCCCACAACCTGCACGACCTGCTGCTGGCCGCTCCGGCCGGCCCGCGCGCGACCCTGGGCCTCGACCCGGGCCTGCGCACCGGCTGCAAGGTCGCGGTGGTGGATGCCACCGGCAAGCTGCTGGACCACGCCACCGTTTACCCGCACGTGCCGCACAACAAGTGGGACCAGACCATCGCCGTGCTGGCCGCGCTGTGCGCCAAGCACTCGGTGGACCTGATCGCCATCGGCAACGGCACCGCCAGCCGTGAAACCGACAAGCTGGCCGCAGAGCTGATCAAGAAATACCCGGCCATGCGCATGACCAAGGTCATGGTCTCCGAGGCTGGCGCTTCGGTGTACTCGGCGTCGGAACTGGCGGCCAAGGAATTCCCCGACCTCGACGTGTCGATCCGTGGCGCGGTGTCCATCGCCCGTCGCCTGCAGGACCCGCTGGCCGAGCTGGTGAAGATCGATCCGAAATCCATCGGCGTCGGCCAGTACCAGCACGACGTGTCCCAGCTGAAACTGGCCCGTGGCCTGGATGCGGTGGTCGAGGACTGCGTGAACGCCGTCGGCGTGGACGTCAACACCGCCTCGGTGGCCCTGCTGGCGCGGATCTCCGGCCTCAACACCACCCTGGCGCAGAACATCGTCAGCCACCGTGATGAAAACGGTGCGTTCAAGACCCGCGCCGCGCTGAAAAAGGTCGCCCGCCTGGGTGAAAAGACCTTCGAACAGGCCGCCGGCTTCCTGCGCGTGATGAACGGCGACAACCCGCTGGACGCGTCCGCGGTGCACCCGGAGGCCTACCCGCTGGTGCAGCGCATCGCCGCCGAGACCGACCGCGACATCCGTTCGCTGATCGGCGACAGCGGCTTCCTCAAGCGCCTGGATCCGAAGAAGTTCACCGACGAGACCTTCGGCCTGCCGACCGTCACCGACATCCTCCAGGAACTGGACAAGCCCGGCCGCGACCCGCGCCCCGAGTTCAAGACCGCCGAGTTCCAGGAAGGCGTCGAAGACCTCAAGGACCTGCAACTGGGGATGATCCTCGAAGGCGTGGTGACCAACGTCACCAACTTCGGTGCCTTCGTCGACATCGGCGTGCACCAGGACGGCCTGGTGCACATCTCGGCGCTGTCGGAGAAGTTCATCAAGGACCCGCGTGAAGCGGTGAAGGCCGGCGACGTGGTCAAGGTCAAGGTCATGGAAGTCGACATTCCGCGCAAACGCGTCGGCCTGTCGATGCGCATGAGCGACACCCCGGGCGAGAAGATCGACGGCGCTCGTGGTTCACGTCCAGGCTCGGCGCCGCGCTCGTCGGGCAACAGCGCCCCGCGCAAGGAAAGCGTGGCCGCGGCCCCGGCCAACAACGCCATGGCGTCGCTGTTCGCCAACGCCAAGCAGTTGAAGAAACGCTGATGGAGATCCCGGCCGGCTTGACCGAAAGCGCGTTCAGCCAACTACTCGGCTGTCGTCTGCAGCGCCTGGAGGTCGGTGAAGCCGACGTCGCCCTGACGCTGACGCCGCAGCTGCGCAATCGCGGCCAGAAGCTGCACGGCGGGGCGATCTTCAGCCTGGTCGACATTGCCATGGGGCTGGCCTGTTCCAGCTCCCACGGCTTCGACCAGCAGAGCGCGACCATCGAGTGCAAGATCAACTACATCCGCGCCGTCGCCGAGGGCGATGTGATCTGCCACGCCCGGGTAATCCACCCGGGCCGCCGCACCCTGGTGGTCGAGGCCGATGTGATGCAAGGCGACAAACTGGTCGCCAAGGCACAAGGCACCTTCGCGGTCCTCTGAAGGCCCCTTTGGTGACAGCCGCGACGCCAATTCGTCCGCTAGCGACGCGGCCCGCCTTCGAACATCGACAGACCTAGCTCCCCGTCATCGATTTGAGTTAATTTCGGCGCTGCGAAAGCGGCGTCGGAGTTTTCTGCCTGCGCTAAAGCCAGATTCAGGGATGAAGTGTGGTGCTTGCAAAATCGGGCCATGCCGGCTCAACGACCAGGCGAAAACGCCAGTTTCAACTTCACCCTTGTAGACCGTCCTGCCCACCCCCATATTGGGGCGACTGACGCGTGAAGGAATCCAACTTGAGCGAACTTCTCAACCGCCGCCTGGCTCTGCTCGGCGAGCGCGCTAACCTCTCTCTGCTCGAGCAGTGCCTGCACGGTATCGAGCGCGAATGCCTGCGCGTGACCGGCGAAGCGCGCCTGGCCCAGACCCCGCACCCGGAAGAACTGGGTTCCGCGCTGACCAACGAACAGATCACCACCGACTATTCCGAGTCGCTGCTGGAGTTCATCACCCCAGCCCTGTCCGATCCGGCGGACACCCTGGCCAGCCTCGACAAGATTCACCGTTTCGCCTACAGCAAGCTCGGCAACGAGTACCTGTGGAGTCCATCGATGCCGTGCCCGTTGCCGGCCGAGGAAGACATCCCGATCGCCTATTACGGCACCTCCAACATCGGCCAGCTCAAGTATGTGTACCGCAAGGGCCTGGCCCTGCGTTACGGCAAGACCATGCAGTGCATCGCCGGGATCCACTACAACTTTTCCCTGCCGGAGCAGCTCTGGCCGCTGCTCAAGCAGGCCGAAGGCTTCGTCGGCAGCGACCGCGACTATCAGTCGTCGGCGTACATCGCGCTGATCCGCAACTTCCGCCGCTACAGCTGGCTGCTGATGTACCTGTTCGGCGCCTCGCCGGCGCTGGACGCGGGCTTCTTGCGCGGTCGCGCGCACCAGCTGGAACAGCTGGATGCCGAGACCCTGTACCTGCCGTACGCCACCAGCCTGCGCATGAGCGACCTGGGCTACCAGAGCAACGCCCAGGCCGGCCTGACCCCTTGCTACAACGACCTGAACAGCTACACCGACAGCCTGCGCAAGGCCGTCGCCACGCCGTACGCGCCTTATGTGGAGATCGGCACCCACCAGGACGGTGAGTGGGTCCAGCTCAACACCAACATCCTGCAGATCGAAAACGAGTACTACTCCAACATCCGCCCGAAACGCGTGACCTACACCGGCGAGCGGCCGATCCAGGCGCTGATGGCCCGCGGCATCCAGTACGTCGAAGTCCGTTGCCTGGACATCAACCCGTTCCTGCCGATGGGCATCGACGTGCAGGAAGCCCGTTTCCTCGACGCGTTCCTGCTGTATTGCGCGCTCAACGAAAGCCCGCTGCTGGAGAACAACGAGTGCGGCAACGCCACCTCGAACTTCCTCAAGGTGGTCAAAGAAGGACGTCGCCCGGGCCTGCACCTGCTGCGCCAGGGGCAACTGGTGGAGCTCAAGGAATGGGCCGGCGAACTGCTGGAAAAGATCGCGCCGCTGGCCGCCCTGCTCGACCGCAGCCACGGCAGCGACGCCCACAGCAAGGCGCTGGACGCCCAGCTGGCCAAGGTCAAGGATGCGTCCCTGACGCCTTCGGCCCAGGTCCTGGCCGCCATGCAGGAACACAAGGAAAGCTTCAGCCAGTTCTCCCTGCGCCAGAGCCTGGCCCACGCCGAGTTCTTCCGCAGCGAGTCCCTGAGCCGGGAAGACCAGGCGCGCTTCGAAGAAGCGGCGCGCAACTCCCTGCTGCAACAGGCCGAGCTGGAACAGAACGAAGTCGGCGATTTCGACGTATTTGTCGGCTCGTATCAGGCAAGTATCCTGGCGATCAGCAACTAAGCGCCTGCGGCGCTTATCGCGGGCAAGCCTCGCTCCTACACGGCGCAGTCCTGTAGGAGCGAGGCTTGCCCGCGATGGAGCGCAAAGCGCTCCCTGCCCCCAGCACCCTCCATTAGAAGATTCCTCTTTTAAGCTAATTCTAAAAAGTTATTTATTTTTATATTCTTAGATCATTTAGTCTCCTCCCACGCCCACACTTGGCCGCCTGTTGAGGAGCTTCATGATGAAACTGCACCTTCCCCTCCACCTCCTGGCGGCCGTGTCCCTGGCCACCGCGAGCTTCTTCGCCCAGGCAGCCGACGTCACCGTCGCCTACCAGACCACTGTCGATCCAGCGAAAGTCGCCCAGGCCGACGGCACCTATGAAAAGGTCACCCAGGCCAAGATCGACTGGCGCAAGTTCGACAACGGCGCCGACATCATCGCCGCCATCGCTTCGGGTGACGTGCAGATCGGCTACCTCGGCTCCAGCCCGCTGACCGCCGCGATCACCCGCAAGGTGCCGGTGGAAACCTTCCTTATCGCCACCCAGATCGGCGCCGCCGAGGCCCTGGTGGCCCGCGACGGATCCGGGATCAAGACACCCCAGGACCTAGTCGGCAAGAAAGTCGCCGTGCCCTTCGTTTCCACCGGCCACTACAGCCTCTTGGCCGCGCTCAAGCACTGGAAAATCGACCCGGCGAAAGTACAGATTCTCAACCTGGCGCCACCGGCGATCATCGCCGCCTGGAAACGCGGCGACATCGACGCCACCTACGTCTGGGACCCGGCGCTGGGCGTGGCCAAGGAAAACGGCAAGGTGCTGATCACCTCCGGCGAACTGGCCCAGTTCGGAGCGCCGACCTTCGACGCCTGGATCGTGCGCAAGGACTTCGCCGAGAAGCACCCGCAAATCGTCACCGCCTTCGCCAAGGTGACCCTCGACGCCTACGCCGATTACCGCAAGGACCCAAAAGCCTGGCTGGCTGAGCAGAGCAACGTCGACAAGCTGGTGAAACTCTCCGGCGCCAAGGCCAGCGACATTCCGCTGCTGTTGCAGGGCAACGTCTACCCACTGGCGGCCGACCAGGTCATCAGCCTTGGCGCGCCGACCACCAAGGCCATCACCGACACCGCGGTGTTCCTCAAGGAACAGGGCAAGGTCGAGGCGGTACTGCCGGACTACGCGCCGTACGTCAGCGCCAAGTACATCACCAACTGAGGGTTCGCCGCAGAGGTCGCCGGGCCCAGGCCCGGCGCTTCTCGTACAGCGTCTCACCTCGACAAAGGCTGCATTTGAACAAGGAGCGCGCCGTCATGGCTTTGCTACAACTGGAGCGCATCAGCGCACAGTACCCCGGCGCCGCCGAACCGGTGCTGGCGGATATTTCCCTGACGCTCGGGCCCCAGCAACTGCTGGTCGCCCTCGGCCCTTCCGGCAGTGGCAAGACTTCGTTGCTGAACCTGATTGCGGGCTTCGTCGAACCCAGCGCCGGACGCATCACCCTGGACGGCGTACCGGTCGCCGGCCCGAGCGCCGAACGCGGCGTGGTGTTCCAGGACGATGCCCTGCTGCCCTGGCAGGACGTACTGGCCAACGTCGGCTTCGGCCTCGAGCTGGCCGGCATTGCCCGCGACCAACGCGAAGCCCGCGCCCGGGAAATGTTGGCGCTGGTGGACCTGGCCGGCTTCGACAAGCGGCGCATCTGGCAGCTCTCCGGCGGGCAACGCCAGCGTGTAGGCCTGGCCCGCGCCCTGGCCGCCGACCCGCGGGTGCTGCTGATGGACGAGCCCTTCGGCGCTCTCGACGCCTTCACCCGCGAACAGATGCAGGAGCTGTTGCTGCAAGTCTGGCAACGCACCGCCAAGCCGGTGTTCCTGATTACCCACGACATCGAGGAAGCGGTATTCCTCGCCACCGACCTGATCCTGCTGGCGCCTAACCCGGGGCAGATCGTCGAGCGCCTGAGCCTGGACTTCGGCCAGCGTTATGCGGCCGGCGAATCGGCTCGGGCCATCAAGTCCGATCCACGTTTTATCGAAACCCGCGAACACGTGCTGGCCCGGGTGTTCTCCCAACGCAATGCCGTCTTGCGGCAGGAGCGCGCATGAACAGCTACGACCTCCCGGCCACCACGACCAAAGCCGCTACCCCGCACACTGCCGCGCCCCTGCGCCGCAGCCTGAGCACCCGCTGGATCAGCGTGCTGACCCTGGTGGTGCTGCTCGCCCTGTGGTGGGCGGTGACGGCCAGCGGCCTGATCGAGCCGCTGTTCCTGCCGCCCCCTTCCGCCGTGCTGCAAAAGGGCTGGCTGCTGGTCACCAGCGGCTACATGGATTCCACCCTGTGGCAGCACCTGGGCGCGAGCCTCGGACGCATCGGCCTGGCCCTGGGCTTTGCCGTGCTGACCGCGATTCCGGTGGGCATCGCCATCGGCCATAACCGCATCGCCCGTGGCGTGCTGGACCCGCTGATCGAGTTCTACCGGCCAATTCCACCCCTGGCCTACCTGCCGCTGATCGTCATCTGGTGCGGCATCGGCGAGCTGTCCAAGGTGCTGCTGATCTACCTGGCGATTTTCGCCCCGATCGCCATCGCCACCGCCACCGGCGTACGCACCGTGGACCCGACCCGGCTGCGCGCCGCGCAGTCCCTGGGTGCGACCCGGGCCCAGCTGATTCGTCATGTGATCCTGCCCAGCGCCCTGCCGGACATTCTCACCGGCGTGCGCATTGGCCTTGGGGTGGGCTGGTCGACCCTGGTCGCCGCCGAACTGATCGCCGCCACCAGCGGCCTGGGGTTCATGGTGCAGTCCGCGGCGCAGTTCCTGGTCACCGATGTGGTGGTGCTGGGAATCCTGGTCATCGCCCTGATCGCCTTCGCCATGGAAATGGGCCTGCGCGCCCTGCAGCGCAAGCTGGTGCCCTGGCATGGCCAGGCCCATTGAAACCCCGGTAACCCTGTAGCCGCTGCCGAGCCCCGGCGAGGCTGCGCAGCAGGCGCAACCCGCCTGACGCGTTGTATCTGGAATACCGCGGCGCCAGGTTTTGCGAGCGCTTTGCGCTCGATCGCAGCCTCGCCAAAGCTCGGCAGCGGCTACAGGGGGTAGCGGGCAAGACTTCTTACAGACAGAACTGACCACGCCGGCAATTCGGCGCTCCATTCGAGAACGACATGAGCCTGACCATCACCCCTTTAAGCTCCGCCCTGGGCGCCCAGATCAGCGGCGTCGACATCAGCCAGCCACTGGCCAGCGAACAGCGCGACGCCATCGAGCAGGCACTGCTGCAACATCAGGTGCTGTTCTTCCGCGACCAGCCGATCGATCCGCAACAACAGGCGCGTTTCGCGGCGAACTTTGGCGACCTGCACATCCATCCGATCTACCCCAACGTGCCGGAACAGCCGGAAGTGCTGATCCTCGACACCGCGGAAACCGACGTGCGCGACAACGCCATCTGGCACACCGACGTGACCTTCCTGCCGACCCCGGCCCTGGGCGCCGTGCTCAGCGCCAAGCTGTTGCCGGCCTATGGCGGCGACACTCTGTGGGCCAGCGGCATCGCGGCCTATGAAGCGCTCTCAGAGCCGATGAAGAACCTGCTGCAGGGCCTGACCGCGACTCACGAGTTCATCAAGTCCTTTCCCCTGGAGCGCTTCGGCAATACCCCGGAGGACCTGGCGCGCTGGGAAGAAGCCAAGCGGAAAAACCCGCCGCTGTCGCACCCGGTGATCCGCACCCACCCGGTCAGTGGACGCAAGTCGCTGTTCGTCAACGAAGGTTTCACGACCAGGATCAACGAGCTGTCGGACAGCGAAAGCGAAGTCATCCTGAAACTGCTGTTCGCCCACGCCACCCGCCCGGAATTCACCATCCGCTGGCGCTGGCAGACCCACGACGTGGCCTTCTGGGACAACCGCGTGACCCAGCACTACGCCGTCGACGACTACCGCCCGCAACGCCGCGTGATGCACCGCGCGACGATTCTCGGGGATGTGCCGTTTTTTCGATAAACCATGATCATCAGCAAGCTCACGGCTTCAGTAGTGCTTGCCAGTGATCGAGGCGAACCCAAACGACCAGCGGTTGCCCTCCTCCAATGACTCGCCGTTATGCTATCAATGATTTCATTGATTTCATTCGGAGGAGCCCATGGCCAGCCTTACGATCCGTAATCTGGACGACCACATCAAAGAACGCCTGCGCATCGAGGCCGCTCACAATGGTCATTCCATGGAAGAAGAAGCCCGATTGATTTTGCGCCGCGCATTGAGCAGGACAGCTGACAGCCAAGGCCTGGGCAGCCGTATCAGGGCACGCTTTGCCGAGACCGGCGGAGTAGAGCTGGAGCTGCCTGAACGTACCGAACCGGCACGCTTGGTGGACCTGGGCGAATGATAGTACTCGACACAAATGTGTTGTCAGAACTGATGCGCCCTCAACCGGATACGGCGGTATTGCTGTGGATCGAAGCGCAACCCGTCGAGGACCTCTACATCAGCGCTATGACCATGGCCGAGATTCTCCACGGTATCGCGCGCCTGCCCCACGGCAAGCGCAAACAGACGCTGCATGCATCGGCGGTGGCCATGTTCGAGGAAGACTTCATCGACCGGATCGTGCCCTTCGGAACCCAAGCGGCTCTTTACTACGCGCATCTGGTTTCGCATCGCGAAAGATCAGGCCAGCCGATCAATCTGGTGGATGCGCAAATTGCAGCGATATGCCGGGTCCACGACGCCGCGATCGCCACTCGTAACACCAAGGATTTCACCGACACCGGGCTGATCGTTATCAACCCCTGGCTGCCGCTCGAGGTCTGAACCGCCGCAGGCCTGTAGGAGCGAAGCTTGCTCGCGATAGCGGTATGCCTGACACCACACATCGCCTCGATCGCCGGCAAGCCTGACTCCTACAAAAACCGCGGCAGCCTTACAGCATGACGGCAGGTTTTATTCGGCGGTTGAAGGCTTCTCCCACAGATTGATCCCGCCTTCCCGGGCGAAACGATCGATCTCCGCCAGTTCTTCCGTGCTGAAACTCAGGTTCTGCAATGCGCCGACGTTCTCGACGATCTGTTCCGGCCGGCTGGCGCCGATCAGGGCCGAGGTCACCCGTGGGTCGCGCAGGGTCCAGGCCAGGGCCAGTTGCGCCAGGCTCTGGCCGCGACGCTTGGCGATTTCGTTGAGGGCGCGCACATGGGCGAGGTTGGCTTCGGACAGGTGCGCGGCTTGCAGCGAACCACCGCCCGGACGATTGACCCGCGCGTCCGCGGGAATGCCATTGAGGTACTTGTCGGTCAGCAGGCCCTGGGCCAATGGCGTGAAGGCGATCACCCCGGCGCCGAGCTCGTCGGTGGTGTCCAACAGGTCTTTTTCCACCCAGCGGTTGAGCAGGTTATAGGCCGGCTGGTGGATCAGCAGCGGCACTTTCCAGTCCTTGAGCAGGGCCGCGATCTCGCGGGTTTTCACCCCGGAATAGGACGAGATACCGATGTACAGCGCCTTGCCCTGCTGTACTGCGGTGGCCAGGGCGCTGGCGGTTTCTTCCAGCGGGGTGTCCGGGTCGAAGCGGTGGGAATAGAAGATATCCACATAGTCGAGGCCCAGGCGCTGCAGGCTCTGGTCGAGGCTGGCCAGCACGTATTTGCGCGAGCCGCCGCCCTGGCCATAGGGACCGGGCCACATGTCCCAGCCAGCCTTGCTGGAGATGATCAGCTCGTCGCGATACGGCTTGAAGTCTTCCCGCAGCAGGCGGCCGAAATTGATCTCGGCACTGCCATAGGGCGGGCCGTAATTGTTGGCCAGGTCGAAGTGGTTGATGCCCAGGTCGAAGGCGGTGCGCAGCAACGAACGCTGGGTGTCGATCGGCGTGCTGTCGCCGAAGTTGTGCCACAGGCCCAGGGACAGCGCCGGCAGCACCAGGCCACTGCGCCCGACGCGGCGGTAGGGAATGGAGTCGTAGCGGTTTTCGGCAGCAAGGTAAGTCATCGAATCCTCTCTCATTGGCGGGACTGCGGTGTGGTTTGAAGCCTTCAGGTTTCGCGATCGACCGCGCGGCGGTCGCCTGTCTCTCTACGCAAATTGATTCTTCGGTCGCGCCAGCCCCAGGTTCTCGCGCAATGTCTTGCCCTCGTACTCGGTCCTGAACAACCCGCGGCGCTGCAGTTCCGGCACCACGGCGCCGGCAAAGTCCTGGAGCCCACCCGGCAGGTGCGGCACCAGCACGTTGAAACCATCCGCCGCGCCCTCCTCGAACCAGCCTTGCAGCTCGTCGGCAATCTGCGCCGGGGTGCCGATCAAGCTGTAATGACCCCGGCCACCGGCGATTTTCCGGCCCAGCTCGGCCAGGCTTAGGTTGTCTTTGCCGGCCAGTTCCGTCAGCAGCTTCTGCCGGCTTTGCTGGCCGCTTTCGGTCAATGGCAGCTCGGGCAGCGGACCGTCCAGCGGATACCGCGACAGGTCGAAGTTACCCAGCATACGCCCAAGCAAGGCGACGCCGACCTCGGGCTCGACCAATTGCTGAAACGTTTCATATTTTTCCCGGGCCTCGCTTTCGCTCTGCCCCACCACCACGAATACCCCGGGCATCACTTTCAATGAATCGGCGCCGCGCCCATAGCGGGCCAGGCGCCCCTTGAGGTCGGTGTAAAACGCCTGGGCGCTGGCCAGTGAGGTCTGGGCGGTGAACACCACTTCGGCGGTCTGCGCCGCCAGCTCGCGCCCGGCTTCGGAGGAGCCGGCCTGGACGATCACCGGATAGCCCTGGGGCGGGCGCGCCACATTCAGCGGCCCCTTGACCCGGAAGTGTTCGCCCTGATGATTCAGCACATGCAGCTTGTCCGGGTCGTAGTACTGGCCGCTGCTTTTGTCGCGGACAAAGGCGTCGTCCTGCCAGCTATCCCACAGCCCGGTGACCACTTCATGGAACTCGCGGGCACGGCTGTAGCGTTCGGCATGGCCAATATGCTCGTCGCGACCGAAATTCTGGGCTTCGGCCGCGTTGTCGGACGTCACCAGATTCCAACCTGCCCTTCCACCCGACAGGTGATCCAGCGAAGCGTACTTACGTGCTACATGGTACGGTACGTTATAGCTCGTAGTACTGGTGGCAATTAGCCCTATTCGCTCGGTCACGACGCTGAGGGCAGCCAGCAAAGTCAAGGGCTCGAACTGGTCCGCACGCGCCATTCCATGGGCTCCGGGGCCAATCGCGGCGGCCACGCTGTCGGCCAGGAACAGCGCATCGAACTTGGCCGCCTCAGCGATCTGGGCCAGTTGCCTGTACGCAAAAAAGTCTAGTCCAGCATCCGCCGGTACGTACGGATGCCGCCAGGCGGCAACGTGATGACCGGTGGCCATCAGGAAGGCGCCGAGCTTGAGTTGTCTTGGGCGGGTCATGGCCTTTTTCCTTGAGCGATCATTGAGAGTGGTTGCACGCAACGGCTCAAAAATCCTTGCGCAACTGCACCCCGAAATAACGTTCGTCATCCCGTGGCACGGCGCGGTAGATGTAATTGCCGCCACTGGCCAGCAGCGGCGAATAGGACTTGTCGGCAAGGTTCTTGCCCAACAGCGCCACGCGCCAGCCCTGGTTGTAATCGGCCAGGGCAATGCTGGCGTTCCAGATGCCGTAGGCCCCCTGCTTGGTGTCGGCGTTCTGGCTGATGTCGTACTGCACTTCGCTCTGCCAGCTGTAGTCGGTGCCCAGTTCAATATCCAGGCCGTTCTCCAGCGGGATGCTGTAGTCCGCCCGCACGTAACTCTTCCAGTCCGGACTGAATGGCAGCGGCTTGCCGTTGACGTTGCAGGAAGCCGCCGCGCCCGCCGGACAGGCGAATTCGTCGATCCGCGCACGGGTGTAGGCCAGCGCGCCGGAGATCTTCAGTTGCTGGGTGGCCTGCAAGGCGTAATCCAGCTCGACGCCTTCGGTGCTGACGCTGCCGGCATTGATCAGGCGGGTCACCACCTGCCCGGCGACGGTGTCGAAGAAGTTCGCCTGATAGTTGTCGTAATCGCTGTGAAAGATCGCCAGGTTGGTGGTCAGGCGCCTGTTCCAGGCCGTGGCCTTGATCCCGGCCTCCCAGGTGTTGGAGGTTTCCGGCTTCAGCGCCTCGGTGTCCCGCGGCTGCATGTTGAAGAACACGTTGTAGGCCGGCCCCTTGTAGCCGCGCGAATAGGTCAGGTAGGTGGTGACGGCGTCGCTCAGGTCGTATTGCAGGCCCAGGCGTCCGGACCAGCCGTCCTCATCCACCGACCCCGAGCTGCGGGTGCCGGGCTGGATGCCACTGACGGTGGTGGCCGAGGTGGACACGCGGCGGTGATCGTATTCCAGGTCGTCGTGGGTCCAGCGCAGACCGACGATCCCCCGCAGGTCCGAGGTGAAGTTCAGGGTGGTTTCGCCGAACACCGAGTAGCTGTCGCTGGTGGTGCTGTAGTCGGCGATGCCACGGTTGATCGCGGTGGTGGTGGCCAGGGTGCGGCGGTAGGTTTCTTCATCTTTGCCGTGCATGTAAAACAGCCCGCCGACGTACTCGAGGAACCGCCCCTTGGGCGAGGCCAGGCGCAGCTCCTGAGAGTACTGGTTATAGTCCAGGTCGCCCTTGTCGGCGGTACCGGGGAACGCGGCGGTCACAGCGCCCAGGCGGTCGCCATCCTGATACTGGATGTTGTTCCAGCCGCGCCAGGCGGTGATCGAGGTCAGGGTGTAATCGCCGAGGTTCCAGTCCAGCTGGCCGGACACACCCTTGTTGATGTCTTCGACGTGGGTGCGGGTATCGGTATTGATATCGCGGTTGTCGCTGCCGGCCCGGGCCGGGCTCAGAGCATTGGCGAAGGCCGGAGTCAGGGCCTTGGTGACAACGCCATTGGGCGCGTCGTCATGGGACTGCATGTAGTCGGCTGCCAAGGTGAAGGTGAGGTCGTCGCTGGGGGTGAACTCCAGCTTGCCGCGCACGCCCTTGCGGTTGTAGCCATTGACCTCATGCCCGTTGTGCTGGTTGTCGACGTTGCCGTCGTAGCTGCCGAACAGGGTGGTGATCGAGCCCTTGAGCGTGTCGGGAATCAGGCTGCCGCCGATACCGAAGCGGGTGCGGCTTTCGTTGCCGCTGTAGTAGCTCTGGTCGATGTAGCCATGGGTCTCGGCGGTCGGCGCCCTGGTCACGATGTTCAGCACGCCGGCCGACGCGTTCTTGCCGAACAAAGTGCCTTGCGGGCCGCGCAACACTTCGATGCGCTCCAGATCCAGCAGGTCGAGGGTGGCCTGGCCCGGGCGGCCGTAGACCACGCCATCGATCACCGTGGCCACGGTCGGCTCCACGCCGGGCGAGGTGGAAATGGTGCCTACGCCGCGAATGAACAGCGAGGTGTCCTTGTTCGAAGCGCCAGTGCGGAAGTTCAGCGACGGCACCTGTTGCACGATGCTGGCGACGCCGTTGCGGTTGTCGCGCTCCAGTTGCTCGCCATCGACCACCGAAACCGCCACTGGCACTTTTTGCAGCGATTCTTCGCGGCGGGTGGCGGTGACCGTCACCGACTTCAGTGTCGGCTCCTGGTCCCGGGCCTTGCTGTCACTGTCAGCAGCGAAAGCACCCGGCAACGGCAGAGCGGCGAGCCCCGCCAGCAACCAGCCCAGATGCGCCCGTGAAGCGCTGGCGGCGCGGATCGACCGCGCCAGTTTCTGCTGATCCCCATGAATGTTCTGCATGCTGCACCTGCGCGGAATTTGCCCTTAACCGCTGCCGATCTGCGCCGGCAGCGCCGAGAAACCTGTCGTGGGCATTCGCTCGAGCGAGTAGCAGACAACGTGCTTTGTTAGCGCTAACATCGACAGTATCGGTAAACCGCGCATAGAGCGTCCAATACTGAAAAATTACTTTTATATGCCTTTTTGTTTACTGGAAGGATCGCGCTTTTGACCGCTGAAAAATCCCCAGGCCGCAAGCGCCGCGGCGCCGGGCGGGTGACCCTGAACACCGTCGCCCGCCAGGCCGGTGTGTCGGCGATCACCGTGTCGCGTTATTTCAACCAGCCGGACAGCGTCTCGCCGCAACGTCGCGAGCGGATTGCCGAGGCAGTGGCCGAACTGGGTTACGTGCCGAATCTAGTGGCCGGTGGCCTGGCCTCGGCACGGGGCAAGATTGTCGCCATGGTGATCCCGAACATCTCCGGGCCGATCTTCGCCAACACCATCCAGGGCTTCAGCGACACCCTCAGCCGCCACGGTTACCAGCTGCTGCTGGCGTCGAGCTACTTCGATGCGCAACAGGAAGAAAACGCCGTACGGGCCTTTCTCGGCTGGTCGCCGGCCGCCCTGGTGCTGACCAGTCGTTTCCATAGCCCGGGCACCGAGAAAATGATCGCCGAGGCGGATATCCCGGTGATCGAGACCTGGGACTACCAGCCACAGCGGGAACCGCTGCAGATCGGCTTTTCCCATTACCAGGTCGGAGTGACGGCGGCGCGTTATCTGTACGACAAGGGTTATCGGCGCATCGCCTTCGTGCAGAACAGCGCCCCAGGCGACCTCAGCGCCCTCGAGCGCCGCGACGGTTACGCCGCGACCCTGAGCGAGCTGGGCCTGGCCCCCTGGGTGTTCGCCCCGGATGCCGATCGAGCGCCGTTCGAGGCCGGCAAGCAGGCCATGGAAACCCTGATGAAAACCCGCCCGCGCCCGGATGCGATCATCTTCGCCAACGACAACCTGGCTGCCGGCGGTTCCTTGGCCGGGCAACGGGCAGGGCTGAAAATCCCCGAGGAATGCGCGGTGCTGGGCTTCGGCGATTATCCCTTCGCCGAGATGCTGCTGCCCAGCCTGAGCACCATCAAGCCGCCGGCGCTGGAAATCGGCGTACTGGCGGCGACCCGGGTACTGGAAAGCCTGGGGGTGTTGCCGGTGGAAGACGAGGTGCAGCGCCTGAACCTGTTGCAGTGCCGGCTGATCGAGCGCGAGAGCGCGTAGGCACGACCATCACGGCTGTTCGGGCTTGTCACGGGCACGTTCGCCGCAGTCGCTCCCACGTGAGTGGCTGGCCGATGTTGAATGGCTCGCGATGCGCGGCTACGCCGACAACTCGCGCAATGCCGCTGCCGCGAGAAAACCCGAGCGCGAACGGTAGCGCTGGTCGCGCTTCACCGTCTGGTCGATGCGCTCCAACAGTTGCTCCGGCAACGTCGCATTGAAACGCACCGCCTTGCCGAAGTAAGGCGTGATGTCGAACTCGATTACCCCCCACACGCCACCGGCGTAATCGGGATTGTCGATATGCACGTCGACTTCATGCACCTGGGGCAGCGGCTCACCATCGGCGACCAGGCCTTCGTAATGCAGCGACAGGGCCTCTTTCACATTCTCGAAAGCTTGCGCAGCGGTATGACCGGCGGAAAAACAGCCCGGCACATCGGGGACGATCACTCCATATCCGGAGTCGGCATCCTTGTGCAGCACGACCGGGAATTTCATCTCGTTGACCTCTTCGTTCAAGGCCGGCCTCATTTCAGGCCCGCCTGTTTCAAGATGCTGTGGATCGTGTCCCTGGGCAGATCCGCATCCGGGTGAGGGATAGTGACCCGCCCCGGCTTGTGCAGATGTTTGTACTGGTGATGACTGCCTTTGACTGCGATCAGATACCACCCGTCCTCCTCGATCATCCTGATCAGTTCCCGACTGCGCATTGCCGTGTCCTTTCGATACGTCCCGAAAAACCACAATACCCAGCCGAAGGCGAACAATACACACTATACACATTCAGACAATCAATACAGAAAGCAGCGATGACCGGCGCGCCCTGGCACTGCTCAGACTGCCCTGGCGAAAACCTCTGCCAGCCAGTCGACGAACACCCGCACCCGTGGCGACATCTGACGGTTGTGCGGGTACAGCACGGAAACCGGCATGGGGGGCGGCGGCGTGTCAGTGAGGATTTCCTGCACCAGCCCCTGGGAAATCTGCTGCGCCATGCGATAGCGTGGGCACTGGATGATGCCCAGCCCGGCCACGGCCGAGGCGGCGTAGATCTCGGCGCCGAACACCGACAGCGCGCCCTCGATGGCGACTTCCCGCAGCTCGCCATCGACCATGAACTCGAAGGGGAACAGCTTGGCCGTGGTGCGCGAGACATAGTTCACCGCCCGGTGCCGCGACAGCTCGTCGAGGCTCTTCGGCTCACCGTATTTGCGCAGGTACGCCGGGCTGGCGCAGGTGATCTGCTGCAGGCTGGCCACGCGCCGGCCGATCAGCGACGAGTCACTCAGGGTGCCGGCGCGCAGCACGCAGTCCACCCCTTCGGCGATCAAGTCGACAAAACGATCGGCCTCGCTGATGGACAGCTCGATCTCCGGGTAGCGCGCCATGAATTCGGGCAAGGCCGGAATCACGAAGTACTTGGCCAGGGTGCCATGCAGGTCGACCCGCAAGCGCCCTTTCGGCGCCACCGTACGAAACGCCAGTTCGGCCTCTTCCAGCTCCGCCAGCAACTGTACGCAACGCTGGTAATAGGCCTCGCCGTCGAGGGTCGGGCGCACGCGGCGGGTGCTGCGCTCCAGCAGGCGGGTGCCGAGCCAGGCTTCGAACTGATTGAGGGTATGGGTCAGGGTGGCGCGCGGCAGGTTCAGGTCATCGGCGGCCAGGGTGAAGCTGCTGCGCTCGTAGATCCGCACGAACACTTTCATCGCTTTGACTTGATCCATGACTGGCTTCCGGAGCGGTTGATTGTTGGCGATTATTGAACAGTCAAGCCAACTCTGGCGCATTTATCACCCTGGGTAAACATGTGAATCTGCCTCCACACCCCAGCCAATCACTCGTTACCCAGAAGGAAATCCGCCATGACTACCCAGACTTCGAAAGTTGCCATCGTGACCGGCGCCTCCCGCGGCATCGGCGCGGTTATCGCCAAGCAACTGGCCAGCGAAGGTTTCGCCGTCGCCATCAACTACGCCAACAGCGCCACCGAAGCCTCGGCCCTGGTGGTGGAACTGCGCCAGGCCGGCCACCAGGCCATAGCGGTCAAGGCCGACGTGGCCAATGCCGATGATGTGCGCCGCTTGTTCGACGAGACTGAAATGCACCTGGGCAAGGTCGATGTACTGGTCAACAACGCCGGCATTCTCAAGGTCCTGCCACTGGCGCAACACAGCGACGAGCTGTTCGAGCAGACCTTCGCCATCAATACCCGCGGCACGTTCAACACCCTGCGCGAGGCCGCCACTCGCCTGAACGCCGGCGGGCGCATCGTCAACTTCTCCAGCAGTACCGTCGGCCTCAACCTGCCGGGCTACGCGGTGTACATCGCCAGCAAGGCGGCGGTGGAGTCCCTGACCCAGGTGTTCGCCAAGGAACTGCGCGGGCGCAACATCACCGTCAACGCGGTCGCCCCCGGCCCGGTGGCCACCGAACTGTTCCTGCACGGCAAGAGCGAAGAGCAGATCCAGAACTTCGCCAAGATGCCGCCCCTGGAGCGCCTCGGCCAGCCGGAAGACATCGCCAACGTCATCGCCTTCCTGGTCAGCCCGGCAGCCGCCTGGGTCAACGGGCAGATCCTGCGCGCCAACGGCGGCCTCGTCTGAGTAGCCTCACCCATGGTCGAAGGAGCCACGCTGATGAATCACTCCACCCCGACATCCGCCCGTAGCGGGCAGACGAAACTGATGTTCACCCTGTTCACCGCGGTGGCCGCCGCTACCGCCGCACTGGCGGCAGGCTCCAGCCTGCTGCTGAGCCTGCCGGTCTGGGCCATGTTCGTTGGCTGGGTGGCGTTCTTCAGCCGCGGCCTGACCCTGCGCGACGGCCTGGTCAACCTGGGCTGCGTGCTGATGGGCCTCGCCGTCGGCAAAGGCGCGGCACTGAGCATCGACGCGTTGAGCCCGAGCCTCGGCCCCTGGGCCCTGCCGCTGGTGGTGTTCGCGGTGGCGATGCTCGTCGTGTCGCTGCGCAGCCTGCGAGTGATGAACAACATAGTCGCCTACTTCCTCGGCCTGATCGCCTGGTTCGCCGCCCACCTGGAACCCTCCCTGGAAAGCTTCGCCGAACTGGGCGGCGCCGGAGCCCTCGGCACCTGCGCCGGCTGGCTGTCCCACGCCGCCCAGCAACGCCTGCCCCGCCAGGCCTGAAACCACCTTCCCTGAAGAGATCAATGCCATGCAATCCGTCATCCTGATTACCGGCGCCTCCAGTGGTTTTGGCGCCCTGACCGCTCGCGCCCTGGCCGACGCCGGCCACATCGTCTACGCCAGCATGCGTGAAACCCTGGGCCGCAATGCGCCACAGGTGGCCGAGGTACGGCGCTACGCCGACGAGCATAGGGTCGATTTGCGCAGCGTCGAACTGGACGTCGCCTCCAGCGCCTCGGTCGAGGCCGGTGTCGCGCAAATAGTTGCCGACTGCGGCCGGCTGGACGTCGTCATCCACAACGCCGGGCACATGGCCTTCGGCCCCGCCGAAGCTTTCACCCCCGAGCAGTTCGCCCAGCTCTACGACATCAACGTACTGAGCACCCAGCGGGTCAACCGCGCGGCCCTGCCGCAACTGCGCAAACAAGGCCGGGGACTGGTGGTATGGGTGTCCTCCAGCAGCGCCCGCGGCGGCACCCCGCCCTACCTGGCGCCGTACTTCGCGGCCAAGGCGGCGATGGACTCCCTGGCGGTGTCCTATGCCGGGGAGCTGGCGCGCTGGGGTGTGGAGACCTCGATCATCGTGCCGGGCGCCTTCACCCAGGGCACCAACCACTTCGCGCACTCCGGTGCCCCGGCCGACCAGGCCCGTGCCGCCGAATACAACCAGGGCCCCTATGCCGGCGTGCCGGAACAGGCGCTCAACGGCCTGGCCGCCCTGGAACCGGCTGACGCCGATGTCGCCGAGGTGGCCAGGGCCATCGTCGAGGTCGTCGGCCTGCCCTTCGGCACCCGACCGTTGCGCCGACATATCGACCCGTCCCAGGACGGTGCCGAGATCGTCAACGCCATGGCCGATCGGGTGCGCGCCGAGATGTTCCGCCGCATCGGCCTGGAAGACCTGCTCAAGCCCGCCGCTCGCTGAAACAACGGCATTGCTGGTCCGGGCATTCCTCGGGCCATCGCTGATTTCCTATGGCTTATCCGCGGAGCCCCCCATGCGCCCGACCACCGACTCCCCAGCCCCACGCAACACCCTGCTGATCCCGGCCCTCGCCCCGCTGTATCGCATTGGCGAGCCCCTGGCCTATGCGCTGCTGCGGGTCTGTTATGGCGTGATCATGATCAGCCACGGCCTGCCGAAATTGCTGGGCCAGGCCCATGGTTCGATGGCCGACCCGATGGCGGCCTCGATCAACCTGATCCAGAACGTCCTGCATTTGCCGGCGCCGGCGTTGATCGCGCTGTTCGTCGCGCTCCTGGAAGGCGTCGGCGGGTTGCTCCTGGCCCTCGGCCTGGGGACGCGCCTGCTCGCCGCCATGATGGGCGTGCAGATGCTGACCATCGCCGGCCTGCTCGGCCCCACCTGACCATGGATCGACCGGGGCATGGAATACCCGGTGCTGTTGGCGTTTTTGTCGCTCTACATTCTGTTTCGCGGAGCAGGACGTCACTCCCTCGACCACACTCTAGGTCGGGAGCTTTGAATCGCCATCGCCTTCTAGGCCAACCCCGAATCCCGCCCGCGAGGACTTCATCATGCACACCGCGATCATCACCTCCTTCGGCCTGGTCCTCCTGGCGCTGATGCTGTTTATCGGCGAAAAGATCGGCCTCGGCCGCCAGACCCTGGCCTACAGTTTCGTCGTGCTGTGGCTGGCGCTGACGGTGATCAACGGTGCGGTGGGGATGGTCCACGCCGGCCAGTCCCTGAGTACGGAGCTGGCGGTCGGCAGTGTGGTATTCGGCGTGCCGGTGGCGGCGCTGGTGCTGTTCACGGTATTGAGCCCGGCCTGAGGACCCTGATCGCGGGCAAGGACTGGGCGCCCCCCCCTGCTCCTACAGAAGCACGCACAATCTTCTTCTGTGGGAGCGAGGCTTGCCCGCGATGGCGGTGGCACAAACGCCACCGCCACCGATCAACGCACCAGGTGCAGGAACTGCATATGCCGTTCGTACTGGTCGAGGATGTCGTTGATGATCTGCTCCTTGCTGTAGCCCATCAGGTCGTAGTCCTGGCTACCCTCGGCCAGGTGCACCTCGGCCCGGTAGTAACGCCGGTTGCGCATCTCCTTGGGCCCCATGCCGCCACGGGCGAAGGACGGGGTGAAGTAGCCGCGCATCTGCACCTGATAGATGAACGGATGCTGGTCGCCATGGCCGATTTCCAGGCTGACGTTGTCGTTGGCCGGGTCCGGCTGGGTGATCACGTTCAGGCCTTTCTCGACGAACACCGCGGTCACTTCTTCGATGGCCGGGCGCACCGTCTGGTCGAGGAAGCGATACACCTCGTCGCGCGACGGGAAATGCACCGCCTGGCTCAGGCGCTGGCGCCAGCCGCCCTTGCCGCGACGCGAAGTCGACGACACCGGCGCCAGCGAATGTAGCTGGGCGATCTGCTTCTGCGACTCGAGGTAGAAGGCCTTGTGCAGCCCCCACATCATCAGCAGCAGGATCATCGAGAACGGCAGCGAGGTCAGCACCACCGCCGACTTCAGCGAGTCGATGCTGCCGGCGAACAGCAGCGCGCTGGTGACCAGCGCAGTCATCGCGCCCCAGAACACCCGCAGCCATTTCGGCCCGTCTTCGTCGGCGTTGCCGCCACGGGCCGACAGGGTCGAGAGCACCACCGTGCCGGAGTCGGCCGAGGTGACGAAGAACACGAAGCTGATGAACACCGTCACGGCGATGACGGTCTTGCTCCAGGGGTAGGTCTCCAGCAGCAGGTAGAGGGTCATCGACGGGTTCTCGATGGCCGACATGCCCAGCGCGCTCATACCGTGGTTGAGCACCTGGTCGATGGCGCTGTTACCGAAGATCGACATCCAGGCCAGGGTGAAGCCCAGGGGGATCAGCAGCACGCCGAACACGAATTCGCGGATGGTCCGGCCACGGGAAATCCGCGCGATGAACAGGCCCACGAACGGCGACCATGCGATCCACCAGGCCCAGTAGAAGACCGTCCAGCCACCCAGCCAGTCGCTCGGCTCGTCATAGGCGTAGAGGTCGAAACTCTTGGTCGGCAGGGCACCGAGGTAATCGCCGAGGTTCTGGATCAGGGTGTTGAGCAGGTGCTGGGTGGGGCCGGCGAACAACACGAACAACAGCAGCGCACAGGCCAGCAGCATGTTGATGTCGGACATCACCCGCACGCCCTTGTCGACGCCGGACACCGCGACAATGATCGCCGCGCCCATCATCAGGGTGATCAGGCCCACCTGGACCCACTGGGTGTGGGCGATGCCGAACAGGTAGTCCAGGCCGGAGTTGAGGTGCAGCACGCCAAAGCCCATGTCGGCGCCGAGGCCGAACACCGTGGCGATGATGCCGAAGCCATCCACCGCGTAGCCGATGGGGCCGTTGATGCGCTTGCCGATCAGCGGGTACAGCGCCGAACGCAGGGCCAGCGGCAAGTTATGCCGGTAGGCGAAATACGCCAGGGCCATGCCGACGAAGGCGAACACGCCCCAGCCGTGCAGGCCCCAGTGCAGAAAGAGAATCTGCATCGCCTGGCGCGCCGCGTCCGCGGTCCCGGCCTCGCCCTGGGGCGGTTGCAGCATATGGGTCAGGGGTTCCGAGACGCAGAAGAAAAACAGCGTGATGCTGATCCCGGCGGCGAACAGCATGCCGGCCCAGGACAGGTAACTGAATTCGGGTTCGTCGTGGTCGGCACCGAGCTTGATCTTGCCGTAGCCGGACAAGGCGGTGACCACCACGAAGATCAGGTACAGGGTCATGGCCAGCATGTAGTACCAGCCGACCGTATTGGCCGCCCAGTTTTGCGCGGCCAGCAACCAGGCGCCGGCTTGTTCCGGCAGGGCAATGACCACCAGGCCGAAGGCCAGGATAAAGCTCGCGGCGAAGTAGAACACCGGCGGATTCATGCGGATCAGGCCGCTGGCGGGAATGGACGATGCACTCATGAAACGTGCACCTCGAGGGGGTAAAACGCGGCTGAAAAGATCGGACTCAGCAAAGGTAAGCCTCCTGTTGTGAGCGGGCAGCGAGCTGCCGGTTTAACTTGAACGAGCGTTCAAGTTAAACACGGATAGGCGCGCAAGGACTAATCGCCGGGCTCGGCGGTCGCCTGATTTCGCAGGTTTTAGGAAAGGTCTGATGTGTCGCGGAGGGAATCGTTCAGCGCTAAATAAGCGAATGGCCATCAGGCATGCGAGCCACTGAAAAGCATCGCGGGCAAGCCTCGCTCCTACAGATACATGATGACTGTCTTCTGTAGGAGCGAGGCTTGCCCGCGAAAAATCCAACAGGCGCAGAAGACTCTTACTTCTGCGACCCATCGTCATGTTGCAGGTTGGCCTGGGTCAGGTTGCATCCGGCCGGCACGCTGCGGGTCAGCCAGACATTGCCGCCGATGGTCGAGCCCTTGCCGATGGTGATACGCCCGAGGATGGTCGCGCCGGCGTAGATCACCACGTCGTCCTCGACGATCGGGTGACGCGGATGGCCCTTCTGCAACTGGCCGTCCTCGTCCGCCGGGAAGCGTTTGGCGCCCAGGGTCACGGCCTGGTAGATGCGCACGCGCTCGCCGATGATCGCGGTTTCGCCGATCACCACACCGGTGCCGTGGTCGATGAAGAAACTGCGGCCGATCTGCGCGCCCGGGTGAATGTCGATGCCGGTGGCCGAGTGGGCGATTTCCGCGCTGATCCGCGCCAGCAGCGGCAGGCCGGCGCGATACAGATGGTGGGCCAGGCGATGGTGGATCACCGCCAGGATGCCGGGGTAGCACAGCAGCACTTCATCGACGCTGCGCGCCGCCGGGTCGCCGTGGTAGGCGGCCAGCACGTCGGTATCGAGCAGCACCCGCAGGCCCGGCAGGGCCAGGGCGAAGTCCTGGATGATACGGATGGCCCGGGCGTTGACGTCGTCGTCCGACTCGCCGCTCTGGCGCGCGGCGTAACGCAGCTCCAGGCGGGTCTGGGCGAGCAGCGCATTGAGGGCCGCGTCCAGGGTATGGCCGACGTAGAAATCTTCGCTTTCCTCGCGCAGGTCCACCGGGCCCAGGCGCATCGGGAACAGGGCGCCGCACAGTGCTTCGAGAATCTCGGCCATGGCCGCGCGCGACGGCAGTTCCCGACCGCCCTGCTCGCCGCTGACCCGCCCGTTGCGGGTACGCCACTGGTCGCGGGCATCACGCAGTTGACCGACGATGGTCTGCAATTGCCAATGGCTGGAACGCTCGCTCACGATAGGACTCCTCACTCAGGCGGCCGGACTGTCTGGCCGCGTAAACGACGCCACTTTACGGTATGCGCCCCAGGCCAAATTAAGAACTAATTGTGCTGGCATAAGCACCTTTTGGCATAAGCGATTGACGGTTGCCCCGGCAAATATCGCTGCCTATAGTCCCTGACACCTCTGACAACCCGTGCGGCCTCATGATCAAACAACAGCTCGACCGTTTTAACCGTCTCGACCTGCTGGGCGGTGCCACCGCCCTGGAAAAACTCGAACGCCTGTCCACCTGGCTGGGCCGTGATGTCTACGTCAAGCGCGACGACACCACGCCTCTGGCCATGGGCGGCAACAAGCTGCGCAAACTCGAATACCTGGCCGCCGATGCCCTGGCCCAGGGCGCGGACACCCTGATTACCGCCGGCGCCATCCAGTCCAACCACGTGCGCCAGACCGCGGCCCTGGCCGCCAAGCTCGGCCTGGGTTGCGTCGCCCTGCTGGAAAACCCCATCGGCACCGACGATGGCAATTACCTGGGCAACGGCAACCGCCTGCTGCTCGACCTGTTCGACGCCAAGGTCGAGCTGGTGGACAACCTGGACAACGCCGACGAGCAGTTGCAGGCCCTGGCCGAGCGCCTGCGCAGCAGCGGCAAGCAGCCGTACCTGGTGCCGATTGGTGGTTCCAATGCCCTCGGCGCGCTGGGTTACGTGCGTGCCGGCCTGGAGCTGGCAGAGCAGATCCACAACACCGGGCTCGACTTCGCCGCCGTGGTCCTGGCCTCGGGCAGCGCTGGCACCCACAGCGGCCTGGCCCTGGCCTTGAGCGAAGTGTTGCCGCAACTGCCGGTGATCGGCGTCACCGTGTCGCGCACCGACGAAGCGCAGCGGCCGAAGGTCCAGGGCCTGGCCGAACGCACCGCCGAATTGCTCGGGGTGGCGCTGCCGGAGAGCTTCAAGGTGGAGTTGTGGGACGAGTATTTCGCCCCGCGTTATGGCGAACCGAATGCCGGCACCCTGGCCGCGGTGAAGCTGCTGGCGAGCCAGGAAGGCCTGCTGCTGGACCCGGTCTACACCGGCAAGGCCATGGCCGGCCTGCTCGACGGCATCGGCCGCCAGCGCTTCGACGACGGCCCGATCATCTTCCTCCACACCGGCGGCGCGCCGGCGCTGTTCGCCTATGCCGGATCGTTTGCCTGACAAATGCCTGTAGCCGCTGGCGCAGCCTGCGCTCGGCGGCACAGCCGTCGTAAACCTGCATATGCGGCGTATCGGAAGAGACGCGTTCGCCGGATTTGCGCCTGCTACGCAGCCGATCGCAGCCTGTGGCAGCGGCTACAAAGATTGAGAATCTTTATATTTATAAAAAGAATAACAATGTGAATTTATATTATTTTTACATCTATAAGCAGCCACTTATAGTCGCGCCGCAGGCGAATTTGCCGCGAGACGCATACGCTGCATTTAGTGCAGGATAAGGCGCTCGTTCCCGCTCACCGATTGACCTGCATTTCCCAACCGCATCTTCATAAGAAAACACAGGGGCTTGTCATGATTTTTTCCGCACTACGTCGAAATATCCTCGTTGGCTCGCTGGGTCTGGCACTGGGTGTCGGGTTGCTGGGGCAAGCGGTTGCCGGTGAGCAACTGCAGAAGATCAAGGACGCCGGCACCATCAACGTCGGCCTGGAAGGCACTTACCCACCGTTCAGCTACGTCGACGAAAGCGGCAAGCTGGCCGGCTTCGAAGTGGAGTTCTCCGAAGCCCTGGCGCAGAAGCTGGGCGTGAAGGTCAAACTGCAGCCGACCAAATGGGACGGCATCCTCGCCGCCCTGGAGTCCAAGCGCCTGGACGCGGTAATCAACCAGGTGACCATCTCGGATGAGCGCAAGAAAAAATACGACTTCTCCACCCCCTACACCGTTTCCGGTATCCAGGCCCTGACCCAGAAGAAGAACGAAGGCAAGTTCAAGACCGCCGCCGACCTGGCCGGGCACAAGGTCGGTGTCGGCCTGGGCACCAACTACGAACAATGGCTCAAGGACAACGTGCCCAAAGCCATCATCAAGACCTACGACGATGATCCGACCAAGTACCAGGACCTGCGCGTAGGCCGTATCGACGCGATCCTGGTGGACCGCCTGGCCGCCTTCGAACTGATCAAGAAAACCAACGACACCCTGGTCGTTTCCGGCGAACCCTTCTCCCGCCAGGAAGCCGGCGTGGCCCTGCGCAAAGGCGAGCCCGAACTGCTGGCCGCGGTGAACAAGGCAATCGAGGAACTGCGCGCCGACGGCACGCTGAAAAAGCTCTCGGAAAAATACTTCAACGCTGACGTCACTCAATAATGGAAGCAGGTTTTCAGTTCGAACTGTATTTCCCGCAGTTGAGCCAGCAAATCGCCGAAACCACCCAGCTGTTGCTGAACTCCGCGCCCTTCCTGCTCCAGGGCGCGTATTTCACGATCATCCTCAGCCTCGGCGGTATGTTCTTCGGATTGGCGCTGGGGTTCGCCCTGGCGCTGATGCGCCTGTCGCGCTTCAAGCTGCTGAGCTGGATCGCCCGCGTCTATGTGTCGTTCTTTCGCGGCACGCCGTTGCTGGTGCAACTGTTCGTGATCTATTACGGCTTGCCGCAGCTGGGTATCGAGCTTGACCCGCTGCCGGCGGCGCTGATCGGCTTCTCGTTGAACATGGCGGCCTATGCCTGCGAGATCCTGCGCGCGGCCATCGGCTCCATCGAGCGCGGGCAGTGGGAAGCGGCGGCCAGCATCGGCATGACCCGGGCCCAGACCCTGCGCCGGGCGATCCTGCCGCAAGCCATGCGCACGGCCCTGCCGCCCCTGGGCAACAGCTTTATCTCACTGGTCAAGGACACCGCCCTGGCCGCCACCATCCAGGTCCCGGAACTGTTCCGCCAGGCGCAGCTGATCACCGCCCGGACCTTCGAAGTCTTCACCATGTATCTTGCCGCCGCGCTGATCTACTGGGTTCTGGCCAGCGTGCTGGCGCACCTGCAGAACCGACTGGAAGAGCGGGTCAATCGGCACGACCAGGAGTCCTGAACCCATGATTGTGGTTGAAAAACTGACGAAGCAGTTCAAGGGTCAGACCGTCCTCAATGGCATCGACCTGACGGTGGCGGAAGGCGAGGTGGTCGCCATCATCGGCCCCAGCGGCTCGGGCAAGACCACCTTTTTGCGCTGTCTGAATTTTCTCGAAGAGCCCACCAGCGGCCGGATCAAGGTCGGCAACATCGAAATCGATGGCAGCCGGCCGCTGACCCAGCAGCAGGGCCTGGTGCGGCAACTGCGCCAGCAGGTGGGTTTCGTGTTCCAGAACTTCAACCTGTTCCCCCATCGCACCGCGCTGGAAAACGTTATCGAAGGCCCGCTGGTGGTGAAGAAGACGCCCCGCGAACAGGCGCTGGCCCTGGGCCGCGGGCTGCTGGCCAAGGTCGGCCTGGCGGGCAAGGAAGATGCCTACCCGCGGCGTCTCTCCGGCGGCCAGCAACAGCGCGTGGCGATTGCCCGGGCGCTGGCGATGGAGCCGGAAGTGATCCTGTTCGACGAACCGACCTCGGCCCTCGACCCGGAGCTGGTGGGCGAAGTGCTGGCGACCATCCGCGGCCTGGCCGAGGAGAAGCGCACCATGGTCATCGTCACCCACGAAATGGGCTTCGCCCGCGACGTGGCCAACCGGGTGATCTTCTTCGACAAGGGCGTGATCGTCGAACAGGGCGAAGCCAAGGCGCTGTTCGCCAATCCCAAGGAAGAACGCACCCGGCAATTCCTCAGCAAGTTCCTCACCTCGGGCCATCCCCAGGCCTGACCTGTGCCTCGCTGCCGAGCCCTGGATGGGCTCGGCAGCGAACGCCAACCCGCCACATCGCACATCCCGGTTTTACGACGGCTGCGCCAGCGGCTACAGACACCGCGCCCGCCTGTAGCCGCTGCCGAGCCCCGCGAGGCTGCGACAAGGCCCGCAGGGCCTTCCGACGGAACCACAAACCCACCTTCTTCGAAGCCGTTCGCAGTCTGCAACCGCGGCGACAAAATCTCCCTGATCCAAGCCCTGTTGCCCCGGATCCCAGCCTACCTGCCGTATACGTAAACCCCTTCTATACATATTCCTAAAAGTTAGTTTATTTAATTTTTATACGCGCATAGGGTATATGCACCGGACCACCGGACATTCTTGAACCCGATTTCGCCGCCATGGCGCGGCACTTCCAAAGATGTGAGGTAGGTATGGTCCGGAACACAATCACCCCAGTGCAAATCGCCAGGGCATTGCGTGCAGCCAAGGAGTGGCACTGATGTCCAATCTGGCCGATGCAAATGTCCAGAGCGATCTGGATGTCGCCCCCCTGTTGTTGCCCGCACGGGTTCTGCTGAACGACGCAGAAGCCCTTCAAGCCGCCCATGAACTGGCCACCGTTGCCCGCCAGCAGGCGGCCCGGCGCGACCAGCAGCGCAAGCTGCCGTGGGCGGAAATCGAACACTTCACCCGCAGTGGCCTGGGCAGTATTGCCATCCCCCGTGAATACGGCGGCCCGCAGGTTTCCTTCGTGACCCTGGCGGAAGTCTTCGCGATCATTTCCGCGGCCGACCCGGCCCTGGGACAGATCCCGCAGAACCAGTTCGGCATTCTCAACCTGCTCCTCGGCAGCGCCACCGAACGGCAGAAAAAGCAGCTGTTCCAGAGCGTGCTGGAAGGCTGGCGCATCGGTAACGCCGGCCCGGAACGCGGGACCAAAAACACCCTGGAACTCAAGGCGCGGATCACCGCCGACGGCGACGGTTATCTGCTCAATGGCCAGAAGTTCTATTCCACCGGCGCCCTGTTCGCCCACTGGGTGGCGGTCAAGGCGCTGAACGACGACGGCAAGCAGGTACTGGCCTTCGTCCGGCGCGGCACCCCAGGGCTGCGTATCGTCGACGACTGGTCGGGCTTCGGCCAGCGCACCACCGCCAGCGGCACCATTTTGCTCAACAACGTGCGGGTCGATGCCGACCTGGTGGTGGACAACTGGCGCATCAACGAATCGCCGAATATCCAGGGCGCCGTGTCGCAACTGATCCAGGCAGCCATCGACGCCGGCATCGCCCGCGCGGCCATCGACGACGCCATCAGCTTCGTGCGGGAACGCTCGCGGCCGTGGGTCGACGCCAACGTCGAACGGGCCAGCGACGACCTGTATGTAATCGCCGATATCGGCAAGCTGAAAATCGAGCTGCACGCCGCCGAAGCCCTGCTGCGCAAGGCCGGCCAAGTGCTGGACCAGGTCAATGCCGCACCGATCAGCGCCGAGTCCGCCGCCCGCGCCTCGATCGCCGTGGCCGAAGCCAAGGTGCTGACCACCGAGATCTCCCTGCTGGCCAGCGAAAAGCTCTTCGAGCTGGCCGGCAGCCGCGCCACCCTCGCCGAGTTCAACCTCGACCGGCACTGGCGCAATGCCCGGGTCCACACCCTGCACGATCCGGTGCGCTGGAAATACCACGCCGTCGGCACCTACCACCTGAACGGCACCCTGCCGGCTCGCCATTCCTGGATTTAAGCGACCAGATCTCTGGAGAAGTACATGACTCTTTCTCAACACGTCGCGGTCATAACCAGCGATGAGCAAGCCCTGATCGTCGCCAGCGACCTGGCCGAAGATTTCAAGCGCGACAGCGCCCTGCGCGACCGCGAACGCCGCCTGCCCCACCCCGAACTCGAAGCCTTTTCCCGCTCCGGCCTGTGGGGCATCAGCGTGCCCAGGGAATACGGCGGCGCCGGCGTATCCAACGTCACCCTGGCCAAGGTCATCGCCCTGATCGCCCAGGCCGACGGCTCCCTGGGGCAGATCCCGCAGAACCATTTCTACGCCCTCGAAGTGCTGCGGGTGAACGGCAGCGAGGCGCAGAAAAAACGCCTGTACGCCGAGGTCCTGGCCGGCCAGCGCTTCGGCAATGCCCTGGCCGAACTGGGCACCAAGACTGCCCACGACCGCACCACCCGCCTGACCCGTGACGTGCAGCCAGGACGCGACGGCTATCGCATCAACGGCCGCAAGTTCTATTCCACCGGCGCCATCTACGCCCAGCGCATCCCCACTTCGGTGGTGGATGAACACGGCGTGCAGCAGCTGGCTTTTGTTCCGCGTGACAGCCAGGGCCTGAATGTGATCGACGACTGGAGCGGCTTCGGCCAGCGCACCACCGGCAGCGGGTCGGTGGTGTTCGAGGAGGTGTTCGTCGCCGCCGAGGACGTGATTCCCTTTCAAAGCGCCTTCGAGCGCCCGACCACCGTCGGCCCGCTGGCGCAGATTCTCCACGCCGCCATCGACACCGGTATCGCCCGCGCCGCCTATGAAGACGCTCTGCATTTCGTGCGCACCAAGACCCGGCCGTGGATCGACTCCGGCAACGACAAAGCCACCGAAGACCCGCTGACCCTCAAGAGCTTCGGCCACCTGAGCATTCGCCTGCACGCCACCGAGGCGCTGCTGGAGCGCTCCGGGGAGTTCCTCGACGCCGCCCAGGCCGAGCCCAACGCCGAGACCGTGGCCGCCGCCTCCATCGCGGTCGCCGAGGCTCGTGCCATCAGCACCGAAATCTCCCTGGCCGCCGGCAGCACCCTGTTCGAACTGGCCGGCAGCCAGGCGACCCTGGCCGAACACGGCCTGGACCGTCACTGGCGCAACGCCCGGGTGCACACCCTGCACGACCCGGTGCGCTGGAAGTACCACGCGGTGGGCAACTACTACCTCAACCAGACGAACCCGCCACTGCGGGGGACCATCTGATGGGCGCGAAGAAAAAGATCCTGCTCAATGCCTTCAACATGAACTGCATCGGGCACATCAACCACGGCCTGTGGACCCATCCGCGGGACACCTCGACCCAGTACAAGACCCTCGAATACTGGACCGAACTGGCGCAACTGCTGGAACGCGGGCTGTTCGACGGGCTGTTCATCGCCGACATCGTCGGGGTCTACGACGTCTACCAGAACTCGGTGGACGTGACGCTCAAGGAGTCGATCCAACTGCCGGTCAACGACCCGCTGCTGCTGGTCTCGGCCATGGCCGCGGTGACCCGCAACCTTGGTTTCGGCCTCACCGCCAACCTCACCTACGAGCCGCCGTATCTGTTCGCCCGGCGCATGTCCACGCTGGATCACCTGAGCCGCGGCCGGGTCGGCTGGAACATCGTCACCGGCTACCTCGACAGCGCCGCCAAGGCCATGGGCCTGAGCGAGCAGGCCGAGCATGACCGGCGCTACGACCAGGCCGACGAATACCTGCAAGTGCTCTACAAGCTCTGGGAAGGCAGCTGGGAAAACGACGCGGTGATCAACGACCGCGAACAGCGGATCTACGCCCGGCCGGAGAAGGTGCACAAGGTCGAGCACAAGGGCGAGTTCTATCAGGTCGAGGGCTATCACCTGTGCGAGCCGTCGCCGCAGCGCACGCCGGTGCTGTTCCAGGCCGGCAGTTCCGATCGCGGCCTGCTGTTCGCCGGGCGCCACGCCGAGTGCGTGTTCATCAGCGGGCAGAACAAGCCCTCGACCAAGGCCCAGGTGGACAAGGTCCGCGCCAGCGCCGTGGCGGCCGGGCGCAATCCCGAGGACATCAAGGTGTTCATGGGGCTCAACGTGATAGTCGCCGAGACCGAGGAACTGGCCTGGAAGAAGCACGCCGAGTACCGCAGCCATGCCAGCGCCGAGGCCGGGGTGGCGCATTTCTCGGCGTCCACCGCCATCGACTTTTCCCAGTACGAGATCGACGAACCTATCCAGTACGTGAAGAGCAACGCCATCCAGTCGGCCACCCGGAACCTGCAGAACAACGACTGGACCCGGCGCAAGCTGCTCGACCAGCACGCCCTGGGCGGGCGCTACATCACCGTGGTCGGCTCGCCGCAGCAGGTGGCCGACGACCTCGAATCCTGGATCGCCGAAACCGGTCTCGACGGCTTCAACCTGACCCGCATCGTCACCCCGGAAAGTTATGTCGACTTCATCGACCTGGTGATCCCCGAACTGCAACGTCGCGGCTCGTACAAGACCGCCTACGACAACGGCACCCTGCGCGAAAAGCTGTTCCAGCGCGAGGCGCAATTGCCGGAGCAACACAGCGGATCCACCTATCGCCACTAACCCTGTAGCCGCTGCCGCAGGCTGCGATAAGGCCCGAAGGGCCTTCCAACGATCTCAAGAGCACGTCCTCTTCGAGGCCGATCGCAGCCTGCGGCAGCGGCTACAGGTCACCCGAATATCTAACGCACTGACTGGAACCAAAACCATGAAAAGCAAACGCCTCAGCCACCCAGTCAAAGCACTGGCCCTCGCCCTCGGACTGTTCGGCAGCGCGGTATTCGCCGCCGACGCGCCGCTGAAAGTCGGCACCACCGCCGCCTTCGCCATTCCCCTGGAGGCCGCCGTCGAAGAGGCCGGCAAACAGGGCCTGAAAGTCGAACTGGTGGAGTTCAGCGACTGGATCGCACCGAACGTCAGCCTGGCCGCCGGCGATATCGACGTGAACTACTTCCAGCACATCCCGTTCCTGGAAAACGCCAAGGCCGCCGCCGGTTTCGACCTGGTGCCGTTCGCCCCGGGGATCATCAACAACGTCGGCCTGTACTCGAAGAAATACAAAAGCTTCGACGAGCTGCCCGAAGGCGCCACAGTGGCCATCGCCAACGACCCGATCAACAGCGGTCGCGGCTTGCAGTTGCTGGCCAAGGCCGGCCTGATCAGCCTCAAGCCGGGCGTCGGCTACAAGGCCACCGAGGACGACATAGTCGCCAACCCGAAGAAACTGAAGATCCTCCAGGTCGAGGCCGTGCAACTGGTACGCGCCTATGACGACGCCGACCTGGTGCAGGGCTACCCGGCCTATATCCGCCTGGCCAAGACCTTCGACGCCGGTTCGGCGCTGCTGTTCGACGGCCTCGACCACAAGGAATACGTGATCCAGTTCGTGATCCAGCCCAAGAGCAAGACCGACCCGCGGCTGATCAAGTTCGTCGACATCTACCAGCATTCGCCGGCTGTGCGCGCCGCCCTGGATAAAGCCCACGGCAAGCTCTACCAAGCCGGCTGGGAAGGTTGAGATGAGTGTCGCCTATCTCCCGCACAAGACGGCCACGCAGCCGCCCGAACAGCCGCACAACGCACAGCAGGCCGAGTTGCATCCGGAGCTGAATCACGCCCATGTGCGCTTTATCGGCGTGACCAAGACTTACCAGGGCCAGCAAGGCCCGGTGCAGGCCCTGCACGGTATCGACCTGGCGATCCAGCGCGGCGAAGTGTTCGGCATCATCGGCCGCAGCGGCGCCGGCAAGTCGTCGCTGATCCGCACCATCAATCGCCTGGAACAGCCGTCGGGTGGCCGGGTGCTGATCGATCAGGTGGACATCGGCGACTTCGACGAAGACCGCCTGGTGGAGCTGCGCCGGCGCATCGGCATGATCTTCCAGCACTTCAACCTGATGTCGGCCAAGACCGTGTGGCAGAACGTCGAGCTGCCGCTGAAGGTGGCCGGCGTGCCCAAGGAACAGCGCGAGCGCAAGGTGCGCGAACTGCTGGAACTGGTGGGCCTGAAGGACAAGCACAAAGCCTACCCGGCGCAACTCTCGGGCGGGCAGAAACAGCGGGTGGGCATCGCCCGGGCGCTGGTCCACGACCCGGCGATCCTGCTGTGCGACGAGGCCACCTCGGCGCTGGACCCGGAGACCACCCAGTCGATCCTCGGCCTGCTCAAACAGATCAACCAGCGCCTGGGCCTGACCATCATCCTGATCACCCACGAGATGGCGGTGATCCGCGATATCTGCGACCGGGTGGTGGTGCTCGAGCACGGACATATCGTCGAGCAGGGGCCGGTCTGGGAAGTGTTCGGCAACCCGCAGCATGAGGTCAGCAAGACCCTGCTGGCGCCCTTGCAGCACGGCTTGCCGGAAGAGCTGCAAAACCGCCTGCAAAGCCAGCCGAAGTCTTCGGACGCGGCGGTGGTATTGCGCGTGCAGTTCACCGGCAGGACCAGCGACGAGCCGGACCTGGCCGCGCTGTTCAGCACCCTGGGCGGCCGCGTGCGCCTGCTGCACGGCGGCGTGGAGCGGATCCAGGGGCATGCCCTGGGGCAATTGCTGCTGGCGGTCAGCGGCTCGTCCCTGGGCGCCGAGGAACAACGCCTGCGCGCGCAGCACTTTTTGCACAAGCAATGGACACAACAGGTAGAGGTACTGGGTTATGTGGTTTGATCGCTTGCTCCAGGGCGTTATCGATACCTTCCTGATGGTCGGCGTGTCGTCGCTGATCGCCTTGCTGGCGGGGATTCCGCTGGCGGTGATCCTGGTCACCAGCGGCAAGGGCGGGATCTACGAAGCGCCCAGGCTGAACAGCGTGCTGGGGGCCTTCGTCAACCTGTTCCGCTCGATTCCGTTCCTGATCCTGATGGTGGCGCTGATCCCCTTCACCCGGCTGATCGTCGGCACCACCTACGGTGTCTGGGCAGCGGTGGTGCCACTGACCATCGCCGCCACGCCGTTCTTCGCGCGGATCGCCGAGGTCAGCCTGCGCGAGGTCGACCACGGCCTGATCGAAGCCGCCCAGGCCATGGGCTGCCGGCGCTGGCACATCGTCTGGCATGTGCTGTTGCCGGAGGCGCTGCCAGGGATAGTCGGCGGCTTCACCATCACCCTGGTGACCATGATCAACTCCTCGGCCATGGCCGGGGCCATCGGCGCCGGCGGCCTGGGGGACATCGCCTATCGCTATGGCTACCAGCGTTTCGACAGCCAGATCATGCTCACGGTGATCGTGCTGTTGGTGATCCTCGTCGCGGCGATCCAGCTCGGCGGCGACCGCCTGGCACGGGTGCTCAACAAGCGTTGAGAAACGCCACCTTCGTGGTGACGAATAACCTGTAGCCGCTGCCGCAGGCTGCGATAAGGTCCGAAGGGCCTTCGGCGCTCTCAAGAGCACGGCCGCTTCGCAGCCGATCGCAGCCTTCGGCAGCGGCTACAGGACGGTTTCGGCCGTGGGCATGGGGTATATTCAGCCTCATATCCCCAGCCAACGAATCCCGCCATGAAACTCGCCCCCACCGACCTCGACCAGATCACCTCCACCACCCTGGGTCACTACAACCAAGTGGCCGAAGACTTCCGCGAAGGCACCCGCGACCACGATGTCAGCCAGAACATCGACGCGCTGCTGCGGCATATCCAGGGCACGGCGCCCTTCACCCTGCTGGACTTCGGCTGCGGCCCCGGGCGCGACCTGCAGACCTTCACCCGCCTCGGTCATATCGCCATCGGCCTCGACGGCTCCGAGCGTTTGGCCCAGATGGCCCGCGACGACAGCGGTTGCGAGGTCTGGCAGCAGGACTTCCTCAAGCTCGACCTGCCCGCCGAACGCTTCGACGGCATCTTCGCCAACGCCGTGCTGTTCCACATTCCCTCGCAAGAGTTGCCACGGGTGCTGCGCCAACTGCACGCCACACTGAAACCCGGCGGCGTGCTGTTCAGCTCCAACCCGCGCGGCGACAACCAGGAAGGCTGGAACGGCGCGCGTTATGGCGCCTATCACGACCTCACGGCGTGGCAGCACTTGCTGACGGCGGCGGGGTTTGTCGAGCTGGAACATTACTACCGTCCCGCCGGTTTGCCGCGCGAGCAACAGCCGTGGCTGGCCAGCGTCTGGCGCAAGACCTGACCTCCCCCCTGTAGGAGCCGGCTTGCCGGCGAAGACGGTGCCAAATCGGGCGCCAGTCTCACGGGCTCCTCGCTGGCAAGCCAGCTCCTACGGGGCCACGCCCCCCCTTGCCGGCGAAGGCGGTTTCGAATGGCGCGCCTGTCTTGCAGGCCTCTTCGCCGGCAAGCCGGCTCCTACGATAGCGAGGACGAGCAGCGGTCAGGCACTCTTGCTGGGCTCCTTGATCTTGTACCAGGCCACATACAGCGCCGGCAGGAACAGCAGCGTCAGCAGGGTGGCGACGATGATGCCGCCGATCATGGCGTAGGCCATCGGCCCCCAGAACACTTCCCGGGCGATGGGGATCATGCCCAGGCTGGCCGCCGCGGCGGTCAGCAGGATCGGTCGGCGACGGTGCTCGGTGGCCTGCACCACCGCATCCCAGGATGAATGACCGGCGCGCTCGAACTCGTCGATCTGGGTCACCAGGATCACCGAGTTGCGGATGATGATGCCGATCAGCGCGAGAATCCCGAGGATCGCCACAAAGCCCATGGGCGTGCCCGTCGGCACCAGCGCCAGGACCACGCCGATCAGCCCCAGGGGCGCGACGCTGGCCACCAGGAACAGCTTCTGCACGCTGTGCAGCTGGATCATCAGGAAGGTCGCCATGAGGAACAGCATCAACGGCACCACCTTGGCGATCGGCCCCTGGGCCTTGCCGCTCTCCTCCACCGTACCGCCGGTGGCCACCGAGTAACCGGCCGGCAGGCCGGCGGCGAACTTGTCGATATCCGGCTTGAGCAGCCTGACCAGGTCGGTCGGCTGGATTTCGTCACGCACCGAGGCCTTGATGGTGATGGTCGGCTTGCGGTCGCGCCGCCAGACCAGCGGCTGCTCCAGTTCGTAACGCACGGTGGCGAAGGCCAGCAGCGGAATCGAGGTGCCGCTGGGGTTGACGATCTGCAGGTTCTGCAGGGTTTCCGGGGAGCCGCGCTCGCTGTCGTCGGCCCGGCCGACCACGTTGATCAGGTAGATGTCGTCATGCACCTGGGTCACGGTGGAGCCGCTGACGATGCTGTTCATCAACTGCGCCACGTCCTCCGAAGACAGCCCCAGCTGGCGGGCCTTGTCCTGGGCGATGTCGATGCGCAGCACTTTGCCCGGCTCGTTCCAGTCGTAGATGATCTCGCCGATGTGCGAGTTCTTGTCCAGTTCGGTGGCCAGCTCGATGGCGTGCTTGCGCACCTGGTCGATGTCCTTGCCGCTGACCCGGTACTGGATCGGTCGTCCCACCGGCGGGCCCATTTCCAGGGCCTGGACGTAGCTGCCGATGCCGACGAAGTCGTCGCGCAGGCGTTTTTTCAGGCGCTCGGTCAACGCCGTGCGCGACTCCAGGCCCTTGCTGACGATCACCAGCTGCGCGTAGTAGGGGTTCTGCAGTTGCTGGTCCAACGGCAGGTAGAAACGGATCGCGCCTTCGCCGATGTAAGTGCTCCAGCGCGCGACGTCCGGGTCGTCCTTGAGGGTCGCCTCCAGGCGATCCACCGCCATGCGGGTCTCGGCGATCGAGGCGTTCTGCGGCAGGTTGAGGTCGACGAGAATCTCCGGCCGGTCCGAGGACGGGAAGAACTGGTTCTGCACGAAGCGCATGCCGACCACCGACAGCACGAACACCAGGACGGTGATGCCGATGGCCCACCAGCGGTTGCGCATGGCCCACAGCAGGCCGCCGTTGAAGGCGCGGCCGATGCGGCCCGGCTCCTCGGAGTGGGGCTTCACGTTGGTGCTGAGGATATGCACGCCGATCACTGGGGCGAACAGCACGGCGACGATCCACGACACCAGCATGGCCACGGCGATCACCGCGAACAGGGTGAAGGTGTACTCGCCGGCGGAGCTGGCGTTGAGGCCGATGGGCACGAAACCGGCGACCGTCACCAGGGTCCCGGTGAGCATCGGGAAGGCCGTGGAGGTGTAGGCGAAGGTCGCCGCCTGCTCCTTGGTCTCGCCCATCTCCAGGCGCGTGACCATCATCTCCACGGTGATCATCGCGTCGTCCACCAACAGGCCCAGGGCGATGATCAATGCACCGAGGGAAATCCGCTGCATGGTGATGCCGCTGTATTCCATGAAGACGAAGACCATCGCCAGCACCAGCGGGATCGAGCACGCCACCACCAGCCCGGCGCGCACGCCCAGGCTGACGAAACTCACCACCAACACGATCACCACCGCCTCGAACAGCGCGCTGGTAAAGCCGCCGACGGCTTTTTCCACCACCTCGGCCTGGTCCGACACCGTGTGTACGCCTACGCCCACCGGCAGCTCGGCGGTGAGCTGGTTCATCTTGGCGTGCAGGGCCTTGCCGAAGTCCTGGATGTTGCCGCCCTTCTTCATGGCGATCGCCAGGCCGATGGCCGGCTGGCCGTTGTAGCGAAACTGCGGCGTCGAAGGGTCGACATAGCCGCGGCTGATCTCGGCGATATCCGCCAGGCGATAGAAGCGCTCGTTGAGCCGCAGGTTGACCGTGGCCAGGTCTTTCTCCGAGGCGAACTGCCCCGAGGTGCGCACGGAAATCCGCTCCGGCCCGGCTTCGATGACCCCGGCCGGGGTCACCGCATTCTGCGCTTGCAGGCTCTGCAGGACCTGGCGCTGGTCGATGCCCAGCGCCGCCAGCTTGCGTGTGGAGAAGTTCAGGTAGATGACTTCGTCCTGCTCGCCGACCATTTCCACCTTGCCCAGGTTCGGCACTTCACGGACCTCGGCGCGCACCTGCTCCACGTAGTCGCGCAGCTGGCGCATGCTCAGGCCGTCGGCGGTAAAGGCGTAGACCGAGCCGAACACGTCACCGAACTCGTCGTTGAATCCCGGCCCTTGCAGGCCCTGGGGGAAATCGCCGCGAATGTCGTTGATCTTCTTGCGCACCTGGTACCAGATCTCGGGAATGTCCTTGCCGCTGGTGGTGTCGCGCAGGTAGACGAACACCGTCGACTCGCCGGGGCGGGTGTAGCTTTTCACGTAGTCGAGGGAGTCCAGCTCTTCGAGTTTTTTCTCGATGCGATCGGTGACCTGCTTGAGGGTTTCCTCCTGGGTCGCGCCCGGCCAGCGGGTCTGGATGACCATGGTCTTGATGGTGAAGGACGGGTCCTCCTCGCGCCCCAGGTTCATGTAGGAGAACACGCCCATCAGCAGCGCGACGAACATCAGGTACCAGACGAACGACTGATGCTTGATGGCCCACTCGGATAAATTGAAGCTCCCTTTTGTGGCCGGCGTCATCGTGGGCTGTCCTCGTCGATTTTGACTTTCTGCCCCGGTTTGAGGCTGTTCACACCGGCGCTCACCACCCGCTCGCCGATCTTGATCCCGCTGCCGATCAACGCCGAATCATGGTCGCGGCTGAGCACCGTGACCTCCCGCGGCGCCACGGTCCGCGCCTGAGGGTCGACGATCCAGACCCGGGTCTGGCCGTCCACCTCCTGCAGGGCCGACAGCGGCACCTCGGTGCGCGGGACGATGGCGGAGCTGAGGGTCACGCTGATGGCCGTGCCGAGGCGGAAGGCTTCGGGGGTTTCGGTCAGGGTCAGGCGCGAGCGCCGGGTGCGGGTGGCGCTCTGCGCCTGGGGTTCGATTTCACGCACGATGGCGGTGGTGTTGATGCTCGGGTCCAGCTGCGAGGCGACCTTGAACACCACGTCGGCCGGCAACTGGTCCACCAGGGATGCCGGCAGGTCGATCACCGCTTCCTTGATGTCCGGACGGGCCAGGGTCACCACCTGCTGGCCGGCGCTGACCACCTGGCCGGCCTCGGCGCTCCAGGCGGTGACCACGCCGCCGTGATCGGTGCGCAGTTCGCTGTAGGCAAGCTGGTCGCGAGCCTGGCGGACCGCGGCCCTGGCCTGTTCCAGGGAGGCGCGGGTGGTCTTCAGGTCGGTCTGGGCGATATCCAGCTGCGCCTGGGCGCCGACACCGCGGTCGAACAGTTGCTGCTGGCGCCGGGCGTTGGCCTGGGCATTGATCCATTGCGCCTCGACCCGGGCCAGGTCGCCCTGGGCGGAGCGCAACTGGTTCTGCTGATCGGTGGGGTCGAGGGTGGCGAGCAAGGCGCCCTTGCCCACCTCGGCACCGACGTCGACGTTGCGATTGGCGATGCGCCCCGGCACCCGGAAGCCGAGGTTGGTTTCGTAGCGGGCCTGGATGCTGCCGGCGAACCGCCCGAGGCTTTCCTCGGACTCGGCGCGCACCTCGAACGACAGCACCGGGCGCACCGGCTCGGGCGCCGGTTCTTCCTTGGAACAGGCACCCAGCACCAGGCCGGCGCACAGCAGCAGGGACAGGCGCTTCATGGCTGGGCTCCTTGGGCGCCGGTCTCGGGAACGATCTCGACGAGCATCCCCGGGTGCAGCAACTGGCCGCCGGCGATCACCACTTTTTCGCCGCCCTTGAGGCCGTCGCTGATGATCACCTTGGCGGTCTGGTAGCGCCCCACCGTGACGCTGTGCAGGGTGGTCTTGCCGTCCTCGCCCACCAGCCACACGGCCGGTTCGTTGAGGTTCTTGGTCAGCGCCGCCCAGGGCAGCTCGACACTGGCCTGGCCGGCCGCGTGGACGCTGGCGCTGACCACCGAGCCCAGGTCCATGCCCGCCGGCAGGCCGTCGAGGGCCACCTTGACCTGCACCGTGCCGCTCTGCGCCGACACCACCGGGGTGACTTCACGCACCTTGCCGGTGGTCTTGATGTTCGGGTTGTCCAGCAGGCTGACGGTGATCGCGCCTTCCTTCGGCGGGGCCACCAGCAGCGATTCGTAGACGTTGAACACGGCGTCGCGCTCGCCGTCACGGGCCAGGCTGTAAATCGGCACTGTGGCCTGCACCACCTGGCCGACCTCGGCCTGGCGCGCGGTGATCACCCCCGGCGCGTCGGCGATCAGCGCGGTGTAGCTCAGTTGCTCGCGGGCGTTGGCCAACTGCGCCTGGGCCGCGCTCAGGGCGCTCTGGCTGCTGCGCAGCGCCGCCTGGGCGGCATCGTATTCGCTCTGGCTGGTGTAGCCCTTGGGCAGGAGTTTCTGCTGGCGGACGAAGGCCGCGCTGGTCTGCTTGACCCGCGCCTGCTCGGCGAACACCGAGGCGGCGGCGGAATCGACATTGGTCTGCAGGTCTTTCGGGTCGAGCCGGGCCAGTACCTGCCTGGCCGTGACCCGGTCGCCGACATCCACCAGGCGCTGGATGATCTTGCCGCCGACGCGGAACGACAACTCGGTCTGCACCCGCGCCTGCACATCGCCGGTCAGGGTCACTTGCGCGGCGAAATCACGGGTCTGCACCTGCTGCACGCGCACCCGCGGCCGCTCCTTTTCGATCGGCTTTTCCGCACCACAACCGCTCAGTAGTGCCGCCAGCATCAAACCCACTATCCACTTCGATTCGAGACCAGCCATGCAGGCTCCTTTGCGCGATGCAATCGTACAGGTGACGATACGACTGTGAGCTTAGAACAGGGTTCCACCGCTGCACGCCGCGGTGCTCACAAACCCTGCAGCCGCTGCCGCGGGCGGCGATCGAATGCAACGCGGGCGCCATTCCAGCGAACGCAGGACGTCCTGAGGAGCTGTCGCGGCGGCTACACAATCGGCACCGATCAGGCACACTGCGCCTTCATGCACAAGGAGCCCCGGGATGCTCAAGACCCTGGCAGTGGCCAATTACCGCTCGATCAACAAACTGGTGATTCCGCTGGAGCGGCTGAACCTGATCACCGGCCCCAACGGCAGCGGCAAGTCCAACCTGTACAAGGCCCTGCGCCTGCTGGCGGAAACCGCCCAGGGCGGGGTGGTCAACGCGCTGGCCAGCGAAGGCGGCCTGGAGTCGACCTTCTGGGCCGGGCCGGAACAGATCAGCCGGCGCATGAGCCGTGGCGAAGTGGCGATCCAGGGCGGCCCCCGGAAAACCGTCAAGCGCTTGCAGCTGGGCTTTACCGGTGAGGATTTCGGTTATTCGATCGGCCTGGGGCTGCCGGACTCCAGCGGCCATTTCATGCTGCCCGGGCACAGCACACCGATTCCGTCGCGCTTCACCCTCGACCCGCGGATCAAGCGCGAGAGCATCTGGAGCGGGCCGGTGTATCGCCCGGCCAGCGTGCTGGTGGATCGCCAGGGGCCGATGGTGCGGGCCCGCCAGGGGCGGCAGTGGGAGGTGCTGGCGCAGCACACCTCCAGCGGCGACAGCCTGTTCGACCAGGTCGGCAACCTGCGTTCGTCGCCCGAGGTCCTGCATCTGCGCGAGCAGATCCGCGGCTGGCGTTTCTACGATCACTTCCGCACCGACAGCCAGGCCCCCGCGCGCCGGCCGCAGCTAGGCACCCGCACGCCAGTGCTGCACCACGACGGCCGCGACCTGGCGGCGGCGTTGCAGACCATCATCGAAGTGGGCGATCAGCAGGCGCTGCGCGAGACCATCAGCGACGCCTTTCCCGGGTCGCGGCTGGAGATCGATGCGGTGCCGGGCGGGCTGTTCGGCGTGCAGTTTCATCAGGACGGTTTGCTGCGGCCGCTGTCGGCGGCGGAGCTGTCGGACGGCACCCTGCGTTACCTGCTGCTGGTCGCCGCCCTGCTGACGCCACGGCCACCGACGCTGATGGTGCTCAACGAACCGGAAACCAGCCTGCACCCGGACCTGCTGCCGGCCTTGGCGCGCCTGATCATCCGGGCTTCGCAGCAGTGCCAGGTGTGGGTGGTGTCCCATGCCAGCCGGCTGATCGCGGCGTTGCAGCAAGACCCGCAATGCAACGCCATCGTGCTGGAGAAGAATTTCGGCCAGACCGAAATCGTCGGCCAGGGCATGCTCGACGAGCCGGCGTGGTATTGGCCGGATTGAGCGGCCTCAAAAGCATCGCGGGCAAGAACCAGGCGTCCCCCCCTGCTCCTACGGGGTGCAATGCGTGCCGACCTGGTCGCACGCAATCCCTGTAGCCGCTGCCGCAGGCTGCGATCGACCCGGGCCGCGTTCGGAGAACGGTCGCAGCGGTTTCAAGATCGCCGAGGTCCTTCGGACCTATCGCAGCCTGCGGCAGCGACTACAGGGGCTCAGGCGGAGACTGTCACCCCTGCCACTTGCCGCCTTCGACAATCACGCTTTCCGGCTTGGTGTCGTCGCTCAGTTCCTTGCGCACGTACTGGTCGTAGAGCTTGAGCAGGTACTTGTCCTCGCCCAGCTTGGCCAGCTCGGCGTTGACCCAGTCACGCAACTCGATATTGCCCTTCTTCACCGCCGGCGCGATCGGCGCCTGTTCCCCCAGGGTCTGCGGCAGTACGCGGTAGCCCGGGTTCTGCTTGGACCAGCTGAACAGGATCAGGTTGTCCTGGGCATAGGCATCGCCGCGGCCGTTGGCCAGGGCTTGCAGGGACTCGGAGTTCTTCTCGAACTTCAGCAGTTTCCAGTCCGGATGGTTCTTGGTCAGCCAGATATCGGCGGTGGTGCCGGTGGTGACGATGGTGGTGCGGCTCGCCAGGTCATCCAGGCTTTTCACTTCGCTGCCGTCAGGCACCAGGGCCTGCACCGCGACCTTGAGGTTGGGGTTGGTGAACTCCACCGCTTCCTTGCGCTCCGGGGTGACAGTCATGTTGGCCAGGATCAGGTCGACCTTGTCGCTCTGCAGGAACGGAATGCGGCTGGCCGGCTCCACCGCGACGAACTCCACCTTGTTCTCGTCGCCCAGCAGGTCCTTGGCGAATTGCCGGCCGATATCGGTATCGAAGCCCACGTAACGGCCGGTCTCGTCGACGAAACCGAACGGCGGCTTGTCGGTGAATACGCCGACGATCAGCTTGTCGCGGGCCTTGATCTTGTCCAGGTAACCGGTCGCCGGGGCAGCGCTGGCGCTGGCCGCAGGCTTGGGCGCCTCGGTGGTTTTATCGCAGCCGGCCAGCAGCGCGAGGCCGAACAGCGGAAGTAGCAGTAGCGAAGACTTGGCAGTTTTCATAAGAGCTCCAGTTCCTTTGTAGGTGCTTTTTTGGGCAATGCTTCAACGAAGGAGAATTTCTCCAGGAACTGCTGCGCTCGTGCGGTCCGCGGGTTCGTAAAGAAGGTCTCGGGAGGGTGCTGTTCGAGGATGCGCCCGGCATCCATGAACACGATGCGGTCGGCCACTGCGCGGGCGAAGGCCATTTCATGGGTAACGATCAGCAGGGTCATGCCGTCCCGGGCCAGGCCCTGGATCACTTGCAGCACTTCCTTGACCATCTCCGGGTCCAGCGCCGCGGTGACCTCGTCGAACAGCATCACCTGCGGGTTCATGCACAACGAACGGACGATGGCGATGCGTTGCTGCTGGCCGCCGGAGAGCTGGCGCGGGAAGGCATCGCGCTTGTCCAGAAGGCCCACCCGCTCCAGCAGCGCCTCGGCCTGGGCGCGGGCTTCGCGACGGTCGCGTTTCTGCACCTTGAGCGGGCCGAGCAGGATGTTGTCGAGCACGCTCATGTGCGGGAACAGGTGGTAACTCTGGAACACCATGCCGATGTCCTGGCGCACCTGGCGCCAGTCGGTGGCCTTGTCCAGCAGCTCGCGGCCGGCGAATCTCAGGTGGCCGCCGTGGGCCTTTTCCAGGCCGTTGAGGCAGCGCAGCAAGGTGGACTTGCCGCAGCCGCTGGGGCCGAGAATCACCACCACTTCGCCCTGGGCGACCTTGAGGTCGATGTCCTTGAGCACCTGCTGCTCGCCGAAAAACTTGTTGAAACCCTGGAACTCGATCAGTGCGCTCATGCTTGCGTCCAGCGCCGCTCCAGCACGCGCGAGGCGGCCGACAGCGGGTAGCAGATAAAGAAGAAAAACAGGAACAGGGCGCCGTAGATCAGCACCGATTCATAGGTGCGTTCGATGATCTGCTGGCCGACCTTGATCACGTCCACCACACCGATCAGCACCGCCAGCGAGCTGGTCTTGATGATCCGTGTGTAGACGTTGATGGTCGGCGGCGTCATGCGTTTCAGCGCCTGGGGCAGCAGCACGTAGCCGTACAGCTGCGGGTCGGACAGGCCGATCGACAGCCCCGCCTCGCGCTGGCCACGGGGCAGCGAATGCAGGGCACCGCGCACCACCTCGCCGACTTCGCTGGCGCCCCACAGCGACAGCACCAGCACCGCGCAGGTGAAGCTGGGAATGCTGATGCCGAAGAAGATCGGGAAACCGAAGAACAGCAGGTACAGCCAGACCAGCACCGGGATCGCCCGGAACAGCTCCAGGTAGAGGCGCAGCACGGCGTTCAACCATTTGTGGTCGAGGGTCCGCAGCACGCCGTAGAGCACGCCGCCGAGGGTGCTGAAGGCGATGCTCAGCAGGGAAATCGACAGGGTCTGCGCGGCGCCCTTGCCCAGTTGCGGCAAGGACACCCAGAGCAGTTCAAGACCCGAACTGGCCATGCTGCAACCTCCTTTCCAGACGGCTGAGCAACAGCGACAGCGGCAAGAACAGCAGCACGCAGATCAGCGTGAGCACGGCGAGCATTTCGTAGGTCTTGTAGTAGAGGGCGATGTAGCTCTTGGTGGTGTAGAGAATCTCCGGCACCGCCACCGCCGAGACCACGGTGGTCTCCTTGAGCAGAAAGATGAAGTTGGCGAACAGCGACGGCAGGCTGAGGATCCCGGCTTGCGGCAGGATCACATGGCGCAACAGCTGCCAGTGCGACAGGCCGATGGAGCGGCCCGACTCCAGCTGGGCCGTCGGCACCGCTTCGACGCCGGCGCGCAGCACCTCGGTGAGGTAGGCGCCACCAAGAAAGGTCATGGTGATGATCGCCGCGGCGAACCCGGAAATCTTCAATCCCAGCGCCGGCAGGGCGAAGTAGACGAAGAACAGCTGGATCAGCAGCGGGGTGTTGCGCGCCAGCTCCACGTACAGCCCAATCAGCCGCTGCAGGTAGGGGGTGCGGAACACCAGGATCGTGGCGTTGATCAGGGCCACCAACAGGGAGGTGGCGATGGCGATCAAGCCGACCTGCAAGGTCACGCCCACGGCCTTGAGGAAGGCCGGCAGCGTACTGAGGATAAAGGCGTAGTCGAGGGTCATGGCAATCCTGGACGCCACTGGGGTACAGCGGCGGTGGTGCAGTCCATTGGGCGGTGGGTAAACCACCCGGCAGGCGTCGACTTTAAAGCTATAAAAACAATAATTTAAATACCGTTAAAGCATATTGATATCACCCAAAAAACTAACCTGCGGGGTTTGCCATGCGCGTCTGGGCCGGCTACTTTTCTGACGCCGTCAGGGATCTTTCTGATCCTCCTCCATGGAACGGACAACCGGCACCCGACCTCAACGGGCCAGACACACAAGGACGATAAGAACAATGACCGACCTCGATACCCCGCAACCCCTCGATCCGCAGGACATCGTCAAATGGCTGAAGGCCCTGTGCCGGGCCATGAAGCCTTCCTGAGCAAAATCCCTTCATCGTTGATTGCCCGCGATTGCGTCCTTACTGATACACCGCAGCGCCTGGATCGCGAGCAAGCTTCGCTCCTACAAAAGCCAGGGGAAGTCGTTCTTGCGGGGGCATAACGCGGGCAATAAAAAACGCCGACGCTGTAGAAGCCATCGGCGTTTAAACCTTGAAGGGGTTTGTACGACTTAAGCGTAGTTCATCAGAACGCCGGCAGTACTGCGCCGCTGTATTTCTTCTCGATGAATTCCTTCACTTGCGGGCTGGTCAGGGCCTTGGCCAGTTTCTGGATGGCGGCGCTGTCCTTGTTGTCCGGGCGGGACACCAGGAAGTTCACGTACGGCGAATCGGCACCCTCGATCACCAGCGCATCCTTGGCCGGGTTCAGGCCGGCTTCCAGGGCGTAGTTGGTGTTGATCATGTCCAGGTCGACCTGGTCCAGCACGCGCGGCAGCAGGGCCGATTCCAGTTCCTTGAACTTGAAATTGTGCGGGTTCTTGGCGATGTCTTTCGGGGTCGCCAGGGCGTTCTTCGGATCCTTGAGTTCGATCAGGCCGGCCTTCTGCAGCAGGATCAGGGCGCGGCCGCTGTTGCTGCCTTCGTTCGGAATGGCGATGGTCGCGCCGTCTTTCAGCTCGGCCAGGGTTTTGACTTTCTTCGAGTAGCCGCCGAAAGGTTCGACGTGCACGCCGATCACGGTCACCAGGTTAGTGCCTTTGCCTTCGTTGAAGCTCTTCAGGTACGGCAGGGTCTGGAAGTAGTTGGCGTCCAGACGCTTCTGATCGACCTGCACGTTCGGCTGCACGTAATCGGTGAAGACTTTGATTTCCAGGTCCACGCCTTCCTTGGCCAGGGTCGGCTTGATCAGCTCGAGGATCTCGGCGTGCGGCACAGGGGTGGCCGCCACTACCAGTTTCTCGCCAGCCTGGGCCAGACCGGCAGTCAGGGCAGCCGCCAGTGCGGTGAACAACAGAACCTTTTTCATGCAGTGTCCTTATGAGTCGTCAGTGACGACGGCTTTTGTAATGAGGGTGCCAGCGAAGTGCTATCTCTGGCGTGGAGCGGACAATACCGGGATTTTTTATGCCTTAACAATATCTTTTATTCACGTTGATATTCCATTTTGTTCATACAGGAGCGGAGCGCTCTAGCCCGCGCCCGAGGCGTTTCACAAGCCCTGTAGCCGCTGCCGCAGGCTGCGAACGACCGGAACGGTCGCGGCGATTTTGTTGACGCAGGAGGGTCTTCGGCCCTATCGCAGCCTGCGGCAGCGGCTACAGGGGCGGGAGCGTGATCAGATCACGCCATGTTGCTTGAGCAGGTGTTTCAGCGCCTGCAACTCGGCGGCGGAACCGTCTGCGATCAGGCCCTTCAATTGCTGGTCCACCCGCTCCAGCCGCGACAGCTGCGGCGGCAGGTTCAAGTGCTCCGGCAGGATCTCCTCGCCACTGCTGACCAGCAGGGCAAAGTGAATGACGTTCTCCAGCTCGCGGGTGTTGCCCGGCCAGCTGTGCTGCTCCAGCACCTGCTGGGCGGCTTCGCTGATCAGCGGCACCGGCAGGTCGAGGCGCTGGCTGTAGATGCCGAGGAAATACTCGGCCAACGACAGGATGTCGCCGACCCGCTCGCGCAGCGCCGGCAATTCCAGGTGGCCCTCGCCCAGGTAGTGATACAGCCGCTCATGGAACTTGCCCGCCGCCACCGCCTGGGCCAGGTCAATGCTGGTGGCCGCCACCAGGCGCACATCCACCGGGCTCGGCTGATGGGCGCCAACCCGGGTCACCTCATGATTTTCCAGGGCCGAGAGCAGCTTGATCTGGATCGGCAACGGCAAGTCGCCGATCTCGTCCAGGTACAGGGTGCCGCCGTTGGCCGAGCCGAACCAGCCGGCGCGGCTGCTGGCCGAACCGCTGAAGGCGCCGCCGGCATAACCGAACAGTTCGGCGTCGGCGTAGGTCGGGCTGATGGCCCCGCAGTTGACCGAGACGAACAGGCCGCTGCGGTCGCTGGCGCGGTGGATATGCCGGGCCAGCAGCTCCTTGCCGCTGCCGGTTTCACCGCGGATCAACACCGAGATCGCCCGCGGCGCCAGCTGTTCCAGCTCCTGGCGCAACTGCCGCGAGCGGGGATCGACGAACACCAGCGCCTTGGCGCGGATGCTCAACGGGCTTTTTTCAGCATCGGGAAAGGTCAGCAGCGGCTGACCGAAAGACTCATGCAGACTCATGGCAGACTCCCGCCCAAATCCGCTGGCAGGCGGGGGCGTTTAACAAAAAGAAAAAATCAGGCGCGGCGCAGGGAATGCTGTTCCATGCGGTTTTGCAGGCGGTAGAGATACGCGAAACCCTGCTCCCAGCGCTGGTGCCCGGACTTGACGTTGATATGCCCGGCACCGGACAGGATCCCCGCCTCGGCGCCCCAGTGGCGGGCCAGTTCCAGGGCACGCGGCGCACTGATGGCGCTGTCGTTGTCGGAGCTGACCACCTGGCTCGGGAACGGCAACAGGTCGCTGGGGATCGGCGCGAAATTGCGCAGCGCCGGCGCGCAGGCCGGACGCTCGACATCCGCCGGCGCCACCAGCAACGCCCCCCGCACCTGGCGCAAGGCACTGACCGGCGCGTGGGCGGCCCAGTGTGCGACGGTGATGCAGCCCAGGCTGTGGGCAATCAGGATCACCGGCGTGCTGTCGGCGGCAATCGCCTCGGCCAGCGCCGCGACCCAGTCTTCGCGCCGGGGCGTCAGCCAGTCGGCCTGCTCCACCCGCGCACTGTTCGGCAGGCTGTTCTGCCAGTGGCTTTGCCAATGATCTTCTGGCGATCCTTGCCAGCCCGGCACAATCAGGTAGCGAATTGATTCGTTGCGCATGGGGGAGCTCTCCTGCGTGTCTGTTCCCGATCGAGTATAGGGACGAGAGTTATATTCGTTAAGGAATAAGAAGCTATTTATTAAGACCCATAAAGAATATCAAACGTCGCCTGTACCGATGCTGTACGAACGCTGGCGTTCAGGCCGGCAAACCGCAGTGTCTGCATCGCGAGCAATCGAGCGTCGACCGGCTGCTCCTACTAAAGCCGGCGAGCACCACGATCCTGTAGTTGCGAGCTTGCTCGCGATGGCGTCCGTCCAGGCCAGCGCCCTGAGCTAAATCGCAGGCAAAAAAAAGGCCGCACCCTGCCAAGGAGACGGCCTGAAAAGTCGTGGCTTACAACACTGGGTCAGCGCGCGGTGATCACCGACAGCTTGGTGATACCGGCACGCTCGATGGAGGCCATGGCACGGGCCACTTCGCCGTAGTTGACGCCGTCGTCCGCCTGCAACTGCACGCGCACTTCCGGGTCCTTGGCCTTGGCCGCCTGAAGATTGGTTTCCAAAAGGTCCGGCTGGATCTCGTCCTTGTTGATAAAGAGTTTGCCGGCGCCGTCGATGCTCACCACCAGCGGGTCCTTCTGCTCCACCGGGGCCACAGCCTCGGTCTTGGGCAGGTTGATCGGAATCGCGTTGGTCAGCAGCGGCGCGGTGACGATGAACACCACCAGCAGTACCAGCATCACGTCCACCAGCGGCGTGACGTTGATCTCGCTCAGTACCTCATCGCTGTCCTGGGTCGAGAAGGCCATGTCAGGACGCCTCCTTCACTTTCTGTGCGCTGCCCTGGGCCGCGGCCTTGTGCGCGGTCGGGTGGATCAGCACGCGGAACGAACTCTTCTGCGCCAGGCTGTAGAAGTCATGGGCGAAGTCATCCAGGTCGGCGGCGGTCAGCTTCAGGCGCCGCAGGAAGTAGTTGTAAACCAGCACCGCCGGTACCGCGACGGCGATCCCCACGCCGGTGGCGACCAGTGCCGCACCGATCGGCCCGGCCACGGTTTCCAGGCTCGCCGAGCCCGCCGCGCTGATGCCTTTCAAGGCTTCCATGATCCCCCACACGGTGCCGAACAGGCCGATGAAGGGCGAGGTGCTGCCGATACTGGCGACCACCGCCAGGCCGGTTTCCAGCGAACGCCGCTCACGGACGATCTGCTGGCGCAAGGCGCGCTCCAGGCGGTCCTGATGATTGATCGCCTGGCTCAGGTCCGCCGCGTGCGCGGTGTCGCCGACCTGGATCGCCGCATAACCGGCCTGGGCCACGCGAGCGGCGGCGCCGGGCTGGGTTTCGCTGAGTTCGGCCGCCGAGTCGAGGCTGGAGGCGGCCCAGAACTGTTTGTGGAACTTGCGATCCTGGGCCTTGAGGCGGGCGAACTGCGCGCCCTTGAGCAGGGCCAGGCCCCAGGTGGCCACGGAAAACACCACCAGCAGCCAGATCACCGCGCTTTCGATGGATTCGAGTGGAGATGCCAATAAACTCATGATGTGTCCCTCTGTATAACCCTTGTAAGAGCGAGCGTGCTCGCGATAGCGCCTGGCGCAGGCTCAATGAATCTTGAAATCGATGGGCACGCTGACCCAGCCGTCCTGGGCGACATCACCCTGCTTGGCCGGCACGAAGCTCCAGCGCTTGACTGCCGATAACGCTGCGTCGTCGAGTTGCTGGCGACCGCTGCTTTTCTGGATCTGGATCTCGCCGGGCTTGCCACTGGCCAGTACATGCACCCGCAACAGCACCGTGCCTTCCCAACCGCGACGCTGGGCCAGCGACGGATATTCCGGTGCCGGGTTCTTCAAGTACGCGGCGTTCGCCGAAGCCGGGGTCACAGGCGCCGGGGCCGGTGGCGCGGGCGGTGCCGGAGCGGCGACAGGCGCGGCCGGTTGTGGCGGCGCGGGCTGTTGCTGGACCGGTTTCGGCGCCGGCTTGGGCTCAGGCTTGGGGACCGGTTTCGGCTTGGGCTTGGGAATCGGCTTGGGCGGTGGCGGCTTGACCGCCAGTTCGTCCTCCACCGGCGGCGGTGGCTCCACCACCGGCTGTACCGGTTGCGGTGGCGGCGGTTCGACCACCGGCGGCGCCGGCCGGGAAAATTCGATGGTCATCGGTGGAATTTCCGGCGGCACGATCGGCAATACCGGGGTCGGCTTCTGGCTGATCCAGTAGATCACCGCACCGTGCAACAGCAGGGCAATCACCCCGAGGGCAATCGCTTCGCGCCGCCGCAGCCCGGCCTTGGGTGCCTTCTGCAGACGCAACTGGCCCAACGGCAAGCGGTGCGGCCGGCCGAGGTCGACCAAATCGCCGCTCGGTGCCTGACGCCACAGCACCTCGTGTGCACTGGCGGCGGTCTGGACATTGCCCATTGATTAACTCCCTACAGTCTTTTGCGAATAACCCGACCCACACCTGCGAACTCCCCCGGAGCAGCGTCGAGGGCTGAATGATTGGCGCCAGACACTTATCTCCGAAAGTAATCTTTAAAGTTATGGATAGATCAAAATTGCATATTTAAAGCCGTCATTTCGCGCCAGGCCGCGCGGATCAAGGGCTGCAGGGAAGGAGTCAAAAATCCATGCTTTGCGAGCATTAAAAATATTCGCCAAAGGCATTGCATCGCCACGGCAAAACCGGGGCGAAGCGACAGCAGTGGCGAAATAAAAGAGACCGACCGAACGTCGATCAAAGGGCTAGGCGCACCCGGTAACGCGCGCCTGCTCAAGCGAACTCGGGACAGGGTTGTTCAGACCTTCAGCGCCTGGCTCTCGCACAGCTCCAACAGCTGGCTTTCCAAGGCCTTTCCAGCGCGGCTCAAACCGCTGCGGCCATACAGCGCCAGGCGCACGCCCTGGATGTCCGGCAAGCCGCTGGCGCCATCGAGCATGCGGTGCCCGGCAGCCACCACCCGCACCGGCAACAGGCTGATGCCCAAGCCTGCGGCCACCGCCGAGCAGACGCTGGCCAGGCTGGCGCTGGAGTAACCGATGCGCCAGCGCCAGCCGCCGACTTCAAGGTGGTGGAGCATTTCATGGCGATACAGCCCACCCACCGGGAAGGCCACCAGCGGCAACGGATCGCGGCCCAAGGCCGGGGTGGCGCGGCTGTCGACCCAGCACAGGGGTTCCGGCCAGGACGCCAGGCAGTCGTCGCTGGCGCCCATCTGCTTGACCAGCAACAGGTCGAATTCGCCGCGTCGATAGAGCCGGGTCAATTCCGGGCCCAGCCCGCTGGTGACCTCCAGGCGCACGCCGGGATGGTCCTGGCCGAAGCGCGACAACAACGGCATCAACCGTTCGGCGGCGAAGTCTTCCGGCACCCCGAGGCGCAGCACGCCTTCGCTCTGCTGGTGCAGCAAGACATCGCTGGCCTCTTCGTTGAGGGCCAGGATGCGCCGCGCATAGCCCAGCAGACGCTCGCCCTCGGCGGTGGCCACCACCCGGCGCTGGTCACGGTCGAGCAACTGGCAGTCCAGGCTCTCCTCCAGCCGCCGCACCTGCTGGCTGACGGTGGACTGGGTGAGGTGCAGGCGCTCGGCGGCGCGGGTGAAGTTGGCGCAGTCGACGACAGCGACAAAACTGCGCAGCAGCACAGGATCGAACATGGCAGCACCATTCTGAATGCCACTGATTGGCATGGTTATATTTAATTTCAGAATACATCAGGGCCTGACCATACTCGGCGTTCATTGACTGCGCAGGGAGCCTGACGCCATGCGTTACCTGTCTTGCAAACACGCTGTCCTGGCGATCTGTCTGTTCATGGTGGGGGTGGTGATGGCAAAGGATAACCAGCTGCTCGAAGCGGTCCGCGACGGGCAGTTGGCCAAGGTCCAGGCGCTGCTCCGGCAAGGCGTGGACGTCAACGTGCGGGGCCTGGACGGTAGCAGCCCGTTGCTGCTGGCCACCGCCGCCAACCAGGTCGAGATCGCCCGGGCGCTGATCGAGGCCGGCGCCGACGTCAACCAGAAGAACCTGATCCACGACAGCCCCTACCTGCTGGCCGGCGCCAGTGGGCACACCGCGATCCTGCAACTGACCCTGGCCCACGGCGCCGACCTGAAAAGCACCAACCGCTACGGCGGCACCGCGCTGATCCCGGCCTGCGAACGTGGGCATGTCGACACCGTGCGCCTGCTGATCGAGGCCGGTATCGACCTCGACCACGTCAATCGCCTGGGCTGGACCTGTCTGATGGAAGCCATAGTGCTGGCCGATGGCGGCCCGGCACACCAACAGATTGTCGCCCAGTTGATCGCCGCCGGCGCCGACCTGAACCTGCCGGACAACGCTGGCCTGAGCCCTCTGCAACAGGCGGAAAAACGCGGCCAGACCACCATCGCCAAACTGCTGCGGGACGCCGGCGCGTCCTGATTTGTGCCTTAAGGAGCCTCCATGAAAGACGATCAGGATTACCTGCAACGCGCCGTCGAACTGGCCCGGCAAAACGTCGCGGCCGGCGGCCGGCCGTTTGGCGCGGTGCTGGTGCGCGACGGCCAGGTGCTGGCCGAGACGGTCAATCAGATCCACCTGAGCCAGGACCCCACCGCCCACGCCGAACTGTTGGCCATCCGGGTTGCCAGCCAGCGGCTCGGCCCGCGCCTGGACGGCTGCGTGATCTATGCCAGCGGCCAGCCCTGCCCCATGTGCCTGAGCGCCATGTACCTGTGCGGTGTGGCGCGCGCGGTGTTCGCCGCAGACAACGCCAGCGCCGCGCCCTTCGGCCTGTCCACGGCGGCGATCTATGAACAACTGGCCCAGCCCCTGGCGGCCCAGCGCTTGCCGGTGCAGCACCTGCCACAAGCGGCGATGAACGCGATCTACCGCGACTGGCAGGCCCGCCATGCCGCTCGCTGAGTCGCGCCTGCGTCGCCTCGGCGGCTGGGCCCTGTTGATCGCCCTGGGGCTCAACCTGCGGCCGATCATCAGTTCCATCAGCCCGCTGCTGATGGAGATTCGTGGCGCCACCGGCATGAGCTTCCAGAGCAGTGCCTGGCTCACCAGCCTGCCGGTGGTCTGCATGGGCCTGGTGGCCTTGCTCGGGGTGCGCCTGGAAGCCCGCCTGGGAGAACGGCGTGGCGTCGCCCTCGGCCTGTTGATGATCCTCTGCGCCTGCCTGGCGCGCTTGCTCTGCGACCAGGCCAGTGCGCTGCTCGCCACCGCCCTGCTCGGCGGTGCCGGCGTGGCCTTGATCCAGGCGCTGGTACCGGCGCTGATCAAGCGCCAGTTCCAGCAGCGGGTGGCCTTGGCCATGGGCATTTATTCGGCTTCGCTGATGGGCGGTGGCGGCCTCGCGGCGCTGCTCAGCCCGCATGTCGCCACGCATTTCGCCCATTGGCAGGCCGGGCTCGGCGTGTGGTTGCTACCGGCGCTGGCGGCCCTGCTGTTGTGGTGGCTGCTGCCTTTCGCCGGGCCGGGGTTGCGCCTCAACGCGCCCTCCATCAGCCTGTGGCGCAACCGTCGGGCCTGGTTGCTGGCGCTGTATTTCGGCCTGATCAACTGCGGCTACATGAGCATGGTCGCCTGGCTGCCGGCCTATTACCTGCAACTGGGCTGGAGCGCGCCCCAGAGCGGCTCGCTGCTGGCGTTCATGACCATCTTCCAGGTCATTGCCGCGCTGTTGATGCCCACCCTGGCGCAGCGCCAGAGCGACCGCCGGCCATTGCTCGCCATCAGCTTGAGCGCCCAGGCCCTGGGCTTCGGCGGCCTGGTGTTGTGGCCGCTGCAGGCCCCGCAGCTGTGGGTGGCGTTGATCGGCTTCGGCCTCGGCGCCTGCTTCGCCCTGAGCCTGATCCTCACCCTCGACCACCGTCGCGACCCACGGGAAGCCGGGCAACTGGCGGCCTTCGTGCAAGGGGTAGGGTTCTTGATCAACGCTGTGTCGCCGTGGCTGACCGGCTGGCTGCGGGAACTCACCGGCAGCTTCATCAGCGCCTGGTGGGTACTGATCCTGACCGTGCTGGCCATGCTGGTGCTGACCCGAGTATTCAGCCCCTCCAGCTACCGCGAGTCGCAGTCGACAAGCGTGGCGCCACAAGCGATACCCACGGGAAGCCCCTCGACTTCTGCCTGACAAGGCCCATGGCCATCATGCGCAACTTCTTGCGCACCTGGCTGTGGATAACTCTGTGAGTAGATACTCAAAAGCCTGATAGAACGTAGCTCATAGCCGAGTGCGCAACTTCTTGCACAGCACTGCGCAAGAAGTTGCGCACTTTCAGCGGCTTTCGCCCGGGAAATACTGTCATCGATCTCCGAAATCACCTGAAGCCCTTGATCCATAAGGTGCTTCCCGCTCCTGGCACGCTCCTTGATATCTACCTCGGCACCCAACCGGGCGATTCGTCCCACCGGGCACCTTTATTTTTTAGCAAGGAGAGCATCCATGGCTACACCAGCGTATATGTCCATCACCGGCACCAAACAAGGCCTGATCACCGCCGGTGCCTTCACCGCTGACTCCGTTGGCAACACCTACCAGGAAGGCCACGAAGACCAGGTCATGGTTCAGGGCTTCCAGCACGAAGTGATCATCCCGCGTGACCCGCAGTCCGGCCAGCCAACCGGCCAGCGCGTTCACAAACCAGTGGTCATCACCAAGGTATTCGACAAGGCTTCGCCACTGCTGCTGGCTGCCCTGACTTCCGGTGAGCGTCTGACCAAGATCGAAATCCAGTGGTACCGCACCTCCGCTGCCGGCACCCAGGAGCACTACTACACCACCACCCTGGAAGACGCGATCATCGTCGACATCAAAGACTACATGCACAACTGCCAGGACCCATCGAACTCGCACTTCACCCACCTGGAAGACGTGCACTTCACCTACCGCAAAATCACCTGGACCCACGAAGTCTCCGGTACTTCCGGTTCCGACGACTGGCGTTCCCCGGTCGCGGGCTAAGTCCGGCCGACCGTTACACCAACATCGGCCAGCTCTGCTGGTCGATGTTGTTTACGCCATAAGGGATTTCTTGCGTTCGTCGGCGCCCGGCCCCGGGCTCGACCCACGCGGCAGTACTGCACGAGGAACAAGGGATGTTCGCGCCGGCCAATCAGACTCACTTCAGCCTGACCATCGAGGGGCTTTCGAACGACCTCCAGGTACTGTCCTTCACCGGACGGGAAGCCATCAGCCAGCCCTTTGCCTTCGAGGTCGAGCTGGTCAGCGCCCAGGCCACCCTGGACCTGGAAAGCCTGCTGCACAAACCGGCCTTCCTGCAGTTGGCGCAGAACGGCACCGGCATCCACGGGCAGATCTATCGCGTCGCCCAGGGCGATTCCGGCAAGCGCCTGACCCGCTATTCGGTGACCGTGCGCCCGCACCTGGCCTACCTCGCGCACCGCATCAACCAACGCATCTTCCAGAACCTCACGGTGCCGAAAATCATCGGCCAGGTCCTCGAAGAACATGGCATCCAAAGCAATGCCTACCAGTTCCAGCTGGGTTCGATCTATCCCGAGCGCAACTACTGCGTGCAGTACGACGAATCGGACCTGCATTTCATCCAGCGCCTGTGCGAGGAAGAAGGTATCCACTACCACTTCCAGCACAGCGCCGACAGCCACAAGATCGTCTTCGGCGATGACCAGACGGTGTTCCCGAAACTGGCGCCAGTGGCCTACCAGCAAGACTCCGGCATGGTCGCCAACGACCCGGTGATCAAGCGTTTCGACCTACGCCTGGAAGCCCGCACCAGCCGCACCACGCGCCGCGACTACGACTTCGAGAAACCGCGCCTGACCCTGGAGAGCGACGCCAAGAGCGAGTTCAAGCCGGACCTCGAGGATTACGACTACCCCGGGCGCTTTGTCGACCGCGAGCGCGGCAAGCACCTGGCCAAGCGTGCCCTGGAACGCCACCGCAGCGACTACCGGCTGGCCGAGGGCAAAAGCGATCAGCCGTTGCTGGTCAGCGGGCATTTCCTGGCCCTGAGCGAGCACCCGAAAGCCCAATGGAACGACCTCTGGCTGCTCACCGAGATCGTCCACGAAGGCAAGCAGCCGCAGGTGCTGGAAGAGTCGGTGACCAGCGACACCACAGCCTTGAAGGACGACTTCCACCAGGGCTACCGCAACCGCTTCCAGGCCACGCCCTGGGACGTGCCCAACCGGCCGCCGCTGCTGCACCCGAAACCACGCATCCTCGGCAGCCAGAGCGCGGTGGTCACCGGGCCCAAGGGCGAAGAAATCCACTGCGACCAGTACGGTCGGGTCAAGGTGCAGTTCCACTGGGACCGCGAAGGCCAGTCGGACGACAAGACCAGCTGCTGGCTGCGCGTGTCCTCGGCCTGGGCCGGGGCGCAGTACGGCGGCATCGCCATCCCGCGGATCGGCATGGAAGTGCTGGTGACCTTCCTCGAGGGCGACCCCGACCAGCCCTTGATCAGCGGCTGCCTGTACCACAAGGAAAACGTCGTCCCCTATGAGCTGCCGGCGAACAAGACCCGCAGCACCTTCAAGACCCTCAGTTCCCCGGGTGGTGGCGGCTACAACGAGCTGCGCATCGAGGACAAGAAGGGCCAGGAACAGATCTTCCTGCATGCCCAGCGCGACTGGGACGAGAACGTCGAACACGACCAGAAGATCCGCGTCGGCAACGAACGCCACGACACGGTCGAGGCCAACAGCTACAGCGAATTCAAGGCCGAGGAACACCACACCGTGCACGCCGACCGCAAGGTCGAAGCCCGCGCCAGCGACCACCTCACCGTCGGCGTGAACCAGCACATCAAGATCGGCACCGGGCAGTTCATTGAAGCCGGCCAGGAGATCCACCTCAATGCCGGGGTGAAGGTCGTGATGGAAGCCGGCAGCGAGCTGACCCTCAAGGGTGGCGGCAGCTTTATCAAGCTCGACGCCGGCGGCGTGACCATCAGCGGCCCGCAGGTCAAGGTCAACTCCGGCGGCGCCCCGGGCAGCGGCTCCGGCGCCGCGCCACTGATGCCCGGCGTGCTGAAGCAGGCCGACGCCGACAAGGCCGGCGCCCTGCTGACCCCGGCGCAAATCAACACCCTCAAGCGCAACGCGCCTTTCTGCGAAGAGTGCGAAAAGTGCAAGGACGGTGCCTGTGCCATCTGATCGCCTGACACCGCAAGCCTGGCTCGCCCAGCAGCCGCTGCAAACCGACGAACGCCTGTACCTGGTCATCAGCAACGCCAGCGACGCCAACCCGCTCAAGGACTTCTACCAGACCCAGGGCGCCAGCGGCCTGACCGCTCTCTGGAGCGGCACGCCCTACGCCGACTGGCAGCCGGTAATGCCCTACCTCGCCGAACTCAAACCGACCTCCCCCTTCCTCGACTGGATCGCCACCACCGACGCCGACGACTGGGGCTGGCTCGCCGCCTCCAACTGCGAACCGACGGTGGTATTCGAACACCTGCGCAGCCTGACCCAGGTAAAGATGCCGGACGGCGCCGAGGTGTTTTTCAGGTTTTGGGATGGGCGGCATATTTATCCGATTTTGGAAGGCCTCGGTGCCGCCGCCGGTGAAGTGCTACCGGTCTTCAACCGTTACTGGATCAACGGCCAAACCCTGGAAACCGGCATACGCCCGGTACCGAGGGTCAGAGAGTGGCCCTGGTGGGAAGTGCCCAAGGCCTTGCTCGATCAACTGGCCAAGAAAGACCCGACCACCCTGATCGACAACCTGATGCAATGGCTGAGCGAGGAACGCCCAGACCTGTACGACGCTTTCCCGGAGGCTGTGCTGCGCCACAAGGTCGCCCACTTCGTGCGCCGCCCGAATGCCCCGAAAGCCCTTAACGAAGCACTGCTTAACCACCTGACTCTGGAGCAAGGATGATGGGTCGCGTTGCCGATATCGAGAAAGAACTGGACTTGTTCAAGAACAGCCTGACGCTGTACCGCAAGCAGATCGGAGAGTGGTACCTGGCCCCCCTCGATGTGGCTAGCAGAGCAGCTGATATGCCCTCCTTGCTGGGCATGGAGCGGATTATCAAGGCGGGTAACTCCAGCAAAGCGGTCAGCATAAACGACGATGATTTCTCATTCGTCGCCCGTTGCCCGGCTGGTGGTCCGCTGCTGATCGAGAGCAAATTCGAGTCGGTGTATGACATTCCCATCGGCGATATCAAGGTCGACTTCATTGCTGTCGAGGACGGTACCAAATCCACGATAACCCTTGATGCGAAAGGTAAAGGCAGCTTTCAGGGAAAAGAGGGCAAGCTCTACAAAATCCATGTCCATGACAAGGTAACCCAAGATCAAATCGATGCCCTGTTCAAGTCCTATGATGGCTTGAGCGCTGACCTTGAGGGGTTCCTGCGCAAGGAATGGGCGGGCTTCAAACCCCAATGGTCGAATCAGAGCGCTGCGGCCCATGCCATGGCGATCGGCAGCGGTATTCTGGAGGGCGGCTGGGAAGCCATCAAAGGTGTCTGGGACGGCATTACCAAAGCGCTGGATATCCTGCAAAACCCCAAGAAGTTCGCAGCGGACCTGGGAGCCGGTGCCGAAGAGCTGATCAAGCTGGCCAAGGAAGCGCCAGACGTGATGAAAAAGGCCATGTTGCTCGCCAGCGACGAAGCGGCGCTTTATCTGATGGTGCGCTGTGCGTCCATCTGGGTCGCGGGGTTGCCGCCCACCCAGGCCGCGGGCCAAGCGGCGAAAATGACCTCGGCGGCTATTGTCGGGATCCTGATCGATATCGTTATTGCGATCGTATTGACCGTGGCCGCCGAGGGCGCAGGACTGTTTTATCTTGCCGCGCGCCTGGCCAAATACGGCCAGATCATCGTCAAGGCTGTCACCGGCTTCGTGAAGGCCGTGTTCAACATCATCAAGAGCTTCATGGGCTATGTGGGCAAGTACGTCGCCGTAGCCGCTCGCGGCGTGGCCTCGCGGGTGGAAAAAGGCGTGGCGCAGCTGCGTTTTGATGGCAGGAAGAACAGTACGGTCGGGCACTCCGGGCATGCCGACGATGCTTCGCATCAGTCCAGAACCCCCGACAATAAAAGCGCCAACAGTGCGGCTGAAACCTGCACCAATAACTGCCCCGTCTCTATGGTGACGGGTGAAGAACTGCTGACCCTGACCGATGGCCAACTCGATGGCCTGCTGCCCTTTGAATGGACACGCCTGTACCGCACCAGCGCAGTGGAGATCGACAGTCGCCTGGGGTATGGCTGGAGCCATGCACTGTCCCATCGTTTGCAATTGGACGATGAAGGGGTGCTGTGGACCGACAGTGAAAACCGCCAGACCCGCTTCCCGATGCCGACCGAACAACGTCCGGCCATTACCAACAGCCTGGCCAAGGCCGCCATCTATCTGGGCGATGCGCCGGGTGAGCTGATCCTGACCCAGGCCGGCGCACAGACGCGTTTCTTCCACTTCCGCGGCGGCCGCTTGACCACCATCAGCGATGCCTACGACAACCAACTGCATATCAGCTACGACCTGGTCGACCGCGTCCAACGCATCGACAACGGCGCCGGGCGCTCCTTGTTCCTGCGCTATGAAGACAGCCTGATCGTCGCTGTGGACTATCAGCAACGTCGCGCCGAATACGACGAACGCGGTGAGCGTCAAGAGCCGTGGGTCACCGTACAGACCCTGGTGACCTACCAGTACAACCGGCAAGGCCAGCTCACCAGCGCCACCAATGCCGCAGGCGAAAGCGAGCGCTATCGCTACAACGAACAGCACGTGATCATGGAGCGCCAGCTGGCCGGCGGCGCGAGCTTTTTCTGGGAGTGGGAGAACACGGGTAAATCGTCCCGCTGCATCCATCACTGGGCGAATTTCTCGCAGATGGATGCGCGTTATGTGTGGGATGACGCCGGCAAAGTCACAGTCATCAACGCCGATGGCAGTGAAGAACTCTATGTGCATGACGAAAATGCGCGACTGATCAGCCAGACCGATCCTGATGGTGCCGAGACACAAAAAGCCTACGACGAAAAAGGCCGTCTGATCGCGGAGAAAGACCCGCTCGGCGCAGTCACCGAGTACCGCTACAACGAAGCCGGATCGCTGGCCGCGGTGATTCCGCCCGAAGACGAACCCACGTCCTATGAGTATTTTCGCGGCTTCGTCAGCGACGTTCACCGGGGCAAGGCCTCCTGGAAATACCAGCGCAACGACCAGGGCGACATTACCCGCCAAACCGACCCTCACGGCAACGAAACCCACTACCGCTACGACCGCCAGGGTCGCCTGCTGGAAATCACCCACCCCGACGGTAGCCGCCATCAACTGGGCTGGAACGGCCTCGGCCAACTACTGGAAGAACGCCTGCCTGACGGCGGCCAGCGCAAATACCGCTACGACGCCCTAGGCCGGCAGATCACCCGCCAGGACGAAAGCGGCGCCATCACCCAGTACCAGTGGGACGCCGCCAACCGCCTGGCGCAAATCACCCTGCCCGGCGGCGCGACCCGCGCCTTCAGCTACAACGCCTACGGCAAAGTCACCGCCGAGCGCGACGAGCTGGGCCGCATCACCCGCTACGAATACGCCGACAACCTGCACCTGGTCAGCCGCCGCATCAACCCGGATGGCAGCCAGTTGCGTTATCGCTACGACAACGCGCGCCTGCTGCTGACCGATATCGAGAACGAGCGCGGCGAGCAGTACCACCTGGACTACTACCCCAACGGCCTGATCCAACAAGAAACCGGCTTTGACGGGCGCAGCACCGCCTATGCCTACGACCTCAACGGCAACCTGCTGAAGAAAACCGAGTTCGGTGACGATGGCAGCGAGCTGGTCACCGAATACCAGCGCGATGCCGCTGGCCGGCTGTTGGTAAAAACCCTGGCCGATGGCGAAGAGATTCACTACAGCTACGACGCCCTTGGGCGCCTGGTCAACGTCGACGACGGCCACTGGCCGCTGGCCTACGAATACGACCTGCAAGACCGCCTGATTACCGAACACCAGGGCTGGGGCACCCTGCGCTACGAGTACGACAAGCTCGGCCAGCTCAGCCACTGCCGCCTGCCCGACGGCAGCAAGCTCGACTACCGCCATGCCCCTGGCGGCCAACTCAGCAGCATCGACCTCAACGGCTCGCGCCTGACCAGCCACCAGTTCAGCGCCGGCCGCGAACAGCAGCGCCAACAGGGCCTGCTGCTCAGTCAGTACCAATACGACGAACAAGGCCGCCTGCAAGCCCATAGTGTCAGCCAGCAACAGCACGGCCAGCACCGCAACCTCTATCGCCGCGCCTATGCCTACGACGCCAACGGCAATCTCGCTGGCATCGACGACAGCCGCAAGGGCAACCTGCGTTATCACTACGACCCGCTGGATCGCCTGATCAACGTACGGGGCGCCACGCCGGAAAGCTTCGTCCACGACCCGGCCGGTAACCTGCTCGGCCAGGGCGACCAGCCAGCAGCCAACCTGGCCAACGTCAAAGGCAACCGCCTGCTGATGCAAGGCGACCGTCATTACGACTACGACGCCTTCGGCAACCTCAGCCGCGAACGCCGCGGCGCGGGCCAGAAACTGGTCACCGAATACCAGTACGACTGCCAACATCGGCTGATCGGCGTCAGCCTGCCCGGTGGCAGCACCGTCACCTACAAATACGACGCCTTTGGCCGACGCATCGCCAAAACCGTCGATGGCCGCACCACCGAGTTCCTCTGGCAAGGCGAACGGCTGATCGCCGAGAGCGCTGAAAATCGCTATCGCACTTACATCTACGAACCCGGCACCTTCCGCCCGCTGGCTATGCTCGATGGCGAAGGCCCGGCCCAGGCCACACCGTTCTACTACCAACTCGACCACCTCGGCACGCCGCAAGAACTGACCGCGTATAGCGGCGAAATCATGTGGTCGGCCAAATACCGGGCGTATGGCAATCTGGCCGCGCTGGACGTTTCCGAAATCGACAACCCGCTGCGTTTCCAGGGCCAGTACTTCGATGCGGAAACCGGGCTGCACTACAACCGCCATCGCTACTACAATCCGAGTTCTGGACGGTTTTTGACCCCGGATCCGATCAAGCTGGCGGGGGGGGTGAATAACTACAAGTATGTAAACAACCCTACGGGATGGGTGGACCCACTGGGATTGGATGAATGCCCGGGGCAGTCTCCCAAACAGCAACCAGACTACAAATTCAAAAGTGCCAAATACAGGCCAGAAGAAGTACTAGGGCGTCGAGTTTATAAAAATAGCACCGATATTGTTCCAGGTGCGCCATCGACTCCTTTAGATAGCAGCATATCCCCAAGCATACGAAAAAAAGTAGAAGAGGATGGCTGGACTAACCTAGACTTGATGCGAAATGGCAATGCTCCAATTGGGCCGGATGGGAAACAGATGAATTTGCATCATGTGATCGGACAAGAAGCTGGCCCAATGGTTGAGTTGACAAGTTCAACACACAAAAAATATCACAAACCGTTACATGGACTTATTGAGGACGGCAATAGTTTCAGGAATGACAAAAAACTTGAACTACAGTACGAGCGCTTTCGAAAGGCTTACTGGAAAGAGCGGGCTAAGGATTTTGAATGAGGTGTTTTATGTACGACTATCAGTCACTAATACAAAAAATAGACTCTTCGGATGAAGAAACATTCTGGTTCGGCGCAGCAAGTAAAGACCAGATAAAAAAACTGGAAAATTTACTGCAACTTAAGTTTCCTGATGACTTCTCTGCATTCCTAGAAGCTTGTGGCGGCGGTGGCGTGGTCGAATCAGAAATATGTGGCATTGAAAAAAATGACGCAACTCTAGCTAGAGGAGGCACAGTCAATTACAGCACCACCTATTGTAGGACTGACTATGACCTTCCTACGGACTTAGCTGTAATTTTTTTAAAAGATGATGAAATTTGCTGGGCAATCGACTGCTCTCAGCAAGGTAAAGGTAAAGTTGTTAGCTATAATATATTCAGTAAAAAAGTTGAAAAAAAATTAGCTGAGAACTTCTATGACTTCTTTAAAGACTACATAGAAATGAGATTATAGAATTTTTTACACCTACGTTGTTTCGTAACTTTACGTGACAACGTAGGTAAAAAACGAGCTTTTCACATTCAAAAAATTCCAAATTTTTTACCTGAAATACAAATTTTATTCAGTCGACTTTTCCTACAAACAAAATCGACTTCTCCCTGCTTGTATAAGTCCAACCCAATAGATAGGATCTTCAAGTCGCTGCAAAATCAGCGACAAGGGTGTGGAAGCCCTTTTAGATCCAAGAGTGAGAATCTCCATTAAACATGTATCTTTATATATGTTGCTTATGGCGGTTGTACGCGGGGCACTTTCGAGTGCGCCGGGTTCCTGGATCCTCGGTCTTCCACACCCGCGTACGACTGCCACCCTCATGTGGAAGTGATGCAGGCAGTTTCTGAAACTGACCCAGGAAGATCATCTATGTCTCGCTACATGCCCATCACAGGAATCGACAACAATTTTCCCTCGCTACTCATTGACACTCAGGCACCTGTAGACGTACTCCATGACACCGCCGCATACCGTATTCGATGCGTCACCCAACTACTTGAAACAATTTCTCTAACCGAAAACTTCAACAGCGACCCGCTACTGCTACAAGATTTGTCGCGAGTGATCGTCATCCCACTCCGCGACGGCTGTGACCTGATGGATGTCATCGGCCGCAGATTGCAGGATCAAGCTCTGAACGCTTAACCCCGTTCTTTAAAAAATCAGCAATGCCTTATCAGCGCAGCGTGACGACCTGCGCTGATCTTTCAACGGCAACCAACGCAAATATTGCTACGACACCTTCGGCAATCTCAGCCGCAAACGCCGCGGCGTGGGCCAGAAACTGGTCAGCGACATCGCCTGATCGGCGTCAGCCTACCGGGTGGTAGTACTCTGATGATCGCTGGGGCGAACAAGAAGTTCTTCTGAAAAATCTTCGCCAGAACGATATTGAGGTATTTAAACCATGAAACTACTAGAATTATTAAAAAATAGCTTTAGCTTATCAGAAACTCTAAACAGCTCCGCCGAAAGCATCAGCAACGAGATCAACGAAGACTTCTCTTACAAGAACGATTACATAATAAAGAAAACAAGCAAGGCTTATAGCGACGAAATATGCATACAAAAAAATATAGCCAACAATTCAAACATGCAAATCCCAGGCGTCAAAGACCTTATAAACGAATTAAGAAAAATATCGCCTGGCACAATTATTTCCATGCGATTTATTGACAGCAATAATTGGGCCGGGAGAATTTTCTCTAATGAAGAAAAGCTAGTCGGCCTGATATTAGGCAAAAAGAAAAATACAAACTGGGCAACTCCCCCAAACTGGGATGGATCTGAGGAAATGTTAAAAAAACACAATACAGAAAACAAATAATCTACGTCTCACGGAGGAATCTAGCATTCAAAATACAGCAATTGAAATTGCTATCCCTCAAAATCAAACAGAACCGGCTGAAGAGTTCAAGTTATACACATCCCAATAACTGACGCTATACATAAAAACCTTACCTTCGACAACGATGTATGCGAGCTGGGACTATAGTTATCGATCTCCCCCAAACGTACCTGCCCGGTTAGCACATTACATGAAGTGCTTCTTGATCTTTTCACTTTCAAGAACTTATATCCAAAATCAAGATCAAGCGTATACCAGATAAAACGCCGCGATTTTTCATAGACGTTCCTACAAAACGCATCGACTTCTGCCAAAATACGGAACGGGTGGCTCGCAACAACTCATCCTGAAACCGGGTAATCCCACTGTCATTAAAGTGGGTGAAGTCACTAATTTACCGGAGAAATAAAAGTGCTTACCGACCAACAGGCCCGCTTATCTCTCAAAGAACTGAGCGAAAAATACCTCAAGGGAAGAGACCTCGATTATGAACGTCTGATCGAAATCGTTGAGGATCCGTCGCGGCAAGTACCCATCAGAGGAGTGTTGGAAGACATTCGACGGTTCAATAACGTGCAGTTCACGCAACAAGAACTGGAACTGATCGATGAACTTTTATATATGTATGGATAAGTAGCCTCCACGCTAATGCCCAACGCCGCGCTAGTCTATTTGGTGCCAGCCTCCCCGGAATGCTCCGGGACCTCCTATCAACAGATGCATAAAGGGTTGGACGAAGAATTCAACAGAACCGATGTTCCAAGCCTATCTCACGTGCAAGAATTGGAGCTTCCCAATGAACTACTTAGCCAATGAAATCGATGCAGTACTCAAAGAACAAGAAATCGCCTATGAGAAATTATCCTCAGAAAACTTAACAAAACTAATCTCAGACATAAAAACAACCTTTTTCATTCAAGCAAAAGAGCTTGATCCGGCAAACATGATAAACCCTCAAAAAGAGCACGACCCTGACTTCTGGAAAAAAGTTGACCAACTGCAATACTTAGAGAGCCCAGTACTAATAGTTCGTGACAACCAAATTCATGCATGGGAACTGAAGACTTCAAAGGACTTAAAAACTCTATTTTCCGAGACCACCGGCTTCCCTTTTTGGATAACCGATGCAACACTTAACTTCCTAATATACGTAGACGACCACGACTGCGTGCACTTATCTCAATCATACAAAAAGAGCATCAACACAGTTAAAAATCAATAACACCCACTTCCAAAGACAAACCTTAACTAAAAACCATGTACCTAAACAAAGTTCCCGAAACCGAATCCGCCTCATACATTGGAGGCAAACCAGCCATCCCCCAAGGGATAAGCATACCCAAGAGCCCAAACGGCAGCTTGATGAGCTTTTACTTCACGCTGCAATTTCCGGAAGCTCATTCACTACATGGCTACACACTTAGTGTTTTTGCAGCAACTAATGATTTCAACGAAGACTATACAATCCCTGAAATGCTCAAGATCCCGCTATTGGGGGCGATAATTCCAGACAACTTTCTAAGCGATTCCCAAAAATACTTTGCAGCCTTTCTTTTCAGAAATGAAGAAAAGACCTATGCGAGTGACTACCCGACACGGATCGCAATGACTCCTTTAGCGTTTAGCCATAGCAAAGGCAGTGATGTGTTCGGTTGGGCTGGTGATAAGCCCAAGTGGCTCATGGGTGATGAGACACCAGCCCAGTACAAGGGAATGGCCTTGGACTTTTTATTGCAAGTACATGGAGAGCAATCATTTCCGATTATTGATACCGCCCCTGCACAACAAGAAATGGATATCTTTGGCAAAAGCAAGTTTCGAACAAAAAGAAACTATACGTTATTCAACCAGAACGAAATTTATTTCTTTGCAAGTAGAACAGAAGATGTTGATGATCGCGTCTACATAATCACACAATGCGACTGATATAAAACTCAACCAATCATACAGACCAATGAACTCACTGACACTCAAACAAAAAAGTATTATCCACAACTGCTTGCTCGACCTTAAAGACTCTTCCTCCCTGAACAATTCAAGCTTTCTACCGATAGCCTTGGACAAACTCATAGCCTCAGAAGGTTTCGGTATAGAAATGTCTGGAGTCTTTATCAGCGCTGATGAAGACCTTGAAAACATCCCCGAATACCTGAAAGAAGGAATAGCATTCGAGTTCATGGGCGAGCATGTAGTGCTTTCATTTTCTGACGGAGTCTCCGCCATCAGCAACTGGTGCGACAATAACGCCATGTCAGACCGTGAAAGCATTTTGCTAAAATGCAAAATATTGAAAGCAAAATTTTCAACGGAAGATTAATCAGTAGCCAACATCAAACTCGCAGCGATGACAGGGATGCTGAGACTGACGGGAACACTACCCTAGCTGCCTCTGCACACTGCTCATGCTTCACCCGCTGCCCATGCTCGACGGGAATCCCGCTCACAAGTCAGCCGTCTTTCACTACGAAAAAACTGTCGAACCTACTGCTCTCCCCGCCCCGCATTTGTTTATCCCAGCCCTCATCCGTCTAATCCCTATCCCATCCACCGCTGCACAACGAAGATCCCATGACTCGATACATGCTTTACCCGCTGTTCCTGCTTTCCATTCTGTTGACTGGCTGCGCCACCAAGCTCGACGTGGCGCTCAATGGCACGCCGGATCCGGACTATCCATTTGATCGGCAGGCGCCGGTGTTGGTGACGGTTACGACGGGGAATGATGAGAGTTCGCTGAATGCCCGGTATTACCTGCGCGACATGGTCAATGCCATGAAGGACCAAGGGTTCCGGGAGGTGTTCACCGAGGCGACGCTGCCGAAGAAACATGCGCCGATCAAGATGACGGTGACGCTGGATATCGAGAGCAAGCAGGTGACTTATCGCTATACCGCCACTGAGTATGGGCAGGTCCCGACCAGCACCTCCACGGTGTGCAAGGATGGCAAGAAAAAGGACAAGCTGGTCTGCACCAGTACGCCCAACACCAGTTATGGCCCGGTGGGCACTTCGGAGCGGACCGGCTACGCCAGGCTGACCACCTTTACCGTGACGGCCAGGGACGAGGCCAGCAGGCGTGCGGTCTATCTGCTGCGGGCGTCGTCGCAGAACGACGATTGCCAGGACGCCAAGGTCGAGGCCTTTGTCGTTGAACAAGGTTTGCAGAACCTGGATTTCCGCGACCGTGTACAGCGCAATTACACGGTGACCATGCCTGATGGTTACAGCTGCAAATAACCGTCATCTGTAGGAGCGTCCGCTCGCGATGCGGACGCCGTGGTGGGTCAGGGCGGACGCTATCGCGGGCAAGCCTCGCTCCTACGGAAGCACGGGTTATCCGGTTAGAAGTCGTAGCGGCCGGTCACGCCAAGGGTTCGTGGCGTGCCGAGCAGACCTTCATAGCCGCCATTCCCGCCCGACCACAGCGTGGTGTAGTAGGTCTTGTCGAAGGCGTTTTTCAGCCAGAGCGACACGTCCCACTGTCCCTGCTCGTAGTTGCCACGCAGGCCGGTGGAGAGGTTGACCACTGCGTAGCTGGGGATCTGGCCGTAGTCGGAATCCTCGACGGTGCCGACGGCCTTGGAGCGGAAGGCGTAGCTGCCGGTGACGTAGGGTTCGAGGCCGTTGTCCAGGTTCCATTTGTATTCGCCGTTGGCGTTGCCGATCCATTTCGAGGCGCCGACCACCTGGTGGCCGCTGAGGTCGCAGGAGGCCGGGGCGCCTGGGCGCAGGCTGACTTCGGGTGGGCATGGCGCGTCCTTGTAGGACAGGTAGCGCACGTCGTTGTAGGAGCCGTTGAGGTTGAGGGTCAGGCCTCGGATGGGGACCAGCGTGCTTTCGAATTCCACGCCCCGTGAGCGCACCGAGCCGGCGTTGGTCAGGTATTGCACACGGTTGTTGGCGTCGTAGGCGTTGGTCTGGTAGCCGTTGACCTGGGTCCAGAACAGGTTGGCGTTGAGTTGCAGGCGCTTGTCCCACAGGGTGCTCTTGAAGCCCAGCTCGGCGTTGTTGGCGCGCTCGGTGCCGATCAGCAACGAGTCGGCGCCAGCAGTGGGCGCCGAGCCAACCGCGAGGTTGACCCCGCCGGACTTCTCGCCGTGGGACAGGGTGGCGTAGCCCAGCAAATCATCGGTGAAGCGGTAGCTGAGGTTGAGCAGGCCCGAGGGGCTGGTGCTGTACTGGTTGAGGTCGCCGGAGTCGTAGGCCCCGGCTCGCCCACGCCGTGCGGTGGCCGCGGCACCGGTCACCGCGGCGCCACCCACTGGCGCGTTGCGGGTCACCCAGGCGCTTTTTTCTTCATAGGTGCCGCGCAGGCCGGCGGTGAGGTCCAGGCGTTCGGTGAGGTGCCAGGTGCCCTGGGCGAACAGCGCGAAGCTGTCGGTGCGGATATGCCCGTTGCCGATGCTGGTGACGTTGTTCAGGGCGCCGGTGGGCGTGCCGTTCCAGATGTCCGCCTTGGGTCCGTAATAGGCGAAGGATTTGTTATCGAGGTCGGAGCCGAAGTAGTAGGCGCCGAGCACGTAATCGAAGAAGCCGCCGGTCGGTGACGCCAGGCGGAACTCCTGGGACCACTGTTTATCCTCCACCGAAACCCCGGCGTTGTAGCTGGCCGGCACATTGAGGCCGTCGTCATTGCGCGGGGTGAAATCCCACCATCGGTAGGAGCTGACCGAGGTCAGGGTGAAGTCGCTGGGCAGGGTCCAGTTGGCCTCCAGCGAGGTGCCACCCTGGAACACCGTGACATGCTGGTCGTTGTCCAGGTTGACCTTGCGGTGTGTGCCGTCGACCAGGGTGGCGCCGGCCGCGGTGGCCCGCGACTGGTACTGGTTGACGCCATTGATGGTCGGCCCGGTGCTGTACAGCACCCGGGTGCCGGCGCTGGAATCCTCTTCGTTGTAGTCGCCGATCCAGCGCAGGTTGAAGTTCTCGTTGGGCTTGAACAGCAACTGCCCACGGAAACCCTGGCGCGAGCCGCCGTTGAGGTCATGGCCGTCGTGTTCGTTCTTGATATCGCCGTCGCTGCGGGTGCGATAGGCCGAAAAACGCCCGGCCAGCTCGTCGTTCAGCGGCCCGGAAATGGTGCCCTTGGTCTGGAAGTAGCCGTCCTCGCCCACCGAGGTCTCGATGCTGCGCTCGGGGGTGAAGCTCGGTGCGCGGGTGCTGATGTTGATCACCCCGGCGGTGGTGTTCTTGCCGAACAGCGTACCCTGGGGACCGCGCAGCACTTCCAGCTGCTCGATGTCCATCAGGTCGAACACCGCCATGCCCGGCCGTCCCAGGTAGACGTTGTCGATATACAGCCCGACGCTGCCTTCCAGGCCGTCGCTGGCCGGGTTGTTGCCCAGGCCGCGGATCGACACGCTGGACTGGCGCGCGTGCATGTAGGCGACGTTGACGCTCGGCACCAGCTGCTGCAGATCCTGGATGCGATAGATCCGCTGGCTCTCCAGGGCCTGGCCACCGATCACGCTCATCGGCGTCGGTACGTCCTGGGCGCTCTCCTCGCGACGCCGCGCGGTCACGGTCACGGTTTCCAGCTGGCCGCTGGCGGCGGGCCGGGCGGCATTGGCCTTGGCCGGGGCCTCGGCGGGCGTTTCGGCGTCGGCGGCATAGCCGTGGGACCAGCCGGCGCTACCGGCCAGCAGCAGGGCCAGCGGCAGGCGCTTGAGCCGTCGGGGCGAAGTGGGGGAGACAAGGTTCAACGGGCTCATGGGCGGCTCCTGGGCAAAAAAACAGACTGATCCGTATATTCTTTTAAGTTATTTATTTATGTTTTTAATAAGATTTACGGAATAAGAGATTGCCTTTATAAAGAGTCGACCTAATGCATAGCCAATGCATTTCCCCGATATTTTCAATGTGAAAAATGCATATCGATCTGCGCCAGCTCCGTCACTTCATCGCCCTCGCCGAACAGCGCAGCTTTGTCGCGGCCGCCTTGGCGGTGAACCTGTCGCAATCGGCCTTCAGCCGCAGCATCCAGGCCCTGGAGCACAGCGTCGGCTGCCAGCTGGTGGATCGCGGGCGCAAGGACCTGGCACCGACCAAACAGGGGCTGGTGCTGCTCGAACATGCGCGGCGGCTGGTCAGCGGCGCGCAGCAACTGGCCAACGAGATCAGCCAGTTCAACGGCCTGGAGGCCGGCGAGCTGCGCTTCGGTTGCGGGCCGGCGCCAGCGGCGGGCTTGATCCCGAGGGCCATCGGCAGTTTTATCGGGCGTTACCCCAAGGCCCGGGTGCAATTCCAGGTGGATGACTGGCAAACCCTGGGCAAACGCCTGCTCAGCGAAGAGTTCGAATTTTTCGTCGCCGATACCCGACAGTTCGAGGCCAACCCGGATTACCTGACCCAGCGCCTGCGCCCACGCAAATGGCATTTCTGCTGCCGCGCCGGGCATCCACTGGCCGAGCAGGAAAGCGTCAGCGCCGCCGAGTTGATGAGTTACCCGCTGGCCGCGACCATCCGCCCGCCGAACCTGCGCAAGGTGGTGGTCGATCTCAGCGGCCGACCGGATTTCGTCCCGAATGTGGAATGCGAGAACAGCTACAGCCTGCTCGGCGTGGTGATGCGCTCGGATGCGATCGGCATCATCGGCGCCTACAGCGATGCCCTGCACAACGCCCGGGGCGAGCTGGTGTGCCTGAAGATCCAAGGCCTGGCCGACGACCTGGAGGAGCTGTACACCCGCTACGGCATCGTCAGCCGCGCCGGCTACCGGTTGTCACCGCTGGCCGAGGCGATGATCGAAGAGATCAAGCGCACCGACGCGCTGGATGAGGATGTGTGTTCCCTGGAGAACTTCGCAGTCTAAAACACCAAACCTGTAGCCGCTGCCGCAGGCTGCGATCGACTGCGAAGCAGGCGCAAGGTCTTAAGATCGCTGAAGGCCTGCGGCCTTATCGCAGCCTTCGGCAGCGGCTACAGGGGTCGCCTTCGCCCATGCAGGCCGTGCATGAAAACCATGCGCCAAATGCGCTTGTCGTAACGCCCCGCGACAGCGAAAACCCTCACCTGTCTTTCGATCGGTGAAGCCCATGTCCAACCCCGTCCAACCCGTGCGCAACGTGCTGTACATCATGTGCGACCAGCTGCGTCGCGATTACCTGTCGTGCTACGGCCACCCCCATCTGCACACGCCGAATATCGACCGTCTGGCCGCCGCCGGCGTGCGTTTCAGCCGCGCCTACACCCAGGGCACCATTTGCGGGCCGTCGCGGATGTCGGCCTACACCGGGCGTTATGTCAGCAGCCACCAGGTGGCGTGGAACGCCGTGCCGCTGCCCCTGGAAGAGCTGACCATCGGCGACTACCTGAGCCCCCACGGCATCCGCACCGCGCTGGTGGGCAAGACCCACGCCACGCCCAACCTCGATGCCCTGCAGCGCCTGGCGATCGACCCCGAGAGCCGGCAAGCCGAAGCCCTCAACGAGGTCGGTTTCGAACCCTACCTGCGCCACGACGGGATCTTCCCCGACAGCCCACTGTTCGACGACAAACGCGAGTCGGCGCCCTACACCCATTACCTGCGCGAACAGGGTTACCAGGGGCGCAACCCCTGGCACGACTGGGCCAACGCCGCCGAAGGTGAACAGGGTGAAATCCTCAGCGGCTGGAAAATGCGCAACGCCCACCTGCCGGCCCGCGTCCCCGAGCAGCATTCGGAGACCGTCTACACCACCGACCGCGCCCTCGACTTCATCCAGGAGCAGGGCGAGCAGCCCTGGTGCCTGCACCTGTCCTATATCAAGCCGCACTGGCCCTATATCGCGCCGGCGCCCTACCACGCGCTGTACAGCGCCGAGCAGGTTATCGCCCCGGTGCGCGCCGCCGCCGACAAGGCCAGTGACCACCCGGTGTACGCCGCCTTTCGCCAGCATCAGGAGAGCCAGAATTTCTCCCGCGATGAGGTGCGCCTGAACGTGGTGCCGACCTACATGGGCCTGATCAAGCAGGTGGACGATCAGCTCGGCCGCCTGTTCGACTTCCTGCAAAGCAGCGGGCGCTGGGACGACACCCTGATCGTGTTCACCAGCGACCACGGCGATTTTCTCGGCGATCACTGGCTGGGGGAAAAGGAGTTCCTGTTGGAGCCGGCAGTGGGTGTGCCATTGATCGTGCGTGACCCACGGGCGGCGGCGGATATCAGCCGCGGCACGCTGGACGAGCGCCTGGTGGAAACCATCGACGCCCTGCCGACCTTCCTCGACGCCCTGGGGCTGCCCGGCGCCGAACACCGGCTGGAAGGCCGCTCGCTGATCCCGCTGCTGCACGGCACGGCGGGCGACTGGCGCCGCTACGCCATCAGCGAATACGACTATGCGTTCCAGGCCCCGGCCCGCGAGCGCCTGGCCCAGCCCATCGACCGCTGCCGCATGACCATGGTGCGCAGCGAGCGCTGGAAATACCTGGCCTACGACGGCTTCCGCCCGCAGCTGTTCGACCTGCTCAATGACCCCCAGGAACTCCACGACCTCGGCGCCGACCCGGCCTATGCGGCGGTGCGCGAGGAGCATCTGGGCTATCTGTTCGACTGGCTGCGCGGGCTGAAGCGACGGACCACCATCAGCCACCAAGAGATCGACCTGCGTGGACAGCGGTTTAGGTATGGCGAACCGGAGGCGGAAAAGGTGGTGCAGATCGGGGTGTGGTGAGGCGCTGACTTCAAGGGCCTCATCGCGGGCAAGTCGGATCGCCGCCCGCTCGCTCCTACGGTAGGAGCGAGCGGGCGGCGATCCGACTTGCCCGCGAAAAAAATCAAACCCACCGCCGGCCTGTAGCCGCTGCCGCAGGCTGCGATCGACCCGAAGGGGCGCAGCGGTCTCAAGATCGCCAAAGGCCTTCGGCCTTATCGCAGCCTGCGGCAGCGGCTACAGAGAGTCGCGGTGACCTCCGTCACAGCCCCTTGATGGTCTGGCTACGCTGCCCTTGCACACCCACCGGCACGTCGCCCTTGAGGGTCACGCGGCGTACCACGCGGTCCTGGGTGCCGTAGTCGTCGACCGCGTAATGCTGGGTCGAGCGGTTGTCCCAGATCGCCACGTCACCGGCGGTCCAGCGCCAGCGCACGGTGTTTTCCAAACGCGTGACATGGCTTTGCAGCAGGTTGAACAGGTGCGCCGAATCGGCCTGGCTATAACCCTTGATGCGCTTGACGAAATGCCCGAGCACCAGGCTCTTCTCGCCGCTCACCGGGTGTACGCGCACCAGCGGGTGTTCGGTCTCGTAGACGGTGGAGGTGAACACCTTGCGATAGCGCTCCAGCTTCTCCGCCGACACGTCCGGCTTGGCCCCGGCGTAATCGTATTCGTTGCTGTGCACCGCCCAGAGCTTGTCCGCCAACTCGCGCAGCTCCGCCGGCAGTTCGTTGTAGGCGGTGGCGGTGTTGGCCCAGACCGTATCGCCGCCGGAGGCCGGCGCCACCACCGAACGCAGGATCGAGGCCTTCGGGTAGGCATCGACGAAGGTCACGTCGGTGTGCCAGGAGTTGGCGCGCTGGCCCTCGGCGCCGTCCAGTTCGAGCAGGTAGCGGGTGCCGTCGCGCACCGGCACGGTGGGGTGCGCCACCGGCTCGCCGAGCAGGTGGGAGAAGGCTTCCTGGCTCTGGTCGTCAAGGTGGGTCTGGCCACGGAAGAAGATCACCTTGTAATCCACCAGCGCCTGCTGGATGGCCTCGACCGTGGCGGCGTCCAGCTCGCCGGAGAGTTGCACGCCACGGATCTCGGCGCCGATACGGCCGGCCACCGGGTGGATCTCAAGCGCATGAACAGCGGGTTTAACGGCTAGTGCGGCATTGCTCATCGGGTCGACCCTCGTCTGACTGCTTACGGTTGAGCGGCAGCGAAACAACGCTCTATCTATATTCACTTTAGATCTAATAGATATTCACATGCTTCGTTGACGGAATAAGAGCTTGCATTTAAAACCTCATTCCTCACTCGTCGCAAATGCCTTCGGGCTATTTTTCGGATGCCGGGAAAGCATATGGATCTTCGCCAGTTGCGTTACTTCATCGCCCTCAACGAACACCGCAGTTTTGTCCGCGCGGCCGACGCCATGGGCATCACCCAGCCGGCCTTCAGCCGCAGTATCCAGGGCCTGGAGCAGGAGTTCGGCTGCGTGCTGGTGGACCGTGGCAACAAGGATTTGCGCCCCACGCCGGAAGGCCAGGTGGTGTTGCAGCACGCCCTGAGCCTGGTGCAGGGCGCGGCCTTGCTGAGCAGCGAAGTGACGCAGATGACCAAGCTCGACGCCGGCGAACTGCGCTTCGGTTGCGGCCCGGCGCCGGCGGTGAAACTGGTGCCCGACGCGGTGGCGCAATTCACCGGCATCCACCCCAAGGTGCGCATCTGCCTGGAGGTGGATAACTGGGAAAAACTCAGCCGCAGCCTGAGCCGCGAAGAGATCGAATTCTTTATCGCCGACATCCGCCATTTCGAGGCCGACCCGAACTTCCAGACCCAGCCCCTGACGCCCAAGCGCGGGGTGTTTTTCTGCCGCCCGGGGCACCCGCTGCTGGCCAAGGAAAGCCTGTCGACCAACGACATGTTCGACTACCCGCTGGCCACCACCCTGATCCCCCCGGGAATCCGCAAGCTGCTGGCCAATCTCAGCGGGCGCATCGACTTTTCCCCGACCATCCAGACCGAGCACTTCCCGGCGCTGGTGAAGATCGTGCGCCAGTCCAATGCGATTGGCGTGGGCACCGAAGAGGCCTTCGTCGAGGACATCGAACAGGGTTCCCTGGCGCTGCTGCACTGGCGCAACCTGCCGCAGAACATCGAGAGCATGAACGCCCGTTGCGGCATCGTCAGCCGCACGGGATTCCGCCTGTCACCAGCGGCCCGCAAGATGATCGAAGTGCTGGTGGCGGTGGATCGGCAGCAGGTCAGCATTGCAGTTTGACAATCCCCTGTAGCCGCTGCCGAGCCCGCGAGGCTGCGATCGGCACCGCAGGGGCCGCAAACCACACACCGTATACTTCCCGGTAACCCGCGCGGACAGGTTTGGCGAGGACTGCGTCGGAATGCCGCCCACCTCGTACGCAGCCTCGCGCTGCTCGGCAGCGGCTACAGAAGCAGGGCATGCCATTCGAAATGCTTGGGCCACCCCGAACCCTGTAGCCGCTGCCGAGCCCGCGAGGCTGCGATCGGCACCGCAGGGGCCGTAAAACCATGCACCGCATACTTCCCGGTAAACCGCGCGGACAGGTTTGGCGAGGACTGCGTCGGAATGCCGCCCACCTCGATCACAGCCTCGCGCTGCTCGGCAGCGGCTACAGAAACAGGGCATGCCATTCGAAATGCTTGGGCCACCCCGAACCCTGTAGCCGCTGCCGAGCCTGCGAGGCTGCGATCGGCCCCGCAGGGGCCGCAAAACCATGCACCGCATACTTCCCGGTAACCCGCGCGGACAGGTTTGGCGAGGACTGCGTCGGAATGCCGCCCACCTCGATCACAGCCTCGCGCTGCTCGGCAGCGGCTACAGATCCATGCCGCGTTACAACCCCGCCGCCGCCAACTGCGGCGCCACCCATTCGCTGACCTTGAACGGCTTGCGGATCAGCCGCTGCTGCGCGGCCAGGTCCACCGCGTCCTGCAGTTTGCCGAGGAACACCGGGTCCAGGGTCGAGGGGAAGATTTCGCTGAAGCGCTGATCCTTGAGGTCCTGCTGCAGCACCACCGGCGGGTAGCTGGCCAGCCCCGACACCAGCTCGATATAGGCGTCCTTGTTGCTGTCCTGGGTCAGCCACTGCACGGCCTGCTGCTGGGCCTTGAGCAGCTTCTCCACCACCTCGGGATGGGCATCGACGAACGCGCCACTGCCCACCAGCACCGCCTGCACGCTACCCGCGCCGCCCAGGTCCTTGGTGTTCAGCGGCACCTCGGCCAGGCCCTTGGCCTGCAAGGCATTCAGGCCTGAACCACCCCATGAGGCATCGATCTGCCGGGCCGCCAGCGCCGCGATCGCCGCGTTGAAGTCGAGGTTGATCACCTTCAGGTCTTTCTCGCTCAGGCCCTGGCTGGCCAGCGCCGCGTCGAACGACAGCTGGGTGGCCGTGCCGCGGAACACCGCGACCCGCTTGCCCTTGAGGTCCTGCAAGGTCTTGATCCCCGACCCCGGCACCACTCCCAGGTACTGCTTGACCCCTCGGGCCGAGGCACTGAGCAGGCGGGTATCCAGGCCGTTGGACTTGCCGATGATCGCCGCCAGGTCCCCCAGATAGGCCAGGTCCACCTGACCGTTGGCGAAGGCCTCGTTGATCACCGGGCCGGCGCCCTTGAAGTAGTTCCACTGGATGCTGATGCCCTGGTCGGCGAAGGCCTTTTCGAAGATCTGCTGTTGGCGCAGCACGTCCGTCACCCCGCCGCCGCTGTGCTGGGTACCGGCGCTGAGGTCCGGCACGGCGATACGGATTTGCTTGAGCTCATCGGCCTGGGCCAGCAGCGGCAGGCATCCCAGAAGCCCCGCCAGGGCCGGCGCGGCGAATAGGCTGAAGACGCGTTTGAAAGGAAGGTTCATAGGTGTGGCTCCTGGCTGCGACGGGCATTGAGGAGCAGAAGGTAGGCCCAAGGCGGTCCAAGCTTTAAATACTATAAGTTCACATTTTAATAACTCGTTCGAATAAACCAGCCAGGACGCGGCTCTGCGCGGCGTATGCATGGACAGCATCGAAAATATTCTCCAAATGCATTGGATGCAGCGTGCCTGGAGGCCTTAAATGGCCTCTCTTATCTCCCAATAGCATCGATATAACTTTTTATATAACCAAAATACGACTCTGTAGGAGCGAGGCTTGCCCGCGATAGGCCGCAGGCCGATTGTGGCCCTGATGCGGTCTTGCGGCCTCGACGTCGCCATCGCGGGCAAGAACTAGGCGTCCCCCCTGCTCCTACAGAAGCAGAAGCAAAAAAGCTGCAGCACAACCCGACAACGGAGATCGTCCATGGCCCGTGTTTCCCTTCTCAGCTTGCCGTTGGCCGCGCCCGCCGATAAGCCGCTGTCCTGGCCGCGCATCCACCGGCGGCTGTTGCCCTGGCTGCTGCCCCTGAGCCTGTTCGCCCTGTGGTGGCTGGCCAGCCGTAATGCCTGGATGAGCGAGCAGATCCTGCCGGCACCCGCGCTGGTCTGGAACAGCGCGCTCGAGCTGGCCGGCGGCGAGCTGTGGAGCCATCTGGCGATCAGCCTGCAACGGTTGGCCTGGGGCCTGCTGGCGGGCATCGGCGCCGGCGCCGTGCTGGGCGCGGCACTGGGCTCCAGCCGGCGCCTGGAACGCCTGGTGTTCCCGACCTTCGCCGCCCTGGCCCAGGTCCCGACCCTGGCCTGGATCCCGCTGTTCATGGTGTTTTTCGGCATCGGCGAACTGCTCAAGCTGGTGGTCCTGGTCAAGGCCATCGTGGTGCCCGTGACCCTGCATACCCTGGTCGGCGTGCGCGACGCCCAGCCCAGACTGCGCGAAGCCGCCGCTGTGCTGCGCCTGCCGCCACACCTGCTGATCCGCCGGCTGGTGCTGCCCGCCGCCCTGCCCGCCTTCATGGCCGGCGTACGCCTGGCCCTGGCCGCCGGCTGGACCTCGCTGCTGGCGGTGGAGCTGCTGGCCTCCAGCGAAGGCATCGGCTACCTGATGGTCTGGGCGCGCCAGCTGTTCATGCTGGATATCGTCTTCGTCTGCATCGTGGTGATCGGGGTGATTGGCGTGGCCATGGACCGCGGCATCGGCCTGCTGGACAAGGCCCTGGTGCACTGGCCGCACCCGGCCATCGCGCAGATCCGCCGCGGCCCGCGCTACCAGGGCTGGCAACGCCTGCAACCCTGGCTGCTACCGCTGTTCCTGCTGGCGCTGTGGCAAGTGGCGAACCAACTGGAATGGGTCGACGCCAATATTCTGGTGAGCCCGCTGGCGGTGCTGCAAACCACCTGGAGCGGCCTGCTCGACGGCAGCCTGTCGGGCGGCCTGGGCCTGAGCCTGGGACGCACCCTGGGCGGCCTGCTGCTGGGTGGCGGCCTGGGTTTTGCCCTGGGCCTGCTGCTGGGCCTGTCGCACCTGAGTGAACGAATCCTGGGACCAACCCTGGCGGCACTGCGGCAGATCGCCATTTTCGCCTGGGTGCCGTTGCTCACCGCCTGGTTCGGCCTCGGCGAGCTTGCGAAATGGGTATTTGTCGCGCTGGCCGCGTTCTTCCCGCTGTTTATCGCCACCCAGCGCAGCGTCGCCAACCTGTCGCCGCAACTGACCGAGGCGGCACAAGTGCTGCGCCTGAACCTCTGGCAACGCCTGCGCCGCCTGGTGCTGCCGGGCGCCGCGCCGGGGATCTTCGCCGGGCTGCGCCTGAGCCTGATCTACGCCTGGCTGGGGACCATCGGCGCGGAATATTTCATGCCGTCCAACGGCGGCATCGGCAGCCAGATGATCGGCGCCCAACAGCTGCTGCGCATGGACCTGATCCTGGCCGGCATGTTCCTGGTGGGCCTCACCGGCGCCCTGCTCAACCTCATTGGCCAACAGCTCGAAACCCGCGCCACACGCTGGAGACACGCATGAACGCACTCGTACCTTCCCCCATCGTCAGCTTCAACCAGGTGGGCAAGACCTTCGAGGTCGCCGGTGGCGAACTGGAGGCAATCCGCGAATTCAACCTGGAGATCGCCGAGGGCGAATTCGTCGCCATCGTCGGCTCCAGCGGCTGCGGCAAATCCACCCTGCTGCGCCTGCTGATCGGCCTGGACACGCAGTTTCGCGGCGAGATCCGCGTCGACGGCAAGGCCGTCAACGGCATCGGCGGCGAACGCGGCATCGTGTTCCAGGAACACCGCCTGTTCCCCTGGCTGACGGTCGAGGAAAACATCGGCCTGGGCCTGGTCAACGAAGCCCTGAGCGCCAGCGAACGGCAGACCCGCATCGCCGATTTCATCGAACTGGTGGGCCTCACCGACTTCACCCGCGCCTACCCGCACCAGCTGTCCGGCGGCATGGCGCAACGAGTGGCCATCGCTCGCGGCCTGGTGGCCAGCCCGCGCATCCTGCTGCTGGACGAACCCTTCGGTGCCCTCGATGCGCTGACCCGCCAGCAGATGCAGGACGAGCTGCTGGCGATCCGCGAGCGGGCCAGGATCACCACGGTGCTGGTCACCCATGACGTCGAGGAAGCGATCTTCCTCGCCGACCGCGTGGTGGTGATGGAACCGCGCCCCGGCCGGATCAAGCGGGTGGTGGACATCGCCCTGCCCCATCCGCGCCAGCGCAGCAGTTTCGACTTCCACCAGCTGCGCGAAGAACTGCTCCACGAACTGACCAGCGACGATCACTACCAGGTGCCTTTGCCCGCCCAGATCCGTGACCTGCCACTGGCCTTTATTGCTTGCTGATAAGGAGTGAATAGATGCCGCAACGTCCCAACTTCCTGGTGATCCTCGCCGACGACCTGGGCTTTTCCGATCTCGGTGCGTTCGGCGGTGAAATCGCCACGCCGAACCTCGATGCCCTGGCTTTCAACGGCCTGCGCCTGACCGACTTCCACACCGCGCCGACCTGCTCGCCGACCCGCTCCATGCTGCTCACCGGCACCGACCACCATATCGCCGGCATCGGCACCATGGCCGAGGCCCTGACCCCGGAACTGATCGGCAAGCCGGGCTACGAGGGCCATCTCAACGACCGCGTGGTGGCCCTGCCCGAGCTGCTGCGCGACGCCGGCTACCAGACCCTGATGAGCGGCAAATGGCACCTGGGCCTGACCGCCGAACTGGCGCCCCACGCCCGTGGTTTCGAGCGTTCGTTCTCGCTGCTGCCCGGCGCCGCCAACCACTACGGTTTCGAGCCGACCTACGACGAAAACACCCCGGGCCTGCTCAAATCCACCCCGGCGCTGTACATCGAGGACGACCGCTTCATCGACGAGTTGCCCAAGGACTTCTATTCCTCCGACGCCTTCGGCGACAAGCTGCTGCAGTACCTCAAGGAGCGCGACCAGACCCGGCCGTTCTTCGCCTACCTGCCGTTTTCCGCGCCGCACTGGCCGTTGCAGGCCCCCGAGGAAGTGGTCGCCAAGTACCGTGGCCGTTATGACGCCGGCCCCGAAGTGCTGCGCCTGGAGCGCCTGGAAAAGCTCAAGCAACTGGGGCTGATCGAGGCCGATGTGGAACCGCACCCGCTGCTGGGCCTGAGCGCCGAATGGGCGGCCCTGAGCGAGCAGCAACGGCAGGTTTCCGCCCGGGCCATGGAGGTCTACGCGGCGATGGTCGAGCGCATGGACTGGAACATCGGCCGGGTGGTGGACTACCTGCGCAAGCAGGGCCAGCTGGACAACACCTTTATCCTGTTCATGTCCGACAACGGCGCCGAAGGCGCGCTGCTGGAGGCCTTCCCCAAGTTCGGCCCGCAGCTTTTGACCTACCTCAACCAGCACTACGACAACAGCCTGGAGAACATCGGCCGCGCCAACTCCTACGTCTGGTACGGCCCGGCCTGGGCGCAGACCGCCACCGCCCCGTCGCGCCTGTTCAAGGCCTTCACCACCGAAGGCGGGATCCGCGTGCCGGCGCTGGTGCATTACCCGCAGCTGTCGCTCAAGGGCCGGATCAGCCATGGCTTCGGCACGGTGATGGACATCACCCCGACCATTCTCGACCTGGCCGGCGTGCGCCATCCGGGCAAACGCTGGCGCGGCAAGGAGGTGGCGCCGTTGCGGGGCAAGTCGTGGCTGGGCTTCCTGTCCGGCGAGACCGCGCAGGTGCACGACGAACACACGGTCACCGGCTGGGAGCTGTTCGGCCGCCGGGCGATTCGCCAGGGCCAGTGGAAGGCGGTGTACATCCCCGGCCCCGTGGGCCCGGCGACCTGGCAGCTGTACGACCTGAGCCAGGACCCGGGGGAAATCCACGACCTGGCGCAGAGCGAGCCGGACAAACTCGAGGCGCTGATCGGCCATTGGCAGCAATACGTGGACGAAACCGGGGTGATCCTCAGCGCCTCGCCGTTCCAGCCGGATTGACACTGCCGTTGCCAAGCTCCCCACCCCCTAGCAACGCGGTGTGCCTGGCCTGGCGACAGCTGCGCTGTCGATCGCAGCCTCGCTAACGCTCGACAGCGGCTACACCAATCCCCTGTAGCCGCTGCCGAGCCACGGCGAGGCTGCGATCGGGGCGCAGCCCCGCAAACCTGACAGCACGGTGGGCCTGACCTGTACGGTCGCCTGGCCTGCCGACAGCGGCTACAGCGGCCTGCGATTGGCACTCACGCCCTGACACCCCGCACCACCTGCGCCGCCGCCTGCTCCTTGCGGGTAAAGCGGTTGGCCCGGGCGAAGGTGCCGAAATCGTTGAAACGCACGCCCATCTCGGCCATCACCTTGTGCGCCACCGGCGCAGTCAGCTGGCGGATATAGAAGGGTTCCTTGACCACGAAATGGTGGATGCCGTGGGTGCTGCCGAAATTGAAGCAGAACGCCTGCAACGGCCACAGCCACCAGGGGTTGAGCACCTGGGTCTGCTGGATCACGTTGCCCGCGTCGATGTCGCCGTAGTAGTGCATGTTCGAGCTGACGAAGTGCAGGCAGAAGGTGCGCAGCACATTGGGGCCGATGATCACCACCACGGCGATATCGATCACCTGCATTACCGCCAGGGTGCTGGCCGACCAATCGATGGGCGAACCCAGCAGCGCGGCGACGCCATTGGCGGCGTGGAAGCCGAGAAACACATACCAGGCCCCCCAATGCAGCAATGCCAGCGGTGCGTACACCTTCAGGGTGCGCTTGAGGATGTTGCGCTTGTGCGCCCAGGTCTTGGCCCGCAGGGTGCGGATCAACGACGACATGACATTGTCGCCAACCATCAGCAGGCGGGCGAAACCCCAGGGCTCGCCGTTGGTGATGGCGCGCTCCTCCATGTCGGCCTCGGTGCCGGACACCTTGTGGTGATTGAGGTGCAAATGGCGGCGGATCCAGGGATTGATGGTGCTCGGCCGCGCCAGCCAGACCAGCGCCAGCATCAGGTTGTGGGGGATGCGCTGCTTGCGGAAATACATGCTGTGGATCAGGTCGTGTTCCAGCTCATGGGTCAAGGAGGCGAAAAACGCGTTGAGCAGCAGGCAGGCCCACCAGGCCATGTACCCGCCGATATAGAGCGCCGCCGTGCCGATCATCCCGGCCAGGGCCAAGGCCAGGATGCCCGCGCCCAACGCATCCTGATGCTTGAGCAGCGGGTAGCGCTCGCGCAACTCGACGCCCCTGGCCAGCACCACCTCACGAATATGCGCCGATCGTTGCTGAGCATTCAGCCGGTCGGGACTTGCAGAAGTACCGTGCATGCTTCCATCCTCTGGTTATTGATGTTCGCATCCTGCCCTGCGCCTGCGCGCCGGGCGCTAGCCGCGGACGCCAACCTGTTGACCGGACGCGCCAACCGCCATGACCGAACCCACTTCCCTCGCCAGCTGGACCCGCGCCCTGCGCAAGCAGCTCGATGCCCTGGGCCTCGACAGCACCGCCCTGTGCCACCAGGCTGGCCTCGACCCGCAACTGATGGACGACCCCAACGCGCGCTACCCGCTGTCGGGCACCACCCGCCTGTGGCAACTGGCGGTGCAGGCCAGCGGCGACCCGGCCATCGGCCTGCGGGTCTCGCGCTTCGTCAGCCCGACCACCTTCCATGCCCTGGGTTATGCGCTGGTGGCCAGCGGCAGCCTGCGGGAAGTGTTCGAGCGCATCGTGCGTTATCACCAGGTGGTCAGCGATGCCCTGGAGCTGGAGCTGACCCGCACCGAGGACCGCTATCGCTTTCGCCTGAAGGTCCCACAAGGCAACCCGGAACCGGCGTTCGAGGCCATCGACGCCTTTGTCGCGATCTACGTGCGCACCTGCCGCAACCGCCTGGGCCGCGACTACGCGCCGCTGGCGGTGTACCTGCGGCGCCCTGAACCAGCGGACCCCAAGCAATGGCACACGGTGTTTCGCGCGCCGGTGTTTTTCGGCGCCGACGAGGATCGCCTGGAATTCGGCCTGCACGATTTCGACAGCCACCTGGACGACGCCAACCCGGAACTGGCCGAACACAACGAGGCGGTACTCAAGCGCACCCTGATGCAACTGCAACCTTTGACCTGGGAGCGCAAGGTGCGCGGGGTCATCGAGTCCCAGCTGCCGGAAGGCGAACCCTCGGCCGAACGGGTCGCCCAGGCCCTGCACCTGAGCCTGCGCAGCCTGCAACGCCATCTGGCGGACGAGGGGTGTCGCTTCGACACCCTGCTCAACGAATGCCGGGAAAACCTGGCCCTGCTGCACCTGCGCGACCCGCAGTGCTCCCTGAGCGAGATCAGTTACCTGCTGGGGTTTGCCGATGCCAGCAGCTTCAGCCGCGCGTTCAAGCGCTGGACCGGGATGACGCCGGGGCAGTTTCGCGATGGGTTGCGCTGAAGGACCTGTGGCGGGTTCGAGGGCCTTATCGCGGGCAAGTCGGATCGCCGCCCGGCCGCTCCTACAGAAGCACGCAATCTTCTTCTGTAGGAGCGGCCGGTCGACGCTCGATTGCCCACGATAGCGATCTGAAGGTCAAACCCCGGCCAACGCCCGCAACCGGTCTTCGTCGAGAATCTCGATCTCGCCATAACCCAGCTTGAGAATCCCCTGCCCCTGCAAATCCTTGAGGATCTGGTTGGTGGTCTGGCGCGACAGCGACAACAGCAGCGCCAGTTGCTCCTGGGGCAGGTGCAGGACTCGGCGCGGGGTGTCGGTCTCGCCGTAGCCGCGGGCGATCATCAACAGGCGGTTGGCCACCCGCGCCGGGGCCGGCATCAGGCTCAACTGCTCGAGGTTGATAAAGGCCAGGCGCAGCTTGTGGCTCATCAACAGCGCCAGCTGCCGCCAGTATTGCGGGTGTTCGTCCAGCAGTTCGAGCAGCGCCGCCTGGGGCACGTTGAGCAGGCCGCACGGGCCCACGGCATAGGCGTCATGGGTGCGCGGCTGGCCGTCGAACAGGCAGATCTCGCCGAACCAGTGCGGCGCCTCCACCAGGCTCAGCAGCGCCTCCTTGCCTTGCTCGCTGACCGCGCCGACGCGCACCGTGCCTTCCAGCACCGCGTACAGGCCGCAGGGCGGATCGCCGCGCTGGAACAGGCGCTGGCCCGGCGCCAGCGAGCGCAAACGGGCATTGGCCAGCAGACTATTCTGTAATTCAACGGGCAAGCGGCTGAACCATTGGCCGCTCATCAGGCGCTCACGCCAGACCTGCATCTTCATCGATAGCGTTATCCATACGGGCAGCGAGCCGATTGTCGCCTAGCCGACAGAGTCGGCAACCGGCGCAGGGCATGATTCGATCACCCTACAGGAGGAACAACAATGAAAAGCCTCGTCGACCATCTCAGTCAATACGCCGCCTACCACCGTGATCCGCGCAACATCGCCAGCCACTTTATCGGCATTCCGCTGATTGTGCTGGCCGTCGCGGTCCTGCTGTCGCGCCCCGCCTGGCCGGTCGCCGGGCTGTGGTTGTCGCCGGCGCTGTTGCTGGCGCTGGCGTCATGCGGGTTCTACCTGCGCCTGGAACTGCGCCTTGGCCTGCTGATGACGCTGCTGATGGGGCTGTCGGTGTGGGCCGGCCATGCACTGGCGCAGCAAAGCACCCTGGTCTGGCTGGCCAGCGGGGTGGGCATGTTCGTGATCGGCTGGGTGATTCAGTTCGTCGGCCATTACTACGAAGGGCGCAAGCCGGCCTTTGTCGACGATGTCTCGGGGCTGATCGTCGGGCCGTTGTTCGTGGTGGCGGAGCTGGCGTTTCTGCTGGGGCTGCGCCAGGCGCTCAAGCATGAGATCGAGGCGCGGGCGGGAGGGGTGCGGGTCAATCCGAAACGTGCCGCTGTGTAGATCGCTATCGCGGGCAAGCTCCGCTCCTACAGAAGCGGAGCTTGCCCGCGATGCTTTTGACGTTTAGATATTGGCGACTTTCTGCCAGACCTTGGGCTTGAAGAACAGCGTCTCGCCCTTGGCCAGCCCGACCAGGCTGTCATGGTCTTTCACCACTTCGGCCTCGATCAGTTCGCTCTGCCCTTCGACCTTCAAGGTCACCCGGGTGGTGGCGCCCAGCGGACGGATATCGCGCACTTCGGCGGCATGGTGGTCGGCCAGTTCGGAGCGCGACAGCGACACTTCGTGCGGACGGAACAGCACATGGTGGTCCTCGCCCAGGTGCAGGCGGTTGGAGTCGCCGAGGAAGTGGTAGACGAAGTCGCTGGCCGGGTTCTCGTACACCTCGCCCGGCGAGCCGATCTGCTCGATCACGCCCTTGTTCATCACCACGATACGGTCGGCCACTTCCATGGCTTCTTCCTGGTCGTGGGTAACGAATACCGAGGTCAGGTTGATGTCTTCGTGCAGCCGCGCCAGCCAGCGCCGCAGCTCCTTGCGCACCTTGGCGTCCAGGGCGCCGAAGGGTTCGTCCAGCAGCAGCACTTTCGGCTCCACCGCCAGGGCGCGAGCCAGGGCGATCCGCTGGCGCTGGCCGCCGGACAGCTGCTCCGGGTAGCGGTCGGCGAGCCAGTCCAGCTGCACCATGTTCAACAGCTCATGGACCTTCTCGGCGATCTTGCTTTCGCTCGGGCGCTGGTTCTTCGGCTTCATGCGCAGGCCGAAGGCGACGTTGTCGAACACGCTCATATGGCGAAACAGCGCGTAGTGCTGGAACACGAAACCGACGTTGCGATCGCGCACGTCGTGGCCGGAGACGTCCTCGCCGTGGAACACGATACTGCCGGCGTCCGGGGTTTCCAGGCCGGCGATGATCCGCAGCAGGGTGGTCTTGCCGCAGCCGGACGGGCCCAGCAGCGCCACCAGCTCGCCGCTCTGGATGTCCAGGTTGATGCTGTTCAAGGCCTTGAAGGCGTTGAAGTTCTTGCTGACGTTACGGACTTCGATCGACATGATTCATTCCTCCGCGGCGCTGGCGCGCAGGCGGTTGATTCGGTTTTCGCTCCACTGCTTGAGCAGCAGGATGAAGAGCGCCAGGATCAGCAACAGGCTCGCGACGGCGAACGCGGCGACGTGGTTGTATTCGTTGTAGAGGATCTCGACGTGCAGCGGCAGGGTGTTGGTCACCCCGCGAATGTGCCCGGAAACCACCGACACCGCGCCGAATTCCCCCATGGCCCGCGCGGTGCAGAGCACCACGCCGTAGATCAGGCCCCACTTGATGTTCGGCACGGTCACATGCCAGAACATCTGCCAGCCGTTGGCCCCCAGCAGCCGCGCGGCTTCCTCTTCCTGGGTGCCCTGCTCCTGCATCAGCGGGATCAGTTCGCGGGCGACGAAGGGCACGGTGACGAAGATGGTCGCCAGGACAATGCCCGGCAGGGCGAACACGATCTGGATATCGTGATCCTGCAGCCACGGCCCGAACAGGCCCTGGGCGCCGAACATCAGCACGTAGACCAGGCCGGCAATCACCGGCGACACCGAGAACGGCAGGTCGATCAGGGTCACCAGGATGCTCTTGCCGCGAAAGTTGTATTTGCTCACGCACCAGGCGGCGCTGACGCCGAACACCAGGTTCAGCGGCACCGAGATCAGTACGGCGATCACCGTCAGCTTCAGGGCCGACAGCGCGTCCGGCTCGAAGATCGCGGCGAAGAACGCGCCGAGACCGAGCTTGAGCCCCTGGGACACCACGATAAACAGCGGCAGCAGCAGGAACAGGGCGAAGATCAGCCAGCCAAGGCCGATCAGGATGCGCCGCGAGGTGGCGCTGCCACGACGGTCGGCGTTGGCCGAAGAGGCTGCGGAAATGGACGATTGGGACATGCTTCGCGCCTCCTTAAGGTCGTTCGATGCGCCGTTGCAGCAGGTTGATCAGCAGCAACAGGACAAAGGAAACCACCAGCATCAACACGCCGATGGAGGTCGCGCCGGTGTAATCGTATTGGTCGAGCTTGACCATGATCAGCAGCGGCAGGATTTCGGTTTTCATCGGCATGTTGCCGGCGATAAAGATCACCGAGCCGTACTCGCCGACGCCCCGGGCAAAGGCCAGGGCGAAACCGGTCAGCCAGGCCGGCAGCAGCGCCGGCACCAGGATGTGGCGGAACACTTGCCAGGGTTTGGCGCCGAGGCAGGCGGCGGCTTCTTCGACTTCCCGGGGAATGTCGGCCAGCACCGGCTGCACCGTGCGTACCACGAACGGCAGGGTGACGAAGGTCAGCGCCAGGGTAATACCCAGCGGCGTGTAGGCGATCTTGAACCCCAGGTCGGTGGCGAACTGGCCGACCAGGCCGGTCGGTGCGTACAGCGCGGTCAGCGCGATACCGGCCACGGCGGTGGGCAGGGCGAACGGCAGGTCGATCATCGCGTCGATGATCTTGCGCCCGGGAAAGCTGTAGCGCACCAGCACCCAGGCCAGCAGCGTGCCGATCACGCCGTTGATGATCGCCGCGTACAGCGCCGTGCCGAAGCTCAGCTTGAGCGCGGCGAGCACCCGCGGTGCCGAGACGATGGCCCAGAACTGATCCCAGGTGAGTTGGGCGGCATGCACGAACATCGCCGCCAGGGGTATGAGCACAATCAGGCTGAGGTACACCAAGGTGTAGCCCAGCGTCAGCCCGAAGCCGGGTATGACGGGGGAGATACGACGCGACATAAAAGTCCTTGGTTGACACGCAAAGCCCGGAAACGAATCCGGGCCTATTGCTCTGGCGGTTCGACGAACCCCGGATGTCTTGCTGCCGGGGCTCGCCACTGAAGATTACTGCGCCTGGTAGATCTGGTCGAACACCCCGCCATCATTGAAGAATTTGGGTTGGGCAGTTTTCCAGCCGCCGAAGTCCTTGTCGATGGTCACCAGGTCCAGTTTCGGGAACTGCTGAGCGTATTTGGCCGCCACATCCTTGTCCCGCGGACGATAGAAGTTCTTCGCGGCGATTTCCTGGCCGGCCGGGCTGTACAGGTGCTTGAGGTAGGCCTCGGCGATCTCGGTGTTGCCCTTTTTCTCGGCGTTCTTGTCCACCACCGCCACTGGCGGCTCGGCGAGGATCGACAGCGAAGGCACCACGATGTCGAACTTGTCGGCGCCGCCGTCTTCCTTCAGTGCCAGGAAGGCTTCGTTTTCCCAGGCCAGCAACACATCACCCTGACCGTTGTTGACGAAGGTGATGGTCGAGCCGCGGGCGCCGGTATCCAGCACCGGTACGTGCTTGAACAGTTCCTTCACGTATTCCTGGGCCTTGGCTTCGCTGCCACCGGCTTTCAGGCCATAGGCCCAGGCGGCGAGGAAGTTCCAGCGGGCGCCGCCGGAGGTTTTCGGGTTCGGGGTGATGACCGACACGTCTTTCTTGATCAGGTCGCCCCAGTCCTTGATGCCCTTGGGGTTGCCCTTGCGCACCAGAAACACGATGGTCGAGGTGTAGGGCGTGCTCGCATCCGGCAGGCGTTTTTGCCAGTCGGCCGGCAGGGTCTTGCCGAGCTTGGCGATTTCATCGATATCGCCGGCCAGCGCCAGGGTCACCACGTCGGCGCGCAGGCCGTCGATCACCGCGCGGCCCTGTTTGCCCGAGCCACCGTGGGATTGCTGGATCTTGACGTTGTCGCCCGGGTGTTCCTTTTTCCAGAAGCTTGTGAATTCGGTGTTGTAGTCCTGGTACAGCTCACGGGTCGGGTCGTACGACACGTTGAGCAACTCGTAATCCTTGGCAACGGCGGAACCGGCAAAAACGGCGCTGGCGAGGGCGGCCAGGGCATAACGGCGAATCGACGACATGATGGAGCTCCCGAATTTTTTAATGTGCTGGCATTTTTCTTATGGCGAATCAGGCCCGCATTCGTGGGCGAACGCTGGGGTCAAGGTTGGGGGTCATGGATGACGCCCTCCGGTGGTCCAGTCGGGCCTCTCGGTGCGAGAGGTAGTGCGGAATTCAGCTTGGTTTATTGCCAGGGTTTTGCAGGCGGAATTTTTCCTTGCGTTCGATCTGCACGACCTGGGCGTTGTGCACGGTGATTTCCACCGCACCGAAACGCAGGTCGCGCAACGCGCTTTGAATCTCGCGCAAGATGGTTTGTTCGTCCTGGCCGTCAACGCTACGAAGAGATGCGCTCATGGTGTTGCTCCTGAATGAGATGTGCCTGGCAGTGGCGGCACTGCTTACGGCGTGAGGGCAATAGTAGATAGGCGCAGATATTCTTAAAAATACTATTTAAGAATGTTTATATAACCAGAAGAAATTATTTGAATTGACGCGGGGTTGCGTCTCTTCAGGCGGCAGAAAACCCTGTAGCCGCTGCCGCAGGCTGCGATAGGACCGCAGGTCCTCCTACGTCCTCACGCGCGCCACGGCCGTCCCGGCCGATCGCAGCCTGCGGCAGCGGCTACAGTGGGTGGAATCGACGCAAGCCCGGCAATCAGTGGATCTGCGGCACCCGGCCCCATTCCAGTTGCGCCGCCGGCACCGGACGGCCGAACCAGTAGCCCTGGCCCAGGTCGCAACCCTGGTCGAACAGGAAGCGCGCCTGTTCCGCCTGTTCGATGCCCTCGGCGTGCACCTGCATGCCCATGCTCTGGGCCAGGGCGATGATCACCCGGGAGATCGCCGCGTCGTCTTCGTCCCACGGCAGGCCGGCGACAAAACCCTGGTCGATCTTCAGCTTCTGCACCGGCAGGCGCTTGAGCCGCAGCAGCGAGGAATAACCGGTGCCGAAGTCGTCGATGGCCAGGCGCAGCCCCAGTTCGCGCAGGCGATGCATCTGCTCCAGAGCGACTTCCGGGTCTTCCATCACCGCGCTTTCGGTGACTTCCAACTCCAGGTAGGCCGGGTCGAGGCCGGTGTCGTGCAGCACCTGGGCCACCTGCTGGTACAGCTCACGGCGGGCGAACAGACGGCTGGAGACGTTCACCGCGACGAAGGACAACGCCATGCCGGCCGCCTGCCATTGGCACATCTGCCGACACGCCTGCTGCATGACCCAGGCATCGATCTCGGCGATCAGCCCGGTGCGCTCGGCAATCGGGATGAACTCGCCAGGCGGCACCAGGCCACGCTGTGGATGCTCCCAGCGCACCAGCGCCTCGACCCCGACCAGGCGGCTGCTGGCGAGGTCGTGCACCGGTTGGTAGAACACCCGCAGCTCCTGCTGCTCCAGGGCGCGGCGCAATTCGAAGGCGATCTCCACCCGTTGCTGGGCGTGGGCCGTCAGTTCCTCGGTGTACAGCGCGTAACTGTCGCGCCCGGCGCTCTTGGCCTTGAACAGCGCCGTGTCGGCGTTGCGCAACAGTTGCTCGGCGCTCAGGGCGTCGCTGGGGAACAGGCTGATACCGATGCTGGCATTGATGAACAGCTGATTCTCGTCCATCAGGAAAGGCTGCTTCACCCCGTCGATGATGCGTTGCGCCAGCACCGCGGCCTGCCCCGGCTGCGCGCAGCTCTCGACCAGCACGGCGAACTCGTCGCCGCCCAGCCGCGCCAGGGTGATGCCCGGGCCGAACATGCCTTGCAGGCGCTGGGCCACGGCCTTGAGCAGACGGTCGCCGACATTGTGCCCAAGGCTGTCGTTGATCATCTTGAAGTGATCCAGGTCGACCATCAGCAGCGCGCAGCCGCGCTTATGGATCTGCGCCGACGCCAGGGCCTGCTCGGCGCGGTCGGTGAACAGCAGGCGATTGGGCAGGTCGGTCAGCGGATCGTGGTGCGCCAGGTGGGCCAGTTCGTGCTCGGAATCCTTGATCGCGCTGATGTCGGAGAACACCGCGACATAGTGGCTGAGCTGACCCTCGTCATCGCGGATGGCGCGGATGGTCTGCCACTGGGGGTAGATCTCGCCGCATTTGCGCCGGTTCCAGATCTCGCCGCTCCACTCGCCCGTGGTGTTCAGCGAATCGAACATGGCCTGGTAGAAATCCGCCGTGTGGTGCCCGGACTTGAACATGCTCGGCTGGCGGCCCAGCACCTCGTCGCGCTGATAGCCGGTGATCTCGATGAACGCGCGGTTCACATGGACGATCTGGCCCCGGCGATCGCTGACCAGCACCCCTTCGCGGGTGCAATCGAACACCGCGGCCGCCTGGCGCAGACGCTCGCGGTCCTCGCGCTGGTGATGCAGCCAGGAGTCGGCGCCCAGCAAACGCAACAGGCGGCCCCGCGCGATGAAGATCAGGACCGCGCTGACCAGGGCCCAGAGATACCCGTTGATCAGTTGCCAGCGCGCCAGATCGTTCGACTCATCGAAGAAACTGCTCAATAAATGACCACTGAACTGCAGCCACAACACAGACAACAAGAGGTAGAGCAGGGCTGCGCGCAAAGCGTCGCGAGAAGAAACCGACATAAGGTCGTCAATGTCCTTACGGAAAGCTAGGGATTATAGAGGAAGAAACATCTCGCCACTCTTATCTGAAAGGGCGACTGGTTTTCTCTGTGGGCTTGGTGATAATGCGACTGCTGTTTTTTCTTTATCGAGGGCCCTACAGCCTATGTGGTACGAAGGTTTTCTTGGCTTGTCGGCCTGGCAACTGGTGGCAGTCACCCTGTTAATGACTCACGTGACCATCGTTGCGGTCACGGTTTACCTGCATCGCTATTCAGCCCACCGCTCCCTGGAGCTCAACGCCGGCCTGAAACATTTCTTCCGCTTCTGGCTGTGGCTGACCACGGCGCAGAACACCCGCGAGTGGACCGCCATCCACCGCAAGCACCACGCCAAATGCGAAACCGCGGACGACCCGCACAGCCCGGTGATCAAGGGCCTGTCCACGGTGCTGCGCAAAGGCGCCGAGCTGTACCGCGAAGAGGCGAAAAACCCCGAGACCCTGCGCATCTACGGCAAGAACTGCCCGGAAGACTGGATCGAGCGCAACCTCTACTCGCGCTACAAGCTGGGCGGCGTGGCGCTGATGGCGGTGATCGACCTGCTGCTGTTCGGCACCATCGGCATCACCATCTGGGCGATCCAGATGATGTGGATCCCGTTCTGGGCCGCCGGGGTGATCAACGGCCTGGGCCACGCGGTCGGCTATCGCAACTTCGAATGCCGCGACGCGGCCACCAACCTGGTGCCCTGGGGCATCCTGGTGGGCGGCGAAGAGCTGCACAACAACCATCACACCTACCCCAACTCGGCCAAGCTGTCGGTGAAGAAGTGGGAGTTCGACCTGGGCTGGGCCTGGATCAAGGTGTTCAGCTTCCTGCGCCTGGCCAAGGTGCAGCGGGTCGCGCCGATCGCCCACCGGGTCGAAGGCAAGGGCCACCTGGACATGGACACGGCGATGGCGATCCTTAACAACCGTTTCCAGATCATGGCGCAGTACCGCAAGCTGGTGATCGCGCCGCTGGTCAAGCAGGAGCTGGACAAGGTCGATCACTCGGTGCGCCATCAGTTCCACCGCGCCAAGCGCCTGCTGTCGCGGGAAACCAGCCTGCTGGAAGAGCGTCACCATGCGCGCATCCAGAACATGCTGGAACACAGCCAGGCCCTGAAAGTGATCTACGAAAAACGCCTGGCGCTGCAGCAGATCTGGGCCAAGACCAGCTCCAACGGCCACGACATGCTGGCGGCGATCAAGGACTGGGTCCACGAAGCCGAGGCCAGCGGGATCCAATCGCTGCGCGACTTCGCCAGCCAGCTGAAAACCTACTCGCTGCGCCCCGCCACCGCCTGACGCTGGCCCGTTCACCCGCCACGGCAAGCTCAGCTGCCGTGGCGAGTGGGCTTCGCTACCCGCCCCGCCCCCTGAGTTCCAGCCCGTTATCCGCGGCATCGTGACCGCCCAGCGGCTGCCGGCTCCCAGACCACGGGAAACGGGAACTTCGTCGCCAATCCCCTATCTCAAGCAACACTTCGCCATCCAGGCGGGCTTTCTGTGGCCGCTTCGTTTCCCGAGCGGCATGCGCTTTGAGATCGGTGCCGATGGTCAACAAGAACCCACAACTCCCATCCGCTTTGCCCCAGTGGCCCGAGGCCGCGCAAACCCTGATGGCGCTGATGCATGCCCAGGGCGAGGTCGCCCGGCTGACGGAACGCGAGCAGCTGTTCAGTTCGTTGCTGGTCAGCGTCAATGCCGTGCTCTGGGCCTTCGACTGGGAAGCCCGCCAGGTGCTGTATGTCAGCCCGGCGTATGAACGCATCTTCGGCCGCTCCGCCGGCCTGCTGCTGGCCGACGCCAACGAATGGCGCGACAGCGTCTACCCCGACGACCTCGAATACGCCGAGCGGACCCTGGCCCAGGTGCTGGAAAAAGGCGCGGTGGAAGACCGCGAATACCGCATCATCGATGCCCAGGGCCAGGTCCGCTGGCTCAGCGACAAGTGCTTCATCAATCGCAATGCCGCCCCCGGGGACCGGGTGATCATCGTCGGCCTCGCCGAGGACATCACCGAGAAAAAACACCTGGAAACCGAGCTGCAACGCCTGGCCACTACCGACGTGCTGACCCAGAGCAGCAACCGCCGGCACTTCTTCGAATGCGCCAACCGCGAATTCGAGCAGGCGCGCCAGCAAGGCACGCCGCTGGCCTTCCTGTTGCTGGATATCGATGATTTCAAGGTGGTCAACGACACCTACGGCCACCCCGAGGGCGACAACGTCCTGCAACGCATCGCCGAGACCGGCCGCGCCACCCTGCGCCGTGGCGATCTGTTCGGGCGTATCGGCGGCGAGGAGTTCGCCGCCCTCTTCCCCGGCTGCGCCCCGGACATGGCGCGCCAGGTTGCCGAACGCCTGCAACGGGAAATCCAGCGCCTGACCTTCAGCCATGCCGAGGAACAGTTCAGCATCACCGTCAGCCAGGGCCTGACCAGCCTCACCGCCGACGACGAAAAACTCGACAGCCTCTTCGCCCGCGCCGACGCGGCGATGTACGAGGCCAAGCGCCAGGGCAAGAACCGGATCGTTTCGGGGTAGAAGGCCTCCAGGTCCCGGAGCTTTGTAGCCGCTGCCGAGCCCTGCGAGGCTGCGCTCGAGGTGGGCGGCATTCCGACGAAGTCCTCGTAAAGCCTGAGCACGCGTTTTGTCAGGAAGAACAGGTTGCCGGGTTTTACGGCTGCTTCGCAGCCGATCGCAGCCTCGCGGGGCTCGGCAGCGGCTACAGATGCAGCGCGCCACCCGGTCGAGGTATCAGCTTTTGCGCAGGTGGGTCAGCTCCGGCAAGCCGATCTTGAGCAGGCGCGCGGTCTTGCTGTTGGCCAGCTCTTCGAGGCCCTCGGATGGCTGCAGGCGCGCGAGCTGGGCGGAGAGGTTCATCACCAGGGCCTCGCGGGAATAAACCCCGCCACCGAGCTGATAGGCCGAGGCAATCAGCTCGCGCAGTTCCAGCGGCAGGCGCCAGCGGGTGCGCAGGGCCGAACCGTAGGCCGCGCCGAACTGTTCCAGGGCATCGCCGATCTCTTCCATGTCGTCTAAAGCGCCACCGGCCTGTTTCCATTCTTGCAGGCAACGCAGCAGTGCCAGGTCACCCAGGCGATGCAGCATGCCGGCGCAATAGCAGCGCTCCTGGTCCAGGTCCAGCAAGCGGGCCAGGGTCCGGCCGTATTCCGCGGTGTGCAGCGACAGCTCCCAGTAACGCTCGGCGTAATCGCCCAGGGCCGGGTCGCTCAGGCGCGCGCTGCGCTTGAGCGCCAGGCCGAGAATCAGGTTCATGCTCTGCCCGGTACCCAATCGATGCAGGGCCTGGGCCAGGGTCTGCACGGCGCTGCCATGGTGCTGGGCGGCGCTGTTGGCCGCGGCGATCAGCACCGCGGTGATCTGCGGGTCGGTACGCACCTCCTCTTCCAGCAGCTTGAGGTCGAGGCCGTTGGGGTTGAGGCTGCGCTTCACCGCCAACTGCACATCGGCGAGCAATGGCGCGCCGTCGGCCAGCTCGCGACGGCGCTCGAGAAAGGTCCACAGGGTCATGCCTGGCGCCAGGGTCGGAACCTCGCACGACACTTCCTGGCCAGCGTCCAGCAGCAGGTCCTGCAGGCGCTGGGTCAGGCCTTCCATGTTCAGCGGCTTGGTCAGGTAGGCCGTCGGCGCCAGCGGCAGGGCTTCGCGCACGCTGGCACTGTCGTTGCGGGTGCTCATGAGGATAAAAGGCAGCACCGGGTTGCGCTTGCGCTGGCGCACGCTGCGCAGCAGGCCCAGGCCGTCGACGCCGGGCAACTCCCAGTCGGCGATCACCAGGTCATAGGGGTTTTCGGCCAGCAATTGCAGGGCTTCCTGACCATCGGCGCACACATCCAGCCGCGTGTCGCAACGTACACTCAACAACACCTGCTTGAGCAAATCGCGAGACCAAGGGTCCGCCTCGGCAATCAACACTCGCGGTACAGCGGGTAAATCCACAGCAGTCATGCAACACGCTCCCTGGGCAATCCTTTGCACCTTAGTCAATGCCGAGGCTTCCATACAGCGCAAATGCACCGCGCAGCCTCGATCGGCACAAAAAAACCCGCCGAAGCGGGTCTTTTTGTCGATCGGGTCACAGGCGGGATCAGAGCTCGGAGAAGCACTCTTCGATGATCGCCAGGCCCTTGTCCAGCTGCTCGTCCGGCGAGGTCAGCGGAACCAGTACGCGCAGGACGTTGCCGTAAGTGCCGCAGGACAGCAGGATCAGGCCCTTGTCGCGCGCCTTGGCAACAACCTGTGCCACCGCGGCCGCGTTCGGCTTGTGGCTGTCGCCGTTCTCGAACAGCTCGACCGCGATCATCGCGCCCAGGGCACGCACGTCGCCGATCACCGGGTACTTGGCCTGGATGGCCTTGAGGCCGGTCACCAGACGCTCGCCGACCGCCTTGCAACGGTCCAGCAGGTGCTCTTCCTCGAACACTTCCATCACGGCCAGGGCCGCGGCGCAGGCGATCGGGCTACCGGCGTAGGTGCCGCCCAGGCCGCCTGGCGCGATGGCGTCCATGTATTCGGCCTTGCCGCAGACACCGGCCAGCGGGAAGCCGCCGGCGATGGACTTGGCGAAGGTGGTCAGGTCGGCGGCGACGCCCATCTGCTCCATGGCGAAGAAGGTGCCGGTACGGCCAGCGCCGGTCTGCACTTCGTCGGCGATCAGCAGGATGCCGTGCTGGTCGCACAGGGCACGCAGACGCTTCATGAACTCTTTAGGCGCGACGTAGAAACCGCCTTCGCCCTGTACCGGCTCGATGATGATCGCGGCGATGTCACGAGGCTCGGCATCGTTCTTGAAGATGCGCTCGATGCTGGCGATCGAATCGTCGATGCTCACACCGTGCAGCTCGTTCGGGTACAGCGCGCGGAAGATGCCGCCTGGCATCAGGCCCATGCCGGCCGAGTAAGGCACGACCTTGCCGGTCAGGCCCAGGGTCATCATGGTGCGGCCGTGGTAGGCGCCGGTGAAGGCGATCACGCCAGCGCGGCCAGTGGCGGCACGGGCGATCTTCACCGAGTTTTCCACGGCTTCGGAACCGGTGGTCACCAGCAGGGTTTTCTTGGCGAAATCGCCCGGCACCTTGGCGTTCACTTTTTCGCACAGTTCCACGTAAGGCTCGTAGGCCAGGACCTGGAAGCAGGTGTGGGTCAGCTTGTTCAACTGCTCGGTCACCGCGGCGACGACTTTCGGGTGCAGGTGGCCGGTGTTGAGCACGGCGATACCGCCGGCGAAGTCGATGAACTCGCGACCTTCAACGTCGGTTACCGTGGCGTTCTTCGCGGAATCGGCGAAGATCGGGTGAATCTGGCCCACACCGCGCGGTACGGCGGCTTCACGGCGTTTCATCAGGGATGCGTTGGTCTTGCTCATAGTGTCCTCATTCGCCGCTCATCGGTCGGCGTGGTTCAAGGATGACGTGGCGGGGAGGCAACCGCGGCAGCATGCGATGATCGACTGCCCCGGCTATCCCGGCCACTACTCAAATAGCGTTTGCAGCACGCCAGGGGACAGCGCTCTCGTGCCCCTGGCGTTTAAAACCATGCCTTGGCGCGGGTATCAGATGCCCAGGCAGAGGTATTTGATTTCCAGGTAATCCTCGATGCCGTACTTGGAGCCTTCACGGCCCAGGCCCGAAGCCTTGATGCCGCCGAACGGCGCGACTTCGTTGGAGATCAACCCGGTGTTGACGCCGACCATGCCGTATTCCAGGGCTTCGGCCACACGGAACACACGGCCCAGGTCGCGAGCGTAGAAGTACGAGGCCAGGCCGAACTCGGTGTCGTTGGACATGGCGATCACTTCGGCCTCGTCCTTGAAACGGAACAGCGGCGCCAGCGGGCCGAAGGTTTCTTCCTTGGCCACGGCCGCGTCTTTCGACACGTTGACCAGGATGGTCGGCTCGAAGAAGTTGCCTTCCATCGGCTTGCCGCCGGCCAGCAGGGTGGCGCCTTTGCCCAGGGCGTCGGCGATGTGTTCCTGGACCTTGGCCACGGCTTTTTCGTCGATCAAAGGACCGGTGGTGGTGCCTTCTTCCAGGCCGTTGCCGATCTTCAGCTTGGCCACCGCGGCCTTGAGTTTCTCGGCGAAGGCGTCGTAGACCGAGTCCTGGATGTACAGGCGGTTGGCGCAGACGCAGGTCTGGCCGTTGTTGCGGTACTTGGAAATGATCGCGCCTTCGACGGCCTTATCCAGGTCCGCGTCGTCGAACACGATAAATGGCGCGTTGCCGCCCAGCTCCAGGGAGACTTTCTTGATGTCCTTGGCGCATTCGGCCATCAGCTGGCGACCGATTTCGGTCGAGCCAGTGAAGGACAGCTTGCGCACGATCGGGTTGCTGGTCAGCTCGCCGCCGATGTCGCCGGCGCTGCCGGTGACCACGCTCAGCACGCCTTTCGGGATGCCGGCACGGTGCGCCAGCTCGACCAGGGCCAGGGCGGAGAACGGGGTCTGCGAAGCCGGCTTGATCACCATGGTGCAGCCTGCGGCCAGGGCCGGGCCGGCTTTACGGGTGATCATCGCCGCCGGGAAGTTCCACGGGGTGATGGCCGCGGTCACGCCGATCGGCTGCTTGATCACGATCAGGCGTTTGTCCGGCTGGTGGCCAGGGATCACGTCGCCGTAGATGCGCTTGGCTTCTTCGGCGAACCATTCGATGAAGGAGGCGGCGTAGGCGATTTCACCCTTGGCTTCGGCCAGTGGCTTGCCCTGCTCCAGGGTCATCAGGCGACCGAGGTCGTCCTGGTTTTCGATCAGCAGCTCATACCAGCGACGCAGCTTGGTCGCCCGCTCCTTGGCGGTCAGCGCACGCCAGGCCGGCAGAGCCTTGTCGGCGGCTTCGATGGCACGGCGGGTTTCAACCGCGCCCATCTTCGGCACGGTGCCGAGGATTTCGCCCGTTGCCGGGTTGTTCACTTTGATGGTCTGGCCGTTATCCGCGTCGACCCAAGCCCCATCGATGAAGGCTTGCTGGCGGAACAACTGGGCGTCTTTAAGCTGCATGTCGGTTTCCTTAACAGCACCGCGCGGGGCGGAGCGAATTGTGATTGTTGAAAGGCGCCTTGACAGGCTGCCGTCAGGAAAAACTGTTACCGGGCTCAAGCACAGAAATAGCGCCTATCAGAATAGACGGGCGGATCGGCTCTCAGACAAGAGCGTTTGAAATCTCAAACGAATCCTAGGGTCAACCGGGGGACAGGGCAATAGGCTGTTCGAAAAAAAGAACGAAAACGCCGCTTTGGCAGAATCTTTCGGATCAACGACACCGCCCCGACGGATCGGGGCAGACGCCCCCTGCAGGAGCGAGCTTGCTCAGGATAAAGAACACCCTCCAACACCGATGCTGATCGTCAGGCCGCCATCGCGAGCACGCTCGCTACTACAAGGGGCTGGGGTTGGGGTTGGGCTTGCGTTACCCAAACGCAAAAAACCCCGCAGCCGGAAGGCTGCGGGGTTTTCTCGGGGCCAGGTCTTAAGTGAACGACTTGAGGATCGTCAGCAGGCTGGCGAGGTTGTCGCCGACACCGCCCTGGGCCATTTTCTCGGTGGCCGCCGCGCCTGCGGTGGTGTTGACGCTGTAGATCTGCATCACGCCCTGGTTGGTCGCCGCCTGGGCCAGGGTGTTTTGCTGTTGCTGGGCCGAGACCGAGTTCTGGAACAGGATCGCTACGGATTGCCCCAGGGACTGGTAGATGGTGCCCATCGACATGGCTGGCGCTTCGGCCACGACCTTGACGTTGGTCTGGGTGACGGCGTCGGTGATTTGCGGACTGACTGTACTCATAGATGAAACTCCTTATTAAGAAAGAACAACTTCCGTTAGCGCTCGCCCGATCAAGGGTTGAACGATTTGAGGACTGTCAGCAGGCTGGTCAGGTTGTCGGCCACGCCGCCCTGGGCGACTTTTTCGGTCGCCGCCGCGCCTGCGGTGGTATCGACGCTGTAGATCTGCATCACGCCCTGGTTGGTGGCGGCCTGGGCCAGGGTATTTTGCTGCTGCTGGGCGGAAACAGCGTTCTGGAACAGAATCGCCGTCGCCTGGCCCATGGACTGGTAGATGGTGCTCATCGCCATCGCTGGGGATTCGGCCACCACTTTGACGTTGGTCTGGGTGACCGCGTCGGTAATTTGCTCGTTGACTAATGGCATGGTTCAACTTCCTTTGTTTAGTACACGGCGGGTTCCGTGTTAACCAATGAACGTGGCAAAACACAGGCTGTGAACGAGCAAATGCTCAATGGTCCTCCGGTGCGTCGCCTGCCTGGTCGATACGGGAAAGCACCGTCTCGACCTGCTGCACCAGCCCCAGCATCCGCGCTTGCACGGCTTCCTCGACGGCCTGGCGGATCAGCTGGTTCTGCGCGCTGCTGAGCATTCGCACAGGTTCTTCCTGCGCATCGATAACTGTCGCCTGTTGCTTGGCCGCCAGCCACTGGCGGATCACCGCTTCACGCTGCTGGGGACTGCCCAGCAGGCTGCTTTCGCTGACCCTGGCCTGCTCCATCAAGTCGCGGGTGCGCTGTCTCTCGCTCTCGATCAGGTGCTGGGTCTGGTTGAGCACCCGCTCCATGACACCCGTGCGCGGCTCGCTGCGCATCCAGGCTTCGAGAATCTGCTTTTCACCCGCGGACAGGCTCAGGTTCAGCGCATCGGCCAATTGATAAAGACTCGCTAGCGAGTCGGAATTTTCCTGGGGCATCTCGGCCTCCTCCTTGCTCATTAAAGAACGTGCTGCTGCCCAGTCCCGGAGGGGCTCCGGGGCTGGGTGCTCATGACGCCAGGACGGCGTGAATCAGGACGGCGGCGCGCCGCGATTGGCCAGGGTGTTGCTGTACTTGGCGATGCTCTCGTCGATCTTGTCGATGGCGATGCCCGCGGCTGTCGCCTCCAGGGCGCCAGCCGCCGCGGCAACGGCAGCGGCCGCCCCCACCAGCAGGTCGGTGGCCAGGGCGCCCAAGGCATCCTCGGCGGCTTTTTCGGGATGGTTTTCGACGATGTTTTTCGTCATCTGCTCGAGCAATACCGCCTGGGCCGCCAGCGCCAGCTTGCTGACCCCGTCGAAATAGCCCGCCGCCGACTGCGCGACCAGGCCGGCGGCCTGGCTGATCATCATGTCCGGGGCAATGGCGATCTGCGCCGGGGCATAGCTGAAGGTCTGCGCGTTGGTGAACTCCACCGCCTCGACGATCTGGCTGTTCAGCGCATCGGTGCTGCCGGTCGGGGGTGCCGCGACCTGGACCATCATGTAGTCGTTCATGCGGTCCATCACCGTGCGCGGCGACTTGGCAGGAGTGTTGGGCGGCGGGGACTCGCCCGCGGTAGTGGGATCAGCAACCTGCGGGCCCGCAGCCGTAGGCTCGGCGGCTTCGGGAGTGCTCGGTTTGGGATCGCTCGGCTCGGTATCGCTTGGCTTGGGATCGGTCACCTCGGGGTCGGTCGCCAGTATGGCGTCAGTTTCCGGCTCGGCGGCGGCGGCAGGTTTTTTCTTGAACCAGAACATGAGGTATCTCCCCAGGCGTCAGGGCTTCTCGCCGATCTGCATGATCAGCGACACAGCCTTGGAGATCACCGCGTTGGAGATCTGATTCAACGCCTGCTGGCTGTTGACCGCGTTCTGCAGGGACAGCCCCGCCGAATGACTGGCCACCTGGTACAGCGAGGCAATGGCCTGGGCCGGCGCCTCGGCCACCACCTTGACGTTGGTTTGCGTTACCGCGTCGGTAATCTGGCTGTTGACCTCTGGCATACATCTCTCCTTGATGGAAGACGCCAGCGCAGGCGCACTGGCGGTGAACTCGTCGACGGTTTCAGGTGCTCATGAAACAAGAACGCCCGACATCCGCGGCTGTGAATGCAAAATTGCTGTCAGCGCAGCGCCTCGCGCAGCAACTGCACGCGCTTGCGCGCCAGGGGCTGCGCGATGCCCAGTTCGGCGGCGATCTGCGGGTACGGCAGTTCCTCGACAAAACGCATTTCAAACAACCGCCGCTGGAGTACTGGCAACTGCGCCACGCGACTGCCCAACTGCGTCAGTCGCTCGAACTGCTCGACGTACTCGAGCACCGACAGGCAAGGCGCGGCGAGCAAGACCTGGTGATCGTGCTCAAGGTCGACCGAATGATCGAACACCTGCCCTTCGCGCTTGCTGCGCCGCAGGCTGTCGAGAAAGACGTGGTCCAGCACCAGAAACAGAAAACCCTGCGGCTCTCGGATGCGTTCCGGGGAACGCCTGAAGAACAGCAGGGCTTTGACGGCCGTGTTGGACAGCCACTCCTGGGCCAGGGCCAGGTTGCCCCTGGCTCGCCGGTTGGCCCGACGCATCAGCTCGGGGTACACCGCTCGCCAACTTGCCTCGAACAACTGGTCGACCGCCGCTACTTCACGAAAAGATCCCATCGCCAGCACTCCCTGTGCATTCCTTGATGAGCCGACAGTCTCTGATCGCGCAGCAGGCGTTCGCTGTTACCTGGGGAACAGTTGGACAATTAATTCAGCGAGTAGGCCTTGCGCCGCAGATGCTCGACATCGTTGATCACCAGCCGACCGCTCTGGCAGCTGATCACCCCCGAACGCCGCCACAGCTGCAACTGGACATTCAGCTTCGGCCGGCTGGTGTTGAGCATCGCGGCCAGGATGCCCTGGTTGCGCGGCACCGACGCACAGGTCACCGGAACCAGTTCGAAGTCATCGATGTTGGCCAGCAGGAACCGCGCCAACCGCGACTCCAGGCGGTGCAGGCAAACCAGTTCGAGCAACTCGAGGACCTTCATCAGGCGCGTCATCAGCAGCATCAGGACCCGCTGCCAGAACAGCGGCTCCTCGTACAACGCCCTGAAGTGCCGCTGCCCCAACAGCAACACCCGGGTCGGGCCGCAGGCGAAGGCCGAGTTTTCCCGGGCGTGGCCCTCGATCAGCGCCGACTCGCCCACCACCTGGCCGACGCCGGCGCTGCCGACAATCTGCTCGCGCCCGTCCGGGCCATGAATCACCGAATACACCTGGCCCTCGACCACCAGCGCGATGAAGTCCAGCGCCTCGCTCTTGAGGTAAAGCACCTCCCGGTCACTCAAGGTGCGCTCCACCGCATGGGTGGCGACATAACGAATCAGATGGTCCGGCAGCCCCCTGAACAGATCGGAGCGTGCCAGCAGGGTTTGACGCAACGAGAGATCGAGCATTACCACGCCTTTTGAATGCATGCGTTCGCCTTGACTGGCAGGAAATCGCTGCGCGGGCGCGCAACGGGTTAGAGCGCGTGAAGCCATAGAGCAAAGCAAACAAAGGGACGTCTGGTAGGGGGACTTGTGAATAGGGCGAAGGGGCTTTCGGGTATCGAAAAGGACAAGACAAACAACGAGGCGACGACCAATCATCACGCGAGAAAAAACCGCATGGACGCCCCAAGCCGACATGGGTATGATGTCGCCCGCACTGCACTCGTAGCTCAGCTGGATAGAGTACTGCCCTCCGAAGGCAGGGGTCGTGGGTTCGAATCCCGCCGAGTGCGCCAGCCAGAAACGCAAAAGCCCCAGGTCGCATGGCCTGGGGCTTTTTCGTTTGCATCCGTTGAGTCGATCGAAGAATCACCGAGGTGTGTGCCGACCCACGCCTCGCGGACAGGAGGTCCCGATGCTGCGCCATCCTTTGCTCAACCAGCCTTATCAGCCGGACCTGCGTTCCTGGATCGGCTGTTTCGTCGGCTATGACATGCCCCCGGCCCTGGATGCCGAGCTGAGCCGCTACGACCCCAACGACCCCGATGATCGCGAACACCTGATCCGCCATTACTGCCTGGCGCACTTCAACGCCCGGGAGAGCTTCCGTCACCGGCAGCGGTTGGTGGAGGTCCTGCAAGCGGCCCTGGACGATCCGGATTTCGACTTCGAGGAGGTTTGGGAGCCCATTGAAGACGATTACGAATACGATCAATGGCCCGCCGGCTGGCCGGCGCAGATCGACGACAGCCGGGACTTCTTCCAGCGCCTGCTCCTGGCGGCCCGGCAGCTGTGGCACGACGACCTGATCCGCGCCCGGTTGCCGTCCCTGGCCGAATGCCGGGCGATTCCGGCGCGGGATCGCGGCTCCCGCGACTGGCTGTTCAGCGTCGACAATCCCCAAGCCTGGAAAGCCGTATTCGATGTGGCAGCCACGCCCTACGACCTGCACACCCCGGGCCCACAGTTCCAGGGCGAGCAACTGAGCCTGCAGTTGGCAGGCCCGTTGCTGCGCCAGTCCCTGCCATCCACCTGGCCGGCCAGCCAGGCGCTGACCCACTGCCGCCTGGACCTGAAGATCCAGGGCATCAGCGAGCTGCACGTCAGCGGCACCCGTTTCGACGGGCGTATGCGCACCCAGCTCACGCGCTTGCAGCCTGGTTATTACCTGCGCCTGGACATCGGCTTCGACTGCGTCATCGAATGTGTGGCGCAGTCCGTCGGCATCGCCAACGTCCAGGGTTCACGAGAGGAAGAGCGGCATGAGCAGCAACTTTGAACGGGCCCTGGCGCGCCAGGAAATACCCCAGTTTTTTCGCGGCCAGGGTGAGTACCTGACCCGGGACGGCGATTGGGACGAGCACCTGTTCTGCATCAACTGGCCGGGGATATTCGCCTATATGCGCGATAACGCCGACGGCGAGCAGCAGTTGAGCGCCGGCTTCGAGCTGTATGTGTACAGCATCGAGGAAAGCTTCGAGGACTGCTTCGGCCTGCGAGAAAACCTGTTCGGCTATTACTCGACCCGGGCTCGCTGGGCGCCCGCCAGCACCGACCTGCTGGCGCAGCTGCCAGCCCCTTGCCGGCGACGGATAGTCCAGCGCCTGAGCTGGTATCGCTGGCAGCTGGAAAACCATGCCCGGCTGCTGCCGGAGCGAGCCCGGCGCATGGCCGAAGACGGTGCCCCCGCCGAGTTCATCGACCTGCCCGCTTCGCCCTATGCTTGAACGCGCCTGCTGCCGGTTTAGGTGTCTCCGCTCTTTTTTGCGATGATGCCTGCGCGCTGCCCACTACCGAGCAGATACCCGCCTTTTCTCGGCCAGACTCATGGAAGACCCCACACGATGAATATCTCGAACCTTTCCGCTAATACCGCGCCATCACACCAGGCGCGTTATTACTACGGGCCCAACTACAAGAAAATGACCCTGGCGGGCCTGGTCTTCGGTGGGCTTTCGCTGTTCGCGGTGTTCGGCACACCCAGCGAGAACAACGGCGTGATCCGGTTGCTAGAGGCCCTGGGGCTCAATGGTCATCTGGTCATGCAACTGCTTGGCGTCGTGGGCGTGGCCATGACCGTCGCCGTCGCCGGTGCGCTGATCTTCCTGCGCGGTGCCGGCAATCGTTATGTGGTGCTGACGGATAAGAAACTGGTGGCCCCGGTCAGCAACTTCAGCTCGAAGATCCGCGAGATTCGCCTGATCAATATCGCGGACGTCGAGCTGGTGGAAGTCTTCAACCAGCGTTTCATCCGCGTCCAGCACAGCGACGGCAAGATGGAACTGGTGGAGAACATGTTCAAGAACCAGGAGCTGTTCTACGACTGCTACAAGGCGATCGCCCTGGCCATCGAGGCCAAGGGCCAGAACGTGAAACGCGCGCCCGCCCGCAAGTAAAGGCTCCGGGTTTCAGTCTGGCGTCTGCCGCTTCTGCGTCGACTCATCCTGATCCGCGGCAGGCTGGGCCTGCTGCGGGTCTTCATCTTCTTCGTCGGCCTCGAGCAGAAAGTCCTTGCGACTCTCCTTGATGGCCTGGCGGATATCCGCGCCCTTGGTCGGGCAGTTCAGCAGTGCAGCGATACGGTCGATGCGTGGCGCCATGGCCAGCCTCTCACTTTCAGGAAACTGGCTCGATAGTGCGCGTTTTCCGGGTGCCAGGCCATGACTTGCGCGCGTTTTACCCTCAGGGTTGCTGCAAAACCCGCAGCCGGGCGTCGATGTCCTCATGGGGGAAGCGTTGTTTCAGGGCACTGATGTACTGGTCGGCGACCTTGTCCTGGCCGCTCTCGCGCAGCCGTAACACTTCGCGCAGGGCGTCGTCGAGAATCGACTCCGGCGCCTCGCGCTCGCCCTGCTCCTTGTCCGGAAACGACGCCAGGTGCCCCAGGGACTCATAAGGTTTGCCGGCGAAGGCTTCGGTGTCCCGGGTCAGCGGCAGGCCCGCCACGGGTGCCGCGGGAGCGGGCGCCGACAAGGCACCGCTGGCATGCGGCGTGACGGCCAGTTCGAAGTGATTCGATGCATCCATGTGTGATTCGGCACGGGCCGATTCTGCGGAGGCTGCAGTGGATTCGGCCTGGCGGCGCGCCAGCTGGGGGGCCGCGGCCTTGGCCATGGGCGCCGGGGCGAGCACCTGGCGGGGCGCAGGCTCTGGAGTGCGCTGCAACACGCCCAGCAACAGGGTCACGCCGAACAGACCGGCAAACGCCACTTGCCAGCGCGGCTGGCGGCACAGATCGAACCAGCGTTGCCACAGGGAAGGTTTGGGCGCCGGGGCTTCGCGACGAGCCGTGGCCATGATCAGGGCGTCGAGGCTGGCCGGCGGTTCGCCGTGGCTGTGCTGGCGAATATGCTCGAGCATGCGCTCTTCTTCGGTGGGCGGAAGCTGTCGGGCGTCAGTCATGTCAGTACCTCCTCGGCCAGGAGCCGACGCAATTTTTTCAGCGCATAACGGAAACGGCTTTTCACCGTTTCCAGCGGCGTATCGGTAAGGCTGGCGATCTGCGGCAATTCCAGTTCGCCGTGGGCGCGCAGCAGGAATACTTCGCGCTGGTCGGCGGGCAGGTCCTGCAAGGCGGCGTCGATGCGTTGCCGTTCACGGCTCAGGCTCAGGTGTTGCTCCGGGCCGCTGGTGTCATCGGCCAGCTCATGCAACTGCTCGTCGTAGCTGTCGTGCAGCGGGTTGCGCAGGCCGTGCTTGCGCCAGTGGTCGATCAGGCGGTTGCGGGCGATCTGGTACAGCCAGGTGCGAAAACTGGCCCGGCCCTGTGGCGCGCTGCTGGTGCGGATCAGGCTGAGCCAGGTGTCCTGGTAGACCTCGTCGGCCAGCTCGGCCTTGTCGCACAGGCTCAGCAGAAACCGGTACAGCCCCTGGCGATGACGCTGGTAGAGGACCTCGAAGGCGGCGCTGTCACCCGCGCGATAACGCGCCAGCAGCGTTTCGTCACTGCTGGCGGGTCCTGAGCGGTTCACCGCAGGCATAGTCGTGCTGAACTCCTTCTGGTGGTGGGTCATGACGTTACTCACGGCGGCTCAAGGCCTCCGTGGAGCGTCCCGGTTGATCCGCCGGAGCGGCAGTCTGCAGGCTCTGCGCCAGTTCCACCAGCTGCACGAACTCGCCACGCAGGCCGAAACGGTCTTCGCCCTTGGCGCCGCGGGCCAGGGCCACGGTGTCCTTGAGGCCGAAGTCGCCGGTGTAGCGACCGTCCTTGAGCTGCTGGGCGAACGCCGCCACGGCTGCGGCAAATCTTAGATCATCGCTGGCCTGGGCGAGCTTGCCATGCTGCTGCGAAGCCAGGATCGGCCGCTCGATCAACCGACTGCTGCCGCCTTGCGGCGCCTGGTAGCGCACCCGTAGCATGGCCAGCTCGTCGCCCTTGATGTTCGACTCCGCCGACGCCTGGACCTGGCCATAACGCAGCGGCTCCAGCCAGCCCTGTTCGCCCTTGGGCACGATTTCATACAGCGCGGTGACCGTATGCCCGGCGCCGATCTCGCCGGCATCGACCTTGTCGTTGTTGAAGTCCTCGCGTTTCAGCGCACGGTTCTCGTAGCCCAGCAGGCGGTATTCGCTGACCTGGGCCGGGTTGAATTCCACCTGCAGCTTCACGTCCTTGGCCACCACCGCCAGGGTCGAGCCGAGCTGGTCCACCAGGACCTTGCGCGCCTCGCGCAGGTTGTCGATGTAGGCATAGTTGCCGTCGCCGGCGTCGGCCAGTTGCTCCATCAGGTGCTCGTTGTAGTTGTCCACGCCAAAGCCGAGGGTGGTCAGCGACACCCCGCTTTTACGCTGCTCGACGGCCATCTGCTTGAGGCGGTCGAAGTCGCTGATGCCGACGTTGAAGTCACCGTCGGTGGCCAGCAGGATGCGGTTGATGCCGTTCTTGATGAAACCCTGGCGGGCCATCTGGTACGCCAGCTGGATGCCCGAGGCGCCGGCGGTGGAACCGCCCGCCGTCAGTTGTTCGATGGCGTTGCGGATCTTCGCCTTGTCGCGCCCGGAAGTGGGCTCCAGCACCACCCGCGATTCACCGGCATACACCACCAGCGACACCCGGTCCTGCTCGCGCAACTGGTCGACCAGCAGCTTGAGGGTGCTTTGCACCAGCGGCAGGCCTTCGCGGCGATCCATGGAGCCGGAGACGTCCACCAGGAACACCAGGTTGGCCGGCGCCAGCTCGGCAACGGCGCGATCCGAAGCCTTGATGCCGATGCGCAGCAGACGGGTGTGGGGGTTCCAGGGCGACGGCGCGATCTCGGTGGTCACGCCAAACGGCGAGCCATCGCCGGGCAGGGCGTAATCGTAGGGGAAGTAATTGACCAGTTCTTCCAGGCGCACCGCGCCTTGCGGCGGCAGGCTGCCCTGGTTGAGCAGGCGCCGGACGTTGGCGTAGGCGCCGGTATCGACGTCGACGCTGAAGGTCGAGACCGGGGCCTGCGCCACGCTCTGGGTCGGGTTGTCCGGCAGGTTCTGGTACTGCTCCCGCGGCTCGGTACGGTAGCCGGCGGGCAGCGATTCGCGCGTCATCATCGAGGTGGGCATGGACGCCGGGGCGAGCGCCTTGGCGTTGTTGTATCCGGCCAGGATCACATCGGCGCGCTGGGCCTCGCTCGGCGAGGGCACGGCGGCCTGGGGTGCGACCGTTTCCTCGACGGGCAAGGCAGCGCCCCGGGTATCCGGCGAAGATGGGCCGCAACCGGCCATGGCCAACAACAACCCGGCGGCGCAACCCTGAACGGCGGGGCGAAGGTAGTACGGAGGAAGGAACATGGGGACTGACCTCGGGAGAAATTGATCCATTCCCCCCTTCAGACGAAGCCCCTGGGCGATTCGGGTTAAGCCCCGGAAATTTTTTTCTTAGCGCAGGTAGCGCCGCACCACGCTGCTGTTACGCAGTACGTGGCCGTTGATCTTTTCCAACAGCTCGGCGCGGGTCAGGCCGGCCGGCAAGGCATCGGGCGCCAGCTCCAGGGCGTAGATCTGGATGATGTAGTGGTGCGCGCTGTCGCCCATCGGCGGGCACGGGCCGACGTAGGTGGTGGTGCCTTTGCTGTTGGTGCCGCCCAGCCCTTCCAGGGTGCCCTTGGCCCCCGCGCCCGCGGCGATCTGCCGGGTCGTGGGCTTGATCCCGTAATGCACCCAATGGTCGATACCCTGGCCTTTGGCGCCGTCCGGGTCGTGCATCACGATGGCGTAGCTGCGGGTGCCTTCGGGGCCGGCGGTCCAGGCCAGGGCCGGCGACAGGTTATGCCCGCCGCAGCCCTTGGCATCGCTGGCGCTGGCCGGGGTGAACAGGCGGTTGTCCGAGACACCGGGCACGTTCAGGGTGAAACGTTCCTGGGCCTGGGCCGGCAACTGCAGGCACAGCAGAACGGTGCTGGCGGCCAACCAGGTATTGAGAGAAGCAAAACGGGACATACGCGAGCACCTTCTGCGAATGGGTTCATCGGAGCCTGGAGACTCTAGCTGCGCGGCGAGGCGTCGCGCTTGGAGCTTGGAGCTTGGAGCTTGGAGGCTGATTGAGCTTGAGCCGCAGCCGCTTGTAAACGAAAAAACCCCGGATTTTTTCGGCTCCGGGGCTTTTTTCGACGAGTGTCGGGATTTTTACCCGGCCGCCCTGACCTTGCCACCTGCAATCAGCGGCTGAATCAGCGCTCCACGGCATCCGCCAGCAACGGCGCATGCGCCTGGCGTTCGGCGTTGAGACGGAAGAAGCCGGTGGTGACAAGGCTGATGCCGCCCTCCTCGTCGTTGTGCACCGTCATGGTCCCGGGCTGGCGCATGCGCGCAAAGTTGGCGGCGCTGAGCTTGAAGCTTTCGCTCAGGTGCCGGTCGTCCACCGCCGGCGACGGCAGGCGGCGCCGGGCAAAACTTTTGCTCTTGCGCTGCTGGTAACGCGCCCAGAGGATCAGCACGGCGGCGTTGAGCAGGGCCACCCACAGGTAGATCTGCAAGGTGCCCAGCGCCTCGAGCACGCCGATTTCGATACGCGGGCCGTCGTGGGTGTCGATCAGCGGCCACAGACCGCGCGCCAGCAGGTACACCAGGCCGATCCAGGCCAGCACGGTGAACGCCGCATCGACGAGCACCAGCACTGGGCGTTGACGGGTTCTGATGATCTTCATCAGCGAGCCTCCTCTTCATCATCTATGGGCTTGATGCCACGGTCGGGGCTGACCCAGCGCGCACGCTTCTGGTGTTGGCTGAACAGCACCTTGGGGAAACTGACAAGGGTGGTGAACAGGCTGACGAGCCAGAACACCAGGGGGTACCAGACCACCCAGAACATGGTCTTGCCCAAGCCCTTTTCATACCGGCGGTCGATCAGGATGCTGACCGCGAACTGCAGCAGGCAGACCATCGCCAGCACCAGCCCGGTAAAGGCCGGCGGCATCAGGCGGTCGACGGCGATGGCCTCGGGCATGACGATGAACTTGCCGACGCCCCAGAAGATCACCGACAGTAGGAAGGTGAAGGCCCAGCCGGTGGACAGGCAGTATTCGAACAGCAGCGGCCAGAGGTAGCGGTGGCGCCATTGCCAGATCCCGCGGATGTTCTTGAACAGCACCTCGGCGCCGCCCTGGGCCCAGCGCAGGCGCTGCTTCCACAGGCCTTGCAGGGTTTCCGGCATGAGGATCCAGCACAGCGCCCGCGGCTCGTAGAAGATGCTCCAGTGATCGAGCTGCAGCTTCCAGCTGATGTCGATGTCTTCGGTGATCATGTCCGGGCTCCAGTAGCCGACCCGGTGCAGGGCCGAGCGGCGGAAGGCGACAATCACCCCGGAGACCGTGAAGATCCGCCCGAACACCCGCTGGGTGCGCTTGATCAGGCCGATGATCGAGGAGAACTCGCCCACCTGGACCCGGCCCACCAGGGTCGAGCGGGTGCGAATGCGCGGGTTGCCGGTCACCGCGCCCAGGCGCGCATTCTCCAGCAGCGGCGCCACCAGGTAGGCCGCGGTGTTCGGCGCCAGCAACGCGTCACCGTCGATGCACACCAGGTATTCGCTGCGCGCCGCCACGGCGCCCATGCGCAGGGCCACGGCCTTGCCCTGGTTTTGGGCCAGGTGCACCACCCGCAGCCGTGGATCCTCCAGCGCCAGGGCGTCCAGCACTTGCGCGGTGTTGTCCTTGGAGCCGTCGTTGATCGCGATGACTTCGATGTTCGGGTAGTGCTGGGCCAACGCCGCGTGGATGGTGTCCGCCGCGTTGTCGCCCTCGTTGTAGCAAGGGATCAGGATGCTGATCAGCGGCTCGCCCGCCAGTGCCGGCGGCAGGGTGTCGTCCTTCCAGGGCCAATGGCGTTCCCAGTGCAGCCAGAAGTACAGGCCGCCGGCGATCCACAGGCCGGACATGAACAGCGGGTAGAAGAACACGAAGTCCATCAGGAACTGGCCGGTCACCAGGAAGATCAGGCCCAGCGGCACACCGAGGACAATCGCCAGAACGAGCAGGGCTAGCAGTCGATCCAACATGATTTAAGGATTCCACTTGGTGGAGAGCGCAGGACGGATGGTTTTCAGGTCCGGCGAGTTCTCGAGAAAGTTATCCGGGTAGTAGCCGAAACTGGTCGCGCCCTGGCGCTTGAGTCGGCCCATCCAGTCGGCCATCTGCGCGGCGTCGATATCGCTCGCCGGTTTTTGCGTCCAGTCCCGGGCCTGCAGTTCGAAGACGGTACGGTTGAGCGCGCCGGGGCGAGCCTTGACCGTGGCCACCAGTTGCTCCAGCCAGGCGCCGGAAGCCTTGCGCTGCTGGCCCTCCATCAACGGCATGGCCATTGGCGCGGTCCAGTCGTAGTTGGCGAGGAAGTCGTCGAGGTTCTGGGCGAACCAGGCTTCGCTCGGCGGGTTGAGCATCGGCTCGGCGAACAGGTTGCGCGCGGTCAGCACCTGCGGCCCGCGGATCGCCTTGACCTTGGCGGTCAGCTCATGGGTGAAGTCGATCAGGTAGCGGCTCTTGAAGCGGGTCCAGCGCTGCAGGGTCGCCGGATCGGCGCGCAAGGCGGCGATCGAGCCGGGCAGGCCGTTGGCGGCGTAGGTGCGCAGCGCTTCGGGGCTGGCGTCTTCGAAGTCGGAGAGCACCGCGTCGTCGTGGTAGAGGATGCCGTCCACCGAGGTCAGGCGCGCCACGTCTTCGTAGATCTCACCGATGATGCGTCGCACCTTCGGGTCGAATGGCGACAGACGCCGGTACTGGTCCGGGTCGGCCGCGACCTGGCCGGTTTCCGGGTCCCAGCGGGTCACGCGCGGCAGGCTCGGGTCGAGGGCGAAACTCAGCACCGGCATCCAGGCGAAGACCTTGACGTTGGCCCGGGTGCGCAGTTGCCAGGCGACCCGGTCGAAGATGTCGGCGCGCACCGGCAGGTGGCGGTTGGCGAAGTACAGCGAGTGCACCAGGCCATCGCCCTTGGGGTCGGCGAAGGCTTGCAGGAACACCGTATTCACGCCCAGGTCGGCCATGCGCTGGACCAGCTTGCCGAGGTTGATTTCCTGCTGCTGCGGGTCCGGGTCGTAGACGTTGTCCAGGTCGACATGGGCCACGCGCATCGGGTTGCTGGCTTCGACGCCGACGATGCTGTTGGAGAAGTGGATGCCGTCCGGGTCCGAGGACACCAGGAACCGCGGGCTGCTCATCAGATTGTCGAGGGTATCGAGGCCGTCGTCGAGGGTCAGGGCCATGTCGTAGCCCTGCTCGCCCACCACCCGCAGCGCGGTGCCGTCGGCGGCGCCGTACGGCCAGACCCAGACGCGCGGGTTGTAGCCGGTGGCGGCGCGGATTTTTTTCGAAATGGCCGCCACGTCGCTGCGCAGGCGCGCCTCGAACTCGGCCTCGCTTTCATAGCGCCCGCTGTTGGCGTCATAGCGCCGGGTGGCGGCGGCCGGTTGCAGGTTGCCCTGGGGGTTGGCCAGCACGCCTTTGTGGTTGGCATCGGTGTGGGCGGCGATTTCCACCAGGCCGGAACGGGAGATCTCGCGGACCTGCTGCCAGGTCAGGAAGTCCGAGCGCTGGCGCGGGGTGCCGGCAAAGTCCACTGGCTGGTTCAGCGGGGTATCGACCCACGCCCCCACCGGCGCCAGCAGGGCATGCCAGTTATAGCTGCGCAGCACCGGCAGCACGCGGGTGTAGAAGCTCGCATAACCGTCGTCGAAGCTCAGCAGCACGGCCTTGGCCGGCAGCTCGGGGCCGCCTTTGCGCGCCGCCATGATCTGGTCCACGGTGACCGGCTGGTAGCCGTTCTCGCGCAGCCAGGCCAGCTGTTCGATCAAGCGTTCGGTGCGCACGGCCACCACCGCCTGGTCGGGGTCGCGGTCTTCGACGTCGTGGTAGGCAATGCCCAGCACGTGGTTTTTCGGCCACGGGGTTTCGCTGGCGGGCACCGGGCGCTGCGCCGGCGGCAGGAAATCCGCGGCGGGCTGGGCGCAGGCGCTGAGAATCAGGGCTCCCAGCAGGAGGATGCAACGGGTCATCGGAGGCATCTTCGGACTCTTCTAGAAGCGATAGGTAAGGTCGAGGAGCAGGCGCAGGTCGGTTTCCCGGTCGCCGTCGTAAGGCCGGTTGAGCACGCTCAGGGCAGCCCCGGCTTCGAACACGTCGTTCCAGGTCACGCGCTGGCCATAGCTGAGCAGGCCGATCGCCCCGGTGGAGTAATCGCGCTGGCTGTAGGTACCGGCGCCCACCTGGAACTGCTGGCTCCAGGAGGTTTCGTAGCGGTGATAGAGCACGTGGTTGACGTTCACCGTCGGCAGCACCGTGAAGTCCGACCTGGGGTTGAAGTAGGGCGTGTCTTCCTTGGTGTTGCGGCTGGCGCCGACTTCCAGGCCGAGGTCGACCTGCACGTGCGGCGTGGCATAGACGCCCTCGCGACCGGTGAGCAGGGCCTCGAAACGGTTGTTGCCGTCGCTGAAATGCGAGGGGCTCAGGGCCAGCCGCCATTCACGGCTCTCGTTGGCCCGCCAGCGCAGGAACGCGCTGCCGCCGTTGGCGTAGATGTTGCTGTTGAGCGCCCGCAGCGGGGTATTGGCCGAGAGGTATTCCAGGCTGCCGCCGTACTGCCAGTGATCGTCGATGTCGCGGGCCAGGGACAGCCGCGCGCCCTGCTTGTCGTCGAAGCCGTAGGAGTGGTTGGAGACTTCCGCTTCCAGGGTCATGTCGCGGGTCCGGCGTTCCACGCCGATACGCTGCCAGCGGTGATGCCCGGTGCCTTCCTGGAAGTCGCCGGTGGCATAGCCGAGGCCGCCGAACAGCCGCCAGTCCTCATCGATCGGCGGGCTGTAGAGCACCGTCTCGATGCCGAAATCCTTGCTCCCGGAAACCGCGCCGGCGCCGCTGTTGCCACCGCCGTAGCTCTTGCCGCCATAGGTCTCGACCCGCAGCTCGGCCATGTCGTGCACTTGGCGCTGGCGGGCCAGGCGCTGCACCTGACGGTTGTCGGGATAACGCTGCACCACGTCGTCGGTCAGGGCATCGAGCTGACGCCATTCCTGCAGGTCCTGGGCGGTGTGGCCCTGGGCGACCTCGAGGCCGACATCGCGCGGTGCCATGCTCTCGGTTTCCTTGAGCAGGCCCTCGGCGCGACGCGGCCAGTCCCGGGCCTGGTACAGGTTGGCCTGGGCCACGCGCAGGCCGATATTGCCCGGTGCCTGGTCCACCAGGCTGGCCAGGCGCTGCTCGCTGCCCGGCAGGTCGGCGCTGTAGGTGCCAGACTGCGCGGCGAGCTGCTGGGCGTCCATCCATTCATCATTGGGGTTGCCCACCGGCAGGCCCTTGAGCTCGACCCGCGGTTTCTGGTTCTTGGCCAGGTCGTCGGCGACCTGTTGCGCTTCCTCTGGGCGGTCGCTTTCCAGCAAGGCGTAATACAGCGCGGTGCTGTCTTCGACGCGGTCGCTGACATCGGCATCCGGCGCCGCCAGCACCTGGCGATAGAGGTCGCTGGCGATCTCCGGCTGGCGCTGGTCCAGGTAGGAGGCCGCCACCCAGCGCAGGGCGTAGGTGGGGATGGCCACGTCTTCGGCGGTCAGCTTGTGGTATTGGTCGATCACCTGGGCGGTGCGCGCCCGGGCCTTGAGCGCGCCCATACGGTCGATGCGCCAGCGGGTCACGTCGTCCTTGGCCGCCGGGTCCGGGGTCCAGGTGGCGAGCAACTGGTCGTAATCGGCCAGGGCGCGGTCGGCGATGACATACCGCTCTTTCTCGCTGCGGGTGGCCAGCTCGGCCAGGCGCACGCGCTCGGCGGCCAGGTCGCCTTGCAGGCGACGCTCAATCACCGGATCGATCAGTCCCGGGCGCTGGCGGGCCAGGCGCAAGGCCGGTTCCGGCAGGCGGGCGCGTTGCAGGGCGAGCACGTATTCGCGGGCGACTTCCGGCTGGGTGCCGGCACGGATGAACGCCTGGTCGAACTCGAACAGCGCGTCATACGGCGAACCGGCGCGGGTCAGGGCGTAGCCCAGGGCCAGGCGGCGGGTGACATCGTCAGGCTTGGCCGCCACCAGCTCGCGGGCACGACGTACGGCTTCCTCGGGCTTGCCGGCGTCGGCCTGGGTCAGGGCCAGGCCCAGTTGCAGGTCGGGATTGCGCGGGTCGCGTTCGAGGGCCAGGCGGTAGACCTGGATCGCCGAGTCCCAGCGCTGCAGATTGCGGTAGGCACGGGCGGTGGCGGTCAGCGCCTGGATCGGCAGCACCCGGCCACGGGCCTGGGTTTCATAGACATTCACCACCTCGGCGTCGAGGCCGGCCCAGCTGGCGATCTGCAGGTGGTCGCTGACCAGCCCGGTGTTCAGGCGCTCGGCCGGCACCTGGCGCAAATGGCTCAGGGCCGGCGCATAGCTGCCGGCGCGGGCGTCGAGAATCAGGCGGTCGTACGCCGGGTCGGCGAGGGCCAGGGTCGGCCACAGCAATTGGCTGCATAACGCCAGGCGCAACAGCGGTCGCAAACCATAAAGGCGAACGGGGTGAACAATGGGCGGCATTTTCTTCAGCGTCCTTACATGGCTGGCCGGGGTCTTGTGTCCCCCCGCCTGATACGTGCCAGGAAGCCGAATCAGATGACTCGGCCAGATTGGGGCGCAGTCTTCCACGCAAGGCTGGTGCGGATGCTGAAATGCAATATTTCTTCAGATTCGTTTTTTGTGCGGATCCCCGAACGACGTGGCCTGTAGCCATGTTCAAGGAGGCTCTGGGCGGGGATTCTGCAGCCGGATGCAGGCAAAAAAACGCCCGGCAGATCCGTACTACGGAGGCCGGGCGTTTCTGGTTGAAAACCCCGCGAAGGGGTTTTCGAGGCTTACTGGATGGTGACTGGTCCCAGTTTGCTCATGACAAAACCGACGAACTGCTCAGGCGTCATTTTCTGGCCGTTGAAGTCCACTTCGTTGTTGGCGTAGTGCACCTTGGAAACGATGTCGTTGCCTTCCAGCTTGGCCAGCTGGGTGCCCAGCGCCATGCCGCTGACCATGTCGGCGGCCATGCTGCCCTGGTCGGCGATCGCCTTGGCGTCGGTCACACCGTCCAGTTGCGCCTGCAACGCCGCCATGTCGGCGATCATCGGCTTGGACAGCAGCAGGTTCAGGTTCAGCTGGGTGAGCAGTTGCTTGCTCAGTTCGGCCGGTGGCAGTTCCATGGATTGCGGCTTGTTCAGGTCCACCACCAGGCTCAGGCGGCTTTCGCCGTTGGTGGTTTTGAACGAGAGGTTTTCCAGGGCGATGTGCGGCTGGGCAGCCAGCAGCTTGTCCAGGTCAGCCTTGACCTGGGCCTGCTCGGCCTCGCTCAGGTTCAGCTCGGGCGCTGGCTCACCGGCGGCTTCGGCCGCCGCGACGGCGTCTTCGTAGGGTTGCAGCTTGTTCTGGTAGACCTGCATCAGCGACATGCCGGAGGCGATGTCGAGGTTCTTCATGCTCCAGGTCATTTGCGCCGAACCGACGGCTTTGCCGTTGAGGGCGACTTCGCCGATCTTGTAATCGGCGCGACCGGCCAGGTGGGCGCCAGTCTCGTCGGTGGCGCTCTTGATCTCCGAGTCCTTGAAGCTGAGCACCGACTGTTTCTCGCCGAACGTGGCCTTGGTGCTGGTCAGCTCCAGGGTGTTTTCGCCGACGTAGAAGCCATAGTTGCTCTTGGTCAGGTTGCTGGCCAGGGTCAGGCCGTTGAGCTCGACCTGCACCGGGGTCTGGTCTTCGGCGACGCTGTTGAGCTTGAGGCTGTCCATGTAGCCTTCGGCCTTGATCTTCTGCGCTTCGGCGCTGGTCGAGAGGTCCAGCTTCAGGCCGGAGAACTTGAGGGTCGACTTGTCGTCCAGGGCGGTGTCCAGCGGCAGCAACTCCAGGTTGCCGGTGGCGGAACGGTCGTAGCCCAGGTTGACCACGCCCTTGAGCGGGGAAACATCCTTGGTGGCGGCGAACCATTTTTCGGTCAGGGCGTTCTTTTCCAGCTCGTAGTGACTGGTGGCCATGACCGGCAGCCATTTCAGGGTCATCAGGCGCGAGAACGGCAGCGGGCCGTGTTCGATACGGTCGACGAACACCAGTTCGACGCCCTCGGCGCTGTCGCCGAACATCTCGCCCTGGCCCTTGAGGCGGTAGCGCGCGGTGCTGCTGAACAGATTGCGCTCCAGCGATACCAGCTCCAGGCTGGCGGTACCGTTGGAACCGACCATGGCTGCCTGGAGTTCCTTGTTGGCATCAGCGATAGAGGTTTGCAGCACCCCTTCCAGCTTGGTCCCGGTATACCAGGCGCCGCCGGCGCTGATAGCGCCCACTGCGACGACGATTCCTAACAGTACGCCTGCTGATTTATTCATTATTTGACCCGATCGATCCGTTGTTGAATGTGTGGTCGTCTTCCCTGAACCCGGTACGGGTTGTGGCTCGACTGTGCGTAAAACTGCCGAAGATTAGCACCGGCCAGGCCGGGCGGCCCAACCTTTCCATGTGAAAAGTAGTGAATGCGCGGGACGGTTCCGGTAGCCGCTGGCGCAGCCTGCGATCGACTTGGGCGGCATTCCGACGTAGCAGTCGCCAGGCCAGGCGACGCGCTTTTCCAGGTGGACCGCGGATTCAGGTTTTGCGGTTGCTGCACAACCGATCGCAGCCTCGCGGGCTCGGCAGCGGCTACAGGGTTTGCGTGCCTCCCTTCGGCCGCTACGCATGCTCGGAGTATTCGACTTCCAGTGCGTCGAGCTGATGATCGAAGCTTTTCAGGCGGGCGGTCCAGGTGTAGACCAGCACTTCGAAATCGCGGTTGATCACCGCGCCACCCGGCGTTTCCGAACGCGGGTCGCAGAAGTCCAGTTGATAACGTTCGCGGGCCATGGCGGCGGCGACATCGGACAGTTCGCGGGCATTGTTCAGCCAGTGGCGACCGTCGGCGGCCTGTTTATCCAGCAGTACGCACTGTTTTTTCAGGGCTTCGAGGCTTTTTTCCAGGGGGGTGCCGGTCAACTCGCCCATGACTTCCTGGAAAGTCCGCCCCGGCTGCCAGTAACTGCCCCAGAAGTAGCGGTCGAACACGGTTTCGACCCGGCGCAAGGCGACTTTGGTGTCCCAGATCGCCACCAGGGTCTTGCCCTGCTCCAGCTGTTTTTTCTTGATTTTCTGGGTCTGGAACGAGGTCCAGGCCACGAAGACGATAGCGCTCGCCGCAATCAGCGCGCTGGCACTGTCGAGAAAGATCATTGCCTTGTCGATCTGGTGCGCCAGCATGACACCGTAGAAATAAGTCGCAGAAAGCAGCACCAGTGCAACGATGGCGCACCAGAAGCCGAGAGCATAAGGGTTTTTCATTATTCGAATCCCCATGACCATCACGTGCCTGACCGCTGGCCGAGCACTGGACGCAAGGTGCTCACCCAACTGATCAAAGCATAGCAACGGCCTCAGGGTTTGCCGGGGTTCGAGGCTTGCGTTCGTCCGCTTTCCCAGCCACCGCCCAGGGCCAGGAACAGGTCGATCTGACTCATCGCCACCTGGGTGTTGGCCGCCGCCAGTTGGGCCCGTACGTCGGTGTAAGTGCGGGTCGCCTGCAGGTCGGCGAGGAACGACTCGCGGCCGGCCTGGAAGAAGCGGTGGGTCTGGTCGGCGGCCTGCCGCGCCGACTGTTCGGCATCGGCCAGGGCGTCGCGGCGTTGCAGCTGGGCGCTGTATTGGGCCAGGCCGGTCTGGGTTTCACGGATGGCGTTGAGCACCACCCCATCGAAATGCGCCAGGGCGCCCTGGCTGGCGGCTTCGGCCTGATGAATGCGTTCGCGGGCGCCGTTGGCCGGGACCGTCCAGCTGATCAGCGGGCCGAAGCCCCAGCGGTTGGTGGAGGGTTTGCCGAGGTTGTCGACGATGCCCACGGTGCCGACGGTCGCGCCGATGCTGATGTCCGGGTACAGGGCGCCGGTGGCCACGCCGATTTCCGCGGTGGCGGCGGCCAGCCGACGCTCGGCCTGGCGGACATCCGGACGGCGCTTGAGCAGCGCCGCGCCGTCACCCACCGGCAACAATTGCGCAATGTGCGGCAACTCGGCGCAACTGCCGGTGCCGGCGGGCAGTTGCTCCACCGGTTTGGCCAGCAGCATCGACAGGCGGAACAGCGCCGACTGGCGCGCCGCCTCGTAGCGCGGCAGTTCGGCGCGCAGGGACTTGAACTGGGTCTGCGACCGGGTGACCTGGGTTTCGTCGCCGCGCCCGGCATCGCGCAGGCGCTGGGTGAGTTCGGTGCTCTGGGCTTGCAGGCCCAGGGAATGCTCGGCGATCTCGCGCTCTTCGTTGGCCGCGCAGATCTGCGTGTAGGCCCGCACCACATCCGCCACCAGGGTGATACGCGCGGTGTCGGCCGCCGCCTGGGTCGCATCGGCGTTGGCCTTGGCCGCCTCGATGCCGCGCTGCAGGGTGCCGAACAGGTCGAACTGATAAGAGGTGCTGACGGACAGGTTGCCGACATTGGCCACCGGCACTTTCTCCGGCAGCAGGAAGGCTTCGCCGGACTCCTGCAGGCGCTCGACCCCGGCCTTGACCCCGCCGCTCCAGCCGCCGGCCGCCTGGGCCTCGTCGACCTGGGCGCGGGCCCGCGCCAGGTTGGCCGCCGCGACCCGCAGGTCGGTGTTGGAGGCCATGGCCTGCTGCACCAGTTGGTCCAGGCGCGGGTCCCGGTACAAGCGCCACCAGTCTGCCGGGACCGGCGCCGAGACCACGCTGTCGCTCGAACCGGCCAGGTCGCCCTGCAAATCGCTGCGATGCAGCGCCGCGTCGTCCGGCAGCCGGTAGTCCGGGCCGACCATCTGGCAGGCCGACAGCAGCAGACCGAGCCCGGCCGTGGCCAAACGCAGGGCGCTGTTCATTGCGCCGGCTCCGACCGGGTTGGCGCCTGATCGTCGATGATCGACACGGTGGCGGTGCGCCCGGCGATCATGCGGAAGTCTTCCGGCACCTCGTCGAAGGCAATGCGCACCGGAATCCGCTGGGCCAGGCGCACCCAGCTGAAGGCCGGGTTGACGTTGGGCAGCAGGTTGGAGCCGCTGCTGCGGTCGCGGTCCTCGATGCCGGCGACGATGCTTTCGACATGTCCGCGCAACCGCGCGCGATCGCCGATCACGCGGATATCGACGCTCTGGCCGATATGAATGCCGTCGAGCTTGGTTTCTTCGAAATAGCCGTCGATGTGGAAGGAATTGCTGTCCACCACCGACAACACCGGGCGACCGGCGGTGACGAATTCCTGGGCGCGCGGCGCGCGGTCGTTGACGTAGCCATCCACCGGGCTGCGGATCACCGAACGGTCGAGGTTCAGCTGGGCGCTGTCCACCGCCACCTGAGCTTCGGCCAGGGCCGACTGGGCACGGGCCACGCGGGATTGGCTTTCTTCCAGCTGCTCGCGCGGCACCAGGTTGCCCAGGCCGAGGTTGCGCTTGGCCTCGCGCTGGGCCTGGGCCAGGGTTTCCTGGCGGTCGGCCAGGGATGCCTTGGCCTGGCGCAAGGCCAGGCTGAAGCGGTCCTGGTCGATGCTGAACAGCACCTGGCCGCGCTTGACCAGCTGGTTGTCCCGCACCTGCACCTGCTGGATCAGCCCGGAGACGTCCGGGGCGATCTGCACGATGTCGGCACGGATATGCCCGTCCCGGGTCCAGGGCGCGAACATGTAGTACATCACCATGCGCCAGACCACCACGACCGCGAAGCTCACCACCAGCAAGGTCAGGACCACACGGCCGATGGTCAATAAAGGTTTTTTCATGTCATCAGGTATCGACTGAGTGAGTCCACGGCGCCGAGCAGCAAAGCGTACAGACCAACGTTGAACAAAGCCCGGTGCCAGACCAGGCGATAAAAGTGCAGGCGCGTCAGCAGCCCGTGGACCACCAGGTACAAGCCATAGGTAAGGCCCATCAGCACCAGCAGCGTGGGCAAAAACACCCCGCTGATATCCAGGTCACCGATCATAAAGGCGCTCCATCGATGCCATGGGGCAGCGGTTCTTCAAGTTCGCCGCCGCCGACGAACTCCACGCCGGGCAGCAAGGCCAGGCGCAGGCCGCTGAGGGCGTGCAGCAGGTGCAAACGGGTTTCGCGGTCGTCCTGGCTGCGGGCATCCAGGGTGCGGCGGGCGCGGTCGAGGGTCATCAGCAGGCCGCTCGGCGCCGGCAGGCGTTCGCCGGCCTTGAGGCAGGCCTTGAAGTAGGCGCCGACCTCGGCCACCACCTGGCGCAACAGCGCCTGCGCGTTGCCCTGGGCCCGCGGGGCATAGGCCAGCAGGTCCAGCAGGTTCAGGCCGACGCGCACTTCGCGCAGGGCGGCGCCGGTGTCCTGGCCGGTCATGGCCAGCCGCGGCAGGTGCTGCATCAGGCGGTCGAGCATCTGCACGCCCAGATGGCGGTGTTCGGCCAGGTTGGCCGGTTCGGTCATGCCGACGATGTCCTGCCAGCTGAAACGGGTCAGGCGCTTGGCCGCCAGTTCCGAGCCGAACGGCCGCGCGACCAGGGTCCAGACAAAGGCGAACAGCAGGCCCATGGGCCCGGCCAGGTTGGAGTTGGCGAAGCTCATGAAGTCGGCGTCGTAGGCGCCCTGGATGCTGATGAAGGACGAGGTGTTGACGATGGTCAGCAGCATGCCCAGGTAAAAGCGCGGTTGTACCGTCAGGGTGCCGACGCAGATGAACGGCACGGCGAAGGCCAATACCAGCATCGGGAAATCGTGCAGGTTGGGCAGGATCAGGAACAGGTAGAGGCTGGCGAACAGCACCGACATCGCGGTCCAGAAGAAGAACCGGTAGATCTGCGGCGCCGGGTCGTCCATCGAGGCGAAAAAGCTGCAGGCCACCGCCGCGAGGATCACCGCGCTGCCGCCGTCGGTCCAGCCCAGCAGGATCCACAGCACCGAAGCGACAATGATCGCCAGGACCGTGGAGGCCACCGAATACAGCATCAGCCCACGGTCGAGGAACGGCGTCAAACGGCCCAGGCGCCAGTGGCGGTAAACCGCGCGCCAGATGTCCTGGCTTTCGCACTGGATGGCGTGTTGCAGGCTGCGGCAGTCCTGCCACAAGTCGATCCACTCGCCGAGGCGGTACAGGGCGTTGGAAAACAGCAGCTGGCGCCGGTCGTCGAGGGCTTCGGCATCGGGTTGCAGCGCTTCGAGCTGGCTGCGCAGGGCCTGCCAGCGCTCGACCGACGCACCCTGGGCGGTGCTTTCCAGCCATTCGCTGGCCTGGGCCAGCAGCGGCGCGAACTTGTCCACCAGCTCCGGGGTACGCCGCTCCAGGGCGTACAGGGCATCGTCCAGGGCGTCCACCACGGGCAGCAGGTGGATCATGCGCCCGCGCAGTTCCTTGGTATTGCGCACGGTCTGCGGGCGCGCGCCTTCGTGGGGCAACTGGCCGATCATCAGTTCCAGGCTGTTGAAGGTAGCGACCATGGACGCGCGCAAGGCGCTGACTTCTTCGGGCTGCACGTTGCGGCTGAGAAAGCGCTGGCTGTAGGTGGACGCATCAGCGAACCATTTGCCCGCCGAATCGACGAACACCGGCGCCAGGCGCCGTGGCCAGAACATGCTGCCGATCACGGCCGCACAGACGATACCGAGGAAGATCTCCTCGGTGCGCGCCTCCGCCACGTCCCACACCCCCAGCGGGTTATCCACCACCGGCAGGGCGATCAGCGGCAGGCTGTAACCGGCCAGCATCAGCGCATAGCTGTTGGCGGTGCGCAGGTGCAGGGAGAGGAACAGCAGGATCCCGGTCCACAGGGCGATGATCACCACCAGCAGATAAGGGCTCTGCACGAACATCGGCACGAACAGCACCGCCGCCGAGGCGCCGAGCAAGGTGCCAATCGCGCGGTACAGCGCCTTGGAACTGGTGGGCCCGACGAACGGGCTGGAGACGATGTACACCGTGGCCATCGCCCAGTACGGACGCGGCATCTGCATGAGCATGGCGATGTACAGCGCGATCATCGACGCGGCAAAGGTGCGCACGCCGTAGAACCAGTCGCGCGCGGGGGGGACGCCGGTAAAGAATCCGCTCAAGAAGGCACCGCCGGCGGCTGGACGGCCGACTCGAAGGCGTCGAAGGCGCGGATCACCCGCAGCGCGGCCTCAAGGTCTGCTGGGGTAATGCCTTCCAGCACCTCGCGGCGCAGGCGCACCAGCTCGCCTTCCACCGACTGCACCAGCTCGCGGCCGGTGTCGGTCAGGCTCAGGCACTTGGCCCGGCGATCGTGGGGATCCTCGGTGCGGCAGACGTAACCGGCGCTGCACAGCTGGTCCAGCAAACGCACCAGGGACGGGCTTTCCATCCCCGCCGCCTGCGCCACCGTCACCTGGCGCACGCCCTCGCCCAGGCGCCCGATCATCAGCAGGGGCACGGCGCAGGCTTCGGAGATTCCATAGTTGACCAGCGTGCTCTGGCAGATCCGCCGCCAATGCCGGGCGGCTACCACCATGCCACTGCTGATATTCATCTGGAGTGATTCGAGAGAGTCGGGCAAAGGAAAGTTCGCACACAGTTAGTTTGCTAACTATCAATGGTGCATGGGGAGGATAATCTCAGTCAAGTTTTGAAACAATTGAACGACCATTGACCGTAAAACGCCTCAACGCTTTCGTGCCCGCTCATACACGGCACTGCGTTCACGTTTGCCCACGGCCACCACCGAAACCACGACCTGATCCTCGATCACTTGGTAAACCAGGCGATAGCCAGAGGCCTTGAGCTTGATCTTGTAGCAGTCCGCCATACCGTGAAGGGCGTCCGCGGGCACCCGTGGCATTTCCAGGCGCTCGGCCAGCTTCCTCTTGAATTGCTCGCGCAGGGTATGACCGAGCTTGTCCCATTCCTTGCGCGCCGAAGGCAGAAACTGGAGCTTATAAGTCATCCAGATTTACCGGGACCGGGGTCTCGTGACGACGGGCACGGACAATCTCCGCCAGTTCAAGATCGTCAAGACGCTCCATCATGGCTTCAAACACGTCGGCCGGGACCATATAGCCCATGACCCGGTTGTGATTGAGCACCGCAACCGGACCACCCTGTGCGCCGTTCAGGACAGCCGAAGGATTTTTTTTCAGTTCAGACACGCTGACAGCTTTATCAGCCAATACGCTTTGCATAATTAAGACCTCTAATCTGGTCTTAATTCTGGTCTATTTCCATGACGACATCAATTCACTTGCCTCAAACACCCCGCCCCTTCCTCAACAACACATCCAGTTGATCCACCACTTCCGCCCAGTCGGCGTCGTCGAGGATCTCGTCGCGCAGGAAATCCGCCTGGCTGGGGGTCCAGAAGAAGGCATCCGCCAGGTGCAGTTCCGGCTTGAGCGGCGAATGGGTGGCGATGAAACGGTCGATGTCCACGGGGTCGTCGGACAGGCCGAGTTGTTTGAACAGGGCAGGCAGGCTGTGGGATGGGGATTCCATGGGGGGCTCCTGAATAGGTTGGGAGTGTCGGACGACTGCCGCGCAGTCGATCGCGTGCAGCCGCGCTCCTGCAGAAACAACCTGCAGGAGCGGGCCAACCGGCAAAGGGTTGCTACAGGCACCGACGGTGCTAGTAGCTGACCTCGCACACCTCGGCATGAGGCACCATTTTCAGGTACTCGTCCATGCTCAGATGCACCAGGTTGTTGTGGTTGCCGGCTTCCAGGTAGATGTCTTTCTGCCGGGTCAGCATCGGATCGATCACCACGTCCAGGCCATAGGATTCGCCCAGGGCCGGTACCGCGCCGCGTTCACAATCGTTGAACAGATGCGCCAGGGTGCTTTCCCGGGTGATCTGCCATTCGTTGCTGCCGCGCACCTTGCTCAGATCCAGGTGACGACTGGCCGGCAGCACGGCCATCAGGTAGTGGCCGTGACTGTCGTCGAGGATCACCGACTTGGCCACGCGTTCGGCGGGAACTCCCGCGACCCGGGCGGTCTCCAGGCTGCTCGACGAATGTGGATGAGCCACCACGTCAAAATCGCAATGCGCCTGTTCCAGGCTGCGCTGCACGGTTTTTGCCATACGCATGATGCACCTCGGTGTCCTGAACGGCTTTGCAGGACGATGGGTTAACGACTGTCATTCCCTTCACAAAGTCTAGGCCGCGGCGCCCTCGCCCACTGACGAACTTCCGAACGGCACGCGAGCAAGAGGTTGTTCAAAATTTGCTCAATCCCACGCTCTACTAGACTCAAGGACAAAGCCAGCGAACGGCTGGCAACCGAGGCGCATGACTCTCCAGGAGGGTCGGATGAACGAGCGTGGGTGGCGGGCGACACTGAAGGGGCTGCTGCTGGGTGTGCTGATCGGCCTGCCGACCGGGCACGCCCAGGCCGCAAAGCCGGTGGTGGTGCTCACCGTCAACGATGTGATCAGCCCCGCCAGCGCCGACTACGTAGTGCGCGGCCTGGACAAGGCGGCCGACGAACACGCCCAACTGGTGGTGCTGGGCATCGACACCCCCGGCGGTCTCGACACCTCGATGCGCTCGATCATCAAGGCGATCCTCGCCAGCCCGGTGCCGGTGGCCAGTTACGTCGCCCCCAGTGGCGCCCGTGCCGCCAGCGCCGGCACCTACATCCTGTATGCCAGCCATATCGCCGCCATGGCCCCGGGCACCAACCTCGGGGCCGCCACCCCGGTGCGAGTCGGCATGCCGGGGCAGCCCGACCCGGGCGGCAACCCACCCGCCGCGCCACGCTCGGACAAAAACCCGGAACCGGAAACCGACACCCTCAGCCACAAGCAGATCAACGACGCCGCGGCCTATATCCGTGGCCTGGCGCAATTGCGCGGGCGCAACGCCGAATGGGCGGAACAGGCCGTGCGCGAGGCCGTCAGCCTGCCGGCCCAGGAAGCGCTGAAGCTGAAGGTGGTCGACTATGTCGCGGATGACCTGGACGGCCTGCTCAGGCAACTCGACGGCAGGTTCCTCATCGCTGCCGGCCAGGCGGTGCAGCTGCATACCCTGGGAGCGGCGGTGATCTATCACGACCCGGACTGGCGCACGCAACTGCTGTCGGTCATCACCCACCCCAGCGTCGCGCTGATCCTGATGATGATCGGCATCTACGGGCTGTTCTTCGAGTTCGTCAACCCGGGCACCGCGGTGCCCGGCGTGCTCGGCGGCATCTGCCTGCTGCTCGGCCTGTATGCCTTGCAACTGCTGCCGGTGAACTACGCCGGCGTGGCCCTGATCCTGCTGGGCATCGCCTTCATGGTCGCCGAAGCCTTTCTACCGACCTTCGGCGTCATCGGCTTCGGCGGCATCGTCTCCTTTGTGGTCGGCGCGGTGATCCTGATGGACACCGATGTCCCGGGCTATGGCATTCCCCTGCCGCTCATCGTCGGCATGGCGGTGATCAGTGCGCTGCTCCTGGCGACGCTGGCGAGCATGGCGGTGCGCGCGCGACAGCGCCAGCAGGTGGCGGGCGACGCGGGGCTGGTGGGCAGCATAACGGCGATCACCGCGGTGCAAGCGGGCAATCCTTACAACGGCTGGGTGCTGTTGCAGGGCGAACACTGGCAGGTCCTGAGCGCAACGCCGTTGCAAACCGGGCAATGGGTCCGGGTGGTGGCGCGCAAGGGGCTGCTTCTGGAAGTGACGACGGCCGAGGCCACGTCGCGAGGAGGATGAAATGGGTCTGGAATTGGGTTTTGGCGCGCTGCTGGCGCTGCTGTTGGCGTTGGCGGTTTCGACGTTTCGCATCCTGCGCGAATACGAGCGGGCGGTGGTGTTCCAGCTGGGGCGCTTCTGGCGGGTCAAGGGGCCGGGGCTGGTCCTGTTGATTCCGGTCGTCCAGCAGATGGTCCGCGTCGACTTGCGCACCGTGGTGCTCGACGTGCCGCCCCAGGATGTGATCACCCGCGACAACGTCTCGGTCAAGGTCAACGCCGTGCTGTACTTCCGCGTGCTGGACTCGCAGAAGGCGATCATCCAGGTCGAGGACTTCCTCATGGCCACCAGCCAACTGGCCCAGACCACCCTGCGCGCGGTGCTGGGCAAGCACGAGCTGGACGAGCTGCTGGCCGAGCGCGAACGCCTGAACGCCGATATCCAGCAGGTGCTCGACGCCCAGACCGATGCCTGGGGCATCAAGGTGGCGAACGTCGAGATCAAGCACGTCGACCTCAACGAATCGATGATCCGCGCCATTGCCAAACAGGCCGAAGCCGAGCGGGAACGCCGGGCCAAGGTGATCCACGCCGAAGGAGAATTGCAGGCCTCGGAAAAGCTCATGCAAGCCGCCGAAATGCTCGGCCGCCAGCCCGGCGCCATGCAACTGCGCTACATGCAGACCCTGGGCGCGATTGCCGGCGATAAGAGCTCGACCATCGTCTTTCCGTTGCCCATCGAATTCCTCAAGGGCATGGCGGAGTTGTCGCCGAAGAACTGAACCGGGGTTGCGGGACCGCGCAGCTGCGCCACTGCTCCAGTGCTGCGTAAGGCGCCTGCGCCCAGTGCTCCAGCTGCTCCCGCAGCCGCGCTGAAGCCTGTTGCTGTTTGCCCTGGCGGTCATCGACGAAGACCTGGGCCGGCTGCTTGGCATGCTGGCCGACCCGGGCGAATGCCGCCCGGCGTTGCTCGGTACTCAGGCCGAAAAAATCACCCAGATGGCCGTCCATGGCGGCGGGCAGTTCGCTGTAGTTCAGCGCCAGGCCATGGTGTTCGCGGCAGTGCTCCAGCCCCAGTTGCAACAAGCGCCCCAGACGCCGGGCGATCCAGCTTTCCCGGTCCTGGAAAGGCTCGCCGTCGTCCAAAGCGCTAGGCCCGATCAGGCCCGGCGTCATGTGCATGCCAGCGCGGCGCAGATGCGATACGGCAATTTCCAGCGGGTCGCGATACAGGAACAACCACGGCGTATCGGCGAAGCACTGGCGCAGCAGCGGCAACTCACCGATGTTCCAGGCATCGAGCTTAATCACCAGCCGCTGCTCAGTGCCGCGGCGCACCTGCCCATAGGCCGACAACAAGCCCACCAACGCGGCAGCCCGCTCCTGTGGGGCCAGCGAACTGCGTAGCAGGGCATCCAGCGGCGGTGGTTCGGACACCACGATATGCTCGTCCAGGCAGGCCAGCATCTGGCTGACCAGGGTCGAACCGCAGCGCGAAGCGTGGAAGATAAAGGCGCTGGGAGCCAGGCCCGGGCTACGTTGGCGCCATTCGGTCAGGGCAGACAACGGCGTCTGGCGCCGGAACGCCTGATTGAACGGCAGGCGCAGGGCCTCTTCGACCGCCTCGCGGAAAAACGGCTGCGACAGCGGCCTGTCGCCGAACCAGCACCAGTCGACCCGCCACTCGTCACGCGGCTGCCAGAGGCGGATCGGCAACCAACCGTGCAGGTTCAGGCCATCCATTGCTCATTCCACAGGCGCCGCCCCTGGCGCATGGCCGAACGCAGGTCTTCGCGGGTGAACGCCAGGCCGCGCTCCTCCGCCAGGGCCAGGGTGCGCTCGATGAAGGCTTCGTTGTCGGTCAGCGCCTGCAAGACCTGGCACAGCGCACTGTCCTCTTCAAGCAACCGACAAAACCGGGCGAAGTCCACGGCGGCACGGCCCAGGCCAGGTGCCGGCGTGGTCGGCACACCCTCGGCAATCATCTGCTCCAGCCAGGAATCGGGGCGACAATCGATCACCAGGTGAATGCGTTGCTGGCTGTCGTGGTTGTCCACACGGTGCGGGCGCGACAGATCGAGAAACCAGCACTCCCCCGCCAGCATCGGCATGCGCTGCCCGTCGAGCAGGAAATCCACCCGCGGCGGGCTGAGCAAGGGGATATGCAGGCGCAGGTCGGCGTCCGGGCCGCCCAGGTCGTAGTCGCGGTGCTCATGGATGCGCGCCCCCGGGCCCAGCCGCAGCAGGCGCGCCGAGACGATCTGCAAAGGCAGGTGGCGCAATGCCTGTTGCCAGTCCGGGTCCTGCCGCCAGGGCTCGCGCTGTACCGGCAGGCCCTTGCCCGGCGCCAGTTCGGAGGGTGCATCCACCGCCGAGATCAAGGCCACGCCGCTCCAGTCGCCCTCGTAGTAGCCGCCGTTGAAGTGGCCCTGCCAGGCGCTCGCGTCGATTCGCGCCAGGGCGCGCAACAACCGCGACAGATCCACGCTGACCGGCAGCCGGGCGAACGCCGGACGGCTCATGAGGCAGGCAGCACCTTGCGCTCGACCAGCCAGCCAAGCAATTGCCGCTGGCAGTCGTCGATCGACTGGGTGCCGGTGTCCAGTTCCAGCGCGGCCCGTGGCGGCTCGTAGGGCGCCGAGATACCGGTGAACCCCGGCAACTCGCCGCTGCGGGCGCGGGCGTAATGGCCCTTGGGGTCGCGCTGTTCACAGACCGCCAGCGAGGCGCTGCACCAGACTTCCAGGTAGTCCTCTCCCAGGCGCCGGGCGAACAACTCGCGCTGCTCGATCAGCGGGGCGATCATCGCCAGGATCACGATCTGTCCGTTGTCCACCAGCAAGGCCGCCAGCTCGCTGGCGCGGCGGATGTTTTCCCGGCGGTCGGCCTCGGCGAACCCCAGGTCGCGGTTCAGGCCGCCGCGCAAGGCGTCACCGTCCAGCACCAGGCTCTGCCGGCCGTGCTGGAATAGCCCGGCCTGCAGCGCCTGGGCCAGGGTCGACTTGCCCGCCGCCGGCAGGCCGGTCAGCAGGATCGCCACGCCGCGATGACCGTTGCGCGCCTCGCGCTGGGCCCGACTGACGCTGGCCTGGGGCGCCTGCAGATTATTGTCTTTGGGCATGGGCCACCGGCGTGCTGATGTTGCCCGCCGCCCAGTCGGCCTCGCGGCTGGCCAGCGCCGAGGCGATGGACTGCACCTGGGTCGATTGCACCTCGTTGGGCAGCGGGTCGAGCCCGGCGCTGGCGAAGATCTGCCCATAGGCGTTGCGCAGGTCGGCATAGGCCAGGTCGCGCCGCAGGTCCGCCTGCAAGGTGTTCAGCTCGCCCTGGATCAGGTCCAGCTCGCCAATGCCATTAGCCTGGTAGCGGTTGCGCAGCTGGCCGACGATCTGCCCGTCGATGTCCGCCAGTTCCTGGCTGGTCCTGAACTGGCGCAACGCGTCGCGGTAGTTGGCGTTGGCCACATAGACCTGGGCCAGCACCGCGATGGACATGGCCTGCCGGCGCGCTGCGGCGACGTCTTCAGCGGCCTTGGCGGTGTCGATGGCCGCCGGCGCGGAGAGCACATTGAACAGGTTCCAGGTGACCTTCACCCCGTAATCAGCCCACTTGTCGTTGACCAGAAACGAGTTGCTGTCGTAGTGCCCGCCGGCCGAGAACTCCAGGCCCGGCAGCAGGCGCAGCATCGCCTTGCGGGTTTCCGCGGCGCTGATGCGGCTCTGGTAATCCTGCTCGCGCAGTTCCGGGCGGCTGGTCAGGGCCTCGTGTTCGAGGCGGGCCATATCGACCTTGAGTTCCGGCACCGGGTAATCGTCGGTGGTCGCCAGGGTCAGGTGGGTGCCCATGGGCAGGTTGATCAGGGTCGACAGCTCGGTCTTGGCCAGGGACAACGCCCGGCGCTGCTCCTCCAGCTGGCGCGTGGCCTCGATCAACGAGCGCTGGTAAGCCAGGGCCTGCACCGGGTCGCCGATGCGTTGCTGGCTCATGCTCTGGCTGTTGCTGCGAGCCTGCTCGACCCGGCCCGCGAGACTGTCGATCTGCTTGAGCAGGCGTTCGGCCGCCACCGCCCGCCAATAGGCCGAGCGCACGTCCTGGACGATGGTGTTGATCACCTTGCGCCGGCGCTCCTGGACGATCAGCCGCTGGTCGCCCTGCTGCTTGGCGTTGATGTAGCTGACGCCGAAGTCCAGGACGTTCCAGACCATGGTCAGGTCGGCCACTCTGCGGTCCCGGTCCTGGGAGGTCGACGGTTCCAGGGACTGGGTGCCGGTTTCCACGCTCTGGCTGCTGGAAGCGCTGACGTTGTTGCGCCCCACGTAGCCGGCGGAGAGGGCCATGCGCGGCAGCATGTCGAAACTGGCGAGGTCCAGTTGGCGCTTGGCCAGGGCCTCTTCCATGATCTTCAGCCGGCCCTCGAGGTTGTACTTCACCGCCCGGGCCATGGCCTGGTGCAATGTCAGCGGGCCACTCAGCGGTTCCTGGCCCTTGTACATGCTCTGCAGGTCGCTCCTGGCGCGCTGCTCGCTGACACTGCGTTCAATCGGTTTACTGCTGACGGCACAACCACTGACCGCCAGCGCCAACAAGCTGACCCCGAACAACTTCTGACTTTTATTCATCCTTGTCTCGCCCCTGGGTGCCGCATCGTATTTATGTTTTGTTTTCAGGCCTGCATTGCGCTGATGCCGGCCTGTTCGAATGCCTTGGCCAGATCGCGGATCGGCCGTTGCTCCATGTCTTGCATCACTTGCAATTGCTGGGTCAGCGACGGTGCCCCGAACACCCCGCGCCCGCCCTGGGAAAGATCGCCGGCCTTGGGCTTGTCGCCGAAGGACTTCAGCGAACCGCCATCCTCGGTGGAGTCCTGGCCGAACAGCACCGACAGCGTGCTTTGGCTGAACACCCCGCCATCGCCGCCACCGAAGCCGAGGAAACCATGGCCATTGCCGTCGCCACCGGGATCGCTGCTGCCAAATACCTGGGCAATGAAGCTCGGCGCCAGGGCCCCGTGATTGATGAAAATGTCCCCCAACGGCCGGATGCCATCGCCCAGCACCCGCTGCTCGAACAGTGGCGCGAAGGCCAATGGCGAGCCCAGGTCGCCAACGGGTGGCGTGGCGAGGGTGGGTTGCAGCGGCACATAAGGCGGCAGAGGCGGAACCACCGGGTCGCTCGAACGGAATTCCGGATCGCCTACCGGCAGCTCCGTGGCTGGGTTGGCCGGTGGCACGGTATTGATCGCGTAGTTGTTGGAGTCGGTGCTGCCAGTGCCGGTATTGCCGAATGCGTCGCTCACCCCGCTGTTGTTCAGGGTGATCAGGTTGCTGGTATCGCTGATGTTGGCGGTTGGCGTCAGGGTTGCGGTCCAGGTCCGGCCGCCGTCGCTGCTGCCCAGGGCGCTCAGGGTGCCGTTGGCCACTGTCAGGTCCGAGTTGGTGAAGCCGCTCACCGCTTCGCTGAAAGTAATGGTCACGCTGCTGGTCTGGCCCACGCCGAGGCTGCTGTTGGCGACCACGATGGTCGCGGTCGGCCGCTGGGTGTCGATCAGGTAATTGTTCGAATCCGTGCTGCCCAACCCGGTATTGCCCGAGCCGTCCGTCACGCCACTGCCGTTGAGGGTGATCAGGTTGCTCGTATCGCTGACGTTGGTGTTCGGCGTGAAGGTCGCGGTCCAGGTGATGCCGCCATCGCTGCTGCTCAGCGCGCTGAGCGTGCCGTTGGCCACCGTCAGGTCGCTGTTATCGAAGCCACTGACCGCCTTGCTGAAGGTGATGGTCACCAGGGACGTGTCGCCCGCCGCCAGCATCGGGTTGGCGACCACTATGGTCGCGGTGGGGCGCACGGTATCGATGACGTAGTTGGCCGAGTCGGTGGTGCCGCTGCCGGTGTTGCCGACGGCATCTATCACTCCGGCGTTGTTCAGGGTGATCTGATTGCTGCTGTCGCTGATGTTGATGGCCGGGGTAAAGGTGGCGGTCCAGGTAACCCCGCCATCGCTGCTGCTCAGCGCCCCCAGGGTACCGTTGGCCACCGTCAGGTCCGAGTTGGTGAAGCCACTGATCGCCTCGCTGAAGGTGATGGTGACCGTGGTGGTTTCGCCCGCCCTCAGGGCCGTGTCGGCCAGCACGATGGTGGCGGTCGGCCGCCCGGTGTCGATGATGAAGTTGTTCGAGTCGGTGCTGCCGCTGCCGGCGTTGCCCGCCGCGTCACTGACCCCGCTGTTGTTGAGGGTGATCAGGTTGGTGGCATCGCTGACGTTGACGTTCGGGGTGAAGGTCGCGGTCCAGGTGATGCCGCCGTCGCTGCTGCTGACCGCGCTCAGGGTGCCGTTGCTCACTGTCAGGTCGCTGTTGTCGAAACCGCTGACCGCCTCGCTGAAGGTGATGGTCACCAGGCTGGTTTCGCCGATCGGCAGGATCGGGTTGGCTACCACTATGGTCGCCGTCGGGCGAGCCGTGTCGATGACGTAGTTGTTCGAATCGGTGGTGCCGCTGCCCGTATTCCCCGAGATATTGATCACGCCGCTGTTGTTCAGGGTGATGACGTTGCTGGTATCGGTGATACCGACTGTCGGGGTGAAAGTGGCGGTCCAGGTGACACCGCCGTCGCTGCTGCTGACCGCACTCAAGGTGCCGTTGGCGATGCTCAGGTCGCTGTTGTCGAAACCACTGACCGCCTCGCTGAAGGTGATGGTCACCAGCGAGGTTTCGCCGGCCTTCAAGGCCGTGTCGGCGATCACGATGGTGGCGGTCGGCACCACGGTTTCGATGCTGTAGTTGGCTGAGTTGGTGGTCCCGGTACCGCTGTTGCCGGCCACGTCGGTGATGCCGCTGTTGTTCAGAGTGATCAGGTTGCTCAGGTCGGTGATGCCCGCCGTCGGGGTGAAAGTGGCGGTCCAGGTGATACCGCCGTTGCTGCTGCTCACCGCGCTCAGCGTGCCATTGGCCACCGTCAGGTCGCTGTTGTCGAAACCGGTCACTGCTTCACTGAAGGTGATGGTCACCACCGCGGTTTCGCCGGCCTTGAGGGTCGAGTCGGAGAGAACGATGGTGGCATTCGGACGCAGGCTGTCGATGGCGTAGTTGTTGGAGTCGGTGGTGCCGCTGCCGGTGTTGCCCGCCCCATCCGTCACTCCGGTGTTGTCCAGGGTGATCAGGTTGCTGTTGTCGGTGATGCCGGCCGTCGGGGTGAGGGTGGCCGTGTAGGTGATGTTGTCGCTGGTGCTCAAGCCACTCAACGTACCGTTGGCAACGGTCAGGTCGGCCAGGGTAAAGCCGGTCACCGCCTCGCTGAAGGTGATGGTCACGGTACTGGTCTGGCCCACGCCCAGGGCGCTGTCGGCGACCACTATGGTCGCGGTCGGGCGGACGGTGTCGATCGCATAGTTGTTGGAATCGGTGGTGCCGCTGCCAGCGTTGCCCGAGGCGTTGGTCACCCCGCTGTTGTCCAGGGTGATGACGTTGCTGGTGTCGGTGATGCTCGACGTCGGGGTGAAGGTGCCGGTCCAGGTGATACCACCGTCGCTGCTGCTCACCGCGGTCAGCGTGCCGTTGGCCACGGTCAGGTCGGCATTGCTGAAACCGCTGACCGCTTCGCTGAAGGTAATGGTCACCAGCGAGGTTTCACCAATCTTCAGGGCATTGTCGGCGACCACTATGGTCGCCGTCGGCAGGACAGTGTCGATGCTGTAGTTGTTGGAGTTGGTGGTGCCGCTACCGGTGTTGCCGGCCAGGTCGGTGACTCCGGTGTTGTTCAAGGTGATCAGGTTGCTGGCATCGTTGATACCGACGGTCGGGGTGAAAGTCGCGGTCCAGGTGATGCCGCCATCGCTGCTGCTGACCGCGGTCAGCGTGCCATTGGCGATGGTCAGGTCGGCGTTGGTGAAGCCGCTCACCGCTTCGTTGAAGGTAATGGTCACCAACGAGGTTTCACCGGCGCTGAGGGCGCTGTCGGCGACCACGATAGTCGCGATCGGCCGCACCGTATCGATGGCGTAATTGTTGGAATCGGTGGTGCCGCTACCGGCGTTGCCGGCCAGGTCGGCGATGCCGGTGTTGTTCAGGGTGATCAGGTTGCTGCTGTCGCCGATGCTGGCGCTCGGAGTGAAGGTCGCGGTCCAGGTGATACCGCCGTCGCTGCTGCTCACTGCGGTCAGGGTGCCGTTGGCGATGGTCAGGTCGGCGTTGGTGAAGCCGCTCACCGCTTCGCTGAAGGTGATAGTCACCAGCGAGGTTTCACCGATTCTCAGCGCGGTATCGGCGACCACGATGGTCGCGGTCGGCCGCACCGTATCGATGGCGTAGTTGTTGGAGTCGGTGGTGCCGCTGCCAGCGTTGCCCGAGGCGTTGGTCACGCCGCTGTTGTCCAGGGTGATGACGTTGCTGGTGTCAGTGATGCTCGACGTCGGGGTGAAAGTGGCGGTCCAGGTGATACCACCGTCGCTGCTGCTGACCGCGCTCAGGGTGCCGTTGGCAATCGTCAGGTCGGCATTGGTGAAACCCGTCACCGCTTCGCTGAAGGTGATGGTCACCAGTGAGGTTTCACCGATCCTCAAGGCATTGTCCGCCACCACTATGGTCGCGGTCGGCAGGACGGTGTCGATGCTGTAGTTGTTGGAGTTGGTAGTGCCACTGCCGGTGTTACCGGCCAGGTCGGCGATGCCGGTGTTGTTCAGGGTGATCAGGTTGCTGGCATCGTTGATACCGACGGTCGGGGTGAAAGTCGCGGTCCAGGTGATGCCACCGTCGCTGCTGCTGACCGCGGTCAGGGTGCCGTTGGCGATGCTCAGGTCGGCGTTGGTGAAGCCGCTCACTGCCTCGCTGAAGGTGATGGTCACCAGCGAGGTTTCACCGGCGCTGAGGGCGCTGTCGGCGACCACTATGGTCGCCGTCGGCCGCACCGTATCGATCGCGTAATTGTTGGAATCGGTGGTGCCGCTGCCGGCGTTGCCGGCCTGGTCGGCGATGCCGGTGTTGTCCAGGGTGATCAGGTTGGTGGTATCGCTGATGCTGGCGCTCGGGGTGAAGGTCGCGGTCCAGGTGATACCGCCGTCGCTGCTGCTCACCGCGGTCAAGGTACCGTTGGCGATGGTCAGGTCGGCGTTGGTGAAACCCGTCACCGCTTCGCTGAAAGTAATGGTCACCAGCGAGGTCTCGCCGATCCTCAGCGCGCTGTCGGCGACCACGATAGTCGCGGTCGGCCGCACCGTATCGATGGCGTAATTGTTCGAGTTGGTGGTGCCCAGGCCCAGGTTGCCCACGGCGTTCTGTACGCCGGTGTTGTCCAGGGTAATGACGTTGCTGATATCGGTAATGCTCGACGTCGGGGTGAAAGTCGCGGTCCAGGTGATGCCGCCGTCACTGCTGCTCACTGCGGTCAGGGTGCCGTTGGCGATGGTCAGGTCGGCATTGGTGAACCCGGTTACCGCCTCGGAGAAGGTGATGGTCACCAGCGAGGTTTCACCGATTCTCAAGGCATTGTCGGCGACCACGATGGTGGCCGTCGGGTGCGCGGTGTTGATCACGTAGTTGCCCGAATCCGTGGTGCCGCTGCCGGTATTGCCGGCCAGGTCGCTGATCCCGGTGTTGTTCAGGGTGATCAGGTTGCTGGCGTCGCTGATGCCATCGGTCGGGGTGAAGGTCGCCGTCCAGGTGATGCCGCCATCGCTGCTGCTCACCGTAGTCAGGGTGCCGTTGGCGATGCTCAGGTCGGCGTTGGTGAAGCCACTGACCGCCTCGCTGAAGGTGATGGTCACCAGGGAAGTTTCGCCCGCCGTGAGGGTGCTGTCGGCGACCACGATGGTCGCCGTCGGGCGGACGGTATCGATCGCATAATTGTTGGAATCGGTGGTGCCGCTGCCGGCGTTGCCGGCCAAGTCGGCGATGCCGGTGTTATCCAGGGTGATCAGGTTGGTGGTATCGGTGATGCTGGCGCTCGGGGTGAAGGTGCCGGTCCAGGTGATACCGCCATCGCTGCTACTCACCGCAGTCAGCGTGCCGTTGGCAATGGTCAGGTCGGCGTTGGTGAAGCCGGTTACCGCCTCGGAGAAGGTGATGGTCACCAGGGAAGTTTCACCGACTCGCAAGGCATTGTCCGCGACCACGATGGTCGCGGTCGGCCGTACGGTATCGACCACGTAGTTGTTGGAGTTGGTGGTGCCGACCCCGGCGGTGCCAAGGCCATTGATCACCCCGGTGTTATCCAGGGTGATCACGTTGCTGGTATCGGTGATGCTCGACGTCGGGGTGAAGGTGGCGGTCCAGGTGATGCCGCCATCGCTGCTGCTCACCGCGGTCAGCGTACCGTTGGCGACGGTCAGGTCGGCATTGGTGAAACCAGTCACCGCCTCGGAGAAAGTGATGGTCACCAGCGAAGTCTCGCCGATGCTCAATGTGGTATCCGCCACCACTATGGTCGCGGTGGGCGGTGGTGCATAGGCGGTGTTGAGGATGCCGCCGTCGTTGTAGATGGTCGAGAAAGAAGTCGGTGAAGTACCGGTGGTGCCACCTCCCAGTGCCACGCCGCCGGCGCCACTGGCCGCCGCGTTGCCGCTCAGGGCGGCAAAGTTGGCCGCGGTGATCAGGAAGGTGCCCTTGTTCCAGACCGCGCCGACGCCCCGGCCGCCAATCCCGCCGTTGCTGGCGTTGCTGCCTTGGCCGCCACCGCCGCCACCGCCACCGCCCGCGCCGATGTTGTTGCTGATGGTCGAGGTGCCGATCACGGTGAGGGTGCCGCTGGAGGCGTTGTAGATACCGCCGGCAGCATTGCCGCCCGCGCCGCCGACCTTGTCCCAACCCGCGCCGCCGCCACCGCCACCGATGGAAATGGTGCCGTTGGTGGCCGTGGCGCCGTTGCCGCCGTTGCTGTAGTAGGACACCCCCACACCGCCTGCGCCGCCGGTGCTGGTACCGCCACGACCGCCCATGTGGGTGGCGTCGTAGCCACCGCCATAACCGCCCACGCCAGCACTGCCAGCCTGGCCGCCCAGGGTGCCGGTGCCGGGGCCGGCGGAGCCGCCGTGGCCGCCACCCTGGCCACCCAGCCCGCCGCCACCACCACCGCCACCGCCGTAGAACGCACCGGTGACACCGCCGCCACCGCCGCCGCCCGAGGCCGCGTTGGAGGTCACGGTGACGTTGTTGAGGGTGAGATTGCCGGCGTTGAAAATCCCCCCGGCCATGGCGCCGGTCGCACCATACCCGCCATTACCGCCGTTGCCCGAGACCAGGCCCCGGGTGATCACCAGGCCATCCAGGGTCACGGTACTGCCCGAGGCCACTTCGATGACCCGGGTCTTGTATTGGCCGTCCAGGGTCACATCCGCCACCCCGTCGTTATTCAGGTCACCATCGACGGTCACGTTCTTGTTGACCAGCAGTTCGGAGGTCAGTTGCACCGTCATGCCACTGCTGAAGGTGACGATGTCACCGTTCTGCGCCGACGCCAGCGCCGCCCGCAGCGAACCCACGCCGGTGTTGGCGTTGTTGGTGGCGGTCCAGGTCGCCAGCCCCCATTGATAATCCTGCATGGCCTGGGTGGACAGCACGTTGGCGCTTTCGATGGTGCCGGTGGCGATCTCCAGCTCCCAGTCGCCGCCCACGCCAGTGCGATCGTTGGAAGCGGCCACGTCGCGACCGGTCAGCTGCGCCAGCGAGTCGACGAAACTCAGGCCTCGCTCGCCCTCGGCGGTGTAGCAGCCGTAGATCAGGATATCGCCGCCGGCGTTCATGTCCTGGCCGATGTCCGCCAGCACTGCGCTGCGGGCCTGGACGTTGTCAGCCGAGAGGTAGCTGTTGCCCAGCCACAGGTCCCCGGCATTGCCGTGGGCGATGATCTGCACCGAACTGACGCCCTGATGCTGGTCCAGGTAATCGGCGATCTGCTGCAGGCCATCCCGGTTCGCCCCCAGTTGCACCACCTGGGTGCCGGGCGCCAGGCCCTGGAGAAGGCTGTCGGCGTCCTTGACTCGGGAATCGACGAACACCACGGTCTGCCCCGGGACCGCCACCGAAGTGGCGGCAGCTGGCGCATCGGCCTGGCCGTGGGTGTCCTTGCTGACGCTCGGCTGATCGGCGGCGGTCGGCGTCTTGGCCACGTCCGTGGTGGTGTGGCTGTCCGGCTGGACGGCCTCGGCCACCGTCGCCGCCACCGCGCCGTCGAACAGCATGCGCGGCTCCAGGGGCATGATCATCGGTGAGGCCAGGGCATTCGTCCGCCCGATGGCCCGCTGATTGACCCGCGACTTGCCTTTGCTCCACCACATGATGCTCACCCGAACTCGAACGTGCTGAAAGGTGCGAATTGAAAAACCGCGGTCAACGGACCGCGGCGTCGGATTTCATACGAATGACATTGGCGGCGCTGGATGCCCCATCTTTCCAGAAGGACAGCTCCGCATACTTCTCGAACAGGTCCGGCGGCAGGATGGTGCGCCGCGATTGCAGCGCCACCCGCGCCTTGACCTTGTGCAGGCCCGCGACCCCCAGCGCCTGGTCGAACTCGGGCGCGTCGTAGGCCAGGCTGTCGAAATCGTGTTCGAACCAGGGTTCGCCGATAAAGTCGTAGATCAGCCGCATCACCCGCTCCGGGGCCTGGCTCAGCAGGTCGTAGTCGACGATCAGCATCGAATCGGCGTTTTCGCCGTAATAGGCCTCTTTCAAGGCCGTCCAGGCGTAACCCACCAGGCGGTTGTGCTGGGCCAGGGTTTCGCAGCGGCTGTAGACCGAGTTGCGCTCGACCGCATCGCCGAACAGCTTGGTGTTTTCGAAGGGGTTGGCCCGGTACAGGCGTTCCAGGCTGTCCATGACCCAGGCGACATTGCGCACGCAGGCGATGGTCTTGGCCTTGGGAAACAGATCCTTCAAGGCCGGCAGGCGTGCACACCACTGACGGTTGGTGTCGAAGATGACCGGTTTGTCGGCCTTGTCGGCGTAGTAGGAGTCGAACAGCCCGCGCAGCAAGCGGCGGCGCATGTCGGTGTCGATGACCGCGCCGAATTCGCTGCCGGCGCTGCATTGTTCGAGGATGCCGCTGAACAGCGCACCCACCGGGCTGGTCATGCCGGCGTGAAAGCGCGGGTTCTGCAGCAGAATAGCGGACAGCAGGGTCGACCCTGAGCGCGGTAAACCGGAGATAAAGTGGAACTGCGGCAATCCCTTCACCCTAGCTATAAGTCCATTTACGGAAAAAGCGTAGTGCAAGGTCAGAAAACCAACGAGTGGTGTTTTGATATCAATTCGGAGCAAGACCACAAAAAATGTGTGCTCAAAAAAACAGTAACCGCTCTGGGACCGAACATGAATCGATTAAGCCGCTGACCGCCCTGAATCCTGCCTTTCATCACCGACCGGTTCACAAGCCTGTTTTTTTTGCAAAAAAACCGCCCAAGGCGTCTATCCAGCAGGTTTCCCTGGCTGGCTACACAGGGCTTTCGCCGACGCCTGGCCCTGCACCGTGCCGCACATCAGCAGCAACCGGGCCGTGACCCCGCCGGCGGTGAATTCACCGGTTTTTCGCCAGTGCGCGGGCAGCGGGGCGAATTCATCGGGTTGGTCGGCCGTGCCGATCAGCCAGACGCGACCACTGCCCATCGGCAACGCCGACAGCCGGTCGAGGTAAATCCTGTCGGCCTGCTGGTCGATCAGGGTGCCGAAGCCATAGGCATTGGGTCGGGTCGAGACCCCGGTGGGCGTAGGCGGGGTGTAGAGCAGCGGTTGGGCATCGGTGCGGTTGTAGTAGACGTAACTCAGGTACCACAGCAGATCGCTGGTGACGATCCGGTCGCCGGCCACGTAGCGCTGGTTCACGTAGTCCACCAGCACGCTGATCTGATCGTTCACGTCCACCGTGGCGTTGTTGTTCAGGCCGACCACCTCGGCCCCGCCGAACAGCAACAGGATCGCCAGCGCCAACACACGGGCCCGCGCCAGCAACCGGTCGACGGCAATCGCGAAAATCAGCGGCAAGCCCAGGGCATAGGCCGTCAGGTAGCGCTCGATGAACACCGGCGAAACGAACGACACCGCAAACACCAGTAACAGCGGCAGCGCGGTGTAGATCACCAGCATCCAGTGCCAGCGCCAAGGCGAGCGGTCGCGCCAGGCGAGCGTTGCAACAACGCCCAGCACCAGCAGCGGCAGGCCGGCGAACAGCAGCGGGGAACGGGTTTCGCCATCGTCCTGGGTCAGCAGTTGCCAGACCATCGAGGGTAACGACAAAAAGTCCACCGACGGCTCCCAACCCACGTCGCCGCTGGCTTTCAGCTGGTCGATATGTTGCAGCAGGTCCACCAGCCCCGGCAGCCAGGGGGCGAACAGCATGACGATGGCAAAGTTGGCCAACCACCAGGCCGGCTGGTTGATCGCCCGGCTCGGGGGCGTTGCTTGCAGGCGCAGCAGCAACAGATACGACCAGTGGGCAAGCACGCAGAGCGCGGTGAAATAGTGGGTGTAGAACGCCGCGCTCATCAGCAGCGTGTAATACACCAGGTAGCGCTGACGCTGGGGCTGCCTGACCCAGTACACCAGGGCGATGGTGGCGCCGAGCAGCCACACCCCCAACAGCGCATACATGCGCACTTCCTGGCTGTAGCGCACGGCGGTGGGCAGCAGGGCCAACAGAAAGCCGGCAAGGATCGCCGCGCGACGGCTGGAAATCTGCGCCACCAGCCACACCCCCAGGCCGACACAGACGATCCCCGGCCAGGCGCTGAAACTGCGAATGGCAAAGATGCCGTCGCCAAACAGCGCGATCCAGCCGCGCAGCAGCATGAAATACAACGGTGGATGCACGTCATGGGCGGCATGCACCCAGAGATCGCTCAGGCCGTAGCGGCTGAGCAACAGGCTGGAACCTTCATCGCCCCAGATGGCGGCGGCGGTCAGGTCGTAGAAACGGGTGGCCGCCGCCAACAGCAGGATCGGCAACAACCAATACGCCCGCAGCACCGCGATCAGGCGCTGGGCGTCGCTCGTCAGCCGATGGGCGATGCCCGGCTCGGCCGTATCCAGCAATTGCGACTCTCTGCGAAACGCCATGAATTTCCCCTGCACCCGCGTTTTACCACCACAGCATCGCTGTTTATCCGGCCGGACATAAGGCACCCATCACCCCAGGCGACTGGCGGAACAGCGTCTACGCTAACCACTGCTGTCAACGAGCCCGCTTGGCGTTCTGACCGTATCGGTCAAGCTGTCAGGCCAGACACCAGGGATCGGCTCAGGGAGTTCCACTGATTAACCTGAAGGATGAAAAACTATGGAAGTGTTCATGGGCACCATTCAAGCTTTTTCCTTTAACTTCCCTCCCAACGGCTGGGCCTCGTGTTACGGCCAGACCCTGGGGATCTCACAGTACCAGGCGCTGTTTTCGCTGCTGGGCACCTACTACGGCGGCAACGGCACCACCAACTTCCAGTTGCCGAACCTGCAAGGGCGCCTGCCCATCGGCCAGGGCAACGGGCTGGGCCTGACGCCCCGGGTGATCGGCGAGGTTGCCGGCACCGAAAACGTCACCCCCACCCTCAACAACCTGCCTGCCCACACCCATACCCTCGCCAGCGTGAGCGCCGCCACCACGCTGCAACTGGCCAACCCCGCCAGCAATCCGGCCAGTACCCCGACAGCCACCAACTCGTTCATCGGCACCTCCGGCGGCGGGCCGGGCACCGCCACCATCTACTCCGACAAGCAAGGCACCACGCCCGTGCCGCTCCAGGGGGTCAACACCACGATCACCGGCACCATCTCGCCCGCTGGCAACGGGCTGCCGCTGCCGGTGATGAACCCGTTCCTGGTGATCAACTTCAGCGTGGCCCTGAACGGCCTGTTCCCATCGCGCAATTGAAGTTCGCGCCGGGGGACATTCCCCCGGCCCTTTTTTCCGGCCAGGAGTGGCGCCATGCTGCATCTGCTGCAAAGTGAGCATTTCCAGCCTTTGCTGGGGCAAACCTGCAACCTGTTGCTACCGGACGGCAGCGTCTTGCTGGTCCATATCGAGTCCATCAAGGACACCCCCCAGGCCCGCATGCCGAACAGCGCGCGCATGCCCTTCTGCGTCGAGCTCAACAGCCTGGAGCCGACGGAGTTCGTCGACGGCCTGTGCGACCTGGAACTGCCCGGCGTCGGTCATCTGCAAGACATGTTCGTGTCGCGGGTGCCGGCCCTGGGCCGCGACCCGACGCTGGGTTATTTCTATATCGCCTTCAACTGAACCGGGCGTGCCTGGCGGCATTGCCCCAGGCAGTGGCTCGAATCCGCGGGCTTGCGCCGCTCAACCGCGCGGGCCGGGATACCACACCAGCCGCTCGGCCGCCGGGTTGGCCTCCTCGACCTGAAACCCCAGCGCCAGGTAATGCCGGCGCGCATGGGGGTTGCTGGCCCAGACCACCGTGGCCACCGGGCAGCGTACCTGCTCGGCGGCCTTCTGCACGCCCCGCAGCACGGTGCGCCCATAGCCGCGACCGCGGGCGGCCGGGATGAACGCCAGGTACAGCACGCGGATTTCATTGGGGCCGAAATCGGTGGTCAAGGCACCGATGGCGCTGCCGAGTTTTTCGATCACGTAGTGCATGGCGCCGGGGAAGTTCTCGCCCGCGCCCTGCTCCTGGACCTGGAACTGCTGGGCGATCACCTGCTCGATCTGCTCCTGTTCGCCGTCGATCCATTGCAGATCGCTGCGCGCCGAACGGTAAAGGCTTTGCAGGAACGGTCCGTCGGTGGGCCGCGACGGACGTACCACCAGGCCATCGGACATGGCTGAATCCTTATGCAACATGTGCGTTCTCCCTGAAAATTCCTTGTTTCAGAACCCGCTTTCCCTCACGCCGAGCGCCGCCATACGCCGCCAGGCCGTGCCCAGCAGCGACTCGCCACGCCCCTGCAACACCACCACGCCGCGCAGCGGCTGGCTCGGGGTGACGCTGGCGTCGAGCACCTTGAGCCGCGCGCCGTACTGCGCCTGGACCGGTTCGGCACGGTGGTTTTCATCGCGGCGCACGGCAATCGGCCCATGGTGATCGGAGGTCAGCGCCTCCTGGTCGATATAAGCCACGCCGTTGGTGTCGACTTCGGTCAGTTGCACCTCGAGCGCCGGGTGCATCGGGTCGTCGGCGATAAAGCGCCCCGTGGCCCCCGGCGCGACTCGCCACAGGTCGGCCTCGGCGAGGAAGCCGCGCAAGCGCGCCCCCGGCTCGACCACCCGGGCCAGCGGATCCTTGGGCGATACCCAGCGGCCCACCTGCAGTTGCGGCAGCAGGTCGCGCAACTGGCCAGCCTCGGGCGCCCGCAGCAGCAGGCGCTCGCGTTGCGCCGACAGGCCGCGGTATTCGGCCACGGCCTCGGCCAGCTGCTGCTCGACAATCCCGGCGTCGGCCGCGGTCTCGCTGCGCCCGGCGCGACGGCGCATCTGCAATTGCTGGATCTCGATTTCCCGCCGTGCGATGGCCTGGCGTGAGGCCAGGTCCGGGGACTCAAGTTCCACCAGCACCTGGCCCTTGCTCACCGCCTGTCCGTCGCTGACGTTGAGCTGCCGGACCCGCGCCGCCACCGGCGCATGCAAGGCGCTGGCGCGTCCGGCTTCGAGCATCGCCGGCACTTCCACTGAGCTGCGCCAGGGCACCGCCACCAGCAGCAGCGCCGCCAAGAGCCCCAGGCTGCTGAGCAACACCCGCGGCGCGTCGGCCTGTTCGCGGCGCGTCCACCATTCGCGCCATTCGCGCACGATGGGCAGGAAGATGAACCACACTAGTTCCACCAGCATCAGGAAGATGCCCAGCAGCTTGAAAAACAGGTGGTACACCGCCAGCGCAATCCCGAAAAACAGCACCGCGCGCCACAGCCACGAGCCATAACCCCACCACAGCAGACGCCGCTGCATGGCCGGCGACCAGGGTTCCGGCGCGGGCTGCCGATAGCCGAACAAGGCCTCGCGCAGGCGCCAGCGACAGAGGGCAAAGGCCCGCCCCTGGAGGTTGTCCACCTCCCAGAAATCGCTGAGCAGAAAGTAGCCATCGAAGCGCATGAAGGGATTGAGGTTGATCACCAGGGTGGTGATCCAGGTGGCGCTGGCGAGCATGAAGGCCGCGGTGCGCGCCGGGCCGTCCGGCAGCAGCGACCAGGCCAGCAGAGCGATGCTGGCCAGCAGCAGCTCGGCCAGCACGCCGCCGGCGCCGATCAGCAAGCGCGCGCGACGATCGTTGACTCGCCAGGCATCGCTGACGTCGGTGTAGAACATCGGCAGCAGCACCATGAACGCCACCCCCATGCTCTGTACCCGGCAACCGACGCGCTTGGCCATGAAGGCGTGGCCGAACTCATGGCACAGCTTGGCGAAGAACAGCGCCACGCCGAACGCCAGGGCGCCGCCAAGGCTGAACAGGTGGGGGAAAGTCGCCAGGAAGCGCTGCCAGTCCCGCGACACCAGGAACACGCCCAGCCCCAGGGTCAGGGGCAAGCCGTAGCGCAGCAGACCCGGCCCGAACCGCGCCAGCCACGGCCAGGCGCGATTGAGAAAGGCGTCCGGGCGCCACAGCGGGATACGAAAGAACAGGTATTGATGCAGCAGCACCTGCCAGAGGCTCTGGTGCTGCGCGGCGGCCTTGAGCTCATAGCTGGCGCGCTGTTGCGGATCGAGGGCGGTGATCAGGTCGTGACTGCGCAAAAAGCCCAGCAATTCATCCAGCTCCGCACCACCCAGGGGCAACCCTGGCTCACGGTTGGCGGCGCGCAGCACCTGCCCGGCGTCCCCCAGGGACCAGTGCCTGAGCAAGCGCATCGCCGCTGCGCCGAGCTTGAAATAACGACCGCGCACCGGGTCGGCCAGGGTCCAGCGTGGCGAACCGTCCAGCGCCGGCGCCGCTGCCGACAGCTGCAAGTCCGCACGCAGACTCGGCAGGTCCATTACAACCCCACGCTCTGCCGCAAACCGGCCAGGGGCCGGCGCAGCAGGTACAGCGCCAGCGGCGCGCGCTCACCGAAGAGCTTGGCCGTGCCGCGCAGGCCGATCCGCGGCGGCGCATCGCGAAAACGCGCATCGAGGCGGTAGGCCAGTTGCCCGCCCGGCGTCGGCTGCGCTTCGTAGGCCGCCCGTTCGAGGCTGGCCAGATGGCGCTGCAACGGGTCGCTGTCGAGAAACAGCGCCACCTGCGCGCCGGGCTCCAGGGCAATGGCGTCGCCCACGGCCAGTTCGATGCGCAACTCGGCCTGGCTGGGGTCGGCGATTTCCATCAGCCGCTCGCCAGTCTGCACCGGCTTGCCGGTCCAGCGCTCGGCGTCGGCGAACACCGCGATGCCGTCGCGTTCGGCGCGTACTTCACTGCGCTTGAGCAGTTCGCGGGCGTAATCGCGTTCGGCGCGTTTCTGTTCGACCCGAGCCGCCAGCAGGTCGATCTTCGAGCTGGATTCGGCATCGGCAAAGGCCCGCTGGGAGTTGGCCTTCAATTCCGCCTCGGCCACGCCCAAGGCGCGGGCGGCGACATCGGCCTGGGCATTGAGGGTGGTGTTTTCGAACCGCAGCAGCAGGTCGCCGGCTTTCACCGTCTGGTTGGGCTTGACCAGGAACTCGGCGATCACCCCGTCCAGCGGCGCCGCCACCACGCGCCCGCCCAATGGCACCACTTCGGCCGGCGCCAGCACCGATTGCCGCACCGGAATCAGTAGGCCCAGCAACACCACCGCCAGCAGCGCCAGGCGACGCTTTCGATTCCAGCGCAGGCGCCACGGCTTGCGCGGTTGCAGCGCCAGCCAGGCGTGGCTGTAGGTATCGCCCAGTTGCGCCAGCAGCACTTGTTCGGAAGGGTTCCACGGCGTGTCGCGGGCCAGCCACAGGCCACCAAAGACCGCGCCCTGGCGATCGATCAGCGGCAACCAGAACACCTGGGCCGCCGACAGGCTCTGCCAGTCGACTCGCACCGGGGCACTCAGTTGCTCGGCGGCGACCACCCGCGCCTGCTGCACGAGTTCGAGCTTGAACAGCTGGGCCACCGCCTGTTCGACGAAAGCCACGAAGGGCGCGTTCGGGTCGAGCGCGCTGACGCCGGTCACCGCGCGAACCCTGCCGGCGATCACCAGCGCCGCGTGACGAAAGCCGAACAGCGCCTGGCCGTCGTTGACCAGGCTGTAGGCCAGTTGCTCGACGGTGCACGCGGCGCGGGTCTGGCGCTCCAGGTCGAGGAACCGGGCGAAGACCTGTTCGGCGGCGCCCGCTACCGGTGCGTTCATTTGAGCTCCGCGAACCGCGCCGTGCCGCTCATGCCCGCCAGCAGGCCTTCGGCGTTGGGCACGGCCGCCACCAGCAGCAGCGTCTGGCTGCCCTCGTCGATCCGCGCGCCGAGGCGCTTGACCGTGGCGGCCAGCGGCTTGCCGGTTTCATCGGGGACAAAGCTGAAGGTCTGCCCGGCCTTGAGCTTGCCCATCCAGCTCGACGGCACCAGCAGGTGGATTTCCAGGGAACGGTTGTCGACGATCTCCAGCAAGGGCGAGCCGGCCGTCACGCTTTCATAGCGTTGCACCTTGCGCTCCACCACCTGCCCGTCGAACGGCGCAACCACGCTGCAACGCTTGACCTGCACCTGATAGACCTGGGATTGCGCCTGGGTCTCGGAGACCTTGGCCGCGGCCCGCGCCACTTCGAAGCGGCCGACCGAGTTGAGCGAAGCCAGTTGGCGATTGTGCGCCAGCTCTTCGTTGGCGCCGCGGCTGGCGGCCTGAGCGGCATTGAGCTGGGCCTGGTAGGCCGAGCAATCGAAGCGGGCCAGCACGTCGCCCTTCTTGAAGGACTCGCCTTCGCTGTAGGGCAACTCGACGATGCGCCCGGACAGTTCGCCGGCCAATACCGCCTGATCCTTGGCCCGCAGCACGCCTCGCGCTTCGCTGCCGCTCGCCACGGCGGCGCCGGCAGCAGTGTCATTGAGCAGTGGATCGTCTGGTGCAGGTGTTTGCGCCTGGGCCACGCACACCAGGCAGGTCAATCCGAATCCCAATCCCAATCCATGAAATCGCCGCATAACCGTAACTCCCTGACGGATGGGCGGAGTCTAAGACAGCAAGCGCAAGCGTCAAGCAAATGGCCACTATCTTTATCAATCCCGACAACGACATCGAGCACCCGCCTGACAGCATAGATGCCTTGTCCGGCGCGGCGTGTATCGGGTCGTGTGGGTATTTTAGATGCCAGCGAATGCCTTCTGTATGATTTGCACCACACTTGGACCTTCGGCTCCCATAGTTTCGGATTAAGGACAATTCATGCGTATCGGTCTTTTGTCGTCTTTGACACTGGCGCTCGGCGCCCTCCTCTGCAATCAGGCCCAGGCCAGCTCCGACGATTCCTGTTACCCGCACTGGACCCTGCTCAAAAAAAACCTCGACAGCTGCAGCAGCCTGCCGTTTCTCAACCCGGGCAACGACAGCCGGGTGAACCTGCGCCTGTTGCTGGCCGACAGCGGCACCTTGCCCCTGACCCCGAAAACGCTGGGCGCCGACGACCTGGCCGAAGGGTATGGAGCGGTGCCGTTTCCCGTGTGGCACCTGTCCCCCCCGTCCAGCTCCGAGCCCATAGTTGCCACGGACGACACTGACCTCAACGGCCGCCTGGAAGCCTTGCAGGTGGTGCGCGAAACCCCGCAAGCGGCCGGCGATGCGTTTCTGTCTGGCGAAGGCAGCCGTTGCCGCAGCAACTCGGACGCCAGCGCCCAGGCCTTCATCGACCAGCTGATCGCCGCCGACCTGCCGGGCAGCGAACGCCAGGCGCTGGCGCAAAGCCGGGTCAAGCTGCTCGCCGCCTGCAGCTGGGAAAGCCCACAACTGGCCAGCCTGTTGCCAACCGATCTGCAGACACCGCTGGGCAAGGGTTTCGCCACTTATCTGCAAGCCGCCGGCGACTTCTACAGCGGGCGCTTCAGCGAGGCCGACGCAGCGTTCGCCAGCCTCAAGGACAGCCCGAATGCCTGGCTGAAAGAAACCGCGCTGTACATGAACGCCCGCAGCACCCTCAACAATGCGCAGCAGAACGCCTTCGACGAATACGGCATGCCCGAGCTCGAGCATGTGGATAAGCCGCTGTTGCAACAGGCCGAAACCGGCTTCGACGCCTACCTGCAAACTTATCCACAGGGTGTCTACGCCGCTTCGGCCAAGGGCCTGCTGCGCCGGGTGCACTGGCTGGACGGCAATCCGGACAAGCTGGCCGCCGACTACGCCTGGCAGATGACCCAGGCCAAGGACGAGCAGCGCAACCTGTCGCTGAACGATCTGGTGGAAGAAGTCGACACCAAGCTGCTGATGGTCAACCACAACCCAGTCAGCACGCCCCTGCTGCTGGCGGTCAACGACCTGATGTGGATGCGCGAGCAAGCCGAAGGCCGGCTGACCCGCGAGGCCTTGCAGCAACAGAAAGCGGCATTCGCCGCGCAACCGGCGCTGCATGACTACCTGCTGGCGGCCTTCGCCCTGTATGTCGACAACAACCCGGACGCCGCGCTGAAACTGCTGCCCAGCGAGCTGCCCGCCAACCTCGACTACCTCGCCTTCAGCCAGCAGACCCTGCGCGGCCTGGCTCTGGAAGCGAAGAACGACAGGGCTGGCGCCCAGGCCCTGTGGCTGCAACTGCTGCCCCTGGCCAAGCAACCGTTGCAACGGGAACAGCTGGAGCTGGCCCTGGCGATGAACTACGAACGCAACCAGCAACTGGCCAAGGTGTTCGCCGCCGACTCGCCGATCAAAAGTCCGCAGGTGCGCTTTATCCTGCTGCGTCATGTGGCTGGCGCCGATCTGCTACGCCAGCAGATCGGTCAGGCCGCCGACCCGGTCGAGCGCAACACCGCGCAATTCGTGCTGCTCTACAAGGACCTGATGCGCAGCCAGTACGCGGCCTTCACCAGCGACCTCAAGCAGCTTCCCGCTAGCGTATCCGAGGACAAACTCGGCTACAGCCTGGGTGCCGTCTACAGCGATGGCCCGTCGCTCACCCTGTTCCAGTGGAGCGGTGATGCGGCCGAGTCCGGCTACACCTGCCCGAGCATCGCGCAAACCGCAGCGGCCCTGGAGAAGGATGGGAAAGACCCGCAAGGCCTGAACTGCCTCGGTGAGTTCATCCTGCGCAACGGCCTGGACGGCATGCCCCTGGATCGCCAGCCCGACAGCCCGTCCCTGGGCGGCACGCCAACGGCCTTCCAGGGTGAACTGTTCTCCCGCCTCGAGGGCTACAAGCAGGTGATCGCCAACACCAAGGCACCACGCAACGACCGCGCCTACGCCCTGTACCGCGCGATCAATTGCTATGCGTCGTCGGGCAACAACCGTTGTGGTGGCAAGGACGTCGAACCGGCGGTGCGCAAGGCCTGGTTCCGCCAGCTCAAAGGCACCTTCGCCGACACCCAGTGGGGCAAGTCGCTGCAGTACTACTGGTAAACATGGCCAGCTTCTGGCGATGCCTGCTGCCGGTCTGGCTGTTGCTGACCGGCAGTGCCCAGGCGGCGGTCGACGCCCGCGACCACCAGGCCTTCTGGCTGTGGAGCGGCGTCGCCCCGCAGCCGGTGCTGAACCAGGCCAAGACCCTGTACATCCTGCAAGGGCAGATCAGCCGCTCGCGTCGCGACCCGAGCGGCAACGTGCACTTCATCGCCCAGGGCATGGCCATTCCGCGCCTGCGCCAGGGCGAGGTCTGGGTGGTCTACCGCGCCCACACCCTGCACTGGCCGGAGCCGGTCTACAGCCAGCTGCTGGGCCAGGTGCAGCGCTGGCAGCAGGCCGGCAACCCGGTGGTCGGCATCCAGATCGATTTCGACGCCCGCACCCGCTACCTCGACGAATACAGCAGCTTCCTGCGCGACCTGCGCCAACGCCTGCCCGCGCAGTACCGCCTGAGCATCACCGGCCTGATGGACTGGAGCAGCAACGCCAACCCCGAAGCCATCGCCGGCCTCAAGGGCATCGTCGACGAAGTGGTGGTGCAGACCTACCAGGGCCGCCACAGCATTCCCAACTACGCCGCCTACCTGCCCCGCCTCGACCGCATGGGCCTGCCATTCAAGGTGGGCCTGATCCAGGGCGGCGAATGGCAGGAACCGGACTACCTGAAAGACAGCCCGTGGTTCAGGGGGTATGTGGTGTTTTTGCAGAATCCATCGCAGGACAGCAGCCAGCGCAACACGCCCTAACAGATCCGTACCCGCCGCACCCTTGACGCTCTGGGTCCGCCCAGGCAAAACAGCTGGCACAGGTTCGGAACCTATTGCAGGTCGATACCTTAAGTCGGAGCACGGTTGACGAAGTCGACCACTCGAACTTAGGATCGACCCCACAACTCAACCCCGTACGCAGCGATTAAGTTCGCTGGCCGTTGGGGTGAAAAAACCGGCCCAGGCCGGTTTTTTCGTTTCCAGGGATTGGAATTGTGCGCACCGCCTTCTTCGTTGACGGCTACAACCTGTTCTACGGGTTGTTGGCCGGTACGCCGTACAAGTGGCTGGATCTGCCGCAGTTGCTCGCGCATATAGCCCACGTCGAGAACCCGGCCAGCGAGCTGGTTTCGGTGAACTACTTCACCTCCTCGGTAAAACCCGAACTCGCCACCCGTGGCCGGCTTTCCAAGGAGGCCCAGGACACTTATGTGCGTGCCCTGAAGGCCGCCAATGTCACCGTGCATTTCGGGCGGCACCAGCTCGAACCCGCCAGGGCGCCACGCTTCATCGACAAAAAGACCGGTGCTTCGCGGCAGGACAAAGTCGATATCTGGAAACTCGAAGAAAAAGAAACCGACGTGCATATCGCGATCAGCATGTATCGCCTTGCGGCCAGGCAGGCTTGCGCCATCAACGGCCCGCCAATCGAACAGCTGGTGCTGGTCTCTGGCGATACCGACATGACCCCGGCGCTGAAAGCCATACGCGCGGATTTTCCACAGCTGACGCTGGGCGTGATCCTGCCTCACCGACCTGAATTCAAACGTCCCGCGCCGGGCTCGTTGAAAGCCTGTGCACACTGGATGCGGCGGGTCGTCACGGTCGATGAGTTACAGCGGCACCAGTTCCCGGAGCGTGTACCAACGCACAAGGCGCCGGCCATCAAGCCGGGTACTGGTGAGGCGGCTCAAGGCTGTGCAGCCGCCAACGGATACACCGACTCCCAGCCGCCACCCAGCGCCTTGTACAGGCCGACCATGGCCAGGGAAACGCCGGTCGAGCTTTCCACCAGTTGTTCCTGGGTAGCGAGCAGGGCGCCCTGGACGGTGAGGACGTTGACGAAGTCCACCACGCCTTCGACGTATTGCTGTTGCGCGGTGCGCAGGGCGATCTGGTTCTGCCGTACGGCTTCGGCGAGGCTGTCGCGGCGCAGCTGGCTGCTGTTGTAGCGGGTCAGCTGGTCGTCGATTTCATGCCAGGCGCGCAGCACGGTCTGCTGGTAGGCGACGGCCGCTTCCTGCTGCTGGGCTTCACGCAGGTGCAGCATGCCGCGCAGGCGGCCGCCGTCGAACAGCGGCAGGCTGAACTGCGGGCCGATGCCGAACTGGCGCGAGCCCCAGGAGCCGAAGTCCGACAGTTGCATGGCCTGGGAGCCGAAGTTGCCCGACAGGGTGATGCGCGGATAAAAGTCGCCCTTGGCCACGCCGATGCTGGCGGTGGCGGCATGCAGGCGGGCTTCGGCCTGGCGGATGTCCGGGCGGCGTTCGGCCAGTTGCGACGGCAGGCCGATGGCGACCTGGCTCGGGGTTTGCGGCACCGGCGCATCCGCCGCCAGTTCCGCGTGCAGGGCCTGGGGCGGCTCGCCCATCAGCAGGCTCAGGGCATTGATCAGTTGCGCCTGGCGCTGCTGCAAGGCCGGCAGTTGCGACTCGATGGTCGCCACCTGCGCGGCGGCTTCGGCCACGTCCAGGTCGGTGGCCACGCCGTCGGCCAGGCGCAGTTGCGAGAGCTTGAGGCTGTGGCGGGCGACGTCGAGGTTCTGCTCGGTCACCGCGCGGGTGCTCTGCACGCCGCGCAGCTGGATGTAGTCCTGGGCAGTCTCGGCCAGCACCGACAACAGCACCCCGCGCCGATCGTTTTCCGCGACTTCCAGGGTCGCGTCGGCGGCCTCGGTTTCGCGCCGCACGCGGCCCCAGAAATCCAGCTCCCAGGACGCCGAGAAGCCGGCGTCCCACAGGTTGAAGGCGGACTTGCCCTCATGGCCCGACGGGTCGTTCAGGCCTTCGCCGCTGTTGCGTTTGCGCGCGTAGCCGCCGCTGGCGCTGCTGGTCGGATAACGCTCGGCGGTGATCACCTGGCGCGCCGCGCGGCTCTGTTGCAGGCGGCTGGTGGCCAGTTGCAGATCGAGGTTGTCGGTCAGCACGCGCCGGCTCAGGGCCGACAGCTGCGGATCGTTGAAGACATCCCACCAGCGCTCGTCCAGGGGGCTGGTCACCACCTGGCTCGGCGCGGCCTTTTGCGGGCTGGCCCAGGCCTCGACCCGCGGCCCTTCGGGGCGCTGGAAATCCGGGCCGACAGTGCAGGCGGCCAGGGACAACAGGCCCAGGGCGAATACCGGCTGGAGCAAACGACTCATCGCTTCGCCACCTCACGCACGGAGCTGGCCTGGCCCAGGGTATCGACGCTCGCTTCCACCGACATCCCGACCCGCAGGCGCTCGGCCATGGGCTGGCCGGGCTCCAGCAGGATCTTCACCGGAATGCGCTGCACCACCTTGGTGAAGTTGCCGGTGGCGTTGTCCGGCTTGACCGCGGCAAAGGTCACCCCGGTGGCCGGCGCCAGGCTCTCGACCCGACCGCGCAGGGTTTCGCCGTCCAGGCTGTCGACCCGCACCGCGACCGGCTGCCCGGGGTGCATGCGGGCCAGCTGGGTTTCCTGGAAGTTGGCCACCACATAGGCCTGCTCCAGCGGCACCACGGCGAGAATCTTGCTGCCCGGCGTGACATAGGCGCCGACCCGCACCGCGCGCTCGCCGACCATGCCGTCCACCGGCGCGACGATGCGCGTGTAGGACAGCTCGTAGCTGGCCATTTCCAGGGCCGCCTGGGCGCGCTTCAGCCCGCCCTCGGCGGCGTCGCGCTGGGCAGTGAGAATCTCCACCTGCTTGCGTTCCGCCGCCAGCGCCGCCGTAGCCGTGGCCAGCCGCGCGCTGGCCTGGTCGATGCGAGTCCTGGCCTGCTGGGCATTCTGCACCGTGCCGGCGCCGACCCCGGCCAGGTGGTTGTAGCGGTTCAGTTCATGCTCGGCGAAGGCCATTTCCGCGCGCGCGGCCACCACCGAGGCCTGGGCCTGGGCGATCACCGAGCTTTGCCGGTCGAGGGTGGCGCGGGCGTTCTGCAGCTGCGCCTTGGCCACCAGGGTTTCGGCGTCCGCCGCCTGGGCCGCGGCGCGCAGGTCGCGATCGTCGATCAGCGCCAGCAACTGGCCGGCCTTGACCCGCTGGTTGTCTTCCACCAGCACTTCCTTGATGAAACCCGCCACCCGCGGGGCCACCAGGGTGTAGTCGGCGCTCACGAAGGCATCGTTGGTGGTCTGCTCGGTGGCCTTGCCGGTGACCAGATACACCAGCACCCCAAGGACCGCGACCGCCGCCACGCTGACGGCGATTTTGTGTTTGATGTGGATCGTCATAAAAACCTTCTGTCTCAGTGAACGTTCAAGTCGGCGCGCGTGGCGGATAGATCCGCGTCGGCAGCCAGAAAATCAGCAGGATCAGGGCCGCCGCCACGCCAGCCATGACGTAGTAGAGGTCGGCGGAAGTCAGCACCACGGCCTGGCGATGCAGGCGCTGGGCGAGGTTGCTGGCGTCGATGGCACTCAGCGGCGAGTTGCCGAGGCTGTCCACCAGCATGGTCGAGTGAAAGTGCAGGCGGTGGGTGGTCAGGGCATCCAGCACGCCGGTAGCGATCACCGCCGCCAGGCCCTTCACGGTGTTGAACCAGGCGGAAGCGAACGGCCCCTCGATCGGCTGGATACTGCCGGTGGAGAGCATCAGCAGCGGCAGCACCGCCATCGGCTGGCCGAAGATCTGCAGCAGTTGCAGCACGTAGAAATCGTCGCGGATCCACGCCGAGGTCAGTTGCGTGCCGCCCAGGCACGACAGCACCAGCATCGTCAGGCCGATGCCCAGCACCCAGCGGCAATCGACCCAGCGCAGGTTGCACAGGGCCGCCACCAGCGGCAGCGCGATCAGTTGCGGCAAGGCCATCACCAGCATCACCGGGGCGGTCTGCAATGGCCGGTAGCCCTGGACCTGGGCCAGGAAGCTGGACGGAATGATGATCACCGCGGTCAGCACCACCAGCACCCCGGCCAGGGTCAGCAGGGCGAACGACAGGTTGCGGATGCCGAGCATCTGCAACTTGAAGAACGGGATCGGCTGCGACCATTCGTTGATCAAAAACAGCACCAGCAACAACGCGCCGCCACCCAGCAGCAGGCAGATCAGCGGCGAGCCGAACCAGTCCAGGCGGTTGCCCTGCAGGATGCCGATCACCAGCATGCAGATCGCCGGAAACCCCAGCAGCAGGCCGCGCCAGTTGAAGGCCTTGAGGCGCTCCAGGCGCAGCGGGTCCTGGGGCAGGCCGTAGGCCACCGCGAGCATCGCCAGCAAGCACGGCGCCACCACCTGCCAGAACGCCCATTGCCAGCCGACGTATTCGGTCCACAGGGCGGCCAGCGGCGTGCCCAGGCTCGGGCCGAAGGTGGCGGTCAGGGCATAGCCGGCCAGGCCGTAGAGCTTGACGTTGGCCGGCAGGAACCGCAGGGCCACGGTCATCAACATCGGCGGCAGCGCGCCACCGGCCAGGCCCTGCAGGGTACGCAGCAGCAACAGGCTGTGGTAGTTCGGGGCGAACGGACAGAGCACACCCAGCACGGTGAACAGGGCGATGGCGCAGAGGGTGAAACGGCGTAGCGAGAAGGTCACCGAGCACCAGGGCGCGAAGGCCATGGCCGCCACCGAGGTGGCGGTGTAGCTGGCAACCAGCCAGGTGCCCTCGTCGTAACCGATGGCCAGGGCGCCACGGATATCGGCCAGGGCGATCTTGGTCACCATCTCGTTGAGGCCCGACACCAGCACCGCCAGCAATACGCCGAGCAGGCCGATGATGATTCGCAGTCCGAAGACCGCGGGGCTGGCAGCTGCCGGTTTGCTGGCCCCTTCAACGGGTGCCGGCACAGCCACGGCGAGGGAACTCATGAAGGGAACGACTCCGATAGAAATACCGAAGCAGTTTAAAAAGCCCGACAGCTGACGAAAACTGACTTATCTACAGCTTATAAGTGCACCACACGCAACGATTGGATGACATGTAGCCGCTGCCGAGCAACGCGAGGCTGCGATCGGCGGCGTAGCCGTCGCAAAACCAGGCGACCTGATCCAACCGGCCAATCGCGGGCGCTGCCTGGCGAGGATTAAGTCGGAATTTCGCCCACCTGGTTCGCAGCCTCGCGGGCTCGGCAGCGGCTACAGGGGTTGTGGTGCTCTGTAACCCTGTAGGAGCGAGGCTTGCCCGCGATTGGGACGCCGCGATTGGCCTGAGACACCGCGTCATCGTTCATCGCGGGCAAGTCGGATCGCCGCCCGCTCGCTCCTACCAGGGGCATGTGTTGTCAGGGCTGGGCGGTGCGCCAGGTTTCGTTGCAGGAGGCGCGCAGGGTCTCGCGGAACCATTTGTGCGCCGGGTCCTTGTCGTAGCGCGGGTGCCAGGCCTGGGTCAGCACCAGGGTCGGCAAAGGAATCGGCAAGGCGAAGGAACGCAGGTGCAGGCCCAGGCGCGACACGCTGAGCAGGGTTTCCTTGGGCACCGGCAGGATCAGGTCGGAATCCGGCAGCATGAACATCGCGGCATGGAAGCTCGGCGCGATCAGCGGCACCCGGCGCTCCAGGCCCAGGTCGCCGAGCGCCGCGTCGATCGGCCCGCGGGCGATGCCGCGCCGGGACATGCTGATGTGCGGGAAGGCGGCAAAACGCTCGGCGGTGATCTCCTCGTCGAGCAACGGGTGATGCTCGCGCACCAGGCCGACGAAGGTGGTGGAGAACAGGTTCTGCACCTTCACTTCCGGGGTCAGCGGCCGGGTGTTACTGATGCGCAGGTCGATCCGCCCTTCGCGCAGGGCCTCGTCGTCGCCATCGCCTTCCGGGACGAAACGCAGTTCGCAATGGGGCGCCTGACGCTCCAGGGTATCGATCAGGCGACCGCCATAGACGCCGACGAAGAAGTCGTTGGCGCGCACGTTGAAGCGGCGGCGCAGGGTGCCGAGGTCGACCTGATCGCCGGAGCGGAACACCAGCGCCGCCTGCTCCACCAGGTCGCGTACCTGGCCGCGCAGTTCCAGGGCCTTGGGCGTGGGCACCAGGCCACGGCCGGCGCGCACCAGGATCGGGTCGCCCAGCGCCTCGCGGATCCGCGTGAGGGTCCGGCTCATGGCCGCCGGGCTGAGGTTCATGCGCCGCGCCGCGCCGACCACGCTGCCCTCGTCGAGCAGGGCGTCGAGGGCGACCAGAAGGTTCATGTCCGGGAGTTGCATACTGAGCACTCGTGGCTGATCGGGAATGAGTCAGGCGCAATGCTAGCAGGGTCATTTCAGTCAGGGACACCACTCTGTAGCCGCTGCCGCAGGCTGCGATCGAGGACGAAGTCCTCGCCAGACCGGCGCATGCGGTGTGCCAGGCAGAAGGCGCTGTCAGGTTTTGCGCCGGCTGCGCCGCCGATCGCAGCCTCGCGGGCTCGGCAGCGGCTACGGGATCGTGGAGGGCAATTCAACCATGGACACCGCTCTGTGTAGCCGCTGCCGCAGGCTGCGATCGAGGACGAAGTCCTCGCCGGACCTGCGCACGCGGTGTGCCAGGCAGAAGGCGCCGTCAGGTTTTGCGCCGGCTACGCCGTCGATCGCAGCCTCGCGGGCTCGGCAGCGGCTACGGGATCGTGGAGGGCAATTCAACCATGGACACCGCTCTGTGTAGCCGCTGCCGCAGGCTGCGATCGAGGACGAAGTCTTCGCCGGACCTGCGCATGCGGTGTGCCAGGCAGAAGACGCTGTCAGGTTTTGCGCCGGCTGCGCCGCCGATCGCAGCCTCGCGGGCTCGGCAGCGGCTACGGGATCGTGGAGGGCCGTTCAGCCATGGATACCACTCTGTGTAGCCGCTGCCGCAGGCTGCGATCGAGGACGAAGTCCTCGTCAGACCTGCGCATGCGGTGTGCCAGGCGGAACGTGCTGCCAGGTTTTGCGGCCCCTGCGCCGCCGATCGCAGCCTCGCAGGCTCGGCAGCGGCTACGGGATCGTGGAGGGCCGTTCAACCATGGACACCGCTCTGTAGCCGCTGCCGCAGGCTGCGATCGAGGACGGAGTCCTCGCCGGACCGGCGCACGCGGTGTGCCAGACAAAATGTGTTGTCAGGTTTTGCGCCGGCTGCGCCGTCGATCGCAGCCTCGCAAGCTCGGCAGCGGCTACAGGATCGTGGAGGGCCGTTCAGCCATGGACACCGCTCTGTGTAGCCGCTGCCGCAGGCTGCGATCGAGGACGAAGTCCTCGCCAGACCGGCGCATGCGGTGTGCCAGACAAAATGTGTTGTCAGGTTTTGCGCCGGCTGCGCCGTCGATCGCAGCCTCGCGGGCTCGGCAGCGGCTACGGGATCGTGGAGAGCAATTCAACCATGGACACCGCTCTGTGTAGCCGCTGCCGCAGGCTGCGATCGAGGACGAAGTCCTCGCCGGACCTGCGCATGCGGTGTGCCAGGCGGAACGTGCTGTCAGGTTTTGCGGCCCCTGCGCCGCCGATCGCAGCCTCGCAAGCTCGGCAGCGGCTACGGGTGCTACGGGTGCTACGGGTGCTACGGGTTCAGCGTTGCATGCCCCAGCGTTTTACTGTGACCCGCTCCAGGGTGTCGAACACCAGGTTCTCCACCAGCAGGCCGATCAGGATCACCACTGCCAGGCCGGCGAAGACTTTGTCGGTGTACAGCTCGTTGCGGTTCTGGAAGATGTACCAGCCCAGGCCGCCCTTGCCGCTGGTGGCGCCGAACACCAGTTCGGCGGCGATCAGGGTGCGCCAGGCGAAGGCCCAGCCGATTTTCAGGCCGGCGAGGATCGACGGCAGCGCCGCCGGGATCAGGATGAACAGCACAAAGCGCATGCCCTTGAGCCCGTAGTTGCGCCCGGCCATGCGCAGGGTTTCGGAAACCCCGAGAAAGCCGGCGTAGGTGTTCAGGGCCAGGGCCCAGAGCACCGAATGCACCAGCACGAAAATCAGGCTGTTCTCCCCCAGGCCGAACCACAGCAGGGCCAGCGGCAGCAGGGCGATGGCCGGCAACGGGTTGAACATCGAGGTCAGGGTGCTCAGCAGGTCGCGGCCCACCTGGGTCGACACCGCCAGGGTGGTCAGGGCAAAGGCCAGGACGATGCCGATCAGGTAACCCTTGAGCAGCACGACCAGGGAGATACCGACCTTGCCCAGCAGCTCGCCGCTGAGCAGGCCGTCGTACAGCGCGCTGGCGGTCTGCAAAAAGCTCGGCAGCAGCAGGTCGTTGTTCTGGTAACGGGCCACGGCCTCCCAGAGCAGCGCCAGCACGATCAGGATCAGGCTCTTGCGCAGCCAGCCTTGCTGCCACAGGCGCTGGCCCAGCGGCAATTCACGCTCCAGCGGCACCGCCAGCAAGGGTTCGAGGGCAACTTCGTATTCCTGGCGAACAGGTGATGAATGGCTCATCGGGCGTTCCTCTTAAAGGCTCAATAAGCGATACGGATATCGGTGAAATCCAGCTCGCGCTCGGTTTCCGGCGACTGGCCTTCGTCGAACAGCAGCCGGTGGATACGCCGCGCCGTCTGCTGGAACGCCACACCGCCGAGGCTTTGCAGGTCGTACTGATGGCTGTGGATTTCTGCCCGTACCCGCCCCGGATGGGGCGACAGCAGCAGGATGCGATTGCCCACCACCAGCGCTTCCTCGATGGAATGGGTGACGAACAGCAGGGTGAAGCGCACCTCTTCCCAGAGCAGCAGCAATTCCTCCTGCATCTTGCGCCGGGTCAGGGCGTCGAGGGCGGCGAAGGGTTCGTCCATCAGCAGGATCTTCGGCTGCATCGCCAGGGCCCGGGCGATCGCCACCCGCGCCTTCATGCCGCCGGACAGGGTGTGCGGGTAGGCGTCGGCGAACGCCGCCAGGCCGACCTTGTCCAGGTAGTGCAGCGCGCGCTCCTCGGCCTCGCGGCGGTTAAGGGTGTTCGACGCCAGCAGCGGGAACATCACGTTCTGTTTGACGGTTTTCCACGGCGGCAGCTGGTCGAACTCCTGGAACACCACGATCCGGTCCGGCCCCGGCTGGCTGACCCGCTGTCCTTGCAGGCGAATCTCGCCCTCGCAGGGCTGGATGAAGCCGGCAACAGCCTTGAGCAGAGTCGACTTGCCACAGCCCGAGGGCCCGAGCAGGACGAAGCGGTCGGCGGGATCGATTGCGAAACTGACCTGGTGGGTGGCCCGCACCACGCGCTGCGGGGTGCGGTATTCCAGGCTGACCTGGTCGACCGCCAGCAGCGCCTGCGCCGCCGTGGTCGGGTTGCTGGCCGTGTGGCCTTGCAAGGGGGCGTTCATGGCGATCAGCTCCCTTGCAGCGGCGTGGTGTCCTGGAAGAAGTAGTCCTTCCACGATTGCGGCTTGTTCTTGATCGCGCCCACGCGGTAGAGGAATTCAGCCAGCGGGTAGGTGTTTTTCGGGGTGACGGTGAATTCGAACTGCGGGTTGTCGATGATCTTCAGCAAGGCCTCGCGGTCGATCTTGGCCTTGGTCACGCGGATGTAGGTATCCGCGGCCGCGCCCTTGTCCTTCTGGGCGAAGTCGGCGGCCTCGGCCAGCGCCTCGACGAAGGCCTTGTAGGTTTTCGGGTTCTCGGTACGGAATTTCTCGGTGGCGAACAGCACGGTCGGCGAGTTCGGGCCCAGCAGGTCGTAGGTGTTGAGCACCACGTGCACATTCGGGTTGGCCAGCGCCTGGTCCTGGAACGGCGGGTTGGAGAAATGCCCGGTCAGCTCGGTGCCGCCGGCGATCAGCGCCGCCGTGGCGTCCGGGTGCGGAACGGCGATGGTGTACTTGTCCAGGCGATTGAACTCCTTGTCGCCCCACTGTTTGGCCGCCGCGTACTGCAGGAAGCGCGACTGCACGGAAACCCCCACCGCCGGCACCGCGATGCGGTCCTTCTCGGTGAAGTCGGCGATGGTCTTGACCTTGGGATTGTTGCTCACCAGGTAGTAAGGGAAGTTACCCAGCGACGCCACGGCCTTGACGTTCTGCTTGCCGTGGGTGCGGTCCCAGATGGTCAACAGCGGGCCGACGCCGGCCCCGGCGATGTCGATGGAGCCGGAGAGCAAGGCGTCATTGACCGCCGCGCCGCCGGACAGCTGGGTCCAGTCGACCTTGATGTCGATGCCTTCTTCCTTGCCGTGCTTCTCGATCAGGTTCTGGTCGCGCACCACGTTGAGCAGCAGATAGACGATGCCGAACTGTTCGGCGATGCGGATCTCGCCTTCGGCATGGGCCGCCGTCGGCGCGACCAGGCTGCCGACCAGCAGGCTGAAGCCCAGGCCGATGGCGGCCGCCAGTTTGCCCAGGCGCGGGAGGCGTTGAATAGGTTGGGACATGGTGTTTCTCCTGCCGTGGGTGGCCGATCAGTAAGGGGCATCGCCCTGGATGGTGGTGCGGTACAGCTTGCGGCGCAGGTGGCTGGGGCAGCCGGCGGCCAGGTGGATCAGCGAGCGGTTGTCCCAGAACACCAGGTCATGGGGCTGCCATTGGTGGCGGTAGATGTTTTCCGGCAGCACGCTGTGGGCGTACAGCTCGGCCAGCAGTTGGCGGCTCTCGTCCTCCGGCAGGCCGACGATGCGGGTGGTGAAGCCTTCGCTGACGAACAGCGCCTTGCGGCCGTTTTCCGGGTGCGTACGAACGACCGGGTGCACCACTTCCTGGACCTGGGCCAGTTGCTCCGGGGTCAGGGTCGGGCGCCAGTTGCCCTCGAACTTGGTCTCGCTGTAGCGCGCGGTGTAGGAGTGCGCGGCAGAGCGGCCCTCGACCGCCTTGCGCAGCGCTGCGGGCAGGCTGTCCCAGGCTTTGTGCATGTCGGCGAACAGTGTGTCGCCGCCCTCGGACGGCAGCTCCTGGGCATGCAGCATCGAGCCCAGGCTCGGTAGCTCCTTGTAGGAGAGATCGGAATGCCAGAACTTGCCGGCGTCCCCCAGGCCGATGGACTGGCCGTTCTCGATGATGTTGGAAACGATGAGGATTTCCGGGTGCCCGGCCAGCAGGAACTGCTTGAGCACATGGATCTGCAGCACGCCGAAACGGCGGCTGAAGGCGATCTGTTGTTCGGGGGTGATGCGCTGGTCGCGGAACACCACGACGTGATGATCCAGGTGCGCGCGGTGGATACGGGCGAAATCCTGGTCGTTGACCGGCTGGGCCAGGTCCAGGCCGACGATCTCGGCACCGACGGCGCCGCTGAACGGGCGGATATCAAAAGCTTGTGCGGCGATGGGCGCGGCACTTGGGGACAGTACGGACATAAATCACTCCCACGCAGAGCACGCCGGTGGCGCGCGCGTCGATCAGAAACTCACGGAGGTCCCGTGTTGGTTCATTTCGTGCGGCGCGCCGATTGGTCGGCAGGTACGCAGGGAGTCGACTTTATAGATATAAGAACTGAATTTTAAATACCGTTAGTGAATAACGATATGGCGATTAAGCGGAGGGGCCGAACGTCCGGCGCGATCTCCTTTGTAGCCGCTGCCGCAGGCTGCGATAAGGCCCGAAGGGCCTTCAGCGATGTTGAAATCGTCACGTCCCTTCGGGACGATCGCAGCCTGCGGCAGCGGCTACAAAGAACTTAACGCTCGTGCAGCGCCTCGGCGCGGGCGCGGATGATCGGCTTGAGCAGGTAGCTGAGTATGCTTTTCTTGCCGGTGATGATGTCCACCGAGGCGACCATGCCGGGGATGATCAGCAACGGCTTCTCATCGGTGCCCAGGTGGCTGCGGTCGGTGCGCAGCTTGATCACGTAGTAGGTGGTCTTCTTGTCTTCGTCGGTGATGGTGTCGGCGCCGATCTGTTCCAGCTTGGCCTTCAGGCCACCGTAGATGGTGTAGTCATAGGCGGTGAACTTGACCACGGCTTCCTGCCCCGGGTGCAGGAAGGCGATGTCCTGCGGACGGATCTTCGCTTCCACCAGCAGGGTGTCATCCAGCGGCACGATCTCCACCATGTCGCTGCCCGGCTGGATCACGCCGCCGATGGTGTTGACCATCAGTTGCTTGACGATCCCGCGCACCGGCGAGGTGACCAGGGTCCGGCTGACCCGGTCTTCCAGGGCCTTGCCGGTGGCGCTGGCCTTGTTCAGTTCGGTGCGCGCCTCGTTGAGCTGGGTCAGGGCTTCGCTGCGGAACTTGCCGCGGGTTTCGTCGATCTTGCGCTGGACTTCCTTGATCGCCGATTCGGCACGGGGGATCGCCAGGGTGGTGGCGTCCAGTTGCCCGCGGGTCTCTACTTCGGCGCGCTTGAGCCGCAGCACTTCCACCGGCGACACCGCGCCCTGGGCCACCAGCGGCTCGGACATGGCGATTTCCTGGCGTTGCAGGCCCAGTTGCTGGCGGTACTGCGCCTGCTTGGAAGTGAACTCGCGCAGCTCCTGCTGCTTCTGGATCAGCTGTTCCTGCAGACCGCCGACTTCATCGTGCAACTGCTGGCGGCGGCTTTCATACAGGGACTTCTCGCTGGCAGCCTGGCCGGGCGCGGCCTCCAGGGCATCGGCCGGGAAGTTCAGTTCACGGTTGTCGATCTCCGCGCTCAGGCGCTCGACCCGCAGCAGCATCGAAAGACGGTCGGCCTCGGTCTCGCCGACGTTGGACTTGAAGCGCGTATCGTCCAGGCGGATCAGCGGCGCGCCGGCCTCGACGATCTGCCCTTCCTTGACGAACAGTTCGGAGACGATACCGCCTTCCAGGTTCTGGATTTTCTGCACCTTGGACGACGGGATCGCCTTGCCCTCGCCCTTGGTCACTTCGTCGATCACCGCGAAGTTGGCCCACAGCAGCAGGAACAGGAAGAAACCGATGATGCCCCAGATGGTCAGGCGGATAACCCGTGGCGCATCTTCGATCAGCGCCTTGTTGACCTCGGGCAGGGGTTGGTCGTGTAGCGACTCGGTGCCCTTGAAGTAACGCAGGATGGAGTCCTTCAAACCCGACTTAAGCAACACTGATCTGCCCCTTCTTCAACGCTTCCATCACGACCGCTTTCGGTCCATCGGCGAGGATCTGCCCGCGGTCGATCACCAGCAGGCGATCCACCAGCGAAAGCAGCGAGGCACGGTGGGTGACCAGCACCACGGTCTTGGCTTCCACCACGGCTTGCAGGCGTTGTTTCAAGCGTTCTTCACCGGTGTTGTCCATGGCGCTGGTCGGTTCGTCGAGCAGCAGGATGGGTGGGTTGAGCAGCAGGGCCCGGGCCAGGGCGACGTTCTGCCGCTGGCCGCCGGAGAGGTTCTGCCCGCGCTCGCCGACCTGTAGTTCATAGCCCTGCGGGTGCAGCCGGGCGAACTCATGGACACCGGCCAGTTCGGCGGCCTGCAGCACCAGTTCGTCTTCGACGTAACGGGCGCCGGAGGTCAGGTTGTCGCGCAGGGTGCCGGCCAGCAACTGGATGTCCTGGGCCACATAACCGATGTTGTGGCGCAATTCGCTGACGTCGATCTGCCGGATGTCCACGCCGTCCACCAGCAAGGCGCCGGAGTCCGGGGTATACAGGCCCACCAGCAGCTTGGCCAGGGAGCTCTTGCCCGAGCCGCTGCGGCCGATGATGCCGATCTTCTCGCCCGGCTTGATCACCAGGTTGATGTTCTTCAGCGCCGGGTTCTGCTGCCCCGGGTAGGTGAAATTCAGCTGCCGGCATTCGATGGCGCCCTGCAGCACGTTGCGGCTCAGGGGGCGCTCGTCGAAGTTGCGCTCCTGGGGCAGCTCCATCATCTGATCGACCGAGGTCATGGTCACCCGCGCCTGCTGGTAGCGGGTCAGCAGGCCGGACAACGAGGCCAGCGGGCTGAGGGCGCGGCCGCTGAGCATGTAGCAGGCGATCAGCCCGCCCATGCTGAGGTTGCCGTCGATGATCTGGTACACGCCGAAGACGATCATGATCACCCCGGCCAACTGCTGGATCAGCAGGGTGATGTTCATCGCCAGGCTGGAGAGCATCTTCACCCGCAGCTCGAGGCGGCCCAGGGTGCCGATGGTCTGCTCCCACTGGTACTGGCGTTCGCTTTCGGCGTTGTTGACCTTCACCGCATCCAGCCCGGCCAGGGTCTCGATCAGGCTCGACTGGCGCTCGGCGCCCAGGGCCATGGTTTTTTCCATGGTGGCGATCAGCGGTTTTTGCAGGGCATAGCCGATGCCCAGGGCGATCGGGAAGGCCAGCACCGGGATCCATACCAGGTGCCCGCCGAGGATGGCGATCACCAGGAAGATCAGCAGGGTGAACGGCAGGTCGATCAGGCTGGTGAGGGTCAGCGAGGCGAGGAAGTCGCGCAGGCTCTGGAACTCGTGGATGTTCTGGGCAAAGCTGCCGACCCGCGCCGGCCGGTACTTCATGGCCATGCCGACGATGCGCTCGAACAGCGTGGCCGAGATGATCAGGTCGGTCTTCTTGCCGGCCAGGTCCAGGCACAGGCTGCGCAGGCTCTTGAGGATCAGGTCGAACAGGTAGGCGCCGGTGATGCCGATGGCCAGCACCCACAGGGTGGCGGCGGCCTGGTTCGGAACCACGCGGTCGTAGACGTTCATCACGAACAGCGGCGCGGCCATGGCGATGACGTTGATCAGGAAACTGGCGGCGATGGCGTCGGCGTACAGCCAGCGCGAACGCTTCAAGGTGTCGCGGAACCAGGAGCGGGCGCGGGGAATCAGCGAGCCATGGTTGACGTCGAATTTGTGTTGCGGCTGGGCGAAGAACACTTGCCCGCTGTAATCGTCGGCCAGCATCTGGCGACTGACGCTGACCTCGCCGCCGTCGCTCTCACTGAGCAGCAGGCGGGCCTTGTCTTCGCCCAGCCAGCCAAGCAGGACGGCGCTGCGGCCGTCCTTGAGCAAGAGCATGGCTGGCATGGCGATGGCAGGAATCTGCTCCAGCTTGCGCCGCAGCAGACGCCCCTGCAGGCCGGCGCGAGCGGCGGCGCGCGGCAGCAGCTCGGCGCTCAGGCGCTGGGACGGCAACGGCAGGCCAGTGGTCAGCATCGCCGCGCTGGCCGGCTTCTGGTGCAGAGAGCACAGGGTTAGCAGGGCATCCAGCAGCGGGTCGTCATGCATGCCGCGTGGATCATGGCTAAGTTGCACTCGACTGACTTCTGATTCCACGCTCGGCACTCTTTAACTGTCTATTGGATGAAATTCACTCAATTCATCCCAGGCAGTTGGACCTTGGGCTTCACATCGTTCTGCACGACTGAAGCCATGGGTGCGACCACTCCCTGGCTCTTGAGCAATTCGCCCATGGTCGCCTTGATTCGATATTGAGTAAATAACTGAATGTTCTTGATTTCCGCCAACCGACGCGAGGCGGTGAACAGTTCATTCTCGCTATCGAGCAAGTCGAGCAAAGTGCGCTCGCCCAGACTGAATTGCTTCTGATACGCCTCACGCACGCTGGCGCTGCGATCGACATATTGCTGGGCGATCGGCACTTGCGCATTGGCGTTGTTCAAGGCGTTCCACGCCAAGCCTAGCTCCTCATTCAGAACTCGCAGGGCGTTGTTACGAATATCCAGCGCCTGATTGGACTGATAGGCCTTGGATTCCAGGTCGGCCTTGTTGCTGCCGCCGGCGAACAGGTTGAAGCGCATGCGCAGCATGGCCTGCCATTCGTTGTTGTGGCCGTCGATGCCGTCCAGGTTGTTGTCGGCGGTACGCCCAAGCTCGGCATCGAAGCGCGGGTAGAAGGTCGACTTGGCGGCTTCGTACTGCTTCTCGGCGGCAACGATGTCGGACTCGGCCGAACGCAGGATCGGGCTGTTTTCCAGCATCTGATGCCGGGCTTCGTCGAGGGTGGCCGGCAGCAGCGCCATGAAACCGACCGGGCGCTCCAGCTGGTCCGGCATCTGGCCGACGGCGCTGAGGTAGTTGGTCTGGGCATCGGCCAGGTTGGTCTGTTCGGTGATCAGGTTGTTGCGCGCCTGGGCCATGCGCGCTTCCGCCTGGTCGAGGTCGGCGCGGCTGCCGACGCCACGCTGGGTGCGCAGCTGGATCTGATCGTAGATGCGCTCGTGATTGCGCATGTTGTCTTCGGCCAGGCGCACGAACTCACGCCGGGTCAGCACATCCAGGTACACCTGGGCCACGGTCAGCGCGGTGCGCTCGGAAGTGCCCAGCAACGAATACGCCCGGGAATTGACGGTGGCTTGTTGACGCCCGACCTCACTGGAGGTGGCAAAACCGTCAAAAACCATTTGCTGGAGACGTAAACTTGACTCGCTGCGGTTCAGCGTCTCCCAGTGATTGCTCGATCCTGCACGAGTGGTCGGGCTGTCGGTGCCTTCACGACCATAACCGCCCAGCAAATCGACCCGCGGCAAATAGCCGCCCTTGGCTGCTTTTAGCTGGTAATCGGCTGCCAGACGACTGTTCACCGCGGCCTGGATTTCCGGATGGACATCCAGCGCTTTCTGCATGGCTTCAGGCAGGGTTTGTGCTTGGACAAAACTGGCGGCAAGCAAGAAGGGTAAGGCTTTGAACAACTGCGGACGCATAGAGGAGGTTCCCAGGACTTCTTGTCCCAAATCACAGCAAAACGAGGTGCTGCATCGGATGATGGCAACCGGAATGACCGTATATCGGAAAGTTCAAACCATGAACTGGATCACACACTTTTAGACAGGTCGCCGCATGAATATCAATGTGACATTACCTTGACGATTGTTTAGGATGACACTCAGAAGGTCAATAGTTTGGCATATGGTTAATAGCAAAAAAATATAGCCAATTTATTGACAAACATTCGCGTCAAAATCACGTGTTTCTACACTCTGAAGAACGTCCAGACTGCGTCGGCGTATGCCCGTCAGGAACATGGAAGTCTACTGAACGGTACCCCCCGGAGAATCCTCAATGAGCAGTGTTGTTGCTACCGTCAAAAGCATTGTTGGCCAAGTTTTCGTCGTATCCCCTGAAGGGGTTCGCCGTGTACTCGTTGAGGGTGATCGCCTGTACGTAGGCGACCAGGTCGATACCGGCCTGTCGGGCGCCGTCAGCCTGGAACTGGCCGATGGCCGGACCCTGGACCTGGGCCGTGAGACGCAATGGAGCGGCAGCGCTCCGGACTCCAGCACCGACCTGGCCGAGGCCGCCGAGCAGGCTGCGCCGTCAGTCGCTGAGCTGCAGCAGGCAATCGTCGCCGGTGCGGACCCGACCACCGAGCTGGAAGCCACCGCGGCCGGCCCGACCGCCGCAGGTACTGGCGGCGCTGCTGGCGGCGGCCACAGCTTCGTGATGCTCGACGCCACGGCGGGCCGGGTCGACCCGACCATCGGCTTCCCGACCGCGGGTCTCGGTGCGGCGGGCACCGCAGCGCAAAACACTACCGGTGCGCTGACCACCAATGACAACAGCACCACCAGCGAGATCCTGCGCGACTCGACCCTGACCCTGAGCGCAACCCCCTCCATTACCGAGGCCGGCGGCGTACTGGTGTACACCGCCACGCTGACCCAGGCACCGTTGACCGGCCTGACCATCACCCTGTCCAACGGCTCGGTGATCGTGATTCCGGCCGGGCAACTGACCGGCACCGTCAACGTTCCGCTGGCACCGAACGACACCGTCTACAACGACCCGAAACAGATCAGCGTGGGCGTCACCGGCACCACCGGCGGCGGCGGCCTGGTCGTGACCGTCGACCCGACGCCGGCCGTCACCCAGGTCACGGACACCGTGGACACCACCACCGTGACCCTGACCGCGGGCTCCAGCGTGACCGAGGGTGGCCAGATCACCTATACCGCGACCCTGACCAACCCGGCCCAGACCCCGGTCACCGTGACCTTGTCCAACGGTTCGACCATCACCATCGACGCCGGCCAGACCGTCGGCACCGTAGTGGTCGATACCCCGCCGAACGATGTCTACAACAATGGCAGCACGGTCAGCACCAGCATTACCGGTGCCAGCGGCGGCAACTTCGAGAATCTGGTACCGAACCCGACGCCGGCAGTGACCACCATCACCGACTCGCCGGACACCACCGGCCTGACCCTGACCGCCAACGGCACAGTGGTCGAAGGTGGCCAGATCACCTACACCGCGACCCTGACCAATCCGGCCCAGACCCCGGTTACCGTGACCCTGTCCAACGGTTCGACCATCACCATCGAAGCCGGCCGGACCGTCGGCACCGTCGTGGTCGATACCCCGGCCAACGACGTCTACAACAACGGCAGCACGGTCAGCACCAGCATTACCGGCACCACCGGCGGCAACTTCGAGAACCTGGTGCCAAGCACCACGCCAGCGGTGACCACCATCACCGACTCGCCGGACGCCACCGGCCTGACTCTGTCGGCCACCGGTACAGTCGTGGAAGGTGGCCAGATCACCTATACCGCGACCCTGACCAACCCGGCGCAGACCCCGGTCACCGTGACCCTGTCCAACGGTTCGACCATCACCATCGACGCCGGCAAGACCACCGGCACCGTGGTCGTCGATACCCCGGCCAATGACGTCTACAACAACGGCAGCACCGTCAGCACCAGCATTACCGGGGCCTCCGGCGGCAACTTCGAGAACCTGGTACCGAGCACCACGCCGGCACAAACCACCGTGACCGATTCGGTGGACAACACCGGCCTGAGCCTGACCGCCACCGGCAGCGTTGTGGAAGGCGGCCAGATCACCTACACCGCGACCCTGACCAACCCGGCGCAGACCCCGGTTACCGTGACCCTGTCCAACGGCTCGACCATCGTGATCGAGGCCGGCAAAACCGTCGGCACCGTGGTGGTCGATACCCCGGCCAATGACGTTTACAACAACGGCAGCACCGTCAGCACCAGCATTACCGGCGCCAGCGGCGGCAACTTCGAACAACTGACGCCCGACACCACGCCGGCGCAGACCGTCATCACCGACTCCGTGGACGACACCGGCCTGAGCCTGTCGGCCAGCGGCTCGGTCGCCGAAGGCGGCTCGATCGTCTACACCGCCACCCTGACCAACCCGGCCGGCACGCCGGTCACCGTGACCCTGAGCAATGGCGCGGTGATCACCATCGCCGCCGGCGCGACCACCGGCTCGGTGAGCGTTGCCGCGCCTGCCGACGACGTCTACAAGGACGCGGGCAAGGTCGAAGCGACCATCCAGGACGCCACTGGCGGCAACTTCGAAAACCTGGTGCCAAGCACCACGCCGGCGGTGACGGACATCACCGACACCATCGATACGTCGACTGTTTCGCTGACCGCGACTCCGTCTGTGGCTGAAGGCGGCACCGTGGTGTACACCGCGTCCGTAACCGCTCCAGTGACTGGCTCGCCGGTTGTGGTGACCCTGTCCAATGGCCAGACCATCACCATTCCGGTCGGCGAGTCTTCCGGTACCGTCAATATCACGGCACCTAATGATGCCCTCGCGGGCGGCAGCTCCCTGAGCGCGACCATCACCGGTGCAACGGGCGGTAACTACGAGAAGCTGGACGTCGACGGCAAGCCTGCCGAGACCTCGGTGACCGATACTCCGGACACCACCAATCTGAGCCTGACAGCGACTGACACCGTCGCTGAAGGCGGCTCGATCGTTTACACCGCTACCCTGACTAACGCTGCCGGTACTCCGGTGACCGTCACCCTTTCGAACGGCGCGGTGATTACTATCGCTGCCGGTGCTACCACGGGCTCCGTCACCGTCGCAGCCCCAGCTGACGATGTGTACAAGGATGCCGGCAAAGTCGAAGTCAGCATCAAAGAGACCGCTGGCGGTAATTTCGAGAACCTGGTTCCGAGCACTACCCCGGCCGTGACTGATGTCACTGACACCATCGACACCTCGACCGTCAGCCTGACCGCGACGCCTAGCGTTGCTGAAGGTGGCGTTGTCGTTTACACCGCCTCCGTAACGGCTCCGGTCACTGGTTCGCCTGTCGTTGTCACTTTGTCCAACGGCCAGACCATCACCATTCCTGTGGGTGAATCGTCCGGTACCGTGAACTTCACCGCGCCAAACGATGCCCTGGCTGGCGGTAGTTCCCTGAGCACCACCATTACCGGTGCGACTGGCGGCAACTACGAGAAGCTGGACGTCGACGGTAAGCCTGCCGAGACCTCGGTTACTGATACGCCAGATACCACCACCCTCAGCCTGACTGCGACCGACACCGTCGCTGAAGGCGGCTCGATCGTTTACACCGCTACCCTGACTAACGCCGCTGGTACGCCAGTGACCGTAACCCTGTCGAACGGCGCAATCATCACCATCGCAGCAGGCGCTACTACTGGTTCTGTCACCGTCGCTGCCCCAGCTGACGATGTGTACAAAGACGCTGGCAAGGTTGAAGTCAGCATCAAAGAGACTGCTGGCGGTAATTTCGAGAACCTGGTTCCGAGCACCACGCCGGCCGTGACTGATGTCACCGATACCATCGACACCAGCACTGTTTCGCTGACTGCTACTCCGTCAGTAGCAGAAGGTGGCGTTGTCGTTTACACCGCGTCGGTGACCGCTCCAGTGACCGGTTCGCCGGTGGTCGTCACCCTGTCCAACGGCCAGACCATCACCATTCCGGTCGGCGGGTCGTCGGGCACTGTGAACTTCACAGCGCCAAACGATGCGCTGGCCGGCGGTAGCTCCCTGAGCACCACCATCACTGGTGCAACCGGCGGCAACTACGAGAAGTTGGATGTCGATAGCAAACCTGCCGAAACCTCGGTTACCGATACCCCGGACACCACCAGCCTGACCTTGAGCGCCACAGACACCGTGGCCGAAGGCGGCTCGATCGTTTACACCGCTACCCTGACTAACGCTGCCGGTACTCCGGTGACCGTCACCCTGTCGAACGGCGCGGTGATCACCATCGCCGCCGGGGCTACCACGGGCTCCGTGACCGTCGCAGCGCCTGCTGACGATGTGTACAAGGATGCTGGCAAGGTTGAAGTCAGTATCAAAGAAACCGCAGGCGGCAATTTCGAGAACCTGGTTCCGAGCACTACCCCGGCCGTGACTGATGTCACTGACACCATCGATACGTCGACCGTCAGCCTGACCGCGACACCTAGCGTTGCTGAAGGTGGAGTTGTCGTTTACACCGCTTCCGTAACGGCTCCGGTCACTGGTTCGCCTGTCGTTGTCACTCTGTCGAATGGCCAGACCATCACCATTCCTGTGGGCGAGTCCTCCGGTACCGTAAACTTCGTCGCCCCGAACGACGCCCTGGCTGGCGGCAGCTCTTTGAGCACCACCATTACCGGCGCAACTGGCGGTAACTATGAAAAACTCGATGTGGATAGCAAACCAGCTGACACCTCGGTTACCGATACGCCAGACACCACCAATCTGACGCTCAGCGCGACCGACACTGTGGCTGAGGGTGGTTCGATCGTTTATACCGCGACCCTGACTAACGCAGCCGGCACTCCGGTGACCGTGACCCTGAGCAACGGTGCAGTGATCACTATCGCCGCCGGTGCGACTACCGGCTCTGTCACCGTCGCCGCCCCTGCGGATGACGTTTACAAAGACGCTGGCAAAGTCGAAGTCAGCATCAAAGAGACCTCTGGCGGTAATTTCGAGAATCTCGTTCCAAGCACCACTCCTGCTGTGACTGATGTCACCGACACTATCGACACCAGCACCGTTTCGCTGACCGCTACTACGTCTGTCGCCGAAGGCGGCACCGTGGTTTACACCGCGTCCGTAACCGCTCCGGTTACTGGTTCGCCAGTAGTCGTAACCCTGTCCAACGGACAAACCATCACCATCCCGGTCGGCGAATCGTCCGGTACCGTGAACTTCACCGCTCCAAACGATGCCCTGGCGGGCGGTAGCTCCCTGAGCACTACCATCACCGGTGCGACGGGCGGCAACTACGAGAAGCTGGACGTCGACGGTAAGCCTGCCGAGACCTCGGTTACTGATACGCCAGATACCACCACCCTCAGCCTGACTGCGACCGACACTGTGGCTGAGGGTGGTTCGATTGTTTACACCGCGACGCTGACCAATGCGGCCGGCACGCCTGTGACCGTGACCTTGAGCAACGGTGCGGTGATCACTATCGCTGCCGGTGCGACCACCGGCTCTGTGACCGTCGCCGCCCCGGCTGACGATGTGTACAAGGATGCCGGCAAAGTCGAAGTCAGCATCAAAGAGACTGCTGGCGGTAATTTCGAGAACCTGGTTCCGAGCACCACACCTGCTGTGACTGATGTCACCGACACTATCGACACCAGCACCGTTTCGCTGACCGCTACTCCGTCTGTGGCCGAAGGCGGCACCGTGGTTTACACCGCGTCCGTGACCGCTCCGGTTACTGGTTCGCCAGTAGTCGTAACCCTGTCGAACGGACAGACCATCACCATTCCAGTGGGTGAGTCGTCCGGCACTGTGAACTTCACGGCACCAAATGACGCCTTGGCGGGCGGCAGTTCGCTGAGTACCACCATCACCGGTGCGACTGGCGGCAATTACGAAAAACTCGACGTTGATAGCAAGCCGGCCGATACCTCGGTCACCGATACGCCAGACACCACCAATCTGACGCTCAGCGCGACCGATACTGTTGCTGAAGGTGGTTCGATTGTTTATACCGCTACTCTGACCAATGCCGCTGGCACGCCAGTGACGGTTACCTTGAGCAATGGTGCGGTCATCACCATCGCTGCAGGCGCCACCACGGGCTCCGTGACCGTGGCCGCTCCTGCGGACGACGTCTACAAAGATGCCGGTACCGTAGAAGCCACAATCAAAACGGCTACTGGCGGCAACTTCGAGAACCTGGTTCCGAGCACTACCCCAGCAGTCACTGACGTCACCGATACCATCGACACTTCGACTGTTTCGCTGACCGCTACTCCATCCGTGGCTGAAGGCGGCACCGTGGTTTACACCGCGTCCGTGACTGCTCCAGTCACCGGCTCGCCAGTGGTCGTCACCCTGTCGAATGGCCAGACCATTACCATTCCAGTGGGTGAATCGTCCGGTACCGTGAACTTCACGGCACCAAACGATGCCCTGGCCGGCGGTAGCTCCCTGAGCACCACCATCACTGGCGCCACCGGTGGCAACTACGAGAAGCTGGATGTTGATAGCAAGCCAGCAGACACCTCGGTCACCGATACGCCAGATACCACCACCCTCAGCCTGACTGCGACCGACACTGTCGCTGAAGGTGGATCGATCGTTTACACCGCGACCTTGACCAATGCTGCCGGTACGCCAGTCACCGTGACTTTGTCGAACGGTGCAGTGATTACCATCGCCGCTGGCGCTACCACTGGCTCCGTCACCGTCGCAGCGCCTGCTGACGATGTGTACAAGGATGCTGGCAAGGTTGAAGTCAGCATCAAAGAGACTACTGGCGGCAACTTCGAGAACCTTGTTCCGAGCACTACCCCAGCAGTCACTGACGTCACCGATACCATCGATACCTCGACTGTTTCGCTGACAGCCACTCCGTCTGTAGCTGAAGGTGGCGTTGTCGTTTACACCGCCTCCGTAACGGCTCCGGTCACTGGTTCGCCTGTCGTTGTCACTCTGTCCAACGGCCAGACCATCACCATCCCAGTCGGCGAGTCTTCCGGCACTGTGAACTTCACCGCGCCAAACGATGCCCTGGCTGGCGGTAGTTCCCTGAGCACCACCATTACCGGTGCGACTGGCGGCAACTACGAGAAGCTCAATGTCGACAGCAAACCTGCTGACACCTCGGTTACTGACACACCAGATACCACCACACTGAGCCTGACAGCGACCGACACCGTGGCTGAAGGTGGTTCGATTGTTTACACCGCGACCCTGACCAACGCCGCGGGCACACCTGTGACCGTGACCTTGTCGAACGGCGCGGTGATTACCATTGCCGCGGGTGCAACCACGGGCTCCGTGACCGTGGCCGCCCCAGCCGATGACGTCTACAAAGACGCCGGCAAGGTTGAAGTCAGCATCAAGGACGCCGTAGGCGGTAACTTTGAAAACCTGGTGCCGAACACCACGCCGGCTGTCACCGACGTGACCGACACCATCGACACCTCGACCGTCAGCCTGACTGCAACGCCGTCCGTGGCTGAAGGTGGCGTTGTCGTTTACACCGCCTCCGTGACTGCTCCAGTCACTGGTTCGCCGGTAGTGGTCACTTTGTCCAACGGCCAAACCATCACCATCCCGGTTGGCGAATCGTCCGGTACCGTGAATTTCAATGCGCCGAACGATGCACTGGCCGGCGGTAGCTCCCTGAGCACCACCATTACCGGCGCCACCGGCGGTAATTACGAGAAGCTGGACGTCGACAGCAAGCCTGCCGAGACATCGGTTACTGATACCCCGGACACCACCAGCCTGACGCTCAGCGCGACAGACACCGTGGCCGAAGGCGGTTCGATCGTTTACACCGCAACCCTGACCAATGCCGCTGGCACTCCGGTAACCGTGACCCTGTCGAACGGCGCAGTGATCACCATTGCTGCCGGCGCCACCACTGGCTCCGTCACCGTCGCGGCTCCAGCTGATGATGTGTACAAGGATGCCGGCAAAGTTGAAGTCAGCATCAAAGACGCCGTAGGCGGTAACTTCGAGAACCTGGTGCCGAACACCACGCCGGCCGTCACCGACGTGACCGACACAATCGACACCTCGACCGTCAGCCTGACCGCTACTCCTAGCGTCGCTGAGGGCGGTGTTGTGGTTTACACCGCCTCCGTGACTGCACCAGTGACTGGTACGCCGGTTGTGGTGACCTTGTCCAACGGCCAGACCATCACCATCCCAGTCGGTGAGTCTTCTGGCACTGTGAACTTCACCGCGCCAAACGATGCCCTGGCTGGCGGTAGTTCCCTGAGCACCACCATTACCGGTGCGACTGGCGGCAACTACGAGAAGCTCGATGTCGACAGCAAACCTGCTGACACCTCGGTTACTGACACACCAGATACCACCACCCTGAGCCTGACAGCGACCGACACCGTCGCCGAAGGTGGTTCGATTGTTTACACCGCGACCCTGACCAACGCCGCGGGCACTCCAGTGACCGTGACCTTGTCGAACGGCGCGGTGATTACCATTGCCGCGGGTGCAACCACGGGCTCCGTGACCGTGGCCGCCCCAGCCGATGACGTCTACAAAGACGCCGGCAAGGTTGAAGTCACCATCAAGGACGCCACCGGCGGCAACTTCGAGAATCTCGTTCCGAGCACTGCTCCAGCCGTGACCGACGTCACTGACACCATCGATACTTCGACTGTCAGCCTGACGGCGACTCCATCTGTGGCTGAGGGCGGCACCGTGGTCTACACCGCGTCCGTGACTGCACCAGTGACTGGTACGCCGGTTGTGGTCACCCTGTCCAACGGCCAGACCATCACCATCCCAGTCGGCGCCAGCAGCGGTACCGTGAATTTCGTCGCGCCTAACGACGCCCTGGCGGGCGGCAGCTCTCTGAGCACCACCATTACCGGCGCCACCGGCGGTAATTACGAGAAGCTGGACGTCGACAGCAAGCCTGCCGAGACATCGGTTACTGATACCCCGGACACCACCAGCCTGACGCTCAGCGCGACAGACACCGTGGCCGAAGGCGGTTCGATCGTTTACACCGCGACCCTGACCAATGCGGCCGGCACGCCTGTAACCGTGACGCTGTCGAACGGTGCAGTGATTACCATCGCAGCAGGCGCTACCACAGGCTCCGTCACCGTCGCTGCTCCAGCTGACGATGTATACAAGGATGCCGGCAAGGTCGAGGCGACCATCAAGGACGCCACCGGCGGCAACTTTGAAAACCTGGTGCCAAGCACCACGCCGGCCGTTACTGACGTCACCGATACTATCGATACGTCGACCGTCAGCCTGACCGCCACTCCTAGCGTCGCTGAAGGTGGCGTGGTGGTGTACACCGCATCGGTCACCGCTCCAGTAACTGGCTCGCCGGTCGTGGTAACCCTGTCGAATGGACAGACCATCACCATTCCTGTGGGTGAGTCTTCCGGCACCGTGAACTTCACCGCGCCGAACGATGCCCTGGCTGGCGGTAGCTCCCTGAGCACCACCATCACTGGTGCGACTGGCGGCAACTATGAAAAACTCGATGTCGACAGCAAACCTGCCGAGACCTCGGTTACTGATACGCCAGACACCACTAACCTGACGCTCAGCGCGACAGACACCGTGGCCGAAGGCGGTTCGATCGTTTACACCGCAACCCTGACCAATGCGGCCGGGACTCCGGTAACCGTAACTCTGAGCAACGGCGCGGTGATCACCATCGCTGCTGGCGCTACTACTGGTTCTGTCACCGTCGCCGCCCCAGCCGATGACGTCTACAAAGACGCCGGCAAGGTTGAAGTCACCATCAAGGATTCCGCTGGCGGTAACTTTGAAAACCTGGTGCCAAGCACTACTCCGGCCGTGACTGACGTCACCGACACCATCGATACCTCGACCGTCAGCCTGACCGCCACTCCTAGCGTCGCCGAGGGCGGCACCGTGGTTTACACCGCGTCGGTGACTGCTCCAGTAACCGGTTCGCCGGTCGTGGTGACCTTGTCCAACGGTCAGACCATCACCATCCCAGTCGGCGCCAGCAGCGGTACCGTAAATTTCGTAGCGCCTAACGACGCCCTGGCGGGCGGCAGCTCTCTGAGCACCACCATCAAGGAAGCTACCGGCGGTAATTACGAGAAGCTGGATGTTGATAGCAAACCTGCAGAAACTTCGGTTACCGACACCCCGGATACCACTACCCTCAGCCTGACAGCGACCGACACCGTGGCCGAAGGCGGTTCGATCGTTTACACCGCCACCCTGACCAACGCCGCCGGCACTCCGGTGACCGTAACCCTGAGCAATGGCGCGGTGATCACCATCGCAGCTGGTGCGACCACAGGCTCCGTCACTGTCGCGGCGCCAGCTGATGATGTGTACAAGGACGCTGGCAAGGTCGAAGCGACCATCCAGGACGCCACCGGCGGTAACTTTGAAAACCTGGTGCCAAGCACTACTCCGGCCGTGACTGACGTCACCGACACCATCGATACTTCGACCGTCAGCCTGACCGCTACGCCTAGCGTCGCCGAAGGCGGCACTGTGGTTTACACCGCGTCCGTCACCGCTCCGGTCACCGGCTCGCCGGTTGTCGTCACCCTGTCGAATGGCCAGACCATCACCATCCCAGTTGGCGCCAGCAGCGGCACTGTGAACTTCGTGGCCCCTAACGATGCCCTGACGGGCGGTAGCTCCTTGAGCACCACCATCAAGGAAGCCACCGGTGGTAACTACGAGAAACTCGACGTTGATAGCAAACCTGCTGAAACCTCGGTTACCGATACCCCAGATACCACCAATCTGACCCTCAGCGCGACAGACACCGTGGCCGAAGGCGGTTCGATCGTTTACACCGCCACCCTAACCAACGCCGCCGGCACTCCGGTCACCGTAACCCTGAGCAATGGCGCAGTGATCACCATCGCCGCCGGCGCCACTACCGGTTCCGTGACTGTCGCGGCGCCTGCCGATGATGTGTACAAGGATGCCGGTAAGGTCGAAGCGACCATCAAGGACGCTACCGGTGGCAACTTCGAGAACCTGGTACCGAGCACCACCCCAGCCGTGACTGACGTCACCGACACCATCGACACCTCGACTGTCAGCCTGACCGCTACTCCGTCCGTGGCTGAAGGCGGTACCGTGGTTTACACCGCCTCCGTAACGGCTCCAGTCACTGGTTCGCCTGTGGTGGTCACTCTGTCCAATGGCCAGACCATCACCATCCCAGTCGGCGCCAGCAGCGGCACCGTGAACTTCGTGGCCCCTAACGATGCCTTGGCCGGCGGCAGCTCTCTGAGCACCACCATCAAGGACGCCACCGGCGGCAACTACGAGAAGCTGGCAATCGACAGCAAACCGGCGGATACCTCGGTCACCGATACTCCGGACACCACCAATCTGAGCCTGACAGCGACCGACACCGTCGCCGAAGGCGGCTCGATCGTTTACACCGCGACGCTGACCAATGCCGCTGGCACGCCAGTGACCGTGACTCTGAGCAACGGTGCGGTAATCACCATCGCCGCCGGCGCCACCACCGGCACCGTGACCGTGGCCGCTCCAGCGGACGACGTCTACAAAGACGCCGGCACCGTGCAAGCCACGATCCAGACCGCCACCGGCGGCAACTTCGAGAACCTGGTGCCGAGCACCACTCCAGCGGTCACCAACGTCACCGACACCATCGACACCAGCACCGTTTCGCTGACGGCAACACCGTCCGTGGCCGAAGGTGGCGTCGTGGTCTACACCGCATCGGTTACAGCTCCAGTGACCGGTTCGCCGGTAGTGGTCACCCTGTCCAACGGACAGACCATCACCATCCCGGTCGGCGAGTCTTCCGGCACCGTGAACTTCACTGCGCCAAACGATGCACTGGTCGGTGGCAGTTCCCTGAGCACCAGCATTACCGGTGCGACTGGCGGCAACTACGAGAAACTGGCAGTCGACAGCAAACCAGCCGACACCTCGGTTACTGATACGCCGGACACCACCAACCTGACCCTTAGCGCCACCAACACCGTGGCCGAGGGCGGCTCGATCGTTTACACCGCGACGCTGACCAATGCCGCTGGCACGCCAGTGACCGTGACTCTGAGCAACGGCGCGGTAATCACCATCGCCGCCGGCGCCACCACCGGCACCGTGACCGTGGCTGCGCCGAGCGACGACGTCTACAAAGACGCCGGCACCGTGCAAGCCACGATCCAGACCGCCACCGGCGGCAATTTCGAAAACCTGGTGCCGAGCACTGCACCGGCTGTGACCAATGTCACCGACACCATCGACACTTCGACCGTCAGCCTCACCGCGACCTCGAATGTGACCGAAGGCGGTACCGTGGTTTACACCGCGTCGGTGACCGCTCCGGTCACCGGCTCGCCAGTCGTGGTCACCCTGTCCAATGGCCAGACCATCACCATTCCGGTCGGCGCCAGCAGCGGTACCGTGAACTTCGTAGCGCCTAACGATGCCCTGGCGGGCGGCAGCTCCCTGAGCACCACCATCACCAACGCCACCGGCGGCAACTACGAAAAACTGGCAGTCGACAGCAAGCCGGCCAATACCACAGTCACCGATACACCGGACACCACGTCCCTGACCCTCAGCGCCACCAACACCGTGGCCGAGGGCGGCTCGATCGTCTACACCGCGACCCTGACCAACGCCGCGGGCACGCCAGTGACCGTGACCTTGAGCAACGGTGCGGTGATCAACATCGCCGCCGGTGCTACCAGCGGCACCGTGACCGTGGCCGCACCGAGCGACGACGTCTACAAAGACGCCGGCACCGTGCAAGCCACGATCCAGACCGCCACCGGCGGCAACTTCGAGAACCTGGTACCGAGCACTGCACCGGCTGTGACCAATGTCACCGACACCATCGACACTTCGACCGTCAGCCTGAAAGCGACGCCGTCGGCGGTCGAAGGCGGCGCCGTGACCTACACCACCACCGTGACCTCGCCGGTCACCGGCAGCCCGGTCGTGGTGACCCTGGCCAATGGCGAGAAGATCACCATCGCGGTCGGCCAGACCACCGGCTCGGTGAGCATCACCGCGCCTAACGATGTGCTGGTTGGCCATACGCCGTTGAGCAACTCGATCAGCACCGTCAGCGGCGGCAACTTCGAGAACCTGGTGGCCGACAAGACGCCGGTCAGCACCACCGTGACCGACACCCCGGACACCACCAACCTGTCGCTCAGCGCCACCAGCACCGTGGCCGAAGGCGGTTCGATCGTCTACACCGCGACCCTGACCAACGCCGCCGGCACGGCCATGACCGTGACCCTGAGCAATGGCGCGGTGATCAATATCGCGGCCGGCGCTACCACCGGCAGCGTGACTGTGGCCGCGCCGAGCGACGATGTGTACATCGACGCCGGCAACGTCAGCGCCAGTATCGCCAGCACCACCGGCGGCAATTTCGAGAACCTGGTGCCAAGCACCACGCCGGCCGTGACCAGCGTCACCGACACCATCAACACCACCACGGCGAGCATCAACGGCAGCACCTCGGTCACCGAAGGCCAAGTCGCGACCTACACCGTCAGCCTGACCAGCCCGGCGCAAACCGAGGTCACCCTGAAGATCAGCTACAGCGGCACCGCCGCCGACGGCTCGGACTTCACCGGCGTGTACACCGTGAAGATCCCGGCCGGCGCCAGCAGCGCCAGCTTCAACGTCGCCACCATCGACGACAAGATCACCGAGGGCACGGAAAACTTCGTGGTCAAGATCGACTCGGCCACCGGCGGCAACTTCGAGAACCTGGTGGTCAGCGGCACCAACGGCAGCGTCACCACCTCGATCATCGACAACGATGCGCCGCCGGTCCTCGACCTGGATGCCAACAACTCCAGCGGCGCCACCGGGGCCGACTACAAGGTGACCTTCACCGAAAACACCCCGGGCGCGGGCGTGTCGATCGCCGACACCGACCTGAGCATCACCGACCCGGACAGCACCCTGCTGACCGGCGCCACCATCGTGCTGACCAACCGTCAGCCGGGCGATGAGCTGAACCTGGGCAACAGCGTCAACGGCATCACCATCAATGCCAACAGCCAGGCGGGCACCATCACCCTGACCCTGTCCGGCAATGCGACGCTGGCCGACTACATGCAGCAGATCAAGAACATCACCTTCACCAACAGCAGTGAGGACCCGAGCACCACGCCGCGGACCATCACCGTGACCGTGACCGATGGCAGCAATTACTCCAACACGGCTACCACCACGGTCAACGTGGTGGCGGTGAACGACGCGCCAGTGGCCACCGGCGGCGCCGTGACCGGCACCGAGGACACCGCCCTGACCCTGACCTGGGCCACCTTCGGCGTCAGCGACGTCGACAGCCCCGCGGCCAGCCTCGGGGTGAAAATCACCCAGCTGCCGGGCGACGGCAAGCTGCAGTACCTCGACGGCTCGACCTGGAAGGACGTGGCCACCAACCAGACCTTCAGCAAGGCCGATATCGACGCCGGCAAGCTGCGCTTCACCCCGGATGCCAACGAGTCGGGTGTCGACGGCTACAACGGCAGCGGCGTGGGCAACCAGCAGGCCGACTACGCGCAGATCAAGTTCCAGCCAACCGACGGCCAGGCCCTGGGCAACACCGGCACCGTGAAGATCGACATCACCCCGGTGGCCGATGCGCCGACCCTGGGCGTGGCGAGCAACAGCGTGAACTCCATCGGCCTGCTCAAGGAGTCCTGGACCAGCCTCAGCGGCCTGGGCACCAACGGCAACGGCATCACCGGCGATGCGCTGAAAACCGTCTTCAACAACTCCGGCAACCCGACCAGCAGCTCGACGGTGACCAACGCCCAGTCCGACACCAGCGTCGCTGGCGGCAGCGGTTCGAAAACCTCTGGCCTGATCTACCTGGAAGCCGGCAAGACCTACAGCTTCAGCGGTGTCGGCGACGACAGCCTGCTGATCACCATCGGCGGCAAGAACGTGGCCACCGCGACCTGGGGGGCCGGCGGCAGCATCAGCGGTTCGTTCACCCCGACCACCAGCGGCTACTACACCCTGGACATCTACCACGCCAACCAGAGCGGCCCGGGCAGCTATGACGTCAACCTCTCGGTCAATGGCAGCACGCCGGTCGACCTGAGCAACGCCAACATCCCGATGTACCCGAGCGAAACCGCGCTGAACAATGCCGGCGTCACCCTTTCCGAGCTGCACGGCAGCAACGGCGAAGGCTACTACGACGGCTACAAGCTCAACGAAGGTGCCGAGGGTGGCAGCGTCAAGCTGTCGAAGATCACCACCGCCCTGACCGATACCGACGGCTCGGAAAGCCTGAGCGTGAAGATCGGCGGCATTCCGGCAGGTTCGGTGCTCAGCGATGGCGCCGGTCATACCTTCACCGCCAGCACCAGCGTCGGCGAGGTCAATATCACCGGCTGGAACCTGGGTACGCTGACGATCACCCCACCGTCGCACTACAACGGCTCGTTCAACCTGACCGTGACCTCGACCTCCACCGAGTCCCTGGGCGGTTCGGCCAGCAGCACGGCGCAGATCCCGGTCACGGTGTACCCGGCGACCTACAGCGCCAGCGTCGCCACGGCGGGCGACGACAACTTCGTCGGCACCGAGGGCAACGACATCATGGTCGCCGACGTCGCCGGCCTGAACGTGGTGCAGGGCAAGAACTACAACATCGCGTTCATGGTCGACAGCTCGGGCAGCATGAGCGATGCCTCGCTCACCGCCGCCAAGAACTCGCTGACTACGGTGTTCAACACCCTGAAGAACAGCCTGGGCAGCAGCACCTCGGGCACCGTGAACATCTTCCTGGCGGACTTCGATACCCAGGTCAACAAGCAGATCTCGGTGAACCTGAACGATCCGAACGCCCTGACCCTGCTCAAGTCGGTCCTGGACTCCATGGCGTCCGGCGGCGGCACCAACTACGAGGACGTGTTCAAGACCACGGCCAACTTCTTCCAGAGCAGCGCGGCCACCAGCAATACCAACGCCACCAACCTGACGTACTTCATCACCGACGGCAAACCGACGTTCTACCAGTCCGGCGAGCAGACCAACCCGATCCTGTACGGCAGCGTCAGGCTCGACAGTGTGATCACGACCAGCAACTATCAGTTGGGCGATACCGTGCGCCTGCAACCGGACAGTACTCACCTGATCGATATCAACAGCAGCGGCAGCGTCACGGTCTGGACGCAGGCCTGGGGTAGCTGGTCCAGTTACAACGCCGGCACCCTGCACGCCCAGGGCGATGGCACCTATGAGCTATCCAGCCTGGCCGGCGCGGGCAGCTACACCAACAACGCCACCACCACCAACTCCAGCAGCAGCTTCACCCTGCTGAGCAATCTGTCGCAGGTGGAAGCGATCGGCCTGAACAACGACGTCAGCCTCAACGACCTGAGACCGTACGACACCGACAGCACCCCACAGACCAATATCGACCCGTCGAACCTGGCCGACGCCATCCTCGGCCATACCGAAGCGACCATGCCGGGCGCCGATACCGTCAACGGCGGCAACGGCAACGACATCATCTTCGGCGACCTGGTGAGCTTCAACGGCATCGCCGGCGAGGGCTACCAGGCCATGCAGGCCTTCGTGGCACAGAAGACCGGCGTGGCCGCGAGCAGCGTCACCACCAGCAACGTGCACCAGTACATCACCGAGCACTACACCGACTTCGATGTCTCCGGTGCCCATGACGGCAATGACACGCTGCTGGGCGGCGCCGGCAACGACATCATCTTCGGCCAGGGCGGCAACGACCTGCTCGACGGTGGCAAGGGCAACGACATCCTGCTGGGCGGTACCGGCAACGACACGCTGATCGGTGGCATGGGCAATGACATCCTGATCGGCGGCTCGGGTGCCGACACCTTCGTCTGGAAGGCCGGCGATACCGGCAACGATGTAATCAAGGACTTCAAGGCCAGCGAAGGCGACCGTATCGACCTGCGGGACCTGTTGCAGGGCGAGAGCGCCAGCACCATCGACAACTTCCTGAAGATCACCACGGTGGACGGCACCTCGACCCTGCAGGTCAGTTCCGAAGGCAAGCTCAACGCGGCGGGTGGCATCGCCAACGCGGACGTGACGATCAAGCTGGAGGGCAACAACTGGTCCAACACCAACATCAACTCGCTGATCGCCGGTAGCGACCCGACCATCAAGATCGATCACAACAACAGCTGATCCACGGTCGACCGGCCACCCGCCCTGGGTGGCCGGCTCTTCCCACCGTGACGATTTTGCCGCCACGTCGCATACTCGCGACCAAAGCGCGCCGTTGGCCTATGCTGCTGACAGCATGATGCCGGACCATATCTAGAGGGATTCCCCATGTTCTACGTGCAACGCGATGCACAGGGCCAGCTGGTTCGCGTGGAGGCCACGCCTTACGCCGAGGCCACGGAAACACTGCCGGCCGACCACAGTGAGATCCAGCAGTGGTTCGCCAACGAGGTGGTGGAAGTCAGCCTGAAACAACTCAAGCAGAGCGACCTGGAAATGATCCGGGTACTCGACGACTTGATTCAGGTGCTGACCAGCAAGGGTGTGATCCGCGTTACCGACCTGCCGCCGGCGGCCCAGGCCAAGCTGATGGACCGGACCCAGGCGCGTGAAGCGCTGGGCGGCCTGAGCCATCTGATCAACGACGACGAAACCGGCCTGATCTGATCCGTCGCCGGCCAGCGGTTCCCGCCTCTATCGCGGGAGCCGCTGGCCGGCGCTCTTCGTGCAGCGCCTCAGCGCCAGGGTGCGGGCTCGCCGAACAGGCGGCCCTGGACGCCGTACAGGCCCATCTCGCGAATCACCTGCAATTCCCCTTCGGTTTCCACGCGCTCGGCAATCAGCGGCAGGTCGATGCTGTGGGCGGCACGCTGGATGGCTTCGATAAACAGGCGCTTGTCGCTTTCCTGGTCGATGTCGCGGATGTAGCTGCCGTCGATCTTCAGGTAGGCCAGGCCCAGGCGCGCCAGGTTGCCGATCATGCTGAAGCGCCCGCCGAAACGCTGCAGGCTCAGGGAGAAGCCCAGCTCGCGCAGGCGCCGGGTCAGCTGTTCCAGCAGCGCCTGTTCAGGCAACTGCTCTTCGCCGATCTCCAGGGTCAGGCGCGGCCCCAGGTTGGCGTGCTGGCGCAGGATCTCGAACACCTTGTTCAAGGCCTGCGGATCGGCCAGGGTCGCGGCCGACAGGTTCAACGCCAGCGAGTCCTGATGCGCGTCCATCTGCTTGAGTACCTGCTCGAGCATCAGCAGGTCCAGGCGCGAGGTCCAGCCAAAGCGCTCCAGCCACGGCAGGAAGCGGCCGGCGGCGATGGTCTGGCCCTGCTCGTCGAGCAAGCGCGACAGCACCTTGTAGTGCAGCACCAGCGCGGTATCGCGGGTCGCGACCACCGGTTGGAAGTACAGCTCGAATCGCTGCTGGCTCAAGGCCCCGTCCAGCAGGGTGTGCCAGGCGTGATGGTCGTCGCCGACGCTGGCCGCCGCGCCATGCTCCAGGCAGGCCCAGCTCGTGTCGCCCTGGGCTTCGGCCTGGGCCAGGGCCTGGTCGCCCAGGCTCAGCACCGCCTGCGGCGAGTCGCCATGGACGAAAGGCGCCAGGCCGATGGCGGCCACGGACGCCACATCGGTGGCGCCAGTGGCATGCAGGCTGGCCAAGGCATTCTCCAGGTGCTGCGCCAGCTGCAAGGCCTCCTCGCGCACCAGCCCCGGCGCCAGCACGGCAAATTCGCCACCGCGGATACGGGTCACCAGGTTGTGGGTTTCCGGGTAGCGCGCGCACTCACGCTGCAATTGTTCGCCCACCGCCTGCAACAGCTGGTCGGTGCGCTGCCCGCCCAGGCGCTGGTTCAGGCCGGCCAGGTCCTTGACCCGTAGCAACAGCAGGTAGCCGGAACTGGCCTGCTCCGGGTTGCTCACCCGGGCGTTGAGCTGCATCTCGAAATAACGACGGTTGGCCAGGCCGGTCAGGTTGTCCTGGTAGGACTCGACCCGCAGTTTTTCGCTGCGCTCGGCCTGTTCCTGGAACAGCGCCTTGAGCTTCTCGACCATCTGGTTCATCGCCTGCACCACGCGGCGCAGTTCTGGCGTACGCGGCAGCTCGGGCAGGCTGAGGAATTCGCGGCGGGCAATGGCGTGGGATTGCTGCACCATGTAGTCCAGCGGCTTGAGCTGGCGCCGCAGCAGCAAGGCACCCAGCACCGCGCTCACGGCCCCACACAGCAGCAGCCAGCCGAGACTGCCCAGGGCGCTTTGCCAGAGCTTGGCGACGGCGAACATCGGGTGGCTGACCACCTCGACCCGCGCCGCCTGTTGCCAGCCACGGCTGACCAGGGCGTCGCCGCCGGCCGGCTCCAGGCCGATCAGCTTGACGAACCAGTCCGGCACGTTGCTGACCTCGGGTGTGCCGCTGCGCTCGACCATGACCTCTTCGGTGACCTGGTTGACCACGCGGATGCTCGAGTAATAGCCGCTGTCGAAAATCGAGCTGACCAGCAGCTCGACCATCGCCGGGTCGTCGATGTTCGGGGTCAGGGACAAGGCCAGCGCCGTGGCCGCGTCCTGGGCATGGGAGCGCAGCTGGTTGACGTACTGGGTGCGCGAACTTTCCAGGCTGACCATGAAGCTGCCGCTGAAGGCGACCACCAGGAACAGACAGATTGCGATCAACAGTTGTTTGAACAAAGACATCTGAGCTCGTGCTCCTAGTGAGTCGTCTCGACCGGAAAACCTTCGGCCTGCATTTTCTTCAACACGTCCTGCCACCGGGACAGGCGCTTGGTGTCACCGACTTTCTTGCTGCCCTTGCCGGGCAGCCACAGGCCCTCGGCATTGAAGGAGTACACCGGCAGCAGGTCGGTACGCTGGCTGGCCGGCTGGATGGCGTCGATCAGGCTGTCGAGGACCAACGGCATGGCTTCCGGGGTTGAATAGTAGGTCAACACCATGTGCGCGCGATTCTGGCGCAAGGCCTTGACGTAGGTGATGCGCAGCTTGTCACTGGAAACGCCGAGGTGACGCAGGCTGAAATACTTGGCGATCGCATAGTCCTCGCAATCGCCGGCGCCCTTCCACAGGGCCTCGACCGGGGTTTCCCAATAATCCACCTGATGCCACAGGTCGATGTCTTCCACGTAGCGCATGTTCTTGTTGAAGAACAGATTGACCACCTTGAGCTGCTCCATCTCGCTGGCCTGGTTCTGGGTCGCCAGCAACTGCTGCCAGGCGTCGATGCGCTTCTGCCCTTCGCCCAGCGGCCCGTACAGCGCCGTGGCGCGGCGGCTGATCTGGGAAAAGTCCCAATCGGCCTGCAGGCCGCCCAGCAGCAAGCCGGCCAGCAGCAGCGCCGAAAACAGCCAGCGCAGGGTCCGAGAAAGAGCTAAACGTGCCGCCAATGCGAAGAGTCCATGGGAGCTGTCGTGGGTCGAAGGATGGTGCAGGCTGGTCCGCCAAAAGACAATGGCACCTTACAATCACAGCCCCTCTGGAGACGCTAAGCTGAAAGCAGGCACCTGTTCGTTTATCGGCCAGTGCTTGAGCGGCAGGAGGGCTGCCCCGAGAATCAGCGCCGGCAAAATTCATGACAGGGCTCAGGCGGCTGGTTTGACAAGCTGCAGGGCGCTATCTAGCGTCCATTGGATCCAAATCCCATAGAAAACAGGATAGCGTTAACGTGACAGAAAAACCGAGACCCTTGAGCAAGATCGCAGTCAGCGGGCCGATCCCCGCCCACCTCGCGCGCTCGGTGATCGAGGAAACCCTGCGCGCGGCGATTCTCGACGGCCGCCTGCCCAGCGGCACGGCGCTGCGCCAGCAGGACCTGGCCGACCTCTTCGGCGTCAGCCGCATGCCGGTGCGCGAGGCCTTGCGCCAGCTCGAAGCGCAATCGCTGTTGCACGTGGTGCCGCACAAAGGCGCGGTGGTCGCCGAGCTGATCGGCTATGACGCGGTGGAAACCTACGGCCTGCGCCTGCTGCTGGAACTGGAGGCGCTGCGCCTGTCGATCCCGCTGCTGGACGCCGAGGACATCGCCCAGGCCCGCAGCTACATCGCGCAGCTGGAAAGCGAGACCGACCACGCCGAAATCGGCCGGCTCAATCGCCTGTTCCACATGACGCTGTACCACCGGGCGCCGAACCAGAAGCTGCTGCGCCTGATCGAGCTCGAATTGAACGAGGAAGAACGCTTCCTGCGGTTCCACCTGTCCTCCATGGGCCTGGGCAAGTTGACCCAGGACGACCACAATGCCATGACCGACGCCGCCGAGGCCAAGGACGTCGAGCGGGCGGTGGAGGTGCTGCGCAGCCATCTGGAAAAGGCCGCGAAGACCATTCGCGACTACCTCGAACGGTCCGCCGAAAGCTGACAGCGGTAATGGCGGCATGACGCGGCCACCCTGCAACACTCAATGACCGGCACACCGGCTTAAGGAAAAGCAGTGCACGCGCGCAATGACAAATGGCTGATGGTGCTCAACTCCGGCGAGCCGGCGAAAACCCGGCTGATCTGCTTTCCGCAGACCGGCGCGGATCCGGAACAGCTGCGCAACTGGTCCACGGGGCTGGCCGGGCACATCGAGCTGGTGCTGGTGCGGCTGCCCGGCCACGGCAGCCGCCAGGCCGAAACCCCGCTCGACGACTGGCCGCGGCTGCTGGCCGATACCTTCTCCGCCCTGCGCCCTCTGTTGGCCAAGCCCCACGCCCTGTTCGGCCATGGCCTGGGCGGAATGCTGGCCTACGAAACCGCCAAGCACGCCCAGGCGCACTACCCCGGCCAGACCCGCCACCTGTTCATTTCCGCCTGCCGCAGCCCCGACTACCCATCGCCCCGGCCGTTGCTGCACGTGCTGCCCACGGCGCCCTTCCAGGAAGCCATGCTGTCGCTGGGCGCCACGCCGATCGAAATGCCCCGCGACCAGGCCAGCCGAAAGCAGCACGAAACGCTGCTACGCGCCGACCTGAAGCTGTTCGAATCCTGGCGCGATCTGTCGAGCGGCAACCTCGACATTCCCCTCACCGCCTTCTATGGCAGCGAGGACCCGCTGGCTCCCGCCAGCAACATGGCCAACTGGCGAGAGTTCACCCACCGTGAGTTCGAGCTGATCGAGGTGGCTGGCAATCACTTCTTCATCAAGTCCCAGCGCCAGCGTCTGCTGCAGATCATCAACATCCACCTGGGCCTGCTCGGCGAATAATCCGCCGTCTTCCTCCGCTCCTGCCCTCACTGGCCCGCCGACGATGGCTCAGCCGTCGATTTGGGCCCACTCTTGCTGTCGCCGACTGAAAAAGGGACGTGAGCGGCACGCAGGCTTGTCCGCACACGTCGATCTGCAGACCCACGCAAGGAGCCCAGCGACTGGAGGGCATGACCGGGATCGGCTCCCGCATGCCTTCTCCCAGATATTCAACGACTTCAATTCAGCGCTTCGAAGTTTGCTTCGAGTGAGGCATTCACTCAGCGTTAAAAATTCTGACTTATATAAGCCGGAAGGGGCAACTTCATCCCAACAAAACTTGAACAAGAAGTTTTGCAGCAACTTGTCGCGCGATAAAAATACAAATTAGAAAAGTATTATAAAAACAACTTGCTCGACACTTTCCCCTGTATTAGTTTTTTCTCCGTCGACATTTAAACAACGTCGACCACTCGGTTATGAACACCTGGCAAGCCTTGGCTTTATTGACTCTTTAAAACCCATAAAGCCAAGGCATCGGTTCTTTAACGGATGGGCCGGCCAGCACTATAGAACTTCCCAGATTATCAACTCAGGCTTGAGCCCCCTGCTCGCCCGCAACAAATAAGTACCGTTTAAAACACCTATACGAGCCGCAACTAATCGGCCAACAAAACACACTTGGACATCTCAGACAGGTAGCCTAAATGAACGCCAGCAAAGAACTTCTCGACGCCAAGAAAGCCACACTCAGCGCCCATCCCATTTTTGCCGAAATCAACACACTTGCCGTTCTTCAACGCTTTATGCAGACCCATGTTTTTGCCGTATGGGACTTCATGTCGCTGACCAAGCGCCTGCAACAGGAACTGACCTGCGTACGCCTGCCCTGGCTACCACCGCAGGACCCTCATGCCGCACGGCTGATCAACGAGATCGTGCTCGGCGAAGAGTCCGACGATCGTCCCGGGCACGGTCATTACAGCCATTTCGAGCTGTACCTGGATGCCATGCGCGAGGTCGGCGCCGCCACCCGGGTGGTGGAACGCTTCGTCGCGCTGCAGCAGGAAGGCGTGAGTTTCGACACCGCCCTGCAAAGCGTCGACGCCGATCCGGCCGCCAGCGCCTTTGTCCGCCAGACCGTGCACACCGCCGTGCAGGCGCCGGCCCATTGCGTGGCGGCGGCCTTTCTCCATGGCCGGGAAAGCGTCATCCCGCAGATGTTCCAGCGCATCCTCGACGACTGGGGCATTGGCATCGAGCAGGCGCCAACCTTTCGCTACTACCTGCAACGCCATATCGAGGTCGACTCCGACGACCACGGCCCCGCCGCGGAGCAGCTGCTGCAGCGGCTGGTAGCTGGCGACCCACAACGCCAGCAGGAGGTGTACGCCGCGGCCATCGCCGCGGTGGACAGCCGCATCGCCCTGTGGGACGGGCTGCGCCTGAGCATGGCCGAATCGCCGATCGGGGTGAGCGCATGAACGCCCTCGACTACCAGTCCTTCGCCGACACCTGGGAAGAGCGCGCGACCATCCGTACCCGCCCGCGGCGCATGCTCGAAGACGACGACAAGCTGATCTACCCCCTGAGCCGCCAACCGCTGGTGCACAGCCAGGGCTTCCTCGAGCACTGCGCCCACCTGCGGGATTTCGTGCTGGTGCAAAGCCTCTACAAGTTCATCAACGACGTGGTGATCTTCGAGACTGAGCTGGTGGACAAGACCGCCCGCAATATCGCCAAGAACCGCTTCGCCATCGCCTTTCCCTTCGCCTGTCGCTACGACGCCATGACCGTGGTGGTGGACGAGGACTACCACGCGCTGGTGGCGATGGACTTCATGCAGCAGACCATCGCCATGAGCGGCATCGAGCCCATCGAGCTGCCCCGGGAAATCGAACTCAGCCGGGCCATCCCCGCGGCCCTGCAGCGGGCGCCCGAACACCTGCGTGACGCGGTGGAACTGATCTGCGTGGCCATCGCCGAGAACACCGTGACCAACGATGTCGCCGCCTTCGCCAAGGACGACACGGTCAAGCCGTCGATCAAGGGCCTGATGGCCGACCACCTGCAGGACGAAGGCCGGCATTCGGGTTTCTGGTCGCGCCTGGTGCGCATCTATTGGCACGGCGCCAGCGACGCCGACCGCACGGAGATCGCCCGGGTGCTGCCGGTGTTCATCGCCCAGTACCTGACCAATGACATTCAGAAGGACTTCGACGTGCGGCTGATCGGGCAACTGCCCGTCGCTGCCCCGATCAAGCAGGCGCTGCGCGAGGAGGCGGCCGCCCTGGCCTACCCGATCAACCGCCATCACCCCCTGATCGCCAACATCCTGCGCTTCTTCCGCAGCAGTTCGATGCTGGATTCGGCCTGCGTCCAGGACGCACTGGCCGACTACCTGCCCTAACGGAGGGACCCGAGCATGAGACGCCTAGACATTGTATTGACGGGCCGCAGCCAGGCCCTGAACGAACTGGCCATGGAGCTGGAGCGCCACGGCCATCAGCTGCGGCGATTGGACTCGCCGCAAGCCATCGTCAACGCCGAAGGGCTGCGGCCCCATCTGCTGATCGACGATGGCAGCCTGGGTGATTCGCCCATCCTCGCGGCAGACACTGTACGCCTGGAATTGCGTATCGCCCTGATCGCCCAAGCAGCTTCCGCGCTGCCACAGGTACACCTGTTCCACCGCCACGACGCCCGGCTGATCGAGCAGGCGACCCTGCCGCCGGAAGCCAGCGGCAACGGTCAGGCCCTGCGTAGCAGTGTCATCGCCAAGCTGGTGGCCAGCACCGCGCGGCTGGTCAGCGGTTTTTCCCGCGGCGCGGCGTTTTTCCACCAGCTTGCGGCCCTGGGCGAGCCCAGCGAACCGCTGCTGGGCCTGGAGCGCCTGGACTCGCTGGCTTTCGAGCACCGGCACAACCAACAGCCGGCACCGGCCTTGCTGCGGGAGATGCAGGTGCCGATCGCCCAACGCATCGATCAGAGCTTGCTGGCCTTCGCCCAGCGCCCGGCCTTGAACATCCAGGGCATCGACTACAGCTACCAGACCCTGCACCGCCTGAGCCGCCACCTGCAGCGGCAGATGCTCCGACACCTGCCCGCCAACCCTGGCCAACCGCCGGTGATCGGCCTGTGCCTGCCCAAGTCGGCAGTGCTCTATGCCGCCATTCTCGCCACCCTCGGCTGTGGCGCGGTGTACCTGCCGCTGGACCCGGAGCATCCGGCGCAACGGCGGCGCTACATCCTCGACAACGCCGGCGCCGCCCTGCTGCTGCACGACGGCTGCGAAGACCTGGGCGACCTCGACCTGGCGCAACTCGATGTACGCACCCTGCTGCCTGACGACACCGAGGACGCCCTCCCGCTGCTGCGCCAGGCACCGCCGCCAGAGGCGCCCTGCGTGGCGATCTACACCTCGGGAACCACCGGCCAACCCAAGGGTGTGTTGCTCAGCCAGGGCAATCTCAGCCACTTCTGCGCCTGGTACAGCGGCCATGTCGAACTGGAGCAAAACAGCCGGGTGCTGCAGTTCTCCACCATCAACTTCGACGCCTCGCTGCTGGATATTCTGCCCACCTTCCTGTGCGGCGCGTTGCTGGTGGTTCCCGACCAGGACCAGCGGCGCGACCCGCAGCAACTGCTGGCCCTGCTCCAGCGCCAGCGGGTCAGCCATGCCTTCCTGCCGCCCGCGCTGCTGAGCATCCTGCCCCTGGAACAGCCGCTAGGCCTGGAGCATCTGGTGACCGGCGGCGACGTCTGCGAACCCTTCGTCATCCAGCGCCTGGCCGACCAGTGCGCGCTGCACAACATCTACGGCCCGACGGAAACCACGGTGCTGGCCACCACCCGCCGCCTGCGGGTCGGCGACAACCCGCGCAACCTCGGCCTGCCCATCGCCAACAGCCAGGTGCTGATCCTCGACGAACAGCTGCAACCGCTGCCCGACCGCACCCCCGGCGAGCTGTACCTGGCCGGGCCGGGGGTCGGCCTCGGCTACCTGAATAACCCGGCGCTGAGCGCCGAACGCTACCTGACCCTGGACCTGCCGGACGGGCGCCGACTGCGGGTCTATCGCACCGGGGACATCGGCCAGTGGACCGACAACGGCATCGAGATCTGCGGGCGGCGGGACAACCAGGTGAAGATCCGCGGGTTTCGGGTCGAGCCGGAAGAGATCGAACACTGCCTGCGCGACGGCCAGCTGTTTCGTCAGGTGGCGGTGGTGATCGACGAGCAGCGGCGCATCCTCGCCTACCTGGCCCAGCCAAATGCCGACGACGCGCTGCAAGCCCTGCGCGAACAGGTGCGCCAGCGCTTGCCGGACTACATGCGGCCCAGCGCCTACATCGAACTGCCGAGCATGCCCTACACCGCCAACGGCAAGGTCGACCGCCGCGCCCTGCTGGCCCTGCCGCGTACCCCAGGCAACAACCGCCAGCGACGCCTACCGCAAAACGCCAACGAACAGCGCCTGCTGCAACTGTGGGCCGAACTGCTGGAGCTGCCGGCCGAGGACATCGGCACCGACGACAGCTTCTTCAACCTTGGCGGCCACTCGATCCTGCTGTCGCGCCTGCTGCTGGCGATTCGCGAACAGTTCGGCCGCGGCCTGTCGATCAACCGCTTTATCGAGGCGCCGACCCTGAGCAACCTGGCGACCCTGGTCGACGGCGCCGCCCACGACGACCCGGACGACGCCCTCGACCAGGTGTTCGCCGATGCCAATGCCGAACTCGATCTGCAAGTGCTGCCGGCCAGCCAACTGGGCGACGTGCACAAGGTGCTGGTCACCGGTGCCAACAGCTTTCTCGGCGTGCACATAGTCGAGGCGCTGCTGGAATGGGGCGCCAGCGAGGTGGCGTGCCTGGTGCGGGAAACGCCCACGCAAACGGCCGCCGAACGGTTCGCCCAGGCCCTGCGCGACAACCGCCTGGAGCATCTGGACCTGAGCCGGGTGCGGGTGCATGCCGCCGACATCAGCCAGCCACGGCTGGGGCTGCCGGCGGAGGTGTACGAACGCATTGACCGCGAGTACGGCGCGCTGGTGCACAACGCCGCCAACGTCAATCACGTGCTGGATTACCCGGCGCTGGCGCGCGACAACGTCGAGCCGCTGTTCGAATGCCTGCGCCTGTGCGAAGGGCGCAGCAAGAAGGTCTTCAACTTCGTCTCGACCCTGTCCGCCTCCAGCAGCGTCGACGCCCAGGGCCGGGTGCTGGAACAGCCGCCCGCGGCCACCCCGCCGATCTACATCCGCAACGGCTACAACCTGTCCAAGTGGGTCGGCGAGCGGATCCTGCAACGCGCTCGCGAACAGGGTGTGTGGGTCAATCTCTATCGCCCGGGCAACATCAGCTTCAACAGCCAGAGCGGGGTCTGCCAGCCCCACCGGAACCGCCTGATGCTGATGCTCAAGGGCTCGCTGCAACTGGGCCAGGTGCCGCAGCTGGCGATGAACTTCGACCTGATGCCGGTGGACTTCCTCGCCCGCTTCATCGCCTTCCACGCCAGCCGTTATCAGCCGGCCCACGCGGTGTTCAACCTGCACAACCCGCAGCCCTTGAGCTGGGAGGCCTATGTCGCCTCGTTCCGCGAAGCCGGGCGCGAGTTCCGCATGGTCAGCGTCGCCGACTGGCAGCGCCAGCTGGGCCGGATCGACCGCGACAACGCGCTGTTCGGCGTCCTCGGCTTCTACCTCAACGGCTTCGAGGAGGACATCGGCGACATCTCGCTGATCGGCCACGCCAACGCCGAGGCCGGGGTGCGGCGCATGGGCGCCGACTACCCGGCCAAGGACCCGGCGCTGCTGCGCAAGGGCTGTCAGTACCTGAAAGACATCCGCTTTATCTGAACCCACCCACGCTGGAGAACAGCATGAAAAACCTGCAACCCGACACCCTGATCAAGAACCCGAATGCCTGCGAGGTCCTGTCTACCGTGGACATCGGCGCCGATGCCCAAAGCGTCTGGGCCATCGTCGGCAACTTCGCCGGCTTCCCGGCCTTCATTCCCGCGCTGTCGCACATCGAGATGACCGGCGAGGGCGTGCGCTCGGTGCGCAAGAAGTTCTTCCACGACGGCAACATCGTCATCGAACAACTCAACTCACGGGACGACCAGGCGCTGTACATGACCTGGAGCCTGATCTACGACACCCTGGGCATCGGCAACCTGTGGGCGGCCATGCGCGTCGAGGCCTTGCCCGGCGAGCGAGCGCGCGCCACCTGGCGCATCGTCGCCGACCCGGCCGAAGGCGGTGCCGAGGTCGCGGCCTTCCAGGGGTTCCTGCAGGGGTTTGCCGATGAGGCGATGGGGAATGTGCGGAGGATGTTCGAGTACGGTGAATCTGGAGCGTCTCGATCCCTGTAGCCGCTGCCGCAGGCTGCGATAAGGCCGAAGGCCTTCGACGATCTTGAGGTCTGGCGCCCCTTCGGGGCGATCGCAGCCTGCGGCAGCGGCTACAGGGCGTCGATTCATGGCCCGGTGGGGGCCATCGACAGGACAGCGCAAGCGCGATGAGTCATGCCGACCTCATCGCGTTTTTATCGCAGTGCGATCAGATCTTGAAGCTGTCCACCAGTTGCTTCAGGCGGTTGGCCTGCAGCGACAGGGCGTCGCAATCCTTCAGGGTTTCGTTGAGGTTGGCCACGCCCTGCTGGTTCAGCAGGTTGATCTGGCTGATGTCGACGTTGAGGGTTTCCACCACGGCGGTCTGCTCTTCGGTGGCGGCGGCCACCGACTGGTTCATGCCGTCGATCTCGGTGATGCGCTGGGTCACGCTGACCAGCCGCGCACCGGCCTGGTTGGCCACCTCGACACTCTCTTCGCTGGACGCCTGGCTGGCGTTCATGGTCGATACCGCTTCGCGGGAGCCGATCTGCAGCGAGGTGATCATCTTGTGGATCTCCTCGGCCGATTCCTGGGTGCGATGGGCCAGGTTGCGGACCTCGTCGGCCACCACCGCGAAACCGCGACCGGCTTCACCGGCGCGCGCCGCTTCGATGGCCGCGTTGAGCGCCAGCAAGTTGGTCTGCTGGGAGATGCCTTTGATCACATCGAGGATGTGGCCGATGTTGTCGGTGCTGGCGTTCAGGGTTTCGATCTGGGTGCAGGACAGGCTGATCTTCTGCGACAGCTCGGTCATGGCCAGGATGGTTTGCTCCACCACCTGGCGGCCATCGTCGGCCTGCTCGCTGGCGCCGCTGGCGTGCTGCGAGGCATCGGCGGCGTTGCGGGCGATTTCCTGGGTGGCGGCGCCCAGCTGGTTGATTGCCGCGGCCACGCTGTTGGTGCGCGCGCTTTGTTCGTCGGAGCCGATGATCGAGGCGTTGGACGACGCCATCACGCGCTGGGACAGATCGTGCACCTGGCGGGTGGCCGAGGACACTTCGCAAATCGATGCGTGAATACGTTCCACGAACTGGTTGAACGAGCCGCCCAGTACGCCGAACTCGTCCTTACTCTCTACCACCAGGCGACGGGTCAGGTCGCCCTCGCCCTGGGCGATGTCCTGCATCGCACGGCCCATGGTGGTCAGCGGACGCATCAGCACCTGGATCAGCAGGCTCAGCAGCACGGCAATCGCGGCCACGGCGATGAACATCGCCAGCAGCGCCGAGGTGCGGAACTTGCTCAGCGGGGCGAAAGCCTTGTCACGGTCGATGGACAGGCCGATGTACCACTCGGCATTCGGCAGGCCGGTCACCGGGGTGAACGACAGGATGCGTTCCTGGCCTTTGAGCTGCACCTCCTGGGTGCCCTTCTGGATGTGTACGTTGTCGCCCGGGTAGATGTCCTTGAGGTTCTTCATCACCTGGTCTTTGTCCGGGCTGACGATCACCTGCCCGTCCGCACTGACCAGGAAGGCATGGCCCAGGCCACCGAAGTCCACCGAGTTGATGATCTTCACCAGGGTTTCCAGGCTCAGGTCGCCCCCCACCACGCCCAGCAGTTGGCCGTCCTTTTTCACTGGCATGGCGATGGTCACCACCAGACCGCCAACGGCCGCCATGTAGGGCGGGGTCAGCATGGTCTTGTCGGCCGCCACGGCCTGCTTGTACCAGGGCCGCTGACGCGGGTCGTAGCCGTCGGGCATCTTCGCATCAGGCCGCTGGGTGAACACACCGTTGGCCTGGCCCACGTAGGTGAACTGGAAGTTCGTGGTGAATGCCGGCTGGTCCACCAGCCCCGGGAAGTCGGCGTTGGCGCCCTGGTGGGCGACGTTCTGCGAGAGGTTCTCGAGCACCAGGATGCGTCCGCTCATCCAGTTCTGGACGCTGCTGGAAGTGAGGTCACCCGCCTGCTGGATCGACGATTCGAGGTTCTGGCGAATGGTGTTTCGCTGCAGATAGTCGTTGTACAAAGTGAACAACGCGAATGCCAGAACCACTACACCGGAGGCGGCCAAAAGGATTTTATGGCTGAACTTGAGATTCATGTCATGGGACTTCTTATGCCGAAAGTGGGGATGCGTACGGGATGCAACTTTCCATGTAACAGCGCAGGCGGCGTTCTACGACCGCTCTACTTTGGTGCACGCATGGGTCTCACTGTCTGTCGGCACGAGCCGGATAAATCTTAGCGATTTGTCAGAAATGTACGTGTTATCTGCAAAAAACCCGCTGAACGGCAGGCTAGAGCGGTCGCATCAGACTTTTCCGTAGCCGGGCACCCTGCGGCTGTTGCAAAATCCGAAACCCTTGATGACAATGCGACTAATTATCATTTGTGACACCCGGGCAGTCGCATCCATGTCATCACCTGAGTTCGCGGTACAGGCGCTTTACAGCCATCACCATGGCTGGCTCAACACATGGTTGCGCAGCCGGCTGGGCAACGCCGCCGATGCGGCCGACCTGGCGCAGGACACGTTCGTGCGCCTGTTGCAGCGCACCGAACGCCTCGAACTCAAGGCCCCGCGCGCCTTTCTGCGGACCATCGCCCGCGGCCTGGTGATCGACCACTGGCGCCGCGAGGAAATCGAGCGCGCCTACCTGGAAACCATCGCCCATCTGCCAGAAGCCGAAGCCCCCAGCGAGGAAGCCCGCGCCCTGGTGCTGGAGCTGCTGGAAAGCATTGCGCGCATGCTCGAAGGGCTGAAGCCGAAGGTGCGCAAGGCGTTCCTGCTGGCCCAGTGCGAAGGCCTGACCCACAAGCAGATCGCCGAACAGATGGGGCTGTCCCTGCGTTCGGTGGAGCGTTACGTGGCCGACGCGCTGTTCCACTGCTACCTGCTGCGCTATGAGGCGTGAGGCTGTGGATAACCCTTCGATCAATCTGCGCCGGCCCGTGGACCCCAGGCACCTGGTGGTCAAGCAGGCCATCAACTGGATGCTGCGCCTGCGCAACAACGCCGGTAATCCCCGGCTGTTGCAGCAATGCGATACCTGGCGCGCGGCCCATCATGAGCACGAGCTGGCCTGGCAGCGGGTGCAGTCGTTGCAACAGGAGCTGCACAGCAACCTGCGGGCGGTACCCGGTGCCCAGGTGGCCTTCGAAACCCTGGAAAACAGCGCCCAGCGCCTCGGCCGGCGCCAGGCCCTGAAGTTGCTCGGCGGCGTCATGCTGGTGGGCTGCGCCGCATGGCTGGGCAAGGAGCAACTGGCCTGGCAGCAATGGAACGCCGACTTCGCCACCGCCACCGGCGAACGCCGCGGCTTCCAGTTGCCGGACGGCTCGCGCCTGGAACTCAACACCGACAGCGCCGCCGACATGGACTTCAATGCCCGGCAGCGGCTGATCCGGCTCAGCCGTGGAGAAATCATGCTGACCTGCGGGCCAGACCCGCAGGCGAGCCCCTCCAGGCCGCTGCTGGTACGGACTCGCCATGGCCTGTTCGAAGGGTTCGACGCCAGTTTCGTGGTGCGCATGGAGGGAGGCTGCACGCGCCTGAGCGTCACCGCCGGCAGCGTCGCCATTCACTCGCCACACACCGCCGATGGCATCTCGGCCCGGGTACAAGCCGGACAAAGCTATCGGGTCAGTGGCTCCCAGGCACTGCCGGTGCCGCCGCTGGACATGGACGTGGGCGCCTGGGCCGATGGCCTGATCGTCACCCGTAACATGCGGCTGGCGGACTTCATCCACGAGGTCGGGCGTTATCGCCACGGTTACCTGGGCTGTGCCGACGAGATTGGCGACCTGCGCCTGTCCGGTGTATTCCGCCTGGAAGACACCGACAAACTGCTGGCGATCCTCCCGCAAACCCTGCCCGTGCGCCTGCGTTATCGCACCCGCTGGTGGGTCACCCTGGAGCGCCTGGCCTGAGGCGCTGCAATTCGTTGAAATTTTTTTGGCGGCTTTTTCCCGTGAGTCCGGCTTAGACAGTAAGCACTTCCATCTGCCTTCAGCGACTCAACGGAACCCTTCCATGATTGTGCACTTGCACCACTTCTCTTCTGCACGGCCCGCCCTCGGCCTGCGCCATGCCGTACGCGTGGCCCTGCTTTCCTCGGCGCTGGGCGTCGCCGCCTTGGCTTGCCTGGCACAGGCAGCCGAGACGGGCGCGGCCAGCCTCAGCCACAGCTACAACATTCCTGGCGGCGCTCTGAGCGACGTACTCAACCGCTTCGCCCGCGAGGCCGGCATCACCCTGTCGATGACCCCGGCGCAGCTCCAGGGCCGTCAGTCCGCCGGCCTGAAGGGCGAGTACTCCACCGACCAGGCCCTGGGCCAGTTGCTCAACGGCTCCGGCCTGGAAGCGCTGAGCCAGGACGGCAGCAGCTATGTGCTGCGGGCATTGCCCGAGACCGGCGCCCTGGCGTTGCCGACCACCGACATCAAGGGTTTCGCCCTGGGCAATGCCTTGGGCAGCATGGAAGGCTACAACGCCACCCACAGCCAGATCGCCACCAAGACCAGTACCGCACTGCTGGAAACCTCGCAAAGCGTGTCGGTGGTGACCCGCGAGCAAATGGACGACCAGGGTTCGCAAACCGTTTCCCAGACCATGCGCTACACCCCCGGCGTGCTGACCAACCCCTACGGCGCGACCCACCGGTACGACTACGTGGCCATGCGCGGCTTCAACGATGGCTCGGTGGACAACATCTACCTCGACGGCCTCAAGTCCATGGGCGACAGCGGCACCTACAGCACCATGCAGGTCGACCCGTACTTCCTGGAGCGGGTGGACATCCTCAAGGGACCTTCATCGGTGCTGTATGGCCGCAGTTCCCCCGGCGGCCTGGTGGCGCTGACCAGCAAGAAACCGCTGTTCGAGCCCTACCATCAGATCCAGGCCACGGTCGGCACCCAGGGCCAGCGCGGCATGGGCTTCGATTTCAGCGGCCCGGTGGACGACGACAAGCGCATCGCCTATCGCCTGACCGGCCTGGCGGACCGCTCCGATACCCAGTTCGACCACAACAAGGAAAAACGCTACGCCCTGGCACCGACCCTGAGCATCGACTTCACCGATGACACCTCGCTGACCCTGCAGGCCTACCTGCAACACGATCCGGATGGCGGCTACCACAGCGGCATGCCGGCCGACGGCGCGCTGCACCAGCGCAACGGCCAGCGGATTTCCGAGAACTTCTTCGAAGGTGAACCGGGTATCGATCGTTATGAGCGCGATCAACAGTCGTTCGGTTATCAGTTCGAACATCGCTTCAATGATGTCTTCACCGCGCGGCAGAACTTCCGCTACCTCGACTCCAAGGTGAAGCTGGATCAGGTCTACGGCTACGGCTGGACCACCCCGACCAGCAACGAGCTGAATCGCTACTACACCGGCGGCGACGAGAAGCTGCATGCGTTCATCGTCGACAACATGCTGCAGGCCGAATTTCTCACCGGTGCGACCAAGCACACGGTGCTGATGGGCGCGGATTACCAGCGGCGCAAGACGGTGGTGGACTGGACCAGCGGCTCGGTGGCTCCGATCAATGCGTTCGATCCGGTCTATGGCAACTCGGCCATCACTTACTACGACCCGCTCAGCTATCTGCGTCGCCTCGAGCAGACCGGTGTCTACCTGCAAGACCTGATCGAGATGGACAAGTGGCGCTTCTCCCTGGGCCTGCGCCAGGACTGGGTGGAGACTTCGGACGAGAACCGCCTGGCCGAAACCTCGCGCCCGGTGGGCACCGAGATCAATGACAAGCGCACCAAGCTGACGGGCCGCGCCGGGGCGCTGTACCTGTTCGATAACGGGCTGGCGCCTTACATCAGCTACTCCGAGTCCTTTAACCCCAACTCCTACGCGGACAGCGCCGGCAACCCGCTGGCGCCTACCGATGGCACCCAATGGGAACTGGGCCTGAAGTACCAGCCACCGGGCACGGATGACCTGTACACCGCGTCCCTGTTCCGCATCGACCAGGAAAACCTGGCCACCAAGCTGCCCCAGGAAAACTTCTATCGCGCGGTCGGCGCCGTGCGCTCCCAGGGCCTGGAACTGGAAGCGCACCTGCAGTTGAACGACAACCTCAAAGTGCTCGGCAGCTACACCTTCACCGATATCGAGTACTCGAAGTCGATGATCAGCACCCTGAGCACCGCCACCGACATCATCGAGAACAAGGGCAACTCGCCGACCCAGGCACCGCGGCACATGGCTTCGCTGTGGGCTGACTACAAGTTCGACAGCGGGACGCTCGACGGCCTGCGCCTGGGTGGCGGTGTGCGGTACGTGGGCTACAGCTGGGCGGATGCGGAGAACACCATGAAGGTGCCGTCCTACACATTGTTCGATGCCTCCATCGGCTACGACCTGGGCAAGGTCGGCCTGAAGGGCGTGGATGTCCGGCTCAATGCCAACAACCTGACCAACGAATCCTACATCGCCTCCTGTGCCAGCCTGAGCTTCTGCTACATGGGCGAGGAGCGGAACGTCGCCGCCACGGTCAGCTATCAGTTCTGATCATTTGTCGATTCCCCCGAAGCCAGCGCACGCGCTGGCTTTGTCGTCTCTACGGGAAAATCCCATGCGCGCAATTCTGGTTCTACTGCATCGTTATATCGGCCTGGCCACCGCGGTCTTCCTGCTGCTGGCGGGGCTGACCGGCAGCCTGCTGGCCTTCAATCACGAGCTAGACGAGTGGCTCAACCCGGGGTTCTACGAGACCCCTGCCGAGGGTCAGGCATTGCCGCCTGGAACCCTGGTCGACCAGGTGCAGACGCAGCACCCGCGCCTGCAGGTCTGGTACATGGAGTACCCCAACGAGCCCGGGCATACCGCGCTGCTCGCCGCAGTGCCGCGTAACGATCCGGCCACAGGCAAACCGTTCGACGAACCCAACCAGGTGTTTTACCTGGACCCGGTCAGTGGCAAGCAGATCGGCAAGCGGTTCTGGGGCGCCTGCTGTTTTCAGCGGGAGAATCTCATCCCCTTCATTCTCGAATTCCACTACAACCTGACGCTGCCGGGTAACTGGGGGCTGGTGTTGATGGGGCTGGTGGCGATCTTCTGGGTCGTCGATTGCTTCATTGCCCTGTTCCTCACCCTGCCCCGTGGCCGGCCGTTCTGGAAGAAGTGGTCGACCGCCTGGAAGATCAAGGGCGGGCACGCCTATCGTCTCAACATGGATCTGCATCGGGCGGGCGGGTTATGGCTGTGGTTACTGCTGCTGCCGATCGCCATCAGCAGCGTGGCGATGAACCTGCCGAGCCAGGTGTTCAAGCCGGTGGTGTCCCTGCTCTCGCCGATCGAACCGAGCGTCTATGAAGCCCGTGGGCGTATGCCCAGTGATCAGTTGGGGGTTACCCGGCTCACCTATCAACAGGCATATGAACGGGCCCAGGAAGAAGGCAAACGGCTGGGCCTGACAGCGGCGATCGGCGAGCTGTATTACAGCTTCGAATACAACTTCTATGGCGCCGGTTTCGGTCAGCACGATACCGAGGCCCATGGTAAGTCGTGGTTGTTCTTTCATGGCACGGATGGGCGCCTGCTGGGACAGGAGATCGCTGGGCAAGGCACCTTGGGCGAACGCTTTTATCGGCTGCAACTGCCGATCCATGGTGGCCGGATCATCGGCTTTACCGGGCAGGTGCTGATTGCGGTGTTGGGATTGGTGATTGCGGTGTTGTCCGTCACCGGGATCTATATCTGGTGGCGTAAATGGCTGGCTCGCAGAAGCAGCAAGATGCGTCAGCGGTGAGGTGAGAGGTGCTTCACTCTGTTCTGATGTTCTGGAGTGGAAGTTGGGAGCCGGTGGGGGATTCAGGTCCCCCGCTGGGAAGCCTGGAGGCCTGACTCAGGTGTAAGCCCAGAGGCTTTCAGGCGTACAAAAACAAAACCCCTGTCTGCGTCAGCAGACAGGGGTTTCGGAATTCAATCTTGACGATGACCTACTCTCACATGGGGAAACCCCACACTACCATCGGCGATGCATCGTTTCACTGCTGAGTTCGGGATGGGATCAGGTGGTTCCAATGCTCTATGGTCGTCAAGAAATTCTGTGGCCGGACCGTTGGCTCAAGGGCCGAACGTGCCAGCAAAATCGGGAACTTCTACAAAAACAAAACCCCAACTGCTTTCGCAATTGGGGTTTCGGAATTTAATCTTGACGATGACCTACTCTCACATGGGGAAACCCCACACTACCATCGGCGATGCATCGTTTCACTTCTGAGTTCGGGAT